>Ga0209734_1000004_pt1 | contig 723263 bp, 688 predicted proteins | sample BlaSpr_A8_OM1_M2_FD_187981 | JGI IMG/M metagenome (GOLD analysis project Ga0209734, IMG submission 187981) | Forest soil microbial communities from Thunder Bay, Ontario, Canada - Black Spruce, Ontario site 2_A8_OM1_M2 (SPAdes) (version 2) | ecosystem: Environmental > Terrestrial > Soil >...
CGGCGTGTCGATCGCGTCCGCGGCGCTGCGCCGCGAGCCGACGGGCGCACCGTACGCGGGCCATCGCGCGGAGGTGGTGTGCGCGACGCGCACGGCGCTGCGCGCGGGCGACACGATCGACGGCGAAGGCGGCTACGCCGTGTACGGAACCTGCGTACCCGCCGAGCTGGCGCGCGAGCGGCGGCTCGTTCCGATGGGGCTCGCGCACGGCCTGCGGCTCGTGCACGACGTGCCGGCCGACCACCCGATCGGCACGGGCGACGTCGCGTTCGACGACACGTCGTTCCTGTGGAAGCTGCGCCGCGAACAGGACGCGATGTTCGCGCCGGTCAGCGCGTAGCGGAGCCCGCGGCCGTGTGATCCTCCGCATCGACAAAAGCATCGTAAATCTACCCTGAGATCCGCGCGAAACCCGCATCGAGCGACATCTCGCACCAGCCACAGAACTACACGCGATCATTCAACGGGACATCCAATCCGATCGATATCGGCGTTGCTCCGGCGCGGTCGAAAGTCGATCCTGTATCCGAGCGGCGGCTATAGGCGCGCGTTCAATTATCTCATGCCCAGCTTTCGACGCATTCGATATTAGACCATCGAACCATCGTTGCGCCATTGCGAGAACACTCGGTAAGCCGTCCGGGTTCGTCAATATGACTGTCGCCTCCGGGCGCACATTCGCGAGATATCTCCATGCATTTCCGGGCCATCCCTGTTTACGTACAACACAATAACAGGATTCTAGCGGCAAGAACTCGGTTGATCCAACACCACCAGCTTCATAGACGCCGCCGTCAACACAAACGATTGGAAGATAACCTTTGATGTGCCAATCATAATCGAAATCTTCGGCCATATTAAAAAATGCATCTACTTGATGTTCGGTCAGAATTGATTCCGGTTCCTTGCGCTCCTTCGCGGCTCTCCGAATGCCTTTCTTCAGTGTTTGGTCAAGCGACGTCTCCCGTAACGCTCGAATCAATGCATCCTTCTGCAGTTCTAGTGATCGGACGTCTATATCATCGAGAATAAAATCATAAAGCGCGCCTGCAGCATTGTATATCAGATTTTCTTTGTCGAGCGCTTTAGGCGTCTTTCCACCCTCGATCTTTACGGTTACGACCTCGGCGTGAACATCGACCATGCCCGATCTTGCACGCAATTTACCAACTAGTGGCGCATCTCCTAGCACGGACGCGACCGGAGCCGCTTCACCGAACTTCTCAATATCGTCTTTGAATACAAAGTACGAGACGTCTTCGCGACTCTTACACTCGATCAAAACGTCTACACTCAGCAATTCCAGTGGACTTCTGCCTATGGTTATCATCTTCGAGAAACGCATTGCGTGGTCGATCTCGCGATATTTGGAACTATCATCCCCTGGGCTATACACAAGTCTTCCGATATTCGCGATGGTCTCCACATCATCGCACGATCGAGCGAATTCTCGACAGATCGATGCCACTTTGAGCTGTAGCGGAACACCGCTCTTCACTAAGATATCTGCAACATATCTTTTCGCGTCGAGACTGTCTAACCAGCTCATGACGTTCTCACTCCTGATCGTAGCGCGCGCAGGTCGCCGTCGCGCACGGTGACGCCGGTCGCGTCGAACCACTCCATCAGCGGCACGGCGTACTTGCGCGTCGTGCCGACGGCGTCGCGAAAGCGCGCCATCGTGATCGGGCCGTCGCGCCGCACCGAGTCTTCGAGGCGCTTGCGGATCTCCGCGATCTGCGTGCCGCGGTAGACGTCGGCGCCCACCTTCACCAGCGCGCCGGTCGCGACGAGCGTGTCGAACGCCTGCGGTAAGCCGGTGATGCGCGCGGCTCTCAGCGCCGCGACGACGTCGTCGAGCGGAACGGGGACGAGCGGCTGCGCGGCGTCGACCGGGACGGCGCGCTCGAAGAAGTCGCGCTGCTCGGCGGTGAGCTGCGGGCGGTGCTCGAGCGTCGCGTAGTAGCCGGCGCGCGCGGTGATGCGGCCGTCCTCGGCATCGCTCGCGAGGACGCGCACGAGGAACGCCTCCTCGACGGCGAGCTCGCGCGCGAGCGCGAGCGACGTCGTTCCGAGCATCCACGGCGCGTCGGCCTCGCGCCGCGCGAGCGTTTCGCGAATGCGTTCCGCGAACGCGTCGGCCGCCGCGCCGTCGACGTACGCGAGCGGTTTGTTCAGCCGGCGCGCGACCCCGTGCGCGGCGAGTTCGGCGAGAATTTCCGCCGCGCGCTCCTCGCGAACGTTCGCGCGCGCGCCGAGCTCCGCGGCCGTGCGCGGCGTGAGCGCGCTCTCGGCGAGCGCGCGGGCGATCGCGTCGACGTCGGGCGCGACGCTCTCATCGGACGCTGCGGCGGCGCCCGCGTCGACGGTGCCGCCGCCGAGCAGCGTCTTCGGTGACAGCGCGCGCACGACGAACGCCTCGCCCGGATACGTCGTCGTCGTGCGCCGCAGATGCAGCGTCGCATCGACCGCCGCCGCATCGGCCGGCGGCGCGGGATCGAACACCAGCGTGCCGAGGATCTCCGCCGCGCCGAGGTACGCTCGCACCGGCGTGCGGCGCCGCAGCAGCGCGCGTGCCTCAGCGAGCGCGCGAAAGCGCACGCGCAGCGATGCGCGCGGCGAAAACGTCTGCTCTGCGAGCACCGCGCCGCGATGCAGTTCGCCGGCATCGACGGCGGGCACGTTGACCGCCACGCGCGCCCCGCCGCCCACGGTGCCGCGCGCGGTACCGAACACCTGCAGCGAGCGCACGCGCACGTCGCGCCCCGGCGGATCGAGCCGCAGCGTGTCCCCGGTGCGCAGCGTGCCTTGCATCAGCGTACCGGTGACGATCGTGCCGTGGCCCGGCAACGCGAAGACACGGTCGACGGGCAGAAACGCGGGCGCATCGGCGGGCCGCGGCGGCAGCGCGACGAGCGCTGCGTGAATGGCGTCGCGCAGCGCGTCCAGCCCTTCGCCGGTGACCGTCGACACCGCGAGCGCGGGCGCATCCTGCGCGACCGTGCCGCGTGTCGCGTCACGCACCGCGCGCTCGGTATCGGCGAGCGTCTCGGCGTCCACGAGATCGCGTTTGGTCAGCACGACGATCGCCCGCCGCACGTTCAGGAAGTCGAGGATCGCGAGATGCTCGACGGTCTGCGGCCGCACGCCTTCGTTCGCCGCGACGACGAGCAGCAAAACGTCCATCCCCGCCGCGCCCGCGAGCATGTTGTGCAGAAAGCGCTCGTGCCCGGGCACGTCGACGATCCCCGCTTCGACGCCGTCGTCGAAGCGCAGGTGCGCGAAGCCGAGGTCGAGCGTCATGCCGCGCAAGCGCTCTTCGATCCAGCGATCCGGGTCGGTTCCCGTCAGCGCGCGAACGAGCGACGACTTGCCGTGGTCGACGTGACCGGCGGTGCCGACGACGTGCATGCGATGCTACGCGGCCGCGTTTCGGAACGCCGCGAGCAGCTCCTCGTCGCGTTCGGGCGGTATCGTGCGCAGGTCGATCAGCACGCGGTCGCCCTCGACGCGCGCGACAACGGGCGGTGCGCCGCGGCGCAACCGCGCCGCGGCTGCGTTCGCATCGTCGTGCGGCGGGCGCCACGCCAGCGCGACGGACGCGACCGGGGCCAGCGGCAACGTTCCGCCGCCCGCATAACCGTCCGTGCGTTCGACGCGCAGATCGAGCTCGTTCAGCCGCGCCCGCAGCGCTTCGGCGCGCGCGGCGAGCTCGTCGAGCGAAGTCGCGAGCATGCGGTAGAACGGAATCCGCGCGCGCGAACCGTCGTCGAGATGCAGCCGCAGCGTTGCGCCGAGCGCCGCGAGCGTCGTGCCGCCGACGCGCAGCGCGCGCAGCAGCGGGTTCGCCCGTAACCGTTTGATCGCCGCCGTGCGGCCCACGATGATCCCGGACTGCGGGCCGCCGAGCAGCTTGTCGCCGGAGAACGCGATCAGGTCCAGGCCGTCCGCGACCGCTTCCTGCACGGTGCGCTCGTGCGGCAGACCGTACGCGCGCAAGTCGACGAGCGCGCCGCTGCCGAGGTCTTCGACGACGGGAACGCCAGTGCGCGCGCCGAGCGCGACCAGCTCCGCGCCGGTGACGTCCGCGACGAAGCCCTCGATGCGATAGTTCGACGCGTGCGCGCGCAGCAGCAGGGCGGTGCGCGGCGAGAGCGCGCGCGCGTAGTCGTCGATGCGCACCTTGTTGGTCGCACCGACTTCGACGAGCGTCGCCCCGCTGCGCGCGAGCACGTCGGGCAGCCGGAAGCCGCCGCCGATCTCGACGAGCTGGTTGCGCGCGACGATCACCTCACGCGCCGACCCGTCGGGCGCGCGCGCGAACGTGTCGAGCACCAGCAGGATCGCGGCCGCGCAGTTGTTCACCACCAGCGCATCCTGCGCGCCGGTCGCCGTGCACAACAGCGCGCCGAGGCGGTCGTAGCGCGAGCCGCGCACGCCGGCGTCCAGATCGTACTCGAGGTTCGACGCCCCGCCGGACGTATCGGCGATCGCGGCGAGCGCTTCGGGCGCGAGCGGGGCGCGGCCGAGGTTGGTGTGCAGCAGGATGCCCGTCCCGTTCAGCACGCCGGTGAGCCCGTGGCGCGCTTCGGCCGCGAGCCGTGCGAGCACGTCGCGCATCACCGTGTCCGCGGCCGGCGTCGTCTCCGCCGCGCGTGCGGCATCGAGCGCCGCGCCCGCGTGGCGCTTCACCGTCGGCGTCCCGAGAAGCACGACGAACCGCGCGATGCGCGGTTCGTCGAGGATCCGGTGAACGGCGGGGAGGCCGCGGAGCTTGGCGGCCGTGCTGCGCTCAGGCAGCGATCACGCCGCCGCGAGGTGCTTGTCGAGCATGCTCTTGATCGCGTTCTCCGGGACGAAGCCGACGATCCGGTCGACGGCGCGCCCGCCCTTGAACAGGATCAGGCACGGGATGCCGGACACTTGGTACTCGCCGGCGATCGACGGGTTCTCGTCGGTGTTCAGCTTGAAGAAGCTGACGCGCTCGCCGAGCTGGCCGGCGACTTTCTCGACGACCGGCGAGAGCATCTTGCACGGGCCGCACCAGGGGGCCCAGAAATCGACCAGGACGGGCTTGTCGGACGCGAGGACCTGAGTCGGAAAGGTGCTCTGCGTGACGTCGGGGAGTGCGCTCATAGGTTTGGTTTTCGTACCTCCGACCATTCGGACCCGGCGCCGGAAGCGACGGTTTCGGGCGCGGGGCCGTCGAAGGTCGCGCCGTGCGACCGCTCGCAGTTGCCGCCGTCCCGGCTCTCGCCGCCTTGGCCCTGGCTGCCGGCGTGCCCGCGGCGCCGGCCGGCAACCCGTCGCCCGCGACGATCGTCATCGTCGTCGCCGACATCGGCGAGACCGCCCAGCGCACGATGCCCGGTCCGCTGTGGCGCAAGCTCGTGGCCGACTATCTCGGCGCCCGCCAGGCGATCGTGGAAGACGGCACGGCGCTGCCCGACGAGGCGCGCTGCCGCAGCGCGCACGCGGCGTACGCGGTGTTCGCGACGTTCGACCGCGCGATGCGGCTGCCGGGACTCGCGCAGGACACCGACCGCGCGTACGGCATCGCGCGCTTCACGGTGCGCAATTGCCTGACCGGCGTCGTCGCGCAGACCAAGACGGTTCGCGTCGAGAGCGAGCCGTTGACGGAAGCCGCACGCGGCGAGGGTGATGCCGCCGTCGCCGCCGCGATGTGGCAGCGCGCGGTGCAGGTGTCGCTCGCGCACGACCCGCTCGTGCTCGCACCGCCCGTCGCGCGCGCCGCGCGGATCACGAACATCGTCGACGGCATCGTCTACCTCGACCACGGCGACGGGTTCACCGTGAACCAGATGCTGCGCGACTACGCCGACCGCAACGCACACCCGCACGCGCCGATCCAGCTCATCGTCGCCGAGATCACGCGCCGGTACGTCTCCGCCGCCGTCGTCGGCAACGGCACCCCGCGCGTCGGCGACTACGTGGACGCAACGCCGGTCAAGTAAGCCTACGCCTTGGGCGGTTCCTCGCCCGTGATGTCGGCGACGCGCTTCGACTGCACGCCGAGGTTCGCGATCGCGATCACTTCGTCGCCCTCGGTGAGCCGCTGTAGCCGCACGCCCTTGGTCGAGCGGCCCGCGCGCCGGATCTGGCTCACGGGGATGCGGATCACCTGATTGCCCGACGTGATCATCAAGAGCTCGTCTTCGGGCGCGACCAGAATCTGGTCGACCACGTAGCCGATCTCTTTCTCCTTCGCGAACGCCTTCACGCCTTTGCCGCCGCGCGTGATGTGGCGGTACTCCGCGATCGGCGTGCGTTTGCCGAACGCCTTCGACGTGACGATCAGCACCTCGCTGCGGTGGTCTTCCATGACGTCCATCGCGACGACCTCGTCGCCCTTCGCCAGCGACATCGCCTTGACGCCGCGCGCCGGGCGGCCCATCGGCCGCACGTCCTTCTCGTTGAAGTGGATCGCCATCCCGTCGTGCGTCGCGAGGATGATGTCGCGGTCGCCGCTGCTCAGATCGACGGCCAGCAGCTCGTCGTCGTCGTCCAGGCCGATCGCGATCAAGCCGTTGCGGCGGACGTTCTCGAACTCCGCGAGCTTGGTCTTCTTGATGACGCCGCGGCGCGTCACCATCACGAGATACTCCTCGGTGTCGAACGCGCGCACCGGGAACAGCGCGGTCACGATCTCGCCCGGCGGCAGCGTGAGCAGGTTGACGAGCGCGGTGCCGCGCGCCTGGCGCGTGGAGTCGGGGATCTCGTACGCACGCAGGCGGAACGCGCGGCCCTTGTTGGTGAAGAACAGAACGTACTGGTGCGTCGTCGCGACGAAGAAGTTGCGGACGACGTCTTCTTTCTTGAGGTTGGAGATCCCGATGACGCCGCGCCCGCCGCGGTTCTGCGCGCGAAACGTGTCGACCGACACGCGCTTGATGTAGCCGCCGACGGTCGCGGTGACGACGACTTCGGTATCCGCGATGATGTCCTCGATCGACAGCTCGCCCTCGAGTGCCTCGACCGGCGTGCGCCGCGGGTCGCCCAGCCGCTTCTTGAGATCGACGGTCTCTTCGCGCACGACGCCCAGGATGCGCGCCGGCTTGGCGAGCAGATCGGTGAGGTCGGCCACGAGCGCGCGCAGTTCGCCGAACTCGTCTTGAATCTTCTGGCGCTCGAGCCCGACGAGCGTGCGCAGCCGCATGTCGACGATCGCGGCGGCTTGCCGCGCGTCGAGCAGAAAGTCGTCGCCGATCGCGGGGCCGGCCATGCGGCGGAACGCGTCGGACAGCACGAACGGTTCGGTGACGAGCCGCTCGCGCGCCACCTCGACGGTGTCGCTCTCGCGAATGATCGTGATGACGCGGTCGATGTTGTCGAGCGCGATCAAGAAGCCGAGCAGCAGGTGCGCGCGCTCTTCGGCCTTGCGCAGCTCGTAGCGCGTGCGGCGCTCGACGACTTCCTTGCGATGGTCGATGAAGTGCAGCAGGATGTCGCGCAGGCTGAGGACTTGCGGCTCGAGCGGCGACGTCGCGCCGGTCGTATGCTCCATCTTGTCGCCGCGGCGCACCGGCACCAGCGCGAGCATGTTGAACGCGAAGCTGGACTGCAGCGGCGTCTGCTTGTAGAGCTGGTTGAGCACCACTTGCGGCGTCGCGTTGCGCGCGAGCTCCACGACGATGCGCATCCCCTTGCGGTTCGACTCGTCGTCGAGCCGCACGATCCCGACGATGCGCTTGTCCTGATACGCTTCGACGATCGCTTCGACGACGCGCGTCGTCGACACCTGATAGGGGATCTCGCTGATGACGATCTTGTAGCGGCCCTTCTCCTCGATGATCTCGGCCTTGCCGCGCAATTGGACGGAGCCACGGCCCGTCTTATACGCCTGCCGGATCGCTTCGCGGCCCATCAAGATGCCGCCGGTCGGGAAGTCGGGACCCTGCACGATGTCGCACAGCGCGTTGTCGACGTCCTCGACGCTGGCGTTCGCGCCGCTCGTCTCGTTCTCGATCAGGTACGCGATCGCGTCGCAGATCTCGCCGACGTTGTGCGGCGGGATGTTGGTCGCCATGCCGACCGCGATCCCCGAGCTGCCGTTGACGAGCAGCTGCGGCAGCCGGGCGGGCAGCACGACCGGCTCTTCGGTTTGATTGTCGAAGTTGGGGACGAACTCGACGGTCTCTTTGTCGATGTCCACCAGCATGTCGAGCGCTGCGCGCGCGAGGCGCGCTTCGGTGTACCGGTACGCGGCGGGCGGATCAGGGGCGGGCGAACCGAAGTTGCCGTGGCCGTCGACGAGCGGATACCGCAGCGTGAAGTCTTGCGCCATGCGCACGAGCGCGTCGTACACCGACGAGTCGCCGTGCGGGTGATAGCTCTTGAGCACCTCGCCGATGACGCCCGCGCACTTGCGATGCTGCTTGGACGGATCGAGGCCCATCTCGCGCATCGCGTAGAGGATGCGGCGCTGCACAGGCTTGAGGCCGTCGCGCACGTCGGGGAGCGCCCGCGACGCGATGACGGACATGGCATAGGAGAGGTAGCTCTCCCGCATCTCGTCTTCGACGGCGATCGCGGACATCCGGGAGTCGTTGTTCACTGGATCTTTCTACGGTTTAGGATGAAGGTTCGGCTTCGGGCGCGGCGCGCTCCGCGAGTTCGGCCGCGCCGCGCGCAACGGTCGCCTGGAGCTGTGCCGCGTGCTGGCGCAGCGCCGCGAGGTGCGCGTCGTACCGCGCGTCGATGTCCGCGAGATGAACCGCGGTGGAGGGGCTCGCCGTCACCGCGCCGGCGGGTCGCGGTGGACGAGGTCGCCGCGGTGGGCCGGATCGCGCTGCTTGAACAGTGCGCCGACCAGGAAGCCGACGATGCCGCCGACGATCGCGCCCATGATCGCGATGAACAGGAGCTTGCTTCCGAGGCCGCCGCCGAGTTGCCCCAGCGAGAAGAAGCGCAGGGTTAGGACCCCGACTTCGAACAGGGCGGCGAGCACGGAACACACGGCCCCGGCGATGATCCCGACGAGGACGTCACTCATGCGCAGAAGCACCAAGCACCATTCTGAGTTCAATCGATGACGTCCTCGACAGCCCGGCCGCTTTCGACGCCTATGCGAGCGCCTTCGCCCGCTCGCTGCGCCCCGGCGACGTCGTGGCGCTCCGCGGGCCGCTCGGCGCGGGCAAGACCACCTTCGTGCGCGCGGTCGTGCGCGCGCTCCACGGCTCCGACGACGCGGTGAGCAGCCCGACGTTCGTATTCCGCCAGCGCTACGACGGCACGCCCCCGATCGAGCACGTCGACCTCTACCGGATCCAGGACCCCGCGGCCGAGCTGCCCGACCTCGCGCTGGACGACGCGTTCGCGCCGGACCGCATCGCGCTGATCGAATGGCCGGAGCGCGCCGGGGGCCGCCTCCCGCCGGACTCGATCGAGGTGGCGATCGAGGGCTCGGGCGACAGCCCGCGCACCGTCCGGGTGCGCCGCCCGCCGGCACCCAGGCGGTGAAGATCCTTGCCCTGGACGCGGCGCTCGACGGGTTCTCCGCGGCGCTCGACGACGGCACGCGCCTCCTCGTCGCCCCCGGCGGGCGCCAGGACGCGCTCGAGCGCGGCCTCGCGCGGATCGAGGACCTGCTCGGCGAGGCCCGGCTGCGCCTGCGCGACCTCGACCGGATCGCGGTCGGGCTGGGCCCCGGCTCGTTCACTGGCGTGCGCATCGCGGTCGCCTATGCGAAGTCCCTCGCGTACGGCAGCGGCGTCCCGCTGGTCGGCGTGTCTTCGTACGACGCGCTCGAGCCCGAAAACGCACCGCTACCGCTGCTGGCCGTGGTGCAGGGCCGGCGCGGGGTGATCTGCGCGCGCCGGCGCGACACCGCGGGGGTCGCGACGGCCTGCGGCGCGGTGCGCGAGGTGCTCGACCGGCTGCTCTGCGATCCGCCGGGCGTCGTGCACGTGACCGGGAATACGGAGGACGTGCTCTCGGAGATCGCCGAACGCGGCTGGACCGTGCGAGCGCTCCGGCCCCGGGCCGACGTCCCCGCCGTCGCGATCATCCAGCTCGCCCGCACTCGGGAACCGAGCCCGACGCCGCACGCGCTGGCCCCCGACTACGGCGAAGCGCCCGCGGTGACGCGGCCGCGGTCAACGTGAAGGCAGAGCTCTTCCCCGCGGACGCGGGTGCGCCGAAGGCGCTGGTGATCGAGCCGATGACGCAGGGCGATCTCGCCGCGGTGGTGCGCATCGAGGATTTGTCGTTCTCCACGTCGTGGCCGTCGAACGCGTTCTCGACCGAAATTCGCGACAACAAGCTCGCGCACTATTTCATCGGGCGGCTCGACGGGCACATCGTCGCGTACGGCGGAATCTGGGTGATCCTCGAGGACTCGCACATCACGACCATCGCCGTGCAACCCGACCGGCGCGGGCTCAAGCTCGGCGAGGAGATGCTCATCAAGCTGCTGGACGAGGCGATCGCGCAAGGCGCGTCGTGGATCACGCTGGAGGTCCGCGAATCAAACGACGTCGCGCAGAAGCTGTACCGCAAGTACGGCTTCACCACCGTGTCGACGCGGCGCGGCTACTACAGCGACAACGGCGAGAACGCGCTCGTGATGTGGGCCGGCAACCTCAAAGGCGAGTTGTACGGCGCACGCCTGCGCGTGCTGCGCGCCGCGCTCGCCGCCGAGATCGCACGCCGTTGATAGCGCCCCCTGTCGCGGAGCTGCTGCACCGGCCCGTCGCAGCGCTCGTGCGCGCGTACGGCGCGCCCGCGTCCGTCGCGACGCGCGACGACGGCCAGCACGTCACGTTCGGCGACGCGGCGGGGACCGTCGTCGCGATCGTCGACGACGAGGCGACGGTGCACGCCGTCGACCTCGCGTTTCCGGCGGGCACGCGCTACACGATCGACGTGCAGGGCAAGCCGCACACCGTCACGTTCGGCACGACGACGTCGCTGGGCGCGCGCGACGAGCTGGCGGTGGACGCGGAGAACGAAGGCCCGAACTTTCGCGTGTTCCGGCGCAGCGGCGACTCCGGCGTAGTGCTCGTGTTCGACGCGAAGTCGTCGACGCTCACGCACGTCGTCGCCGGGGACCGCGCGACGTTGCTGCGGCTCGGCTATCTCACCGATCCGACGCCGACGCAAATTCGCTTTCCGTTCACCGCGCCCGTGCTCAAGCACACCGACGTCGCCGACGGCACCGGCGCACGCGCGACGGTGGTGCGGCTCGACCTCGACCGCGGCGGCGTCGTGCGCAAGGTCGCGGTCGTCATCGCGAGCGACGACAAAGCGTTCGACGACCAGCTCATCGTGCGCATCGCGCACGACGCGTACGCGCCCGCGAAGCTCGGCGGCCGCCCGATCGGCGCGAGCGTCTGGCGTGAGGTGCGCCACTGAACCCGGAGCGCGCGGCGATTCTGCGCACGGGGGTGGGATTCGTGCGCGCCGCACGCGCGGTGCGCGCCGCGCTCGACCAGCGGCATCGCTATGCGCACGTGGTGCGCGTCGCCCGCATGGCCGCGCGGCTCGCGCGCGCGCACGGCGTCGACCCGTGGCGTGCGCGGATCGCGGCGATGCTGCACGATCTGGCCCGGCTCTATCCCGCCGACCGGCTTCTGCGCGAGTGCGCCGAGCGCGGGCTCGCGATCGACCCGTTCGAGCGCTCGCACCCCGTCGTGCTGCACGCGCGGCTCGGCGCGGAGCTGGCGCGCGAGCGCTTCGGGGTCGACGATCCCCAGATACTCTCCGCGATTCGCAAACACACGCTGGCCGATGCGGTCATGAGCCCGTTGGACAAGGTCGTCTACCTCGCCGACGGGCTCGAGCCCGGTCGCGAGTTCGCCGATCGCGCAGCCCTTGCCGCGCTCGCTTTCCGCGATCTCGACGCCGCCATGCGCGCGGCGGTCGTATCGTCGATCGCCTACCTTCGCGAGCGCGGCCTCGCCGTCGCCCCGCAAACCCTCGCTGCCGCGGCATCGTCCGGCGGCGCCCACGCCGAGGAGAAACGCCCTGCCTGAGCTCGATCTCGCCGCACTGGTTTGCGACGCCGCCGAAGACAAGAAAGGCGAGGACATCAGCGTCCTCGACCTCACGGGCCGAACGATCGTCGCCGACTCGTTCGTCATCGTCACCGGCCGCTCGACGATTCAGACCCGCTCGATCGCCGACGCGATCGTGGACAAGGCCAAGGAGGCGGGGCTGCGGCCGCGCACCGAGGGGCACGCGGACGGCGGCTGGATCCTGATCGATCTGGGGCACGTCGTCGCGCACGTCTTCACGCCCGAGCAGCGCCAGTTCTACAACCTCGAGCGGCTGTGGGGGCGCGTCGCGGAGGCGCGGGCGGAAGCGCAATGAAACGGCAGCCGTATCGGCGGCCGGGCCGAATGGGCAAGACCCTGACGCGAGCGTTCGTGTGGGTGGTCCTCGCGATCTTCGTCCTGACCTCGGTGGGTGTGGCGCTCGTGGCCGTCCGCTGACGGCATCGCAACTTCCCGGCGCGCCCCAGGTACTCGGACCCCGGAGGACCAGCCACCGATGAAACCACAAGCAGCGCTCGCTGCTCTTGCCGCTCTCACCGTCGCCGTCGCGGCGACGTTCGCGCCCGCCTCGGCGGCGCGCAGCAGCTACGTGATCGACGACGCGCACATGCTGTCGGCGAGCGCGATCGCGCAGATCGATCAGCAGGTCGGCGATCTAAACGCACGGACCGGCAAAGAAGTCTTGGTCGTTACGACCGATTCGCTCGGCGGTGTGTCGCCGCAAGCCGCGATCGAACGCAGCTTCGCGCAGAATCAAGTCAACGGCGTCGAGATCCTCGTCGCGAAAAGCGAGAAGCAGATCAAGATCGCGGGCGACCGCGCATCGCGCCAGTTCTTTCCGAACGGATCGTTCGACCCGATCTACCAGGCGATGAAAGCCTCGTTCGCGCAGGGTAATTTCGACGCGGGCGTCGAGACCGGCGTCAGCCTCATCGTCAACACGTATCGCGGGCACGAGTCGTCACTCAACCGCGGCCGCCAGCCCGCCGGTGCGGGCTCGTACGTACGCACGCAGCGCTCGAATTCAGGAGGTTCCGGCATGGGCTGGATTTGGTGGATCATCATCCTCGCGGTGATATTCTTCGTCATCCGCGGCATCTTCCGCGCGATCGCCGGACCGCGCATGGGCGGTGGTTACGGCCCCGGCTACGGCGGCGGCGGACCGGGCTACGGCGGCGGCTTCGGCGGCGGCGGCGGCGGCTTCTGGAGCGGCATGCTCGGTGGCCTCGGCGGCGCGTTCCTCGGCAACGAGCTGTTCGGCAACCGGGGCGGCGGCGGGATCGGCGGCGACGGCGGTTCCTATGCGAACACCGGGACCGATCCCGGCACGGCGGCCGATGCCAGCGGTTTTCAGAGCGACGCCGGCCAGATCGACACGTCCAACACAAGCGGCGGCGGGTGGGGTGACTCCGGCGGCGGCGACTCGAGCGGCGGCGGCTGGGGCGGCGGCGACTCCGGCGGCGGCGGCGGCGACTCCGGCGGCGGCTGGTAGACCAAACGAAATGCGAGCGCTCGGGGAAACCCGGGCGCTCGTCGCGTCTACGGCCGAGGGCTGGGGCTCGGCTTGGTCGACGCCGCGGGCGCCGGTGATTCCGCGGGCGACGGCATGCTGCTCGGCGCGGTCGAGGGCTGCGGCGACGCGCTCGGCTGGGGCGAAGCGGGGCCGTACGGTGACGGTGTCGGCGACACGGGCGACTCGCCGTGCAGCGGCGGGAAGCCGTGACGCAAGCGCACGCGCGCGTCGTGCGCCTCTTTGGACGCCGGATAGTTCTTCGCGAGGAACTCGTACATCGCGCGCGCGCGGTTGCGCGCGTCTTGCGTTTGGACGTCTTGGTACAGCTGCGCGAGGTGATACGCGGTCGGCGCAAGCCAGCGGTCCTTCGGATATTTCGCGGCCCACACGCGGTACGACGACTCGACGAGCAGCGCGTCGTGCACGATCGACGCGTCGTCTGCCCAGCGCTCGTGATACGAGCGGCCCAGCGCGTTGATCTTCATGCGCACGGAGATCGCGCTGTACTTGAACGACCCGAAATACTCGTCTGCCGGCGCATCAGGGCTTTTTGAAACCGCCGGCGCGCTCGTGGCTTTCGGCGGTGCTTTTGTCGCGCCGGCCGTTGCAGCAACCAGCGCGAGGGCGAGCATCACCGTGCGAATCATGCTGCATCCTACCCCAGGATGCCGCCGGAGCAATCGTGACGAACTCGACGCGCGAAATGGACCGCACCGTGTTTCTCTCGAGCTTGGCCGCGACCGTCGCGACGCCGTCCGCTTTTTCCGACCTCGTGTCGGCGGCGCCGTTCCCGGCCGAGGAACGCCTTTGCCCAGGACGATTGGGCGTCGTCGCGATCGACCTGCAGTACGGTCACCGTATCCTGGAGCGCTGGTCGCAGCGCTTTCCGCTGGCGAGCACCTTCAAGCTGCCGCTGGTCATGGCCGTGCTGTCGCGCGTCGACCGCGGCGCGGAACGGCTCGATCGCACGATCGCGTTCAGCGCCGACGCTTTGATCGCATATAGCCCAGTCGTCGGTTTGCAGCCGCACGGCGGAAAGCTCACCGTCGGCGCGCTGTGCGCAGCCGCGATCGAGCACAGCGACAACGCAGCCGCGAACCTTCTGCTCGGTACGGTCGGCGGCCCCGCGGGCGTCACGCGGTACGTGCGCGGAATCGGCGACCCGGTCACTCGGCTCGATCGCATCGAGCCGGCGCTCAACGATGCGACACCCGGCGACGCGCGCGACACGACGACGCCCGAAGCGATGGCGCGAACGCTCGTCCGGCTTCTCCGCGACCCGATCCTGTCGGCCGCATCGAAGAAGCGGCTGTTCGACTGGATGCGCCGCGCGGAAACGGGCCGCGCACGCATTCGCGCCGGCGTCCCCGCCGGCTGGAGCGTGGGCGACAAGACCGGCACGACGAACACCGGCGCCAACGACGTCGCGATCCTGTGGCCGCCGACCGGTGCGCCGATCGTCCTCGTGATGTATTTCGCCGAAGTGAAGGGACCCGATGCCGCGCGCGACGCCGTGTTCGCAGGCGTTGCGCGCAACGTCGTTCGGCGCTTCCGCGGCTAGCGTACCGTCGCTCGGCGACGGGCGCAGTGAAAGCGAATCGACATCGCCGTCGCTACGATAGGGATGCGGTGCTCGCGCACCGCCCACCGCGTGTCCCGCTTTCAAAGCGAAGGACGAAACAAACCATGAAGAGATTTCTGAGGGCCGCCCTGGCGCTCGTCGCGATCTTGGTCTTCGGAGTCGCGCGGCCCGCGCCGGCCGCCAGCCTGTCAGCCCACTGCTTCGGCAAGGTGATCATCAACGTCGGCGACGACGCGGGCAGCAGTATCTCCAACCCGATTATCAACCTCGGCGAGCTCGCCAGTTACGGAACGCAGATCGGACACGACAAGAACTGCGAAGACTTGGTCTCCGCAGCCGCAGCTTCGAACTCCAACTTCAACGACAAAACATGGCTGTGCCAACAGATACAACGGCAGGGCCAATTTCACGTGTCGGCCTACGCCGCGGTCGGAACGCGCGACTATCGCGTAGCGCAAACCATCATCGTTACGTGCACGGGCGGCGTGAAAACGTGCACGTGTCCGCCGGCATGGATCTCGAACACGTCCCAGATAGCCGGCGGCATTACGACGGACGGTGCTTGTAAAAAACTGGCATGCAACGGAAACATGGTGAGTCCGGTCCCGCCGAACGGCACGAAGATCGGCATCTGGGGTTTCACCTGGGGGAGTGCCTTCTACGCCTGGGGCACCGCAGCGAACGGAGGAGCCGCGCACTGCGTCGTCTCGCCGTGGGTGGGCACCTAAGCGCAGGTTGACACCTGACGGTGCCGTTCGCCTGAACGCATACGACCTCACCCGAGCGGGTGGGGTCGTTGCATTGCTCAGCGCGCCACGACGTACGGCAGCATCGCGTCGAGCCGGCGGTCGGTGATGCCCGAGACGTCGAGCAATTCGTCGACCGATGCGAACGGGCCGTTCGCCGTGCGAAACGCGACGATGCGCTCGGCGAGCCCCGGGCCGATGCCGGGGATCGTCGCGAGCGCGTCGGCGTCGGCCGCGTTGACGTCGACCTGACCGGCGGGCGGAGGTTCGTCGCGCCGCGAGCGGAGATGCCGCTGCCCGCGGTGCGCACCGCGCGTCCGTCGGCCCGCGCCTTGATGGCCCGCGCCGCGCGATCGGGCCGACGCCGGCAGCGCTGCACCGCGAACGGGGACGACGATCTCGTCGCCGTCGCGGACGTGCGCGGCGAGGTTCACGGCGACGAGGTCGGCGCCGGGGCGGGTTCCGCCGGCGAGCGCGAGCGCATCCTTCGCGCGCGCATCGGGCCGAACGCGGTAGACGCCGGGCCGGGCGACCTCGCCGGCAACGTAGACCATCGCTTGCGGCGCCGGGCTGCGGGCGCGACCGCTTTGGCCATCGAGCGCCGCGGCGGACCAACCGCTTGCGGCGACGGTCGGCGGAGGGACGGGACGGAGCAGGACGGCGGCGCCGACGGAAGCCGCGGCGATGACCAGGATCAAACGCTTCACGCCTGTCTATCACGCGCGACGGTCGCCTCGCCAAGGCCTCGGCCGAGTCGGTGGACCCGGGAGCGCCGATTGTAATAAACCTGGTCAGCCTAGCGAGGCGAGCTTGACAATGCTATTTGGACGAGGCCACAATGAGGCCCCAATCTTTCGAAGTGTGGAGGGGGATTCAATGGCAATACCAGGCACGTGGACCTCATTCTATGACTGGGGTTGCACAGGCAACTACAGCAGCACGACGTTGACGTTCGTCGCAGCCGGGACGTTCACCGACGGCCAAGGCGGCCACGGCACGTGGGCCTCGGAACCGGGCATGGTCACGTTGCAGTACAAAGGCGGGGCGTTTGCGACGACCTACAGCGGCGTCGTCATGGACCGGGCGGCGGTCGGCATCGGGAGCACGTTCACCGGGTCGACCGCCTGCTGGTACATGATCGAGCAGAACGCACCCACGGCGCACGCTGAGTTCAAACACCAGACGGCCAAACTGAAGGCGAGCGGAGAGCCGCACTAAGTCCATCCGGTGACCGCGAGCTCGTGATTCGCCTCGACGAGTCACGAGCTCGCGGAGCTCGGCCCGGTCGCCTCGCCAAGGCCTCGGGCGGGTCGTGCCGTAGATTCCGGGTTCGATGTCCGAGGAGAGAACGTACGACTTCCGCGCCGTCGAGCGCAGCCTGCAGGAGCGCTGGGAGCGCGACGGCATCTACGTCGCGCGCGACGACGACCCGCGCGAGAAGTACTACGTCCTCGAGATGCTGCCGTACCCGTCGGGCGATCTGCACGTCGGGCACGCGAAGAACTACACGCTCGGCGACGCGATCGCGCGCGTGCACCGCATGCGCGACAAGAACGTCGTGCACCCGATGGGCTGGGACGCGTTCGGGCTGCCGGCGGAAAACGCGGCGATCCAGCGCGGCATCGATCCCGAGACGTGGACGCGCGAGAACATCGAGAACATGCACCGCCAGCTGCGGCTGATGGGCACGAGCTACGACTGGACGCGCGAGATCGCGTCGTGCGATCCGGAGTACTACCGGTGGAACCAGTGGTTCTTCATCCGCATGTTCGAAAAAGGGCTCGCGTACAAGCGCGAAGCGCCGGTGAACTGGTGCCCGGTCGACCAGACCGTGCTCGCCAACGAACAGGTGGAGGACGGCAAGTGCTGGCGCTGCGGCGCGGCGGTCGAGCGCCGCAACCTCGCGCAGTGGTTCTACAAAATCACCGATTACGTCGAGCGGCTGCTGGCGGGACTGGACCGGCTCGACGGCTGGCCGGAGCGCATCCGTACGATGCAGCGCAACTGGATCGGCAAGAGCGAAGGCGTCACGTTCGCGTGGGACGTGGAGAACGTCGAAGCGCAGATCGAGGTGTTCACGACGCGCATCGACACCGTGTTCGGCGCGACGTTCGTCGCGGTCGCGCCGGAGCATCCGGTGGTCGAGAAGATTCTCGAGAAGTTTCCGAAGTCGCGGCGGCGCGTCGAGGAGTTCGCCGCGACGCTCACGAGCAAGAGCGAGCTCGAGCGGACGCAGCTCATGGAGAAGACCGGCGTGCCGACGGGCGCGTACGCGATCAACCCGCTCTCGCGCGAGCGCATCCCGATCTGGGTGGCCAACTACGTGCTCGCCGAGTACGGCACCGGCGCGATGGGGGGCGTGCCCGCCCACGACGTGCGCGACTTCGAGTTCGCGAAGAAGCACGCGCTGCCGGTCGCCCAGGTGATCACGACGCTAGACGGCTCGCTGCGCGCGCCGCTGCACGAAGCGTATCCCGACGACGGCAAGCTGATCGCGTCGGGCGAGTACACCGGGATGAAGTCGGCGGCGGCGCGCCGCGCGATCGCTGCCCGGCTCGAAGCGATGGGCCGCGGCAAGATAACGACGAACTATCGCATCCGCGACTGGCTCGTATCGCGCCAGCGCTATTGGGGCACGCCGATCCCGATGATCGTCTGCCCCACCGACGGCATCGTGCCGGTGCCCGACGACCAGCTCCCGGTGCTGCTGCCCAAAGACGTGCAGTTCACCGGCCAGGGCTCGCCGCTCGCGAACGATCCGGCGTTCATGAACACGACGTGCCCGAAATGCGGCGGCCCCGCAACGCGCGACCCCGACACGATGGACACGTTCGTCGACTCGTCATGGTACTACGTGCGCTATCTGGATCCGCACAACGCTGCCGAGCCGTTCGACGGCGCGCGGGTATCGAAGTGGCTGCCGGTCGACCAGTATACCGGCGGCGCGGAGCACGCGGTGCTGCACCTGCTCTACGCGCGCTTCTTCTACAAGTTCATGATCGACGCGGGGTACCTCACCGGCGACGACGAGCCGTTCACGCGCCTGTTCAATCAAGGCATGGTGCTGTACAACGGCGAGAAGATGTCGAAGTCGCACGGCAACGTCGTGGGCATCGACGAGACGGTCGACCGGCACGGCGTGGACGCGATGCGGCTCTTTTTGCTGGCTGCGGCACCGCCCGAGGACACGATGGAGTGGTCGGAAGCCGGAATTCTCGGGCGCGTCCGCTTCATCAACCGCATTTGGCGCGCGTGCGTCCCCTACTTCGGCGACGCGGCGGCCGGGCGCGACGATGACCTCGAAGACATGGTCGCCACGGGCGACGACGCAGCGGTCATGCGCGCGCTGCACCGCGTCATCAAGAGCACGATCGACGAGACGGACACGCGCCGGCTGCACTACAACACCGTCGTCGCCCGGCTCGACGAGTTCGCTAACCTCTTCACGCCGTTGGCCCAACGATTCGAAGACGCTGCCGTCCGTGCGGCGGATCCGCAGGCGTACCGGATCTTCTTGCACTGCGTCAACACCGCGCCGCTCATCCTCGCCCCGTTCGCTCCGCATCTCGCCGATGCGCTGTGGCAGCGGCTCGGGCACGCGCGCTCCGTCCACGCCGAGACGCTGCCCGCACCCGACGAGAACTGGCTTCGGGAGCAGTCGATCGTCGTCGTCGTGCAGGTCAACGGCAAGGTGCGCGCCCGTTTCGCCGTCGCGCCGGGCGTCAGCGAAGGCGAGCTCGTCGAGCGCGCGATGCGCGAACCGACCGTCACCGCGCAGATCGACGGCAAGCAGGTGCGCAAGGTGATCTTCGTCCCCGACAAGCTGCTCAACATCGTGGCCGCCTGACCGCGGTCGAACGGAAAGGCATCATGAGCGACCGTACAGCGTACGAGATCCGGCCCGACGACGCGCTCGTCGTCGTCGACGTGCAGCACGATTTTCTGCCCGGCGGGGCGCTCGGCGTGGCCGAGGGCGAGCGCATCTTCGATCCGATCGATGCGCTCGCGCCGCGCTTCGCGCGCGTCTACGCGACCCGTGACTGGCATCCCGAGAACCACTCGTCGTACGAGCAGTACGGCGGCCCGTGGCCGGTGCACTGCGTCGCGGGAACGTACGGCGCCGCGTTCGACGCACGGTTGCCGCTCGACGACGTCGACGTCGTGATCGACAAGGGAACCGATCGCGACACCGACGGCTACAGCGGTTTCGCGGCGACCACCCTCGACCGCGACCTGCGCGAGCACGGCGTGCAGCGCGTGTTCGTGTGCGGCCTCGCGACCGATTACTGCGTGAAGGCGACGGCGCTGGACGCACGAGCTGCCGGCTTCGACGTCGTCGTGCTCGAAGACGCGTCGGCTGCGGTCAACGTCACGCCCGGCGACGAGCAGCGCGCGCTCGACGAGCTGCGCGCGGCCGGGATCGCCGTCGCACACAGTGCGGACGTCACCGGGAGCGCGGCTGCAGCCGTACGGCGCTAGCGTCGCCGCTGTCGAGCCGCACGGGCTCGACGCGATCGACGCACGCGAGCGGCACGGGAAGCCCAGCGATCTGTTCCGGCTGTGGTTCGCTGCGAACGCGGAGACCGCGACGTTCGCCGTCGGGATTCTCACGACCGCATTGTTCGGCACGTCGTTCGCGGGAGCGGCGCTGGGAATCGTCGCCGGCAACGCGCTCGCATATGCCGTCGTCGGATTGCTGTCGCGCGGCGGGCCGAGGTTCGGTCTGCCGCAGATGGTCGTGTCGCGGCGCGCGTTCGGCCGCGACGGGAACGTGGGGCCTGCGGTGCTCGCGTTCTTGGCGGGTGTCGGCTGGTTCGCGATCGACAGCGTCTTCGGCGCGCAAGCGCTTGCCGCGCTCGCGCACGCGACGTACCCGATCGCGCTCGCGATCGTGCTGGCGGCGCAGATTCTGCTCGCGGTGTACGGGCACAACGCGATCCACGCGTTCGAGCGGTACGCGGGCGTGCTGCTCGCGCTCGGCTTCATCGCGATCGCCGCGGGAACGCTCGCGCACGCGCACCTCGGCGCGCCGTTCGACCCGCACGCGCCGGCCGCAGCCGGCGGCGAGATCGGCGGGGTCGTGTTCTCCGCGGCGCTCGCGTTCTCGTACGCGATCGGCTGGGGACCGGCCGCGTCCGACTACGCGCGCTATCTTCCGGGCGCGAGCCCGCCGAGCGCGGTGGGCTGGTGGGCGGCGCTGGGCGGGTTCATCCCGTCGACGCTGCTGGAGCTGCTGGGCGCGGCCGCGGTGACCGCGGTGCGTGCGCCGGGGATCGCCGCCGCGACGCCCGCCGACACGATCCGTCTGCTCTTCGGCGGTGGTCCGCTCGCGACGGTCGGATTGTTCACGGTGCTGCTCGGCACGCTGAGCGCGAACTGCTTGAACTTGTACTCCGGCGCGCTGTCGGCGCTGGTCGCGTGGGACGCTCGCCGGCGTCCGGCGTTCGCGCTCGCGACCGGCGCCGCGTTCGCGCTGCTCGCCGTGCTGCTGCTGCTCGCCGCGCGCGCAAACGACCCGGCCGCGCGCTACGCGCCGTGGATCGTCGCGGTCGCCGCACTCGCGGTCGGCGCGCTCGCCACGGCGGTCGTGCGCTGGACGCTGGTGCGCTGGCAGTCGGCGCTCGCGGTCGGCGTGCTCGGCGGTGCGCTCGCGCTCGCGGGGAGCGATCCGGCGAGCACGGCGCACCTCTACACGAACTTTCTATCGCTGCTGTCGACGTGGGCCGCCCCGTGGGCCGCGGTGCTGCTCGCAACGCGCGGCACGGCCACCGCCCGACCCACGAACCCGACCGCGCTCTTTGCCTGGCTCGCCGGGATCGCGGCGTCGCTGCCGTTCTGGCAGCAATCGTGGTTCACCGGTCCGGTCGCCGCCGAGCACCCGCAACTCGGTGACGTGTCGTACTTCGTGTCGTTCGCCGTCGCGTTCTCGATCGCAACGGCGCTCCGGAATAACGCTCGGGCGAGGGAAGTAGCATAGCGTCGTTCCCGCGAAGTAGGCTCGATGACGAAATTTCGAGTCGTGGTCGTGGCGAGCTCGGCCTTCTTCGCGGGGTTCACCGCGGCGCATCTGACGGTCCCCGTTCGCGCGGACACCGCGATGGCGGTGCCGGCGCCCATCATGACGCCGACCTATTATCCCGACCTCGCGAAGCTCACCCCGCGGCCCGGCGCGAAGCCGCCGTTCACGGTGCTGGTCGCGAACGCGCCCGGCGCGAGCGTGACGTACCTCGTCGGAACGCTGCCGGCACACACCCATCCCATCGCGAACGAGATCCAGTACGTGATCGCCGGGAGTGGAACCGAGCAGTTCGGCAACTGCACGGTCAAGATCCGGCCGGGGACGCTGCTCGTCATCCCGCACGGCTACGGACACTCGGGCATGAAGATCGCGCCGGGGCACGGTCCGTTGCGGCTGCTGGCGATCAAGACGCCGCCGGACAAGGCGATGGGACCGCCGCAGCCCCTGACCTGTCGGCACTGAACCGGGAAGCGAACAGGTGCGCGTCGCACCTGCCGCCATGACGCATACCACCATCCGCACCGCGGTCGTCGCCGCCCTCGCGTTCGGCGCGGGGCTGGCCGTCGCGCATGCGCCCCAGCCCGTGCGCGCCGCCGCGCCGCCGCTCCAAGCCGCCGTGATCGACGTCGGCGCGCTGGTTCCGTCGGACCTTCCCACGCCGACTGCCGCATCGCCGAACGTGCGCAGCAAGCTGCTCGCGGTCGCGGACGGTGCGACCGCGCAAGTTCAGATCGGCACGGTCGCCAAGCATTATCACGCCGACGCGAACGAGATTCAGATCGTCATCTCCGGCTCGGGCACCGAATGGCTCGGCGACAAGCAGGTCGCGCTCAAGCCCGGCACGATGCTGATCATCCCCGCCGGAACGCCGCACGCCGGCACGACGGACGCGAACCTGAAGATCGTCGCGATCAAGACGCCGCCGCAAGCAGCAACGGACGTACACCCGGTTCCGTGATCGCCGACGGATATCGCAGTCCGAGCGTAATCGGATTCCATGATGCGCTGGCCGCATTCGCTCAAGACAAGGCCGGTCCGGAGACGACCGCGACGCTGAAGAACGTCGGCCGCGAGCGCCTCGCGGACCGGTTCGTGCTGTTGAGCCGGGACGGCAACCAATTCGGCGGCGACGTGCTGGATCGACACCCGCTACGGCGAGCTGTTCGATACCACACCTTTAACGAGCACGCCCTTGTCATCGGGGGCGCATCGCGCAGTCGACATGCGTGCGATCTCACAACCGCCGGAATGTCGTCCGGCTCTTGCTTCTCCTCGGCTTCTCGCCGACCGGCGGGAATGGTCCCCACGAAAAATTCGTTCATCCCGATGGGCGATTGACGGTAGTGCCCCGGCACGTTACCATCTCGGCCGGCACGTGTCGTGGCATCGCGCGTGACATCGGACTACGGCCATTGGACTTCGATAGGTTGGTGAGCAGATGAATTCCGTTCAGGTGACGATCCTCCGCGACGCTGAAGACCCTGAGCATCACTGGTGGCTCGCTCAAGTCGCTTTCAACGGCCGGCCGTACGTAACGCAAGGCGAGACGGTAGAAGACGCGCGATTCATGGCGGCCGATCTGCTCGCAACGTTAGGGGCCACCGACGACACCGTGATCGCTTTCGACGTTGCTGACGAAGCTACGGTTGGAGGGCTTCTGGGACGACCCGCTACGTCGGCGCCATAGCCGGGCCGCGCACGCGGCATGCTTCCCAACGAGCTGGCCCGCAATCCAAAGCTCCTCAAGCGTTGCCATTAGACAGTTGTCCGGTCCCGTTCTTTAAAGTACTCGTAGGTCTTGCGCATGCCGTCGAGGAGCGAGACCTGGGCTTCCCAGCCCAGCTCGCGCTTGGCTTTGGCTGGGTTGAAGTACACTTCTCGGGCATCGCCGGGGCGGCGCTCGGCGTGCGTGACCGGCGCTTCGAAGCCCGTGACCTCGACCATCGCGCGATAGATCTCGTTGACCGAGGTTCGCTGGCCGGTGCCGATCACGTACGTTGACGCGGGGCCGCCGGTCAGGGCCGCCACGTTCGCGCGCACGATGTCGCCGACGTACACGTAATCGCGCGTCTGCTCGCCGTCCCAATCGATGCGCACGCCTTGGCGCTGCAGAAATTTCCCGAGGAAGATCGCGATGACGCCGGCTTCGCCGTTGGGGTCTTGGCGCGGGCCGTAGACGTTGCCGTAGCGCAGCGCGGTGTAGTCGAGGCCGTGATCGTTGTGAAAGAAGCGCAGGTAGTGCTCGGTCACCATCTTCGTGATGCCGTACGGTGACACGGGTCGCTGCGGCGAGCTCTCGTCGACCGGCATTTCGTCGACGTCGCCGTACGTCGCGGCGCTCGACGCAAAGATCACCTTGCGCGTTCCGGCTTTGACCGCCGACTCGAGCACGTTGAGCATGCCGATCACGTTGACGTTCGCATCGAGCTTCGGATCGCGCGAGCCGATCGCGACGGAGTGCTGTGCGGCGTGATGGCACACCACCTCGGGCTTGAACTCCGAGAAGATGCCCTGGATTCCGTCGTCGCGAATGTCCATGTGCACGAGAGAGACGCCGTCGGGGATGTTCTCGCGGCGGCCGCCGCCGTGCGACCACAAGCTGTCGACGACGACGACCTCGTGCTTATCGGCGACGAACGCGTCGACGATGTGCGATCCGATGAATCCGGCTCCGCCGGTGACGACGATACGCATGCGAGCAGGCAGGGTTCGGCCTCTTCGGCGGCTCTCCCCTAGCCGCCGCACACCGGCGCGTGATGGAACGGCGTGGCTCGCGCTCCGCTGCTGCTCCCCGCCGTCGCGCTCGTCGCGGCGATCGTCGCCGACGCGCACGGTCTCGCCGTACTCGCATGCGTCGTCGCGCTCGGTTTGCTCGCGGCTCCGCGCGCGCGCGGTCCGGCGGCGTTCGCGCTGGCTGGGTTGATGCTCGCGCGGTGGCACGGTCATCCGCCGCTGCTCACCGACGAAACGCGGATGGCACGTTTCGCCGGAACCGTCATCGGCGACGTGCGCGCAGACGAAAATGGCTCGACGTTCGTCCTCGCGCTCGACACCGGGATCGTGGTGCGCGCGCACGTTCGCACCGACGCGGTCGCGCCCGGCGAGCGCGTCGTGGTGCGCGGCCGGCTCGTGCCGTTCGACGAACCGCGCAATCCCGGCGAACCGTCGCGGCGCGCGATCGCGCTCGGCGAAGGGCTGGCCGGCGAGCTCGCCGGCGATCGCGTCGTCGCCCGCGCACCGCCCGACCCGCACGACGTCCGCACGTGGGCGGCGCGGGCGCGCGCGGCGCTGTCGGCGCGACTGCGGTCCGTGCTGCGCGAGCCCGAGGCGACCGTCGTCGCGGGTGCGCTGTGGGGCGAGCGCGGAACGCTGCCGCCCGAATTGCGCGACGACTTCCAAGCCACGGGCACGGTGCACGTGCTCGTCACCGCGGGGCTGCATCTCGGCGTGATCGTCTTGCTGGTGCGATTTTTGTTGCGCCTCGCGCGCGTGCCCCGCATGGCTGCGTGCCTGACGGCGATCCCGTGCGTCGTCGCGTACGCGTGGCTGAGCGGTGCGCACTTACCGTCGCAGCGGGCGGCGGTGATGGTATCCGTCGGGCTGCTCGCGAGCGCGTACGGCGCGCGGCTCGTGTCGTGGAATTCGCTTGCGCTAGCGGCGCTCGCCGTGGCGGCGCTGTGGCCGGCGTCGGTGACGACGGTGTCGTTCGCGCTGTCGTTCTCGTGCGTGAGCGCGATCGTTCTGTTCGCACGGCCGCTCGGGCACGCCCTCGAGCGCTGGGAGATGCCGCATCACGTGCGCGAAGCGCTCGCGCTGACGATCTCGACGCAGATCGGCGTGTGGCCGCTGAGCGCCGCGACGTTCGGCGTCGTCGCGCCGTATGCGGTGCTGGCGAACGCGGTCGTCGTTCCGGCGACCGGCGTCGCGATGGTCGCCGGGATCGCGGCGATCGCGCTCGCGCAGGTTCCCGTGCTCGGTCGCGCGGCCGCGACGATCGCAGCATGGGACGTGGATGCGATCCTGCGCGTCGTCGGCATGGTCGCGGCACTACCGGGCGCGCGCGTGTGGGTTGCGCCGCCGCCCGCGTTCGCTATCGTGGCCTACGATGCCGTCGCCGTGTCGGCTGCGCTCGCACTGCGACGCAACGCGCGCCTTGCAGCTGTGCTGATCGTCCTCGGAACCGCCGGCGTGCTGGCGACGACGCTGCGTCCGCCGGACGGACGGCTGACGATCACGATGCTCGACGTCGGCCAAGGCGACGCGATCGCCGTGCGCACGCCGCGCGGCCACACGATCCTCATCGACAGCGGCGGCCGGCTGGAACGCGGACCCGGCGCGGACGGACGCTCACCGGCGGAGCTCGTCGGCGAACGCGTCGTCCTGGGATATCTGAAGCGCCAGGGGATTCGCCGCGTCGACCTGCTCGTGAACACGCACCCGCACGGCGATCACGTCGGCGGATTTGCGCCGATCGTACGCGCGCTGCGGGTCGACGCGATCGCGGACAGCGGTCAAACGTACGGCGGACGCGCGTTCAACGATGGGCTGCGCGAAGCGGCGCTGCATCATATTCCGATCCACGTCGCCCGGTGCGGTGACCGCTGGTCGACCGACGATGGCGTGACACTTTCGGTGCTCTCGCCGTGTGGTGCACTCTTCGCCGACGGGAAGAACGACGTCAACGAGAACTCTGTCGTCGTCATGCTCGCCTCTCGAGATTTTCGAATGCTGTTCATGGGCGACGCCGGATTTGCGGCCGAGCAACGCCTGCTCGAGAGCGGGACCGACTTGCGCGCCGACGTCCTGAAAGTCGGCCATCACGGATCGGCCTATTCGTCCGCGCCCAGCTTCGTGGCCGCCGTCCACTCCAGCTACGCCCTCATCAGCGTCGGCCGCCACAACCTTTTCGGACACCCCGCAGCGACGACACTTGCGACGCTGCGCAGCGCCGGAGCGGAGACGTACCGCACCGACCTCTGCGGCGCCACCATCGTCGAGGCGGGAATGAACGTGCGCAATACGACGATCCTACGCTGCTCGGCCGAGTCGGAGGCTACGTTCGCTTCGAAGGGAACGCACTAGCAATGCGGGCTTTGGTGATCTTCACCGTGATGTTGCTGTCCGCAGCCTGCGCACCCTTACAGCCGGCGACCTCAACCACGAAATCGACCGTTTCGGCCGTAGCAACGGCAGCGGTCCGGGGCACGACGCCGGCGTGGCGGTACGCGTTGCCGCCGCGTTGGGACATCTCGCAGGTGCGCATCGGCGACACCGCCGTCGTGATCGGAGGCCGATCGGACGTTCGCGTCCTCGATCCCGCGTCGGGTCGCCTGCGTTGGCAGCGCGACGGCGGTGCATCGGCGATCCTCCTCGGCGACACCGCCCTCTACGGCGGCGCAACGGGGACAGTCGTTTCCCGAGCGCTTTCCAGCGGACGCGTGCTGTGGGAACGCCGCGCCGTTTGTCCGATTCCGACGGACGGCGCGCCGGTCGGGGGCGTGGCAGTGATCGTACGCCATGCGGACGACCTCATCGTCGGTTGCAACGGTGGCCGTCTCGTGCGCATATCCGCCGCCTCAGGGCGCATTCGGGCACGCTCCGAAAGCGCGTTCGTAGCAGAACGAATCTGGGACATCGTGCCGCTCGGCTCGTGCGCCTACGGAATCAACGGATCGTCCAGCGGCGCGACGATCAGACAGCACGCCGCGATTCTTGATTGCAAACGGCTGCGCGTCATCGTGCCCGAGCAGGATGAAATGCAGATTCTCGGCTCGATCGGAAATATCGCCGTCCTTGACGAGCGGTGCTGCAACGGCCCGCCGAACGTCTATCGCCCCGCGACGATCGTGCGCGCGAACCTCACGACCGGTGCCCTCTCGCCCGCAGTCGATCTGACGCCCGAACCGAATCGCTATCCTCCCGATCGGATCGGATCCGCAGCGATGCTCGATGGGAACGAGCTCTACCTCATCGTCGATCGCTCGCTGTATCGTTATGGGGACCCGCGCTCGCTCTCCACGTCCCCGCAGCGAATCGCAGCCGATCTCGCGGATTTTCCAATGATCCTTCGGCACGGGCTGCTCGCAGTGCGTCTGCGAGTCGATGGGGGATCGATCACCGATGAGATCGTTCGCATTCGCAACGGAGCGCTCGAACCGCGCTGGAGCTCGCGTGAATCAGGGCCGGTCATCTTGGGCTATCACGCCGACGTGGCCCCTGACGTGCTGACGATCGGGAATACCAATTTGCCCAGGAGCCAAACGTTCGTCAGAACGTACGACGGAGCGCAGCTCTTCGTCACGGGTCCATGCCAGATGTGGGGCGCGAATCGCGACCTGGTTCTGATGGTCTGCATCACGGACACCCTCGTCGGAAACCGGTACCTGGAGTACGTCGCTGCCTATCGGTGGCACGACACGGCCCCGCGCTAGTTCGCTGCGGCGCCACGACAGAGCTGCCCTGTCGGGGGCCCTGATCGCGGATTACGGCAGCAGAGTCCAGGTGTACACGTGGCCCCACTGTACCGTCACAGCTTTCGTCCTCACGTCGCGGGTGGTATCCGGATCGACGGCGCCGAGCTGGTGCACTCCAGGGTCGATGTCGGTCATGCAGCGGCCGCCGGCGGGGGCGGAGCAGCGCTCTTGGTGGTCGACCAATAACGTTACGGTGATCGAGAGATTGTTGACCATCGTGACGGTGGGCTGATCGGACTGCGCACCTGCGGGCGCTACGCAAAGTAGAAACGAAGCGGCTGCGATGGCGACGATTCGTTGTGGCGACATGATCCCTCCAAGCTTTGTTGGGCGGCACCGGCTGCCGGCAACACCGCCGGCGGCGACGGACCGCGAAGGTTGTTCCGTGAGTCTACAAAGCGGCGGTTACACGAAGGTAAAACGGCGAATGCAGGCACGAGGCCCTCGCCGGGAAAGGACCTACTCCGTCATTCAGACTCCGGAAAACGGAAACGCCCGTGCCAGCGAAGCGACTCGACGTCGTCGAACAACGCGATGTCGGTGCGGAGTGTCGCGAGCTTTCGAAACAGCAGCGCGTGGTCGCGGTCGCGCTGCAATGTCTGCGCCAGTCTGCCGGGACTCGCGACGTTGACCTGCCAATCGCGCGGGTCGGCCGGGATTGCTTCGAGGTGCCGGTATTTCGCGAGAACAGCCGCGGCCGATTTCGCACCCCAGCCCGCCAACCCCGGAAAGCCGTCCGCCGCGTCACCGACCAACGCCAAGTAGTCGGGAATGCTCTCCGGAAGAACGCCGAACTTCGCGACGATCCCGGCTTCGTCGAAGAACGTGCGCGTGCGGCGGTTGAGCTGCACGACGCGCGTGCCGCGCACGCACTGTGCGAGATCCTTGTCCGGCGTGCAAATGATCACGCGCTCCACGCGCGAATCGGCGGCGGCGGCCGCCGCCGCAGCCGCGAGCGCGTCATCGGCTTCGAATTCGACCATCGGCCATACGACGATGCCGGCTTCGACGAGCGCTTCTTCGAGCAGTGGGAACTGCGCGAACAGTTCGGGATCGATGCCTTCGCCCGTCTTGTAGCCGGGCCACAGGCCGTTACGGAACGACTCGATCACGTGATCGGTAGCGACGCCGATATGCGTCGCACCCTCCCGAATCAAGCCGCGGATCGACGCGAGCACGCCGCGCACCGCGGCGACTTCGTGGCCTTCGGCATCACGCGCGGACGGCAGCGCGTAATAGTGGCGAAACAGCTCGTAGGTGCCGTCGATGACGTGGATGCGCACTGCGCCCAGTGCTCGCTGGTTACGGGACGATCCTTCCGATCTTGTTGCCGGCGTATTCCGTGAACCAGACCGCGCCGTCCGGACCCGTGGTGATGCCGCTGGGACCGCTGGCCGCGGTCGGGACCGCGTATTCGGTGAACGCGCCCGCGGTGGTCACCCGGCCGATCTTGTTGCCGTAGTATTCCGCGAACCAGAGCGCCCCGTCCGGACCCGTGGTGATTGAGTTGAGACCGCTGCCCGCGGTCGGGACCGTGTATTCGGTGAACGCGCCGGAGGTGGTCACCCGGCCGATCTTGCTGGCGAGGCTTTCCGTGAACCAAAGCGCCCCATCTGGACCCACGGTGATGCCGAAGGGACTGCTGCTTGCCGTCGGGACCGTATATTCGGTGAGCACGCCGGAGGTCGTCATCCTGCCGATCTTGTTGCCGGCACTTTCCGTGAACCAAAGCGCCCCGTCCGGACCGGTGGTGATCAGGGCGGGACCGCCGCCCGCCGGGTATTCGGTGAACACGCCCGCGGTCGTCACCCGACCGATCTTGTAGCCGCAGTTTTCTGCGAACCAGAGAGACCCATCCGGACCGGTGGTGATGCCGATGGGACAGCTTCCTCCGCTTGGGATCGAGTATTCGTTGGTGACCACCCCGGAGGTGTTCACGCGACCGATCCTGCTGCCGCCTTCCGAGAACCAAAGAGCGCCGTCCGGACCCGTGATGATGAAAACGGAAACGTCGCTCGCCGGGTATTCGGTGATGGTGCCGGAGGTGGTCACCCGACCGACGGCGCTGGCGTGGTCTTCTCCGAACCAAAGGGCCCCGTCAGGGCCCGCCGTGATGCTTTCGGGATTGCTGCCCGCTGTCGGGATCGTGTACTCCGTGATCGTACCGTGTGCGGCGCCGACCTTGACGGCGACGGTCGCACTCTCGTCTTTGTCGTGCTTGCCCGTGACCGTGATCGTGCAGGTTCCCGGCCCGACGGGCGTTACCGTAAACGTCGCGCTGAACACGTCCTTGTCGCGGTGGTCGTCGCGGTCACGATGGACGTCGCGATGCTTTGTATCCGCGGCGTTGTCCTCAACCTTGGTGGGCGTCACGCTCGCCGGGGAGACGGTGGCGCACGCGACGTCGGACGAACTCGCATTCATCACGTGCGCATCTTCGGCCGTCGCGGTGAACGTTTGCGCCGCGCCGCCCAGGACAAATGTCAGAGAACTCGGCGCGACGGCGATCTCCGGCGGTTCGACCTTTTTCTTTTCCGCCTGGACTGCGATCGATTTCCCTTGCGAGGCCTGAATTGCACCGGCGGTCGGTGGCGTCGTCCCGACAGACGAACCTGAGCACGACGCTAGGAACGCCGCCGCTATGAGGACGGCGAGGGTTCTGGGCGCGCTGTTGATCTGACCCATAGGAGCGCACTTTCGAGCCCTGCAGCTGAATCCGAAAATCGGTCGCTCTAGGAGGCAATACTCCTCGGCGCGAGGTGCAGGGCCCAAAGCGGTCGCACCGGGGTCTCTCGGATTCTAGAGCGACCCTAGCGTTCCTCCCCTTAGCTAAGGCCCTACCCAAGTTGGCTTGCCGCGCCCCGGTGCTCGATCCGTCGTAGCCCCACCCGGCGCCGGCGGGATCACGAAACGCTCGACGCGGTTTCCTACGGCCTTCCTCGCGTGGCCGTCGAAGCGGGGCAGCGGAATACCACGCATTGCCGCGCGGATGAGGTCGATCTCGTGCGCTCCGATCGCGGTCGACGTCACGGCACGCATGGTTTGATCGCCGTTGCGCCAGACGAATTGTTCCGCGCGGTTTCGGAGATTCGGCTTGCTGTCACGCGGGACGTCATCGGCATCGTAGATGTAGCGCGACGCCGGCAGGCTGAGTGCCGAGTAACGATTTGCGATGATGTCGAACGTCCGGCCGTCTGCGCGCACGTACGCAAACGTGACCTGCAGACCGTCAATACTCCATGCGTTTCGCGATTTCGACCACACGGCGAGCGGAGTGGCGAATATATCGCGGCGCACGACGTCTCGTGGTAGCCCGATCGGTGCAATGAGGGTGAAATTCGCTTGTTGCCGCGCTCTTGCGAGCGACACTCGAGCGGGCGCCGTGACGCTGCGAATCACCTCGGGCACGCGGGCGGGGATTCTCGGCCCGATCCCGACCGCGTGCAGCGCAGCGACGTATCGTTCTTGCACGCTCTGCACGAGCGCCGGCGAGCGTGCCGTGAGCAACAGGGCTGCGACGATCGCTGCCCCCGAGGCCATCGCGATACGCGCGCGAGGGATGTGCCGGGACGGCAGTTCCCGTCGTGCGTTGATGCGGCGGCGAATTGCGATGAGATCGACCGCAGGGATCGTCGACTTCATCAGACTGCTCCGTACTTCAGCGTGGACACGTGCGTCATCGAACATCGGGGCAGGCCTCCAGACTCGTCGAAGCGGTTGAATCGATGACGGCGAGCGCCGTGCGCAGGGAGCGCCGGGCCAGCATCAGGTGAAACCGGATCGTCGGCGCCGGCGCGCCGAGCACGACTGCAATCTCGCTGCTGTTCAAGCCGGCGTAGTAGCGCAGCACGACCGCCGCGCGCTGCGACCTCGGCAGTTCCGCTATGGCAGCGAGGATATCCAATCGCTCGTCATCGCTCGACACCGTTTGCAGTTCAGCCGTTGAGCCGAGGCCGGCAATCTTCTTTCGCCCGTTCGCGGACGCCGTCGCGTGGCGGATGACGATTCGATACATCCACGTGTAGAATGCTTCGGTGGAACGTAGCGCCGGCAGTCCGAGTGCGATGCTCGCGCACGCTTCTTGAGCGGCGTCTTCAGCCAACCCCCGATCGTGCAGAACACCCAATGCTACGCGATAGGCTTGCGGCCAGAGTGCGACGAGCAGGGACTCCAGCGCGGCACCACCACGTTGGGCGTCACGTACGAGACTCGGATCGACCGTGAACCCCATCGGGGCTACTCCGTTTCGAAGAAGGGTTTACCCGTACAGAGCAGCCGGCGCTCCCAAGTGTTGGCCAGGCCGATGGATCGTCCGCATCTGCCGTCAAGCGACCGCGGGCGCGCGGACGCCCGCGGTTGCGTAGAGCGCGCGGCTGTCGTGCATGACGCCGCCTTTGATCGTCGTCTTCACGTTGCGCAGCGCGCTGACGTTCTCGAGCGGGTTTCCCGCGACGACGATGACGTCGGCGAGCTTACCGGCTTGAACCGACCCGAGCTTGTCGTCCATCTTCATCACGCGGGCCGGCACGATGGTCGCGGTTTGCAAGACCGCGGCGTTGGAGAGACCTGCCTTCGCGTAGAGCTCGAGCTCGAACACCGTGTCGAAGCCCGGAAGCACGTCGTCCGTGCCGGCAACGATGCGGATTCCGTTTTCGTGCAGCAGCGCGACCATCTTCAAAAAGGCGTCCGCCGATTTGTCGTAGGCCGCGCGCTTGGCCGCCGTATCGCGCGGAAGCCCGCCGGAGAGCAATCCGCGTCGCACTTGCACCGGAAGCCAGTCGGCGATCTCCGCGAGCCCGCTCGACTCGAGATCGCCCGCGCGCGCGTGCGTTTGCTGGTAGAAGATTCCCACGGTGGGGTCACTCACGATGTCGTGCCGCTTCATGAGCGCGATGAAGTCCTTGACCGGTTGGCCCTTCAGGTCGACGGTACCGGCGCGCAGCGCGGGAACCGTCAGCCGCACCGGGGTCTGCGTGCGGTCTTTGACGTCGGGCATGAAGTTCAGGAACAGCATGTTGACGTGCTGGATCTCGTCGTAGCCGGCATTGATCGCGTCCTGTGCGATCATGCCCGCCGGAACGTGTCCGCTGACCCGCATGCCGAGCCGGTGCGCCTCGTCCGCGATCACCGGGACCAATTTCGGGTCGAGCGAGCTGTACATTTTGATCTGCACCGCGCCGCGCTTTTGCCAGTCGCGCACTTGCGCGATCGCTTGGGCGGCGTTGTCCGTCGTCGTGCCGATCGGCGCCGTGTACTTGCCCTTGCCGTCCATCAGCCCGGCGATGATGACCCGCGGACCGGCCAGCTCGCCGGATGCGAACTGACGCTGCAGCTTCGAGATGTACGCCGGATCGTTGCCCGGATCGCGAACGGTCGTCACGCCTTCGGCCAGCAGCCGCGGCCCGAACGTCGCGTCCATGTGCATGTGCATGTTCCAGAGGCCGGGCAGCACGGTCTTGCCGGCGCCGTCGATCGTGCGCGCGTCGCTCGGAACGTCGACGGAGCTTCCGACCGCGACGATCGCGTCACCCTTCATCAGCACGGTGGTGTTCGGAACGAGCCGGCCGTTCTCGGAATCGAACACCGTCGCGCCCGTAATAGCAATCGCCGTCGCCGAGCGCTGCGGGATCGTCGCTGCTATGCGTTTGCCGAGCAGCGCGTCGCGCTCGTGCTGCGCCGCGATCAACCGCGGCAAAACGGACTTCCACCCCCGCGGGATCACCGCTCCCCATTCCGAGCCCGCCATGAACAGCACACCGTCCTCGTCGAGCCACACCGCGCCGGGCGAAAAATCGAGTCCGCCGAGCTCGTACATCGTCACGCGCCTGCTGCCTGCAGCCGTGGCGACGCGGATCGTTTGCAGCCGTTCGAGCGTCGCCTCGCCCGATGGCCAGAGCGCGACTTTTTTGGAGCGCAGCATTGCACGCGCAAGCGCGGCAGATTCCTCCGGCGTTGCGGACATGCTGACGTAGAAGCGCGGCTTATCGTACGGCCGGCGCTCCTTCTCGGAAACGTTCTTCCAGACGGCGGTTCCCGCGCGCACCGCGAAGCGCTCGTCCACCGGGACCTTGAGATAGTCGTGACCGGTGGTGTGCAGCTGACGGACGAGGCCGGCGTCGTCGAACGCGAGCAGGCTGCGCAGCTTCGGCCCGCGACCGCGATCGTTGAACTCGAACCGCACGTCCAGCGAGCCGTCGGGCAGACGGATCGTCGTCTGCGCGCCTTTTACGACGCCGGACGTGACGTAGTCGTAGTGCAGCGGCGTGCCGTAGAGCTTCGCCGTGGCAAGCGACGGAAGCGCGAGCATCGTCGCGACGGCCGAACCCGCGCTCGCGAGCCACGTTCTGCGCGGCAAAGGCGGTTCGCCGGCCAGGCAGCGGTGGATGTGGTTCGGCCGCGGCATCCCGAAGCGCAAATCAGCTCGCGAACTGCACGTGCACATGCCGGCCTCCGATCAGCTCGCTTTCCCGACTCGCGGCGGACCGTATCGCGCTCTCGCCTTCACTTGCGCCTTTGCGGCGACGTCGTCGCGATCGCGAGGTGGAGCATTCGTGACGAGCGATGCCAGCAAATGCCGCGCCGCGTGCGCCACCTCGCCGACGGCTCGATCGAACGCCGCCTCGTTCGCCTTCGAGGGGTGCGTGAAGCCGCTCAGCTTGCGCACGAACTGCAACGCCGACGCGCGGACCTCGTCGTCCGTCGCAGGCGGGGCGAAGTTGTGCAGCGTCTTGATGTTCCGGCACATGGGGCCATCCTCCGAACCGTCCGATGGAGCGGCACTCGCTTCGGCGGCCGGACGCGCTTCTCATGGCCGAGGGCGCAGCAGGACGCGGGACACCCGGTGTCCTACGGCGTCGTCGGAAGGCGGAGCTCGCATGGCCCAGCGCGTCGAGCATTGGCTCAAGTGCCGCGAGAAGAGCTGTTGCTCGTACTACGTCGTGTACGTGACCGGCGCCGACGCGACGCGGATCGCGCGCACGCTTTCGGTGCCGCCGTGGGATATCACCGTCGCGGTGGCGTGCGACGATGAGCCGCCCGACGCGTTCGTGCTGGCGAACGGCGCGCGGCACCGGTTGGCGCTGGCGCGCACGCGCGTTTCCGCCGACGCCGAGCCGAGCTGCGAGTTCTTGGTTCGGCTGCCGGACGGCGCCGCGCGCTGCGGGCTCGGCGATGCACGCCCGCTGCCGTGCCGCACCTTCCCGTCGGAGATGATCGACGGCACCGTCCGGTTCGCCGCCGAAGGCTGCGTGTGCGACTGGTCCGGCGTCGACGTCGATGCCGCGCACGATGCGGAACTCTTGCGCGCCGAGATGCGCGCGCGCGAACAGTATGCCGGCCTGGTCGCGCAATGGAACGCATACGTCGCGACGCTCGCGCGCACGGCCGACCTCACCCACCGGGACTTCTGCCGTTTCTTGCTGGACGAGTATCCGCCGTGAGCACCGACGCGTGCGCCGGCTGCACGGGAAACTGCTGCCGCGACGTCGTCGTGCGGGTGACGGGCTTCGATGCGTGGCGCATCCGGCACGCACAGCAGCTCGCGTACGATCAGTTCGTCGAGGTACGCCCCGACGAGGATCCCGTGGCCGAGACGTTCCGCATCGGGGACGAATCGTGCAGCCTGTTTCTCGGCAAGAGTGCGGTCGATCCGGCGGCGTGCCTGTTCTTGATGAACCTCCCCGGCGACGTGCGGCGCTGCGGCATCTATGCCGACCGGCCGACGGTATGCGCGGTGTACCCGATGACGCTGCGCTACGGATCGATCGAGTTACGCGAGGACGTGCGGTGCACGCCGGCCGATTGGAACATGGCGACGCTCGACTACCCCCGCTGGCGCGAGGCGTTCTTGGGCTACGCGGTCGAACGCCGGCTGTTCGGGCGGTTCGCGGGCGCGTGGAATCTGCGGGCCCCGTTCGAGGAGGCCGAACCCGCCCGCGAACGGTTCTTTCGCCACCTCGACGCCGTGACGGAGGCGATGGTGGCCGCGCGGGACCGGCTCGGCGCCGACGGGACGGAAGCGGCCCTAGGAGCCGCGCTCGACGCCGCATGTGCTATGCTGTTCGAGGAGGACACGCGATGATCGGTTTGTTCCTGCTTGCGGCTGCCGCGCCGCCGCCACCCGCCGCGGCGATGAAGGCCGACCAGACCGCTGACACCACCGTGATGGGCTCGATCTCGCTCAAGCCGAACCCCGGCGATCCGCCTTCGAACGCGCTCGACAAAGTGAACTGCGCCGACGTCGTGGTTACCGCGACCGACGATGCCGGTCAGGTCGTCGCAAGCGCTCCGGCGCACGCGGGCGCCGCGAAAGGCGAGTGTGTCTACTCGCTCAAGGTGCCGCACGGGAAGAACGTGCTCATCGGTCTGCGCGAGGTCAAGCTGCCCGTCACCGGCATGCGCAAGGCCGGCGGCTCGGACGCGGAGACGCAGATCAGCAAACACGCGCCGGCCGGAAACAATCCAGGGATCATCATCTCCTCCGGGCGCGCCGGTCAGTTCGACGTCTTCATAAAAGCCGCGCCGGCCAGCGCCTACAAGGCCGCGGCCTTCAGCGGCGACGGCGCCCACGCGTTCAAGTATTCGAACGCGACGGGACCGGTGCGCCGCGATCTCAACGCCACGTTCATGTTCCGGCCCGCGAGCAACGGGCAGACCGAAACGAAGTAGTCAGACCCGAGCGAGGTCGCGCTTTCCGGCGGCAGCCGCCGGCGGTTCCATCGAGTAGCTCGCGCCGAGCACGCGCCGCCGCAGCTCCCCGGTCGAGCGCGGCTTCTTGGCGATCGGCAGCGTGAGAAACTGATTGCCTTCGCTCATCAGGACGCCGTTTGCGACGAGCTCGTCGAGCGTGCGCTCGAGCGTGCCGTCCGTCATGGCAGCGGGGTAGAGCGGGCGCAGGTCGGCGCGCAGCTTTTCTGCCGACTGCACCGAGTCGCACAGCAGCGCGACGTCGCGCGGCAGTCCGGACAGTTTCACCGCCCGGTCGCGACCCGTGCGCGCGTCGACGATCAGCACGTAGTCGGGTCCGCATGCGTAATCGTACTCGGGCATCGTCTTGGCTTTCCAATCCGCCATCCAGGGGTCGACCACGGCGGACACCGCTTCGCGCGCGGCCGTCGCTTCCGGCACCAGCGACGAGCGGAACTCGAAGAAATACCCGATCTTGTCGGGATCGACCATCCCCGGCGGGAAGTTGTGCTGGTATTCCACGCGCAACGAGCGCGCGTCGACGCCGAAGTCACCGGCGTTCTCGAACAAGGGCGAGAAACGGTGCAGTTCGATCGGCCCGAAGGTCTGCGGCGGCTGCAAGTGGCGAATGCTCGGCAGGAACGCGGCCATGTCGTCGTACCATTCGGCGCGCTCGCCGGGGAAGCCGCACAGAATGTTGTACGCGGTGTTCACGCCGTACTCGAGCGTCCAGCGCAGGAACTGCACGTGCCGGATGCGCGACGTCCCCTTGCGCATCAGCTTGAGGGCGTCGGTCGAGAACGATTCGATCCCCGGCTGCACCTCGACGACTCCGGCGTCGCGCATGCGCGCGATCTGCGCCTTGGTGAGGTCGGCGCGGATCTCGTAGAAGATCTGCAAGTCCAGCTCGAGCTCGGCGATGCGCCGGAACAGCTCGTCGCAATGCCAGCGCGAGAGGATCCAGTCGGTCGCGGTCAGCCGCACCGAGCCGTAGCGTTGCGAAAGGCCCGCGATGTCGGCCACGACCGTGTCGAGATTCTTGTGCCGAAAGCCCAGTATCTCGGGATTGATCCCGCAGAACGTGCATTGGTTCTTCGCGCCCCACCAGCAACCGCGCGAGCTTTCGAACGGGAGGTGGCCGAGCTCGAACTCGACCCCCGTATGCGCCGCGACGCGTTCGCGCTCGCTGAAGAATGCGTCGTAGTCCGGTGAGGGGCTGGCGTCCATATCGGCGAGCGGCCGTCCCGGGAGCACGTTGACGGCGCCGTCGCTGAAGAACGTCGTACCCGGAATCTCCGCCGTGGAGAGCCCGGCTCGCTTTCGGTGCAGGTACTCGCGAAACGACTCCTCGGCTTCGCCGATGAAGACGTGGTCGATGACGTGCGGCAGGGCGCGGTGATATTCGGAGCCCATGCTACCGTCGAACGACGCACCGCCGACGATGACGTCGACCGACGGACGCGCACGTTTGATCCGCGCGGCGAGCGCGAGGCTCGGCATCGCTTGGTTGAACGTCGCGGTCAAACCGACCACGTCGGGATTCAGGTCCAGGATGCGATCCGCCGTTCGCGTGAGAAACGCCGGGACGACGTCATCGCGCAACGCGGTGAGAGAAGTGCGATCGAGATCCGGATGCGTCTCATCCAAGAACGCGTCGCTGTCGAGCTCGGCCGCCCCGAACATGTCGGCCGCGAAGAGATGCTCCGAGAGGCCGAAGAATGCGCGTTCGTCGGAAAACGGCTTGGCGGCATCGGCGCCGATCTCGGCCGCGAGGTCGAGGTTCGGATAGAGCACGGTCGCGGCGACCGACTGTTCGTCGCAGATCCGCTTCAGGATGCCGAGTGCGATCGACGGGCGCAGCACCGTCGCCCAGGGCATCTGCACGAAGACGATCGCAAGCGGCGTCATGCCAAAGTCGCCTTCACGGTCTGCCGGTGAAGGCCTGCGGCGGGCGGAACCTCGCGCCGCCGAGCGAACGCCCTCCCTATGGTCCAGGCCGTGTTGGACATGCTCTCCGAGGCACTGCAGCGCATCGCCGCGAGCGCCGTGCCGGTCGCGGTCACGATCGCCGGCATCGTGGTTTTGGGTGCGCTGGTCGTCGTCGTCATCGGGGTCTTCGACCGCGACCGCGTGCGGTGGATCTTCGCGACGATCCCGCTCGGGCTCCGGCCGCTCGGCGCCTGGCTCGTGTTCGCGCTCGCGCTCGCGGGCGGCGTGTTCGTGCTGCACGTCGTGCAGCTCGCGACGGATCAGCGTTTCGTCGCCATGGAGTACGCGCAGAACACGAGCGGCGCGGATTCCGATGCGACGAGCATGGTGCAGAACGCTCCGCGCGCGTCGTTCGTCGTGCAGAAAACGTACCGCCGCATCCTCACGATCCCGCCGTACCTTCTCGGCCGCGTGAGCGCCGAAGGCGTCGGCGCGCTCGCGCCGTACCTCACCGATCCGTCGGCGGAGAACGTCACGCGGCTCGTCGACTCGTTCCGGCGCTCCGGGCGCAACGTCGTGTTCCAGCGCGACGCGACGCTGCTGACCGAGACGCCGATCAAACTCGACGCGAGCACCATCGACGCGAACGTCGAGCTCGTCGATCCGACGTTCGGCGGACGGCGTACGTTCTACCGCGCCGCGTTCGACGGCAAGTACGTCGTGCACAATACGACCGGCCGCGAGGCGCGCATGCGCTTCACGTTCCCGCTGCCCACCGGCAGCGGCACGCTGAGCGAGGTGCGCTTCCTCGCCGACGGCAAGCCGATCACGGTGACGGACCTCAGCAACGGCTACGTATGGGACGGCACGTTGCCCCAAGACGGCACGACGACGTTCGAGATCGCGTACCGCAACCAAGGTGCGCGCGGCTGGGCGTACCGCCTCTCCGGCCGGCGCGAGCCGATCGCGAAGCTCGATCTCGCCGTGCACGCGAACCGCTCGCCGAAGTTCGCGCGGTACACCTTGTTTCCGACGACGGTGTCGCACGGGATCGCCGGCGGCTACACGGCCGAGTGGCATCTCCAAAACGTGGTCACGGCGCAGGACATCGGGCTCGTGTTCTCACGCCTCGACGTGCGCGAGACGCTCGCAAAGATGCTCGCCTACGCGCCGGTCGCGCTGTTCGTCGGCATCGTGTTCGTCGGCGCGTACGCGTGGCGCCGTCGCTACTCCATCACCGCGTGGCAGGCCACGGTCGCGGTCGCCGGCTACGCGCTGGGGCTCGCGCTCGCCGGGATTCTGACGTGGTATCTGCCGCTCGTCATCGGCGTCGTGCTCGGCTGCATCGTCGCAAGCGTGCTCGCGCTGCGCGCGCTCGGCCGCCCGTTCGTGCTGCCCGTCGCGCTCGCGACGCTGACCGTGCTCGCGTTCTTGTTCGTCACCAACACGTCGCTGCTGCTCGCGTTCGACTGCACTGCCGCGCTGTGGACGCTCGTCCCGATGCCAGGGCTAGATTTCGTGCGCGACCTACTGCCGCGCGCGAAGGAAAGACCCGGCCCCTAAGACAGCACCGACCATGGGTGCACATAACCATTTCGTCAATTCGCGCGAAATGGTTTGACTGACCGAAGGCTATGACACTTCGTCGTGTTGAGGCGACGGCGCCGGCGCCGGGGGCGCTTCGACCGGCGTTTGGTGCGAGCCTGAAAAAAGAGGCACCCGGCGAAACTGTTCGTCAATGATGGCGGCGGCTGATGGCGGAACGCGTTCCTTCACCGCCTGCCATTCCTCTTGCATGCGATCGACCATCGCAAGCGCCGTACGCCGAACGAGACGAGTCGATACCGTTGCTCGTTGCGCCATGCGTTCGAACTGTTCGATCGTCACCTCGGAGAAGTAGCGGGCCGAGCCGAGCGCCAAACCCGTTTCGCTGTGTCCTAAGTACGCCTTTGTGCACACGTAGTCGTACGCCGGCGCAAGGGCTGGGGTGCGTCCGTCGCGGTAGATCACCGACCAGTTCTTCAAGTGCATGTCGTTATTGGCAATTCCGACATTGAAGACGAGCCGGTTGATGAAGTCCACGAGTGCGGCGTTCCCCATCACCCGGTAGATCGTGCCACAGACGTGCGTGAATGCGTAGTTGTCGTACTTGTCGCGGGGGTTCTGGCGGTAGATTTGGTTGAAGTCCTCTATGTGAATGCGTGTCCCGTCGTCACGGCGGTCGAAGCGCTTTATCGCTAGCGCTTGACCGGTCAGTGCCGACGTTTCATCCGGGAGGCCTTCGATTTCGTCCAAGGCGACAACGTTTATGGCTGGTATGTCGACACCGACTGCGGCCGCATAGTTCAGCATCGCGAATTCGTTTTCAGGAACTCCTGAAAGGTGACGCGACGGTAATTTTACGATCGAACGTCCGTCCCGGCCCTGAGCGGGTATCGTGAGCCCGCCGTAGGCATTCTCGATCGCGCTGAACTTCAGCTGAACGCCGGCGAGGGAGAAGCGCAGCAGCGTCTGAGGCGGTGGCTCCGCTTCGGGGCCGCCGTCCCGTCGTGGCGGAATGGGGCGCCCGAGCGCATCGTGAACGGTTACCGCGCCGGGGAGATCATCGCCCGTCACCCAGAGGAGCGCGAAGTCATCGTTGACGGAGATGCCCGCGCGATTGGCGACGTAGCGTCGCAAGTCGCCCTCCGGCAACAGGTTCGCGAAGAAGGGCGGCACTTCGCCTTTCGATGATTCCTTCGGGCGTCGTGCACGGCCGTACGCGTCGAGGAAGCCGAGGCTAAGCGTCGGCCGTTGCGCGTCTTCAACGTAGTCGGTGCTGAAGTGAAAGGCCGTCGTATCTCCCGGGAGCTTCGTGAGCGATCCGATCGGGCGATCGCCCAAGCGGACCTCGAGGCTCGTGGGCAGATGCGCCACTACCAACCCTCGCCGGTGAGCGGAGGCACGTCGTCCTCGGGACTGAGGTGGAGGACTGCTTCAACGGCGGGGAGACGTTCGCGCGGGACGAGCATGGGCTCGAGCTCAGCGCTCGCGCGATTTCGAGGACGGTGCTCCAGCGGGTTTCTCTGTCGCCACGCTCGACAGCCGCGATATAGCTCTGCGTCGTGCCGAGGCGCCGCGCGAGTTCTGCCTGCGTAAGGCCGAGCGCTAGGCGACGTCGTTTGAACGCTTGGCCTAGAGTCCCGGAATCTACTACCATAGAACGGATTATAGCATATTAGAACTGCTTGCAGGCGACCGGAGGAAGCAGGGCTCCGTTTCATCCGACCGTTCTCGTCCTCGATCGCGCGGTCGCGAGCAACCTCGCTGCTTTCCATGCCGCCGGGGAACGTCACTGCCTTTTCGCAAGAGTTGTTAATCGTGACGAGCATACGGCACGCAACGCTGATTAGAACGTGCATTGTTGAATTCCCGGCGGATTGACGGTATAAGAACGCACGTGAGCAAGGTGCCGCATCATCGTGTCTAATGGACCTTCCCAGGCGATCAAGGACCTCGGCGCTGCCCTCCAGCGTGTCCTGCAACTATCTCAGAAGCGGTGAGCCGTGGCAGGGCAACTTTGACCTGAGGGCGATCACCAAGGCTCCCCAGTGCGAAATGCCAGCGCAGTCAAACCGCGCTGATGTGACAAGAGGGCTGGCCGTGATGTCCGAACAGTCCGATCGACCAGAGCCGCTAGATCAATTGCGCGGCCTTATGGCGCCGACGCCTCTTAGCGTACGTGCCTCAAGGAGAAGCTGAGCTTCATGCAGGTGTCGCCGCCCCCACCACCGCCGCAGCCAACATCGACGCCGCCACCAGATGAAAAGAACAGTTCCTTGGGTGAGCTATTGGCCATAGTTCTTCTTCTAGGACTGGCCTTGCTCGTAGTCTCTCTGCTGATTGTCATTCCAATATGGATCTTCGACCCTTGGCACTTCCCCAGTGCGATGCCACATCGCCACATCATAAACGCCATCGGCCTACTCTCCCTCGGCGTAATCGCACTGATCGCATTTGGAACGGCGTGGTATTCCCGCCGGACAGCGCTGAATGAATGGCAGCACTACATTGCACTTGTGATTCTCGCCGTATTCGCGTCCTCATTGTTCGGCAGCGTAAACTTCTTCACGTACTTGGCAGATGGCCGCAACTTCATCATCGATCGGGAATTGAATGAACAGTTAAAGTCGCGAAACGCCGAGATCGTCATTGGTGCGACTAACGCACTCAATGCCGAGAAGCGCAAATTGACCCTCTGCGTTCAAGCAATAGACTCTTTAATCCTCAGTCCCGCGGGGTTCGTACGGTTTGCATTCGTCGGCGAGCGGCCTTTTGAACGTGGCATTATATCATCATACCGCATGCAATTGCCGTACGGGGAGACGCTGAATGCCGGGGAGGTCTTCGGGACGACAGAGGCCGGTACACCGATGCAGATTTGGTCCCTTGATCTGGATCGCGATTCCGAAAGAATAAGTCTTCTCGTCAGCGGCACGACGACGATGTTCCTCAAACCCGAACGGGTGGACAAGAGAGAACTCATACGGCTGCTGTTTGATGAGTCGCAGAGACATCGAGAGCAAATAAGCTATCTTGAGTCCGTTCGGAGCCGAGTCCTATCGTCATTTCACATACCCGTAACCATATTTCTGTATCAACAGGCGATGGATACCATCGCGGAGAGCCCTCTATATTTTAGGCCAGTACAGGTTCTTCCAATCAGCATCGAGCTCGTATACAGCCTTATCAAGTTCATCTTTTTTGGAACCCTGATCTCTTTGCTCGCGAGACGATGGGCCAAAGCGCGGAAAACCGACCTTTGAATCGTGCACGCCAGGACGCCGGCGGCTGTGGCGCGCTCGTAGACGCTGTACCCGCGCGCGATGCGAAGGCGGAAGACCCGCGCCGGTAGCGCCTCTACCGGCGCGGTTCTTCGATGTCCGTTCCATCGTTGTAAGCGAAACGATCGCGACTGCTTTGGCATCATCGCTTCGCCTTGATGCACCAGAAGGCGGCTTCCAACGCGTAGCTGATCGACGCGCGCAGGCAGACGCAGGCGAAGAGCACGTCCTCTGCGCGCGCCGAATTTGCCGCCGTGTAGCGGAAGCCGCCGGTCGACTCGTCGACGTGCGCGTCGATTCCGTTTTCGCGCAGGAATCGGGCGATGACCTCGGCGTTGAAGTCGTCGTCCTGCACTAAGCCGGCCATATTCTGGTGCTGTTCGTTCGTTACGTCCGCAATCGAGGCGTGGAACTCGGTGGGCGACGCCATTATGCGATCCCCCTGCGGCGATACTGAAACGGACGGTTTTCGGCGCTGGAAAAGCCGCGCCGAGGGCTCGACGTCAATACGTCGAACTCGCAGATTGTCATTCGATGCAACCTCATCGGGTGACGGGCTCGGTCGGTGGTCAATACACCGGCCGGGCCGCTTCGTTAATACGCAAGTTTGCGATATGGAATTATAGCACGAACATGCGTTCGTATCAATGCGGAACGAACATTATTCTTTCGGTATTTTTGAAATCGCACGCTAGTGAAAGGAGACCGGTATCGTGGGGAACCCGTTTGTTGAGTTCGAGCTCAATACCACCGACGTTGAAGCGGGGCAGGCGTTTTACAGTCGGCTCTTCGACTGGCGATTCGAGAACGATTCCACTGGATCGGAACCATACGTCGACGTCGACACTGGCGGGGAAGTCGCCGGCGGGATCGTCAAGAATCCCGTGGCGGGCGATCCGTCGGCGTGGATTCCCTACGTCGCCGTGGACGACGTTGCCGAAGCGACGCAAAAAGCGCGCTCTCTCGGCGCGACGATTTGGAAGGGCGCCACCGAGCTGCCCGGTCACGGCACGTACAGCATCATCGCCGATCCCACCGGCGCGGTGCTTGGGCTTTGGCGGACGATCGAAGACTGAGCTCTACGCGGCTGTGGTAGATCACGCCGTTCGTGCGATCGGCCTTCGAGCCGCCAGAGCCGAGCCTAAGACGATAGTCGGCGCCTGCTCACGACGTACAACCGCATCGCGAACCAGAGGATTCCGAACGCGATCACAATCCACAGCACGGTCCAGAAGATGGCCGGGACATGCGTGGCGTTCGCCATGTTCTGCGCGTCGGTTTGGGCGCTCGCAGAAAACGGCGCCGAAAGAAAGAACACCGTCTTGAGATCCAACAGCGCATTCAACACGCATTGCACGGCGAGCAGGCTCACGAAGAATGCCGCCACGCGCGGGCTGGCGAATCTCGCCAGCGCCAGCAGACCGGCTGAGAGCGCGACGCCCGCCACCAAGGTGAACGGAATTCCCGAAAGCACGCCCCCCGCGACGATCGGCTTGATCAGACCAAAGATCAACGTCAGGCCGAACACCAAGAGGGCTGAACCCGCCAACACGATGCGCGCCGCGACGGCCTCGCGAATCAACACCAGCAGCAGCGCACCGAAGGTCATCGATCCGACATAGCCCGCGCTGGCGATGAACATCTGCGAAAACAGCCCGCCCTGCGTCGTGTAGGTTTCACCGCTGCCGTTCATGGCGACGCTCAAGCTCTGCACGGAATTTCCGGTCAAGAGCGCGGCCACGGCGTGGCCGCCTTCATGAACGAACGTTACGAAAAGACGAAAGGGGTAGTTGAGAAATTCGGCGAGCGGGATGAACCACAGCGCGATCGATACCGCGGCGGCCAGCAACAACGTCGTGGCCTGTGGCCTCGCGTCGTTTGCGATGATCATTCTCATGGCGCTCGAGCCCGGCGCCAGGATCACGCGATCGCCGGCGCGCTGACGCCGGCGGTCGCGTAGAGCGCGCGGCTGTCGTAGATCACGCCGGGCATGAAGTTCAGGAACAGCATGTTGACGTGCCGGATCTCGTCGTCCGTCGCGAGCGGTGCGAAATTGTGAAGCGTCTTGATGCTCCGGCACATCGTGGGGTCCTCAGAACCGTCGGGATCGTTCCGTTCGCAGTCAGTCGGCGGGAATCATCGTGTGGGAACGTTTCTTGAATGCCGCCCACGAGACGCAGTCGGCCGTCTGGTTCGGCCGGCAGTCTCTGGTCGGGAAGAGTGCGTTCGGCTCACGTTTTCGTACGAGCATCCACAGTGCCGCGAGCCATGCGTCCGTGCGCGCGATCGCGCTGTACGAGCGCAGCTGCGTCGCGGACCGGATGCCGTAGCGCGACAGCCGCCGAACGCGGCAGGCATCACCGGACATCCGACCCGATTGAATGCATCCGAAGAGGTTGTCGTTGCTGCGCAGGTTGTAGGTGTCCAATGTCCCGTCGCGACGGCGGAAGACCATCGCGTCACCCTTCGCATAGCCGATCGCCGCGGCGATGAGCGTGGCATACGCGTTGGCCCGTTCGTTGTCGTAAAGAGCCACGACGGGCGCCGATGCGCTTCGAAGCGCGTATCCGGTTTTGTTGTAGAAGACAAGCGCCGATGCAGGTCGCAAACGCTTGTCCGGACCGCCGAGAAACACGCTGACGACGCGCCCGCTCGACCGGTCCGTCGACGCGTCGTCCTGCTCGACTCGCACTTGAACGAGAACGCCGCCGGACAATGCGACTTCTTCCCCGCTCAGTACGTCCAGAAAGCCCCGCCGCGCCGGCGGGACGGCTGCCAGCAACGCCGCGGACCCGCTTTCGTCCGCAATGATGCGCGGCGGTGCGGTCGATGCGGCGCCCGTCGGCGCCGTCGATGCGGCGATGATGAAAAGCGCGGCCGCCCATCGCCGAGCTCCCGCGTAGCGAGGCACACGGCGGCGTTCTGAGCGCGGCGAGGCGGAACCTCGCTTTGCCGGGCGAACCCCATGCGGATGAGCCGGATTCACGACGTCGGCGGGATGCACGGCTTCGGACCGCTCGAAATCGAGCGCGACGAGCCGCCGTTCCACCACGAGTGGGAAGCGCGCGTCTTCGCGATCAACCGATTTCTGTTGCGTGCCGGCCGCTACACGCTCGACGAGTTCCGCGCCGCGATCGAACGGATGCCCCCTGCGGAGTATCTCGCGGCGTCGTACTACGAGCGCTGGCTGTATGCGGTCGAAGCGCTGGTTCGCGAGAAGGACGTGCTCGGTGTTCGCGATCGGTGACCGCGTGCGCGCACGCGTGATGAATCCGCCCGGCCACACGCGCCTGCCGGCGTACCTGCGCGGGCGACCGGGCCGCATCGACTTCGTGCTCGGCACGCTGCCGTTCCCGGACGCGCGCGCGGCGGGCGTCGCGTCGGCGGCGCAGACCGCGTACACGGTGCGCTTCGCGACGGCCGACGTGTGGGGCGCCGACGGCGACCCGCGCGGCAGCATCTGCGCCGATCTCTTCGAATCGTATCTGGAGGCCCGTGAGTGAGCCACGTTCACGAGACCTCGGCGGATTCGTCGAACCGTGTCAAGTCGCTCGTGGCGGCGCTCGAAGCCGCGCATGTGCTCACCGAGCGCGAGCTCGACGCCGCCGTCGAGTCGTTCCTGGTGCACGCACAGCCCGCGAACGGCGCGCGCATCGTCGCGCGCGCCTGGCTCGACGAAGCGTTTCGCGCGCGGCTGCTCGCCGACGGCAACGCCGCCGCCGCGGAGCTCGGCATCGACCTCGCGCACTGGGCGCCGGTGAAGCTGCGCGTCGTCGCCAACGTGCCGGGGCACCACAACCTCATCGTGTGCACGCTATGCTCGTGCTATCCGCTCGCGCTGCTCGGCCCGTCGCCGGCGTGGTACAAGAGCGAAGCGTACCGTTCGCGTGCGGTGCGCGACCCGCATGGCGTGCTCGCCGAGTTCGGCACAAAGCTCGGCGACGACGTCGAGATCACCGTGTGGGACAGCACCGCCGAAGTGCGCTACCTCGTGCTCCCCGCACGCCCGGCCGGGACGGACGGCGCGAGCGAGGCTCAGCTTGCGGCGCTCGTCACGCGCAACGGTTTGATCGGCACCGCGCTCGTCTGAAACGCGGGAACCGCGCAGCAGCGCAAGTAAAAGGCCGCGCATGAGACGCATCCTGGCCTTGCTCGTCGCCCTGTTCGTCGTCGCGCCCGTCGCGGCGTCCGCCGACGAGGGGATGTGGACGATCGATCACTTCCCGGTCGCGCAGGTGGCCAAGACCTACGGCTTCACCGCGACGCCGGCGTTTCTCGATCACGTTCGCGCCAGCTCCGTGCGCCTGCCCGGCTGCAGCGGCTCCTTCGTGAGCCGCGATGCGCTCATCATGACGAACCACCACTGCGCGCGCGGCTGCGTGCAAGCGCTGTCCGATCCGCAGCACAACTTTCTGGCCGACGGCTACTACGCAAAGACGCCGCAGGACGAGCGCACCTGTCCCGGCTTCCAGATCAACTCGCTGCTCGGCATCACGCACGTGACCAAGCAAGTCACCGCCGCGACGGCCGGCGCCGTGGGCGCGGACTACAACGCCAAGCAGCGCGCGGTCTTCGCGAGCATCGAAAGCGCCTGCGTCAACGGTGACCCGCAGATTCAATGCCAGGTCGTGTCGCTGTACCACGGCGGAATCTACGACCTCTACCGCTACAAGAAGTACACCGACGTCCGGTTGGTGTTCGCGCCCGAGGAGACGATCGCGTTCTTCGGCGGCGACCCCGACAACTTCACGTTCCCGCGCTACGACGTCGACTGCGCGTTTCTGCGCGCGTACGAGAACGGCAAGCCGGCGACGCCGCCGGACTACTTCCGCTGGAGCCCCGCCGGCACGAAGGACGGCGACCTCGTGTTCGTGCCCGGCAACCCCGGCTCGACCGCGCGGCTGCTCACCATGAGCGAGCTGGAAAACGCGCGCGACTACGCGATGCCGCGCACGCTGCGCACGCTGTCCGAGGTGCGCGGCCTGCTGACGCAGTTCTCGTCGGAGAGCCCGGAACACGCGCGCATCGCGCGCAACGCGCTGTTCGGTGTCGAGAACGCGCTCAAGGGCAACTGGGGACGCGAACAGCAGTTGCTCGACCCGGTGTTCATGGCGCGCAAGGCGGCGGCGGAGCGCACGGAGCGCGCCGCAATCGCGCGCAACCCGGCGCTGCGCGCAAAGTTCGCGGGCGCGTGGGACGCGATCGCGCAGGCGGAGCGACGCGGTCGCGAGCTCGGATTGCCGTTCACGTATCGCGAAACGGGCGGGGCGCCGGGCTCGTATCTCGGGACGGCGCGCACGCTCGTGCGCGCCGCGGCGGAGCGCGCGAAACCCAACGCCCAGCGGCTGCGCGAGTTCCAAGATGCGATGCTGCCGCTCGTGCAGGCCCGGCTCGCGGCACCGGTTCCCGTCTATCCCGACCTCGAGCGCGTGACGCTCGCGCATTCGCTCACGAAGATGCGTGAGTGGCTCGGCGCGGACGACCCGTACGTGCGTGCGATGCTCGGCAACGACGCACCGCAGACGGTCGCGGAGCGGATCGTGTCCGGGTCGAAGCTCGCCGATCCCGCTCTGCGCAAAGCGCTCTACGACGGCGGATCCGCGGCGATCGCGGCGTCCACCGATCCGGCCGTCGTGCTGATGCGCAGCGTCGACGATGCGTCGCGCGCGATCCGCAAGCAGTACGAGGACGAGGTCCAAGCCCCGCTGCGGCTCAACGACGAGAAGATCGCGCAGGCGGACTTCGCGCTGCACGGGCTCGCGACGTATCCGGACGCCACGTTCACCCTGCGCATCAGCTACGCATCGGTGCGCGGCTACCAGGAGAACGGGCACACGATCGCGCCGTACACGACGATCGCCGGTGCATACCGCCATGCGACCGGCAGCGACCCGTACACGCTGCCGAAGAGCTGGCTCGACGCGCGCAGCACCGTCAAGGCGGACACGCCGCTGGACTTCGTGTCCACCGGCGACATCATCGGCGGTAACTCCGGCAGTCCGGTGATCGACGCGAAGGGCCGCGTCGTCGGGCTGATCTTCGACGGCAACATCGAGTCGCTCGGCGGTGACTACGGATACGACATCCGGCAGAACCGCGCGGTCGCGGTCGACTCGCGCGGGTTGCTCGAAGCGCTGCGCGCCGTCTATCACGCAGACCGCGTGGCCGACGAGCTCGTTACCCCGGGCGGTTGAGCAGGTCCGCCACTTCGCGCGCGACCAGCGGCAGCGGATCGGTCATGACGTGCGTTTGCCGCATGTCGGTCTCGTCGCCGTGGCCGCCGCTGACCAGCAATTGCATCGACGTGACCGCCTCGACGCTGGCCCAGCGGTCGCCGAGCCGCCACACCGGATCGGCGCGGGCGCTCCACTCCAGCACGATGTCGCCCGGACGCTCCACGAGCGACGGAACGAGCTCCCGCAGGGTGGCGTAGACATCGCGCGTCCTCATCCCCGCATGATCCGCTGAAACTCCTGTGATACCTGGCTGACCGAAACGCCCCAGGGACACCTGGCAAACCGGCGTACTCATCCGGGATGCCGCCGCCACCGCTCACCGCCGAGGAACTCGAACGACTTCGCCGCTACGACGCACCGACCGTCGCGAACGCGATCGAGACGTTCGACGTGCGGCCGCGCACGGCCGGGTACGCGTCGCCGGCGATTCGCTGCATTTTCCCGCAGCTCGACGTGATGGTCGGCTACGCCGTCACGGCGCGCTGCCGCGCGAACACGCCGTCCGACGGCAGCTACTCGCGCCACGGCTGGTGGGACGCGATCGTCGCGGCGCCCGGCCCGCGCGTCGCCGTGATCCAGGATCTCGACGAACCGCCCGTCGGCGCGTTCTGGGGCGAAGTACAGGCGAACATCCACCGCGCGTTGGGCTGCGCCGGCGCGGTGACGAACGGCGGCGTGCGTGACCTGCGCGAGGTCGAGCCGCTCGGGTTCCACTATTTCGCCGGCTCGGTCATGGTGTCGCACGCGTACGTGCACATGGTCGACTTCGGCACGCCGGTGTCGATCGGCGGCCTCGAGATCAAGCCGGGCGACCTGATCCATGCCGACCGCCACGGCGTGCAAGTGATCCCGCCGGAGATCGCGCGCGACATCCCCGACGCATGCGAGAAGATCGCCACGCACGAGCGGACGATCATCTCGCTCTGCCAGTCGCCGGACTTCTCGCTCGACGCGCTCAAGCGCCTCCAGCCGTAGCGACCGCGCCGCGCTTCAGTGCGGCGTCGTGCTCTTCTCCGCGTGCTGGTGTTCCGCGCGCGCCGGCGGCGGCGCCGAACGCTGCTGAACGGCCGCGGGCGGCTGCGCCGACTGCTGCACGGTACGCGGCGCGTTGTACTCACGCGTTTCGCGCGGGGCGTTGTACGTGCGCGGCGGATCCTGCACGGTGGTGGCGCGGCGTACCGGCGCGTCGTTCGTTTCGCGCATCACCGTCGCATCGCGCGTCCCCGCCGGACGCGTCTGGTCGAAGTGACGCCACGCGTCGGCATTCGGCGCGTTACGTGGCACAATCGTGCCGTTGTGCGCCGCGGTGGTCGTTGCCGACGTCGTCGTCGTCGTCGCCGCGCTCGCGGGAACCGCGGCGTGCGTGACCGGCGTGCCGCGGCTGGCGCCGAAGCGCGCCCACGGATCGCTCACCTCGCCCGTCGCGTGCACGTCGCGCGCTGCGTGGACGTCGCGCGTCCCCGTCACCGGCACCGTCGCGGTCGTCGTGCCGTAGATCACCGGGATGCGCTGCGCGGCGGGCTGCCGCGGCACCGCGGCGGCGCGAGCGTGGACGCCGCCGGTCAGCGCCTCGCGCTGCTGCACGAAGGGCGTGCGCCGCACCGCGATCGTATTGCCGGCGAACGTGCCGCCGGTCAGCGCGGTGCTGACGGTCGCGAGCTGCGACGGAACGCGGCGATCGCTGAAGCGCAGGTTCGCATCGGTCGGAACGGCGGGCACGATGCCGCTCACGGAGCGGATCGAGCGCAGCTTCGACGGGTCGACGCCCCGCAGATGCTCGAAGTGTCCGTCCACGAAGTTCTTGTGCGCGACGAAGGTCACGCCGTTGTACCGCGCGTTGCCGAACGTTCGGAAGCGATCGCGGTCGCGGTCGTGGTGGTGATTGCGGTTGTTGTTGACGTAGTAGTAGTTGTTCGTCACGTACGTCACGTTGTTGCCCCACCAGGGGTAGAACGTCTCGAACGGTGCGAGCGGCACCCAGCCGATGTCGCCGAAACCGAAGCCGAACCCGCTGCCGAAGTTCACGAACGCGACGACCGCGGGGCGCCACACGACGAACGCGCGCTCCGGATACCAGCACCACCCGTACAGCGAGCTGTGGTACCAGCGGCCGTAGTGATACGGCGCCCAGCCCCACGGTTCGTAGCCGAGCCACGTCCAGCCGTAGCCTTCTTCCCACACCCAGCGCCCGTCGCGGTACGGCACCCAGCTCGACGCGACGGTGGTCGGCACCCACACGCGGCCGTAGCCGCCGTCGGTGACCCAGCGCCCGTACGTGTCGAGGTCGTCGATGCCGGCGACGCCCGGCGCGGTGTACGCGGCGTTCGCGAGCGCGCGCTCCTGGCGGTCGTCGCGCTCGCGGTTGAAGCGGTCGAAGTCGTCGTAGGCGATCGCGTCGGAGCTCGAGATCGACGGGTTCGCGGACGTGCCTTGCGCGAGCAGCGTCGTGCCCGTCGCCAGCGCCTGCGCGCCTTGCGGCGTCACGACGTCGGCGCTGCCCGAGCGCACCGTCACCTGCGTGCGGCCCGCGGCGTCGACGCTCACGCGATAGCTCCCGGTCGCACGCGGACGGATCGAGATGGACGGCGTGTCGATCTGCGAGCGGCCGTCCGTGCCCCGCAGCAGGCGCATGTCGATCGTGCCCGCGGCGAGCTGCAGCTCGCGGTCGGCCGCATCGAGGTGCGTGAAACGCATCTGAACGTCCGCGCCGAGCCGAACCGACGTCGAACCGTCGAACTGGATCTCGGCGCGCGCGCCGTCGCCGGTCGTCACGTAGTCGGCGCCGAGGACCGGCGCGTTGATCGCGGCCGCAACCGGCGTCGCCGAGTCACCGCGCTGCACCGCGACGGCGCCCTGGATCAGGCTGATCCGCGCGACGCCGACGCCCGCGCTCGCGGCATCGGCCGCGCCGTCCGCGCGGGCCGCGACGGGTGCCGCGACGGTGAGGAGCACGGCGGCGACCGCGAGCAGCGCGATGGGTTTCCGGGAGCGGAATGAATGCATGAAGCGCCTCCGGTGCGAGCGTAGAGCGGTAGGCTTAGAACGCTGTGAGAATCTTGGGCGTTTCCCGGCGCGGCGTCAGCGCTCCAGGACGTAGGTCCCGGGCGCGTCCGCGAGCGGCTCGTATTTCGCACTGCCGGTCGCGGCCGGCGCGTCGACTTTGTGCGGCGAGCGTTGCGCGAGCCATGCGATCCAGTCGGGCCACCACGAGCCCTCGTGCTTGGGTGCCGCGGCGAACCATGCGTCCGGTTCGGACGGATTAGGCGTGCTCGGCGGAGGGCCCCACCACACCGCCTTCTTCTTGCCCGGCGGGCTGATGATGCCCGCGATGTGGCCGGACGCGCCGAGCCGGAACGTGGTCTCGCCCGAGAACAGCCGCGTCATCGCGAACACGGAGCGCCACGGCGCGATGTGGTCCTCTTGCGTCGCGACGCAGTACGTGTCGAGCTTCACGCGGCGCAGGTCGATCGGCACGCCGTCGACCTCGAGCGCGTCCGGCTTGGACAGGTTGTTCGCCACGTACATCTCGCGCAAGTAGTACGAGTGCGTGGCGCGCGGGATGCGCGTCGCATCGCTGTTCCAATAGAGCAGGTCGAAGGCGGGCGCGTCCTTGCCGAGCAGGTAGCGGTTCACCGCGACGCCCCAGATGAGGTCGTTCGCGCGCAGCATGTTGAACGTGTCGGCCATCTCGCGCCCGCTGAGCACGCCCTGCTCGTTCATCCGCTCCTCGATGTACGCCAGCGCCTCGTTCGACAGAAACGACATGAGCTCGCCGGGATCGGTGAAGTCGACGAGCGCCGCGAAGAACGTCGCGGTGTTCACCAGCTTGGCTTTCTTGCGCGCGAGGTACGCGAGCGCGGTCGCGAGCAGCGTCCCGCCGATGCAGTAGCCGATCGCGTCGACGTTCTTGCTGCCCGCGATCTCCGCCGCCACGCGCATTGCGGCCAGCGGACCCAGCCGCATATAGTCGGCCCACGTCAGGTGCGCGAGCGACGCGTCCGGATTACGCCATGACACGACGAACGTGCTGCGGCCCTCGTCGGTCGCGTACTTGACGAAGCTGTTCGCCGCTTGCAGATCGAGGATGTAGAACTTGTTGATCCACGGCGGCACGATCACGAGCGGCCGCGCGTAGATCTGCGCCTGCGTCGGCGCGTACTGGATCAGCTCGATCAGCTCGTTGCGGAACACCACCTTGCCGGCGGTGGTCGCGACGTTCTTGCCGACTTCGAACGCCGACTCGTCGACGAGCGCCGGGCGCCCCGCGTTCGCGCGCTGGTCCGCGGCGATGTTCTCCAAGCCGCGCCGGAAGTTCGCGCCGCCGCTGCGCAGCGTCTCCTCGAGCACGTCGGGGTTGAACCACGGCACGTTCGTCGGGCTCATCGCGTCGCAGAACTGTTTCGCGAAGAACCGCACGCGGCGGCGCGTCGTGTCGTCGATGCCTTCGGCTCGATCGATGGAGTCGAGCACCGCTTTCGTGGCGAGCAGATAGCCCTGCTTGAGCGCGTCGAAGTACGGGTTGGCGGTCCACGTGGGGTTCGTGAAGCGGCGGTCGCCTGGTTCCGGCGCGATGACGGGCTCGCCGGCCGGCGCCTCGGCGTTGGCCGCGGCCGCGCCGTCGCGCGTCGCGACGTCGGCGAAGGAGTTCGCGAGCTCGATCTGCGCTTCGAGCAGCTGGCCCGGCGTCGCCATCATCGCGCGCCAGACTTCCATCGACATGGCGCCGACGCCGAGCGGATCGAACGGGTTGTTGCTGCTCATACGGGACTTCCGTAGTTCTACGGACGCCCCGGACGGCCCCCGGCCGCTATCGTCGGGCCATGGAGCGCATCAGCCACCTCCCGCCGCCCGCCGTCACCCTGAGTGAGCCCGGACTCGACGATCCCGCGACCTACGCGCGCAACGTCGAGAACTTCATCGGCACCGTGCGCGTGCCCGTCGGTCTCGCCGGTCCGCTGGCGATCGCAGGCGGCGCGGCGCACGGCACCTACTACGTGCCGCTGGCCACCACCGAGGCATGTCTGGTCGCATCGTATAGCCGCGGCGCGCAGCTCATCACGCGCGCGGGCGGTTGCGACGCGCGCGTGCTCGATGCACGGATGCGCCGCACGCCGGTGTTCGCGTTCGCCGGCCTCGGGGAAGCCGTCGCCGCGGCGGGATGGATGCGCGAGAACTTCGCGCGCTTGTGCGACGCGGCGAACGCAACCTCGCGCCACGCGCGCTTGCTGGCCGCGGACGCTTCCATCGAAGGAAATCACGTCTACCTCGACTGCGCGTATGCGACCGGCGAAGCGGCCGGGCAGAACATGGTCACGTTCGCGACCGAGGCACTGTGCGCCGAATTGCTCGCGCACGCGCCCGTCCGGCCGCGCTCGTTCGCCGTGGAGTCGAACGCGTCGGGCGACAAGAAGGCCGCCGCGCACGCGCTGATGTCGACGCGCGGCCGCCGGGTGAGCGCCGACGTGACGATCCCCGCCGCGCTGCTCGAAGAACGCCTGCGCGTGACGCCGGAGATGCTCGCGGCGTATTGGCGCACCGGCGCCGTCGCAGCGTCGCTGACCGGCACGATCGGGATGCAGGGCATGTACGCGAACGCGCTCGCCGCATTCTACCTGGCGACCGGTCAGGACGTCGCATGCGTCGCGGAGTCGGCCGTCGGGATCACGCGGCTGGACGTCGCACCGACCGGCGCGCTGTACGCGTGCGTGACGATGCCGAACGTCGTCGTCGCGACCGTCGGCGGCGGCACGGGTTTACCCACGCAGCGCGCCGCCTCGCGGCTGCTCGCGCGCGGCGACGAACCGCCCACCGCCGACGCGCTGGCGGAGATCGTCGCGGCGATCACGCTCGCCGGCGAGATCTCGCTGACCGCGTCGCTGTGCGCGCACGAGTTCTCCGCGGCGCACCATCGCTTCGCGCGTGCCGGCGCAGGCGTGCCGGCATGAACCGCTGGCTGGTCTACGCGCGCGAGCGCTTCCCGCTCGCGCAGAACGGCGTGCTGATCGCGGCGTTCAGCGCGTCGGCGATCGCGTTCTCCGAACTGGTACGCGGAGCCGGTCATTTTCCCGCGTGGTATCTCGTTGCCGCGGGGTTCGCGTCGTCGTTCCTGATGTTCGCCCTGCTGCGCATCGCGGACGAGTTCAAAGACGCCGGCGACGACGCGCGCTGGCGCCCGTACCGCCCGGTCCCGCGCGGGCTCGTGACGCTGCGCGGCCTCGCCGTCGCGGGCGCGATCTGCATGGGACTGCAGCTGGCGATCGCGCTCGCGGTGAACGTACGGCTCGTGCCGGGGCTGCTGCTCGTGTGGGCATGGTTCGGGCTGATGAGCGCGGAGTTTTTCCGGCGCGACTGGCTGCGTGCGCATCCGATCGCGTACATCGCGTCACACATGGCGATCGTGCCGCTGATCGACTGGTACGTGTCGTCGTTCGACTGGCTCGTCGCGGGCGTCCCCGCGCCGCACGCGCTGGGCTGGTTCCTCGCGGTCACGTTTCTCAACGGGCTCGTCGTCGAGGTTGGGCGCAAGATGCGCGCGCCGCAAGACGAGGAGCCCGGCGTCGAGACGTACACCGCGATGTGGGGACGCACCGGCGCGACCGCCGTGTGGATCGGCGCGATCGCGTGCAACGTCGCGCTGGCGACCGTTGCGGCGGCGCACGTCGGCTTCGCGCGCGTCGACCTGATCGTATTCGGCGCGCTCGCGCTCGCCGCGGCGGCGTGCGGCGTCGCGTTTCTGCGCGCCACGCGCGCCGGCAGCGGCCGCCGCATCGAGGCGATGACCGGCGCCTGGACGGTCGGCTCCTATCTCTTCCTCGGTATCGTTCCGCTCGGAGTGCACGTGCTTTCATGATCGCTTTCAAACCCCTCGCCGGCCGCGGCATCCTGTTCCCCGACGACGTCGGTGCGGTCGACGTCGCGCGCGCCGGCGGCAAAGCGACAGGCCTCGCGCGCCTGCGCGACGCCGGCTGCGACGTACCGCCATGGTTCGTCGTCACGCCGAACTGCGAGCTCGACGAGGACGCGCTAGATGAGGCGCTCGCGCGCCTCGCCGAGTGCCACGCCAAACCCGATTGTCACCCTGAGCCTGTCGAAGGGTGCGCCACCACATTCGCCGTGCGTTCCTCAGCAGCGGCGGAAGACGGCGCAACCGCATCGTATGCGGGCCAGTTCGCATCACTGCTGTTCGTTCCGCGCGATGGCGTGCTCGACGCGATCCACCGCGTACGCGCCTCGGCAGCAAGCGACAACGTCCGCGCGTATGCCGGCTCCGCCAACCACATCGCGATGCCCGTCATCGTCCAGCGCATGGTCGACGGAACCGCCAGCGGCGTGGCCTTCGGGATCGATCCGGTCGACGGGAGCGACATCGTCGTCGTCACGGCGGCGTGCGGACTGGCATCCGGCGTCGTCGGCGGCGAGTGCACGACCGACACCTGGCGCGTCGCGCGCGACGGCAGAATCGCGGAGCGCGAGATCGCCGAGAAGGACCGCATGCACGTGCGCGCCCCCGGTTCCGGTACGATCGCCGTCGCGGTCGACGCGCTGCTGCGCACGAAACCGGCGCTTGCCGACGACGACGTCCGGGCGGTCGCGTCGCTCGCGCGGCGGATCGCCGGCGCCGCGGGCGCTCCACAGGACGTCGAGTTCACGTTCGCCGGCGGCCGGCTGTGGGCGCTGCAGGCACGCCCGGTCACCGCGGTCGCGGGGATTGCAACCCCGGTTGCGATCTGGGACGACAGCAACATCGCCGAGAGCTACGGCGGCATCGTCGGCGCGCTGACGTACTCGTTCGCGCGCCAGGCGTACGCCGGCGCATACCGCGCGTTCTTCCGCCTCGCCGGCGTCTCGCGCGAAACGATCGACGCGAACGCGCGCACGTTCGAGGCGCTGGTGGGACGCATCGACGGCCACATGATGTACGACCTCGTCGGCTGGTACCGCATGCTCGCGCTGCTGCCGGGCTATCGGCTCAACCGCCGCTTGATGGAAGAGATGATGGGCGTGCGCGAGGCGCTGCCCGCCGGCGTTGCGGACGCAATCGCGCGCGACTGCCGCCGCGGACGCGTGCGCGATGCGCTGATGCTCGCGCGCACCGCGCTCGCGCTGACGGTGACGGCGGTGCGGTTGCCCCGCGCGATCGTGCGTTTTCACGCGCACGTCGAAGCGACGCTCGCCGCCGGGCCGGCCCTTCGAGAGGCTCAGGGTGACATTACGCTGGTCGAGCTCGTGCGCGAGTACCGGCGGCTCGAGCGCGCGCTGCTGGACCGCTGGAACGTGCCGATCGCGAACGACTTCTTCGTGATGCTGTCGTTCGGCGTGCTCAAGCGCGCTGCGGCCGCGTGGTGCGGCGACGCCTCCCTAGCCCCCGCGTTGGTCTCCGCGAGCGGCGGGATGACGAGCGCCGAGCCCGCGCGCGCGGTGCGCGAGCTCGCCGAGCTGGATGCCGCCGGCGACCGGCTCGGGTTCGATCTCGAGTTCCGCGCGTACCTCGCGCGCTTCGGCGACCGCTGCGAGAGCGAGCTGAAGCTCGAGAGCGCGACGCTGCACGACGATCCCGGCCCGCTGTTCGCAGCGATCGCGCGGCTGCGCAACGCCCCGCCCGACGACGCGCATGCGGCGACGGCGCTGCGCCGCGACGCCGAACGCCGCGCGCACGACGCGCTGCGCGGCAACCCGCTGCGCGCGTTCGTCTTCGCGCGGCTGACGGCGTGGGCGCGCACGCGAATCGTCGCGCGCGAGAACCTGCGCTTCGAGCGGACCCGCGTGTTCGGCCGCGTGCGCCGCATCGTCGTCGCGATGGGCGAAGCGCTCGCGAACCGCGGGGCGCTCGACAGCGCGCGCGACGTCTTCCACCTCACGATCGACGAGCTGCTCGGCTACGTCGAGGGCACGTCGGCGAGCCGCGACCTGCGCGGCCTCGCGGCCGTGCGGCGCGCGGAAAGCGCGCGCTACGCCGCCGCGCCGGCGCCGCCGAACCGCTTCGCAACGCGCGACCTGCCCGTCGCGCCGCTCGCGGTCCCGGCCGCAGGCGACGCGGACGACACGGTGCGAACCGGCACGGCGTGCTGCGCCGGCGTCGTGCGCGCTCGCGTGCGCGTGGTGCGCGACCCGCGCGGCACGCTGCGCCGCGGCGAGATCCTCGTCGCCGAGCGCACCGATCCGAGCTGGGTCGTGCTGTTCCCCGCGGCGGCCGCGATCCTCGTCGAACGCGGGAGCCAGCTCTCGCACGCCGCGATCGTGTCGCGCGAGATGGGGATCCCGTCGGTCGTCGCGATCCGCGGGCTGACCGCGTGGCTGCGCGACGGCGACCTGGTGGAGCTCGACGGAGCGACCGGCGTCGTGCGGCGCATCGAGGCGGCGTCATGACGAACACCTTGCGCTACGCGCAGTGCTGGGAGGATGCCGACGTGCTCGTGTCCGCGCTGGCGGTGCGGCCCGGCGGCACGTACGTCGCGATCGCGTCCGCGGGCGACAACGCGCTCGCGATGCTCGCCGCCGGCCCCGCGCGCGTGATCGCGATCGACCGCGAGCCCGCGCAGCTCGCCGCCCTCGCGCTGCGCGTGGCCGCGTACCGTGCGCTCGCGCACGAGGAGCTGCTCGCGCTGGTAGGCTCGCGCCCGCACGCCGACCGGCTCGCGCTCTACGCGCGCTGCCGCCCGCATCTGAACGACGGAGCGCGCGCATACTGGGATGGGCGTGCCGATGCGATTCGCGCCGGGATCGGCGGCGCCGGGCGCTTCGAACGGTACCTGGCGCTGTTCCGCACCGTCGTGCTGCCCTTGATCCACTCCGACCGCACCGTGCGCGAGCTGCTGGCGTGCGACGACGCCGAGCGCGCGCAATTCTACGACGAGCGCTGGGACAGCGTGCGGTGGCGGCTCGCGTTTCGCGCGTTCTTCGCGCGGCCCGCGATGAGCGCGCTCGGCCGCGACCCGCGGTTCTTCGCGCACGCCGACGGCCCGGTATCGCAGCGGCTGCTCGCGCGAATCGCGCGCTCGCTGCGCGACGACGATGCCGGCGCGAACCCCTACGTGCGCTGGATCCTCACCGGCGCGCACGGCGACGCGCTGCCGCTCGCGCTACGCGCTGAGTCGTTCGACGCGATCCGCGCAAACCTCGACCGCCTCGAGATCCGCGCGAGCTCGCTGGAGGAGTTCGTCGACACGTACGACGGCCCGCTCATCGACGGCTGGAATCTCTCCGACGTGTTCGAGTACGTCGACGAGACGGCGTACGCGTCGCTGCTCGCGCGAATCGCGGCCGTCTCGTCGCCGCGCGCGCGGCTGGCGTACTGGAACATGCTCGTGCCGCGGCGCCGCCCGGTTTCGCTCGCACCGTTCCTCGCCGCGCGCGAGGACGTCGCCGCGCCGCTGCGCGCGCGCGACCGCGTGCCGTTCTACGGCGACTTCGTGGTGGAGGAAGCGCGATGACCGCCGTGCTCGCAGCCGCCGTCCTCGCGCTGCTCGTCGGCGGGATCGGGCTGCTCGCACGCCGGTTCGCCTGGGAACCCGAAGCCGCGCGCAAGGCGTCGCACGTCGCCGTCGGCACGGCGTGCCTCGCGCTGCCGTGGCTGTTCGCGGACGTCGCGCCGGTGCTCGCGCTCGCCGCGGTTGCGTTCACCGGACTGATCGCGCTGCGCGCCGTGCCGTGGCTTCGCGCGCGCTTCGGCTGCGCGCTGCACGGGATCGCGCGCGTGTCGTACGGCGAGTTCGCGTTCGTCGGCGGCGTCGCGCTCGCGTTCGTGCTCGCGCACGGCGATAAGCCCGCGTACGTCGCCGCGCTCCTCGCGCTCACGTTCGGCGACGCGGTCGCCGCACTCGTCGGACGGCGCTTCGGCCGTCACCCGTACGTCATCGGCCGCGCGCGCAAGTCCCTGGAAGGCTCCGCCGCGTTCTTCGTCGTCGCGCTGCTCGTGTGCGCGGTGTTCCCGCGCGCCGAGAGCGTGGCCGCGGTCGCGGCGTTCGCGCTCGCCACGACGCTCGCCGAAGCGTTGGCCGGGGACGGTTTCGACAACGCCGCGATCCCGCTCGCCGGGCTGCTCGCGCTTCGCTTGTTCGGAGGAACCTTCGCATGACCGTCACGCAAGCCCGGACGACGGCCCCTCCCGACGCCGTGCTGGAGCAACCCGGCACCGGCGCGATGAAAGCGCGCTGCTCGCTGTGGTGGCGCGCGACGCCGCACCATCTGGGGCGGCGCACCGGCTTCATCGGCGCGGTCGAATCGTCCGACGACGACGCGCTCGTCGCACTGCTCGCGCGCGCCGCGCACCGGCTGCGCAACGAAGGCTGCGACCTCGCCGCCGGTCCGGTCGACGGCGACACCTGGCACCGTTATCGCCTGGTGACGGCGAGCGACGACACGCCGCCGTTTCCGCTCGAACCGTACTCGCCGCCGGCGGCGCTCGCGCCGTGGCGGCGCGCCGGGTTTGCACCGCTCGAGACGTACGCGTCCTTTCGCGACGACGCGCTTGCCGAGCGCGACCCGCGCGTGCCCGCGTTGACCGCGCGCTTATGCGCCGCGGGCGTGACGCTGCGCGCGCTCGACCTCGCCCGCTTCGACGATGAGCTCGCCGAGATCCACGCGCTCGCGCTGCGTGGCTTCGCGGATGCGCCGCTGTTCACGCCGATCGGGCTGGACGCGTTTGCCGCGCTGTACCGCCCGCTCGTGCCGCTGCTCGATCCGTGGCTGTGCCCGGTCGCCGAATGCGACGGCGGCATCGCGGGCGTGCTGTTCGCGCTGCGCGACCCGCGCGCGCCGCACGTCGTCGTGCTCAAGACCGTCGTGCGCGACACGCACCGCCGCTTCGCCGGGCTCGGTTTCGTGCTCACCGCTGCCGCGCGGGCCGCCGCGCACGCGCGCGGCGCGACGCGCGCGATCTCGGCGCTGCAGCACGACGGCAGCGTCGCGCGGTCGCTCGCGCCGCATGCGATCCCCTTCCGCCGCTATGCCGTCCTCGCCAAGGAGCTATCATGAACGTCGTCGAGATCCTCATCGCGCGCGCCGCCGTGCACCCGCAGCGCCTCGCGCTCGTCGACGCCGCGACGCAGCGCGCGCTGACGTACGCCGAGCTCGATGCGGCCAGCGCGCGCGCCGCGTCGTCGTTGCGCGCGCACGGGTTGCGCGCCGGCGACACGGTGCTGCTGCTGCACCCCGTCGGGATCGAATTGTACGCGGCGCTGATCGGGCTGCTGCGCGCCGGGCTCGTCCCGGCGATCCCGCCGCCCGGCGTCACGCGCGCGGCGCTGCGGCGCTGCACGCGCGCGCATCCGCCGCGCGCAGTGCTCGTCGGCGGTATCGGCTGGCTCGCGCTCGCCGCGATACCGTCGCTACGCCACGCGGTGCGCCTGTCCACCACGCCGTCACCGCTGGCGTCCGACATCCTGCACGACGACGCGCGCGCGGCGGGCGGCACGGTCGAGCCGCGTGACGACGGCGACGCCGCGATGCTGACGTTCACGAGCGGCAGCACCGGCGCGCCGAAGGCACTGGTACGCACGCACGGCGTCGCGCGCGCGCAGGTGGTTGCGCTCGCGCGCGCGCTCGACCTGGACGGCTCGACGTCGCTGTGCACGATGCCGATCGTGCTGCTGGCGGAGCTCGCCGCGGGCGCGACGTGCTTGCTGCCGGGCCTCGATCTTCGCCATCCGGGCAGCGCCGACGCAGCCGCGCTCGCCGACGTCATGCGCGAGCACGACGTCGCACGCATCGTCGCGTCGCCGGCGCTGCTGGCGAACCTCGCGGCCGCGCTGCGCCGCCGGCACGGGACGCTGCCGGCGTTGCAGCTCATCGCGTCGGGCGGCGCGCCCGTGATGCCGCCGCTCGCCGGCGCATTGCACGACGTCGCGCCGAACGCACGCATCCTCGCGGTGTACGGCAGCACAGAGGCCGAACCGATCGCGCTGCTCGACGCGGCCGGCGTGGCGGCGCCGGATCACGCCGCGATGCGCGCCGGCGCAGGCCTGATCGCCGGCACGCCGTGCGCCGGTTCCGTCGCGATCGTTGCCGCATCGCACGGCACCGTGTTCGGACCGTTCGCGCACGACGACGGCGTCGAGCAGCGCGCGCTCGCGGCCGGCGAGGTGGGCGAGATCGTCGTGAGCGGACCGCAGGTCGTGCCGCACTATGCCGACCGCACCGCCGACGCAACGACGAAGATCCGCGCGGGGGCGCGCACGTGGCACCGCACCGGCGACCTCGGCTACCGCGATTCGCGCGGGAGGCTCTGGCTCACCGGGCGCGCCGCCGGCAGAATCGACGACGCGCACGGCACGCTGGATCCGCTGCGCGTCGAGTGCGCGCTCTCGTATCTGCCCGGAATCGCACGCGGCGCGATCGCGGGCGTCGACGGCTTGCGCGTGCTCGTCGTCGAGCCGCTCGCCGGGCACGCGGTCGACGAACGCGCGATTCGCGACGCGCTCGCCTTCGCCCGCATCGATCGGGTCGTCGTCGCGCCGGTCCCCGTCGACCCCCGCCACGACGCGAAGGTCGACTACGCCGCGCTGGAGCGTCTGGTCCGCCGGTACGCGCGTGCGGCCTGACTACGCCGAAGCGCTCCGCTCCTATGCCGCGCTCGCCGAGCGCGACGACGACACGATCCACGCCCGCGGCGGCTCGTTGCTGCTCGCGCACGGCCGCCCGACCGCGCGCGCGGTGCTGTTCTTGCACGGCCTCACCGCGAGCCCGATGCAGTGCGACGCGCTCGCGCGCCGTTTGCACGCAAACGGCGACTCCGTGATCGTGCCGCGGCTTCCCGGCCACGGCGCGCGCGACCGCCTCACCACCCAACTGCGCGACGTGCCCGCGCAGCAGCTCATCGACGCGGCGTACGAGGCGCTGGCGATCGCGCGCGGGCTCGGCACGTCCGTCGTCGTCGCCGGCTTCTCGCTAGGCGGCCTGCTCGGCGCGTGGCTCGCCCAGCACGAGCGGGTCGACCACCTCGTTGCGATCGCGCCGTTCCTGGGCGTGTTCGCGCTCCCAGGCGCGGCGACGGCAGCGCTCGCCGCGTCGCTACGCATGTTGCCGAATGTGTTCCTGTGGTGGAACCCGATGAAGCGCGAGCGGCTGATGCCGGATCACGGGTATGCACGCTTCCCGACGCGCGCGATCGCCGAAGCGCTCGGCATCGCGACGGAGCTGCATGCGCTGGCACGAGCGTCGGCGCCCGCAACGCGGCGCATCACGATCGTCACCAACGAGAGCGAAACGGCCGTGAACAACGGCGCCGCACGAACCCTCGCCGCCGCGTGGCGCGCGCACCGAGGGATCGACGTCGACCTGCACCGCATGACGGGCCTACCGCCGTCGCACGACATCATTGAATCGTTGCGGCCGGGCACGGTCGCGCGGCGCGCATACCGTACGCTGCTGCCGATCCTCCACGATACCGGGAGCTGAGTCAGCGCAGCGCGAGGCGCATGCGGTACTGGCGCCCGAACTCGCGCCAGCGCCGCGACCGCGCGAGGTCGACGTCGTTCCGCTCGACGTGCGCGCGAAACGACTCGGCGTCCATCGCCGGTCGCTCGCCGTACACGTCGCCGCGAAAGGAAGCGTTGAGATCGTCGACGGTCACGTCACTCAGCGTTCTTTTCCTTCGTCGCCGGCGCGGTCCAGCTCGGCCCGCGCGCGCGACGCGGATGCATTGAGCTCGATGAAGCTTTGCCACTGCTCCGGGACGTCGTCGCCGGCGAAGATCGCGCCGACCGGACATGCTGCCACGCACGCACTACAATTCATACACACCTCCGGGTCGATGTAGAACTGGTCGGCATCGGGCGTCGTGTGGAACGCCTCCACACAGCAGACGTCGGCGCAAGCACCGTCCTTCACACCGATGCAGGGAGCAGCGATGACGTAAGCCATGTTCGTCGCCTAGAACCTTTCCACGAACGCCGCGGTCCGTTCGATCACGAGCTTCGCCGCGTCGCGGTGCGGCGAGTGCCCGGCGCCGGGAACCATCATCGTCTCCGTGCCCCGGATGCGCGCCGCGAGCGCGTCGAGTTGCGCCGCCGTTCCGTATTCGTCGGCCTCGCCTTGGATCAGCAGCACCGGCGCGCGCACGCGGCCGGCGTACGCTTCGATGTTCCAGTCGCGAAAGCGAGGATCGAGCCAGATGTCGTTCCAGCCGGCGAACGTCGCGTCCGCATCAGCGTGATGGCGTCCTAGCTTCGCCGGCAGGTCGCTCGCCGCGTACGCGACCTTCGCCTCGGCGATGCTGCGCACGCTGATCTCTTCGACGAACACGTGCGGCGCTTCGAGCACGAGCGCGCGCACCGCCTCGGGATGTGCACCGGCGTAGACCAGCGCGATCGACGCACCGTCGCTGTGACCGAAAAGAATCGGCCGTTCGATCCCGAGCTGCGCGAGCAGCGCGGGCAGCACGACCTCGCCTTCGTGCTGCATGTAGTCCGGCTCGCGCTTCTCGCGCAGCACGTCCGACCGGCCGTAGCCATAGCGCGAGTACGCGACGACCGTGCGGCGCGTGCGCTCGCACAGCCGCTGCGGGAGATCGCGCCACAGCGAGATCGAGCCGAGCCCTTCGTGCAGCATCACGATGGCTGACCGCGTCGGATCGCCGTCGTAGCGGATCGTCTCCAGCCGCTTCCCGTCGACGACGACGTCGCGCGTGATCGGCTCGCGAGTCAACGGCGCTCAGCGGCGCGCAGGACGTGCCGCCTGATCTTGCCCGTCGCCGTTTTCGGCAGCTCGTCGACGAACTCGATCCAGCGCGGATATTTGTACGGCGCGAGCCGGTTCTTCACGTGCGCCTTGAGCGCGTCGGCGAGCTCCGGCAGCGGCTTCACGCCGGGCTTGAGCACGACGAACGCTTTGGGCTTGATGAGCTCGCTGTCGTCGGCGACCCCGATCACCGCGGCTTCGAGCACGTGCTCGTGTGCGACGAGCGCCGACTCGACCTCGCTCGGCGAAACCCAGATGCCGCCGACCTTGAGCATGTCGTCGACGCGGCCGCAGTACACGAAATAGCCGTCGCCGTCCTGGAGGTACTTGTCACCGGTGCGCGTCCATTCACCGGCGAACGTGGCGCGCGATTTCTCGCGGTTGTTCCAATAATACGCCGCCGACGTGGGCCCGCTGACCTCGAGCTCGCCCAGTTCGCCCGGCCCGACCTCGCGGCCGTCCTCGCCGACGATGCGCGCACGATATCCCGGCACCGGCAAACCCGTCGTACCGTAGCGGACCGCGCCCGGACGATTCGACACGAAGATGTGCAGCATCTCCGTCGAGCCGATCCCGTCGATGATCTCGACGCCGAAACGCGCCGTCCAGGTTTTTCCGATCTCTTCGGGCAGCGGCTCGCCGGCGGACGTGCACAATCGCAGCGCGAGCTCGTCGCGCGCCGGAAAACCCGGGTGCACGAGCAGCGCGCCGAAGAGCGTCGGCACGCCGCAGAAGATCGTCGCGCGGTGCGTGCGCAAGATCGTACCGACGGCATCGGGTGTCGCCCGGGCTGCATGCAGCACCGCGGTCGCGCCGACCGACATCGGAAACGTCAGCGCGTTGCCGAGCCCGTACGCGAAGAACAATTTCGCCGCGGAGTACACGATGTCGTCCTCGCGCATCCCGAGCACGTTCTGCGCGAACAGCTCGGCGGTGCGAATCAAGCTGGTCTGCACGTGCACGGTGCCCTTCGGCTTCCCGGTCGAGCCCGACGAGTACAGCCAGAAACACACGTCGTCAGGACGCGTCGGTGCCGCGTCGGCGAGCGGCGTTGCGTGCTCCGTCAACGACGCGAGCGTCGGATGCGGACCGTCGTACGTGCCGCGCGGATCGGAGACGACGAAGCGCCCGGTCCAGCTCGCGAGCCGCGCCGCTTCTTCGTACTGCGGCAGCAGTTCGACGGAGACGATCGCCGCTTTCGCGCGGCTGTCGGCGAGGATGAACGCGTAGTCGAGCGGCTGGAACAACGTGTTCACGGGGATCGGCACGACGCCGGCTTTGATCGCGCCGAGGAAGACGGCGGGGAAGTCGATCGTGTCGAGCAGTCCGAGGACGACGCGCTGCTCGACGTGCAACCCGAGCTCGCGCAGCACACCCGCCGCGTAGTCGACGCGGTTTGCCAGCTCACCGTACGTGTACGAGCCTTGCTCGTCGACGAACGCGGTCTTGTCCGCGCGCGCCGGCAGATTGCGCTCGATCAAGTCGACCGCGGCGTTGTAGAGGACCGGCGCGTCGTTCGCCGCCGAAGCGTTCGCTTCGGCCGAGACTGTCATCGTTGGGAACCTCCGGGACGCGGGGACGGTGCCCCTGGACTCGGGGCGGTGGAAAGCATTATAGTGCATGCAAGTGGTTTCGCAAGCGTGATAGTGCATTCGCCCGGCGACGAGGACGCCGCCTTCCTCTCTGCCCTCGGGGACCGGGTCCGGGAGCTGCGCGCCCGCCGCGGGATGACCCGAAAGATCCTGGCCAAGGACTCGGGCGTCTCGGAGCGCTACCTCGCGCAGCTCGAGACCGGCCAGGGCAACGCCTCGCTCGCAATCCTGCGCCGCATCGCCCGCGCCCTCGACGTTCCGCTGGAGTCGCTGGTCGCCGACACGCCGGAACCGCCGGTGGAGCTGGCGCACACGGTCGAGCTCCTCCGCCGCCTCGGCCCCGAGCAGCTCGGCGAGGCACGCACTCTTCTTCTGAAGACATTCGGCGACGCGGACGCCGAGGCGCGCGCGCACCGGATCGCGCTGATCGGGCTGCGCGGCGCCGGGAAGAGCACGCTCGGCGCAGCGCTCGCGGAACGGCTAGGCATCCCGTTCGTCGAGCTGGATCGCGAGATCGAGCGCGAGAGCGGCGTCTCGCTCGCGACGATCTTCGACTTCTACGGCCAAGCCGGGTTCCGCCGCATGGAGCGCCGCTGCCTCGACCGCGTGATCGAGGAGCACCCGCGGTTCGTGCTGGCCACCGGCGGGAGCATCGTCTCCGAGCCCTCGACCTTCGAGCGGCTGCTGGCGTCGTGCTGGACGGTGTGGCTCAAGGCCGCGCCGTCGGAGCACATGGAGCGCGTCGTCGCGCAAGGCGACATGCGCCCGATGGCCGGCAACCGCGAGTCGATGGCCGACCTCCAGCGGATCCTCGCCGGCCGCGAGCCGCTCTACGGCCGCGCTGACGCCGAGGTCGATACGAGCGGAAAGCGGGAGTATGAAGCGCTCGAAGCGCTAGTCGCAACCGTTCCTGCGTAACGGAGCACGTGCTCACGCGATCGCCGGAGTTCCGCGCGCCTGCGCTCGAGATCGCGGATCAGCTTGCGGTCCGCGTCGGTGAGCATCCCCAGAACACCGAGCCGCTGCATGATCGTCAGCGCGCGATCGTAGCGGGCTCGAGGGTCGTCCCCGTTGTCGGCGAGGTTCTTCAGGTCGGCGGCGAGATAGCGCTGCAGATAGGCGTTGCGCGCATCGGCGCGTGCGAGGCGTTCGTTGATCGCGAGTGATGCGCGGTAGTACGTCAGCCCTGCGCGCTTGTTCGTCCCAATCAGCAACGTGCCGATGCGGCTGAGCGCGATCGCAAAGTCCCGTTGCCAGCGCGCATTGCTCGCATCCTTCCCAACGAGTCGTTGTGCGACGCGCAGCTCCTTGCGGTAGTAGCTCATTGCGTCCGCGCGGTTTCCGGACGCCCTCGACACGTCGCCGGCACCGAGGTAGGCTCGGCCGAGATCGCGTTGCCACGCGACGTTCTCGCCACGGCTCGCGTCCCGCGTATCTAGGATCGTAATGCTACGCCGGAAGTCGCGCATAGCGTCCGGTCGTTTCCGCTGCGCGAGCAAGACTCTGCCCACGCCTTGCAGGGAGTCCGCCACGCCTTGCTGCCAGGCGGGGTTCCGCGGGTCGGCCGCCGCCAGCCGTTCGGCGATCGCCAAGGACGCATCGTACGAGCGCTTCGCGTCCGCGGACCGGTCGCGAACGAAATAGGCCGCGCCTTGCATCCGCTCCGCAGCGGCGAGATCCCCCTGGAAGTCGGTGTTCGCGGGATACGCGGCAACGAGCTCTTCCGCGATCGCGCGGGAGCGCGTAGCAGCCGCCAGCGCAGTCTCCGGATCGCCCATCGAGATGAGCGTCGACGCGACGGCCGTCAACGTCGCCTGCTGGCTGCGCCGCAGTTCCAGCGACTGCTCGCCGATCCCGATGAGATTCTGCTCGAGGGTTTGGGTCTGCTCGAGCACATTGCGCGTGACGTCGACCGGTACGCCGCGGTCGCGGAACCCCGCCGCGCTTACGAGCAAGCTGTTGGCGTTTCGCGTCGCCGCGGCGACCGCGCTGTTTTTCGCGACGAGCGCGCGTTGCGACACGGCCGCCAACTGCACGGCGATCCCGGCGAGGACGATCGCGACGACGGCGATCGCCGACATCCCGAACGCCGCGATCCGCGTGCGGGCGGCGACGGCCCGGGCGGCGTCGGCACGGGTTCGCTGCACCTCGGCACGACGCTCTAGCTCTTGCCGTTCCGCCGCTTCGGCGGCTTCCCTACGGCGCTCGTCCGCCTCGCGCTCGCGCTCTCGCGCCGCGATGCCGGCGTCGAGGAACGCCATCGCCTCGGGGAACGCGCGCGCGGCGTTCGCCACGTAGCGCTCCGACCACTCGGCGTTGGGCTGCGCGCTCGCTCGCCATTGCTCGGCGAAGGCGAGGCCGGGATCGGTCCACAAAGCCGCGTGGCCTTCGGCGTGCAACGCTGCGTCCTGCGCGAGCCGGCGATACGTTTGCGCCGACGCGGCCTCGTCCTGCAGCCATTCTCCGAGACGCGACCAGATGCGCGTCAGGCTCTCGTGCGAGATGTCGATGACGCGGCGGTCGTGCAGCTCCGCGCCGAACGGCGGCGTGAGGAATGAGCGGCCCGGTGCGCGGAACGCTTCGATGACCCATCGAAGCTCTTCGTCGGGCGCACGCGTGATCGCACGAAGGAGCGCGAGCTCGGTCGGGCGGCGTATCGCCCGGTCGTCGCCGCCGAGCTCCGTGATCGTGCAGAACAGGCGGCGCGCGACGTCTTGCATCTCGATCGGCAGGGCGCCGTAGATGCTCTCGGCGTGGCACTCAAGGGCTCTTTTCAGCCCGCCGGTCCGCTCGAAGTGGACGAGGTCGAGCGGTTCGCCTGGTGCGCGCGCGCCCTTCCAAAGATCCCACGCATACGCAAGCGCATGCTGCAAAACCGGGAGCTGGTCGGGCGCGTCACCGACGTCGTTCAGCAGCTGATTGACGAGCCTGGGTGTGATCCGTTCTTCAGCGACTCGGACGGGCCCGACGATGGCACGCTCCAACTGGTCACGTCGCATGCGCGGGACGAGATAGAGCCCATCGTTGATCCGTTCCGGAAGGTCCGTGAAGACGGCGCACTCGCCCAGAAAATCAGAACGCATCGTCAACACCACGTACAGCGGTACGTCCGGGTGCGCGCTCGCGTTCAAGAGTAGCTTCACGAACGCTGCGGCGGCATCGCCGTCGAGCTGCGAATACCGGAAGAGCTCCTCGAACTGATCGACGACGACGAGCACGTTCTCGGACGGCATCAGACGCGCTTGGCGGATCACTTCGACGAGGCCCAGGCCGCCGCGGTCGAGGACGGCTTGCGCGAGATCGGCGCGCAGCTGGGGATCGCCGTCGTCGCCGAGGAGGCCTTCGCGCTCGAGCTCGAGCGCCAGCGCTCCGAGCGGGTCGTTTCCTGGACGCACCGTGACGATACGCCAGCGCGAGCCGGCATGTGACATCGCGCCGACGCGAAGCGCGGGAAGGAGCCCCGCGCGGACGAGCGACGACTTTCCGCTGCCGGACGTGCCGACCACCGCGATGAACCGCTTGAGACGAAGCCGCCGCAGCAGCTCGTCGATCTGCTGCTCGCGCCCGAAGAACAGGTGCCCTTCGCTGGAATCGAAATGCCGCAAGCCGGGAAACGGGCTTCCAGCGACGAGAACGTCGATCATACGGCGCATCGCGTGCGCGACAACGCCGTCAAGAACGGCGCCAGCGCGGCCGGGTCGAAGCCGTCGTACATCTCCATCTTGATGACCGACTTGTTTCGGAAGCGCTGCTTGTCCGGCGTCTGGTCCGGACCGATGCCGTTGGGGCCGATCATGACACCGCGCGCCTGAAACGGCGCGGAGCGTCCGTACGCGTACGCTTTTTGCAGATCCATCACGCGCTGCAGCAGCCAGTACGCGGGTGCCGCGCCCCAGTACAGCAGGACGGAGTCGCATTCGACCAGGCATCGCTCGTCGTGCAGCCGGATCTCGTCCTCGTTGCCCACGGAGACCGGATGCAGCATCTCGTAGTCGTGCTCGTAGAGCCAGTCGTCGAGGCCGGCGACGCCCGCTTCGTCTGATTGGTCGTAGATCAGGTAGATACGGGCGAGCGCGCCGGCGGACGGCGTGGCCGGTGCGCCGCGAACGTCGCGGGGCGGAGGCGGCGTCGTTCGCAGCGCTTCTTCGACCGCGGTCTTGAAGGTCTCGAACGGCGTTACGACGAGCGTCGCGTCGTCGGTGAGCCGCACGATGAAACGCGCTTGCCGGTCTTCGTCCGGAATCACGTCCGGAGGAGACCACACCAACCGTTGGAGGCTCGGCCTGCGCAGCAGCTCCTCGCCCGCGAGATCGTACTGAATCTCCGGGATCGAGTGCCCCTCGCGCTCGGGACCGTACGAGCTTCCGATCATGTGCACCGACGCATCCGCGCGCGCCAGATCGGCCGCTGCGAGCTCGGCGTAGGTTCGCCCGTACGGATACGGCGTCACCGGAAGAACCCTGTGTCCGTACTGGTTCAGCGTCCGGCGCAGCTTGATCGACTCGTCGGCGAGCTCCGGCGTCGCCTCTGCGAGATAGACGACTTTGCCGCTGTCCGGTGCAACGGTGTCGCGGGCTGCGTTCTCCTCCCCCATGTTCCGAAGCATCTTGCAGATGTCGTACGCGAGCGTGTTGACGCGCTTGGTGAACTCCAGCCGGCTCGCTTTGTCCGCGTCTATGTCGAACTCGAGAGGACCGGTGAGCGGATCGTCGCGATAGAACTCGTATCCGAGCACGTCCGAGAGATCGAAAGTCGCGCGCCGCTGCACGTCGAGGTCGACCGGGAGTTTGATCGCCTTGACGATCCGGGACTGCGTGTCGATGAAGAGCCCGCCCCGGCGCGTCGCCTCCATCGCGAACAGCTCGAGCTCTTTGTTGCACCAGCCTGAGTTGACGTAGCCGGGCGAGAGCACGGTGACGAGGATCTTCGACGCCCGGACTTCCTTCTCGATCGTCGGCGTGAGCGCGCAGGTCCCCGACATTACGCCTTCGTCGTAGAACACGTCGCTCTGACGGCCCAGCAGCTGCGTCAGCCGCACTTCGAGCGCGCGGTGGAACTTCGCCACCCACCCGAGCTGAGACGCCGAAAACGTCAGATTATCGGTGTGGGTGTAACTTATGAACAAATCTCTCATCGGCCCGGTCCCAACGCAGATGAACGAGCGAGCCCCAGGAGGGGAAAAGGGGCAGGCCACTTCAGCCGTGGGTCGTATAGGTCCTGCAAGCAAGTAAGCCAAAATTGTGAGGCACGGAGACAAGGATGGGTCAGCACGGCAAGCTGCCGCTCGTCGTCGGCGTGACGGGCCATCGGGACCTGCGGCCCGGCGACCTCGAACAGCTCGGAGCCAGGGTCGAAGAGATATTCAACCTACTCGAGGCCGACTATCCGAACACGCCGCTGATCGTGCTGTCGGCGCTTGCGGAGGGGGCCGACCGGCTCGTGGCCGAGGTGGGCCTTCGTCACCAGGCGAGGCTCATCGTGCCCTTGCCGATGCCCCTGGAGGACTACGAGGCCGACTTCACCACCCAGGAGTCGCGCGCCGAGTTCCGATCGTTCCTCGCGCGAGGCACGGAGTTCGTCGTACCGTTCGAGCGCGACAAGCGAAAGCCCGATACAGCGCTGACCGGTAAGTTTCGGGAGCATCGTTACGCGGCCGGTGGAGCATATATTGCCGTCAACAGCGACGTGTTGATCGCGCTCTGGGACGAGGCGCCGCCCGACCGTGTCGGCGGGACCGGGTGCATCGTCGGCTACAAGCTCACGGGCGTCCCCACGCCGTACGCGCCGCCGACCAGCCCGCTCGATGTGATCGAAAGCGGCCCCGTGTATCACATCGTGACGCCGCGTCGGCGCGATCAAGCCGATCTTGCGGACGCGTTCGCGTGCAAGATGCGCTATCCCAGTTTCTGGGGCGGCACGCCGACCGACCAAGCGCATGCGTTCTACACAGAGATCTACAAGCGCATCGACGGGTTCAACGCCGACATGCTGCGCCCGCCGGTCGAGGTCGACGGAAGGTTATCCGAGCCGGCGCAACTCCACGCCATCGCGGACGCGCTCGCGCTGCGGTTTCGAAACTTCGCGCGGCGCACGCTGCTCGCGATGTTCCTGCTCGCCGGGGCGTCGGCGATCGCGTTCGCGGTTTACGCGCACGTTGTTCACACTCGGTGGTTCCTTGCAGCCGATGTCGCGGGGTTCGTCATGGCGACGCTGCTCTATTTTTACGGAGTGCGCGCAAGGTTCGACAAGAAGTACCAAGACTATCGCGCGCTGGCGGAAGGCTTGCGCGTTCAGATGTACTGGCGCGAGGCCGGGATCGGCGCCTCGGTCGCAGCGCACTATCTGCGCAAGCAGAAGAGCGAGCTCGACTGGATACGCGACGCGATTCGGTCGAGCCGGGTCTTGGCCGATGCGGCCTCGAAAGGCGGCGCGGCCCGGCCCGCCGGCAACGCGCTCTCGTACGTGCACGACGCGTGGGTCGTCCGGCAGTGCAACTGGTTCGATGATGCCGTCAAAGCCGAGCACAACCTTGCGGACGAGTGGAACCGCTTCGCGCTCGGAATCTTCATCGTCGGCTTGGTCGTCGCCGCCGCCGTCGTCGCTTGGCTCTTCGCGAGCCCGAACCACGAGCTCGGAAACGAAGTGCGCGAATATCTCGTCGCCTTCATCGCGCTCACCGGGGTCCTCGGCGGCCTGATCCACGGTTACGTCGAAAAACGCGCTTGGGCGCAACACGTCAAGCAATACTACCGCATGAAGGTGGCGTTCACGAACGCCGAGCGGTTCCTGCGCACGCTCCTCGACAACCCGACGACCGAGAACGAGCATCGAGCGCGGTCGCTCCTGTACGAGCTCGGAAGCGAGGCGCTCATCGAGAACGGCGACTGGCTGCTGCTCTACCGGGAGCGCAAGATCGACATCCCGTTCAGCGGATGACCGAAGAGAGCGAAGCAAGGCAGACGAGCACCTCGATGCCCGGACCGTGCAGCATAATGCTTGCGTCCGGAGAGGATCATGCAGTATAGTTCATAGGCGATGACGACGCTCGATGCCCTCGTGGCTGGTCCGGTTACCTTCGACACCACGCCCGAGCGCTATCGCCACTGGCGGCTCGCCGTCGACGGGCGGATCGCGACGCTTGCCCTCGACGTCGACGAGGACGCCGGGATCCGGCCCGGCTACAAGCTCAAGCTCAACTCGTACGACCTCGGCGTGGACATCGAGCTGCACGACGCGCTGAACCGCATTCGCTTCGAGCACCCCGCGGTCGCGTGCGTCGTGGTGACCAGCGCGAAGGAACGGTCGTTCTGCGCGGGCGCGAACATCTACATGCTCGGCACGTCGTCGCATCAGTGGAAAGTGAACTTCTGCAAGTTCACCAACGAGACGCGCAACGGCATGGAAGACTCCAGCCGCAACGACGGGTTGCGGTTCGTCGCCGCGGTGAACGGTGCGTGCGCCGGCGGCGGCTACGAGATCGCGCTCGCGTGCGATGAGATTCTCATGATCGACGACCGCTCCACCGCGGTCAGCTTGCCTGAAGTACCGCTGCTCGGCGTGCTGCCGGGCACCGGCGGGCTGACGCGCGTGATCGACAAGCGCAAGGTGCGCCGCGACGTCGCGGACATGTTCTGCACCAACGCCGACGGCGTGCGCGCCGAACGCGCGAAAGCCTGGAGGCTGGTCGACGAGATCGCGCCGCCGTCGGAGTTCGACGCGCTCGTGCGCGACCGCGCCGCGGCGCAGGCCGCCGCATCGCCGCGCGTTACGGATGCGGCCGGAATCGCGCTGCGCCCGCTGACGCGCACGATCGACGAGCACGGCTATCACTACGCGAACGTCGACGTGACGTTCGACCGAGCGGCGCGCAACGCGACCGTAACCGTGCGCGCGCCGCGCGAACCGCAGCCCAACGCCGCGGAGGCGATCATCGCGGCGGGCGACGCGTGGTGGCCACTCGCAATGGCACGCGAGCTCGACGACGCGATCTTGATGCTGCGCACGAACGAGCCGGAGCTCGGCCTGCTGCTGCTGCGCACCGAAGGCGACGCCGAGAAAGTGCTTGCCGTCGACCGAACGCTGCTGGCGCTGCGCGAGCATTGCCTGGTGCGCGAGACGATCGGCCTGCTGCGCCGAACGCTCGCGCGACTGGACGTGACGTCGCGCAGCTTGTACGCGGTCGTCGAGCCCGGGTCGTGCTTCGTCGGCACGTTGCTGGAGCTCGCGCTTGCCGCCGACCGCACGTACATGCTCGCGCTTCCCGGCGACCGCGCGCCTACGCTTGCACTCGGGGAAACGAACTTCGGCGCGTACCCGATGGTGAACGGCCGTACGCGGCTCGAAACGCGCTTCGACTGCGATGCCGCCACGCTCGAACGCCTGCGCGGCGACATCGGCCGGCGATTAGACGCCGCGGATGCGCTCGACGCCGGTCTCGTCACCGTCGCGCCCGACGAGCTCGATTGGGACGACGAGATTCGGCTCGCGCTCGAAGAGCGCGCGTCGCTCTCGCCCGACGCGCTGACCGCGATGGAGGCGAACCTGCGGTTCCCCGGCGCCGAAACGCCGGAGACGAAGATCTTCGGCCGGCTCTCGGCGTGGCAGAACTGGGTGTTCTACCGCCCCAACTCCACCGGCGACACGGGGGCGCTCAAGCTCTTCGGCAGCGGCACCAAACCGCGCTTCGACCAGGAACGAGTCTGACTCACATGGCGATCGATTACGCGGAACGGATCCCCAACAACGTCGAGCTCTCGGAGAACCGCACGCTGCAGCGTGCGCTCGAGCACTGGCAGCCGGCATTCCTGTCGTGGTGGAAAGAGATGGGGCCGACGGATTTCAACGCGACCGACGTCTACCTGCGCACGGCGATCTCGGTCGACGCGAAGGGCTGGGCGCACTACGACTACGTGCGCATGCCCGAGTATCGGTGGGGCATCTTCCTGGCGGAGCCGGAGACGGATCGCCGCGTCGGTTTCGGCGACGATTTCGGCAAACCGGTGTGGCAGCAAGTTCCCGGCGAGTACCGCAGCACGCTGCGCCGCCTGATCGTCACGCAAGGCGACACCGAGCCGGCGTCCGTGGAGCAGCAGCGCCTGCTCGGACACACCGCGCCGTCGCTCTACGACCTGCGCAACCTGTTTCAAGTCAACGTCGAGGAAGGCCGTCACCTCTGGGCGATGGTGTACCTGCTGCACGCGTACTTCGGGCGCGACGGCCGCGAGGAAGCCGAAGAGCTGCTCGCGCGGCATTCCGGCGACGCCGACAACCCGCGCATCCTGCAAACGTTCAACGAGCCGATCTCCGACTGGCTGTCGTTCTTCATGTTCACGTTCTTCACCGACCGCGACGGGAAGTTCCAGCTCAAATCGTTCGCGGAGTCCAGCTTCGACCCGCTTGCGCGCACGTGCCGCTTCATGCTCACCGAGGAAGCGCACCACATGTTCGTCGGCGACACGGGCATCTCGCGCGTCGTCAAGCGCACGCTCGAGGTGATCGCGGAGCTCGGCACCGACGAGCCGGGCGCGATCCGGCGGGCGGGCGCGATCGACTTGCCGACCATCCAGCGCTACCTGAACTTCTGGTTCAGCTCGTCGCTGGATCTGTTCGGCTCCGAAGCGTCGTCGAACGCCGCAGCGTACTTCGCGCAAGGCATCAAAGGCCGGCCGGACGAGAAGAAATATCCCGACCACATCCTGCGCGACGCCGCCTTCGAGCTCGCCGTACCGGACGGCACCGGCGGCGTGCGCGCTGAGAGCGTGCCGCTGCGCAACGCGATGAACGAGGTCGTGCGCAACTCCTACGTCGAGGACTGCATGCGCGGCCTGACGCGCTGGAACAAGCTGATCGATGCGGCCGGACACGCCTTCCGCTTCACGCTGCCGAGCACGCGCTTCCGGCGCACGATCGGCAACTGGGCCAACGTGCCGACGGATCCCGCGGGCGACCCGATCGCGCAGTCGGAGTACGACGCGCGCATCGCGTCGTGGCTGCCGAGCGACGACGACCGCGCGTTCATCACGAGCCTCATGCGGCGGGTCGTCGAGCCCGGCAAGATGGCCGCCTGGATCGCGCCGCCGGAAAAGGGCATCAAGGACCGCCCCGTCGACTACGAATACGTCCGGCTTGCCTGATTCCCGGCAACCGCTGCAAGGCCGCACGCACGTCACGCGCACGCGCGTGCGCTTCGGCGAGACCGACGCGGCCGGCATCGTGTTCTACCCGACGTTCTTCGTCTGGTTCGACGTCGGCACGCACGGTTTGCTGCGCGCCGCGCTCGGCGAGCTGCGCGACGCGCACGGCCGCCCGCGGCTGCCGCTGCCCATCGTGGAGACGGGCGCGCGGTTCGTCGCGCCGCTGCACTACGACGACGCGATCGATATCCGCTCGACGATCACCGAGCTCGGCACGAGCTCGCTACGCGTGGAGCACGTCGTGCTGTGCGGCGGCGTGGAGGCCGCGCGTGGTTTCGAGGTGCGCGTGCTGATCCGTGCCGGCGACGACGGCAGGATCGCCGCCGCGCCGCTGTCGCCGGAGCTGCGCGCCGCACTCGCCGACCCGTCGACGACCGAGGACGCCGGAGCCTGACTACGCGGGGCTGATGCTCTGCGGATAGTGGAAGACATTGTTCGGGTCGAACCGCTTCTTCACGCGCCGCAGCTCCAAGGCGTTGTCGCCGTAGTACCGTGCTTCCCAGTCGGTCAAGTTGAGATCGCAGTAGTTGCGGTAGCTCGCCTTCGTGCCGATGTGCGGGTCGATGGCGTCGAACGTATCGCGCAGCCAGGTCTCGGAGCGCAGCGCATCCGCCGGGTCGATCCAGTACGCCTGGTACTGCACGGTGTACGTCATGTCGCGGTGAACGAACGCGGTCGCGTCCTTCTTGCGGTCGTTGATCGCGCCGCCGAACGTGTCGAACTGCACGTAGCACTGCGACGGCACGTCGGCATGCATCCGCGCGATCAGCGCTTCGATCCCGGCTTTGTTGAGCTCGCCGCGGCCGAGGCTCGACGCCATCTTGAAGCTCTCGTGCTGCGCGTCGTCGCCGCCGCCCGCTTCGGCGGCGTCGAGCACCGACATCGTTTGCAGCGCCGACACCGACGCGTTGAGCGGCGGCGGCAACGGCCGGCCGCCGTCGAGGATCTCCGCGAGCTCCTTGCGCGTGGCGTACGCGCCGCCGAACCGCTGCCCACCGAACGCAATGATCGCGCCCGTATCGCCGCCCGCTCGAAACAGCGCCGTCGCGAACATCTCGTTCGACGGCTTCCAGCGCGTGAATCGCGCGACGAGCTCGCGCGCGGTGTCGTCGTTCGAAGGCCACGAATAGCCGAACGTCGTCACCTGCTCGGTGATCGGCACGAGCTCGAACTCGAACTCCGTCACGACGCCGAAGTTCCCGCCGCCGCCGCCGCACGTCGCCCACAGCAGATGGTCGGGATCGTGTGTCCGCGTCGCCTCCTGCGGCGTGCCGGTGCCGTCGACCATGCGAACGCGCACGAGCTTGTCGCAGAACATCCCGTACTTGCGGCTGATCAAGCCGAACCCACCGCCGGTTACGAGCCCCGCGACGCCGACGGTGCCGCAGCTGCCGCCGGGCAGCGTCACGCCAAGGTTTCCGAGCACGTGGTAGAGCGTGCGCAGCGGCGTACCGGGCCCGACGACCGCCGTCGTGCGATCCGCGGACACGCGGACGAAATCGAGCCGGCTGGTGTCGATCACGAGGCCGCCGTTGTTGAGCGAGAAGCCCTCGTAATCATGCGAGCCGCTGCGCATGCACGCTTGCTGTCCTGTCGCGATGCCGTACTTCACCGCGTTGACGACGTCGGTCTCGCCGTAACAGTAGACGATCTCAGCCGGCCGAAAATCGAGCCGCGCATTGTAGTTCTGCCGCGCGCGGTGGTACTCGTCGCCCGCCGTGGCCGTCACGACGTGCCCGCTCAGCTGCGGCGCGCTCGGCGCGGCCGCCGCGGCGGCGTCCGCGGGCGCGTGAATGCGCCGCCGCGGAATCGGTTCGGTTCGTATATGCCTCGCCCACATCGTGAGCGATCGGTTCGCTTGCTTTGCTCGCAATCCCCGCACGGAGCGTTCCGCCGGAGCGCGAACGGTCGCAGCATGCCGCTCGACCCGTCGCTCCTGCTCTTCGTCCCCGCCGACCGCCCAGACCGTTTCGTAAAAGCGCTCGCGTCGGGCGCGACGGGCGCGATCCTCGACCTCGAAGACGCCGTTGCGCCCGAGCGCAAAGCGTACGCACGCGATCAGGTGCGCGCGTTCCTCGATGCACACGACGATCTCGAGTGCGTCAGCGTGCGCGTGAACCCGGGCGACTCGCCGGACGGGCATGCGGATCTCGCGATGCTCTCCGGCGCGCGCCGCGTCGGCGGCGTGGTGATACCCAAGGTGAACGGCGTCGCCGACTGCGCGCGGGTCTCGGACGAGCTGGGCGACGTGCCGCAGATCGTCATCATCGAGACGGCGCGCGGCGTGGCGCACTGCGAGACGATCGCCCTCGCGCCGCACGTCCTCGCGTTGGCGTTCGGGCCGTACGATCTCGCCGCCGAGCTCGGCGGCGTCACCGACATGGACGTGATGCTGCCGCACCGCGCGCGCATGCTCGTCGCCGCGCGCGCCGCGGAGCGCTGGGCGATCGACGGCCCTTCGCGAGAGTACGGCGATGCTGCGATCCCCACGCGCGACGCCGAGCACGCGCGCCGGCTGGGCTACGACGGCAAGCTCTTGATTCACCCCGCGCAGATCGGGCCGGTGCGCGCGGCGTTCGCGCCGTCGGATGCGGACGTCGCATACGCGCGCCGCATCGTGGAAGCCGCACAGCGCTCGAACCCGGCGGTCCTCGACGGCACGATGATCGACCCCCCGATCGTGATCGCAGCGGAACGCGTGCTGCGCCGCGCATCGTCCGCGACGGAATAAGAAAAGCCCGGACGTCTCCGGGCTCCCGTTCCTATCGCTCCGCGTTGCAGTTACGATAAGCCGGCACCGGAACGCCTCCGGTACCTCATACTCCGCGCTCCCTGCGTGCGTCGCGCAACGACTCCGTTGCGGGTACGCTCGGCATCATATGCACGATCACGCATCATGTCAATCCCACAGGATGCGCGGACAAACTTTGGGGCCCGGATTACTCCGAGCCCTGCATGCCCCGCGCCGCTGCAGCGACTATGTGCGAGGTGCGCTGATTCTACTTTTCCAGGCGCATTATGTCAAGGCTATCCCTAGCGCATTTGCTACTACGCTGCGAATCGCGGAGAGATCATTTGCAGTCATTAGTGGAATGATCCAGTTGCCGCCAAGAAAAATCCGGTCCAACCGGATCAGCCCTACATGGGCGACCAGATCGCCTTTCGCCCAGCACGCCCGTAGTCCGGGATAGCGTCCGCCCGGGATCGGATAATGCCATGGCAAAGTTGCTTGCGGCTCGACCTCGCTCAGCGGAACAACGATCACGGTCGCATCAGTTGTGTACTTGAAAGCACGTATTGGTGAAACCACGACGACGCGCCGCTTCTTCACCATCTCTGGACGAAGATACCCTTCGAAGTTGCAGATGACGATCGACCCCGGCGCCGGGACGAACGAGAGGCCCACGCACCGGTGATAGCAGTGGCGCTCTTACCGAGAAGTGGACGGGAAATGACCGTTACGTGACGGTCCCAAACGCTCCGTCCGCGCGGAACCGCGCGATCGCCGCAACGTCGTATCCGAGCAGTTCGCGCAGGACGGTTTCCGTGTGCTCGCCCAATCCCGGTGCGCGCCGGTGTTCCGCTGGCGCTTCGCCCACCCGCACCGGGCTCACGATCCAGCGCGCGGTGCCGAATGCCGGGTGCTCGACCTCGGTCACGAGCTCGCGCGCCGCGGTCTGCGGATCGGCGAGTGCCGAACGGACGTCGTTTATCGGCCCGCACGGCACGCCGGCGGCCGTCAGCGCCGCGATCCAATCGGCGGTCGTGCGCTGCACAAGCACCTCCTGCAAGGTGGACGTCACGAGCGCGCGGTTTTCACGTCGCGCGGCGAAGCCGCGGAAGCGCGGGTCGTCGCGGACGCGCGCGATGCCCAGCACCTCGACGAGCCGCTGCCAGAATTTCTCCTTCGCGCACACGACCACGATCCAGCCGTCCGCCGTGCGGAAGTTCTGGAACGGCACGATCGACGGATGCGCCGAGTACGCCAGCCGCTGCGGCTCATACGCGCCGTCTGGAACGAGCGCCCACGATGCGACGTACGTCAGCATGTTCATCGCCGTGTCGAACAAGGACGTATCGCAGTCGCAGCCCACGCCGTCACGCCGCGCCGCGTGCACGCCGGCCAGCAGCGCGAGCGCGGCGACGAGCCCGCCGCTGTAGTCCACGACCGACAACCCCGATTTCGTCGGCGGACCGTCCGGATCGCCGGTCAACGACTGCCACCCGGCCAGCCCTTGCAGGATGTAGTCGTATGCGGGCTCCGCGCTGCGCGGTCCCGTCATCCCGAAGCCCGACAACGACACGCACACGATGCGCGGGTTGACGTGCGCGAGGTCGGCGTAGCGCAGGCGGAGCTTCGCGGGGATGTCGCCGCGCAGGTTCGAGTACACCGCGTCGCTGACGCGCACGAGGTCTTCGAACACCGCGCGGCCGGACGCATTCGTGAGGTCGAGCGCGACGCTGCGTTTGTCGTGGTTGAACGTCTCGAAGAACAGCGAGTCGTCGCCGGACTGGTACGGCGGCACCGCGCGCCCCACGTCGCCGCCGGTGCCCACGTCCTCGATCTTGATCACGTCGGCACCGAGCTCGGCGAGATGCACGGTGCCGAACGGCCCGGCGCCGTATTGCTCGACGGCGATCACCGTAAGGTCTTCGAGCGGTCTCAGCGGCATACCGGCGCGAGATCTCCATCTCGCTCCCCCCAGGGATAAAACATCGCCGGCGGTTTGCCGTGCAGGTTAACGCTCTCGGCGAAGACGTTCGAATCGAGATTGAGTATCGCGTACCCGGTCACCGCCTCATCGGCCCGCGGCCACAGACGAGCGCTCATGTACGTCGAATGAAACCGCCGGCCGGTGAAGTCGATCAGCACGCCGCCCTGGCGAGCGAGCTCCTCCTCGAGGCGCGCTCGCGTGTATCCGTGCGATTTCTTCATCGGGGGACGCGCCGCGTCGAAGCGGCGGCGCGCGGCAACCAGATCGGGTGATGTACCGTCGAAGCAGACGGCGACGACGCGTGTCACTCGGCCTTCCGCGATGAGGTGTTCCTCCGGCTCAACGTCGCTGCTCGCGGTCAAGACCACGAGGAGTGCAGCAATCGCGGTCACACGCGCGGCGGTCACGTCGAGCGCGGCATGCCGAGCACCTTGTGCCCGAGATAGGCGAGAATGAGGTTGTTCGAGAGCGGCGCGACCGTGTACAGGCGCGTCTCGCGCGCGATGCGCTCGACGTCGAAATCCGCCGCGAAGCCGTTGCCGCCGAGCGCGTCGATCGCCGCGTTCGCCGCCTGCCACGACGCTTCGCTGGCGAGCAGCTTCGCGGTGTTCGCCTGCGGCCCGCACGGCTCGCCGCGGTCGAAGCGGTCCGCCGCGTCGCGCCGCATTAAGTCTGCGGCCTCGACCGCGGCGTGCGCGCGTGCGATCGGGAACTGGATCGACTGGTTCGCACCGAGCGGCTTGCCGAACACCTCGCGCTGCGTGACGTACGCCGCCGCGCGCTCCACCAGGAACCGCCCGTGGCCGACGCACTCGGCCGCGATCAGGATGCGCTCCGCGTTCCAGCCGTCGATGATGTAGCGAAAGCCGCGGCCTTCCTCGCCGATCAGGTTCTCCGCGGGAATCTTCAGATCGTGGATCGCGATCTCGTTGGTCTCGTTGTTCATCCACACCGGGATGGGCGTGACGTCGATCGTGCCGGGCCGCAGCCCGCGCAGGTCGACCAGAAACACCGAAAGCCCGCCGCCGCGATCACCCGGCGGCGCCGGCGACGTGCGCGCGAGCAGCAGCATCGCATCGGAATGCTGGAAGCGCGACGTCCAGCGCTTGCGTCCGTTCACCACGTACACGTCGCCGCGGCGCACGGCGCTCGTCTCGATGCGTGTCGTGTCGCTGCCGGCGACGGGCTCGGTCACGCCGAACGCCTGCAGCCGCACCTCGCCGCTCGCGATGCGCGGCAGCCACGCGCGTTTCTGCGCGTCGCTGCCCCAGCGCAGCAGCGTGCCCATCGTGTAGAGCTGCGCGTGCGCGGTCCCCGCGTTGCCGCCGGCGTGGTTGATCTCTTCGACGATCACCGACGCGTCGCCGAGGCCGAAGCCGAGGCCGCCGTACTCGGGCGGGATCAGCGCCGCGAGGTAGCGCGCCTCCGCGAACGCGCGCGCGAACGCGTCGGGGTACGCGCGCCGGGCGTCGAGCTCGCGCCAGTACGCTGCACCGCCGAGCCGCTCGCAGAGCGCGCGCACGTCGGCGCGCAGCTTCTCGCGGTCCACGCTACGCGAGCAGCGTGTCGCGCGGGTCGTGTCCGCGCTTGTACACCATGAAGGTGCGCTCGTACGCGATCACCGTTTCGCCGCGCTGGTTGACGCCCGTCGTGCGCGCAGTCACGATGCCGACGTCGGCGCGCGAGCCCGATTCGCGCTTGGCAAGGATCTCGCTCGACGCGTAGATCGTGTCGCCCACGAACACCGGGCTGGGCAGCTTCACGTCGTTCCACTGCAAGTTTGCCATCACGTGCTCGCTCAAGTCCGAGACGGAGAGCCCGACGGCGAGCGAAAGCGTGAAGCACGAGTTGACGAGGATCTTCTTGAACGGCGTCCGCGCCGCGAGGTTCTCGTCGAAGTGGATCGGGTTGGTGTTGAGCGTCAGCATCGTGAACAGCGTATTGTCGGTTTCCGTCACGGTGCGCCCGAGGCGGTGGCGGTAGACGTCGCCGGCCTCGAAGTCCTCGTAGTAGCGGCCGCGCCAGCCTTCTTTGATCACATCCGGCGCGTTCGCAAGGCCGCTTTCCCGTCCCTAGACGGGACGGCCGGGCTCAGAGGCCGGGAACGCGCGGCCCCCAGCCGCCGAACGACGCGGTGCCCACCGCGAGCGGGCGGGTGATGCGCACCAAGCGCACCGAGTCTGATGGATGGCCGATGGTCTTCATGCCCGTACATACGGCGCACGGTCCTCGCTGTTTCGGCGCGGGCGCAACCGCGGCAGGACGACCACAGCGGCGGCGGAGAACATCGCGCGGGCGCAACCGAGGAGTCAGAACCCGGTTCTCGGAATGTGACGCCCCAACAATCCGGCTCTTGACGGCACGCGAGTGCCTCGAACCGGCCTCTCGCCCCGTCGAGGAGCGACGGAGCGCTTCCCCTCCACAAGGCGCAATGGAACAATACGACGCGGCGCCGGCCGTCACCGCACGGCCGCGACGTCGCCCGGCGCTCCAACAGGCCCGTTCGGAAAAACCGCGGGCGCCGCATCTTCGTCCGTATCAGGTCGAAGCCCAACAAGCCATCCTCGAGCACCGCGCGCGCGGCGTGCGCACGCAGCTCGTGTCGCTCGCGACCGGGCTCGGCAAGTCCGTCGTCATCGCGACGCTGCCGAAGCTGCTGTCGCTGCGCCCCGGCGACGTCACCGTCGTCGTCGCGCACCGCGACGAGCTCATCGAGCAGCTCGTCGACAAGTTCCGCGTCGAGAACCCCGAGGCCGTGATCGGCGTCGAGAAGGCCGAGCGCCGCGCGCCCGAAGAGTGCAACATCGTGGTCGCGACGGTGCAGACCCTCGCCGAGAAACGGCTCGAGGACTTCGTCGCCCGCTTCAAGCGCCGCATCTCGCTGTTCGTGATCGACGAAGCGCACCACGCGGCGGCACCGTCCTACCGCGCGATCGTCGACGCGGTGCTCGCGCAGCGACCCGAAGCGATGATCCTCGGCTTCACCGCGACGCCCAACCGCGGCGACGGCGTCCGGCTCGTCGACGTGTTCGAGAAGATCGTCTACACGATGGACGCGCGCAAGGGAATCGACGCGGGCTACCTCGTGCCCGTGAAATCGTACGCCGTCGCAACGGGCGTCAACCTCGACGACGTCGCGTCGCGCGGCGGCGACTTCGTGATCGGGCAGCTGGCCCAAGCCGTCAACGTCGGGCAGCGCAACGAACGCATCGTCGCCGCATACAAACAGAACACGCCCGGCATGAAGGGGCTCGTGTTCACCGCCTCGGTCGAGCACGCGCGCGACGTCGCCGAAGAGTTCGTCGCCCGCGGCGTGAACGCCGAATGGGCGTCCGGCGAGACGCCGCGCGAGGAGCGCGAGCGCATCGTCCGCGATTTCCGCGGCGACGGGATCGACGTCCTGGTCAACTGCGGCCTCTACCTCGAAGGCTTCGACGTCCCGTCGGTTCAGGTGATCCTCAACGCGCGGCCCACCAAATCCACCACGCTGTACACGCAGATCACCGGCCGCGCGCTGCGCCCGCTCGACGACATCGCGTCGCCGCTCTCGAACACGAGCTCCGCGCTCGAGCGCCGCGAGCTGATCGAGAAGTCGCCGAAGCCGGCCGCGATCGTGATCGACCTCGTCGACCAGGCCCAGCGCCACCAGCTGATCACCGTGCCGTCGCTGTACGGGCTGCCGCCTCACATCGATGCGCAAGGACGCATGACGGCGCAAGTCGCCGATGCGTTCGAAGAGCTGCTCCGCCGCGATCCGAAGCGCGCCGCGAAGGTGCGCTCGGCGGAAGAGATCGAGACGGCGCTGGTCGAGATCGACGCGTTCAACGGACCGCGCGAGATCAAGCCGACGTGGCAGGCGATCGATTCGATCGACCATTGGCGGCTGGAGCTGCCGCCGACGCGTACGGCGCTCGACCGCAAGGGCCGCCCCATCCCGGAGTTTTCGCGCAAGTGGGACCAGTGGGTCACCGAAGCGCGGCGCATCGCCCCGCACGAGGACGCGGAGCGCTTCGCGTACCGGATGCTCAACGCCGACCAGAAGAGCGTGCGCTGGGAGAAGCGCCGCATCGAGGTCAAGCGCGACGGCGCGAAGTACGTCACGCTGTACTCCACCGAAGACCTCCCCGAGCGCGTGATCGAGGTCAGCTCCTCGCTGCCGGGCGCGCTGGGCAGCGCGTACCAGCGCGTCGACGAGATGCTTTCGGGCTACACGCAGATCCCCGCCAACGCCTCGGCGCCGCGACCGGCGTCCGCCGCGGCGCACAACGGCCATGCGGGCGGCATGAAGAACAACGGCGGCCGCCGCCGCGGACGCCGCACCCGCGCGCGCAACGCCTAGCTTGCGACGCGTCATCGGCGCGCTCGGCGCGCTGGCCGTGTTTGCGGCGACCGCTCTTCCCGCCGCCGCGCGGCACCCGTACACCGAGCCCGGCCACTTGCGCCTGGGCGTCGTACGCACGATCGACAACCTCAACCCGCTGCTGACCGGCCAAGCCGGCGTCACCGACATCGCGCAGTTCTTGTTCAGCGGGCTCATCCGCTACAACGAACGCGGCGAAGCGATCCCCGACGCCGCGACGCAGGTGCCGACACGCGAGAACGGCGGCATCAGCGCCGACGGCAAGACGATCACGTACCATGTGCGCGACGGCATACGGTTCGCCGACGGAACGCCGCTCACGGCCGACGACGTCGTGTTCACGTGGCAGCAAGTGATGAACCCGCGCAACAACACGCCGTATCATTTTCCGTACGACCAGGCGCTGAGCGTCACCGCACCGGATGGGCGAACCGTCGTCGCTCGACTGCGGGCGCCGTCCGCGCCGTTCGTCGCGGGCTTCTTCCGCTGCGGCGCCCAAGGCTCGATCCTGCCCAAACACCTGCTTGGCGGCAAGCCCGACCTCAACCAGGACCCGTTCAACACCAAGCCGATCGGCAGCGGGCCGTTCGTGGTGCAGCACTACGAAGCGAACTCCGTGATCGAGATGGTGCCCAACCCGTACTGGTACGGCGGCACGCCGGGCCTGCAGCGCGTCACCTACCGCATCGTCCCCAACGAGAACACGCTGCTGGTGTCGCTGCGCACGCACGAGATCGATCTCTACTGGGGCGCGCCGGAGCAGCAGTTGCGCGAGCTGCGCGGTCTGCCGGGTGTCGCCGTGGACGCGACGCCGTCGGCGCAGTTCGAGATGCTCGCCTTCAACACGCGCCGCGCGCCGTTCTCCGACCTGCGCGTTCGTCGCGCAGCGGCACAGGCCGTCGATTTCAAGACGCTCGCGCGCAAGGTCTACCTCGACGTCGACCTCCCCGACTGGGGCGACGTGTTTCCGCGCTCGTGGGCGTACACGCCGCAGCCCGATCCGTCGCCGTACGATCCGGCCAAGGCGCGCGCGCTGCTCGACCAAGCCGGCTGGAAACCGGGGCCCGACGGGATTCGCGTCAAGGACGGCAAGCGGCTCGAGGCGGAGATCTCGACCGTCGCGGGCGTGATCCCGCGCCAGAACGCCGAGGTGCTGATGCAGCAGCAGCTCAGAGAGGTCGGCTTCGACCTCCACGTTCACAACGGCCCGGCGAACATGGTGTTCGCACCGTACGGCGCGGGCGGCCTGTTCGCGACCGGCAAGTTCGACCTGGCGATCTACGCGTGGACGCAGTTCCCCGATCCCGACGCCAGCCAGACGTCCGGCCCGGAGTCGATCCCGCCGCACGGCGGCAACTACTCCGGGCTCGCGGACGCGCAACTCGGCCGGCTGCAAGCGCAGGCCCGCGCGACGTACGACCGCCCGCAGCGCAAGAAGCTGTACGCGCAGGTCGAGCGCCGGCTCGGCGAAGTGCTCCCATATCACACGATCGTCTGGCGTGCGAACGTCAACGCGTGGAACGACGACCTGCACGGCGTCAAGCCGGCGCAAGCAGTGAGCGATTTCTGGAACGTGGGCAGCTGGACGCTGTGATCTCTCGTCCGTCCTTCGACAAGCTCAGGATGACAGGAACCGGAGTGAACGACACTGCCTGGATCCGGCGCAGCGACGCGCTGGCCGAGCCGGTGGCGGCGCTCTACGTGCTCGCCGCCCCGGAAGCCGCATCGGCGGCGGGCCTCACGCAAGCCGACGCGCACACGAGCGACCTGAGCGAAGGCTGGCGGAACCGCGTGCGCGAGGCCGCGTTCCGCGCGACCGAGACGCTGCGCGCTGCGGCGTCGACCGAGACCGACGCACGCGTCCGCGAGGACATCGACATCCTGCTGCGCGCCGCCGACGACGTCGTGCGCGGCATCGACGTTCACGACGCGCACGTGCTGCAGCTGATCGACGTCGCCCGCATCGCGTTCGGCGGCTTGCGCGTGCTGCTGGACGAGCAGAACCAGGTCGAGCGCAAACGGCTCGCGCTCGTGCGGCTGCGCCGCTACGCCGGACTGGAGCCGAACGCCGTCGCGCTCGCCGCCGCGGCCGAAGCGGAGACGCGCACCCGGTTCGCGGTCGCCGGGCTCACCATGCCGTACGTCCAGGAAGTGAAGACCGCGCTCGCGCTCGGCCCGGTGCTGATCGGCGGCATCGAGATGCTGCTGCGCGCGTCGGGCCTGGACGGCTGGCAGGACGCGTTCGAAGCGCTGCGCGCTCAGCACGCCGCGTATGCACGCTTCGTCGAAGCGGAGGTGCTCCCGCGCGCACGCACCGACCACCGGCTGCCGCCCGACGTGTACGCATACGCTCTGCACTACGTCGGCGTGGACATCCCGCCGGACGAGCTCGCCGCGCGCGCGCACGCGGCGTTCGACGAGATTCAAGCCGAGATGGAGGCACTCGCACCGCGCGTCGCCGCCGAGCTCGGCCTGGCCGCGCACGACTACCGCGACGTGATTCGCGCGCTCAAGTCGAAGCAGATCCACGGCGACGCCGGCGCGATCGTCGACTTCTACCGGCGGCGGCTCGCCGAGATCGAGGCGATCGTGCGCCGCGAGAACCTCGTCGCGCTGCCCGACCAGCCTGCGCGGATTCGCATCGCGACCGTCGCGGAAAGCGCCGAGACGCCGGCCGCGCACATGAATCCCGCGCCGCTCGTCGGGAACACGGGTCAGGTCGGCGAGTTCGTGCTCCCGCTCGACGTGCCGCCGGCCGCGGGCGCGAGCGGCACCGAACGCGCCGACGACTTTACGCACGACGCGGTGACGTGGACGCTCACCGCGCACGAAGCGCGCCCGGGTCACGAGGTTCAGTTCGACCGGATGCTGAGCGGCGGGCTCTCGCTGGCGCGCGCCGTGTTCGCCTTCAACTCCGTCAACGTCGAGGGCTGGGCGCTCTACGCGGAGCACATCGTGCTCCCGTACATGCCGCTCGCGGGACAGCTCTGCTCGCTGCAGATGCGGCTGCACCGCGCGGCGCGCGCCTTCCTCGATCCCGAGCTGCAAAGCGGCGCACGCACGCCGGACGACGCGAAAGCGCTGCTGGAACGCGATCTGGTGTACTCCTCGCCGTTCGCCCGCAGTGAGGTCGAGCGCTACACGTTCCGCGCGCCGGGACAAGCGACGTCGTACTTCTACGGCTATCTGAAGCTCGTCGCGCTGCGGGCCGAAACCGAGGCGGCGCTGGGCGCGCGCTTCGACCAGCGCGCGTTCCACGACTTCGTGCTCGACCAAGGCCTCGTCTCGCCGGACGCGCTGCGCGCCGCCGTGCTGGAGCGTTTCATCCCCGCAGCGTAGGCAACTTCACGCGTCTCGTCCCGGTTACGTGATCCGTGAAAGCCACCGTCTACCACGGCGCGCGCGACGTGCGCGTCGAGTCCGTCCCCGATCCGAGCATCACGGCACCCACCGACGCGCTCGTGCGCGTCGTGGACGCGGCGATCTGCGGCTCCGACCTCTGGCCGTATCGCGGCGTTGCGACGTGGGCCGAGGGGGCGCGCTTGGGGCACGAGTTCACGGGCGTCGTCGAAGCCGTCGGCACCGACGTGCACGGCGTGCGCGTCGGCCAATTCGTCGCCGCACCGTTCTCGTACGCCGACGGATCGTGCGCCTTCTGCCACGACGGCCTCTACACGTCGTGCAAGCACGCGGGTTTCTGGGGCGGCGTCGACAACGACGGCGGGCAAGGCCAGTTCGTGCGCGTTCCGTTCGCCGATGCGACCCTCGTCGCGATCCCCGACGCGATCCGTGACGATCGCACAAAGCGCACGGCGGCGCTCGCGCTCACCGACGTGATGGGAACCGGCTACCACGGCGCCGTCAGCGCCGGCACGAAGGCGGGCGGAGCGGTCGTCATCGTCGGCGACGGCGCCGTCGGCCTGTGCGCCGTCCAGTCCGCGCGCTACCTCGGTGCAGAGCGCATCATCGCCGTCGGACACCACGCCGACCGGCTCGCGCTCGCGCGGCGCTTCGGCGCGACCGACGTCGTCGATTCGCATGCACCCGATGCGGCGGAGACGATCGTCGAGCTGACGCAGGGCGGCGCGCCGAGCGTCGTCGAGGCGGTCGGCGTGCAGAGCTCGCTCGATCTCGCGCTGGCCGCCGTGCGCGACGGCGGAACGGTCGCGTTCGTCGGAGTCCCGGCCGGCATGGAGACGTTGGCGTTCCGCCGTCTCTTCAGCGGCAACGTCTCACTACGCGGGGCGCTCGCCCCCGTTCGCGCGTATCTGCCCGAGCTGATGTCGGCGCTCGCGGCCGGCTCGATCGATCCGTCGCCGGTGTTCACGCACAAGCTGCCGCTGGACGAATCGCCCCAGGGCTACCGCGCGATGGACGAGCGCGCGGCCATCAAAGTCTGCTTGGAGATCTCAACGCCGTAAGGCGACGCGACGCGCACGAACCAGCTCAGCAGCAAGGCGATCAGCACGGCGTCGTCGGCGATGCCCAGCAGCGGGATGTCCCCGAGGACGTTCAGCGGCGACAGGATGAACAGCAGCGCCGCAAGGGCGACTAGCTTGAGCCGCAGCGGAACGCGCGTATCGCGGACGAGGGCGTACGCGCGAACCGCCGTCCGGCGCGACGTGAGGAGGAGCTTCAGAAGTCCCATGCGCCCTGCTAACGCAGACCCGCGCAGGATGTTTCGGTGACTCGCCGTGCAGGAGAAGCGCCGGAGCGCTCGTCAGGAGGCTCGCGCGCGATGACGGGAAAGTGACACCCCGTGCCAACCCCTCGACGCGCCGCCGCCTCGTCCTCACGTGCTGCCGAGCTGGACGAAGCGCGTTCCGCGCTTGACGCAGGCGAGTTCGAACGCGTAATCCGCCTGCTCGGCGGCACGAAGTTCGACCGCCGCGAAGACCGAGTCGGCTCCGCGATAACGCAGGCACGCGCGCTGCTCGCACTCGGCCGACAAGATCAGGTAGCACCCTTGCTGCAGCGCGCGAACAAAGAGGTCAAGGGCGCCGACGAAACGGTCCTCGCGCAGATGCTGCACGGCGCGGCGCTGACGCTCGCGGGCCGCCGAGAGCAAGGCGAGGCGCTGCTCGACGAGACGGCCGCGCTCGCGAAGCGCGGTGCGCCGCGACTCGTCGCGGAGATCGCATACTACCGCGCGCTGAGCCGATGGTCGTCGCACCGACTGCCGGAAGCCGAGGAGATCGTCGAAGCGGCGCTCCCGGCATCGAAAGACGTGCATCGCGCGCGGCTGTTGCAACTCTTGGGCTGGATCGACGTCCGAAGCGAGAACTACAGCGGCGCCGCGCGCCAGTTCAGCGCGGCCCTCGACGAGCTCAACCGTGCGAAGCAGCCGGACGTGCTCGGACGCGCGCGTCTGCTCCACGCGCTGAGCATAATTGCAGCGGAAACGATCGAACTACGGCTGGGCCGCCTCGTCCGGCGCGAGTACGAGAGCGCCACGTGGTCCGATGACACGCGCATCGAACGCTTTCACGTCTTGGAATACCTCGCATGGTTGTCGCTGCTCGAGGGCCAGATCGACCGCGCTTGGGGCGAGCGTCAACGCGCGTTGTCGCTTACCGTTGATACATCCTATCATGCGTCGGCGTTGACGAGCGCGGCGAACATCGCAGGCGTCGTCGGCGACCGCTTTTCGGAGGCACGCTATTTTGAGCTCGCCGGCTCGCTCTTGTTGCGCGGCGATCAGCTCGCACTCGACGTCGACCGCCGTATCGCGATGCTCGCCTTCATCGCGTCCGCACCATCAAGCAACGTCGATGCAGCGCGAAAAGTGCTCACGCTCTACGAGCGCACGCGTCCGCGTACGACCGAGCGGCATGCATTCGAGGGTGACCGACGCGTCGAAGGATTCGAGCTGTACGCTCGCGGCAAGTTGTCGATCACCGAAGGACGCACCCAGCAGGGTGTCGCCGAGCTCGAGAAGGCCCTCGACCTTTGGTCGCGCCTGGCGTACCGTCTGCGCGTCGCGGTGACCGCGAACGCACTACGTTCGGCCACCGGCGAGCCTCGCTACGCCCAGATCGCGCTCGATGCGTTGCGCAGCGCACCGAACGCATGGCTGCGTCCTACCCTCGAACGCAGCGGCGATGACGACAATCCGCTCGCCCGGCTCACGCGGGCGCAGCGCCGCGTCCTCGCCGAGCTCTGTAAGGGCAAGAAAGCACGCGAGATCGCCACGACGTTCGATCGGAGTTTCAACACGATCAATAACCACACGCGGGCAATCTTCACGGCTTTCGGGGTACAGAGCCGCGCGTCGCTCGTTGCCGAGTGCGCGCGGCGCGGTATCCTGGACGATTTCGAGAAGGCCCGCTAGAGTACGCCAAGGGGGCGCGAACGCCCCCAGCCGTCGTTCACGGATGTGTCGGCGGGCCTCCGCCGCTGCCGTCGAACGCCGTTACGTGAGCGTGTGCCGTTTGTGCCGGCACAGCAGAGTGCCCGTGCGGCAACGCGATTCCGGCCGCGAGCACGATCGCGGCGATGAATGTCGTGAGCATGAATTTCCTCCATGGGTGCGCGTCGCAGATCGCGATGCGTCATCGAGGATTCTCACATAGTCTATTAACCATTTCTTGCCATATTGTTGCCGAATCGCTCATCGTGGCCGGAAAGTATTCGTTTCGCGGCGTTCAGCAGCAACGCGAAGCCCTAGACGGCGCGCGACGCGTAGAACTTCAGATCGACGCGCGCGCTGCGGCCGGCAACGGTGAGAAGCGCGTACGAGTACAGCGGGTTCATCCGCTTGTCCGTCGGCGAGCCTGGGTTTGCGATCAACAAGCGGCCCTCGCGCTTGACGAGCGGCCGATGGCTGTGACCGAACAAGATGACGTCGGCTTCGTCCTCCTCGAATGCCGCGAGCGCGCGCGACGTCGTCGTGCCACTCCGCCCGTCACCGTGGACCATGCCGACGCGCACGTCCTCGATCCGGACGACCTTCCGCCGGCCGAAGCGTTCGCGAATGGCCTCACCGTCGTTGTTGCCCGCAACGGCGTCGAACGGGGCGATCGCCTCGAACAGCGGCACCGCGAGCAGATCGGTCATGTCGCCGAGATGCAGGATACGCGCGACCCCGGCACGCCGCAACCCGCGCTCCAACGCGCGCGGCAACGCGCGCCCGAAGCGCGGGAAATGCGTATCGCTGACGACGCCGACGACGGTCACCCCTTGACGGTACCCGGTTCGTCGACCACGGCACCGAGCGTGGTGATCCCGGCCCCGACCGCGTACGCGACCGCGGCCAGGCGCCGCCGAAGCCGAATGCGCGACCCGACCGCGCGATCACCGGCAATGGCCGCGTGCCGGTCACGCACCAGCACCGCGAGAACCTGCGGTGTGTACAACACAAAAAAACCTCCATCGAACGGAGGCTTCACCAAAACCGACGTGCCGAAAAAACAGTCAGGTCAGCGTGATGCAACCTCCAAGAATGCAAAACCAGAACGCGAAACGACCAACATCGTCCACGAGCAAAGGGTGGTACCGGGCTGAATTTGATCCATACGCGTCCTCCTTTCACCGCCCGCCGAAAAAGCGAACAGACACCAAACCTATCACGCCCCACCACGCCGCGTCAACACCGCCACCCGCGGCAATTCAGCGAATGGCGATCAATGAGCGGCCCACCCGCCATCGATGGAAATCGGCGCCCCGGTAATGGAAATCGCAAAATCACTGCAAAGGTACGCGCACAGCACGCCGACCTCGCCGGGCTCGATGAACCGCTTCGACGGCATCGCAGACAAGAACGCGCGCTCGAGTGCCTCGTCCTCGCTGAGCGCCCCGCCGTACGACTTCACCAGATCCGGCGCTTGGCCACGAACGAGGTCGGTCATCACCGCACCGGGACAGATCGCGTTCGCGGTGATGCCGTGCTCCGCGCCTTCGACGGCGGACGCGCGCGTCAACCCGATGACGCCGTGCTTGGACGCGACGTACGCAGCTTTGTACGGCGACGCCACGAGCCCGTGCACGCTGGCGACGTTGACGATGCGCCCGCGCCCGCGCGCCAGAAAATGCGGCCACGCCGCCTTCGTCGCGTAGAAGACGCTGTCGAGATCGATCGCGCGCACGTTCGCATACTTCTCGTCGGGAAAGTCGGCGATCGGCGACACGAACTGCACGCCTGCGTTGTTCACGAGGTTGTCGAGCCCGCCGAGCTCGTGCGCTGCGCGGTCGACGGTCGCGCGAATCGCGGCCGGGTCGCGCACGTCGCACGCGTACGCGCGCGCCGAGACGCCGTATTGTGCGGCGATCGCGCTCGCGGTACCAGACGCTACCTCGGCGTCCAGATCGACCACCGCGACCGCGGAGCCCGCCTGCGCGAGCGCCTCGGCGCACGCACGGCCGATCCCGCGCGCGCCGCCCGTCACAAAACTTACCCGATCGCGTAGGTCGATAGCAAGCAAGGTCGAGGTACCTCCTCGCGAAGGAGATCGCTTCGTGGGTACTTTGGTCCTTTCCGGTGTGGCTCGTTCGTTCGGCGACGTCGTCGCGGTGCGCGACGTGTCGTTCACCGTTCCAGCCGGCACGACGTTCGGTTTGCTCGGCCCCAACGGCGCGGGGAAGACGACGACGATGCGCATGATCCTTGGGATCTTGCTGCCGGATCGCGGCAGCGTCACGTGGGACGGCGCGCCGGTCGACCTCGCGGTACGCCGCCGTTTCGGTTACCTTCCCGAGGAGCGCGGGTTGTACGGCAAGCTCAAGGTGCGCGAGCAGATCGCGTATTTCGGGCGGCTGCACGGTGTGATGCCGCCCAACGACACCAAGCGCGCCGACGCCTGGATCGAACGTCTCGGTTTGGGCGAATACGCGAACCGCCCGTGCGCCGAGCTCTCCAAAGGCAACCAGCAGAAGGTGCAGGTCGCGTGCGCCGCGCTCCACGAGCCCGAGCTGCTCGTGTTGGACGAGCCGTTCTCCGGGCTCGATCCCGTCAACGCCGAGACGCTGCTCGGCGTGCTCCAGACGCTGCAGCAAGCCGGCACGACGCTGATCCTCTCGTCGCATCAGATGTGGCAGATCGAGGACCTGTGCAAGGCGTTTTGCGTCATCGCCGGCGGCACCGTGCGCGCGAGCGGGACGCTCCAGGAGCTGCGCAGCGGGTGGCCGACGCGCATCGTCGAGATCGAGCCGCAGGACGATGCGCTGCGCGGCGTGCTCGACGCGACCGCGGGCGCGCGCCGGCTGCCCGAAGCGGACCGGCCCGTCCTCGCTTACGAGATCCCCGCCGCCGCCGATACCGCGGCGCTGCTGCGGCGGCTCGTCGCGGCCGGCGACGTCACGCGGTTCGAGCGCGTCGATCCGAGCCTGCGCGACATCTACCTGCGCGCGATCGGAGCGGCGGCGTGAACACGGTCGGCGTCATCTTCAGCGCGGAGTTCCTCCGGCGCATCAAATCGAAGGCGTTCCTGGTCGGCACGATCATCGGCGCGGCGAGCATCCTGCTGATCGCGATCCTGCCGTCGATCCTGGGCGGCGCGCTGTCGAGCTCGTCGAAGAAGATCGTGCTGGTCGGCGATCCCGCGCTCACCGCAACCGCGAAGACGCTGCTGCAGCGCGACTTCGAGATCACCGCGACCTTGAGGAAGCTCGACGCGGCGCCGACGCCGGCGTTTCTCGACGCGCACGGCAAGGCGTCGGCGGTCGCGATCCTCAGCCGGCCCGTCGGTGACGGCCTGCACGTCGTCGCGTACGCGCGCGATCCGTCCGCGTTTCGCGAGTCGTTCGGAACGGATCTCGCGCCGCTGCAGATCGCGCTCGCGACCGGCGTCCCCGTCGAGCGCGTCGCCGCTCACCTGAACGTCACCGTCGACGTGCACGACGTGTCGGGCCGCTTCGCCGACGCGAGCTCGGCCGACGCCGCCAAAGGCGTGGCGTACCTGTTCATCATGATGCTCTACCTTTCGATCCTGCTCAACGCGCAGTCGATCATGACGTCCGTCGCCGAAGAGAAGACCAGCCGCATCGCGGAGCTGCTCGTGTCGACGCTCGATCCCGCGCGGCTGCTCACCGCGAAGATCCTCGCCGCGGCGGCGACGGGATTCATCCAGCTCGCGGTGTGGGTGACGGCGGGCGCGGTCTCGGGCCGCATCGCCGCGAGCATGTTCCCGCAGCACGACGGCGCGACCGCGAGCGCGACGATGCTGGGCGCGTTCGACGTCTCGACCGGCGAGATCGCGGCGTTCCTCGCGTTCTTCGTCGTCGGGTTCGCGCAGTACGGCGTGCTCTACGCCGCCGCGGCGTCGCTGATCAACCGGACCGAAGATCTCGGCAGCGTCGCGGGACCGCTCGTCGTCCCCGTCGTGCTGGGAATCATCCTCGCCCAAGTCGCGCTGCAGTTCCCGAACAGCCCCAACATGGTGATCTGCTCGCTGATCCCGCTGATCTCGCCGTTCGTGATGTTCACGCGGGTCGCCGTGTCCGACGTTCCGGCGTGGCAGCTCGTGTTGTCGCTGGCGATCAACGTCGGAACGGCGGTGCTGCTGGCGTGGCTGTCGGGGAAGATCTACCGCGTCGGCATGCTGCTGTACGGGCGCGCGCCGTCGCTCAAACAGGTCCTCGCGACGCTGCGCGCCTAGCCGATCGGCGACTCTTCGGGAACGGCGAGGGCGATCGCGCCGCTGACCGACACGCGGTCGCGCCCGCTGCGCTTCGCGATGTAGAGCGCGGCGTCGGACGCCTCGGTCAACGACCGGGCGCGCCGCGTACGGCGCGGCGACAAGCTGGCGACGCCGGCGCTGATCGTGAGCACGCCCAGCGGCGAGCCCGGATGGATGATTCCGAGGCAGCGAATCTCTTCGCGCACGCGCTCCGCGATCTGCGACGCGTCTTGCGTGCCGCAATCCGGTAGGATGATCACGAACTCCTCACCGCCGTACCGCGCAACGAAATCTTCCTTGCCGCGCAAGCTCATCGCGATCGCGCGCGCGACCGCCGCCAGCGCCTCGTCGCCGATCGGGTGGCCGAACGTGTCGTTGTACGTCTTGAAGTAATCGACGTCGATGAGGATCATGGCGAGCGCGGTGTCCGTGCGCGACGCCTTGCGCCACTCTTGAGCCAGCCGGCCTTCGTACGCGCGCCGGTTCGGGATGCCGGTCAGCATATCGCGCAACGCGGCGTCCTCGAGCTCGTCACGTTCGTCGACGAGCGACGATGCAACGCCTTCGGCGAGGCGAATGCGGTAGGCCAGCGCCGCGAAGAGGATGACGACCTGCCACATCATGCCCAGCGCCGGCGCGGCGACCGTGAACGCCGACTCGTGAACCAAACCGTTCGCGCCCGCACGCCCGATCGTGATGCCGACGATCGCGCCGGTGAACGCCAGCGCCTGCGCCGTCGCCGTCGATCCCCGGAGCTGCCGGCCGACCGAGATGGACGCCACGGCGCAGATGAGGTATCCGGCGGTGAGCGCCGGATCCAGGCCCGCGTACAACCCCGACCCGATCACGACGGACGGCCAGAGCACGTACAGCTCGCCGCCGACGAGCAACGCGCCGAACATCGCGATCGACAGCCAGTACAGGCCGCGCGAAAGGAGCGAGGTGTCGCGAAGCGATTTGCATAGCACCAACAGCACGATGCCGTAGCCCGATCGTCCGACGAACGCGACGAGCTCGGGCGTGACACCGCTCTGCGGCCAGAGCCACCGCGCCGCCGCGCCGATGTCGGCGACGTCCGCGAGAACGAACAGGAGCACGAAGATCGCGAACAAGCCGTACGAGCCGTCGAGCAGGATCATCGCGAGCACGGCGCTGCCGATCGCCACGGCAAGGATCGCGCCCATCATCAAGAGGTTCGGCGTCACGATCAGGTCCGCGCGAACGGATTCTTCGTTCGCCAGCGCCGGCGCCGGGACGAGCGCGAGCGAGAGGGCCCGGGCGTCGGCAGGCTCTAGCCGCATGTAATACGTCTGCCGCGCGGGCCGCGAGGGATGCAGCACGATTCGCTCGGGCCCCGTCCGCAGCGTGCCGCCCGTCCCACCGGCGTAGAACGGCGTTGCGGCCGCCGAGCCGCCGGAGCGAGGGGCGTACAGCGTCCCGGACCGGTCGTAGCCGTGGACGACGAGATACGTGTCCTCGGTGACCGCCGCCGAGAAGCGGAGCCAGAGCGCGCCGCGCCGTTGCGCGTGCGGACCCTCCGCCGTCAGCCGCGGCTCGAACGGCACGTCGATGACCCCGGCCAGCGATCGCGTCCCCGACCCGTCCCAGAACGCCGCCGGCGAAAGCGGCACGCGCGCCGGCTTGGCGCGCTCCCCGGCCGGCGACGCCGCCGCGACCGGCGGGAAGGCGACGAACACGCCGGCGAGGAGCATCAGCACGGCCGCAAAGCGCGTCAGGGGGCTCGGCACGTAGGCCTTTCTCAATGGATGCCGCCCGTGGTCGGGGTGGGCCTGGGCGTCGGCCTGGGCGTCGGCGTCGGCTTGGGCGTCGGGGTCGGCACCGGCGTCGGGGTCGGGACCGGCGTCGCCGTCGGGACGGGGGTCGGGGTCGGGGACGGCGTCGGGACCGGCGTTGGCGTCGGGGCTGGGGTTGGCGACGGCGTCGGTGTGGGCTTGGGCGTGGGTGTCGGTACCGGCGTCGGTGTCGGCACGGGACTCGGGGTCGGAACGGGCGTCGGCTTCGGGGTCGGCGTCGGCACCGGCGTCAGGGTTGGCACCGGACTTGGCGTCGGCACCGGGCTCGGCGTCGGCACCGGGCTCGGCGTCGGGACCGGCGTCGGCTGCGGCGTCGGGGTCGGAACCGGCGTAGGCGCCGGGGTCGGCGACGGACTGGGCGATGGTGTGTAGATCGGCGGCGGCGGCGACGGATTGTAGGTCGAACCCGGCACGGGCGACGGCGGGCCGACCGGGTAGTCGCACGTCGCCGCGTCCAGCGGCGCGCGCGGCGGCACGTTCGGCAGCGGTTGGGTCGTGCCGGCAGCCGCGGTGTCTTTGCTCGGGTCGAGCGCGCGTTCGATCGTGTTCGCGTAGATGCTGGGCAGGCAGCGGCCCACGGTCGAGAGGTCGGGCGAGCGGTAGAAGCGCTGTGTGGCGGTGGCCGTCCCGCCGTACGACGCGTACGAGGTCGGGATGTCCGCCGTCACCGTCGGATCGCTTTCCAGCACGACGAACGAGTGCGACAAGCCGTCGCCGGACATGATCGCGTTCGCCGGCGTGCACGACGCCGTGAGCGCTCGCGGTTGAAAGAACTTCGAGACGGACATGACTTGGCCGGCGATGTCGGAGCCGCCGTTGAGCACATCGGGTGGCGGCGTCGGGCACGGGAGCTGCATAATCGGCGCGTTCGCGCCGACGCCGTTGTAGAGCATGTACAACGAGTAGTCGTGGTACGGCTGGCTCTGCGTCGCGAGCACGCCGGTATAGCGCACGGCGCTCTGCACGCGTTCGTTGATCGTGCCGAGCTGCGTTCCGTAGAGCACGCCGTACAGCGTCACGAGCGCGACGGGAAGCGCGATCGCGCTCTCGATGAGGGCCGCGCCGCGCTCCTTGTGGCGCCTCTGGCGCAGCCCATGCCGGCTCACGAGCTGCACCCCAGCTCGGTGTCGGATTTGGTGCCCGAGTAGGGGCGGATCGGAACGGAGTTCCACCAGCCGGTGAACGCGCTGAACTCGTCGTGGTCGATCCCGAACCGGTAGCCGTTGAAGTCCGGATACGCCCGGCTGCCGTTGCCGCCGAAATCCGTGATGTACCAATCGACGTTGAGCCCGTCGTTGGACTGCGAGCCCGACCACGTCTCCCACGGCTGATAGCGCTTCCCGGTCCAGGCGTTGTTGAGCTGGCCCGGCTGGAACCAGTCCTGCTCGACCATCACCGCCGTGGCCGCGGCGCGCGCGATGACGCGGAACGGTTTGGGCTTGAAGTTCAAGAACGCCGGGATCGGCGACGGGACGTCCGCGCAGACGGCGACCTCGGTTTGCGCGGGCATCAGCGACGCGTTCACGCCGACGGCCGCGTTCATGTAGTCGCCGTACGACGGCGTGATGAACGCGCGGGCGTCCTTCTGCACGGTATAGACGGGAGTGCGCTTGTCGAAGTTGAGCAGCGCGTACGAAAATGCGCAGTCCCCGCCGCCGGTTTTCCCGCACACGTTGCCGTTGGCGAGGTGTGCGACGAGGGCGGCGGCATCGCTCTTCATCGTCGTCGCGTCCATGTTCGCCGTGACCCGGTTGAGCAGCACGACCTCTTCGCGATAGCGCGCCGTCGCCTTGAGGTAGGCGGTGTAGAGCGCCGCGTAACGCGACTCGCACGAGTTGTCGATCGAGCACCCGCCGTTCCCGTAAGCGGTCAGCTCCAAGCCGTAGAGGATCGTGCGAATGCGATACTCCTCGACGGCGGTCGCGTACAGCACGGAGTTCATCTCGTTGAATTGCTGCGTTTGCAGCGCCAGTACGGCTTGCGCGGCGGCGTCCGCGGCGTTCTGCGCGCGAATCTGCCAGCGCACGATGTCCGCATAGCGCACCGCCATCAGCACCATGACGAGCATGGCGACGATCCCGAGGCACCACACCGGCAGCACCTGACCGCGCTCGCGATGATGGCGTGACACGATCAGCACGATGCTCCGGGCGTGAGCGGGTACTGACCGGGCGTGTAGTTCGATGCCGGAAGTCCGCCTTGCTGCGCGGAGTCCCAGGCGTACACGGAGCACAGCGTCGGGTTGGTCGCGCGGTTGAGCGCTTTTTGCGCGGCCAGCTTGCCGGCCGGCGTCGAGATGTCGGGCGGAATCGGGTTCGCCGGATCGCTCGTCAACTGCGCGTAGACGTTCTGGTGGTAGAGCGTCTCCCAGAACACCGCCGCGTTGAGCGGCGCGACGCCGTTGGGCGTGCGGGTCCAATTGTCTTTGTCGAGATATTCCGCGAGCCCCAGCGCGAGGTAGCTCACCGTCGTGGGGCAGCCGGTCCACGACGTCGCCGGGTCGTCGGGAACGTCGCAGAAACGCATGTAGTGGAAGCCGCCGAAATACGGCGGCGTGTTCTCGCCTTGCGAGAAGTAGTCGGTCGCGCCCGTGAACGAGGCGTTCGAGTTGAAGTCGTTGCCGTCGATGTTGCCGTGGGTACCGGTCTCGCGGAACGTGGGCTCGATGCCGAGGCCGGTCACCGTCAGCACGCTGCCGGCGTTCCCGAAGACGAGCAGCGCCGGCGCCGAATGCGACACCGTCGAGATCGTTTGCAGCGGCTGAACCAGCGAGACGCCGCCGTGCCGGTTGTCCGAAACGTCGAAGCCGTACTCGGTGCTGACGTCGGCTTTGGGCGGCATGTAGGTCTGGCTCGCGATCGTTCCGCTCTGCGACTGCCCGAACGCCTGATGCGTCGCGGCGTCGGGATCCAGCCCCAGCGCATTGTCCGGGTAGGTCCCCGCAATGCCGGTCTGGTGCGCGTGGTAGAACGCCGCGCCGTCGGCCGCGACCTGCTCGTAGCCGACCAGCGCAATCCGCAGCGCGCCGACGATCAACGACAGCATCAGGGTCAGGACGAGAGCCGTTTCCGGCAACGCGGCGCCGCGCTCGCCGTGGTTCACGGCGGGTCACCCGGGACGTGCTCGCTGGAGTACTGCAAGGCCGACGCGGACGCGTCCAGGCTGTCGGTCGCGCTTTGCCCGAACGCGGCGAGCAGACCGAGCGTGCACATCGAGAGCAACGCCATGACCAGCGCGTATTCGACCAGCGTTCCGCCGCTTTCGTCGACGATCAGACGCCGCAAGAGCACGGCGGGCCTCACCGCACGATCACGTCCGGCGTCATCACGAACACGATGTCCGTCTGACTCGTGCGATATTGCGTCGAGCGGAACAGCTTGCCAAGAATCGGCAGATCGCCCAAGCCCGGGATCTTGTTGATGTTCTTCTGCTCGATGTGGCGCAGCAGGCCGCCCATCACGACGCTGTCCCCGTCATGCGTCACGATGTCCGTCTTCAACTTGCTCGTCTTGAGCGCGGGGACGACGAAGCCTTGGAGCGTGATGCCGGACTGGAAGTCCAAGTCGGAGACTTCGGGCGCGATCTTCGTCTCCACCGTACCGTCCGGCAGCAGCGTAGGCGTCATGTCGAGCTTGACGCCGTACTCCTTGAACACGATCGACGTGCTGCCGAGCCCGGTCGAGTAGGCGTACGGGACTTCGCCGCCCACGAGGAACGACGCGGCCTGGCCGGGCGACGTGACGAGGTCGGGCGCGCTCAGGACGCGCGCGTGACCGGTATTGATGATGAGGTCCAGCGTCGGAGCGAGCCGCGTCAGGCGGAAGAACGGGGAGAGGTTCAGCGCGCGACCGGCCTGCGACGAGCCGCCGCCCTCGATGGCGACGAAGCTCGGATCGACGATATCGAAGACGCCCGGATTGTTCGGCGACGGGTTCGCACCCTGAAGCCGGATGCCGAGTTGCTGCAGCCCGGTGCGGTCGATCTCGAGGATGTTGACCTTGATCGCGATCTGCGTCGTCGTCTCGGTCGAGATGCGGTCGATGATCTTGCCGTCGGACCACAGCGCGGTGCCGGCGATGCTGCGCACGCGGCCCAGCGCGGCTTCCGCCTGCGCCCGGTCGTGCACGGCACCGCTCACCACGAGATTGCCTTTGCCGTCGGACTCGACGTGCACGCGCGACAAACCGGCATCGGCCGACATCGCGCGGTTGACGTCGCCGAGCGGGTTCGCGATCGTGACGGCGTTGACGATCGAGACCTTCTTGTCTTTCGCGAAGCCGTCGAAGCGGCCCAACACTTCATTGACGTGCTGCTGCTGTGTCGTGGTCATGACGTTGCCGGTCACGAAGATCGTTCCGGGCGACTGCGACACGACGAGTCCCGGGATGTTGAGGCTCTGGCGGATGACCTGTTCGACGGAATCGAGGCTCGGTTCGGTGACGACGATCTCGTAGTCGGTGCGATCCGAACGCGTCCAGATCGCGACCGTCGTGCGGCCCGGCGCCTTCCCGTTGATGACGAGCTGGTTGCCGGTGGGCACGATGCCGGCGACGCTGCCGTCACCGACCGCGACGCGCGTCATGCCGGGTGCCGGCACGATCGAGGAAGATCCGACCGACAGCGAGATGAGGCGCGTTTGCGCGAACGCGGCCTGGGCCGGACAGAGACAGGCAGTTACGGTAGCGGCTGCGAGCGCAAGCGCGCCGTGTCTGAGCTCATACATCGAGTGCAGTATGACACGGGCTCGCGCGTTAACGCGTCAACGCGGGGCAGACGTAGAGCCAAGATTCAAGTGAGCATGTTCACAGACGGTGCCCGGCGGGATAGACTCCAAAAGCCGAACCACCGAGGAGTCTGCATGTCACCCGTTCGTCTCGCATTCGCACTCACGTTCATTGCCGCCGTCGCCGCACCAGCGGTTGCCGCGGAGACGTCGATCCCGCTCGCGCGGATCGCCGCCGAGAGCGGTTATACGTATGCGTGGCTGTCGAGTGAAGGTGCGGTCTCTCTCAGCCGGCCGGGTGTCGTCGTCGTCCTGCGCGCGGGCCAAAAGCTCTACCGCGTCGGCGACCGCGTCATCTCGGCCGACCGCGCTCCGTACTACGACGGGACGGATCTTGTCGTCAGTCCGGCCGTTGCAGCGAACCTGCGACGGCTCGCGCAGATGTTTCCGGTACCACCGCCGCCATTCGCACCGCCCACGCAAACGGCGGCGGTCACCGGGAGCCTTTCGGTGGAGGCCCGGCAGGTCGCCGGCCGGGACGCGATCGCCATAAGCGGTCGCGGCCCGGCCGACGCACCCGTGCTCATCACGCTCACGGGAGAGATCTCGCGCGACCTTCCGGTCGTCGTGCTCTCCCGCGTCGCGACGCGCGTCAAGCCGGACGGCTCATACGAGGCCGACATCGGAATCTCGTCGGCCCCGCCCCGAGACACGGTCGTCATCGCGACCGTGACATCGGTGACCGGGGTGAAATCATCGAGCACGCGTCTCGTCCTCAAGATGACGAGCCCGTCGGTGACGTCACCACTCGACAAGCTCCCGCAATAACGGAAGGAAGGCGTGTTCACCAAGTTCCGGGAGCCGGCCGGCAACGAAGGCGGCGCAACGCTCGTCGAGTACGCGCTCGTGGTCGGCCTGATCGGCGGCGTCGCAATCGTCATTCTCACCGCACTCGGCAACGACGTCGCCGGCATCTTCACCGGCATCACCGCCGCGTTCAAACCCTCGTCCTGACGCCCGCGCGTCATCGGTCGCCCCCAACCAATCCCACGTCCACGAAAGGACTCGTCACGTGATCAACGCGTTTCGCTCCATGCTCCGTAACGACGACGGCGCAACCCTGGTCGAATACTCGCTCGTCGTCGCCCTCATCGCCGGTGTCGCGATCGTGATCATCGGTAAGCTGGGCGCCAGCATCAACACCCTCTTCACGACGGTCAAGACCAGCGTCGACTCCGCTAACGGCGGCGTCGGTAAGTAGGAACCGGCGTGGCGAGCACGGCCCTGATCGCAACGATCATGCTGGTCGGTGTCTCGCTGGCAGCAGCGTACACGGACCTCGCGCGACGGCGAATCTCGAACGCTCTTACGTTCGGACTCGCCGCCGCTGCGCTCGGTCTCAGCGGCATCCACGGTGCGCTCCCGTTCGCCGTCATGCTCGCGACGTACGTAGCACTTCTCATCGCCGGTACCGTGCCGTTCTCGCGCGGGTGGATCGGCGGCGGTGACGTCAAGCTCATCGCAGCCGGCGCCGTATGCGCCGGATGGCCCGGACTCGTTTCGCTGCTCTTGATCACTTCGGTCGCCGGCGGAGCTCTGGCGCTCATCGAGCTTGCTCGAGCGCGCCGCCTGCAGTTCGCGCTGATGCAGCTCGCGACGGCCGCATACGTCGGCAGCCTCGGGCGCGGCGTCCTCCTCGAACCCGAGCGCCGCAAATTGCCGTACGCGCTCGCCGTCCTGACCGGCGCCCTCTATCTCCTCGCTTCGGAGACCATCGCACCGTGGTTACAGCTCGTCCGCGGCTAGACCGCCGCACAACGACTCTTCTCATCGCGGCGGTCCTAGCAATGGGGACCGGCCTGCTGACGTTCAACTACCTCACGTCCGTCGGCCGCCACCAGAGCTCCGTCGTCGCTCCTCGCCGGGTCGTGATCGCGGCGCGCGACATCGTCGCGCACATCCCGATCAAACCCGACATGGTGACGACCGTGATGCGCCCGGGCGACGCTATCGAGCCCGATTCGATCGGTGACCCGGCCGACGTGGTCGGACGCATCGCGGCGGTGTCCGTCCCCGCCGGCGGCAGCATCTCGGCCTCGAAGATCACGACGGTTGCGGCCACGACGCTCGTCATGCGCGTGCCGCGCGGGATGCGCGCGGTGGCGATCCCGCTCGACCGCGTGAAAGGCGTCGGCAACCTCATTCAGCCCGGCGACCACGTCGACGTCATCGCGGTGACGCCGCCGCGCGCGAACACCCTGCCCAAGGTGGCGACGATCCTGCGCGACGTCGCGGTGTTGGCGATGGGAACGGCGCTCGAGACGCCGCAAGGTGCGACGCCCGCTCCTGAGTCCGGTTTCCAGACGGCCTCGCTCGCGGTGACGCCGGATCAAGCGAAGCTGCTCACGCTCGTCGACCTCAACGCAACGCTGCGGCTCGCGCTGCGCGCCCCGAGCGACGGATCGCGCCGGCCCACGATCGGCGAAAAGCTCGATCTCATGCAGCCCGTCGCGCAAGCGCCGCGCGTCGCGCAAGCGGCGCCCGCGCCCGCCGCAGCGGCGCTCGCCGCTCCGGCCGCCGCCGCGCCTTCGCCCGCGGTGCACGCCGCGCCGCGCTACACGGGCCCGCAGATCATCCAAGGCGACAAGGTCATCCGATGAAGGCCAACGTCGCGATCGTCGTCGGCTCCAAAGGCGGCGCCGGCGCAACGAGCCTGTGCGTCGAAGCCGCCACGAGCCTCGGCAAGCGCATCGAGGTCGCCATCGTCGACGGCGATCTGGTCGGCCGGCGCGCGACCGCCGTGCTGATGGACAAAGTGCGCGCGCTCGACGCAGCGCGCACGACGCCGAACATGGCGTTCCTCGACGACGGCCGCACGACGATCGTCGAGATCACGGCCACGCTGCACGGCGGCTTCACGATCAAGCCGGCCGACGTGCAAGCCGTCGCCGACGACCTGCTGACCCGCAAATCGATCATCATCGTCGACGCGCCGCAGCCGTTCGCCGCCGCCGTGCGGCCCTTCGTCATGCAGGGCGGCCGGTTCATCATGATCGTCGAGCCGTCGATCCTCGGCATCACGAGCGCGCGCGTCACGCAGCTGGAGTTTCAGCGCTTCGGCATCCCGCCCGACCGGCTCGACATCGTCTGCGTCACGCGCGACCCGCGCAACGCGCTGCCGCGCAGCCGCGTCGAGTCCGCGCTGGGACGGCGCGTCTCCGTCGAGATCCCGCCGCTGGGCGACCGCAAGCACGAGCGCGCGCTCGAGTCGTTCATCGAATTGGTCGCGACGCCGCCCACGCACTCCGATGCGCTCACGCTTTCCGCGTCGTCGCAGGCGCCCGTCGGCGACCGCCGCCTGGGCCCGCGCCGCCCGCTGGATCCCAAGGTCGTGTCGATCAACTCGGCATCGTCCGCCACGTCGGCCGCGCCGCAGTTCACGCCGCCGCCGGCCGCGCCGCCGCAGGACTACAGCCGCTACGACACGCTCAAGTCCGAGATCCACGACGAGCTCATGCGCCGCATCGACCCGTCGAAGATGAGCCGTGCGACCGACGAGCTCGCAAAGATCCAAGAGCTGCGCGCGCACGTCGACTCCGTCGTGGGCGAGCTGCTGCTCGGCCGCGACGACGCGGGCTCCGCCGAAGAGTGCGCGCGGCTCAAGCTCGAGATCGTCGACGAGGCGGTCGGCCTCGGACCGCTCGAAGACCTGCTGCGCCTGCCGGACGTGTCCGAGATCATGGTCAACGGCCCGAACAAGATCTACATCGAGCGCAACGGCCGCGTCGAAGCGACCGCGAAGCGTTTCAGCAGCGAGAAGCACCTGCGCGCCACGATCGAGCGCATCATCGCACCGCTGGGACGCCGCGTCGACGAGGCCTCGCCGATGGTCGACGCGCGTCTCGCGGACGGCTCGCGCGTCAACGCGATCGTCGAACCGCTTGCGCTGAACGGCGCCGTCCTGACGATTCGCCGGTTCGGCACGAAGCGCATCACCGCGCAAGACATCTTGAACCTCGGCGCGTGCGCGCCCGAGCTGCTCGACTTCCTCCGCGCGTGCGTCGAGGCCCGGCTCAACATCGTCGTCGCCGGCGGAACGGGCTCGGGCAAGACGACGTTCTTGAACGTGCTCTCGAGCTATCTGCCCAGCCACGAACGCATCGTCACGATCGAGGACGCCGCCGAGCTGTCGCTGGTCCAGGAGCACGTGGTGCGTCTGGAAGCGCGCCCGCCGAACATTCAAGGCGCCGGCGAAGTTCGTATCCGCGACCTCGTGCGCAACGCGCTGCGCATGCGGCCCGACCGCATCATCGTCGGCGAGTGCCGCGGCGGCGAAGCGCTCGACATGCTGCAGGCCATGAACACCGGCCACGACGGTTCGCTGACGACGATCCATGCGAACAGCGCGCGCGACGCGCTCTCGCGCATCGAGACGATGGTGCTGATGGCCGGGTACGATCTGCCGGTACGCGCGATCCGCGAGCAGGTGGCGGGCGCGGTCGACATGATCATCCAGCTCAACCGCCTGCGCGACGGCTCGCGCAAGGTGACCAACGTGTGCGAGGTCGTCGGCCTCGAAGGCGACGTCGTGACGACGCAGGAGATCGCGCGCTACGACCAGCGCGGGATCGACAAGGAGAACAAGGTTCGCGGCGCGTTCGTGTTCACGGGCGTCCAGCCGGCGTGCCTGAAGAAGTTCGCGGAGTACGGGATCACCTACGACGTCCGCACGCTTTCGGAGATGGAACGGGTCGCCTCATGGTAGCCGCCCTCGCACCGTACGCGATCGTCCTGGGGGTGATCGGCACGATCGGGCTGAGCGTGATCGCGACGTGGGACCGCGTCGAGCGCGCGCTCGAGAAGTTCGCCGGCGGGTTCGGCGTCGACATCGACCGCGCCGACCTCGGCCTGTCCGCGCAACGGATCGCTGCGATCTTGGCGGTCGCGTCGGGACTGCTCTGGTTCGCGCTGATCGTCGTGCTCCACCCCGACATCCTCAACGCGGTGCTCTACGTCCCGATCGCATTCGCCACGGTGGCGTTCGGCTTTCGCACCTGGACTCGCGCGAAGGTCGCGAAACGCCTCAAGGCGTTCAACGACCAGTTCGAGCTCGTGCTGCGGCTGATCTCCAGTGGCCTGCGCGTCGGCTTGAGCCTGCGCCAGGCCGTCGCGCTGGTGATCGAGGAGTCGCCCGAACCGGCGCGCACGGAGTTCGCGCGCGTCGTCGCGCGCGCCAGCATCGGCGTTCCCATGGACGTCGCCTTGGACGACCTCGTTCGTCGCGTTCCCAGCGACGAGCTGCAGATGTTCGTCGACGCGATCGACATCCAGTCGAAGACCGGCGGCAACCTCGCGAAGATCCTCGACCACCTCGCGAACACGATCAAAGCGCGGCGCAGCATTCAGCGCAAGGTGCGCTCGCTGACGGGCGAAGCCCGGGCCAGCGGCTGGGTGATCGCCGCGCTGCCCGTGGCGCTGGGCGTCTTCATCATGGCCACCCAGCCGCCGATGCGCGAAGCGATGTTCACCACCCCGATCGGCCATTTGAGCCTCATCACCTTCGTCGTGCTCGAAACCGTCGGCGCCGGCTTGGTCAAAGCGATGATGAGGCTGGACGTCTGATGGGCATCGTCCTCGTCATCGCGATCCTCACTACGGGCGCGCTGTTCGGCCTCGGCTTCGCATTGCTCGACCGCGGCGACGACATGGAGCGGCGGCTCGCCGAGCTGGAGCGCGCGCCGGCGACCGACACCGAGCGCGGCGGAAAGATCGTGCGGTCGCTGGTCGACGAAAAAGAACGCGTCGCGCTCGGCACGCGCTTCGCCGAGGCCGGCTGGTATTCGACGACGATCGTGTCGTTCACGATGTGGCGCATCAGCCTCGCGATCGGTCTCGGCGCAGCGTGTGCGCTGTTCGGGCAGCTCACCCACATGTCGCTCGTCAGCATCGGCATCATGAGCGGCGGCGGGCTCGCGCTCGGCTTCATCTTTCCGTCGTTCGTGCTCGACTCCGCGTCGCGGCGGCGCAAGGCCGAGATCTCGCGGCGGCTTCCGGACTTGCTCGACATCGTCTCGACGACGGTCGAGGCCGGCACGGCGTTGAACGGCGCGCTCGCCATCGCGGTCACGCGCATGGAAGGCGCGCTCGCCGACGAGTTCCGTATGACGCTCTCGGACATTCGGGTCGGCATGTCGCGTACCGACGCGCTAACCGCCATGGCGCGCCGCGTGAAGCACATCGACTTGACGTCGCTCGTGACGGCGCTCGTGCAAACGGAGCGCCTGGGCGGCAACATCGCGCACCTGCTCGACGAGCTCGCCGAAGAGACGCGCAACCGCCGGATCGCGCGCGCCGAAGAGCTCGCTGCGAAGATCCCGGTCAAGATGGTTGTCCCCATGGCGTTTTTCATGCTGCCGGCGCTGCTCGTGATGATCTTCGGGCCGGTCGCCGCGGAGCTGCTGAACCAATGATCACGATCTTGCTCGCCATCGTCGCGTTCGCCGGCGCCGCTGCGCTCGGGCTCGCGGCGGCACGCGGCGTGTGCGGCTCGATCACCGAGTCTCCGCCCGGCGGACCGCAGCCCGGCGTCGTCCCGCAAAGGCTGCTCGTCGGCAGTGCGGCCGTGCTCGGCGCGATCGCGGCGTACCGCGGCTTGCCGTTCACGGGCCTCGCGATCGTGTGGCTGGCATGCGGGTTGCTCACGGCGATCTGGGCGTCGGACGTCGTCCGTGGGATCATCCCGGACGTGTTCACGATCGTGCCGCTCGGCGCGATCCTGCTTGCGGCCGCGCTGGCGGGCCACTGGGAAGTCTGCGCCGCCGCGGTCGTGCCGGCGGTGCCGTTCGCGTTCCTCGCTTGGCGATCGGGCGGCCTCGGCCTCGGCTGGGGCGACGTGAAGCTCGCCATGCTGGGCGGTCCGCTGATCGGCATGCAGTATGCGCTGATGGCGTTCGCGCTCGGCTGTCTCGCGGCCGTCGTCGTCGCGCGAGTACGCAAGACCTCGCACCAGCCGATCGCCTTCGCGCCGTATCTCGCATCCGCGATCGCGCTCCCGCTCGCGCTCGTCATACCGGGTCTCTGAGCGTGGGCGTTCTCTACAACCGGTCGACGAGCGAGATCCTCTCCGACCGCGTCGACCTCGTGCACACGCCGTTCAAGCCGATCGCGGCCTTGCTGCCGCGCCGCCGGCCGCCCGACGACGGCGGTCTGTGGTTCGACAACTGCGACGCCTTTCGCCGGCTCGGCACGCGCGCGCGCGCCGATCTCATCTTCCTTGACCGCGATCTGTGCGTCGTGCGCCTCGAGCACCGCGTGGCACCGGGCCGGCCGATCCTGTGGTGCCGCCAGACGGACTCCGTGCTCGCGATGAGCGACGGCTTCTTCGCACGCACCGACGTGCTGGTCGGCGACCTGTTGTGGTTCGAGGACTCGCTCTCGACGCTGCTCTACGCGGTCAAGTCACGTACGGCGTGAGCCGTGACCGCCGACGGAGCCATGCGCAGGTAGACCGTGGCGTTGCGTGCCGCTTCGTCGTACTCGTGCTGCGCGGCGGCGATCCACGGCGCAGAGGGTTCGCCTGACAGCAGCGGGGCCGAGTGCAGGCGCAGCGCCGCCGACCAGTGCGCGACGGCGGCATGGAGATCGCCGCGGTCGTAGGCCGCCGATGCGACCTTCACGTGCGTGCTGAAGCGGTTCGCGGTGCTCACGACGTTTCCGAGGCGCAGCGCGACCGTGGTGCGGTGCACGGTGAAATACTCGTCGACGGCTTCGCGCCCGACGCACTGCGCGAGCGCGCGGCGAATGGTGCTGCACGTGTTGACGAGCGCGTCCGCGGCGGCGCGGTGTTCCATGTCGGGCCAGAACTCCCGCAGCAGCTCTTCACGGGTCGCCGTCCCGTCGCCGCGCAGCGCGAGGAATTGGACCAGCGAACGCGCGCGACGGCGGCCGAAACACACCTCGCCGTTGCCGATCGTCACGCGGAAGCGGCCGAACATGTGCAGCACGGCAGGCGCCGGGCGCGCGGATCCGCGGCCGTCGCCGCGCAGCGCCGCGACAACCGGGTTGACACAGTACGACTCGCCGGCGCGGTCGACGAAAAATGCTGCGTGCGACGCTTCGCGCAGATCGTCCGTACCGTTCGCGACGCCTCGGGCGACGCGGTCGAACGCGGTCGCCGCAAGCGGCGCATCGGCGGCGGCGTCGTCGACGAGCTGGGCGATGAACGGCCGCGCTGTCGCGAGCCAGCGCGGGAACGCGGTACCGAGCGTTCCGCCGAGTGCCGCCGCGTAGCGCACCGTTCCCGCGACCGCGAACGCCCAGCCGCCCGTCGCCGCGGCGAAGCGCTGGCGTTCCTTCGCGGTCGACGCGACACCGTGCGCGGCGCAGAAGCCTTCGATCTCGCGGTCGTCGAAACGTAGCGCCGTCGCATCCGTCAGCGCCGCGTTTTCGTTCGACATCATCTGTTCGAACGTGCGCGCGTTGCGCACGAGACAGACGAAGCGGACGCCCGCGGGCGCGTCGTGCACGAGCTGGGCGAGAAACGCGCGCCCGGCGGCCGTCGCGCGGTAGGCGCCGTCGACCACGAGCTCACCGTCGGACAGCGCGGGCAGCAGCGCGCGCACGTCGGCTTCCGCGGCGCCGTGTCCGACGGTAATCCAGCGGACGGCGGAGCGCCGTCGAGCCCAGGCTGCCACGGCGACGGTTTTCCCCGCGCCCGGCTGGCCCGCGACGATGCGCACGCGGCGTGTTGCGTTGCGGTCGAGCCATTCGTCGAGGTGCTTCCGAACGATCGTGTCCGGCGGCAGCTTCGGAAGATCCGTCACGCCGGTACGCGCCCTTCCATCCGGCCGAGCCCGTCCGCGAGCTCGTCGGCGAACGGCGCCAGCGCGAAGAACACGTCGCCGTCGAGGAACGGGCCGCGCACGATGCGCAGCGCGGCCGCCGCGTGCTCGGCGGCAGCATCGGCGTCGTCGCGGCTCCAGGCGTCGTCCGCGTCGGCGATGTGCGCGCGAACGCGGCGGGCGTCGACCGTGAACAGGTCGAGATTCAATGCGATCTCTTCGCCGAACGATACGTAATGCGCGAGCGCCGCGTGTCCGACGACCGTCGCGAGCGCGCGCCGCATCGTGCTGCACGCGCTGCGCAAGCTCTGCGCGCCCAACAGCGGATCGGCATCCGGCCAGAACGCCTGGATCAGCTCGCGGCGGCTCGCGCGACCGTTGGGCCGCAGCGCAAGATAGGTCAAGAGCTGACCGTCCCGGCGCCGCACCCATTCCACGCGCTGACCGTCGAAGCGAACCTGCGGCGCGCCGAACAGCTCCACGGCGAACGGCAGCAGCGTGCCCGTCGGCGTCGCCGGCGACGCGACACGCGCCAGCCGCGAGATCACCCGGTACGGCCGGCAGACGCCGTCGACGAGTTGTACGAACATGCCGCGCGCCTCGAGCCGGTCCAGCGTTGCGTCGTCGATCGCTTCGCCGTCGAAGTAGCGGCGCGCGCGCGCGGCGAGCGCCGGTTCTTGATCGGCGAACGCCGCGTCGACGAACTCTTTGATCAGGGCAGCGTGCGCGCGCTGCCAGCATTCGACCGCGCCGTCGAGCGTCCGGCCCGACGACGCCGCGTTCCGAACGATGCTACACAGCGCGAACGGCCAACCGTCCGTGTCGATGACAAGGCGCGCGACGTCGCGCTCGTCGCCGCGCACGACGCGCGAGCTGTCGACGAAGCGAGCCGCTTCATCGGGCGTAAACGCCAACCGCGCACCGCCGCACAACGCGGCGAGTCCCAGCGAGATCAAGCGCGTGGTATCAAAAACTTCTCGCGTACGCGCCGCGTACAAGAACGTCACGTTTTCCGGGCCGTCGAACACCAGCCGCTGCAGCAGCTCGCGGCCGTCGTCCGACGCGCGGTCGGCTTCGTCGACGAGGATCTCGTACCGTCCAAGCGCTGCGAGCGCCGCCAGCAACGCGTCGGTGCCGGGCACCGCTTCGATCTCGAGCGCTTCGCAAAGGGCGTCACGAATCACGGCTGCATCAGCGCCCGCGCCCAGCGAGACGTAGGCCGCCGGGAACCGCGACCGCGTCGCGTACTGGACCAGCGCCGTCGTCTTGCCGCAGCCGGCCGGAGCCGCCAGCAGGCGAAGCGGGAAGTCGGCGTGCTCGGCGAGCCAAATGGAAAGCCGCTCCCGGTGGATGACGTCGGGTGCGAGTTTCGGATGTCGTCGCTTCGGCGAAACGCCGAACCCAGGCTCTCCCTGAGCGAGAACGGCCACAGTCCTCGCAGCATACCCCAGTTGGCCCTAAAATATGACCTTTGGCCTAGGACCTTCGGGTAAAGTTTGGATCAATCGAGGGAAGGGTGGGCGCCCTCCCCCAACCCGCGGTCCATGCAGATGTGGCTCGTCCGAAACCGGGACACCGGCCGCGTCTTGGCGTGGCGGGTGCGGCGTGCGGACGGCTGGATCTCGCGGATGGTCGGTTTTCTGCCGCGGAGCTCGATCGCACCGGAGGAAGGGCTGTGGTTCGAGGGCTGCGGCGCGATCCACACCCTTGGCATGCGCAGCGCGCTCGACGTCGTGTTCCTCGACCGGAGTCTGCGCGTCGTCCGGGTCGACGCGAACGTCCCGCCGCAGCGCCTCTACGTCGGCGCCCGCAACGCGCACGTCGTCGTCGAGTTCGGGCCCGGCTTTGCGAAGGCGAACCCGCTCGAGCCCGGCGACCAGCTCGGGCTGGAACCCGTGTGAGGCGGAGCGGCTAGCGCCGCAGCCGGAGGGCTCGCACGAGCGACACGAGGCCCCGCCCGCGCTGCATCGTCACCCGGACCGTGTACGACCCGGGCTCCGACGGAGCCGTCAGCCTGACGCTGCGCTCGCCGCGGCGGACGTCGGCGCCCGCGACCTCGATCCCGTCCCGGTCGCGAACGATCTGAACGCGCGCACCGTCGTTCGACGGCACCGTCACGACGAGCGGCCGTCCCGGCGGCGCCGGCTCGGGGCGGATCGCGAACGTGTCGCCGCCGCCCCCTTCGAGCACGGACGGCTCGGAGGGGATGCCGCTGTGGACCGGTCGCGCCGCGGCCGCCGCGCTCGCCTCCGCGACGGCTGATGCCACGGGCGACGGCGAGGGACTCGGCACAACCGCGGCCGGGAACGGCACGCGGGTCTCCTGGCCCGCGTTCGCGCCCTCCGCCCGGGCCATCAGAACGTACGGCTCGCGCGCGCCCGCCGGCGGCGCGGGGATCTGGACGCTGCCCCGGCCGGACGGCGTGGTCGTGGCGAACCACGTCACGCCGTTGCGGTCGACGACCGACAGGTGCAGGTCGCGCGCGCGCGCCGCGTAGCGGACGGTGAGCGCGGCGTTCGGTCGCGGCGCGTCGACGGCGATGCTCTCGATCCTCGGCGGCGGCGTCGCGACGATGCGAATCGCCGGAGGCGCCGTCGCGCGGGCGTAGACCGCGTCGCGCGCATCGCTGCCGAACGCGTTCGAAACGGTGACGCGCAGGCTCGCGGCCGACGGTATCGCCACCGCCATCGTGCCGGCGGCGCTCGACAGCGAGCCGTGGGCGACGACGTCGCCGTGCGCATCGCGCAGCTCGTACGTGCGTGAACCGCTCCCGACCGTCACCCACCGCGCGACGGTCCCGCCGCCGGTACCGGCGAGCAGCGTCGCCTCCACGACGCGCGGGCGCTCGGCCGCGAAGCCGACCAGCGTCGCGCCGGCGAGCAGCCCCGCCGCGCCGAGCGCGGTCGCGATCCCGACCCAGCGGCGGCGCGGGCGCCCGCCGCGCGGCGGCGGCGCCTCGACGAGCATGTGAACGCCTTCACCACGGACGTCCGCGGTGACGCGCTCGTACGCGATCGAAGCGTCGAGCGTGAAGCCGGTGCGCAGTGCGGCGTGCGGCTGAACCTCGACGGCGAGCGCGGCGACCGGCCGCGACTCGTCGAGCCGCACGGCGCTGACCGTCGCCGCGAGCACACCGGGAGTTCCGTTGGTAATGCGCAGCTCGTACCGCGCGCCGGAATCGTCGATGCCGAGCGGCTCGAGCTCGCACGCGACGGCGCCGGCGGGGGTGGCGAGGAGACCGCGACCGCCGTGCGACATCGCGTCCGGAATGCCGAGAGCGCTCGTTCCCCTTCTCGCGATCACGTTCGTCGACGTGCTCGGCTTCACGATCTTGATCCCGATCCTGCCCTTCTACGCCGAGCACTTCGGCGCATCACCGACCACCGTGGGCGCGATCTACTCCACGGTCGCCGTCTGCTCGCTTCTTTCTTCACCGTTCTGGGGCCGCTTGAGCGATCGCATCGGACGCAAAGGAGTGTTGATCGCCGCACAGGTCGCCGGCCTGCTCGGCTTCTCGCTGCTCGCAGCCGGCACCGCGCTGTGGACGGTGTTCGTGTCGCGCGCGATCGAAGGGCTGGGCGGCGGCGGGCTCGGCGTGACGCAGGCGTACGTGACCGACGTGACGACCCCGGCGAACCGGGCGCGCGCCTTCGGCCTCATCGGCGCCACCCTCGGCGCCGGTTTCCTGATCGGGCCCGCGCTGGCGGGCGTGCTCGTGCGCTACGGGTACCGCGTCCCGTTCGCCGTCGCCGCGGGGCTGCAGCTGATCACGGTGATCCTGACCATCGTGCTGCTGCCGGAATCGAAGGGCGCGGTGAAGACGGCGCCGACGCTTTCGGAGATTCGCGCGTCGCTGCGCTCGCCGCTGCTGGGGCGCCTGCTGCTCACGCAGTTCACGTTCTGGATCTCGTTCACGTCGTGGGTGACGGTGTTCGCGCTGTTCACCGAGCGCGTGCTGGGCTACGGACCCGCGCAGACGTCGTATCTGTTCATCGTGTCGAGCGTCGTCACCATCGTCGTGCAAGCCGGGCTGATCGGGCGCCTCGTCGACCGCTACGGCGAAGGCCGCATCGCGATCGCCGGATTGTGCTGCGCGGTCGCGGCATACGGCAGCGTGTTCTTCATCAGGACGACGCCCGCGTTGTACACGTGGGTCGTGCTGTGGTCGCTGTCGAGCGCGTTGCTGCGACCGGCGCTCGGCGCGATGATCGCGGAAGCCGCGCCGGCCGGTCAGCGCGGCACGATCCTGTCCGTGAACGACAGCCTCAACGGCGTCGCGTTCCTGATCGCACCGCTCGCCGCGACCGCGGTGATTCGGGTGAACCCGCACCTCGTCGGCATCATCCCGGTCGTGTTCGTCGGCGTCGCGCTGACGATCGGCTACCGCGTCTTCGCGGCGCCGCGCATCGCCGCGGCAGCGGCGAGCGCGTCGTGAGGCTGCAAACGTGCCGACCGGCACGTCAGTGGACGGTTCAACCTCGAGGCGGCGAGCCCCAGCCGGACTGCACGTAGACGCCGTCGACGACGATCGCCGGCACCGTCGGATCGCCGCCCGTGTACGCGAACATCTTCGTGCGCTGCGCGCGATCGTTTTGCGCGTCGTAAACGGTGTAGGCATAGCCGCGCGCGTCGAAGTGCTCGCGCGCCTGCACGCAGTACGGACAGGTCGGCGACACGTACATCTCGATGCGATGGCCTGGTTCGAGGCGGTCGAGGTCCATGCGGTTGCAAACCGCCCGCGGGCCGGCGAAGGTTCCGCGGTTCCGCGGAGCGCCGGGTTACGGACCGTCGGTCGCGGCCTGGTGCTTGAAGGTCACCTGAACGAACACCGTCGGCGGTCGCAGCGGCGCGGTGAGCGTCGGGAACGGTAGCCCCGACAAGGTCGGGAGCGAGACTGCGTCCCGCGGCGACACGAACGCGCCCGGATAGGTACTGCTGAGATTGGTCGCGACGATCGAGAGCTCGGTTCCGGCACCAATGGGACGCACGAGGCCGAACGAGTATTCGCCGTAGCCCGGCAGGTTGCGCTGATTGTTGCTGCTCGTCCACTGATAGTGCAGCAACGCTTCGGTCCCGCGCTTGTCGAGACGCGAATCGAGCGTGATGCCGGCGGTGTGCAGCGGGACGTTCGGAATCTGCGAACCGACGACGTACGGCGACAATGGACCGGTAAGACGACGATCCGCGGCCGTGACGCGTGCACCGGTGTACGAATACCGCACCTCGACCGTCGTCCACGACAGCGTCCGGCTGACGTCGATGATCGCGCCGCTGTAGAGCGCCGAGAGCCCGGCGACGTTTTGAACGAATAGGATCCGGTCGGACGCGGGCACCGGCCCCTGGCATCCGCCAAATTTTTCGTAACCGCCCCGCACGGTATCGAGGAACCCCGGCGAAGCGTACCCGGCCGGCTCGAGCGAAAGGGGGACCATGGCGTTCGTCAGCATCGCGTTCGAGATGCTCGTGGCGTAAGCGAAGATGCTGACCTGGCTCTTTCGGCCGCGATGCACCCAGCCGCCGTTGGCGCCGACACTATGCGGCTCGGCCGACGTATCACCGGGACCTTGCAGCGCGATCAATCGTCCGCTGCAGTCGAAATTCGCCGCCGACGGGTCGACGAGCACGCGCGGGCCCTGGTCGGGCACGATCGCGCGACTGCCGTAGGAAGCCGACATTGAGACGTCGTCGTTCGGCGAGGCTTTCAATCGCAGCGACGGGCGTAAGCTCAGGCCGTACCCGCGGCCCTGCGCCGACGTGCCTTCGATCGCCACGGCGTACAAACTTTCGTGCTTCCCGGTGTGGTCGAGATTGAGCGAGAGGTCGTAGCCGGCCGACGAGAATCGCGTGGCCAAGAGCGGCCCGGAGCCCACCCGGAAACCGGCGTCTTGGTCGGTGACCCGTCGCGTGATCGCGATCCGCTGCGAGAAAAACGGCGTGGCCGCGACCGCGGCCAACGTCACCGTGCTTCCGGACGACCGATCGTCGGACGTCAGCGGAAAGGGCAGCGTGGCGATCACCCTGCTGCTGGCATCGTCGAGATATCGCGAGCGCCAGAACGACGCGGAGACGGACCCTCCGGCGCCGCGCGAGGCGAGCGGGCCGTTCGCGGAAGCGACCACGTTCGACGTCTGCGAGAACGCGTGCTCGCCGGGGCCGTAACCCGCGGGAAGATCGCCCGCGAAATACGTCGGAATCGGGCTCGTCACGGACGTGGAGAAATCCCCTTGGACGGTACTCACCCAGCGCCCCAACGGCGCCGAGACCTTGAGGTAATTGCCTTTCGTGAAGAGTTCGCCGGAGTGCCGATAATCGTAACCGCTCAGATCGCGGTACGTCTGATTGTTGAGCAGGCTGTCTTGCCGCCGGTCGGCGCGCGCCGCCGCGAATCCGACCGCGCCGATGGAACCCTGCGCGGTCAAGCGTGTCAAACCGCTGCCGAATCCGCCGTCCGACTCCTGCGCCACGTAGCGCGGCTGCGCGGTCGGGTTGAGATACTGAAACGAGATCACGTCGTTCGCCTGATCGACCGACGCTTCCGCGAGCAAATCGGTATTGACCGCCAACCCGGCGCCCGAGCCCGCGAGCGGTACGCCGCTGATCTCATACCGGGTGGAGCTCGGATCTTCGCCGTGGAGCGCGATCAGCGCGCCTATTCCGTTGACCTGCGTTATTCGAACTCCGCCGAGGTTGCTGAGCGCCTCGATGAGCGACGGTGAGAACTTCCGCACCGCGGACCGCTCGGACACTTTGTCGACGTACGCGCTTCGAATCGGACGCGCGCGAACCGACCCGATGAGCTGAAGGGGCCGCAGCTCGACGAAGATGTCGTTGGTGCGTCCGGCGCGCGCTTCGATGCGATCGCGAACCGTGTCGAAATCATTCGAACCGATCTCGACGCGATAGAGACCCGGCGAGAGCGACGTCAACCGCGCGACTCCGGTTTCGTCGGTCCGTATCGAAATGATCTTGCCGGCCGTCGCCCCGACCACCAGAACCCGCGCGCCGGCGAGCGGCAGGTGCGTTTGCGCCGAGCTGACGTGCACGACCACGTCCCCCGGCTCCTCCGCACCCGCCGCGGCGCATGCGAAAAGAACCGCGAGTGACGCGATTGCCGCATGCGGAACCCAGCGGGTCGGCACCGCTACTCGCTCGTTATGAGGTTGTTGACGATCGTCTCGGCGCGAACGTTCGAACCCGGCACGTTGTACATGTGCGCAGCGCGTTCTTCGAGGCGAACCTGCCGGCCGTGTGAGAACGTCACGCTTTGCCGCCACGTCGTCCTCGAGTGAAGGTCGACCGTTCCGCCGTTGTCGGGGTCGATCCGCGTATCGCGTTTGTCGGGCGTCGAGCCGGAAACATCGAGCGTGACGCCGTCCGCGGAAAGCGCGGTGACGGCGATCGTCTCCGTGCCGGCGGGGTGCAGCCGAGTCCCCAACCGTTCGCATTGCCATGTTGCATGCAACGCCAACGCGTTCGGCGGCAGGCAGAACCTGCGCGGATCGAACGAGACCAGGTTCGCCGCGAACGTCCCGTCCGCATCGCTCGTCCAGGCACCCGTCTCCGAGATGGTGATCGGAAACGATTTGCTCTTGCCACCCATTGAAACGCGCTCGGACGCATGCCAGCCCTTGGCGTCGCGTGACTCGATGCGCACGACGTAGTCACTGACGCCGTGCTCTGCATGTTTGAACGTCGACGTGTGCCCGCCCGCTTCACGATACCGGAAGCTTTGGCCCACCTCGTATTGAAATGCGAGCTGCGGAGGAACTTGGCTAGGGATCGGCGCGGCCGAAAGCAGCGCCAATCCCGTTGCGGCCACGATGAACGGGAGAAGATTACGCACGAGCTTCGCCGTTACGCCGGCCCTGAAAGGCCCTCGCAGACCGTATACACCGGTGTGAACTCCATGCCGCCGTGCCCGTTGGAGCACAGCAAGAACGAGTCCCAGCACGTGTAGCCGCCCCCGCCGTCATACGGGCCGGAGGAATAGCGCGTGCACGCCGACGCGGGGGCCATGGCAAATGCGCCCAGTGTTAAAGCGAACAGAAGGCCAGCCAGAAACTGCATTTTCATAAGTACACCCTGTCTCAGACGAAAGTCGAGTGCCACAGGCTAGCATGAGCCCCCTAAGGCTGGCAAGCTTCCCTGACGCCCCAGTGAGACCGTTTCTGCAAATATTGACCGGAAAGCGATGGCGCGCAAAACGCGTTACGCGGCGCTTAGCCCGCGCCTGCGTTCAGCGCGTTCGCTTCCGCGCTTTGGATCGCCAGCGTCAGCTCGCGCAGAAACGACGACGCGTCCATCACGATGCCCAGCGTCTGGTGCGAGCCGCGGTCGGTGAGCTTCGTCACCGACGCCGGGTTGATGTCGACGCTCACCGTCTTGCACGTCGCCGGCAGCAGGTTGCCGACGGCGATCGAGTGCAGCAGCGTGCACACCATCAGCGCCATGCCGATCTCGGGCACGTGCTTGCGCATCGCGCGCTGGCATTCGATCACGTCGGTGATCACGTCCGGCACCGGGCCGTCGTCGCGGATCGAGCCGCACAGCACCACCGGGATGTTCTTCTGGTACGCCTCGTACATCACGCCCGCGCGCAGCAGCCCCGTGTCGATCGCATTGCGGATACCACCGACCGCGCGCAAGCGGTTCACCGTGCGCAGGTGGTGCACGTGGCCTTCTTCCGCGGGGAACGCATCCTCGAGGTTCACGCCGAGCGACGTGCCGAAGAACTGCGCTTCCATGTCGTGCACCGCGAGCGCGTTGCCGGCATACAGCGCGGTGACGTAGCCGTCGCGAATGAGCTCTTCGAGATACGGTCCCGCGCCCGTGTGCACGATGGCGGGACCGCCGACCAGCAGCACGCGCTTGCCCGAGCGCAGCACGGCGAGCAGCTCGCGCGCGATCTCGCCGAGCAGTGCGTGGCGCGGCTTCTCGCTCGACACCGCGCTCGCCATGAACTCGAACACCGCTTTGCGGCGCTCGCGCTGCGGCACGCTGACCTTCACGCCCGCGTGCCCGACGATCACGGCTTCGCCCGCTTTGACGTCGGGCGGTGGAACCGTGATCGCAGCGCCGTCGTCGATCACGATCGCGCAGTCCATCTCGGGGTTGGCGACCGGCATCCACATCCCGTTCACGCGCACTTCGGTCGCGTAGTTGGTGGTCGCGTAGAACTGGTCGGGCAGCACGCCGTCGGCGGGCGCGGGTTCCGTCGCGACGTCGCCTTCGTCGACGACTTCCGCGCCGACCGCGCGGAGCAGTTCGAGCACGTCGTCGAGATACGCCGCATCGTCCGCCTCGACGCGCAGCCGCGCGTACGACGGGTCCTTTTTCGTCTGCCCCGAGTCGAACTCTTCGATGACGTACTCGGCGCGCTCGTGGTCCGTGAGGATGCCGAGCACGCGGTTGAAGATGCCCGAGTCCAGGATGTGTCCGCGCAGCTCGATCCGGCGGACGAGGCCCGAGGACGGCGAAGCGGAGGAGGACATGGGCCTCGTGTTCGTACCGACGCCGCTCGGCAACCTCCGCGACGTGACGCTGCGTGCGATCGACACGCTGCGCGACGCGTCGCTGATCGTCGCCGAGGACTCGCGCGTCGCGCGGCGGCTGCTCAACGCGCTCGAGATCGGCGGCAAAGAGATCTGGACGTATCACGAGCACAACGCCAGCGCGACGACGGCCGCGATCCTCGCGCGGGCGCAGGCGGAGACGGTCGCGGTCGTCACCGACGCCGGGACGCCGGGGATCAGCGATCCGGGCTCGGCGCTCGTCGCGGCGGCGCGCGTAGAAGGCGTCCCCGTCGAGGTGCTGCCCGGACCGGCCGCGTTCGTGTGCGCCGCGGTGCTGTCCGGATTCGACTTGCGGCGGTTCGTCTTCGCCGGCTTTCCGCCGCGGAGCGGCAAGCAGCGGCGCGCGGCGTTCGGCGCGGCGCTCGCCGACACGACCGTCTGGTACGAGGCGCCGCACCGCATCCGCGAGAGCCTTGCCGACCTCGCCGCCGTCGCGCCGGACCGGCGCGTGTTCCTCGTCCGCGAGCTGAGCAAGCTGCACGAGCAGCAGGTTCTCGGCACGGCGGCCGGCGTTGCGGCGGCGATCGCGGAGCCCGTGCGCGGCGAGATCGCGTTCGTGGTCGAGGGCGGCGGCGCGAGCGACGCGGCGCCCGCGACCGCCGCGCCCGACCTCGACGCGGCGATCGACGCGCTGCTGGCGGAGGGCCTCACGACCTCCGCCGTCGCGAAGCGGCTCGCCGAGGCGGGGCACGGCGAGCGCCGCCATCTGTACGCGCGGGTGAGCGAGCGGCGCGCAAGCGCGCTTACCGAGCGACGCGGAGGCCGGGCCGAACCGGAGTGACGAAACGCCCCGGGTGCCGCCCCCGCCATTCTCGCGCGCCGACGCGTTCTACGTCACCACCCCGATCTATTACATCAGCGGGACGCCGCACATCGGTCACGCCTACACGTCGATCGCCGCCGACACGCTGGTGCGCACGGCGCGCGCGCACGGGCCGGCGCGCTCGCTGACGGGCACCGACGAGCACGGCCAGAAGGTCGCGAACGCAGCCGCCGCGGCGGGCATGACGCCGCAGGCGTACGTGGACTCGCTCGCACCGAAATGGCGCGAGCTCGCGCCGGCGTTCGACGCGCGCTTCGACGACTTCATTCGCACCACGGAGCCGCGCCACGTTCACACGTGCCTAGCGCTGTTCGACCGGATGCGCGCGAACGACGATGTGTACGAGGGCGTCTACGAAGGCTGGTACTGCACCAACGACGAGACGTTCTGGCCTGAAGCGAAGCTCGTGGACGGACGCTGTCCGAATCCGGAGTGCCGCCGTCCCGTGCAGTGGCTGTCGGAGAAGAACTGGTTCTTTCGGCTCTCGAAGTACAACGCGCCGCTGCTCGAGCTGTTTCGCCGCAACCCGAATTTCTTGCGGCCGCAGGCGCGCTACAACGAGATGATGGCGATCCTCGAGGAAGGGCTCGAGGACTTCTCGATCTCGCGGTCGTCGTTCGACTGGGGTATCCCGCTGCCGGGCGGCGGCGTGCTGTACGTGTGGTACGACGCGCTCATCAACTACATCAGCGCGCTGGGCTGGCCCGAAGATCCCGACGGGCTCTACGCGCGCTTCTGGCCCGCGACGCATCTGATCGGCAAGGAGATCGCGCGCTTCCACACGATCATCTGGCCGGCGATGCTGATGTCGGCGGGGCTGCCGATCCCGCGGCGCGTGTTCGCGCACGGCTGGATCACAAGCGACGCCGGCACGAAGATCAGCAAGTCGCTCGGCAACGCGATGGACCCGATCGCGATGCGCGACGAGTTCGGCTCGGATTCGCTGCGTTATTTCTTGCTGCGCGAAGCGCCGTTCGGCAGCGACTTCTCGATCTCGATCGAGAAGCTGCGCATGCGCCACAACAGCGATCTGGGCAACGATCTGGGCAACCTGCTGCGGCGCTCGCTCGCGATGCTGGAGAGATATCGCAACGGTCTGGTGCCGGAGCCGCACGAAGGCCGCGTGCAAGAGCGCGTCGCCGACTTGCCCGCGCTCGTGCGCGAGCACGTCATGGCGCTGCGATTCCGCGAAGCGCTCGACGAGATCTGGAACCTCGTCACGCTGCTCAACCGCGCGATCGACGAGCAGAAACCGTGGGAGCTCTACAAGCACGATCGCGGCGTGGAGCTCGACGCGCTGCTCTACGATTTGTGCGAAGGGCTGCGCTGGCTGAGCCTGCTGCTATTTCCGTTCATGCCGTCGAAGATGACCGAGATCTGGCGGCAGCTCGGGCTGGACGGAACGCCCGAGCGCCCGTGGGCCGACGAGCTCGTGTGGGGGCGGCTCGCCGCGGGGACGCAGACGAACCCCGGCGCGCCGCTGTTCCCGCGCATCGAAGCGCCCTCCGCCGAAGGTTCGGCCTAGCGCATCACGGCGGCGCGTAGTTCGGGTCGCCGTTCGCGCGCTCGCGCTCGACCAGCGCCTGGCATTCGGCCTTGTAGAAGATGCACACGAGGCGCGAGAACGCGAACGGGTGCGGCAGCATCCAGCCCGGCGGCGGGTCCTCGACCGGATACATCTTGCGCGGATGGTCCACCGGATCGTCGTTGCGTGCGTACTGCTGCGGCCACGGTATGAGCACGTGCTCGCTGAACCCGTCGCTGTAGATGAAATCGCAGTCCTGGTAGTGCCACACGACGGGCCCGCGATACCAGGTCTGCGTCGCGCGGCACTGACCTTGCGCGGAGGTGAGGTCGCCGCGCGAGCCGGCCATGACGAGCTGATAGCGTTTCATGGTCGTCGCCGCACGGCGCGTTTGCGGCGGAACGTCGGTCAGCGCGCGCTGCGCCTGCGCGATCGTCTTGCTGAACTGCGCGTCGAGCGCGGCCATTTGCTGCGGCGAGAACGCGCCGCGCGCCGCGGACTGCGTCGTCGTCGCGTTCGTGGTCGTGGTCGTCGTCGCTGGATTCATGGCGACGGCACGCGCCGGCGCCGCGGTCACGCCCGGTAGCGGATGATGGATCGTCCCGTGCTGCGGCCGGAACGTCGGCACCGTCGTGGGCGCAACGGTGGGCACGGCCGGCGCGGGCGGCCGCAGCGTCGGCACGGGGATCGGAACGGGGCGCGGCGCGGGGGCCTGTGCGACGCGGTGCGGGCGAGGCCGGCTACGCGGCGGCTGCACGGCGGCGCGGCGCATCACCCGCGGCACCGTGCGCTTCTCGATCGTGATCGCGTCCGACGTGGCAACGTACTCGTCGGGCGTCGGCTTCGGATGCGGCAGCAGCTTGGCCAGCACGGGTGCGACGCGGCGCGCAAACAGCAGCCACGCGCCGCCGCCGGCCACGTGCACGAGGAGCGAGACGATCAGGGCGACGACGAGGAAGTTGCGACCGCGCCGGTCGCGCTCGGGGAACAACTGCACGGAGAGCCTAAGGATTCACCATGATCGACACGCACGCCCACGTGCACGACCGCTCGTTCGACGACGACCGTGACGCGATGCTCGCGCGAGCGCGCGAGCGCGGCGTGGACGCCATCGTCACGGTCGGCTGTGACGTGGACGATAGCCGCCGAGCCTGCGACACGGCTGGGCTCCACGGCCTCGCGGCGACGATCGGCATCCACCCGCACGAGGCGAAGGACGCCCCGGACGATATTCCGGCGGCGTTCGACGCGCTGCGCGAACGGTACGGCGCGCGGATCGTCGCGGTCGGCGAGACGGGGCTGGACTATCACTACGACCACAGCCCGCGCGACGTGCAGCGCGACGTCTTCGCGCGGCAGCTCGCCTACGCGCGCGCGTGCGGCCTGCCGCTCGTGTTCCACCAGCGTGAAGCGCACGACGACTTCGTCGCGGCGCTGCGCGCCGGGTACGACCCGCGTGCGCAGCGCGGGATCGTGCATTGCTTCACGGGCACGACGGACGAGGCGCGCGTGTTCGCCGGCGAGTTCGGTCTCGTGCTCGGAATCGGCGGCGTCGTGACGTTCAAGACGGCGACGGCGCTGCGCGATGCGGTGAAGGATGTCGGGCTCGACGCGATCGTGCTGGAAACCGACTGCCCGTATCTCGCGCCGATCCCGCACCGCGGCCGGCGCAACGAGGTGGCGTTCGTCGCCGACACCGCGCGCGTGGTCGCCGACGTGCTCGGCGTGAGCATCGACACGGTGGTCGCGCGCACCGACGCGAACGCACGGCGCGTGCTGGGGCTCGAGGTTCCGGCGTGATCTTGCCGCGGGCCGAGCGGCAGGGGCGCGCGACGAACGCGATCTCCGCCGATCACGCGCCAGTTCTGTGGCTGCGAATCGGCGCGCAGCTCGTCACGCTTGCCCTGCTCGTCGTCAACTTTCAGCCGCAGAGGCTGGTTTTTGGGGATGATAGCGGCCGAAGGGCGCGACTTTAGCCGGCTAAGCTCACCGAAGGTGAACTTTGACGGATAAAGTCTAAGATGGCGGGATGGTCACGGACCCAGCCGGCAAGGGCGCCTACGTTCGCGAGATGTTCGCGGCGATCGCTCCGCGCTACGACCGGGCGAACAGGCTGCTCACCGCCGGCGTAGACGAGGCGTGGCGTCGCCGCGCGGTTTCCGAGCTCGCCGCCCCGCACGGCGGCCGCATCGCCGACCTGTGCTGCGGCACGGGCGACCTGGTGTTTCATTTGCTGCGTACCGACCCGGCGTCGCAGGTGGTCGGCGTCGACTTCACGCCGCCGATGCTCGACGGTGCGCGCCGCCGCGCCCAGCGCGAAGACCCGTCGGCGCGGGCCACCTTCGTGGAGGGCGACGTGACGCGGCTGCCCTTCGGCGACGCGGCGTTCGACGGCGCGACGATGGGCTTCTCGCTGCGCAACGTCGTCGACGTGGTGGCAACCCTGAAGGAAGCGCGCCGCGTCCTCAAGCCGGGAGCGCGCTTCGTGAACCTCGACGTCACCAAGCCGCGCAATCCCGTCGTGCGCCGCATCTTCGGGCTGTACTTCTACGGTATCGTGCCGCTGGTGGGCGGGCTCGTGGGCGGGTCGAAGACGGCCTACCGCTACCTGCCCAACTCGCTGACGAACTTTCCCGACGCCGACGGCCTCGCCGACCGCTTCCGGCAAGCCGGCTTTGCCGACGTGCGGACGATCCGGCTCGGATTCGGGGCGATCGCGCTCCACGTGGGCACGGCCTGATGCTCGAGCGATCATCCAGCGATCGCGACCTGCACGCAATGGTCGAAGACTACTTCGCGTCGTCGTTCGGCACGGCCAACGAGCTCATCACCGAAGCGGTGCGGCGCATGCTCGCCGCCGGCGGGAAACGGCTGCGCCCGCGCTTCACGCTGCTGGCCGCGGAGTCGGCCGGCGGCAGCGCACGCGAACACTTGCGGCTCGCCGCGTTCATGGAGCTCATCCACGTCGCGACCCTGATCCACGACGACGTCGTCGACCGCGCCGACACGCGCCGGGGCGTCAACGCGACAGCGGTGGACTTCGGCAACCGCATCTCGGTGCTGGCCGGCGACTACCTCTTCGCCTGGATCTTCAAGAACGTCACCGCCGACTACGCGCACCCGATCCCCAACGTGCTCAGCTCAACGCTCGCCGACATCACCGACGGCGAGGTGCTCCAGCTGCGCGCGCTGGCCGACCTCGACACGTCGCGCGCCGACTACGTGGAGATCGCGACCAAGAAGACCGCCTCGCTCTTCGCCGCTTCGGCGGAGTGCGGCGCGCTCGCAGCGGGCGGCTCGCCGTTCGCCGTCCGAGCGCTGCGCGACTTCGGGACGGCGTTCGGGATCGCGTTCCAGATGCGCGACGACCTGCTCGACCTCACCGCAGACGAGGCGACGCTCGGCAAGCCGGTCGGCAACGACCTGCGCGAGCGCAAGATGACGGTTCCGTTGGTCCTGGCCCTCGAAGCGGGGGATCGGGAATTCCGGTCCGCCGTCGAACGTTTCTTCGCCGCGAGCGACGAGACGCGCCAAGACGTCGCGCCCATCGTCGCCGCGGTCGCGGCGCACGGCGGCCTCACGAAGACGGAAGCCGTCCTCGCAGGCTACGTCGAACGGGCGAAACAGTCGCTCGCGCCACTCGGTACCGCCCCCGCCCGATCCGAACTCGCCGCGCTCGCGGACGCCCTGCTCTAAACCCGGAGACCCAAATGTTTGCACCCATGGAAATTGTCGCCGTCGTCGGGGTCGCGATCCTGATCTTCGGCGCGGACAAGCTGCCGAAGCTGGCCCGCAGCGCCGGCCAAGCCAAGAAAGAGTTCATGGTCGGGCAGGCCGAGGCCGACGTGGCCGCCGAGCGCGCACGCGAAGAGGCCCGCCGCAAGGCCGAAGCCGAAGCCGCCGCCTCCTCCGCGACCGCGGTGAACGGGGTCGGGCAGCCGACCATCGTCCCCGACCCCCTGACCGGTGCCCCCGGCCCGACGACCATCGCCCGACCGCACGAATAACGGAGGCGCAGCGTGCTCGCTGAGCGGCCGCCGCTCGACGAACGCGAGCGCCAGGTCGACTGGGACCAGAAGGAGATGCCGTTCACGGAGCACTTGCGGGAGCTGCGAAACCGGCTCTTCATCTGCGTCGTAACGGTCGCCGCGATCGCCGTCCTCGCACTTTGGCCGGCGGGCAAGCTGATCCCGATCCTGAGCCACCACTATTTCCCCGGCATCGTCCTCAACGCGTTCGGGCCCGCCGACGCGATCTGGTCGATCTTCAAGCTGTCGCTCTACATCGCGATCGTGCTCGGGCTGCCCGTGATCTTGTTCCAGATCTGGATGTTCGTCGTCCCGGCCGTCAACCCGAAGACGCGGCGCATGGTGTACTGGTACGTCGCGCCGTCGCTGCTGCTCGCTGCCGCCGGCATCGCGTTCGCGCACTATCTCGTGCTGCCGCGCGTGATCACCAGCCTGCTCTTCTGGACGGGCGCCGTCGGCGCGCAGGCGACGTTCGGGATCGAGGCGACGATCAACCTCGTGCTGCTGTTGCTGCTCGCATTCGCCATCGTGTTTCAAACGCCGGTCGTGATGCTGCTGTGCGCACGCATCGGTTTGATCAACAGCGGGCTGCTGCGCAAGTACCGCAAGTACATCGGCTTCGGAATGCTCATCGTGGGCGCGGTGCTCGCACCCGACGGCAGCCCGGTGACGATGACGCTGCTCGCCGCGCCGATGTACATCCTGTTCGAGATCTCGATCTGGCTCATCGTCTTCATGGAGAAGCGATGGAAGCGCGAAGCGGCAGCAGCAGCGGCGTAGCCCGCGCCGGCGCGTTCGGCGGGCTGCGCGACAGCTGGGACGAGACCGTCCGGCTCTTCGCCAACGTCACGTTCGGCGTGTCGCTGCTCGCGTTCTGGGGGTTTTTGACGCTGATCGGCGTCGTGATCGAGCAGGGCAAAGACGCCGCGTTCTATTCCGGCGCGTACGCGCCGTCGCTCGCGCGGCTGATCGTTCGGCTCGACCTCGGCAACATCTATCACAGCGCCGCATACATCGGCATCCTCGGGCTGATCCTGTGCTCGATGACCGCGGCGACGTTCACCAAGGTGATCCCGCGGCGCATCCCGCGCTTGAGCCCGGTGAAGATCGACGCGATCCCGTTGCACGCGACCGTGCGTATCGCGGGCGACGTCGAAAGCGCGCGCGCGCGGATCGCGACGTTCTTCGCCGAGCGCGGCTGGCAGGTGCGCAAGCGCGAGTTCGGCGGCACGGAGTGGACGTTCGCCGACAAGAACAATTGGGCGCGCCGCGGCGTGCTCGTCGCGCACGTCGGGTTTCTGCTGATCGCGATCGGGACGACGATCTATTGGGCGAAAGGCTACAGCGGGCAGTTCGCGGTGCTGAGCGGACAGACCGCGACGATCCCGGAGAACGGCGTGAAGGTCGATCTGCGGCGCTTCGCTTACCGCATCGATCCGATTCAGACCAAAGCGGGCACCGTGTATCAACCGATCGACTACGTGTCGAACGCGACGGTGACCGGCAGCGACGGCAAGCCGCAAGCGGCGGAGATTCGCGTCAACCATCCGTTCGAGGTGGACGGTACCGCGATCTATCAGGCGACGTACGGTTTCGCGATCGATTTCCGCTTGACCAAAGACGGCCGCCCCGCGCCCGGTCCGGACCATCCGCTCAAGGAAGGCGAAGGCTTCGTCATCCCCGGAACGTCGCGCGCGATCCAGTACCAGCGCTTCGTCGGCACCATCGATCGCGTGACCGGTCAGCCCGCCGCCGACCCGCGTCCGAACGACCCCGGCGTGGTGATCCAAGCCTACGACGGCGAGCAGCCCGCGGGCGCGGCGATGATCGCGCTCGGCCGCCCCGTCGATCTCGGCGCGGGCTACAAGCTCGACGCCGCGCGCTACGTGCTGTACTCCGGCTTCCAATACCGTAACGATCCCGGCATCCCGATCGTCGGGCTCGGCGCGTTCGTGCTGCTCGCCGGGTTGTGCATCTCGCTGTACTTTCTGCCGGCGCGCCTCTTCGTGCTGGCGCGCGAGGCCGAGGGCGGCGGAACCGAGGTCGGGATCGCCGCCACGACCGTCAAAGGCTACGACGTGTTCCAAGACCGCTTCCGCGAGATCGTCGACGCGCTGCGGCGCTCCGAGCGCGCGGAGTAAAAGGGAGAGCCATGGATCCGTTCAGACAGACGCTGGACCAGACGCTGCTCGTCGTCGGCATCGCCGCCTACGTCACCGGCGCGCTCGTGCTGCTCGCGCACTTTCTGTTCCGAAACCCGCTGCTGCGCGCGATCGGCATCCCGCTCGCAATCGTCGGCGCGGGCTCGCAGTTCGCCGAGCTCGGAACGCGCTGGTGGATGACGGGCGTGTGGCCCCTGACGAATCTCTACGGATCGCTCTCGCTGTTCAGCGCGTGCGCGGTCGCGATCTTCCTCGTGTTCGCGTTCAAGTACGACCTGGCGTTCATCGGCGGGCCTGTCCTCGCCCTGGCGGCGATCGCGCTGGGCTACGCGACGACGTGGAACGAAGGCTACATGCCGGCGGTGCCCGCGCTGCAATCGTATTGGATCAAGATCCACGTTCCGATCGTGATCACCGCGTATGCGTCGTTCATGGTCGCGTTCTGCGTGTCGCTGATCTACTTGGTGAAGGCGTCGGCGGAGAACCGCTACGCGCGCCGCGGGCCGGCGCTGCGCGGCGCGGCGGCCGGCGCGGGAAGCGCGAACGTCGACCTCTCGGTCGGCGCGTACGCGACGAGTCCCGCTGCCGGCGTCGTGCGCAACGACACGCCGGCGCTCGCGAGCGCCGCGGCAGCCGGCGACACGACGGCGCAGTGGCTCGACGGCCTACCGTCGCTCGCGCGGCTCGACGTGATGCAGTACCGCGTGATCGCCGTGGGCTTGCCGCTGCTCTCGCTCGGCATCATCACCGGCGCGATGTGGGCGAAAGAGGCGTGGGGCGCATACTGGCAGTGGGATCCCAAAGAAACGGCCGCGCTCGTCTCGTGGATCGTCTACGCGGCGTACATGCACTTGCACACGCGCCCCGAATGGCGCGGCACGCGCACCGCCTGGATCGCCGCGTTAGGCTTCCTGACGATCATCTTCTGCTACCTCGGCGTGAACATCTGGATCAGCGGCCTGCACAGCTACAAGATGTAGGCCCACCCGTCGCGTCATCCTGAGCGTCCGTAGTTTCTATCAGCATCCCCTGAGCTTATCGAGGTGCGCCACATCGCGCATGTGGGTGGCTCGCTTCGACAAGCTCAGCATCAGGATGTCTAAATAGGGCAGGCGATTTATCTAAAGCACTGCACCGTGCCTTCGCGGTCGTTCGACGCTGTCAACGTCCAGTTCGGTGATACGGTGGCGTCGCGCGTTAGGAACACGCCGTCGTACAGGCCTAGCGGATAGGGAGGATGCCAAGCATTCGCGCTGGTCCATACGCCGGCAATCCCCGTCAGAAAGCAGCCGACATCACCGATCGGAACGGGCGCTCCTTTCGGGAAATTGTCTCGCAGCGTAATCGTCTTGGTGGCGGAGTACGAGTCGTTGCTGGGACCTCGAAGCGTGAAACTCCAATGGCTGGTTGCGACGAAGTCGACGCAGTGTACCGTCGCGCCCCCGAAATTCAGGTCGGGCCAGTACTTTGTGAGCACGCCGTCCAACAAGAATGGGCCGTTCGGCGCAGTCTGGCGCAGCGAAATATGTGGGTCTTCCGTCCTGCCCAACCATGGACCGCCAAAGCCGCTCGTGGCCCAAACGCCGGTCAGAAAGCAGTGGCGGTTCGGTGCCGCGGCGATATGTACCGGAGGCTGGTTATCCCGCCACGCGATGCTGTACCGGTTGGCAGTCACGGAGATACACGTTGCGGTCGCCCTAACTCCGTTTCCGGTTCCGGCTTTTAAGACGAGATTCCAGAACCCAGCTTGCGGGACGATCTCAGCGCTCGCGTCAAGCGCATGCACGTTCGACAAGCTCGAACCGTTCGTGGGCGTTCTTCCGTCGCCGTAAAGCTCACCCGAGATTCCACTGAGGAAGCATGTTTGCTGACCTACCGGGCCAAGCTTGAAAGCACGAATGCCGGTGCCATGCCAATCATAGGATGTCGTCGCGCCTCCGTCGATGGCCAGTGCAGATGCGGTTACGGGGACGAGGACGGTGGCGGCAACAGCGATCGACGCCGCAAAACTGAGCCGCACAAAGCCGTTGGTAATGCGTTGCATATATATTTCCTTTGTTTACACTGTGGTCGTGCGCAACTGACGTTCGTTTGTTCGACGCCTCGAAAAAGCGCACGCAAAGCGGTTGTGGCCTAGAGCAGGCGTGAGCGCGCTCTCAGTTATGGACGCGAGGGCTCTCATCCGTCGGAATCGCTCAGAGCGAGTCCAGCAGCGTGATGGAACGTCTCGTGAGAGGGCTCGGCGCAATCGATGGCGCTATGCGTTGCAGACGTTCTTCGGCTGCGGGATACCAGGGTGTTGGCAGCATCCGCTCCGGCGCGAAGCCGGAGTGTCAGAGAGCAGCTCTATCGTAGCGGCAGGTACGGTCCAAACACTTACGGCGCCGCTTACACGGCGCTTACCGGCTCGTACGTATGCTACGGGCGCGTGCTGCCTTGGCCGGGGCGCTCCGGCAATGCGGGCATCGCCGTTGGCGCGGGAACCGTTTCCGGGTGTTCCCAGATGGTTTTCGCGGCCGTCGGCAGATGGTCGGGCGTGCGCTTCATGAAGTACGTGAGCTGCCAGATCGACTTCTCGTCGAGCGCCGGGCTGAAGAACGGCATGCCGGTGAAGCGGATGCCGTGCTCGATCTTCCAGAGCGTCACGCCTTCGGGATCGTCCATCACGTCGTTCTTGTTGAACTGCGGCGGAGGCACGCCGAGGCCGCGCGCGATCGCGTTCGGGGTGGAGTTCGCGGTGCCGTGGCAGACGGCGCAGTTCTGCACGTACAGCTTCGCGCCGGTCTCGATGTCGGCGTCGGTTTGCGTGTAGGGATACGGCGGCTTCGGCGCTTCGCGCGCCGTCGTCGCGTTGAGCGACGTTTTCGCTGCCCAGCGCTCCCCGGGAAACGGCGGAGCGTCGGCGCGCGCGGGGACTCGCCCCGTCTTCACCGCTCCGTAGACGACGAGGGCGATCACGATCAGCGCGGCGACGAAGCCGGTCAGAAATCCACGCATACCGTCCAGTCTTCTCCCTTCGGCTGAGGAATCAACACGCGCCCGGCCGCAACGACTCGGGCCGCGGCGAGGGTTGGGTGAGGACGATGGCCATCGCACCGCCGCGCGGCAAGTCGCTCGAGGAGCTCCGCTTCGACAACTCCTTCGCCGCGCTCGGCGACGCGTTCTCGGAACGGCGGACCCCGGCCGGGATCGCGGGCGCGCGCCTCGTCGCGTTCAGCCCCGAGGCGGGCGCGCTGATCGACCTGCGTCCCGGTGAGGAACGGCGCGCCGAGTTCGCCGACCTCGTGAGCGGGAACGCCCTCGTGCCGGGGATGGAACCCGTCGCTGGGCTGTACGGCGGGCATCAGTTCGGCGTGTGGGCGGGGCAGCTCGGCGACGGCCGCGCGATCTTGCTCGGCGAAGTGCGCAATGACCGGGACGAGCCCTGGGAGCTGCAGATCAAGGGCGGCGGCGTCACCGCGTTCTCGCGCTTCGCCGACGGCCGGGCGGTCGTCCGGTCCACGATTCGCGAGTTTCTCGCCAGCGAAGCGATGCACGCGCTCGGGGTCCCGACGACGCGCGCGCTCGCGATGGCCGCCGGCGACGAGCCCGTGCTGCGCGAGCGCGTGGAGCGCGCCGCCACCGTGATCCGCATGGCGCCGACGTTCGTGCGCTTCGGCTCCTTCGAGATCTTCCACTACCGCAAGCGGCATGCGGAGGTGAAAGCGCTCGCGGACTACGTGATCGACCGCTTCTACCCGGAGTGCGGCGACGGCGACGACCGCTACGCGCGTTTTTTCGCGACCGTCGTCGAGCGCACCGCGGCGCTCATGGCGCAGTGGCAAGCCGTCGGCTTCGCGCACGGCGTGATGAACACGGACAACTTCTCGATCCTCGGGCTCACGCTCGACTACGGCCCGTACGGCTTTCTCGAAACCTACGAGCCCGGGTTCGTCTGCAATCACAGCGACGAAAGCGGACGCTACGCGTTCGACCGCCAGCCGACGATCGGCTTGTGGAATTGTCACGCGCTCGCGGAGGCGCTGTCGTCGCTGATCGAGCGCGACGCGCTCGACGCGGCGCTCGCACGGTACGAGCACGCGTACCGAACCACGCTGCTGGCGCTCCTGCGCGCGAAGCTCGGCGTGCTCGACGCGCGCGACGACGACGCGGAGCTGGTGGTCGAGCTGTTCGGGCTGCTCGAAGCGCGGCGCGTCGACTGGACGAACTTCTGGCGCGCGCTCTCGCACGCCGACGCGAGCGCGCTCGCGCTGCTCGGCGACGACGAGTCGTCGCGCGCGTGGCTCGCGCGCTACGCACGGCGCGCCGAGGGGGACCCGCGCGCCGGCGCGGCGCGGCGCGCTGCGATGCGCGCGACCAACCCCAAGTACGTGCTGCGCAACTGGGTCGCACAGGAAGCCATCGCGGCGTGCGAGTCGGGCGACGACAGCGTCGTCGGCGAGGTACTCGACGTGCTGCGCGCGCCGTTCGACGAACACGTCGAGCACGCGGCGTGGACGCAGGCCGCGCCTGCACAGTACGCGGGCTTGTCGGTGAGCTGCTCGTCGTAGCCTCAAGGACGCGGGACCGCGCGGCGGGAACGCGGGCCGGGTGGAACGGCACGGCGAGGTTCGATTACTGATTCGCGGAATTGCGCGCGGCGTCGCGAGCACGGAGGTTGCGGAACTCTTCGCGCCGTTCGGTGCCGACCCGGAGCGCATCGCGTTGCCGCGCGACCGGCGCACGCGCCGCCGCAAGGGAATCGCCTACGTGATGGTGCCCAATGCGAAGTTGGCTGCCGCCGCGATCAAGGCGCTCAACAATACCGTGCTGCAGGAGAAGACGATCACGATCGAGACCGCCGCGGAACGCCCGCCGAAACGGCCGCGCCGTTTCAGCGGCCCGCCGCGCCGGTTCTAGGACTACTGGAGATATTTCTCGACGGTCTCGGCGCTGCGCTCGTGCGCGACGTCGGGATCCTGTCCGAACTCCTCGCGGGCGCGGCGCTGGCGCAGGAGATCCCACAGCCGGTCCAATTGGACGTTGATGTCGCCGAGGCGGGTACGCTCGGCGGACGACACGGTGCCGCCCTTCTCCAGCAGCTGATGCTCCTCGGCGACGAGGCGTTCGATCTGCTGGTGGAGCTCCTGGTCGTTCACAGTGCCCACTCTTCCCGTTCGGGCGGCGAACGACCCACGGCCGGGGCCCCGCAGTTCTCGAAGGGGACCGCTCGCGGCTCCTACGAAGGTACGCGAGTTTTGCCGGGCCGCTGCGTACACTCCAGGGTAAGCGGCCAATTGAAGGCGGCTTCGCCGCCCCTGTCATCGAGGAGAGATCGTGGCACACGCAGAGGCCTATAAGGACCCCGGCACGCCGGAAGAACAAACCCGGCGCGTCTTCATGGCGAACGCGGTCATCGCGCTCGGCGGCGTGATCGGGATCGGCCTGGTCATCCCGTTGCTGGGCTCTTTGATCCCGGCAGCGGACGCGACGGCCGACCAGTGGTCGGGGCTCACGCCCGAGCAGGCCTCGGCGTTCAAGAAAGCGACCAGCGGTCCGGTCAAGGTCACGTTCAACGTTCACGAAACGAACGGGTACCTCGGCGCCACCGACACCGAGCAGTTCGTGTGGGCGGTGAAAGCGACCGACGAGCAGATGAAAAAAGCTCGCCCGGAACTCTTCTCCGGCATCGACAAGCTGCCGTATCCCGCGGTGAGCATGGGCTTCGTGGTGTTCAGCCCGATCTGCCCGCACCTCGGCTGCAAGTACAGCTGGGACCAGAAGAAGAGCAAGTTCATCTGCCCGTGCCACGGCTCGGAGTACAGCGAGCTCGGCGTGCACGAGGCGGGTCCGGCGCTGCGCGGCCTCGATCCGCTGCCGCTGCGCGAGTACCAAGGCAAAGTGCAGATCACGTGGATCGAGTACAAGTTCAACGCGCCGCAGCTGATCATCCAACGAGTCGGATAAGGGAGTATCCGGCTTCATGCTGACTTGGCTCGACCAGCGCACCGGCGTCGTCACGGCGACGAAGGGCTTTCTCACCGAGGACGTTCCGGGCGGCGCCTCCTACTGGTACGCGTTCGGCAGCGCGACGATGTTCGCGCTGATCCTCCAGATCGCGACCGGCATCTTCCTCACGTTCCATTACGTGCCGTCGACCGCTACCGCATATGAATCGACGAAGTACCTCATCGAGAAGGTTCCGTTCGGGCACTTCGTGCTGTCGTTGCACTATTGGGGCGCGTCGGCGATGATCGCGTTCATGCTCATGCACTTGCTGCAAGGCCTGCTGTGGGGCGCGTACAAGAAGCCGCGCGAGCTCCAGTGGATCGTCGGCGTCCTGCTGTTCATCATGACGCTCGTGCTCGGCCTCACCGGCTATCTGCTGCCGTGGGACCTCAACGCACTGCTCGCATCGCGCGTCGCGATCAACATCTCGGGCAACGCGCCCGTCCTCGGGACGGCCGTGCTGAATTTTCTCCAGGACGGCAACGGGATCAGCACGCTCACGATCACCCGGTTTTTCGGCATCCACGTGTGGCTCGTGCCGGCGCTGCTCATCGGGCTGGTCGCAATGCATCTCGCGATCTTCCGCTGGAACGGGCCCGCAGGACCGCCGATCGACGAGGCGCCCAAGCTCAAGCCCGGCCGCTTCTGGCCGGAACAGCTGTTCATGGACACCGTGCTGTCGTTCGCGATGTTCGCGCTCATCGTCGTGCTGTGCTGGGTCTCGCCCGCACCGCTCGACGCGAAGGCCGATCCGAACGACGCGGTGTTCGTCCCGTATCCCGCCTGGTATTTCCTCGCGCTGTACGCGCTGCTCGACATCGTCGGTAAGTTCCCGCCGCAGATCGTGCAGATGGCAACGCTGTTCGCGACGATCATTGGCCCGACGCTGCTCGTCGTGCTGCTGCTCGTCCTGCCGTTCGTCGACCGCAATCCGTCGCGCCGCTTGTCGCGGCGCCCGTGGGTGCTCGCCGGAACGGCGCTCGTGGTGATCGGCGCCATCGCGCTGAGCTTCGTCGGCCAGTCCAACGTCGTCGAGCAGCAGCTCGCGCACAACATCATCGGCCCGCACGCACCGGTCGCGGCCGCGGCAGCCGGCAACGGCGCGCTCCAGACCGGCCCCGCCGGCACGTCGAGCAGTTCCGGCAGCTCGGCGAAGGGCACGACGCCGGCGAGCGCGGGCGCCGGGGCATCGGTGTACACGACGAACTGCATCGGCTGCCACGGCGACAAGGGCCAAGGCGTCCCCGGCCAGTTCCCGCCGCTGGCGGGCAACCCGTTCGTGACGGGTGATCCGAAGCCGGTGATCGGCGCGGTGCTCAACGGCCTCAGCGGCAAGATCGACGTGAAAGGCCAGACGTACAATCAGCAGATGCCGCCGTGGAAAGGCACGCTGACGAACGCCCAGATCGCCGACGTCATCACCTACATCCGCAACGCTTGGGGCAACAAAGCGAGCACGGTGACCGAAGCGCAAGTCGCCGCGGGCGGCAAGTAGAAAGCAACGAGCCCGCCGATACGGCGGGCTCGTCTCGTTTCAGTCGCGGCGTCTCGCGTTCGCTTCGAGCGCGATCGGTGACAGGTTCGACGCAACGTCGCGGTAGAGATGGCGCATCGCGTCGATGAGCAGCGAGCCGACGCGGAAGATGCCGTCGCCCGACAGGCGCAGCGCGGTCCACGGCGTGCCGTTGTGGCGCTGCACCAGCAGATACGTGTCGGCGCCCGCCGCGTAGATCGCGAACTGGTCGGATTCCGCGACCGGCTCCATGCCTTCCAGCTCCGCCAGGCCGATCTCGTCGATGAAGTTCATTGGACCGTTCCACCTCACGGCCGCGGCAGCGCGGTCGCCGTATTGCGGCTTCGGCGCTAGCGAACCGGGACCCGCACGACGGCCTCTTTCGCACGCACGGTGACGTACGCCGGCGGTTTCGCGCTGGTTACCATGCGCGGCTCCGCGGCGACCCACGCCAACCGCTGGATGCACATCATGCCCATCTTCTTGGGCGAACGGAATTGCTCGAGGTTGAACTGCGGCGGGTAGATCGTCAACAGCGACGAGTCGAAGCGGGCCGCCTGGCACGGGTCGTTCACGAGCGCCTCACCGGTGAGCACGTAACCGTGCGCGGTGCGCCGGGCGCGCAACTCGCGAAGATCGAGCGCGGGCGTCCCCGGAACGAGCGGGGTGGTTGTCGCCGTCGCCGGCGGCGTGGTCTGCGCGGCGACGCGCGCGGGCGCCGAACCGCAGAGGAGCGCTGCGCTTGCGAGGGCGCAGATCAAGCGTGTCGTCTGCATACGGACCGCTTCGCAGTAGCCGCGGCGAAACCCAGCCGCGTCAACCGCCGGAACAGACCGCGCCTCCGACGTGCAGGAGTGCCGCGCGCGGGTGCTGCGGGAACGGGGTTCGCATCACGATCTCGGCCGTGCGCCGGAACGACCGCGCGAGCTCGGCGAGGCGCTGCGCGTCCTGCGGGCGCGCGACGATCCAGACGTCGCCGCCCGGGCAGATCGTGGAGACGAAACCAGCGTTGTTCTTGATGTCGCGCACGGGCGGCGTGGTGTAGAACAGCAGCCCGTTGCCGCCGCTCACACCGCCGATCGCGACGACGTCGCCCGGCTTGCGGCCCGCGTCGATGGTGCGCGCGATCGGCGGGATCGGCTTGAGCGGTTCGGCGGCCGGCTCGGCGACGAGCGCGATGAAGAGCACGAGCGCGCCGCTGGTCAGCGCGAGGACGTACGGCGACCACGCGGCCGTGCTGCGCCGTGCGATCGCGACGGCCGTGAGCACAGAGCCCGCTAGCATGGTCACGCCGAGCACCACCAGCTGGCCGTTGAGCGCGGCGAGGTCGACGTCGAGCCGGTTGCTGCGCGAGAACGCGCCGATCGCGAACGCGACGCAGCCGATGAACACGGGGATCGTCGCGGCGGAGATCACCGCGGCGCGGCGGTCGGCGCCCGCGCGCACGCGCTCGAACCACAGTGCGACGAGAATCGCGAGCGCGGGCAGCAGCAGCGCGATATAGTTCGGCAGCTTCGTGCTCGCGAAGCTGAAGAACACGAACGGTACGACGGTCCACACGATCGCGAGGCGTGCGAACGCGCCGTCCGGCTGGTGCGACGCGCGCCACGCGGCCGCGAGCGCGACCGGAACGAAGGCGATCCACGGAAAGAAGCCGAGGATCACGACGGGGACGTAGTACCAGATCGGCCCCGTCTGGTTTTCGATCACGCTCGTGTAGCGGCCGAACGTGTAGTGCCCGATCAGCTCGCCGACGGCGCCCGGACCCACCCGCGCGGCGAGCGCGACGAACCACGGCAGCGTGACGGCGACGAACGCCAGCGCGGCGAGCGCGACTGCGCGTTTGCGCGGCGCGGCGAGCCGGCCCGCGCGGTGCTCCCACAACGTCCACACGCCCACGATGAGCGCGGTGATGACGGGTGCGACCGGGCCTTTCGCCAGCGTCCCCACCGCGAGCGCGAGCGCGCCGAATACGAACGCGCGGTCGCGCCGGACGACGTCGCCCGACGGTTCGAACGCGCGGTACCACCACAGCACCGCGGCGGCGATCGCGAAGTCGAGCAGCGCGTCCATGATCGCGAGGCGCCCGACGATGGCCTGCATGAGGCTCGTCGAGAGCACGATCGCGGCGACCATCCCGGCGCGCTCGCCGGCGATGCGCGCCGTCGCGTAACCGACCGCGCCACCCATCGCGATCGTCGCGAGCGCCGACGGCAGGCGCAGCGCGAACGCCGTCGCGCCGAACACTTTCGCGAACAGCGCCGCGATCCAGAAGTACAGCGGCGGCTGGACGAACCACGGCGCGGAGTTGAGGTGCATCACGACCCAGTCGTGGGTCAACAAGATCTCGCGGGCGACCTCACCGTATGCGGTCTCGCTGTTGTCCCAGAGCGTGCCGATGCCGAGCCCCGGCAGGGTCACGAGCGCGGCAAGCAGCGCGCCGAGAAGTGCCGCGCGCGCGGGGACGGATCGCATCTGCTGGAAGATAGGGCTTGTGTATCCCCTCGCCCTCTCGGTCCGCGGCCGGCGCGTCATCGTCGTCGGCGGCGGCGCCGTCGCCGAGCGCAAGGTTCGCGGTCTGCTCGGTGCCGAGCCGGCGGTCGTCGTCGTCAGCCCGACGCTCACGCCGCCGCTCGCTGCACTCGCCGAGGCGGGCGCGATCGATTGGGAGCCGCGCGGCTACGCGACCGGCGACCTCGCCGGCGCGTTCATCGCGTTCGCCGCGACGGACGACGACGCGACCAACGCCGCGATCGCGGCCGACGCGCACGCGGCGGGCATCCTGGTGAACGACGCTTCCGACGTCGACCGGGGCGACTTCGCGACGCCCGCCGTCCACCGGTCCGGCCCGTTGACCGTCAGCGTCGATTCGGGCGGCCTGTCGCCCTCGTTCACCAAACGCATCCGCGACGAGCTCGCCTTGCAGTTCGACGCGCGCTATGCCCGCGCCGCGGCGACGCTGGGCGCGCTGCGCGAGCGCGTCCAGATCGTCGTGCCGCCCGAACAACGCGCCGCCGTGATGAAGCACTTCGCCGAGCGCGACGTCGACGAGCTCGCGACGATGAAGGCCGGCGCGGTGGAGCACGAGGTGGAACGGGCCGCCGACACGCTGGCCGGGGTCGTCCCCGCGCAGACCGAGCCGCTGGTGTGCGCCACGCGCGCGAGCCTGCTCGCGATGACGCAGGCGCGCACCGTGATGTCCGTCCTCGCGAAGGCGGGGCTTCCGTCCACGGTCCTCGAGGTCACGACGCGCGGCGACGCCGTGCAGGACCGCTCGATCGCCGCGATCGGGACCGACAACGTGTTCGTCAAAGAGCTGGAGCTCGCGCTGCGGGAGGGACGCGCCGACTACGCGGTCCACTCGTGCAAGGATCTGCCGAGCACGCTCTCCGAGGACATGACCCTGGCCGCCGTCACCGCCCGCGAGGACGCGCGCGACGCGTTTTGTTCCGAGCGCTACCCCGCGTTCGCCGATCTCCCGGCCGGCGCGCGCGTCGGGACGTCGTCACCGCGCCGGCGCGCGCAGCTGCGGTCGCTGCGGCCGGACCTCGTGTACGACGACGTGCGCGGTAACGTGGACACGCGGTTGCGCAAGCTGCGCGACGGCGACTACGCCGCGATCATCCTTGCCGCCGCGGGCTTGGACCGGCTCGGCGTGCGCGCCACCCACACGGTGCCGTTCGCGGTCGACGTCGTCACGCCGGCGGTCGGACAGGGTGCGCTCGGGATCGAGACCCGTGCCGGCGACGGGCTCGCCGCCCGCCTCGACGCCATCGTCGGCGACCCGCGGACGTCGATCGCGGTACGCGCCGAGCGGGCGTTTCTGCGGACGGTCCACGGCGGCTGCCAGGCGCCGATCGGGTGCCATGCCACGTGGTCCGACGGCCGGTTCCGGGTGGTCGGCGCCGTTGCCGCCGAGGACGGCAGCCAGGTGCTGCGCGCCGAGCGGGACGCCGTGATCGGGATCGCCGACCTCGCGTCCGCCGAAGCCGTCGCCGTCGCGCTCGCGCGCGACCTGCTCGCCGACGGCGGCAGCACACTACTGGGCGGCGGACCGCTCACCGGCCGCGTCTTCCTGCTGCCGCGGACGCAAGACCGGCCCAGCCGGATCGCTCCGGCGCTGCGCGACGCCGGCGCCGAGGTCGTCGAAGCGGCCGACAGTGCGACCGCGACCGAAGCGCTCGGTGGCCGCGTGCCCAGCGTGATCCTGTTCCCGTCGTCGGGCTCGGTCAGCGCGATCACCGACTATTTGTCCGGCCTGCGCGGCGGCGGACACCGGCCGCTGGTCGCCGCGATGGGCGCGTCGTCGTCGGCGACGGCGGGCGCGCACGGCTGGCCGCCGGACGTCGTCGCGTCGTCGCCGGAAGTCGGCGCGTTCGTGCAGAGCGTGACGCGTTTCGTGTTGGAGAACGGCGGATGAAGACGATTCAGCGGACCACCCTCGTCGCGCGGCCGCGGCGGCTGCGCTCGAGCGCCGCGATGCGTGCGCTCGTGCGCGAGACGCAGATCAACCGCGACGGCCTCGTGCAGCCGCTCTTCGTGGTCGCCGGCGAGGGCGTCGTGCAGCCGATCGGTTCGATGCCGGGCGTGTCGCGCTACTCCGTCGACAGGGTCGTGCGCGAATGCCGCGAGCTCGACGCCGTAGGCGTGCGCGCGGTGCTGCTGTTCGGCATCCCCGACGCGGCGCAGAAAGACGCGTACGCGACGATCAACCACGATCCGAACGGGATCGTGCAGCGCGCCGCGCGCGCGATCAAAGACGCGCTGCCCAAGCTGCTCGTGATCGCGGACCTCTGCAACTGCGAGTACACCGACCACGGCCACTGCGGGATCCTCGACGCGTCGGGTGACGTCGACAACGACCGCACCCTCGACGTGCTCGCGAAGACGGCACTGACGTACGCGCGTGCCGGCGTCGACATCGTCGCGCCGTCCGACATGATGGACGGCCGCGTCGCGGCGATTCGCAGCGCGCTCGACGACGAGAGCTTCACCAAGACCGCGATCATGTCGTACGCGGCGAAGTACGCGTCGGCGTTCTACGGGCCGTTTCGCGAAGCGGCCGAGTCCACGCCGTCGTTCGGCGACCGCCGGACCTATCAGATGGATCCCGCTAACGTGCGCGAGGCGCTCAAAGAAGTGCGGCTCGACATCGAAGAAGGCGCCGACGTCGTGATGGTCAAGCCCGCGATGGCGTACCTCGACGTCGTGCGCGCGGTGCGCGAGATGACGGATCTCCCCGTCGCGGTATATCACGTCAGCGGCGAGTACTCCATGCTCAAGGCCGCCGCGGAACGCGGCTGGATCGACGAGGAACGCGCCGTCGACGAGACGCTCACCGCGATGACGCGCGCAGGCGCCGACGTGATCATCACCTACTTCGCCAAAGATTATTTGCGCCGGGTTCGCACGTGATTTCCATCGGCGTTTGCATCCTCGCGGGCGGCGAGGCCACGCGGCTGCCGGGCAAGCTCGCGCTCGAGGTGGGCGACGTTCCGATGTTGGTGCGAGTGTATCGCAACGTGTCGCCGGGGCGCGAGACATGGCTGTCCACCAAAGGCGAATTGCCGGCCGAGATCCGCGCGCACGTCGACGCGCCGCAGGTCGTCGACCGCTGGCCGCTGCGCGGTCCGCTGTCAGGGCTGCTCTCGACGTTGAGCGAGATGCGCACCGAGTGGGTGTTCGCGGTGGCAGGCGACGCGCCGTTCGTCGACGCGGCGTTCATCGACCGGCTCGCCGCGCACGTCGCGCCGCAGCACGAGGCGATCGTACCGATGCACGACGAGAACGCGAAGCGCATCGAGCCGCTCGCCGCGCTCTACCGGCGCGACGCGTTCCTGCGCGAAGGCATGCCGGTGCTGCTCGGCGGTCACGGCGCGCTGCGCCTCGTGATCGACCGCCTCAAGACGCGCTACGTTCCGGTGCGCGACGAGCAGGCGTTCGCGAACGTCAACACGCCCGACGACTACGCGAAGCTGCGCGGCGCGATCGTATGAACCGAGCCCGTTCGGATGCCGCGTTCGCGGCGGCGCAGCGCGTGATTCCCGGCGGCGTGAACTCCACCGTGCGCGCGTTCAAGGCGGTCGGCGGCAACCCGGTGTTCGTGCGCGAGGCCAAGGGCGCGTACCTCACCGACCTCGACGGAAACCGCTATCTCGACTACGTGCTTTCGTGGGGGCCGATGATCGCGGGACACGCGCACCCCGCCGTCGTCGAAGCGATCAAGCGCGCCGCCGAGCGCGGCACGTCGTTCGGCACGCCGACGGAGTACGAGACGGAGCTCGCCGAGATCATCGTGCGAGCGGTGCCGTCGGTGGAGAAGGTCCGCTTCTGCTCGTCCGGGACCGAGGCCACGGCGAACGCGATTCGGCTCGCGCGCGGTGCGACCGGGCGCGACAAGATCGTCAAGTTCGCCGGCTGCTACCACGGCTCGGCCGACGCGTTTCTGATCAGCGCGGGCTCGAGCGCGCTGACGATCGGCAAGCCGGACTCCAAGGGCGTCACGGCGGGGACGGCGCGCGACACGATCGTCGTCCCGTTCAACGACGCAGGTGCCGTGCGCTCGGCGTTCGAGCAGCACGCCGGCGAGATCGCGTGCGTCATCGTCGAACCGTACGTGGGCAACATGGGGCTCGTGCTGCCGCTGCCCGGCTTCCTGGCCGCGCTGCGGACGCTGACGCGCGAGCACGGCGCGCTGCTGGTGTTCGACGAGGTCATGACGGGTTTTCGCGTCGCGTACGGAGGCGTCCAGGCCCGCGACGGCGTCCTGCCGGACATCACGACCCTGGGCAAGGTGATCGGCGGCGGCCTGCCCGTGGGGGCCTTCGGCGGAAGCGCGGCGATCATGGACCGGCTGACGCCGGACGGCGACGTGTTCCAGGCCGGCACGCTCTCGGGCAACCCGATCGCGATGGCGGCCGGGCTCGCGACGCTGCGGCTGCTCAGCGAAACGTCGTACGTGCATCTCGAAGCCCTCGGGCGGCGTCTCACCGATGGCATGGCGGATGTGTTCCGCCGGCGCGGCGTCCCGCACACGGTCGCCGTCGCCGGTTCGATGGTCGGGTTCTTCTTCGCGGACGGGCCGGTGACGGACTTGACGAGCGCGAAACGGTCGGACACGGTGCTGTACGGACGGTTCTTCCACGCGATGCTCGACCGCGGATTCTATCTGGCGCCCTCGCAGTTCGAAGCGGGCTTCCTGTCGCTCGCGCACGACGAAGCGGAGATCGACCGCACGATCGCGGCCGCGGACGACGCGCTCGCGGAGGCGTACGCGTGCCGCTAGTCTGTCTCGGCCTGTCGCATCACACCGCGCCGGTCGACGTGCGCGAGCGCCACACGTTTCCGCCGCAGAAGATGGGCGAGGCGCTGATCGCGCTGCGCGACTACGAAGCGGTCCGCGAGGCCGCGATGCTGCAGACCTGCGGGCGGCTTGAGATCTACGCCGAGCTCGAGGACTACGAGATCGGCGTCGGCCAGCTCAAGTCGTTTCTCGGCAACTTCCGCCACGGCGACGTCAGCGACATGGACTCGTACATGTACACGCTGCTCGGCACGCAGGCGATCGAACATCTCTTCCGGGTGAGCACCGGGCTCGACTCGATGCTGATAGGGGAAGCGGAGATCCTCAGCCAGGTCAAGGACGCGTACGTGCAGGCGCAGCGCGCGCGCTCGCTCGGCAAGACGCTGCACACGCTCTTCCGCGAAGCGCTCGAAGCCGGCAAAGAGGCGCGCACGCATACCGCGATCTCCGCCGACTCCGCGTCGGTCGCGAGCGCGGCGGTCCTCTACGCGAAGCAGCACCTCGGCGAGCTGACCGGCAAGCGCGTCCTGATCGTCGGCGCGGGCAAGATGGGCGCCGTCGCCGCGCGCCGGATCAAGGCGGAAGGTGCCGCCGACATCGTGCTGCTGAACCGCTCGCACAAGCGCGCGCTCGAGGTCGCGAGCGAGCTCGGCGACATCGCACGCGTCGCCGAGATGCCGGGCCTCGTGGACGCACTGCGGACCGCGGACCTGGTCGTGACGTCGACGGGCGCGTCGCACTTCATCCTCACGCCGGGCAACGTCGCCGAAGCGATGCTGGCGCGACCGCAGCGCCCGCTGTTCATCGTCGACATCGCGGTGCCGCGCGACGTCGATCCCGACATCGCACGAATCCCCGGCGTGGGCGTCGTCGACGTCGACGCGCTCAAGGACGTCGTCGACGATACGCTCGAGAAACGCCGCGAAGCGATCCCGCTCGTCGAGCGGATCATCGGCGAGCACGTCGAGCGCTTCCAGCAATGGTATCAATCGCGCGTCGCCGTCCCGGTGATCGCGTCGCTCACCCGCAAGGCGGAGTCGATCCGCGCGGCGGAGCTCGAGCGGCTCTTCGCGCGCATCCCCGGCCTCACCGAGCGCGAGCGCAGCCTCATCACCGGCGCGTCGATGACGATCGTCTCGAAACTGCTGCACAGCGCGATCGTGCGCTTCCGCGACAAGGCCGTCGAGAACCGGGCCGAAGCGCTGACGCACGCGAAGATGCTCGACGAGCTGTTCGAGCTGCGCGCGCTCAACGGCGACCCGTTGTTTCCGTCGGCCGCAGCGCTCGAGGACGCCGACGAATAAATGGCGGAGCGCCGCGGCAAAGTCTGGCTGGTCGGTGCGGGCCCCGGTGATCCGGGGCTTTTGACGCTGAAAGGGGCGCGCGCGCTCGCGCAGTGCGACACGCTGGTGTACGACTACCTCGCGTCCGCGGCGATCGTGGGGCTGGCGCCGCCCGACTGCGAGAAGATCTACGTCGGCAAGAAAGCCGGGGAGCACACGCTCACGCAGGACGAGATCACGGCGCTGATCGTGCGGCTCGGGCTCGCCGGAAAAAAGGTCGTGCGCCTCAAGGGCGGCGACGTGTTCGTGTTCGCGCGCGGCGCCGAGGAAGCGCACGCGCTTGCGCGAGCCGGCGTTCCGTTCGAGATCGTCCCGGGGATCACGTCGGCGATCGCCGCGCCGGCCTACGCGGGCATCCCGGTGACGCACCGCGACCACAACACGTCGTTCACGATCGCGACCGGACACGAGGACCCCACCAAAGGCTACTCCTCACTCGACTTCGCGAAGCTCGCGAACCGCAAGGCGACGACCATCTTTCTGATGGCGATGGGCAACCTCGCGGGGATCGTCGCGAAGCTGAAAGAGCACGGGCTCGACGGGGACACGCCGGTCGGCATCATCCATGAAGGCACGAAGCCGGCGCAAGAAGTGCTGGTCGCCACCATCGACACCGTGATCGCCGAGGTCGCGCGCACGGGGATCTCCGCGCCGGCGATCGTCGTGATCGGCGACGTGGTGCGCGAGCGCGAGCACATCCGCTGGTTCGACGCGCAGCCGCTGTTCGGCAAGCGCGTGCTGGTCACGCGGCCCGCGCATCAAGCCGACGACTTCGCGACGCGGCTGTGGGAAGCCGGCGCCGAACCGATCGTCGCGCCGACGATTGCGATCGGACCACCGGACGATTCGGCTGCGGCGCGCGCGGCCGTCGCGCGGGTGCGCGAGTACGACTGGACGGTGTTCACCAGCCGCAACGGCGTCGACGCGTTCTTCGACGTGCTGGGCGAGCTCGGCCGCGACGCGCGCGCGTTCGGCGACGTGAAGCTCGCCGCGATCGGGCCGAAAACCGCCGAAGCGCTGGCGGCGCGCGGCATTCGCGTCGACCTCGTGCCGCCGGTGTTCGTCAACGAGGCGGTCGCGGCGCAGCTGCTCGCGCGCACGGCACCCGGCGACCGCATCCTGATCTACCGCGCGCAGGAAGCACGCGACGTGCTGCCCGACACACTGCGCGAGCACGGCCGCGTCACCGACGTGGTCGCCGCGTACAAGACCCGTTTCGTCGACGATCCGCAACTGGCCGAAAAAGCCGCGCACGCCGACGTGATCACGTTCACGAGCTCGAGCACCGTCGCGGGCTTCGTGCACAACGTCCCGGCTGCGGCGCACGCGCTCGCGTCGAAAACGGTGGCGGCGATCGGCCCGATCACGGCGCAAACCGCGCGCGACGCCGGCATCCGCGTCGACGTGGTCGCCGACGAGTTCACGGTAGACGGTCTGCTCGCAGCGCTCGGCACAGCGGCCGCAGTTTGATTGCAGTGCCTTGACGGCTACTGCTCGAGTCCGCTATCATGTTGCCGAGAGCCGGGCGGTATCCAATCCGACCCGGACTCATCACGTTCGGGGAATCCGGGAGCGTAGACGATCAGGCCGTCTGCCGACGTTGCTCCGAATCGTCGAATCTTCGAACGTATCCGCACGTAGTATGGATACAATGGATCGCCGTTTCGAAATCGGCGCAGCACGTTGTACGCGATAATGTCGGCGAGTTGGATGTGGTTACTGCGCGCCGAGTCGTGAAAATATGGCCGCTCGACAACATGCGGCGGTCGGGGCGAACCTTGCCGGGCGGTAGTCCTCATGCATCGCGATGATCGTGCGATGCGCTCGTCCGTGCAGATTCGGATCCCGCTGGTCGAGGAAGAGTCGCCCAGGTTCATCCGCAAATGCGCACCACCGGTCCAACTGCCCGAGCAACATGCGGTAGCTAAGCGTGAACAGGTCGTACGAGCCGCGAAGAGAGCCAGCGCTTACGGCGGTCGGACCATGAACGACGGACGCGCACGAGGCGAACGGCAGCGCGTCGATCAGCTCGTAGAGATCGTGCCCGAACGAGCGCAACGCTTCGAGATCGAACCGCGAGAACGGGTTGCCCGAATGAGGGCGGACGTGAGCCATGCGCAGATCGTTCGACCGAATTTCGATCTCGTGCGGATGCCGTTGTCCAAAATACGCTCGCTTGAGGTCGTTCACCCCACGATCGATCCGCAGCCAGTGGTCATCGTCGAAGCCAATCGCGAGCAGGACGGCCCACGGCTGCGCGCTGTGCAGGTCGAACGTACCGGACTCATCGGCGTAAAATGCGAGCACCTCGTTCATTCACGCCGAACTGGCCCGATAGCAAGTTCCCCCGGCGGGCATCTTCGGTGAGGCCGGTCGACATTCTCGTCGGCGCCGCGTTCGCGAGCGTCGTTGCGCTCGTCGCGTGGCGCGCGCGGACGCTTACGCGCTCCGGCGCGATTGCCGCGTTCGTCGTCGGTACGCTGACGTATGGGGCGGGGACGGTTGGATTCACGCTCGTCTTGCTCGCGTTCTTCGGTTCGTCCGTCGCGTGGTCGCGGTTGGGCCGCGCGCGCAAGCGCGCGCTGGTGGACGTCGGCAAGCACGGTGCGCGCGACGCGCTGCAGGTGCTCGCGAACGGCGGGGTCGCGACAGTGTGCGCGGTCGGATTCGGCTTGACGCACGACGTTCGCTGGGCCGTTGCGTTCGCGGGCGCGTACGCCGCGGCGACCGCCGACACGTGGGCGACGGAGATCGGCACGCTCGCGCGACAGACGCCGCGGTCCATCGTGAACTTCCGCCCGGTCGCCACGGGGATGTCCGGCGGGATCACGCCGGCGGGCACCGCGGCGGAGATCGCCGGTGCGATCTGGATCGGGCTCGTCGCGCCCGTCGGCATCGTGCTCGCGTACATTGCCGGCGGCTCCGACTTCGGCTTCGGCTTCAGCGGGCCGGTCGTGTACGGGGTCGGCCTGCGAGAGCTGGCGATCGTCCCGATCGCCGGCATCGCGGGAGCGACCGTCGACTCGCTGCTCGGCGCGACGGTGCAGGAGCTGCGCCGGTGCGATGCCTGCGACCGCACGTGCGAGACCGACCCGCACGCCTGCGGCAACGCTACCCGTCTCGTCCGCGGCCTGCGCGGTGTGTCGAACGACGTCGTCAACCTGCTCGCGACCGCGGCCGGCGCCGCCGTGGCCGTGGCGCTGCCGTCGGCCCTCCGCTGAGCTGAAGCGGCAAGGTGCAAGTGCCGAAACCGACCTCGGTCGGCGCGTAGTCCAAGCCGTCGTGCGACGATGCGTCGCACTCCCACCATGGCCATCGAGATCATCAAAGACCGCGACGTCACCGAGCACGGCTCCCGCCTGATCCTGATCACCCTCGGGATCATGGCGGCGACGCTGATGCAGACGCTCGACTCCACGATCGTCAACGTCGCGCTCCCCACCATTCAGGGCAACCTCGGCGCGGCCCAATCGGAAGGCGCCTGGGCGGTGACCGGCTACATCATTTCGGCCGTCATCGTCATCCCGCTCACGCCCTGGCTGCAGACGCGCTTCGGGCGACGGCAATACTACTCGGTCGCGATCATCGGCTTCACGATCGCGTCGATACTGTGTGGGATCGCCGGCTCGATCGAGCAGCTGATCCTCTACCGGATCCTCCAAGGACTGTTCGGCGGCGGCCTCATCGCGACCGGACAGGCGGCGTTGCGCGACACGTTTCCGCGCCATCTGCTCGGCGCCTCGCAGGCCGTGTTCGCACTGGGCGCGCTCGTGGGCCCGTCGGTCGGACCGACGGTCGGCGGCTGGCTGACCGACAACTACTCCTGGAACTGGGTCTTCTTCATCAACCTCGTGCCGGGGATCTTCGCCGCGATCGTCGTGCTGACGATGATGCGCAATCCGTCCGATCCGAAGCCGATCCCGGTCGACGCGCTGGGACTCGGTCTGCTCGCGCTCGGCTTGGGCTCGCTGCAGTACATCTTGGGTGAAGGGCAGCGCGACGATTGGTTCGATTCGCCGCTGATCCGCTTGCTGACGTTCACATCGATCGGCGGACTGGCGGCGTTCGTCTGCTGGGAGCTCTGGGGAACGAAGCGCCCGATCGTCGACCTGCGCGCGTTCAAGTATCGCGCGATCGCGGCGGGCAGCGCGCTCGGTTTCGCAATCGGCTCGGTGCTGTTCGGGGCGACCGTGATCCTGCCGCAATACGTGCAGTCGGTCCTCGGCTTCACGGCGACGCTTTCGGGCGAGCTGATCTTCATCCGCGCGGCGTTCATCGCGCTGCTCACGCCGTTCATTGCGCGCGTGGCCGGCAGCGGGCGCATCGACACGCGCATCCTGCTGGTTACCGGCTTCTCGCTGATCGGCGCCAGTCAGATCTGGCTCGGCTACATCACCACCTCGCAGAACGATTTCAACTCGCTGCTGGGACCGACGATCATGGCGGGAGTGGGGCTCGCGCTGCTGTTCGTCCCGATCTCGATCGCGGTCATGAGCTCGGTGCCGCCGGAGGTCGTGCCGAAAGCGGCGGCGTTCCAGTCGCTTTCACTGCAGCTGGGCGGCTCGTTCTCGACCGCCGCGCTGATCACGCTGCTCGCGCGGCGCAACGCGTTCCACCAGGCCGTGCTCGCGCAGACGGCGACGCCCGACAACAGCGCGCTGCAGGCGCTGATCCAGCACACGCACAGCGCGACCGCGGCGCTCACCAACCTGTACGGGTTGATCCTGCAGCAGTCCAGCGTCATGGCCTACGCCGACGCGCAGTGGGCGCTGGGCGCGCTGACGTTCTTCCTGCTGCCGCTCGTGTTCGTGTTGCCGCGCCGCCGTGCGGGCGCCGGCGCCCCGGTCAACATCCCGGCCGAGTGACGCGTGCCGCTATTGAGCGGCGGCCTTCGCCCCGTACTTCTTGTCCAAATACGGAATCATGTCGTCGTCGTCGTCGAGAACGACGTCGCCGTCGACCAGGACGGGGATCGACGTCTGACCGGACACTTGCTTGACGACGTCGCGTTCCGCGTGGGAGTGCGGCACGTTGACGGTCTTGTAGTCGAGCAGCAGATCGGTCATCTTCTTGCGCACGCGCGCGCAGTACGGACACCATTCGGCTTGGTACAGGACCATATCGGTTTCTCGACCCATCGAGACTTCAGGACAGCGCGCACAGAAAAAGGTTGCGCCTGCGTCGGCGTCGGAGTTCCCGCACCTCACAGCGATGTTGGTGTCCGCTCCCCCGACCCCGCAGCGTGACCGCACCGCGATCGGGATCTCGATCGCCCTCCATTGCTGCGTCCTGGCCTTGCTGGCGATGCTCCCGGGATCGTCGTTTCCCACCACCGACCCGGACGAACGCGCGCTGCTCGTCGGGCAAATTCGCATCGAACACCGCCCGCCGCCGCAGATTCCGATCGTGCGGCGAGCGCCCGCCGCCCCTGCGGTGGTGACGCAGCAAGCGGCGCGACCCGTAATCCACACGCTCATCGCGACGGGCCGCGCCGCGCGCGCGATGGTGGTCGCAACGGAAGCGCGCGCCGCATACGTGCCGCAGACCGCGGCCGCTCCGAAACGCCCGCCGGTCGTGAACTACGCGACCACGCGGCTCGCCGCCGTGGCGACGCAGCCGAAGGCGGAGACCGCGTTGCAACCCGTGGCTACATCGGCACCGGCGCCCCCCGCGCCGAGCCCGGTCGCCGCGCGCGGTGAAGACGGGATCGGCAACTTCGGCGAGACGTATCCGGCATCGGTCGAGCCGTCGCTGCGCGCGACGCTGTTCGCCGGCATCAGCGGCATCGTCGTCCGCATCACCGTCGACGAGAGCGGTCGCGCGACGTCGATCGAGTTCGTGCGCGCGCCCGCCGATACGGCGCAGCGCGAAGAGCTGCGCACGCGGCTGCTCGCGGCGCACTTCATCCCCGCGAACTGCAACGGTCTGCGTTGCACGGGAACGGTCGAGCTAAAGAATTAGCGAGGCCCGTTAGCGCGCGCTGGTCGATTCGCAGATCGCCATGGGATCCGGGGCGTTCGCGGTCGGGCGCCACACGACGTTGCCATCATCGATCACCTTTTGGACCGCCTTGTACAAGGCCCAAAATGTCGCGCGATCTTGATCCGCCGGGCCGTAAGCTTCGCTCCACGTCGTTCGGCGGCTGTCGCGCACCACGCTGATCAGCGTACCGCGCGTATCGGTCGTCACCCAACCGATTTCGATCAGCGCACCGCGCGCGTTGGTCGTGACCCGCCCGGATTGGGTCTCGCTCGGCTTGAAGAAGCTCGACCGCATGAAACGTTCCGCGAGCGCGTGGTACGCATCGGCACCGACGTTCGCAACTTGCACGAGGTTCAAGGTTCGGTCGGCGGTCGGTGCTCGCACGGGATCTCCCGGCGGGGTGATCACACGGACGACCGAGCCATCGGGTTTCAGCACGACCCCCTGGAGCCCGGGCCCGCCGGGAGCCTCCAGACCGAAGTGGCAGTCGGTGACAACGATTTCGCTGACGGTCGGCGTCGCCGGCGCTGCGCCGAGCAGGAACACCATCGCGGCGAGCACCGCGACGGCGCGCATCAGCGCTGCTCGAAGTCGAACGGGATGCCGAGGTCCGCGGCGAGCTTCTGCAAACCGTCCCACACTTTCACGTGTACCGGCACGCCGTGCTCGCGGTTGTACAGCGTCTTTTCGTGCTCGATCTCGCCCGCGACGTAAATGCGCTCGTGGCCCGGCGCTTTTGCGGAGTCCTTGAACGCGCGCAACTCGGTGTCCATGTCGGCTTTGAATTGCTCGGGATCGCGGAAGCCGTCGATCTTGAACGCCGCGAAGAAATGCGAGATCTTGCCGGGCAGCGGACCGTCGCTCGGGTTCGGCAGGTCGTTGCCGAACGCGCCGCCCGAGAGCACGCCGCAGAGGATGTCGACGAGCAGCCCCAAGCCGTACCCCTTGTGGCCGCCGTTGTCCACGCCGTAGCCGCCAAGCGGCAGCAGCGCGCCTTTGAGCGCGACCTGCGGGTCGAGCGTCTCGTGACCGTTCGCGTCGATCGCCCAGCCCGGGTTGAGCTGCTTGCCCTTGCGGTTGTAGACTTCGAGCTTGCCCTTGGGGACGGTCGTCGTCGCGAAATCGAGCACGAATGCCGGCTCGTTCTTCGCGGGGATCGCGAACGCGAGCGGGTTGGTGCCGAGCATGACGTCCCGGCCGAACGTGGGCGCGCCGTAGCGCACGCTGTTGGTCGACGCGATGCCGATCATGTCGCGGTCGAGCGAGAGCATCGCATAGTATCCGGCGATGCCGAAATGGTTGGAGTTGCGCACTGCGCCGAACGCGGCGCCGGTTTGCGCAGCTTTGTCGAGCACGCACTCCATCGTGCGCTTTCCGGCTGGATGACCGAGCCCGTTACCGGCATCGGTGAGCACCGACGTCGGCGTCTCGCGCACGGTCTTCAGCTCCGGTTTCGGATCGAGCTGGCCGGCGCGGATGCGGCTCACGTAATACGCGTCCAGGCGCGCGACGCCATGCGACTCGACGCCGCGCAAGTCGGCGGCGATCAGGACGTCGGCAACGGTCGCCGCGTCCTCCGCGGGGACGCCGACCTTCTCCAGGGCGGTCGTAACGAAGGTTCGGAGCCCGGGCTCGGTCGCAAGACGATACTCGGACGTAATGACGTCGGCCATACCGGTAGTGTACCCCCACGGCCGCGCCGAACCTACGACCGATGACCCTTCGTCCCTTCGACATGCTCAGGATGACAGTGCGGGGGTGACCGGCCTCGACGAGGGGCTCCTCGATGCGCTGCGGGCGGCGGTCCCGGGCGGAATCCTGACCGCGGCCGAGGACCTGATCGCCTACGGCTTCGACGGGACGTTCTACGAGCGCACGCCGCCGCTGGTCATCCTGCCGGCGACGACGGCCGAGGTGAGCGCGGTGCACCGCATCGCGACGCAGCGGCGCGTCGCGCTGACGCCGCGCGCGATGGGCAGCGGACTCTCCGGCGGCGCAGTCCCGTTGGACGGCAGCATCGTGCTCGGCGTCGCGCGCATGGACCGCATCCTGGAGATCGACGACGTCGACCGCGTGGCGGTGGTGCAAGCCGGCGTGATCAACGCGAAATTGCAAACCGAGGTGGAAAAGCGCGGGCTGTTCTACCCGCCCGATCCGTCGAGTCTCAAGCAGAGCGCGATCGGCGGCAACGTCGCCGAGAACGCCGGCGGCGCGCGCTGCTTGAAGTACGGCGTGACCGGCGACTACGTGCTCGCGCTCGAAGTCGTGCTCCCCGACGGCACGGTGATTCGCACGGGTGGCCGCACCGTCAAGAACGTGACCGGCTACGACTTGCGCCGCTTGTTCACCGGCGCGGAAGGCACGCTGGGAACGATCACCGAGATCACGCTGCGATTGTTGTCGAAACCGAAGTTCGCGCGCGCCGCGCTCGCGGTGTTCGACCGCATCGAAGACGCCGCGGCGGCGACGACGGCGGTGATGGCGAGCGGCGTGCTGCCGGCGGCGATCGAGCTCGTGGACAACTTCACGATGCGCTGCGTCGAGGAGAACTCGCCGATCGGCCTGCCGCTGGACGCGGACGCGATCCTGATCTTCGGCGTCGACGGCAACTACGAAGCCGTGCTCGCCGACGAGCTCGCAACGATCGACCGCGTCGCGCGCGCGCACGGTGCTCGCAATGTCAGCGTCGCCGCAAACGATGAGGAAGCCGCGCGGTTGTGGTCGGCGCGCCGTTCGATCGCGCCCGCGCTCGCGCGGCGGCGCCCGAACAAGCTCGGTGAGGATGTGTGCATCCCGCCGCGCGCTATCGCTGCGCTGATCCGCCGCGTGCGCGAGATCGCGGCGCAGTATGCGCTGGAGATCCCGGTGTTCGGCCACATCGGCGACGGTAATTTGCACCCGAACATTCTGTGCGACAAGACCGACCGCGAGGAGATGGCACGCGTCGCCGGCGCAGCACGCGCGATTTTCGAGGCGACGGTAGCACTGGGCGGCACGCTCTCGGGCGAGCACGGCATCGGCCTGCTCAAGAAGCAGTTCATGGAGCTGGACCTCGGCGCGGACGCGATCGCGGTGATGCGCAAGATCAAGGACGCGATCGACCCGCTTGGTATAATGAACCCCGGGAAGGTGTTCCCCGACCCGGGCGGGATCGACGCGTTCCGGCTATGAGCCGAATCGAGAACATGCTCCGGGGCGGTGACCCGCGCTCGCTCATGGGCGTAAGCGGCGTGATCGCCGATGTGCTGCGCGACCCATCGCTGTGCGACGAGCTCGTGCGCGCGATGGCGCACGACGACGCGGTCGTCAGAATGCGCGCCGCCGATGCGGCGGAGAAGATCAGCCGCACGCACCCCGAGCACCTCGAACCATTCAAGAGCGCCTTGCTGCAAGTCGCGGCGACCGGCGAGCAGCCGTCGCTGCGGTGGCATCTGGCGCAGATCGTTCCGCGCCTGCGTCTCGCTCCGGGCGAGCGGAAACATGCCGCGGCCATTTTGAAACATTATCTCGGCGACTCCAGCGCGATCGTGAAGACGTGCGCGATGCAGGGCCTCGCCGACCTCGCGCTCGCCGACGCCTCGTTGCGCCGCAGCATCGTGCCGGTGCTTCGTAAGGCGACCGAGACGGGCACGGCCGCGATGCGCGCGCGCGGAGCACGGCTGCTCGACGCGCTGGCTCCGCGCAAAGGCCGAGCGCCATGATCCTTGCGCTCGATCAGGGGACGACGAGCTCGCGGGCGGTCGTGTTCGACGAACGCGGCGACGTCGTTGCGTTCGACCAGCGCGAGTTTCCGCAGCATTTTCCGCAGCCGGGGTGGGTCGAGCACGATCCGCTCGACATCTGGCGGTCGCAGGTGGACGTTGCGCGCGGTGCGCTGCGCAACGCGTCGCTCTCCGCGGCCGACGTCGTTGCGATCGGCATCACGAACCAGCGCGAGACTACGATCCTGTGGGATCGCGCGACCGGCACGCCGGTGCACAACGCGATCGTATGGCAAGATCGCCGGACGGCGACGATGTGCGACGAGCTTCGTGCACGCGGCTTCGGCGAGCTCGTCACCGCGCAGACCGGGTTGCTGCTCGACCCGTACTTCTCCGCGACGAAGATCGCGTGGCTGCTCGACAACGTCAACGGTTTGCGGGCACGCGCGGAAGCGGGCGAGATCTCGTTCGGCACGGTCGATTCGTGGCTGATCTGGAACCTCACCGGCGGCTCGCGGCACGTCACCGACGTCACGAACGCATCGCGCACGATGCTGTTCGACATCCACCGGCTGTGCTGGAGCGACGAGCTGCTCGCGGCGTTCGGCATCCCGCGCGCGCTGCTGCCCGAGGTGCTGCCGTGCACCGCGGAGTTCGGGACGGCGGACGTCGTGCATTTCGGCGGTGCGATTCGCATCGCGGGCGTCGCTGGCGACCAACAGGCGGCGCTCGTCGGTCAGGCCGGCTTCGAACCCGGTCTCGCGAAGAACACGTACGGCACGGGATCGTTCGTCGTGCTCAACACCGGCGACCGGATCGTGCGCAGCGAACACGGTTTGCTCTCGACGGTCGCGTTCGCGTTCGAACCTCGACGCGCGACGTATGCACTGGAAGGATCGATCTTCGTTACCGGCGCGGCCGTGCAGTGGCTGCGCGACGGGCTCGGCATCATCGAGCGCTCGAGTGATGTCGAACGGCTCGCGGGTGAGGTGGACGACAGCGGCGACGTCTTCTTCGTGCCGGCGTTCACCGGGCTGGGCGCGCCGTGCTGGGACCCGCACGCGCGCGGTACGATCGCCGGCATCACGCGCGGCACCACGCGCGCGCACATCGCACGCGCCGCGCTCGACGCGATGGCGTATCAGACGGCCGACGTCGTCGCGGCGATGGAGCGCGATGCCGGCCTCCGGCTCGCGGAGCTGCGTGTCGACGGCGGCGCGTCCGCGAACGGGTTGGCGATGCAGTTTCAAGCCGACGTGCTCGGCGTCCCCGTCGTGCGCCCCGCGTGCATCGAGACGACTGCGCTCGGCGCCGCGTATCTCGCCGGACTGCAAGCCGGTTTTTGGGCTGACGTCGAGACCGTCGCACGGCAGTGGCGCGAGGACGTGCGTTTCACGCCCGGCATGGATGCGGAGCGCCGCGCCGAGTTGCTGAACCGCTGGCATCGCGCGGTCGAGCGCAGCCGCGGCTGGGCGCGCGATTGAATCGTGGCGCTGGTCTCGCGCGGCTCGCGGACGAGGCGTTCGACGTGCTCGTAATCGGCGGTGGCGCAACGGGACTCGGTGCGGCCGTCGACGCCGCGGCGCGCGGCTACCGCACGGCGCTGATCGAAGCCGAAGACTTCGCCGCGGCAACGTCGAGCCGGTCGACGAAGCTGATCCACGGCGGCGTGCGATATCTGCAGCGAGGCGACGTCGGACTCGTTCGCGATGCGCTGCGCGAGCGCTCGGCTCTGCGCCGCAACGCGCCGCATCTCGTCGACGACCTCGCGTTCGTCGTTCCGGCGTACCACGCGTTCGAGCTTGCGTACTACGCCGCCGGGCTCGCGGCCTACGACCTGCTCGCCGGCGCTTCGGACTTTCCGCATAGCCGCGTCGCCGGCGCGACGCGCGCCCGTGCGCTGATCCCCGCGCTCGCGCCCGAGCGCTTGCGGGGCGCTGTCGTGTATCACGACGGGCAGTTCGACGACTCTCGGCTGGCGATCGCGCTCGCACGGACCGCGGTCGATCATGGCGCCGCGGTCGCGAACTACATCCGTGCAACGGGATTTCTGCGCGAAGCGAACGGCCGCGTCGCGGGCGTAACGGCGGTCGAGCGCGAGTCGGGCGCCGTGGTGGACGTGCGTGCGCGGGCGGTGATCAACGCGACAGGAATCTATGCCGACGCGGTCCGCGCGCTCGACGAGCCGTCCGCTCCGGCAATGCTCGCACACAGCCGCGGTTCGCACATCGTCGTGCGCGCGGACGTGCTCGGCACTGCGACGGCGGCGCTGCTCGTTCCGAAAACGAGCGACGGGCGCGTGCTCTTCGCGATCCCATGGCACGGCCACGTGGTCATCGGCACGACCGACGTGCCCGCCGCGTCGCCGCAGCCCGATCCGCAGCCGACGACCGACGAGATCGCGTATCTGCTCGCAACGGTGAACCGCTACCTCGCGGCGCCGCTATCGAACCGCGACATCCTCGCGACGTTCGCCGGCCTGCGCCCGCTGATCTCCCGACCCGCGAAAAGCACCGCAAGACTCTCGCGCGAGCACGCCGTCGGCGTCTCGCCGTCCGGGCTCGTCACGATTACCGGCGGAAAGTGGACGACGTACCGCACGATGGCACGCGACGCCGTCGACACCGCGGAGCGCATCGCCGGCCTGCGGCCGACACCATCGCCGACGTTGCATCTCCCGCTGCACGGCGCGCTCGGCGAAACGCCCGCCGACGATACGCTGCGCGTGTACGGTTCAGACGCCGCCGGCGTGCAGCGCCTGAGTGCCGGCAACGCGTCGCTGGGCAAACCGCTCGATCCACGCCTTCCTTACACGGGTGCGCACGTCGTGTACGGCGTGCGCGCCGAGATGGCGCGAACCGTCGAAGACGTGCTCGCACGGCGCACGCGGGCGCTGTTCCTCGACGCTGACGCAGCTCGCGCGAGCGCTCCGCGCGTCGCCGCGCTGATCGCCGCCGAACTGGGGCGCGATGCGACATGGATCACGAACCAGACGCGCAGGTTCGAAGCGCTGGCGGCTCGGCGCAAGCCCGGATCGCTGCCGGCGCCCGGTACGGGGGACCCGCCATCATCCTCGCCGTAGCCTCACAGCCCGGCCTTGAGGAGGGTCCCATGCCCGACCACACCGCGTTCGCCGAACTGCTCCGCGCGCTAGCGCGGGAACGTGCGCGCACGCTGGTGATCGGAGGGCTGGCGAAGCGCCTGCACGGTGAGTGCACGGATGCCTACGACCACTGCCTATGGTACGACGCCGACGAAGAGAACGCGGCCCGCGTGTATCGCGCGCTGTCGCGCGTCGGCGCTCCCCTCGACGGGATCGAAGTGCCCGATCTCGCCGACGTGGACTACGAGTTCCGTCACGGCGAAGGCGACGCGGAGATTTGCCTCTACGGCGGTCTCGACGGCATGACGTTCGCCGACGCCTGGGTGGACCGGCTCGAGACGCACTGGCGCGACGTGCCGCTCTGCGTCATCGGGCGCCACACGCTGCACGCGACCGAACTCGCCGGACGGGTCGTCTAGCTCAGAGCGTCGTCTTTCCCAGCGCGCTCAGGATCAGCTCCACCGCTAAGATCGCGGTTTGATTTTCGCGGTCGAGGATCGGGTTGATCTCCGTGATCTCCAGCGAGCCCAGCGTGCCGCTCGCCGCGACGCCCTCCATCAGCAGGTGCGCTTCGCGGTAGGTGATGCCGCCGCGCACCGGCGTGCCGACGCCCGGTGCTTCCTGCGGGTCGACGCCGTCCATGTCGAAGCTCACGTGCACGGAGTTCTCGCCGCCGGCGACGATCGCCAGCGCTTCCTCGACGACGCGGCTCATGCCGAGCCGGTCGACGTCCGCCATCGTGAACGCCTTCACGCCGAGCTCGCGGATCACGCGCTTCTCGCCGTCGTCCACGTCGCGCAGGCCGATGAACGCCATCCGCGCGGGGTCGACCGCGTGCTGCTCGAGCGCGAAGTGCACCGGCATCCCGTGCACGTTGCCGGTCGGCGACGTCAGCGGCGTGTTGATGTCGCCGTGCGCGTCCACCCAGATGACGCCCGGCGCTTTGCCGCGGGCCCGTGCGATGCCGGCGATGGTGCCCATCGCGATCGAGTGATCGCCGCCGAGCACGAGCGGAAACCCGCCCTGCTGCACGACGTTCTGCACGATGTCCGCGAGCTCGTCGCACACCGCCTTGATGATCGGGAAGTACTTCGCGTTCTGTTCGGCGACGGTCGCCGACTCCGGCACCGGGACGCGCAGGTTGCCGTGATCGGTCACCGTCAGCCCGAGCCGCTCGAGCGACTCCTTGAGCCGCGCGTAGCGGATGGCCGACGGGCCCATGTCGACGCCGCGGCGGTCGGCGCCGAGGTCCATCGGAACGCCCACGACGTCGACGCGCGCGATCGGTGTGCGACGGACGGAAACGGTCATGGCATGGGTGGTTGCGGATGCGGCTCGGGCCGTACGATCGGCGGCCGCGTCTCGTCGAGCGGAGCCTGCGTCAGCGCCGGGCCGGTGGCGAGCACCGGCTCGAGCGCGCGCGGCAAGAGATGTTCGCGCAGCACGCGGACCATCGCCGCAACCGGAACGGCGAGGAACGTCCCGGCGAGCCCGAACATCTCGCTGCCCGCGAGGATCGCGAGGACGATCCAGAACGGCGAGAGCCCGACGTTGTCCTTGAGCACGCGCGGCGACACGAAGTTGCCGTCGATCTGGTGGATCACGACGATCAGCGCGGCCACGATGAGCGCGTGGACCGGGCCGCCGTTCGCGAGCGCCAGCAGCACCGCCGGCACGAACGCGATCAGCGCGCCGGCGTACGGGATGAAGTTCAGCGCACCCGACACGACGCCGATCAGCAGCGCGTACGGAACGTGCATGAACAGCAGCATCACCGTGAGCATGCCGCCCAGGATCGAGCCGTCGATCAGCTGGCCGCGAATGAAGCCGCCGACGACCTGATCGAGGTCGGCGATGATCGACTCGGTCTTCGCGTGCAGCTTTTGCGGGATCAGCCCGAGGAAGTTCGACTTGAGGCTCTCCGCGTCGAGCAGCATGTACGCGGCGAGTACGGGAACCACGATGACCGTCGCAAGAACCGACACCGTCGACAGCAGCACGTTCAGCGTCTTCGACGCCGTGTCGAGCGCGTTGGTCTGCAAGAACACGGCGATCTGCGTGGGGAGCGCGACCAAGTACATCTTCTCGTCGGGCGGCAACCACTTGACGTACTTGTTGTTCGGGTCCGCGAGAATTTGTCCGACGTGCGTCACCAAACTCGGTACGCCTTTGACGGCGCCCTGCACGTCGGCGACGAGGGCCGGGACGATCAGCTGCGCGACCGCCACGCCGAAGATCACGATCACCACGTAGACGAGCAGGATCGAAAGGCCCAGCGGGAGCCGTTCGTTGAGCCGCCGGACCAGCGGGAACACCAGGTACGCGAAGAACAGCGAGATGACGAACAGCATCGCCGTCGCCTTGACCGCGCCGAGAAACTGCAGGAAGCCGACGAGCAGATAGATCGCGACGGCGATCAGCCCCAGCGTCTTGAGCCACAAGGTCACGCGGCGCTCCGCCCGGGACATGGGCCGGCGCGGGCGCGGAAGGTCCGGCGGTCGAGCGGCTGGGTTCACGAGCAGCCTGTTCCACGAACGCGAGAGGCCGCCCCGCATTCGCGTCGTAGGAGGGCGCGATGGTCTTGCGGCGTGCGGCGTTCCTCGCCCTCGCGGTGGTCTGCTGTTGCACCACCGTCACCGGCTGCGCCCGCAAACAGCTCGCCTCCGGCACCATCCGCATCGGGATGGTCACCGATACGGGCGGCCTCGGGGACCGCTCGTTCAACGACTCCGCGTACGCGGGGCTGGTGCGCGCCAAGAACGACCTGCACGTCGACACGACGGTGCTCCAGTCGCATTCCGCCGCGGACTACCAGATCAACATGACCGTGCTCGCGAACAAACGGTATGACGAAATCTTCGCGATCGGGTTCCTGATGGCCAAGGACGTCCAAGAGGTCGCCGAGCGCTACGCCAAGCGGCACTTCTCGATCATCGACGCGGTCGTCGACATGCCCAACGTGACGTCGGTGACGTTCAAAGAAGAAGAAGGTTCGTTCCTGGCCGGCGCGCTCGCCGCGATGACCACCAAAACGAAGACGGTGGCGTTTCTCGGTGGGATCGACATCCCGCTGCTGCGCAAGTTCGAGGCCGGTTTCGCGGCGGGCGCGCGCGAGATCGATCCCAACGTCAAGGTGCTGGTGAAGTACGTCGGTTCGTTCGACGACGTCGCGTCGGGCAAAGAGCTCGCCGGCGTGGAGTTCGATCAGGGCGCCGACATCATCTACGTCGCGGCGGGCAAGGCCGGGCTGGGCGCGATCGACCAGGTCAAACGGCGCGCCAACGCGTTCGTGATCGGCGTCGACTCCGACCAGGACGCGATCGCGCCCGGCAAGATCCTCACGAGCATGGTCAAGCGCGTCGACATCGGCGTGTTCCGCGTCAGCACGCAGGCCGCGGCGCACAAGCCGCGCCCGGCGCACCTGACGCTCGGCCTCAAGGAAGGCGGCGTGGGGCTCACCGATTTCACGTACACCAAGAGCGTCGTCACGCCGGACAAGATCGCGACGCTCGCCAAGCTCAAGGCGCTGATCGTCGGCGGCACGCTCGTCGCGCCGTCGACGCGGGAGGAACTCGCATCGTTCAAACGCGTCCCGCTCTGACGCTGCACGGCGTGCGCAAGCGCTTCGGCGCCGTGCAAGCCGTCGACGGCGTCGACCTCGAGCTGCACCCGGGTGAGATCCACGCGCTGGTCGGTGAGAACGGCGCGGGCAAGTCCACGCTGGCCGCGATCGCGTACGGCGCGGTGCGTGCCGACGAAGGCAGCGTCGACGCGAACGGCGTCGTCGGGCTCGTGCACCAGCACTTCAAGCTGATCGACCGCTTGCGCGTGTGGGAGAACGTGCTGCTCAACCGCGAGCCCAAACGCGGCTGGACGATCGACGTCGCCGCCGCGCGCGAGCGCGTCCGCACGCTGGCGTCGACGTACGGGCTCGCGGTCGATCCGGACGCCGTCGTCGAGACGCTGCCGGTCGGCATCAAGCAGCGCGTCGAGCTGCTGCGCGAGCTCGACCGCGAGCCGTCCGTGCTGCTGCTCGACGAGCCGACGGCAGCGCTCGCGCCTAGCGAGATCGCGTCGTTCTTCACCACGATCGGCGACCTCGCGAAGCGCGGTACGGCGATCCTCGTCGTCACGCACAAGCTCGCCGAGGTGATCGCGTACTCGCAGCGTGTGACGGTGATGCGCGCCGGCCGCGTCATCGCATCGCACCTGACCAGCGAGACGAGCGCAGACGCGATCGCACGCGAGATGGTGGGCGGCGAGGTGCCCGCGCTGGCGGCGCGCGCGGCGACGACCGTCGCGCCGCTGCTGGAGGTGCGCGCGCTGTCCGCGCGCTCCGCGACGAGCGCGCTCGCGAACGCGACGTTCGACGTGCGCGCGGGCGAGATCGTCGGCGTCGCGGGCATCGAGGGGAACGGGCAAACCGCGCTCGCCGACGCGCTTGCCGGCGTCGTCCCGTTCACGGGCGAGCTGATCTACGAAGGCGCGCCGCTGCACGCCGGCGACACGCCGGCGTCGCGCCTCGCGCGCGGCATCCGCGTGATCCCGCAGGACCGCCGCCACGAAGCGCTCGTGCTCGACTGGAACGTGCGCGACAACGTCGTGCTGGGCCGCCAGCAATCGCTCGCGATCGCGCGCTACGGTGACGCGGCGCGCGAGGTGATCGAGCGCTTCGACGTGCGGCCGGCCGACCCCAACGCCGTCGTCGCCCAGCTTTCCGGCGGCAACCAGCAGAAGATCGTCGTCGGGCGCACGCTCACGTCCGCGCCGAAGCTCGTCGTCGCCTACCAGCCGACGCGCGGCATCGACATCGGCGCCGCCGCGCTCGTGCAGTCGCGGCTGATCGAGGCGCGCAACGCGGGCGCCGGCGTGCTGCTGATCTCCTTCGAGCTCGACGAGATCTTCGCGTGCGCCGACCGGGTGCTGGTGATCGCGAACGGCACGTTCGTCGGCTCGTTCGACCGCGCGTCCATCGACCGCGGCCGCATCGGCGCGCTGATGGCAGGGCACGCGTGATCGCCGCCTTGCGCAAAGGCGCGCTGCGCGACGTCGTCGTGGTGATCGTCGTCGTGTTCGGCGTCGGCTCGATCGCGATGCTGCTCGCGCACGTGTCGCCGCTCGACGGGTTCGGCGCGTTGTTCGACGGCGCGTTCGGCACGCCCGAAGAAGTCGCCGAGACGCTCGTGCAGGCGACGAACCTGCTCTTCCCCGCGCTCGGCATCGCGATCGCGTTCCGCGCGGGGCTGTTCAACATCGGCGCCGAGGGACAGCTGATCCTGGGCGGCTTCGCCGCGGGCTGGCTGGGCGCGCAGTTCCCGCTCCCGCCGTATCTCGCCGTTCCGATGGTGTTGCTCGCCGGCGCGCTCGCCGGCGGCGCGTGGGGCGCGATCCCCGGCTTTCTGCGCGCACGCTTCGGCGCGAACGAAGTGATCGCGACGCTGATGCTCAACGTGATCGCCGTCCTGCTCACGACGTATCTCGTCACGGGGCCGCTGCAGCAAGGCGGCGGCGGTGCGGCCGAGACCGCCGCGCTGCCCAAGGCCGCGCAGATCCCCGACCTGATCGCGCTCGCCGCGGACCCGCATTTCACGCTCGCGTATCTGCTGACCCCGTTTGTCGTCGCGATCGTGCTGGCGTTCGTGCTGTGGCGCGTGCTGGCGCGTACGGTGTTCGGCTACGAGCTGCGTGCGGCGGGCGAAGCGCCCGAAGCGGCGCGGCGCGCGGGCATCGATCTCGGCCGCACGGCGTTCGTCGCAATGGCGCTTTCCGGCGCGATCGCCGGGCTGGGCGGGGCGACGATCGTGTCGGGCGGGCTGCACCGCTTCAATACCGGGCTCTCGCCGGGCTACGGCTTCATCGCGATCGCCGTCGCGCTGGTGGGCAACCTCGACCCGCGCTGGATCATCGTCGCGTCGATCGCGTTCGGCATGCTGCAGAGCGGCGGGATCGCGATGCAGGCCGAGGCGGGCGTGCCCCGCGAGGTCGTCACGCTGGTCACCGGCTTGGTGATCATCGCGCTCGCGGGGCGGCGCGTCGTCGCGAACCGGAGGTCCACGTGAACGCCACGCTCGCCGCGGTCCTCGCGATTCTAGGGCTGACGCTCGTCAAGGCGACGCCGCTGATCTACGCCGCGCTGGGCGGCGTGCTGAGCGAACGCGCCGGCGTGGTGAACATCGGGCTCGAGGGAATTCTCATCGCCGGCGCGTTCACGTCGGTGGTCGTGAGCGGCGCGACCGGAAGCCCGCTGCTCGGCGCGCTCGCGGGCGTCCTCGCGGGGATGCTGCTCGCCGCGATCCTCGCGTACGCGGCGACGCGGCTCGGGGTCGACCAGATCGTCGCCGGCACCGGCTTGAACATCGCGGCGCTCGCCGGCGCGGCGTTCGGGCTCGTGCTCGTGTACCACCAGCCCGGCGCGTCGCACGAAGTGCCGGCCTTCGGCCACACCGGCGAGGTGGTGTTCATCGTGCTCGCGTTCGTCGTAGCCGCCGCGCTGCAGTTCGTGCTGACGCGCACACCGTGGGGCTTGCGCGTGCGCGCGTGCGGCGAGGACCCCGGCGCCGCGGAGTCCGCGGGGATCGACGCGCTCAAGACGCGTTTCCGCGCGGTCGTGATCGGCGGCGCGATCGCGTCGCTGGGCGGCGTCTATCTTTCGCTCGCCGAGCTCGACCTGTATTCCGACGGCATGACCGCGGGGCGCGGGTTCATCGCGCTCGCCGCCGTGATCTTCGGCCGCTGGACGCCGCTGGGCGCAACGGGCGCGGCGCTGTTCTTCGGCTTCTTCGCGGCGCTGCAGTACTCGCTGCAGCGCGCCGGCGTGCCGAGCCAGCTGATGCAGGCGCTGCCCTACCTCGCCGCGCTGGTCGCGCTCGCGGGCTTCGCGGGCCGCGTCCGCGCGCCGGCCGCCGACGGCATCCCTTACGTGCGACAGTAACGTTGTCCAAACGTACCTTGACTTTCGTCGCAGCATACCGACAATAGGGAGACAATGCGGGTACCGCGACGACTCGTTGCCATCGTCGTCAGTTTAGCCGTTCCGTTCGCCGTTGGCTTACCCGCCGGCGCTGCGAACGTGCCCGCCCCGCTCGCGGACTTCCAGGCGCAGCTCTCCGCCTTCTCGGTACGCGCGCCGGGCCACGTCGGGATCATGGTGCAGGACGTCCTCACCGGGATGACCACCGGCTTCAATGCGGGCGCCGAGATGCCGGCCGCCTCGACGATCAAGATCCCCGTCATGGTCGAGGTGTTCCGCCAGCTCGGAATCCGGAAGTTCGATCTCAACACGCGCGTGAAGCTGCGCCGGTCGGACAAGGACTGGGGCTCCGGCGACCTTGCCCGTGCGCGCGTCGGTTCGAGCTATCCGGTGTCGCGGCTGCTGGACCTCATGATCGACGTGAGCGACAACACCGCGACCAACATGCTGATCAGGCTCGTCGGGCGCCCGCACATCAACCAGGAGATGGAAGAGCTCGGCCTCACGCACACGCGGCTGACCGATTTCATCCGCTCGCGGGGCCCGCACATCCGCTGGTCGCTGCGCTCGAGCCCCGCCGACATGGCGCACCTGCTGCGCAAGATGGCGCGCAAGCAGCTGATCGACGAGTGGTCGTCCGGTGAAATGCTCGCGATCCTGAGCGGCCAGCAGCACAACGGGCTGCTGCCCGAGCCGCTGCCCGAGGGGACGCAGATCGCCCACAAGACCGGCACGCTGCACGACACGCTCAACGACGTGGGCATCGTGTACGAAGGCGCGGACCCCTACGTCATCGCGGTGATGACGACGGATCTGCGAACGCTCTCGTCGGGCCGGCGCTTCATCCGCGGCGTGTCACGGCTCGCCTACGACGCGCTCGGGAGGTTCGCGGTGTGGCGCGGCGTCAACGACTTCAACCCCGACGCGGAGTCCGCCGCGCCGACCGATGCGGCGCCGCCGACCGCCGACCAGCAGATGTGGACGCCGCAGAACGTCCCGGCGCCGGTCGCAGAACCCGCGACCACGCCGACGCCGGCTCCCTGAGGCCGCGTCCCGCTCAGGCGGGAAGCGCAGCGGGATCGCCGCGCACGGCGGCGAGCACGGCGATGACGTTGAGCGCCGTGCCTTGATCGAGCCGCACGTTGCCGTGCCTATCCACCGTTGCGAAATCCGCGCGCGCGCTGTCCATGATCTCGGCGACGAGCGCGCGCGCCTCGCCCAGCGCGTGTGACTGCCACGGCGCGGGCAGCACGTCGCGCAGCGCGTCCAGCGCCGCATCGACGACGGGCTGCGCGCGCGCGACGCTCAGCTCGCGCCGCGCCACCGCGCGCAGCGTGTCGAACAGCGTGGTCGCCGCCGGAAGCGTCCGTGGTGCCGCGATCATGCCGCGCGCTAACGCGCTCGCGAGCATCGCGACGAGCGCCGCGAGCGACTGCAGCTCGGCCGCCCGTTCCGGTTCCGGAACGGTGAAGCACAGATTGTTCCAGCCCGGCGAGCGATAGTAGCTCTGCCGCGCGTGCGGCGGATAGCACGCGATCGACGGCACGCCGAACAGCGCCGCGACGTGCTGGCTGGACGTATCGGAGCCGATCACCGCGCCGGCGGCACGAATGCGCTCGACGTACTCCGTGACCGCCATCGCGGGCAGCACGGTGATGTGCGCGCTGCGGCGCGCGGCGTCGCGCACGCATGCGGCGAGCGCCGCGTACGCGTCGCGGTCGCCGTCCTCCACGTCGGCGGGCGGCGCGGGGCAGACGACGTCGACGCCGTCGCGCGCGTCGCCGAGCCGTGCGAGCACCTCGCGCAAGAACGCCGGATGCAGCGACTTGCGCGCGGTGCTCGCATACGGGTTCACGTAGATGCCCGTACCGCGGCGCGGCGGCGGCAGCAGCGTTTGCTCGTCCGTTATCCGCACGCCGAGCAAACCGTACACCGCGATGAGCCGGCGCGACCAGTCGACGTCTGCCGGCAGCGAGAGCGTGTGCCACGCGCCGCCCGGCAATCGCCAGCGGAAGTCGAGGCCCGGCGCCAAGTCGAGAACCGCCGCGCCGCTCGCGTCGAGCGCGGCCGCGAGCTCGACGTCGAGCTGCACGCAGTCGGCGACGATCAGGTCGACGGAGTCCAGCGCCACGCAGTCGCCTGGAAACGGCACGTAGGCGACGTCGGTGCCGCACAACGCGCTCCACAGCGCGGGATCCGGGCTCCACACGGACAGGGCGATCTCGCCGAACGCCGCGCGCAGGCACGCGAAGTTGCGCGCCGCCGCGGCCGTGTCGCCCACCGGGTTGCCGCGCCGTCGCGCGAACAGCAGCAGCGCGCGCGGCACGCGCCCGCGCGTTGCAGTGACGTGACGGCGGAGCTCGTCGATCGGGCGCGTCGCCGTCAGCTCGCCGCCTTGTGCCGCCCGGCGTACGTGCGGGTCAGCCAGTCTTCGTACTTCGGGATCGTGCCGTGGATCGCTCGGTCGTACGCGTCGATCAGCGCCGTCGCGATGGGGCCGCGCTGGCCGTCGCCGACGGGGCGAAAGTCGATCGACTCGATCCACTGCACGCCCGCCGCGCTGCCGGTGATGAACAGCTCGTCCGCGATCACCAGCTCGCTGCGGTCGATCGGGCGCTCGACGACGTCGAGCCCGAGCTCGTCCTTCGCCAGCGTCATGATCGCGCGGCGCGTAACGCCTTCGAGGATGTTCTGCGACGGGTCGGGCGTGTACAGCACGCCGCGGCGCACCATGAATACGTTCTCCGCGGAGCCTTCGCACACGTGCCCTTCGGCCGACAGCATGATCGCCTCGTCGAAGCCGTTCATCACCGCTTCGCTTTTGGCGAGCGCGCTGTTCACGTAGATGCCCGTGATCTTGCCGCGCGCGGGTGCCATCGTGTCGTCGATGCGGCGCCACGAGCTGACGCCCACGCGCAAACCGCGGTCGCTGTCGAAGTAGCGGTCGAACGGTATCGCGACCATCGCGAACGCATCCTTCACGTCGTGCAGCCGCACGCCCACGTCCTCGTTCGCTTTGTACGCGAACGGGCGCACGTACACGTCGCTGCGGAAGTTGTTGCGCGCGCAGATCTCGACGGTGAGGTCGCACAGCTCGCGCGTCGAGAGCGGGAGCTGGATCATCAGGATGCGCGCGGACTGCGCGAGCCGGTCGTAGTGGTCGGCGAGCTTGAGCAGGTAGAGCTCTTCCTCGCGCGCGTTCCAGAAGCCGCGCACGCCTTCGAAGCATCCGGTCCCGTATTGCAGGCCGTGGGTGAGCAGGCCGATCTTCGCGTCGTCGTAGCGCGCGAAGCGGCCGTCGGAATAGACCGTCAGATCGCCCAGGTGCATGAGGTCGGGTTCCTCCGGTGGTAAGGTGGGCGTCGTGCGCGAGGTCTTCACGACGTTCCTCCGGCTCGGGTCGACGTCGTTCGGCGGTCCCATCGCTCACCTCGCCTATTTCCGCCGCACCTTCGTGGAAGAGCGGCGGTGGTTGGACGAGGCGAGCTACGCTCGAATCGTCGCGTTTTGCTCGGTGCTCCCCGGACCCACCTCGAGCCAGGTAGGGATGCTGATCGGGCTCACGCGGGGCGGACCGGTCGGCGCGTTTCTGGCCTGGCTGGGGTTCACCGCGCCGTCGGCGATCGCCATGACCGCGTTCGCCGCCGCGCTGGGCGGCGCGGAGCGCCACACCGTCCCGCCGTGGTTCGCCGGCCTGCTCGCCGGCCTGTTCGCGGCGGCGGCCGCGGTCGTGGCGCAGGCCGTCATCGGGCTGGCCGGCTCGCTGTGCACCGACCTGCCGACGAAGATCGTCGCCGTCGCCGCGCTGTTCGTGACGCTGGCGCTGCGCCCGTACCCGGGCCTGCAGTGGGCCTCGATCGCGCTGGGCGCACTCGCCGGCGCGCTGCTGCTGCACGCACCCGGCCTGCGCGCGGACGCGCTGCCGATCCGCGTCCCGCGGCGCGTGGCGATCGTCGCAGGCTGCGTGTTCGTGGTGCTCGTCGCGGCGACGGCGCTGCCGAAGACGCCGGCGGTGGCGTTCCTCGCGACGCTGATACGCGCCGGGTCGCTGGTGTTCGGCGGCGGACACGTCGTGCTGCCGCTGCTGCAGAGCATGGTGCACGACGGCTTGATCACGTCGCAGAACTTCTTCGCCGGGTACGGCGCCGTGCAGGCGATGCCCGGGCCGCTCAACACGTTCTCCGCGTTTCTCGGCTACGCGAACTTGTCGCCGCTGCACGGCATCGCGGGCGCGCTCGTCGCGATCGTGCTGATCTTCTTGCCGTCGTTCGCGCTGATCTTCGCGATCGCGCCCGTGTGGAACCGCGTCGCCGGCGAACCGCGCGCGGCGGGCGCGGTGCGCGGCGCGAACGCCGCGGTCGTGGGACTGCTCGGCGCGGTGCTGTACGATCCGGTGCTGCTCTCGCTCGGGACGAGCGCCGTCCGCATCACGATCGCGGTGGCGGCGTTCGCGGCGATCGTCGCGTGGCGCGTCGCGCCGTGGATCGTCGTGGTCGCGGCGGCGCTGCTGGGCGCGGCGCTCGGCGCCTAGGAAAGGGCCCGACGAGGCGGAACGGCGCTCGGACCATGGGCTGGGAATGGATGGAAGGATCGCGCGCCTTCGACGTGGCGTGGGGCCTCGTCGCCGCGGCGACGTGCCTCGCGCTCGCCGTTCCGATGCTGTGGTGGTGGCTGCCGGAGCACCGGCGTTCGTTCTTCGGCCGTGCGATCGATCCGCGGTATCGCCTGCAGCTCGGCTACGGTTTGTTCTGCATGGCGATGGCGGGCACGAACGTGGGTTGCCGCGCGATACCGCACGACGATCTGCCGCTCGTGCATCCGACGTTCTTTCTGATCACCGCCGCGCTCGTCGTCGCGCTGGGACCACGCGCGATCGCGATGACGCTCCGTTCGCGCGCGCAGCGAACGTAGCGTTGTGACGCGATCGTTCGTGCGCTCGGCCGTCATCGGCGCGCTCGCGTGCGCGGTGCTGCTAACCGCGGTCGTGGCCGCGCCCGGGCTGACGCCGCTGCCGACGGGCTGGACGATTCGCGGCGCCGACGGCCCCGTCGCAACGGTGGGCACGCTGCCGCAGGGGATCGTGCTCTCGCGCGACGGCTCGCGCGTGATCGAGCTCGAAGCGGGATACCGCAAACCCGCGCTGCGCGTGCTCGACGCGGCGACGCTCAAGGAAGTGCGCAGCGTGTCGCTCAGCGGCGCGTTCGGCATTCCCCTGCGCGATCCGGACGGCGACGGCGTGTGGGTGAACATCGCCGGCGCGTTTCAGGAACAGATCGCGCACGTGGACACGACGACCGGCACGATCGACGCGGACGTCTCGCTCTCCCTGCCGTTCTTTCCCGTCGCACTCGCGCGCTCGTCCGACGGAATGCTCGCCGTCGCCGGTGATCTCGCCAACCGCGTCGCGTTCGTCGGTCCGGTCGCGGAGCGCGTCGTCTGGACCGTCGGCGTGGGGCGCCATCCCGCGGCGCTCGCGTTCAGCGCCGACGGCAAGACGCTGTACGTCGCGGACCGCGCGGAGTCGGCGCTCGACGTCGTCGACGTCGCCTCGCGCGTGGTGCGCGGACGCATCACCGTCGGCCTGCATCCGGTCGCGCTCGCGATCGACGGCCGCCGGCTCTACGTGGCCGACAGCGACGACGACGACGTGGCCGTGATCGATCTGACGAACGAACGCGTCGTCGCGCGCGTGCCGGTTCCGTTCGCGCACCCCGGCGCGCTCGGCGCGTCGCCGAACGCGCTCGCCTTCGACGGCGACCGGCTCTACGTGACGTGCGGCGCGGCGAACGCCATCGCCGTGTTCCGCACGACCGCGGACGGCCTGGCGCCGCTCGGCGCGATACCCGCGGGCTGGTATCCGACCGCGGTTGCGGTGGACCGCGCGCGCGGCGTGCTCTACGTCGCGAACGGCAAAGGCGAGTCGAGCCATGCGAACCCGCGCTACAACGTGCAACCGGCGACGACCCGGCTCGCGAACCCTGCGCCCGCGCAGTACATCGCCGATCAGCTCGCCGGCTCGGTCCGGCGCATCGCCATCCCCGACGACGCGGCGCTCGCGCGCGGCCTCGACGACGTGCGCGAGCTGGCACAGCACGAAAGCCTCGCGCCGAGCGCGATCGTTCGGCGTGGCGGACCGATTCGCCATGTCGTGTACGTGATCAAGGAGAACCGGTCGTACGATCAGGTGCTCGGCGACGTCGCGGGCGCGGACGGCGATCCGGCGCTCGTGCTGTTCGGTGCGCGCGTGACGCCCAACCAGCACGCGCTCGCGCAGCGCTTCGGCACGTTCGACCGCTTCTTCGAGAACGCGCACGTCAGCGCGGACGGTCACAACTGGGCCACCGCAGCGTTCGCGAACGACTACCTCGAAAAGATGTGGCCGGCCAACTATGCCGGCCGCCGCTCACTCTACGACTTCGAGGACGGCGCGGAAGCCGCGGTTCCGCATGCGCGCTATCTGTGGAACGATGCCGTCGCGCACCACATCACGCTGCGCAACTACGGCGAGTACGTCACGGCCGGCCCGAGCAAACCGACGCCGGTCTCCGTGGACGACGACATGCTGCGCCCGCGGACCGATCGCGACTTCGCGACCTTCGACATGAGCGTCACGGACGTCGACCGCGTCGCGGAGTGGCAGCGCGAGTTCGCGGCGTACGAGCGCACGAATACGCTCCCGCAGCTCGAGATCGTTCGCTTGCCGCGCGATCACACCAGCGGAACGAAAGCCGGCGCGGTGACGCCGCAGGCGATGGTCGCCGACAACGACCTCGCCGTCGGCAAGCTCGTCGACGCGATTTCGCATTCGCGGGACTGGGCGAGCACCGCGATCTTCGTGGTCGAGGACGACGCGCAGAACGGCCCCGACCACGTCGACGAGCAGCGCTCGACATTCTACCTGATCTCACCCTATGCCGCCGGCGGCGTGCAGCACGCGGCGTACACGCAGGCGTCGGTGCTGCGCACGATCGAGATCCTGCTCGACCTGCCGCCGATGTCGGCGTACGACGCCGGAGCCCGGCCGCTGACCGCAGCTTTCCGCACCACACCGAACCTGAAGCCGTTCGACGCGCTCCCGGCGCAGATCGATCTCGACGAAAAGAATCCCAAGACCGCGTACCGCGCCGCGGACAGCGCGCGGCTGGACTTCGCGCACGCCGACCGCGCCGATGCCGGCGAGCTCAACGACATCGTGTGGCACGCGGTGAAAGGCGCGCACGCGACGCCGCCGCCCTACGGCCTGTTTCGGTGATGGACCACGTGATCGCCGCCCGCGCGCAGATGGGCACCTCGCTCGCGTTCCACATCGTCTTCGCCGCACTCGGCGTCGGCTTGCCGCTGCTCGTGTTCGTCGCGGAAGGCCTGTGGCTTCGCACGAAGCGGCGCGCGTACTACGACCTCGCCCGCGCGTGGACGAAGGGTATGGCGATCCTGTTCGCCGTCGGCGCGGTGTCCGGCACGATCTTGGCGTTCGAGCTCGGCCTGCTCTGGCCGCAGTTCATGAAGTATGCGGGCGGGATCATCGGCCTGCCGTTCTCGCTCGAAGGCTTCGCGTTCTTCATCGAAGCGATCTTCATCGGGTTGTACTTGTACGGCTGGGACCGCCTCAGCCCGCGCGCGCACTGGCTGTCGGGACTTCCCATCCTGATCAGCGGCGCGGTCTCCGCGGGTTTCGTCACCACGGCGAACGCCTGGATGAACATGCCCACGGGTTTTCGCCTGGAAAACGGCAAGGTGGTCGACGTGCAGCCGCTCGTCGCGATGTTCAGCCCGCCCTGGCTGGTCGAAGTGCTGCACACGACGCTCGCCGCCTATGTCGTGACCGGCTTCGGCGCAGCCGCGATCTGCGCGTGGGCCCTGCTGCGCGGGGGCGCTGACGAGCGCCGCGAGCAGATCCGCGCGGGCCTCACGATCGCGATGATCGTGGCGACGGTCGCGATTCCGCTGCAGATCATCGTGGGCGACGTCATCGCGCGCTTCGACGCCGACAACGAGCCCGTGAAGTTCGCCGCGATGGAAGCGTTGTTCCGCACGCAGCGCGAGGCGCCGGTCACGATCGGCGGCATCGTCACTGCGGACAGCGTGCGGTACGGCATCCAAATCCCCCGCGCGCTGAGCTACCTCGCCACGTTCGACCCGCACGCGGAAGTCAAAGGCCTCGACCGCGTCGCCGCGGACGACCGCCCACCGGTTGCCGTCGTGCACTACTCCTTCGACACGATGGTCGGCAGCGCGTCGCTGATGCTGCTGATCGCGTTCGGGTGGATGGTCGTCACGCTGCGCAGACGACCCGCTCCGCGCGTGCTCCTGATCGGCATCGCGCTGAGCGGTCCGCTCGCGGTGATCGCAATGGAAGCCGGCTGGTTCGTGACGGAGTTCGGCCGCCAGCCGTGGATCGCGCGCGGCCTGCTGCGCACGACGAGCGCGGTCACGATCGCGCCGGGCCTCGACGTGCAGTTCTACGCGTTCTCGGTGGTCTACGTCATCCTCGCGGCGACGTGCTGGTGGCTGCTGCGCCGCATCGGAACACACGAGCACGCCGGCGAGCACACGACGCTCGAACGGGGCACGCCGACGTGACGCTCGTGCTGGGCGCCGCGCTCGTCACGCTGGGCGCGCTCGCACTGTACGCGGTGTTCGGCGGCGCCGACTTCGGCGGCGGCGTGTGGGATCTGCTTGCCAGCGGCCCGCGCCGCGATGCGCAGCGCGACGCAATTTCGGACGCGATCGGGCCGGTTTGGGAGTCGAACCACGTCTGGCTGATCTTCGCGCTGGTCGCGCTCTTCACGTGCTTCCCGTTCGCGTACGCGGACATCGCAACGTACCTGAACGCGCCGCTGACGATCGCGCTCGGCGGCATCGTGCTGCGCGGCGCGGCGTTCGTGTTCCGCAACTACGCGTCCGACGCGACGGCGGCGACGCGCACGTGGACGATCGTCTTCGGGGCATCGTCGATCATCGCACCGTTCTTTCTGGGCGACGCCGCCGGCGCGCTCGCCACCGGCGACTACGCGTGGACGTCACCGTTCGCGCTGTCGGTCGGCGTATTCGCGGTCGCGCTGTGCGCGCAAGTCGCAGCAGTCTTCCTCGTCCGCGAGGAGGCCGACCCGGCGCTGCGCGACGACTTCCGGCGCCGAGCGGTCCGCACAACCGCCGCCGTCTGGATCCTCGGCCTCCTTCCCGCACTGCTCGCGCGAAACTCCGAGCCGGCGTTCTTTGCGGCGCTGACGTCCCCGGCGGCGCTCATCGCGATCGCCGTCGCGATGCTGCTGGGCATCGTCGTGATGATCTTGATCGCCCGCCACAACGACACACGGGCGCGCATCGCGGTGGGCGCCCAAGTCCTCGCGGTCCTCGGAGGCTGGTTCGGCGCGCAGTCCCCGTCGCTGGTTCCCGGCCGCTGGACGCTCGACGCAGCGGCCGCATCCCCAGCCATGCTGCAAGCGTTTCTGATCGCAGCGGCAGGCGGTGCGCTGGTCCTGATACCGTCGCTGCTGCTCCTCTTCGCCGTCTTCAAAGGCCCCGCACCATCACGATGAAGGCAACCGGCTTCGCACTCTTCCCCACGGCGATCGGCCACTGCGCGATCGCATGGACGGATCGCGAGATCGCAGGAGCGCAGCTCCCGGAAACCGACGAGCACGCGACGCGCAACCGCATGCAACGCCGTTTCCCAATCGCCGCCGAAACAACGGCGCCGCCGAACGTCCAACATGCCATCGAGCGCATCACCATGCTCTTGCGCGGCGAGCACGCCGACCTGCTCGAGATTTCCCTCGCGATGAACGACGTCGCGCCGTTCGATCGTGACGTCTACGAAGCGGCGCGCGCGGTACCGCCCGGCACGACGGTCACGTACGGCGACATCGCGAAACGCATCGGCGAACCGCACGCAGCACAAGCTGTCGGCCAAGCACTCGGCCGAAACCCGTTCGCGCCCATCGTCCCATGCCACCGCATCGTCTCGGCGGACGGCACGATGCACGGCTTCTCGGCAACGGGAGGCGTCACCACAAAACTCCGCATGCTGACCATCGAGGGCTGGCGCTCGAAAGAACCGACGCTGTTCGAATCGACGTAGCAAGGCCCCGCCCGCCGCGCGGTTGCCGTCCGAGGAAGCGGGGTATTCTCACGGCGTGAGCGCAGCCAAACGGATCGTCCATTTCCTGCGCAGCCTCGGCCCCGGAATCATCACGGGCGCGGCGGACGACGATCCCTCCGGCATCTCGACGTACTCGGTCGCAGGCGCCACCACCGGCCTCTCGATGCTGTGGCTCGCGCTCATCACGACGCCGATGATGGCGGTCGTCCAAGGCATGTGCGCGCGCATCGCGCTGGTGAGCGGCGTGGGCCTCGCCGCAATGATGCGCAAGCTCTTCCCCAACTGGCTCGCATTGAGTCTCGCGGGATTGGTAATCGTCGCAAACACGTTCAACATCGGCGCGGATCTTGCCGGAATGTCGGCCTCGGCACACATGGTCGCAGGCCTCCCGGTTCTCCTGTGGGTAGCAGCATTCTCCGTCGTGCTGGTGCTGACGGAGTTCTTCTGCTCGTACAAGATGCTGAGCCGGGTCCTCAAATGGCTGACACTGGCGCTGCTCGCGTACGTCGTAACGGTGTTCTTGGTCCGTCCCGACTGGGGCGACATCCTACGGCACGCAATCATCCCCGAATTTCACGCCGACGGGCACTGGATCACGACGGTCGTCGCCCTGCTCGGCACGACGATCTCACCCTACCTGTTCTTCTGGCAATCCTCGATGATGGTCGAAGAAGAAAAGGACAAGGGCCGCCGCACCCTCGCGCAACGCAAAGGCGCGACGAAGGACGAGATCTGCGACGCGCACGCCGACGTGAACACCGGCATGATCTACTCGAACCTCGTGATGTTCTTCATCATCGCGACGACGGCGGTCACGCTAGGAGTCCACGGGAAGCACGACATCGCAACGGCCCAAGACGCCGCCGAAGCGCTGCGCCCGCTCGCCGGCAACTTCGCCTATCTCCTGTTCACGCTCGGCATGGTGGGAACCGGCCTCCTCGCGATCCCCGTGCTCGCAGGCTCGTCGGCATACGTCGCCTCGGAGATGCTCTCGTTCCACACGGGCCTGGGCGAGCCACCAAAACGCGCGCCGCGCTTCTACACAATCCTAGCCGCGGGCATCATCGTCGGCACGATCCTCAACGTGATGCGCCTGGACCCGATCAAAGTCTTGTTCTGGTCCGCGGTCTTCAACGGCGTCGCAGCAGTCCCATTAGTGTTCGCGGTCGTCTCGATCTCGAGCAACGCAAAGGTAATGGGCCAATGGAAGAGCTCGCTACTCGCCCGAATCTGGGGCTGGCTAACATTCGCCCTGATGACGCTAGCCGCAATCGCAATGTTCGTATTCTGGAACCAGCAGTAGGCCCGACGCCACTGAGGTCTACAGCTTATAGGCCGCCTTGAGATCGGTCATCGCCTGAGTCAGCACCGCATGATAGTTGCCATCCGCGGCCCCACCATACTTTGCATCGATGTCGTTCATGATCTGCACGTGAATCGGATGCGACACGAGGTTGTCGAGCATGTACTCGACGTCGAACTTCCCGCCTGAAACGCCGGCGGTATAGAGCGCGGCGGAGAGCGCCTTGCCATCGGTCGGATCGACCGCGGGCTGCGCCGGCAAAGGGACCTTCGCGGCGGTCACGATCTTGAGCGCATCGGCGATGACGAAGTTGAACACGTCGACGAACGAGGTGACGTTGTCGGCGCCGAACTTCGCGGTGAGGCTCTGGAGCTCAGCCGCCGTGAGCGGCCCGGCCAGCGTGCCGACGAGCTTGGTGGTCTGGAAGTTGGCCGGCCCGCCGCCCGCCGCGATCAGCGAGAGCGTGAGCGGAAGGTTCGGAGCGCCGCCGTAGACGGGCGCCGGCGAGAACCGGGCGTGGTCCATGCCGCCCATGGTGTCGGCGGCGCCGGCCGGGACCGAGGCGGCGGAGAGGCTGCCGACGAGCGCGACGAGCGCCGCGGTGCGGAATCGGAACATCGAAGTTTCTCCCTCGGAGTGCGGTGAGTCGGACGGCCGCAGCGGCGCATCCCGCCCACTAGACGGCCGGGAGGGACTGCCAGATTCCCGCTAGGGCCAAAAAGAAGAGGAGCCGAGCGCTGGGACCCAAAGCACGACCGAATGAAGCCTTCTGCTTAGCGGAAGGCAGCTCGCCCCTTGTGGGGCGCGCTCTCATCGCACGCCTGCTAACAGGAGTCCCGCATGGCAACTAGCACGTCAGCGCCTCGAAATCGCTGGGCGATCGCATGGGCCGGGGTCATCGTGATGATCCTCGCCGGAACTGCATATGCCTGGAGCAACTTCACGCAGCCTCTGATCGCCGGTTTCGGGTGGAGCTCGACGCAGACGAGCCTCATCTTCGGGATCGCCATCTTCAGCCTCGGGATCGGCGCCGTCGTCGGCGGGCGCTGGCAAGACCGGGTGGGCCCCCGGACGGTGACCATGACCGGCATCGCGCTCTGGGGGCTCGGCAACTTGTTGGCGGCGGTCGGCCCGCATGAGGTGTGGTGGTGGGACATCACCTACGGCGTCCTCGGCGGCTTCGGCAACGGCATGGCGTACATCACGCCGGTCGCGACGGTCACGAAGTGGTTCCCCGACAAGCGAGGCCTCGCGAGCGGCATGGTCGTGATGGGCTTCGGGCTCGGCGCCTTCTTCTACGGCTTCATCCTCAAGGCGATCCCCGGGTTCGTCGCCGCGTCGAAGCACGCGGGCGCGTTCGCCGACGCGAAAACCGCCGCGCTCAAAGCCGGCACGCCGTTCGACCCGACGGCCTTCGCGATGACGCCCGCCGACATCGGCGCCGTGATGACGGTGCTCATGGTGAGCGGCATCGTATACGCCGTGGTCGGCGTAATCGCCGCATCGTTCTTGCAGAACCCGCCCGCCGGCTACAGCGTCGGCGGCGTCGTGGCAGCAAAGGCGTCCGACCAGGGTTCGTATACGCCGGCTCAAGTGCTGCGCACGCCGCAGTTCTATATTCTGTGGCTCATGCTGTTCGTCAACGTCGTCGCGGGCATCTTGATCGTGTCCAACGCCGTGCCGATCATCCGCGAGCTCATCTCCAAAGGCGTCACCGATCCGACGGCGATCAAGGCGCTCACCGGAACGGCGATCAGCGCGTACGCATTCGTCGCGGTGTTCAACGGTCTGGGCCGCTTCTTCTGGGGCACCGTATCGGACCGCATCGGGCGCAACATGACGTGGGTGTGCATCTACGGCGTGCAAGCCGTGATCTTCTTCCTGCTGCCGAACTTCCACAGCGTCGCGCTGGTACTGTTCGCGTTCGCGATCATCCTCGCGTGCTACGGCGGCGGGTTCGGCACGATGCCGTCGTTCAACGCCGACTACTTCGGAACGCGGTTCCTCGGTCAGAACTACGGCTACATCATCACCGCTTGGGGACTCGCGGGCCTGGTCGGGCCGTACATCGCAGGCGCGGTGAAGGACCGGACCGGATCGTTCTCGGGCGCGTTGTTGCCGATGGCGATCATGCTGCTCGTCGCGATCATCCTACCGTTCCTGGCGAAGAAACCGCCGCCGGCTCCAGCCGCGGCGTAACGTCGTCAACCCACGAGCTAGGGAGACCGCCGGATCGGTGGTCTCCTTTTTTTCTGTGGCCCGCGTATCCCGGTTTTACGGAACGCCCAAGTCCTCGGGATCGACGAACTCCGCGGGATGGAAGAACGCCTGCGCGATGACGGTAGGAACCACCGCGGTGAGGATGACGACCGTGACGAGCGTCGTGTACTGCGCGCCGTCGATGTAGTGGTGCGACAACCCGTACAGGCTCGAAATCGTGCCGAAGGTGAGGCCGGTCGCCATCATGAGCGTGATATAGCCCGCATTCTTCGGCGTGTGCTGGAACGCGCGCGCCGCCGGAAAGACGCCAAAACACTTCGCCCCGACTTTCACCACGAAGAACGCCACGATCGCGCCGATGCCCGCGAGGGCGGCCGAGAACGAGACCAGCGTTCCGGCCTTGAGAAAGTAGAACGGCGTCAGGAAGCCCATCGTCATCGACCGCAGCCGGCGCGCGATCTCCGGGTTGCCGAACAGGAACCCCGCGCACGCCAGCCCGAGAAAGTATGCCGGCAAGACGCCTTCGCTTTTTGCGGCCGTAGCGATGGCGGCGAGCACGACGATGATCAGGAACACGAGCCGCATGCCGGGCTCGCTGATCCAGCGCCCGGTGCGCGCGAACACCGGCGGCAGCAATTTCGGGACGAAGACGAACGTGAGCGCGATCGCCACGACGAGCGCGACGAGCCAGCCGTTGTAGTTTGCGAACAACAGCCCCAGCGCGATGACGGTGCCGAGGTCGGTGATGAAGCACGCCGCGAGGATCAGCTGACCGAAGTCGGTGCCCGCGAGGCGCGACTCGACCATCACGGCGTACACCACGGCGACCGACGTCGTCGACATCGCGATGCCGGCGATCTTCGATGCGTCCAGGCTCCAGTGCGCGAAGAAATACGCGTACGCCATCGCGCCCAAGAACGGCGCGAAGAACGAAATCCCGCCGATCACCGCGGACGGCCGCAGCTGCTTGCGCAGAACGGCCGGCTCGATCTCCGCGCCGGCGAGAAACGTCAGCATGATGCTTCCGAAGCCCGCGATGAAATCGACCCAGGCGGTCGAGCGCAAGCCGATGAGGTTGCCGGCGAGCACGCCCAGCAGAATTTCGACGAGCGCGGCGGCCAGCCCGAGCCGGCGCGCGACGAACGCGGCGACGGTCGCCAGCGCGAGCCAGACCGCCGCGAAAGCCCACACGTTGTCGGCCGGTAACAAAAGCGTCATGACACGAATCCTCCCTCCGGCGAGTCGGCGCAAGAGGAGTCATCGGCCGTTTCAAGGCGGTTCCGCTGACGCGAGGCGGACTCCACCGCCCATGTCGCGGACAAATCGGCCGCGACCGTTGGGGGAATTCTGCTACCCGATCTATTGGAATTCCTGGGCGCGCTGCTGCGACGCGCACGCCGACCGCACCGAGACGCACGACCGTTCGACGCAGCTATGATCCCCACACACGAGCCGGCAAAGAGGTACAGCCAGCGCGGTTGCGAGCGCCGGCAAGGCGCGCTTATCTGCGGGCTTGCCGGATTCACTCGTCGACGCGCGCACCGATCCCGTTCTCGCGCAGGAAGCGGACGACCACATCGGAATTGAAGTCGTCGGGCTGCACCAGGCCGGCCATGTTCTGGTGCTGTTCGTTCGTCACATCGGCCATCGAGGCGTACAACTCGGTGGGCGACGCCATCACGCGGCCACCTCGCGGCGATGATGAAACGGAAGGCTTTCGGCGCTGGAAACGCCGCGCCGAGGGCTCGACGTCGATACGTCGAACTCGCAGGTTGTCATTCGATGTTTACTCCATCGGGTGACGGGCTCGGGCGGTGCGACTAACACCGGCCGGGCCGCTTAGATAATAAATCGCGAAGTACTCGCTACGAAATTATTGCACGAACATGTGTTCGAATCAATGTTCTGAATCGAAAATTCAATGCTTGATTCCATGCACGCGGAATCATCGACGAGACCGATGACAGAACCGATCGCATGATGCGCCGTCCGGGAGCTTGGGCGAACGCGATGTCGTCGTTGCAGAGACTTTTCGATGCACCGACCCGTGTAATCGTTGCGGTCTTATGGTTCGTCGGAGCGGCGTTTGCGGCGACCGCTGCCGTGCTGACGCTGATGCGACCGGGCGCCGGTCCATACGGCGCTTTTCTCGTCCCAACGGCAGCGCTCGTTTTCATCGCTGTGGCACTTCTGCGGTTGCAGCTCTGGGCGATGGCAGTAAGTTTCCTCCTTCTTGCCGGCCAGGTCGTGGGCGTCGTCGGAACGACGCTTCAACTCGCGTATGGAATCGATGCGGGCAAAGCCGAGGAGCTTCGGGCCCTCGGCGTCGAGCCCAGGTTTGGTGTCGCGATCAATCTCGCGTTTTCATTCGCCGCAACGTGTGTGCTCGCCGTATCCACAGTGCGTGCGGTGAGGCGTTCACGCCATACGCGAGGTCTGGAGCGAGCATGATCAAAACCGCCGATGGCGTCCACGGTTCGAGAGGTGCATGAAGACCGCCGGGATGATCGGGGGCCTCGGACCCGAGTCCACGGTCGCGTACTACCGCGCGATCGTCGACAAATATCGCGAGCGCGCGCAGGACGGCAGCTATCCCTCGATCCTCATCGACAGCGTCGACCTGACGCGGATGCTCGCACTCATCGCGGACGACCGCCTCGACGAGATCGCGGCGTACCTGCTCGACGAATTGCGCCGGCTCGCCGCCGCCGGCGCCGACTTCGGATTTCTCTCCGCCAACACGCCGCACGTCGTGTTCGACCGGCTGCGCGAGGCGTCGCCGATCCCGCTCATCAGCATCGTCGAGGCCACGTGCGCGAGAGCGCAGGCGCTTGGGCTGACGCGGCTAGGAATCTTCGGCACGCGCTACACGATGCGCGGGCATTTCTACGGCGACGTCTGCACCAGGCTCGGGATCGCGCTCTTCGCGCCGCACGGCGACGATGAGTCGTTCGTGCACGAAAAGTACCTCGGCGAATTGGTGAACGGCATCTTCTTGCCGGAAACGCGCGCCGCGTTGTTGCGGATCGCCGGCCAGCTTCGCGACGAACACGCCGTCGAGGGCATCATCCTGGGCGGAACGGAGCTCCCGCTGCTCCTCACCGAGCCCACGCACAACGGCATTGCCTTGCTCGACACGACGGCGATTCACGCCGACAGCGTCGTCGCTGAACTGCTTTCGTCCGGCTGATCCGCCGCTACGCGGCCGCGGACCGGCGACGACCTAGTCTACGCGGCGCTGCGGCCCGCCCGCGCGCGCAGCGCACCGACCGTGGCGCCGGCGAGGACGAACCCGATGATCCCGTAACCGGCATCGATCAGGAACAGCGTGGTGGGCCGCACCTGGAAGCTGTACAGGTTCGCCAGCATCGCGCCGTAGATGCATACGCCGGTCAGGATGCCGACCTGCGCGCCTTTCATCGCGTCCGCCTTCTCGTAGTGCCACAGCATGTTGTCGAAGCAGTACGACACCAACAGCCCGGCCACGAACGAGACGACGTACGGCATGAAGCCCGCCGCCGCGAACTCTTCTTTCGTCTTACCGACGGCGGCGATCCACGCCGCGCCGAACACGGTGAACCAGATCGCGCCGAACGCGAACAGCACGATCGCACCCGCGAAGATCCCGACGTAATTGGGCCGACGAGCGGTCATGAACAACTCCCTCCGTCACATGCGGCCGAGCGGCCGCCCTGCCCCAGCCTAGCGCGGCGGGCGGACGAAGTCCAGTGCCGAATCGTCCGGGTATGATCTCGCGGGTGCAGTTCGTACTCGGCGCGGCGTTTTCGCTCGCGGCGCTGCCGGCCGTCACATCCGGTAAGGAGGAGCCGCCGCTCACGCTCGAGCTCGCCGGCCCGTCACTCGGGGTGGCGCAGGTACGCGCGCGGATCGTCCGCCGAGTCGCGGCCCGCGAGCACGACGGTCTCGCGCAGCACGTAGCCGCCGAACAGCGCCAGCGACGACGTCAAGATCGTGCGCAGGCGGTGGTGCTTCTTGGGTGTCTTGCGCGAGAGCACCGACGACAGGTTCAACAGCGCGGGCAGCGCGATGCCCAGGCCCAGCGTGTACGTCTTGAGCCGGGCGCCGCGTTTGCCGGTGAACACGGGTGATGCCGCATCGCCCGCGCGCTGCTCCCAGTCCAGCAGCAGCGCCCCTTCGGCCAGCGATGCGAACAATTCGATGGTCGCGAGCTTCTTCTCGGTGCGCGGCGAGCCGCCGAACAACGCCAGCAGCAGCGACTGCAGCGCAGCGCCGGTCGACGCCGCGGAGCACGCGAAGATCGCTGGGATGTGGCGGCGGCCCGTGTACCACACGGGGATCGCGGTGGCGGACAGCAGCACGCCGGTGTACGACGACATCAACGCCGTCGACGGCAGGCCCGTCAGCGCGCGTACGGGTTTCGCGAGCCAGCCGAACGGGTTGAACGGGATGAGCCCGTCCGCGCGCGCTTGGTCGAGCGCCGCGAACCCGGCGTTGGTCGAGAACGTGACGAGCGCATAGACGCCGACGGACATCGGCGACTTCAGCTTCACGATGCGCAGCATGTTCAAGAAGCGCTCGGGCCGCCCGAGGTCCTTGATCAAGAACACGCTGCTCACCAGCGCGCCGGCAAGCGCGGTATACCGGCCGTTGCGCACGAGCTCCGCGTCGTCGGGATCGCCGCCGCGCTTCGCGAGCGACGCGAGCGCCGCGCTCGCCGCGGCGATACCGCCGGCGAAGAAGTAATAGATGATGTCCGAGCCCCAGTGCGCCTTGCGCAGGATGGGGTGATCGAAGTACGTTTCTTGATCGCGGCCGAACCCGCCGTCGCCGCGCTGCATCGACGCCGCGACGGCGTCGGGCGAGAAGTTGCCCGCGGCGCTGTAGTTCTGACCGTGCGGCTGCGACGTCTGCACTACGCCGCGCCTCCCGCGCGGCGGAAGACGCGCGCGCCGAGCGCCGTGAGCGCCGCGGCGGCGAGCAGCCCCGCGGTGTACGCGGCCGGCTGGAACCGCGACGGCAACACGGGCTTGGGCGGCAGGTTGAACACTTCGGGGCGGTCGGGGATCAGGAAGAACGCGTTGAGCGGCCCGACGTCGCGCGTCTCCTCGCCGTCGACGCCGTAGAGCCGCACCTCTTTGCCTTGGGCGCGCAGGTTCGCGACGCGCGCCTCGGCCTTCACGCGCAGCTCGTCGACACGCCCGAACAGGATGGAGTCGGTCGGGCACGACTTCGCGCACGCCGGCTCCATGCCGTCTTTTTGGCGGTCATAGCAGAGCGTGCATTTTTGCGCGACGCCGGATTTCGGCTGCACGGCGACCACGCCGAACGGGCACGAGGGCACGCAGTAGCCGCAGCCGTTGCACACGTCGGGCTGCACGTACACGTCGTCGAACTCGTTGCGCACGATCGCGCCGGTCGGGCACGCTTCGAGACAGCCCGCGTTGGTGCAGTGCTTGCAGACGTCGGACATCATCATCCAGCGCGACGCCGCCGGCACCTCGCGGTCCATCTGCTCGACGAACGCAACGTGCCGCCACGTGGTCGACGACAGCCGCGACGTGTTGTCGTACGAGTTCCCCGTCAGCGCGTACCCGTCGGACGGCAATTGATTCCACTGCTTGCACGCCACCTCGCACGCCTTGCACCCGATGCACAGCGTGACGTCGGTGAAGAAGCCCATCGCGGACTCGGTGACGACGCCGTCGGCAACGCGCTCCATCAGCCTTCGCTTTCTTGGTGGTCCAGATCGTGACGGCGGCGGGCGCCCGCCATGATCTCGCTCGGGGATGCGATCTCGTGGTCCACTTGCTCCGCGCTGCCGGATTCGACGCGGCCGCCGCGTTTCGGCGTGCCGAGCGGCGTCTGTTCCTCCGGCGGAACCGGCAGCCACGTCGGGCCTTCGTGCGACGCGCCGCGGCGGCCAAGCCGCACGTTGCACGTGAACACTTTGGCTTCGTGGATCGACACGTTCGGATCGGCGACCATCGGCGGCAGCACGTTCGCCGAATCGCCGGTCACCAGGCCCTGATAGCCGAAGTGGATCGGCAGCCCGATTTGGTGCACCCACTGCTTGGGGCCGATCTTGAACGGCGCGATGCGGCCGGTCACCATCGCCTTGGCTTCGACCTCACCGCGCGCGGTCGACACCGTGACCCAGTCGCCGTTGCGAATCCCGAGCTCCACGGCGAGCTCGGGCGACATCTCGCAGAACGCCTCGGGCTGCAGCTCCGCGAGCCACGAGTTCCAGCGCGTCATCGCGCCGGTGAGATGGTGTTCCGTCAGCCGGTACGTCGAGAGCACGTACGGATAATTCGGGTCGCCGATCGCGTGGTACGGGTTGTCGCGGCGGCGCCATTCCTTGAGCACCGGATTGTACTGCTGGTGCGGGTACAGCGCGTTGGGCACCGGCGACTCGCGCGGCTCGTAATGCGTGGGGAGCGGCCCGTCGACCGTGCCCTGCACGCCGAAGATCTCCGCGACGCCGTACTCTTGCATCAAGAACGGCGCGGTACCGTCGTGCGCGTCCATCCCTTTGGCGCCGGGCTGCGCGCGGAACGACGGCGGCTTGACGACCGGGAAGTCGGGGACGTCGTAGCCCGTCCACTTCTTCGCTTCCTCGTCCCACCAGATGTATTTTTTCTCTTCGCTCCACGGCTTGCCGTCGGGATCGGCCGACGCGCGGTTGTAGAGGTTGCGGCGGTTCGCGGGCCACGCCCACGCCCACTCCAGCGACACCCAGCCGTCGCCGGTGCGGCGGCGCGTGTGGTTCTGGCCCGGCGCCGGGAAGCAGCCGGTGTAGATCCACGCGCCGGCGGCGGTGGTGCCGTCGTCCTTCAGATCGGCGAATGTCTTCATGTGCTCGCCGGTCGCGACGACGTAGCCGTTGATTTCGCGCAACACCTTTTCGGCATCGGGCTCGCCGAGCGCGCGCTCGTGCGGGTCGTCCGACTCGTAGTCCCACGTGATGTCGAGGACGGGACGGTCGATCTTGCGCGTCGAGTCTTTGTAGAGCTCCTTGACGCGCTTGCCGAGGTTCCACGCCAGCGATAGATCGCTGCGCGCGTCATCGGGTGGATCGACGGCTTTCTCGTGCCACTGCACGAGCCGCATCGTGTTCGTGAACGATCCCGGCTTCTCGGCGACGCCCGCCGCCGGCATGAAGAAGATCTCGGTCGGGATCGTCGCGGGGTCGACGCCTTCGCGCTTCCAGAACGCCGCGCTCTCCGTCTCGAACAGGTCCTGGCATATCATCCACTTCAGCTTGCCGAGCGCGGCGCGCTGCAGCGCGGCGTTCTGACCGCCGACCGCCGGATTTTGGCCCCACAGGATCAGCCCTTCGACCCCGCCGTCCTTCATCGTGAAGAACAGCGGCATGTGCGAGTGGTCGCCCGTGTTCAGCGGGAGATAATCGAACGCCCAGCCGTTCTCGGCCGTCGCCGCATCGCCGAACCACGCCTTCATCTGCGACACAGCGTACTTCGGCCAGTTCGACCACCAGCCGGTCGGCTTCGCCCAGTTCTTCTTCCAGTTCTCGAACGAGTCTTCACCACGTTCGAGCGACGGCGACTTGATATAGCCGGGGAACAGGTCGAACAGCGTCGCGATGTCGGTGGAACCCTGGATCGACGCATGGCCGCGCAGCGCCATCACGCCGCCGCCCGGGCGCCCGGTGTTGCCGAGCAGCGCCTGCAGCGTCGCGGCCGCGCGGATGTTCTGCACGCCGACGGTGTGCTGCGCCCAGCCCATCGCGTAGCAGTACGTCATCGTCTTGCTGCGGCCGCTGTTCGCGACGACGAGCTTGCACAGATCGATGAACTGCTCTTTGGGCGTGCCGCAGATGCGCTCGACCACATCAGGCGTGTAGCGCGCGAAGTGCTTGCGCATCACGTTGATCGCGCAGCGCGGGTGCTGCAGCGTGGGGTCTTTCTTCGGGCGCTTCGTGCCGTGCGCGGGGTGGCCGCCTGTGGTCGGCGACGTGCCGCCGCCCTTCGCGTCGTCAGCGCTGCCGTCGGCCTGGCTCGCCTCGCCGCCGGCGCTTTCGTCGAGCTCGTACTTCCACGTCGCCGGGTCGTACGTGCCCTTGTCCGGATTGAAGCCCGAGAAGATGCCGTCGAGGTCCTCGGTGTCGACAAACTTCTCGTCGATGATGTAGCTCGCGTTGGTGTAATGCAGGACGTATTCTTCGAAGTACGCCTTGTTCTCCAGCACGTAATTGATGATGCCGCCGGTGAACGCGATGTCGGTGCCGCTGCGAATCGGCAGGTACTGATCCGCGAGCGCGCTGGTGCGCGTGAAGCGCGGGTCGACGTGGATCACCTTCGCGCCGCGTTCCTTCGCCTTGGTGACGAAACGGAAACCGACGGGGTGGTTCTCCGCGAAGTTCGACCCCTGGATGATGATGAGGTCGGCGTGCTCGAGGTCCATCAGGAACGTCGTCGCGCCGCCGCGGCCGTAGAGGGTGCCCAGACCGGGCACCGTCGAGCTATGTCAAATGCGGGCCTGGTTCTCGACGAAGACCGCCCCCCACGATCGGAACAGCTTCGCGATGAGGTAGTTCTCTTCGTTGTCGAGCGTCGCGCCGCCGAGCGACGCGATCGCCGTCGTGCGCGCGACGCGCCGGCCCTGCTCGTCGAACTCCGTGAACGTGCGGTCGCGCGTGTCCTTGACGCGCTCGGCCATGCGCTCCATCGCCCACTCGTACGGTACGTCGGTCCATTCGCTCGCAAACGGCGCGCGGTACTTCACCGTGGTCCAGCGGTTCGGGTTGACGTGCAGCTGGAACGTCGCCGCGCCTTTGGGACACAGCGTCCCGCCGCTGATCGGCGAGTCCGGGTTGCCCTCGATGTCGAGGATCTCGTTCCCCTTGCTGTAGACCATCGTGCCGCACCCGACCGCGCAGTACGGGCAGACCCCGGGCGACTTCTTGGCGTCGGAGATGCGCGATTTTAGGTTCTGCGATTGCTTCGAGAGCACATTGGGCAGCGGGCCGACCCGCTTGCCGATCGCGCTCGCGGCTCCCGCGAGGAGTGAGGTGAGGTCGATCGTGGGGCGTTTGGTGCTGGCCAAGATACCCTCGCGTGAACCGGGAGCAAGCTGGGTCGGGACGGCTTCGCGACGGGTACGACGATCCCCGTGACCCGCAGGGCACGACGTCCCGTTCGAACGGGTGCCCCCGCCGATCGGGGCGGGCGGGGACAAGATCCTCCCGGCGCTCATCCCCTGCCCCCGAAGGCAAGGCTATCGGCGAGGTCCGCAAAGCGTTTCTACGCCGACGGAGTTCGTCGATGTGCTGGATCAGCGGCCGTTGGCGTGGTCGAGGGCAGCGTCGACGGCGCCGTAGAGGTCCTTCATCAAGAACGGCTTCGTCAAGAACGCGTTCCAGCCGTCGCGCGACGCCGGCATGCGCACGCCGATGCGCACGAGCGGCGTACCGTTCGCGCGCGCGACGAACGTCTCGGCCGACATCCCGAGCCGGTCGGCGTCGACGAGCGCGACGTCGAAGTGCCCGTCCGCGAGCGTGCGCAGCAGCTCTTCGCCGCCGGTCGCGACCGCGACGGCGTAGCCGTCGTCGCGCAGCGTGTGCGCGACGTAGGAGCGCGCGTCGCCGTCGACGTCGAGCAGCGCGATGCGGCGCGACGCGACCGTGCGGTGCGCGGGGCGCACCGGCACGTACACGCGGAACGTGGAGCCTTGGCCTTCCACCGAGTCGACCGAGATCGTGCCGCCGTGCAGCTCGACGATCGTGCGCGTGAGATACAGGCCGAACCCCGTGCCGCCGATGCCGAGCGCGCGCGCGTTGCTGGCGCGCGCGAAGCGGCCGAACAACTTCCCGCGCTCGTTCTCGGGGATGCCGATCCCGCGGTCGCGCACGGTGAACTCGACGCCGCCCGAACGCGCGCGCAGCGCGACTTCCACCGGCTCGCCGCCCGGCGAGTACTTGATCGCGTTGCCGACGATGTTCTCGACGACCTGGCGCAGGCGCGCCTCGTCGCCGGTCACCGTCAGCGGCGCGCCGGACACGCGCAGATCGATCGGCCGCGTCACCGAGAAAACGCGCACGACGTCGCGCACGAGCGTGATGAGATCCACCTCGCCGAGCACGAGTGCGAGCTCGTTCTGTTCCAGGCGCGACAGCGCTAGCGTGTCCGTCGCCAGCGACGCGAGCCGCATCGCGCTCGACGAGATCATGCCCAGATACTGGCGCGACTCGCTGTCGTAGCGGTCGTCCTCTGCCAGCACGTCGGCGAAGCCGACGATCGTCGTGAGCGGGCCTTTGAAATCGTGCGCCAACATCGCGATGAGGTCGTTCTTCACCTGGTTGAGCTCGACGACCGCATCGCGGCGCGACGCGAGCTCCTTGTAGAGCTCGACGTTGCGCGCGGCGACGGCGAAGTACTGACCGAGCAGTCCGAGCGCGAACACGTCGGCGGTGCCGAGCTGCGTGTCGCGCTGTACGTCGAGCACGAAGGCGGTGCCGCCGCCGGAGCCCGGCACGCGCACCGCGGCGCGGTGCTCGAGCTCGTCGAGCACGCAGACGTCGCTGCGCGACGCCAGCGCGACGAACTCGTCGCCCGGCGGCGCGTCATCGCGCGACGAGAGGTCGGTGGTCGCCGCGAAACCGCCGCGCGAGCGCGGCGCGTACAGCGTCGCCCGCCCGTCGACCAGCTCGTGCACGCCGGACAGCAGCGCGTCGACGAGTACCGTGGGCTCGAGCGAGGCGAACAGCGTGCGCGCGATCGATGTGATCGCGGTGAGCCGTTCGTTCTGCATCGTCAGCTGCACGCCGCGCAGCACCTGCTCGGTCACGTCGCGCTGCACCACGACGTAATGCGTCGTGCGGCCCTTGTCGTCCAGTAGCGGGCGCGCCGTCGCCTCGGTGTGGTAGTACGAGCCGTCGGCGCGGTACGAGATGTAGTCGACCTTTGCCGGGCGCCCCGCCATCACTTCCTTGCGCATGTGCACGAGCCGCGAGCGATCCGTCTTCGGGCCGAAGAACTCTTCGGCGCGGTGCCCGATCACGTCGTCCGGCCGCGTCGCGCCCTTCTGCCGGATGAACGCCTCGTTCGCATACACGATCGTCGCGGGGTCGCCGGGTTCGGCGCCCGGCTTCGCCAGGATGATCGGGTCCTGCGCCGCCTCGATCGCCGCGGACAGCAAGTTGATGCGCTCTTGCGCGCGCTCGGTCTCGGTCAGGTCGGTCGCGACGACCAGCACGACCTCGCGTCCGCGCGTTGGGACGAGCTCGATGCGCAGCTCGATCGGATACGTCGTCCCGTCCTTGCGGCGTGCGATCGTGCGAATGTTCAGCCGCCGGCCGGGATGCGCGCGCAGCTCCACGAGCCGCTCCGCGAGGCGCCCCTCTTTCGCCAGCGACGGCAGCAGCGCGTCGAGCGGAAGCTGCCGCAGCTCGTCGGTGGAATAGCCGAGGTTGCGGCGCGCGGCGTCGCTCGCGAACAGCACGCGCTGCGCGGCCACGTCGACGTGGTACAGCTCGGTCTGCGAGCTGTCGAACAGCCGCAGCAGCGTGCGGCGCGCTTCGAACTGCTCCACCACGGCGTCGCCGATCGCCGCGAGCGCGGTGCGCTGCGCGCGCGTGAGCACGCGCGGGCGGCGGTCGAGCACGCACAGCGTTCCGACCGCGTACCCGTCGCCCGAGCGCAGCGGATAGCCGGCGTAGAAGCGGATGCCTTCGGCGCCGGTGACGAGCGGGTTGTCGGCGAAGCGCCGGTCGGCCGTCGTGTCGTCGATCTCGAAGATGCCGTCGTCGACGATCGCGTGCGCGCAGAAGGCCAGGTCGCGCGGCATCTCGCGCAGGTCGATCCCGAGCGCCGACTTGAACCACTGGCGGTCGCGATCGACCAGCGAGATCAGGGAGATCGGCGCGTCGCAGAGCAGCGCCGCGAGCCGCGTGAACGCGTCGAAGAGCGCCTCGCTCGGCGTGTCGAGGAGCTCGTACTCGTAGAGGGCGGCAAGCCGCCGCTCCTCAGACGGAGGATCCGGCGCGTGGATGGACATCGGCGATGCGTGCACGCTTCGCCTCGACGAACGCGAGGACTTCCTCCAGGGGCCGTGCGTTGAGCACTTCGGCCGCGGTGACCCAGGCCCGGCGCGCCTGTCCGACCGCGTACGCGACGTTGGCGAGCTGCGCGGCGCCGTGCGCGTCGGAGTCGCAGGTGAACGTCACGCCGAACTCGCGCGCGCGCCGCGCAAGCGGGCTGGGCAGGTCGAGCCGGCTCGGCTGGCCGTCGATCTCCAGCGCGGTTCCGGTGCGCGCCGCGGCCGCGAACACCGCGTCGTGGTCGAAGTCGTAGCCCGCGAAGGTCTCGACGTTGCGGCCCGTGGGGTGGCCGATCACGTTGACGTACGGGTTCTCCATCGCGCGAATCAGCCGTGCCGTCATCGTTTCGCGCGACTGGTTGAACGCGGAGTGCACCGACGCGACCACGATGTCGAGCTCGGCGAGGATCTCGTCGTCGTAGTCGAGCGAACCGTCGGCACGAATGTCCACCTCGGCGGAGCACAGCGTGCGAATTCCGTAGCGATCCCCGAGCTCGCGCACGCGCCGCCGCTGCTCGCGCAGGTCGTTGGGATCCAGCCCGATCGAGCCGCGCCCCCACGAGTGGTCGCTGATCGAATGATACGTGTAACCGCGCGCCGCGCACGCCGCGATCATCGTTTCGAGCGTATCGCGGCCGTCCGAATACGTCGAGTGCAAGTGGAAGTCGCCCTTGAGATCCGCCAGTTCGACGACGCGCGGCAGCGAACCGTCGAGCGCCGCTTGGATCTCGCCGATCCCGAGGCGCATCTCGGGCGGGATGTACGCCATCCCGAGCGCCGCGTACACTTCTTCCTCGGTGCGGCATACGATCGTACGTCCGTCGGTGAGGTCGACAATGCCGTTCTCGCTGACGCGCAGGTTCTTGCGCACGGCCAGCTCGCGAAACTGGATGTTGTGCTCGCGCGAGCCGGTGAAATGCTGCAGCAGGTTGCCGTAGAGGTGCGCGGGCAGCACGCGCAAGTCGATCTGCAAACCGCCGGCGAGCCAGATGCTGGCTTTCGTGGGGCCTTCGGCGAGCACGGCCTCAGCGCGGTCCCACGCGGTGAACGCGGTGACGACCGCTTCGGCGTTCTCCGACGTGCAGATGACGTCGACGTCGCCGACGGTCGGCTCCTGGCGCCGCACGCTGCCTGCGGTGGTGAGGTCTTGCGCGTCGGTGAGTTTGCGCAAGTACGCGATCACCTCGTGCGCGATCGGCAGCGCGACGCCGAGCGGCGTGCGCTTCGTGCGGCCTTTGTACGCGAGCACGCCGCGGCGAATGTTGTCGATCGATTTGGCTCCCAAGCGGGGGATGGCTGCGAGCGCATCGTCGTCCAGCGCGCGCTCGAGGTCGGCGAGCGACGCGATCCCGAGCCGCTCGAAGAGCTGCTGCGCCGTCTTCATCCCCACGCCTTGGACGCCGAGCAGCTCCAGCAGCGTCGGCGGATACTTCGCGCGCAGCTCCTCGAGGTACGGATCGGTCCCCGTCTGCGCGAGCGTCGCGATGCGGGCGGCGATCGTCTTGCCCACGCCGGGCAGCTCGGTGAGCCGCGCGGCATCCACGCCCGCGCCCAGCGGGGGCGCGTTCTCCAGCGTCTCGGCGGCCCGTTCGTACGCCATGAACTTGAAGAACGGCTCCCCGGCGAACTCCATCAGGGTGCGAATCTCGCGCAAGTCTTTGGCGATCTCGCCGTTGGTCCGGGTAGCCATGTGACGAGGACTTCGTTCCACGCCCGCGTACGGGCGTCCCATGTCGCGTCGCGAGCTGGGCTCCGACAACGGCAAGCACGGCGAGAGAGTACGAATACGCTGACTCCACAGGACGAGAAACAGACGAAGGAACGCCTGTTTCCGATCGGAAGCGGGTGTGAGGACGTCGGTCGGGCAGGCGATGTCGTATTCGTGCACGGTCTCAATGGACACCCGTTCGAGACCTGGACATCGAGAAAACTCACCGATCGTAACGATGCCTGGCCGTGGTGGTTAGCCTGTGATGCGCCCAAGCTCGGGATATGGTCGTACGGTTACGAATCGGCGCCGTCGCAGTGGACCGGCAAGACGATGCCGCTCTTGGATCGCGCGAGCAATCTGATCGAGTGGCTCGAAGCCACACGAATAGGTCGGCGGCCGCTGGTTTTCATCGCACACAGCCTCGGCGGGCTCATCGTCAAACAAGCATTGGAGCTGGGGAACACCTATGACAAGGCGTTCACGAAGTATACCCAAGGAGTCGTCTTCCTTGCAACGCCTCACGCGGGCTCTGATCTCGCCGCTTTGTTCTCGAAATTGGGCTTCATCGGACGTGCGACGCAGAGCATCAACGATCTCGCGGCGCACAACCCCGAGCTCGATCGAATTGGTAACTGGTACCGTGAGCAAGCGCCGCTGCTCGGCATCGTCACGAAGGTCTACTACGAAACGCAGCCGACCAACTCCGCGATCGTCGTCGACAAAACGAGCTCTAACCCGGGAATTCGAGGCGTCCTTCCAACCGCGGTGCTGGCTGATCATATTTCGATCGCTCGTCCTTCGTCGAAAACGGACATCGTCTATCTTGGAACATACCAGTTCATTCAAGACCTCATGGTTCGGATCACTGAACCGTCTGGGCTACCGGGAACGGAGAACCTGCTCAACCACCCCAGTGAGCTCGTTGCCATACTTGCTCTCGCCGAGAAGATGAAAGCCGAGATCGCGGTCGGTAAGACAGACAACCTCAAACACTATGCCGAGATAATCGAACTTCTCGAGCGCCGCGCGAAGGGAATCCCATGATTGTTCTCCTTCACGGGAACGTGCACGAAGACGTCGCTCGGCTGTCGAGTGACGGCGCAACGGAGATACTGCAAGCATTGCAGCTCCTCGCGACGTTTGGTTCATTCGAGGAGCTGTTGTCGAGTGAACAGTTGGCTATCAAACGACTAAACATCGATGCAGACACGTCTCCGGTCGCCTATCGAGAGTTTCGCACTCCCCTATACACGCATCACATCAACGCCCACCGTTTAGTCTTCACGGTTACGACCGCTGCTGACGGGGAGCCGTCGGTGATCGTCTTGGAGATCGGCCGGCGCGCAGGTGAAGAACCGCGCCGATGATCTCGAGCATCCCATCTGACGGAGACGGGCGACAGGACCTTTGTTCGGCAGGGCAGTAGCGTCTCGTTATGTTGCGCACCGAGCGCCGCCGTCTCGACCCGGCGATCCTCAACCTGCCGGTCGAGAAGATGCGCGACGGCTATTACTCCGACACCTACTTCAACCGCGCGCGCGAGATCCTCGAAGCGGACCGCTATCACCCGCGCGTTCGGATGCAGGTCTTCCAGCGCAATGCGGCCATCCTATGCGGGATCGACGAGGCGATCGCGATCCTCAAGCTGTGCAGCGGTCGCCACGTAGCAGGCGGTGCGTGGGAAGAAGGTTGGGGCGCGCTGACCGTCAAGGCGCTCTACGACGGCGACCCGATCGCGCCGTTCGAGACGGTGATGACGATCGAAGGCGACTACGCGCTGTTCGCGCACCTCGAGACGCCGTATCTCGGCGTGCTCGCACGCCGCACGCGCATCGCGACGAACGCGCGCGCGATCGTCGATGCAGCCGGCGGCAAGGAAGTGCTGTTCTTCCCCGCGCGGTTCGACCACCATCTGGTGCAGACGGGTGACGGGTACGCCGCCTACATTTCCGGCGCGCTGGGCGTGTCGACCGACGCGAACGCGGAGTGGTGGGGCTCGCGCGGCATGGGCACCGTCCCGCACGCGCTGATCGCGGCGTACGACGGCGATACGGTGCGCGCGACCGAGAAATTCGCGCAGTACATCGACCCCGCGGTGAACGTCATCGCGCTCGTCGATTTCGACAACGACTGCGCCGGCACGTCCGTCGCGGTGGCGCGCGCGCTCGGCGAGCGCTTGTGGGGCGTGCGGCTCGACACGTCGGCCACGCTCGTCGACAAGAGCGTCATCCCGCAGATGGGCACGTTCCCGCCGACCGGCGTCAACGCGCAGCTGGTGCACAACGTGCGCGACGCGCTCGACCGCGAGGGCTTTCGCAACGTGAAGATCGTCGTCAGCGGCGGCTTCGACGCGGGCCGCATCCGCAAGTTCGAAGAGGAACGCGTCCCCGCCGACGCCTACGCGGTGGGCAGCGCGTTCTTCAAAGGCGCGGGCTCGTTCGACTTCACCGCCGACATCGTCGCCATCGACCGCGGCGACGGCTGGAAAGAGTGCCACAAAGTGGGCCGCCCGGAACGGCCGAACCCGAGGCTGACCGTCGTCGACTGACTGGCATGGCCAACACACATCGCGCGACGGCCGCGACCGCGGTGGCGGCGCTGATGCTCACGCTCATGGTCCGAAACGCCGCGGACGCGCTGTGCACGCAAGCCGACCTCCGGGCCGATCGCACTGTCGGGTCGATGATCGGCTCTTTGCCGGCACCGCCGCCCACCGCCGCCGACCGCGCGATCGCGAAAAGCCGGCTGCTCGAGATCCGCGCGATGGTCGCCCCATACCGGCACGGCGGTGCTCCGTCGCGCGCGCCGCGCGTTACGCCGCCGCCGGCATGCTCGTCCGGGTCGCGTCGCCGGCCGCGCTCGCCGAGCGCGGGCCACGGTCCTTGCCGTACCGGCAGTCCGGCGGCGGCATGCAGCTCGCAGCCGTCGAGTTCGCGTTCTCGCGCGACACGCCGGTGCGCGAGCTCGACGCGATCCTTTCGCTATCGATCGCGCGCTGGCACCAGCTGACGCGCCACTGCACCAAGCCGCCGACGTCGATGTGGATCGCGACGATGTTTCCGTACGCGCACGGCGACGGCCTACACCGGCGCGCTCTGCGCCGCGAGCTTTTCGATGATCGGCGGTTGAACAGGATCAGGTCGGAGGGATCGATTAAGCTGGCGCACAGCTCAGTGAGCCCCCGCGCCCGGCTCCTATAGAGTCTCTCAGGCCCTCGATACTGTGCACGACGCAAACGAAGCAGCCGAGATCGTTCACCGCTCAGATAGGGAATCGTTCAGGCAGTGGAGAGGAACGTTAGATCTCAACGCCTCGTCGCCGCAGCCCGGCGTATAAGATTTCGATCATCTCATTCATCTTATTTTCGTCAATCATGATTCGAAGCGGAAAGTCGATGATCCTCGTCTCCCCCTGTGGTGGCGGGTTTGAAACAACGTCATCAACCGCCGCCTGAATTCCGCCGCGGAGTACGTCACCCCAGGAACTCAGTTCCATAATTGCATTTTCGCTCGCTGTTGCCAATAGCTTTATGGCCGGCTGCAAGTCGTCATCGATCCGGGTTAGCCTAACTTCTTCGGTCCATTCTAAAAGGCGGCGGTAAATTTTCCCCAACTGACGAGCGATGAATATTATTTCGCGCACATTCGCCGGGACGCCGGGCGGCGCAAATGCTGTCTGCAGCGTCTCATTCAGTAGTGTGTTCAAATTATTGACGAGCGAACGCACCTCCCCAATGCGTGCCGAAAAGAACGGTGGAACTTGGTCTATCGGCAGCGCCTTTTCTGCGCCGTATGAAAGGCCAAGATCATATTGCCGCTTCAGATCAATGGACGAGGCTGTCTCGTACCGCAGCATCTCTGCAAATAAGAGATGTTCCCACACGCGCGGCTGATCAACTGCTATTCTAAACGCTTCTGGTGGAAGCTCCAAAAGCAGTTGGCGATTAGGGTTAGAATTCAGTTTCGCGGTTGCGATGAGGCCCGACGTCATCAGATATGCCAGTTGCGTCCGGAGCGTCTTTGTTATGTCTTCGGCGACATCAAATCCGTTCATCCAAACCGAGTCCGTCACCCGAACACGCTTCAGAAACTCGTAGAGCCTAGGATCGTCTACCGCTGCATCGAAAGCCTCAATATGTTGTTCCAGCGCCGTGCGGCGAGCATCGTAGAGCACCAAAAGGCCACGATCAACGAAGGCATAAATTGGTATTCCCTTAGCACGTGCGGCCGAATACTCAATATTCGTGATGGACTTTCCAGAACGGTGCTCAACGCTCCCGTAGCGGCGCCCAATCAACAGAACAAGAACATCTGCATCCTGTTCGACGCGCCGACGGCAATTCTCGATCGTTGTTGCATCGACATCGATTGGAAACGAAGACGATTCCGAAATGAGAGCACGATACCCTAGCTCATCCTCGATCATTCGCCGAAGGTGTTGGCGAACTTCGAGGAGATCGTAGAACGTCGAGCTGGCCATTACGGTCGGCACTCTTCCGGACATATTCCTCGCTGCATCTTTATGCAGTGGTAGTAGCGTCGTTAGAAAGAGCCTTCAACTAAGATCAACCCCTCCACTTGGTGTCTTTAACGCAAGTGGAGGAACTTTCTCAGACACTACAGACTAACGCACTGGCGGCACTTGGCCTGAGTTCCCGAGCATTACACCGGCGCGTTCTGCGCTGCGAGCTTTTCGATGATCGCGCGGTTGAACAGGATCAGGTCGCCGGGATTGCGCGACGTCACCCAGTTGCCGTCTTGCACGACGGGCTGGTCGCGGTACAGGCCGCCCGCGTTGCGGATGTCGTCGGCGATCGACGCAAACCCGGTCAGCGTGCGGCCGCGCACGACGTTCGCGGAGATCAGCACCTGCGGGCCGTGGCAGATCACGAACATCGGCTTCTTCGCCTGATCGAACTCCTTGACGAAACGCTGCACGTCTTTGTTGGTGCGGATGTGATCCGGCGACTGACCGCCTGGGATCAAGAGCGCGTCGAAGTCGTCGGCGGTCACGTCCGCGACCAGCTCCTCCGCTTTGACGCTCTGACCTTCGTCGAGCCCGCGTTTGCCGCGGATCTTCTGCAGCGCGCGGTCGTCGACGCCGACGATCGTCACGATCGCACCGGCCTCCTCGAGCGCGCGGCGCGGCTCGATCAACTCGGACTCCTCGAACCCGTCGCCCACCAGCGCCGCGATCCGCTTACCTTCGATTTCCATAGGGGATCGGGCGTTCTCACCGCGCACGCACCCCGCCTCTTGCCTTTCTGTCACCCCTACCCTTCGACAAGCTCAGGGCGAAGGGTGCGCCAGCCAGGTCGGCCTACAGCGTACCGCCCGTGCCCTGGACGGCTGCACGCAGCAGGTACGCGAGCTCGACCTCCAGTTTGCCGAGAGGGTCGAGGACGGTGTCGTCCGTCAGCGCCTTGAGAACAGGGTTCCGCTTGGTCATATCGCCCTCAGGGACCGCGTGGCGCGGATTGATCTCGCGCATGTAGATGCGGGCGTCGTAACGGATCTGGCCGTCCGGCAGAAAGTAGAGGGGATCGAGACCGAACGCGTACACGCGGAGCCCGAGCAGCTCCGTCTGCTGCAAAAAACCGATTGCCCGCAGCCGCAGCGCCTTCGCCAGCCGGGCCAGCGCCGGAACCGCCAGCCGCGCCTCGCCCGCGACGACGCGCTCCAGCAGCGCCGGATCCAGTTCGGCGGCTGCGGCGAGACCGGCAACGTCCATGTCCTTCGCGGCGGCCAGCCGCACGAGGGCTTCACCGAAGGCGGCACCGCCGGCGGTCCCGGACGCGCCGTCGTAGGCGGCGGCTGACTGAGAGTTCATCCGGAAGGTGATCGCCGGTCGCGGCGCGGACGCCTGTCGACGCATGTCGGAATCCACCGAGCAGCGCAAATCACGCCATCTCGACGTGTGTCTCGCGGACGACGTCGCGTCGCGGCTCGACGCCGGTTGGGACGCCGTGCGGCTGCGCCATGAAGCACTGCCGGAGATCGCCCTCGCGGACGTCGACGTCGCGACCGCGTTTCTCGGCCTGCCGCTGCGCGCGCCGCTGCTGATCTCGTCGATGACCGGCGGCACCGCGCGCGCCGCCGAGATCAACCACCGCCTCGCGCGCGGCGCGGAAGCGGCCGGGATCGCGTTCGCGCTGGGCAGCGGGCGCGCGATGCTCGAGGACGATACGCTCCGCACCACGTTCGACGTGCGCGCGGCGGCACCGGACGTCGTGCTGTTCGCAAACCTCGGCGCGGTGCAGCTCAACTACGGCGTGCGCGTCGACGACGCGCGCCGGCTCGTCGACGCGCTCGACGCGAACGGGCTCTACCTGCATTTGAATCCGCTGCAAGAGGCGATTCAGCCCGGCGGCGACACCAACTTTCGCGCGCTCGAGCCGAAGATCGCGGCGCTGTGCGAAGCGCTCGACGTGCCCGTGATCGCGAAGAGCGTCGGCTCCGGGATCGCGCCGTCGACGGCGGCGCGTCTGCTGAGCTGCGGCGTGGCGGCGATCGACGTCGCGGGCGCGGGCGGCACGTCGTGGGCGCGGGTCGAGGGCAAGCGCTCGGGCGACGCGGGCCGCGAGCGGATCGCCGAGGCCTTCGGCGATTGGGGCTACGCGACGCCGCGCGCCACCGCCGCGGTGCGCGCCGCGCTGCCGGCGGTCCCGCTCGTCGCGAGCGGCGGAATTCGCGACGGCGTGCAAGTAGCCAAGGCGCTCGCGCTCGGCGCCGATCTCGCGGGCCTCGCGCTGCCGTTCCTTCGCGCCGCCGACGAGTCGGATGCGGCCGTCGCCACGCTGATCGACGAGCTCGTGACCGCGCTGCGCATCGCGGTGTTCGCGAGCGGCTCGCGCACGATCGCCGATCTGCGCGACGCGCTCGCCTAACGCGGCGCTGCGCGCACCGTGCTCTTCGCCGCGATCGTCGCAGCCGTCGTCGTCGCGGCATCACCGTCCCCGAGCCCGTCGCCGGCGCCGAGCGCGCCGCCGCAGATCGGCAGCGTCACCGTGGTCAGCGGCAGCGCGCAATCGCTGCACCGCGCGCCGCAAGCTGCATCGGTGCTCGACGCGCGCGCGCTGCGCGCGTCCACCGCGGCGTCGCTCGACGCGGCGCTGCGCGCGCTGCCGGGCTTCGACCGCGACCGCAGTAACGCGCCGTTCACGAACTACGGCCAGCTGCGGCTGTCGTTCAGCGGGGCCGGAAGCGATCGCGGCGCGCTGTTCGTCGACGGTGTTCCGGCGCAGGACGGGTTCGGCGGACAGGTCGACTGGAACGCGTTCCCCACCGCTTCGGTCGCGCGCGCGGAATTGCTGCGCGGCCCGGGTTCGGCGCTGTACGGGTCCGGCGCGATCGGCGGGGCCCTGGCGCTGACGACGCTCGTCCCCGCGAGCGCCTCGGCGGGCCGGCTCGATGCGAGCGCCGGCGGCGCCGACCGCGGTTCGGCGTCGTTCGCGGCGACTGGCGCGGCCGGTGCACTGCAGTCGTCGGTGTTCGTCGCAACGCGCCGGCTCGCGTACGACGTGATCCCGCCCGGTCAGACGTCGCGCGTCGACCGGACGGCGATCGGCACCGCCGACACGGCGCACGTCCGGCTTCGCAGCACGACCGCGCGCACGACCCTCGATGCGGATGCGCTCGCGAGCGACGACGCGCAGCAGGACGGCCGCCCGAACGACGGTTTCTCGCGCTCGCTGCGCCAAGCCGCCGTCACGTGGACGCGCGCCGGCGACGCGACGCTTGCGCTCACCGCGTTCGCGCGCGCGACGACGCTGGTGAACCTCGCCGACAAGCCGGGCACGCCCGGCGCGCTGCTCTACACGCAGCACGTGCCGACGTCCGACGTGGGCGGGCGCGTACGTTGGGACCGCGCGCTGCGCGACGGCACGCTCGCGTTCGTCGCGGAACGCCGCATGGTCACCGGCAACAGCGATCAGATCGCGTTCGACGGCACCGTGCAGAGCAACGTCGCGGGCACGCAGCGGCTCGACGGGCTCGCGCTGCAGCGCACGTGGGACGTGCGCCGCTTCGGCGCGATCGCGGGCGCGCGCTACGACGCGATCGCCACGCACGCGCTCGGCGACCGAACCGCCGCGGCGATCTCACCGCGCGCCGCGCTGCGCTACGACGCGTCGCCGGCGGTCGCGCTGCGCGCCGCGTTCGGCACCGGGCTGCGCGCGCCGTATCTCAACGAGCTGGTGCGGAGCTTTCGCATCGGCGCGGTGCTGCAGCAGTCGAACCCGTCGCTCGTTCCGGAACGGAGCCGCTCGGCGCAGGTGGGGTTCGACGTCGCGACGCGGGCGGCGCGCTTTGCGTTCGACTACACCGCAACGCGCGTGAGCAACGCGATCGGCTTTGCGACGATCGCGACCAACGTGCAGCAGCGCGCGAACTTCGGCCGAACCGCGACCGACGCGTACACCGCGGAGTACGACCGCGGCGACGCGTGCGCGCGCGTGCGCGGCTTCGCCACGTCGCAGCACGCGCGCGTCGCGTCGGGTTCCGCGGCGCAGATCGGCAAACGGCTCGCGTACGTCCCGGACTCCGCCGCGTCGCTGAGCTTCGAGCGCACGGTGCGCGCGCTCACCGGCGCCGTCGAGCTGTCGTACAGCGGCCCGACGTTCTCCGACGACCTCGAGCGCCAGCCGCTCGGGAGCGCCGTGCTGGTCGGCGGGCGGCTTACGCTGCGCGCCGCCGGCGGCGCCGCGCTTTCGCTGGCCGTCGACAACCTCGCCGACAAGGTCTATCTGACGAGCGTCGACCGCGTCGGCCCGCCGGCGTCGGTGACGCTGCGACTGTCGCTGCCGGTCGGCGCGCCGGCGCGCGCTAGCGGCAGCCCGAGCGCGGCCTGCGGCTGACCTGCACCTCGTCGCCGCGCACGCGCACGTCGAACGGGTCGACCGACGCGTAGTCGCCCAGCGTCATCGTGCCGTCTCTGAGGTCGAACGTCCACGCGTGCCACGGGCAGGTGACCCGCGTGCCTTCGATCCAGCCCTCCGCGAGCGGCCCGCCTTGGTGGGGACAGGTGTTGTCGAGGGCATAGAACGTCCCGCCGACGTTGAACAGCGCGATCTCGCGCGAGCCGACGACGACGGCCGTCGCCGTGCCCGGCGCAACATCAGCGACGCGCGCAACCGTCACGAAGTCGTCATCGCTCACAGCGCGACCGGTTCCGCGCCCACAGGAGGACGTCTTGCTCAAAGACTATCGCGACTGGCTGGAGTCGGAGCTCAAACTGCTCGGAAACGCCAGCCATCATGCGTACTCGTTCGGTCAAGCCAATATGGCCAAGCGCGCGATCGAACGGCTCGACGAAGAGCTCGCGCGCACGCTGTACGTGCCGGTCGACCGCGCGGAGGCGCGCCGCGTGCTGACCGCGCTCGAAGCGCTGGGCCAGCAGGCGACGAGCGTGCCACCCGAGCTTGCGCGCCTGCGTGACGACGTCACGGCCGCGCTCGAAGAAGCGCACGAGGACCCCGCGCTGTAGATTTCCAGGCTGCCGCCCTTGTCGTCCACACGGCGCCGCGAGCCGCGAACCCAATCTGTGGAGAGCTGCCGGCGTCTTCCACCGGTTCCTCAGGGATGAACAGGGGGCGGGCGCAAACGCGACCAACGTGTGCGTCATTTCTATCGAACAGGCGTTCCCTTTGCCCCCCTCACCCAGGTAACGGGGGTAGGGGAGGCGAATTCTGGGCTAATCAATGTCCATCGGAGAGCTTGCGCGCCAAGTTGGGCGCTCGGTAGACACGATCAAACGCTGGGAGGAGCAGGGTCTCTTGCGCCCGGACCGCGATGGCTTGGGCCGGCGGCGGTACGCGCTTCAGGACGTGGAGCGTTGCCGGGAGCTCGGGAGCCTCGCGCTCGAGGCGCAACGGCTGTCCACCCGGCTCCCCGACCTCGTGCGGTCGCGTGAACCGCTCCGTCTGCCCCTCAGCATTGCGTTGTGAAACGCGTCGAAAAGCCGTTGCGGCGCGAACTCGTCTTCGGTTTCGTCGCCCCGCTGGGCGTCGACCGCGACATCGCGGAGAAAGCGCTCAAGAACGCACTCTGGGGCGCGCCGAAAGGCGGCGGACCGCGGTACGTGATCGAGAAGATCAAGGTCAGCGAAGCGCTCGAGGCATTCGCCGATCGAGAAGCGCTCCGCGAAGCCGTCCGCGATCACAAAGATCTCACGCGCAAGCGCCTCCTGATGAACGCCGGCGACGACATGCGGCGCGATTGGGCGACCGAGATCGACGTCGTTCGTGGAGATGCGGGCGCGATTGCCGCGATCGTCGGTATCCAGAACCGGCGAGAAGACCTGAACAAAGCAAAGGGCGTTCAGCCGCGGGAGCGTTCGAACTCCCAGACACAACAGCTCTCGCAGATTCCGCTCGATGGCGTTTGCTATCTCGTCGACTCGCTGAAACATCCAGACGAGCTCGACCGGCTCCGAAGTGTCTACGGCCCTGCATTCGTCAGCATCGGTATCTACGCGCCGAAAGCCGCGCGGCGCGAGAAGCTCACGTTCGACGGCGCGACCGAAGCCACCGACGAAGTGCTCGAAGAGCTCTTGACGCGCGACGAGAACGCCGGAGACAAGCTCGGACAGAAAGTCGCCGACGCGTTCTACATCACGGATTTCATCGTCGACGTAATCCAGTCCCCGAAGAAGGTGCAAGCCGATTTTCGGCGGCTCGTCGAGCTGTTATTCGGCAATATCCAGCTCACGCCGTCGAAAGACGAGCTCGGTATGTATCATGCCCGGGCTGCTCAAGCACGATCGGGCTCGCTTGCCAGGCAGATCGGTGCAGCAATCGTGCGCGACGACGGCTCCGTGGTGGCGACCGGCACGAACGAGGCGGCAAAGCCCGGCGGAGGTCAATACTGGCCCGACGATGACGAGAAATACAAAGGGCGAGACAAGGTTTATCAAGAGCACGACACGAGTGATGAGTACCGCTCTGAGGTCATGGCGGACATCCTCGATAAATTGGATGCGTTCGGGGCGCTCGCTCGACAGTACTCGAAATCCGTGATGCCGGCGCAAGAACGCTTGCGCGTCCTCTATTCCGCGGACAGCGCGCCGCTTCGAAAATCGAAGCTTCGCGACAATATCGATCGCATCCGAGCCGTTCACGCCGAGGGCGCAGCCCTGCTCGATTGCGCTCGGCACGGCGTCGGATGCATCGGGACGACGATGTACACCACGACGTTTCCCTGTCATGAATGCGCACGGCACATCGTCGTCGCCGGAATCAAAAAGGTCGTGTACTTGGAGCCCTATCCGAAAAGCGATACGCAAAAGCTCTATGACGATTCGATTATGGTCGATCCCACGTCGAGTACCGACCGGCGCTGGCGCATTCCGTTTTGCACGTTCGTCGGCGTTGCGCCGCCGCGCTTTCTCGAGTTCTTTTTCGTCGCAGGGCGGGAGCGCAAAGATGCCGAGGGGACGCCGCTCACCTTTCCGCTCGGCCCAGAATCCGCTCCGCGGCTCCCATATTACACTCCGTCACCGGAAGCCGTTACCACCGCGGAGTTCCGCGATCTCCCGGAATTCAAGACGTTTCTTCTCAACCATCATTTTGCACCGCAATCCCAAAAAGAGGCCGACCATGGGTAACGATTGGATCCAGAGGCTTGCCGCTCGTCTCGACCGCGACATAAAGGACATGCCGCGCTGGTCGCTCGTTCACTCGACGCGTCCCGATTACTCGGCAGGCCCTTCCACGAGCCGGACGACCAAGAAATCCCCGCGCCCGAAGAAGAAAGCCGTCCCTAGGATGGCCTCTCCTCGAACTTCGTGACCGACGCGATGCGTTCGAAGCGCTCGATGCGCAGCCGCACCGGCGGGTAGACTCGCCTGGCCCGTTTTGACGCGGTTCTGTCGATTTGGTATGATCCGTCGGTCGCCGTCGCGGACCCACGGAGTCTGCTGACGCGCGAGTCGAAAGGAGCTCTCGCACCCCGTGCCCCTGACCAAAGAACAAAAGTCGGACCTGTCGACCAAATACGGCCGCGGTCCCAACGACACCGGCTCGGCCGACGTCCAGATCGCCATCCTCACAGCGTCGATCAACCAGCTCACCGAGCACCTCAAGGTCCACAAGAAGGACCACCATAGCCGCCGCGGCCTGCTCATGCAGGTCGGCCAGCGCCGGCGCCTGCTCGCCTACCTCCAGAACAAAGACCTGGAGCGGTATCGCAAGCTGATCGCGGACCTCGGCCTGCGCCGCTAACCGAGCGCCAGCGGTACGACTCACCAGAACCGGCGAGGGAAACCTCGCCGGTTCTTTTTCATGCGGAGGCCGCCTCGCGAATTTTGGCGAACCCGCGCCTGTTCAATACAAACAAAACGAACAGCAAAAACTGAAAATCTAGGAGTACCAGTGCCAGAATCCGTCTCGCTCGAGATCGGTGGCCGTCAGCTCGTCATAGAGACGGGGGAGCTTGCGAAGCAAGCCAACGGGTCCGCTCTCGTCCGCTACGGCGACCAGATCGTCGTGTTATGCGCCGCTACGGCGTCCGAAAAACCGCGTGAGGGAATCGACTTCTTCCCCCTCACCTGCGACTACGAAGAGAAGATGTACGCGGCGGGCAAGATCCCGGGCGGCTACATCAAGCGCGAGGGCCGGCCGTCGGAGCACGGCGTGCTGAGCGCGCGACAGATCGATCGCCCCATCCGCCCCCTGTTCCCCGACGGCTTCCGTAACGACATCCAGATCATCGCGACGGTCCTCTCGACCGATCCGGGGCTGGACAGCGACGTGATCGCCGTGTGCGCCGCCGGCGCAGCGCTCGCCGTGAGCGACATCCCGTTCGACAAGAACGTCGCCGCCGTCCGCGTGGGACGCGGCGAAGACGGCAAGTTCATCACCAACCCGACGCTCGAGCAGTACGAGAGCGGCGGTATGGAGGTCGTCGTCGCCGGCACGCTCGACGCCGTGATGATGGTCGAAGGCGGCGCGAAGGAGATCTCCGAGGAGGTGTTCCTCGACGCCGTCGCGTTCGCGCACGAAGAGATCAAGAAGATCGTCAAAGCGATCGACCAGCTCGCGAAAAAAGTGGGCAAGGGCAAGCGCGAGTACCCGCTCCTCAAGACCGACGCCACGCTCGATGCGTGGGTGCGCAAGAACTTCCAAAAAGAAGTCGCCAAGGCGATGCGCGTCGTCGACAAGCTCGAACGCAACGCCGCGTTCGACAAGCTCTCGCGCGAAGCAGCGATCGCGAAGCTCGCGAAAAAGGGCGATCCCACCGTTCAGACCCTGATCGCAGATCCGAAGAACAAAGAGTTCGAGAAGATCATCAAGTCCATGGAAGAGGACGAGCTCCGCACCATGGTCGTCGACGAGCAGATCCGGCCCGACGGCCGCAAGCCCGACGAGATCCGCGCGATCTGGAGCAAGGTGCACTACGTGCCGCGCGTCCACGGTTCGGGCGTGTTCACGCGCGGTCAGACGCAGGTGTTCACCGCCGCGACGCTCGGTTCGATCAGCGACCATCAGCGTTTGGACGGGATCCTCGACATCCCCAACAAGCGCTACATGCACTACTACAACTTCCCGCCGTACTCGGTCGGCGAGACGCGCCCGATGCGCGCGCCCGGCCGCCGCGAGATCGGTCACGGGCAGCTCGCGGAGCGCGCGCTCGTGCCGGTGCTGCCGCCGGAAGACGAGTTCCCCTACACGCTGCGCCTGATCAGCGAAGTGCTCGAATCAAACGGCTCGTCGTCGATGGCGTCGGTCTGCGGTTCCACGCTCGCGCTGCTCGATGCGGGCGTGCCGATCAAGGCGCACGTCGCGGGCGTCGCGATGGGGCTCGTGCTCAAAGGCAAGAAGCACGCCATTCTGACCGACATCCAGGGCCTCGAAGACTCGCTGGGCGAGATGGACTTCAAGGTCGCCGGTACCACCGAGGGCATCACCGCGATCCAGATGGACATCAAGGTCGCGGGGATCACGATCGACATCATGCGCGAAGCCCTCGCCGAGGCGAAGAAGTCGCGCCTGTTCATCATCGGTAAGCTCAAGGAGACGATCACGGAGCCGCGCGCCGAGCTGTCGGAGTTCGCGCCGCGCATGATCGTGCTGCAGATCAGCCCCGACAAGATCAAGGACGTGATCGGACCCGGCGGCAAGGTGATCAACAAGATCGTCGCCGACACCGGCGTGAAGATCGACATCGAGAACGACGGCCGCGTGTTCATCGCGGGCCCCAACGCCGAGGGCGCCGAGAAGGCGAAGAACATGGTCGAAGCGCTCACCAAAGAAGTGAAGATCGGCGAACAGTACCTCGGTACCGTCACGCGGTTGATGAACTTCGGCGCGTTCGTCGCGTTCTTGCCGGGCAAAGAAGGTCTCGTCCACATCTCGCAGCTCGCCGCGGATCGCGTCGAGCGCGTCGAGGACGTGGTCAAACCGGGCGACCAGATCATGGTCAAAGTGATCGAGGTCGACTCGCAAGGCCGCATCAACCTCAGCCGCAAGGCGGTTCTCGGCGGCGCTGCCGGCGAGTCCACGTCCGGCGGCGGCGATCACGGCGGCGGCGGCTCGCGCGGCAACGGCGCACCGCCGCGTCGCGAGTTCACGCCCCGCAGCGCACCCAGCGGTGGCGGTGGCGGCGAAGGCGGCGGCGGAGACCGCGGTCCGCGCCGGCGCCGTCCGCGTCCGGGCGGCGGCGGCGGTTCGGGCGAGTAAGTCGCCAAACCCGAAGGGAACCAACAGAAAGCCCGTCGCAAGACGGGCTTTCGCCATGTTCGGCCTTCGCACGCTCGCGCTCGTCGTGGTCGCCTCCCTCGCTCTCACCGGCGCGGCACGCCGTCCCGCGACCGTGTTCGATCTCTCCGACCGCGTCGGCAAGCCCGCGCCGTCCGTCGTCGTGACGTCGAGCGACGGCAGCGCGCTCGCGTTCGACGCGTTGCGCGGCAAGCCGACGTACGTGTTCTTGTTCGCCGGCTGGTGCGGCCCATGCCGCGAGGCGCTTCCGTTCGTACGCGGCGCGTACGCAAAATACGGCGACCGCGTGCAGTTCGTCGGCGTCGACGTGCTCGAAGACGCCGGCGCGGCGCGCGCCGCGGTGGCGAACGCCGCGCTACCGTTTCCGGTCGCGATCTATCCGGTGGAGCAGCTCGACGCCGTCATCTCGCCCGATCTGCAGTTGCGCGCGGGCACGAAGTATCGCATCCCCGCGGATTTCCTGATCGACGCGCGCGGCGTCGTGCGCTTCGCGTGGCACGGTTTGTCGGTGAACGACAGCGGCGACCCCGTCGACGTGCTGCCGTCGTATCTCGCCAAACTCGGCATCGAGTGACGTGACGCGGGCGTCGTGGGCGATTCGTCCGAAGGGCGAACGCGACGCTGTGGGCGTCGCCGCGCTGCTCGGGGAGATCGCGCGCGAAGGTCGCTGGGTGGCGACCGAGTGGCCGTTCGACGTCGACGAACGCGCGCGCCAGATGCGCGACGCACTGCTGCGCCGGTGGTGCGTCGGTTGGGTCGCGACCGACGGCCGCGATCTGGTCGGCGATCTCACCGTGTTCGACATCGAGCGCGACGACCCGGAGCTCGGCATGATCGTCGCCGCGACGCATCGCCGCCGCGGGATCGGGCGCGCGCTGCTGGCGTGCGCCGTCGACTGGGCGCACGCGAACGGCAAGTCCGCGCTGACGCTGCGCGTGTTCCCCGACAACGACGCGGCGCGCGCGCTCTATCTTGCGAGCGGGTTCGTCGACGTCGACCTCCAGCGCGGCGCGATCCCCCGGCGCAGCGGCCCGTCGCTCGACGCGATGCTCATGCGCCGCCCGATGGAGCAGCGGCTCAACTCGGCGGGTTGAGCCTACGCAAGTAATCCGCCAGACGTTCGCGCTCGTCCGGCGACAGTGCGCCGGCGAAGGCGTCCTCGCTCGCGCGCACCAGCGGCGTGGCGCGCTCGAGCAGCGCGCGGCCTTCGGCGGTCAGCGCGGGCAGCACCGTGCGGCGGTCGCCCGGGTGCGGGTCGCGGCGTACGAGCCCGCGGCGCTCGAGCTGGTCCACCAGCCGGACCATCGTGGAGCGGTCGGCGCCCAGCGCGTCGGCGACTTCGCCCTGACCGATCCCCGGCCGCGCCTCGATCGTCGCGAGCACGCCGAAGAGCGTCGGCGTGAGGCCCGTCTCCTTGAGGTGCCGGGCGAATTCGGCGAAGGCCCGGAGCTGCGCGCGGCGGAGATGGTACCCTAGCAGCCCGTCCAGCCGGGACCGATTCATTGACCACGCCAATGATTTGACACGTCAACCATCTTCGCGCTATCCTGCCAACCACGCCTCCCTCGCCCCGTGGAGCCGACTTGCCGCCCACCATGGACCGCGCCCAGTATTTGGTCCGCCACGACGCGTGCGACCCGAGCGCCTTGCTCGGCCTCACGTGCCGCGGCGTGCTGGCCGCCACCGCCGCGCGCGCGCCGGGTGCGACGGCGTACGTCGACGGGACGCTGCGGCTGTCGTGGCGCGAGGTCGCGGCGCGCGTCGACGCGCTGGCGTCCGAGCTCGAACGCGCCGGCATCGGCGACGGCGACGTCGTCGGGCTGCACTTGCCAAATAGCGCCGCCTTCGCGCTGGCGCACTTCGCGCTCGCCGAGACGGGCGCCGTCGCGCTGCCGCTGCACGTTCCGTACGGCGCGGCGGAGCTCGCGCAGCTCCTCACGATCACGGGCGCGGTTGCGTGCATCGTCGCGCGCGCCGACGGCGAGGCGAAGCTCGCGCCGCTGCGCGCCGCGCTGCCCGCGTTGCGCGTCGTTGTCGCTGCGGATGTGGACCGCGGGACGTTCTCGTTCGACGGCATCGCGGGTGCGTTTCGCGCGCGTCCCGCGGTGATCGATCCCGATGCGCCGTTCTGCGTCGTGCCGACGAGCGGCACCGAGTCCGCCGCACCGAAACTCTGCATGCACTCGCACGACGGGCTGCTGTCGAACGCGCAGGCGTTCGTCGACGAGTGCGGCGCAAGCGGACACGATATCGTGATCGCCGCCAGCGGCTACACGCATCTGTTCGGGTTACTGGCGCTGCACGTGAGCTTGGTCGCCGGCGCGACGCTGCTCGCGCTTCGCCGCTTCGACGCGCACGCATTTCTCGCGCTTGCCGCGGCCGAGCGCGCGACGCGCGCATGGGCCGTCCCCGCGCAGCTCGTCGACCTGCTCGCCGCCGCGCGCGCGTCGGAGCGTACGTATGCGCTGCACGAGATTCGCACGGCCGGCGCGGCGGTCGGCGGCGACTTCGTGCGCGCGCTGCGCGCCGCATTCGGCGCGGACGTGACCGTGCACTGGGGAATGAGCGAGATCGGCGGCGGTATCACCAGCTTCGGCCGCGACCTCAGCGCGTCGCCGGCAGCGCTCGGCACGCCGATCGCGGGCGCCGGCGTGCGGATCGCGCGCGACGACGGCGGCGCCGCGAGCGTGGACGAAGTGGGCGAGCTGTGGTATCGCCGCGCCGACATGTTCCGCGGCTACTACGCCGCGGCGGACGCCACGTCGAATGCGATCACGCACGACGGCTGGCTGCGCACCGGTGACTTGGCGGCGTGCGATGCCGACGGCGTGGTGCATTATCACGGACGCGCGAAAGATATCGTCAACCGCGGCGGCTTCAAGATCGGCGCGGCGGAGATCGAGGCGCACTTGCAGGGGCTCGCGGCGCTGCGCCGCTGCGCGGTCGTCGCGGTGCCGGACGCGCGCCTGGGCGAGCGCGCGTGCCTGGTCGCCGAAGTGCACGACGGCGCGTCGCTCTCGCTGGACGACGTCGCCGCCCACCTCGGCGCGCGCGGCGTCGCGAAGTTCAAGTGGCCGGAGCACCTGCTGATCGTCGACGCCCTGCCGATGACGGCGACGAACAAGGTCGCGAAGAACGCGGTGCGCACGCTCGCGGCTGAGACGATCGCCGCGCGATCGCACGCCCCCGCGGGATCGCCGGCGTGAGCGCGCTCGACGGCCGCGTCGCGCTGGTGACCGGCGGCGCGCGCGGCATCGGCGCCGCGATCGTCGCCGAGCTCGTCGCGCAGGGCGCGCGCGCGGTCGTCGTCGACGACGGCAGCGCGATCGACGGCCGCGACGCGGATACGTCGGTCGCCGCAGCGTTCGCGGCGGCGTTTGCGGGCAACGTCACGCCGGTCGCGCGCAGCATCGCCGAGCCGGGCGTCGCCGACGACGCCGTCGCGCTCGCACTCGAACGCTATGGCGGGCTGGACGTGGTGGTGAACTGCGCGGCGATCCTGCGCGATGCGTTCGTGTTCAAGGCTGCCCTCGCGGACTACGAGCAGGTGCTGCGCGTCAACCTCACCGGCGCGTTCGCGACGATCCGCGCCGCGTCGCCGGTGTTGCGCGACAACGCGAAGAACGGGCGCGGCGGCACGCCGTACCGCTGGGGCCGCATCGTCAACGTGGTGTCGACCGCCGCGCTGTACGGCAACTACGGTCAAGCCGCGTACGCGAGCGCGAAGGGCGGGCTCGTTTCGCTGACCCGCGTCGCGGCACTGGACCTCGCGCGCGCGGGGATCACCGCGAATGCCGTCGCCCCGTTCGCCGCGACGCGCGTGACCGATTCGATCGTGCCGCAGAACGACGCGCAGGCCGCGTACAAAGCCGCCGCGCTCTCGGTGCCGGCCGCGCCGGCTGCGCGCTTCGTCGCGTACCTCTGCTCGGAGCGCGCGCACGACGTCACCGGCCAGCTGTTCGGCGTGCGCGGGCGCGAGGCGTTTCTGTTCTCACAGCCGCGTCCTGTCGCGCGCGAGACGCTCGCGGCGGATGCGTCGATCGACGACGTCGCCGCCGCGGTCGAACGCTTCGCACCGTCGTTCACCGCGCTCGAGACCGACCTCGACGCGTTCGCCACCCCACCGATCGTCTAGGAGAAATCAAGCCGTGGACACCGCCACCATCGTCGTGAAAACCGTCGCCGACCTGAAGAACGCACCGGCCGAGTACCGCGAAGCCGCGGAGAAGATCGTGCGCTCGCACGCGATCAACGAGCTGTACGGCGCGCAGGTGTTCGACGAGCCCGCGGTCGCGTTCGCACCGACGCCGTACTGGAAGTGGCTCACGTGCCGCGTCGCGATGGAGGAGTACGGCCACCACCAGCGCTTCTTCCGGCTCGGCGCGAAGATGGGGATTCCGGAAGACGCGATGATCCCGCACAAGACCGACAAGCGTCCGCTCTCGATCTTCGAGTTCCCGCTGCGCTCGTGGACCGAGTTCTGCGTGATCAAGCTGCTCGCCGACATGGCGGAGATCATCCAGGTGGAGGATCTCATGGAGTGCACGTTCCACCCGCTGCGCGACGAGGCGGCGAAGACGATGCCCGAGGAGAAGTTCCACGCCGGCTTCGGTGTGCGCGCGTGCACCGAGCTGTGTGCGACCGACCACGGCCGCGTGGAGGTGCAGGCGGCGATCGACGCGCTGTTCCCCGGGATGCCCGCGTTCTTCGGCGCGAGCCATTCCAAGAACAACGCGATCTTTCGCAAGTGGGGCCTCAAGCAGCGCACGAACGAGGCGATGCGCGCAGACTACGTCGAGCGCGCGCGCGGAATCGTCTCCAAGCTCGGACTGCGGCTGCCCGCGGCGGCGTGATGCCGTTCGACCGTGCGGTCGTCGACGCGTACGCGCAGGCAATTCCGCGCGGCCGCTGGTTCGCGCTCGTCGGGCTGCCGTTCTCGGACGACGAAGCGCGACAGCTCGCGACGCTCGCGCCGCGGATCGCGCGCGTGCGCACGTGGGACGGCGCACGCAGCACCGCCGACGACGCGCGCGCGAACGCGGCGTACGATGCCGACGCCGCCGAGGTGCGAGCGCTCAACGAGCGCGCAATCCTCGCCGTGTCACCCGCCGCGCTGCTGGCGGTGATGTCGGCCGTCGTCGACCGCGGGCTCGAGACGTTCTTCCACGCCGCCGACGCCGCCGCACGCCGCGCGGGTGTCGCCGACGAGACGACGGTGCGCGTCGCCGCGGGCGCCGTCGCCGAAGCGGTGTACCGCGGCGCGCTCGCCGCGGCGGTCTACGGCCCCGCGCACCGCTTCGTACGGATCGCGGCGCTCTACGAGACCGGCCGCTGGCCGCTCGCCCGAATCGACGACACGCTGCACGTGTTCTAGCGCGCAAGGCCGCCGACGCCGAGCAACCGAAGCGTCTTCGCTCCCGCCCGGAGAGGCCGCCATGGGTGCAGGTGTGGTCCGATTCCTCGGTATCGTCTCGTGCCTGCTTCTCGCGGCCGCCGCGCTCGGGACGCCGTCCGACGCCGCCCCGATCACCGTTCCGGACATCCTGCGCGGCGTCGTTCCCAACGCGCTCACGGCGCAATTCGAGAAGTGCATGAGCACGGTCGCGACCGCGACCACCGTGCCGAATCCGGCGGGGCCGGTCTTCGTCGCGCCGCGCGATACGAAACCGGCGGTGCCCAGCGTGGCGAACTGTCTTGCGAATCTCGGCCTCGGCGACCATCCCGACCTGCGCGGTCCGACCACGCTGTGCCTGAGCCAGCGCGGCGTGGCGCGCACGATCTGCCTCAACCAAGTGTTCGCGCCGTTCTTGCGGCCGCCGGTCACCCCGACGCCGACGCCGCGTCCGACGGCAACGCCTACGCCGACCCCAACGCCGCGACCGACGCCAACCCCGACGCCGCCGCCGACAAAGCGTCCGACGCCCAGTCCCACCCCGCGTCCGACTCCACGCAAAACGCCGCGGCCGACCGCGCGGCCGACGGCAACACCGCGCCCCACTGCGACGCCGACGCCGCGACTCACCGCGACGCCGACGCCGAAACCGACGCCGCGGCCGACGCCCAAATCGACCCGCACGCCGACGCCGGCGCCGACCGCGCGCGCGATCGTGCTCGCTACCGCGACGCCCGCACCGACGGCCACGCCGGCTCAGACGCCGACGCCGATCCCGACACCGGGCCCGTTCTTCCTCACCGGCTCCGCGACGGTGGTCGCACTCGGCGGAATCGGCGGCGCGCTCGGCGCGATCGGGGTCGTGATCTTCATCCGAACGCGCGCCAAGCAGAAGGGCAGACCGCAGATGCATCGACTCACGATCGCCACACCGGGCGACGGCAGCATCGCCATCGCCGGGACGCCGGTGACGTTCACCGTGCAAACCGATCCGCCGAGCCTCGCGAGCAAGATCACGTGGTCGGTGACCACGCAGCCGAGCGTGCACGGCATCGGCCCCGCGTTCACGCACACGTTTGCGGCGACGGGCGTCGAACAAGTCGTCGCGCGGCTCGGCGACGACGCGCTCGCGTGTGACGTGATCGTCTACGTGTTCAAGACGCCGTCGGGCGGCTCGACGCTCCTTGACGTGCTGCACGCCGAACGGCCGCCCGTCGCGCGAAGCGCGGACACGTTCACGCGCTACGGCACGAGCAATTCCGCGCCGGGGAAAGCGTCGTGAACCCGCACTTCGGCGACGACTTGGCGAGCAGCGTGCGCACCGCCGTGACCGATGCCGCGACGGCCGGGCTGGCCGCGTTCGGCGCCGCGACGGCGCTCGCGATCGGGGAGATGGCGAAATCCGGATTCGTCAGCGATCACGCGACGACCGGCGGCGAAACGCTCGCGCAGTCGCTGGTGACGGCGTTCTCCGGCGATCTGCGCGGTCGCATCGCCGCGGACGTCGATGCACAGGGCCTCCAGATCGGCGACGCGCGCTGCAAGACGCACCTCGCGGCGTTCGCCGCGGGCGAAGCGGCATCGCCGGTGGACGACGTATCCGTTGAGCACGTGTTCGCGTTCGCGCTCGGCGCGGTTGCAGCGCTCGAGGTCGCGGCAAAGCTCACGCTCAAGGCGACCTGCGGCTTCGGCGAGAGCGGCAAACCGAAGACGTCGACGTCGACGACGATCAAGCTCGAGTTCGGCTGGTCCTCGGCGCCGGCCCCCGCGAAGTGACTGCCGCCTAGCGCGAGTTGCAGACGGACGCGATGATGTTGTTCGGCGCGAGCGTTCCGCCTTGCTGCTGCAGCGCGTCGAGCACGGCCTTGATCGTGTCGTTCATGTTCGAGCCGCGAGCTGTGCTGAAGCGCGTGTCGTCGGTCGCAACGGCGCCGCACTTCTTGTCGGCGCCGAACATCCGCACGCGGACCGTGCATCCCGTTCCGCCCGGCGCCAGGCCGTTGCACTTCGACATCGCGGCATAATCGGCGACGTCCTGCGACGGCTGGTCGACCGACGTTCCGATTACGGTGCGTGAACCCGGGATCCACGCGATCGTCCCGAACGCCTCGCCCGCGCCTGCGACGATCCCGCCCTGGCCCGTTGCGCCGCCGACGGTCACCGACGCGCTCGCGGGAGCTGCGCCCGGCGTCGTTCCGCCGACCGTCTGTCCGCCGCCGGCGAGCTTCGTGCCGGCCCGCGTGAAGGCGGCGACGAACGGCGCACCTTTCTTCCACGTCGTGCCGTCCTCGAACACGACGCCGGTCTCGTCGACGATCTCGAGGCTCGGCTTGAGCGACGTCCCCTGCACGTTGAGGCAGTTGTTGAACGAGTCCGGGCTACCGCCGAGCACGCTCATCTTGCCTTCGATCAAAATCCCCGGGCCGAACGATCCGGTGCGGTGCAGGATCCCCTCGCGCAACGGGTTGCCGAGCATGTCGTCGAAGCGAAACGTGAAATCGACTTCTGATGCCGGCTTCGCGGAGACGTTGCGAAAGCTGACGCACACGCGCACGAAACCGTTTGCGGGCTGCGGGAAGAACACGGACGTTTCAGTCACCACCAGCGGCGCGCTTCCGGTGAGGTTCTTCACCGGGATCGAGTTGTCGAATTGCGCGTTCGCCGCATTGGGAGCAAGAACGATCGCGGCAAGGACGAGCGTCGGAATGAATCGCAAGCGCAACGGATGTCTCCGGATCCGGGCAGGAGGGCACCCTTGGCTGCCCATTCCCCGCGGCCCGCGTTCAACTCCTGTGGCTCACATCATCCGCGCGGACCGAACCCGCGGTACGGCATGACGGGCGCGAGCAGATCCAGCGACAGCATCTCGCGCACCGCCAGCGGCAGCGATGCGAGCATCGCTTGCGCTTCGTCCGGCGTGCCTGCTTCGATCAGAATGATCGCGCCCGCATGGTCGCCGCGGCTCCACATCTGGCGGAAGACTCCGTCGGCGTAGAGCCTGCGCGCGCGCTCCGCCTCCTCTTCGAGCAGCTCCGGCGTGAAGTCGGAGGCGGAGAACCGTTCCAGATTGCGGCGGACGGCCGCGATGAACTGTGGCATGACGCCGGGCGTTCCCGGCGCCGGCCGCGGCTTACTTCTGCGCGATCGCCTCGACGTTGAGCTCGATCTTGACCTCGTCGCCGACGACCACGCCGCCGGTTTCGAGCGCCATGTTCCATTCGAGCCCGTGGTCCTTGCGGCTGATCTTCGTGTGCGCTTCGTAGCCGATTCGCTCGTTGCCCCACGGGTCGGTGGTGCGCCCTTCGAACGTCGTGTCGAGTACGACTTCGCGCGTGACGCCGTGGATGGTCAGGTCGCCCCGGACCTTGAACGCGTCGCCGCTGCCGTCGACGCCGGTGCTCTTGAACGTGATCTTCGGGAACTTCTCCGCGTCCAGGAAATCGGCCGACTTCAGGTGTTCGTCGCGCTTCTCTTCGCGCGTGTCGATCGACGCGGCGTCGATCGTCACGTCGACCGAGACCGGCGCGTTGCTGCCTTCGGGGACCTCGATGGTGCCGGCGACGGACGTGAAGCGGCCGCGGACTTTCGTTATCATCAGATGGCGTACGACGAACTCGGCGGTCGTATGCGACGGATCGAGGGCGTAGGTCTTCACGGTTTGGGTGGTGGTCACGGTTGGTTGGTCTCCTGCTCGCTTGCCCCAGCGGGGCTCGGTGTGGTATCGTGAGGGTCCAGTCACTATTACATACCGAAGCGCGATCTTCAACTAGGCACCCGGAAGTGGTGTAGGAACCCAATGGATACCACCAGCGAGACGAACGTCTATTCCAAGACCTGCCCAACCCGCGAGCTGCTCGACGGCATCGCCGACAAGTGGACGACGCTCGTGATCGGGATCTTGTCGGACGCGCCGGCGCCCGTGCGCTTCGGCGAGCTGCGCCGCGCGATCCAGGGGATCTCGCAGAAGATGCTCACCCAGACGCTGCGCGACTTGGAGCGCAACGGGCTGGTGGTCCGCGCCGTCTACCCGGTGATCCCGCCGCGCGTCGAGTACTCGCTCACGCCGCTGGGCCGCACGCTCGACGATCCGCTGCGCGCGCTGGCCGTGTGGGCGCAGGAGCATCTGCCGCAGGTGCGCGCGGCACAGCAAGCGTTCGACGCCCGCGGCCCGGTCGAGAGCGCCGGCTCCGCGGCCTAAGCGCGGATCAGCCGGCCAGCCGGCGCAGCGCGTCGGCCATTGACGCCCAAGCGTCGTCGCCGACGCGTTCAATCATGCGCTTTTGCGTCTTGCGCCAGAGCGGCAACGCCCGCTCGAGCGCCGCGCGGCCCTTCGCGGTGAGCGCGACGACGCGCGTTCGGCGGTCTTCCGGCAGGGAGCTCACGCGGAGGTACGCGTCGCGAAGCAGCGGCCTCACGTTGCGCGTCACGGTCGATTGGTCCATGCCGGCGTCGGCCGCGAGCTCGCCGAGCGCGACGGTGCCGGCCGCGCTAACTTTGCGCATGAGCGAGAACTGCGTGACGAGCAAGCCGCTCGGCGCGAGCGCCTCGTCGTAGAGTTTGGTGACGGAGCGCGCGGCACTGCGCAGGTTGACGCAAACGCAAGCGGGGGATTGACTCTCTGCCATAAGTTGTATATACATATTAATCCAATGTCCCCCGCTCGTCAATCACCCGTGAAGCCCCGGCTGCACTACGCCTACGTCGTCGCGGGCGTCGCGTTCGTGCTGCTGATCGCGGCGGCGGGCGTCCGATCGTCGCCGACGATGCTCATTCAACCGCTCGAAAAAGAATTCGGTTGGAGCCCGGCCACGATCTCCGTAGCGATCGCGGTCAACATCGCGCTGTTCGGCCTCATCGGGCCGTTCGCGGCGGGAATCTTCGAACGGTTCGGCGTGCGGCGCACGGTTGCTGCTGCGCTCGCGGTGCTCGCGCTCGGCGCGGCGCTGTCGTCCTTGATGACGCGGCCGTGGCAATTCTTTCTGCTGTGGGGCTTGATGGCGGGCATCGGTACCGGCGGCATCGGCCTCGTCGCCGGCGCAACGATCGTCAACCGCTGGTTCGAGAAGAACCGCGGTACGGCGATGGGTGTGCTGACGGCGGCCAACGCGACGGGACAGCTCGTGTTTCTGCCACTATTCGGCGTGCTCGTGACGCGCAGCGGCTGGCGCACCGAAGTGCTGTTCATCGCCGCGGTGTGCGCGGTCTTGGTGCCGGTCACGCTGTTCTTCGTGCGCGAGCACCCGTCGGACATGCAGCTGCCGATGCTCGGCGCGACCGAGGTCGTCGCGCCGATGCGCACCGCCGTCAACCCGTTCGTGAACGCGATCGGCGCGCTGCGCAACGGTCTGCGCTCGCGCGACTTCTGGCTGCTCAGCGGCAGCTTCTTCATCTGCGGCGCGAGCACGAACGGGTTGATCGGCACGCACCTCGTCCCCGCGTGCGGCGACCACGGGATTCCCGCAGTGCAGGCCGCAGGACTGCTCGCCGCGATGGGCGTGTTCGACTTGATCGGGACGACGGCGTCGGGCTGGCTGTCGGACCGTTACAGTAGCCGCTGGCTTTTGTTTTGGTACTACGGTTTGCGCGGACTGTCGCTGATGTTCTTGCCGACCGCGTTCGGCGTCGCGGCGCTGGGATTACCGATTTTCGCGGTGTTCTACGGACTGGACTGGATTGCGACCGTGCCGCCGACGCTCAAGCTCGCGACGACGTGCTTCGGACGTGCCACCGGCGTGACCATGTTCGCGTGGATCCTCGCCGGCCACCAGCTCGGCGCAGGCGTGACGGCGTATCTGGCCGGCCTGGCGCGCACGTGGACCTCGAGCTACGACGTCGCGTTCGTCACGTCGGGAATGCTGTGCATGATAGCGGCGCTGATGGTGCTCTTCGTCGGGCGCTCCGCACGCGCGGCGGCGGCGCTGCCGGCCTGAGCTCGGCCGGTCCGGCGCCGCTCGCGTCCCCGCGATGACCTGAGCTTCGCGCCGTCAAAGCTTGCGCGGTGGCTTATGAATCGCTGGATGCGTTCGTGCGGGCGCTCCGGCGCGCCGGGGAGCTGGCGACGATCGACGCGCCGGTCGACCCGCGCCTCGAGATCGCGGAGATCAGCGACCGCGTCGTGAAGGCGGGTGGGCCCGCGCTGCTGTTTCGCAACGTGCGCGGCTCGGCGTTCGCCGTACTGACCAACCAGTTCGGGACCGAGCGCCGGACCGCGCTGGCCCTCGGGGCGAAGTCACTCCGCGACGTCGAGGAGCGCCTGCGAAGCACGATCGACCTCGGATTGCCCGGCTCGCTGGGCGGCAAGCTCGGCCGGCTCGCCTCGCTCGCAAGCGCGGGCGTGTCGGCGATCCCGCGGCGCATCAAGAGCGACGCGCCGTCGCAGCAGGTCGTCATGGACCCGCCCGATCTCGGGAAGCTGCCGGTGCTGACGACGTGGCCGCTCGACGGCGGGCCGTTCATCACGCTGCCGCTGGTGTTCACGCAAGATCCGCAGACGCGGCGCTTCAACGTCGGCATGTACCGCGTGCAAGTCTATGATGCGACGACGGCCGGGATGCACTGGCAACGCCACAAGCAAGGCCGCGTGCACGCCGCGAAGTGGGGGCGCAGAATTCCGGTCGCGGTGGCGGTCGGCGGCGATCCCGCGCTGACGTACGCAGCGACGGCCCCGCTGCCGCCTGTCGTCGACGAGCTCGCGTTCGCGGGCTTTCTACGCGGGAAGCCCATACGCATCACCAAAGCCGTATCGGTCGATATCGACGTGCCCGCTGACGCGGATTTCGTGATCGAAGGCTACGTCGACAACGAGGACTTGCGCGTCGAGGGCCCGTTCGGCGACCACACCGGCGTCTATTCCGCCGCCGATCTGTACCCGACGTTTCACGTCACCGCGATCACGCACCGGCGCGACGCGATCTGGGGCGCGACCGTCGTCGGAAAGCCGCCGATGGAGGACGCGTGGCTGGGGAAGGCGACCGAACGCATCTTTTTACCCCTGCTTCAGATGGTGGTGCCAGAGATCACGGACTACAATCTTCCGGTGGAAGGCGGATTTCACAACCTCGTGATCGTCGCGGTGCGCAAGTCGTATCCCGGCCAGGCGCTGAAGGTGATGAACGCGCTGTGGGGACTGGGACACATGATGATGCTCACGCGTTGTATCCTCGTGGTCGATCACGACGTCGACGTTCACGACGTGCGCGGCGTCGTCTGGAACGCGCTCAACAACATCGATGCGTCGCGCGATCTCGTGATCATGCCCGGCCCGGTCGACGATCTCGACCACGCCGGCTCGTACGAGCTCGCCCTCGGTCACAAAGTGGGCATCGACGCAACGCGCAAGACGGCCGGCGAAGGTTACACGCGCGACTGGCCGCCGGAGATTCGCATGGACGCCGCAACGCGCGAACGCGTCACGGCACGCTGGAACGAGTACGGCATCGGCGACCTCGCGCGCATCGGCACGCCCGACGACTGGTCGGGCCAAGGCCCCGAGCGCTTGGCGCGGCTCCTCGCGTCGGCATCGGGTTCGCCCGACGACGTCGGCCCGCGCTCGGAGAAGCTGAAGTGACCGCGCTCAAGCTGTTTCTGCGCGACATTCGCGTCGAGCACACGCTCTTCGCGCTGCCGTTTGCGTACGTCGGCGCGGTGATGGGCGCGCGCGGGCTGCCGGCGTGGTGGCAGCTGCTGTGGATCACGCTGGCCGTGATCGGCGCGCGTACCGCGGCGATGGCGGCGAACCGCTACTTCGACCGCGACATGGACGCGGCGAATCCCCGCACCGCGAAGCGCGCCGTCGCCAGCGGGAAATTACCGCCGTCGGTGATGCTGTGGGCGATCGCCGGCGGGCTCGCGCTGCTCGTCGTGAGCGCCGCCGTGTTGAATCCGCTGTGCCTCAAGCTGCTGCCGCTCGCAGCGCTCGGCGCGGTGGGCTATCCGCTGTGCAAACGCTTCACGTGGACCGTGCACTTCGTGCTCGGCGCCGTGGACGCGTGCGCGCCGCTCGGCGCGTACGTCGCGATCACCGGCCGCATCGACGTTCCCGCGCTGCTGCTGTTCGTCGCGGTCACCGTGTGGGTCGCGGGGTTCGACATCCTCTACGCGCTGATGGACGTGCGCTTCGACGTCGCCAACGGCGTGCGCTCGTTTCCGCAGCGCTTCGGCGAGCGCAGCGCGCGCGTGTGGCCCGTCGTGCTGCACCTCGTGATGACGCTCGCGCTGCTCGGCGCCGGGCTCGTTGCGCACGCCGGCTGGCTGTACTACACCGGCGTCGCGCTCGCGCTCGGCGTCACCGTGTACGAGGAGCGTTTGATCGCGCTCGCGCGCGACGTGTTCGCGCTCAACGACCGCGTGTTTCTCACCAACATGGGGTTCTCGGTCGCGTTCTTGGGGACGACGCTCGCGTCGTACGTCGCGCGGTGATCCGCGCGGAGTTTCTCGCGGGCGCCGGCGCCGTCGCTGGAGCCACGCAAGTGGCGCAAGTCCTGCCGTACACCCGGACGCTGCGCTTTGCGGTGGTGTGTCCGCAGAGCGGTCCCGACGCGCGCATCGGCCGCCAGCTGCTCGACGGCGTGCGCGGCGCCACCGACGAGATCAACCGCACGCGGCCGTCGTTCGATCCCGTGCTGCTCTACACCGCGTACGACGACCACAACACGCCCGCGGACGCCACGGTGCAAGCCGCTTTTGCGACCGGCTCGCCCGACGTCATGGCGGTGATCGGGCACATCAGCTCCTCGGCGACGCTCGTCACGGAGCCGGCGTACGCGAACGCGCAGGTTCCGCTGATCGTGCCGACCGTCACCGACGACCGAATCACGGCGCGCGGCTACCGCAACGTGTTCCGGCTTCCCACCAAGGATTCCGACGAGGGCAGCCTCGTCGCCGCGTATGCCATCAAGACGGGATCGAAAGCCCCGCACGTCGTGACGCAGGAGACCGACTACGGGCCCGACGTCGCGGCCGCGTTCGTGCGCCGCGCGAGCGCGCTGCACGTCAACACGGACGCGACGGTGTTCTCCGCCGACAAACCCGATTTCCCCAAAGCGGCAGACGCCGTGCTGAGTCACAGCCCCGACTGCGTCGTCCTCGCGGGCAACGTCGACGACATGGGACCGCTGCTCGGCACGCTGCGCGCGAAAGGCTACACCGGACGGTTCGTCGGGACACAGGGTTTCTTCGACGGACAAACGCTCAAGCAGTACGCGAAAGAAGCCGAAGGGCTCGTGGTGTCGACGACCGTTCCGTACTATCCGCTCGCGCCGACCGCGCTGCGCGACGTGCAGGAGTACCAGTCGCACTACGGCGCGCTGACGCCCGTCGCCGCGTTCGGCTACGCGGCCGTTCAGCTCATCCGCGCCGCGGTGCGGCGCACCAACGCCACGAACCGGCTGGCGATGATCCGGGCGATCGCCAACGGCGGCGCCTACGACACCGTGACGGGCTCGTACACGTTCGGCCCCAACGGCGACGTGCTCGACCCGAACTGCTACTTCTACCGGATCACGAACGGGAAGTTCGGCTACGAGCGCCAAGCCCACCCCAGCGGTTTCATGCTGAAGTAGGAGGGCCACCGTGACGACGCTCTTCACGGGAAGGGAGTCGCTCCGCGTCCGCGGCGAGCGCGCGACGTTCGTGTTGACGCTCTGCTCGCTGCCCGTCACGGTGCTCTTGCTGGGGTGGCTGCTCCAGCACCAAGTCAGCTGGCAGGAGATCGTGCTGCTGCTGCTCGGTGCGATGATCTACGTCTCGTTCGCGCGCGGCCGGCTGCTCGGCGGCGGGCTGCGCATCCACGCGGGACAGTTCGGCCACGTGCACGTGGTGGTCGACGACTGCGCGCGGATGATGCGGATGCCGACTCCGCACGTGTTCATTCGCGACGATCCGTTCGTGCCGGTCGTCGGGATCGGGATCGGCGACCCGTACGCGATCGTCATCTCGGCGCAGTATGTGGAGCATTTCCAGCCCGACGAGCTGCGCTTTCTGATCGGGCGCGAGCTCGGGCACATCGCGTCCGGCCACACGCGCTTCACGTCGCTGCTCAGTTCGAACGGTCGCGAGAACGGCGTGATCGCGGTCGCGTTCGGTGCGTGGCTGCGCAGGATCGACTACACCGCGGATCGCATCGGACTGCTGTGCTGCGGCTCGCTCGACGCGGCGATGCGAGCGATCGCCGTGTCCGCGTTCGGATCGGTCGGCCGCCGCGTCGACCTCGGCGCGTTCGCGGGCCAGCTCAAGGAGCTGCACGCGGAGCCCTCGCTGCGCATGGCGGAATGGACCGCGTCCACGCCCTACGCGACGAACCGCATCGCGGCGCTGCACCGCTTCGCACGCGACCCGCTGTACCAGACGTGGGCACAGCGCTTCGCCCAAAACGCGGGCGCGCCGCCGGTCGGCGAATCGCACGAGCGGGTCTACGCGAGCTTCTGGCGGCGGATGGGTGCGTTCTTCGTCGACGTGCTCGTCATCCAGACGCTCGTGCCGGCGGCGCAGGCGCTGCAGACGAAGCTCACCTTCACCGACGTCGACATGAAGAAGCTCGCCGCCGATCCCAACACGCCTGCCTGGCTCAACGGTGTGTTGCACGCGCTCGGCGGCGGACACACCCGGGTCACGTTCAACAACGATACGCTGTTGTGGCTCGCGTTCGGGGTGTATGCGATCGTTCTCGTCGCGCTCATCGGGCAGACGTTCGGGATGATGGTGCTCGACCTGCGCGTCATTCGCGCGAACCACGATCCGCGCGTGGGCTTCGCGCGATCGATCGCGCGCTACGTCTCGCTCGTCGCCGGGATGATCGTTTTCATCGGGTGGTTCACGATGTTCCGGCGCATCCAGCCGTACGAGAAGTGGTCGCGCACCCGGCTCGTCAGCGGGAGCGCCGCGATCCGCTAGAGCGTGTGCACGGCCGGACGCGGCTCGGGCGCCACGTCGCCGCTGGTCGTCGGCACGCGAGTCGGCTGCGTTGCGTTCGGGTCCACGTCCTGCGGTTCGACGCCGATGCGCGAGCCGTGCTTCTCGGCGTACACGCGCGTGAACTCCGCGCCGAACAGCAGGATCAGCGACGAGTAGTACACCCACAGCAGCAGCACGAGCAGCGAGCCCGCCGCGCCGTACGCCGACTCGACGCCGGCTTTGCCGAGGTACAGCGCGATGGCGGCCTGCCCGATCACGAACGCGACGGCGGTGACGAGCGCGCCGGTCCACACGTCGCGCCACGCGATCTTCGCGTCGGGCAAGTACTTGTACATCAGCCCGAATAGCAGCGTGATCAGGCCCAGCGACACGATGATGTTGACGGTCGCGAACACGAGCCCCGCACCGGGGAACGGCAGCGCGTGCGAGACGTACGTCGACACGTAGGCGATCACCGCGTTGAGCGCCGTCGTCACCAGCAGCAAAAAGCCGATCGCGAGCAGCATCCCGATCGACGCGAGCCGGTCGCGGATCGCGGGCCACACCTTCTTTTTCGGCGGTGCGACGTGCCACACGGTGTTGAGCGCGTCTTGCAGCGCGGCGAACAGACCGGCCGCGCCGAGCAGAAGCGTCACCCAGCCGACGATCGATGCGATGAAGCCTTCGTGCGGCTTGCTGTACGCCGTCGCCACCATCCCGCGCACCATCTCGGCCGCTCCCGTACCGGCCGAGCCTTGAATGGCGGCGATCATCTTGTCCTCGACGACGTGGTGCCCGAGCACGTAACCCGCGACCGCGATGACGATGATGAACAACGGCGCGATCGCGAAGATCGTGGTGAACGACAGCGCTGCCGCGAGCCGCGGTGCCTTGTCCGCGTTCCACCGCGCGAACGTTTCTTTGACCATCCCGACGTCGAGGTGCAGCGCCATACCCGGGCTATCGTACCCGCGCTGCGCGAATCCCAGCGCGGGCGGGTACGCTATGGAGACGCTCGCAGAGCGGGAACAGGAGACGGATTCGCATGGCGGAGCACAGCGCGGCGGTCACGGTCAACGCCCCCGTCCACCAAGTCTACGCACTCTACTCGCACTTCAACGACTACCCGAAGTTCATGACGTTCGTGAAAGAGGTCACGTACCTCGACGACGAGCGCAGCCACTGGGTGGTCGACGTCGCCGGCAAGCACGAGTGGGATGCGGTGAACGAAGACTGGATCCTCGACCAGCAGATCGGCTGGCGGTCGGTCGACGGCGTGAGCAACCGCGGCCGCGTCACGTTCGAGCCGATCGGCACGGACCGCACGCGCGTGATCGTCGACGTCAGCTACGATCCGCCGGCGGGCGTTTTCGGCCAGCTCGGCGAGCTGCTCGGCGCGGGCGGACTGTTCGAACGCCGCTTGCAGCACGATCTGCAGCACTTCGCGACGATGGTGGAGCAGGCGCCGCCCGGCGCGCTCGATCCCACGTCGTCGTCGTACCTGTTCCACGCGGACAGCGCCGTGTCGCAAGGCCGGACCACGCCGGCGCAGGACGAGTCGATGGGCCTCGTCGACGGCGACGCCGGCGTGCCGCCGAGCACCACCGACGTCGCGCTGGACGATAAAGTCTAGGGCTGCGGCAGCGGCTGCTGCTGGTTCTCGCCGTCACCGGACTCGTCCGGGTCGAGCGTCTCGGTCGACGCGACGTCGTCACGCTGCGCCGGAGTGGGCTGGCGTTCTTGGGTGAGGTCGTCCTGAAACAGATCGCGGCGTTCCATCTTCCCAGCGTACCCCCGTGCCGCGCACGGAAACCGGCGCTGCGCTTTTGCGGTCACCAGGTGGCGTGAACGCGATACGCATCGACCGCCTGGGCGGTCCCGAGGTCCTCCAGCTCACCGACGTGCCGGTGCCGTCGCCGGGCGCCGGCGAAGCGCTCGTCCGCCACTCCGCGATCGGCGTCAACTTCATCGACACCTACCTGCGCACGGGACTCTACAAGCGGGATCTGCCGTTCATCGTCGGCGCCGAAGGCGGCGGCGTCGTCGAAGCGGTCGGCGACGGGGTGACGGACGTGAAGTTCGGCGATCGCGTCGTGTACGCGCAATCGCCGCATGTCGGCGGCTACGCCGAGTACAACGCCGTTCCGGCGCGTGTCCTGGTGCCGATCCCGGACGGCATCGACGACCGCGACGCGGTCGCCGTGACGCTGCAGGGTATGACCGCGCACTACCTCGCGAACGACACGTTTCCGCTGCGCGCCGGACACGTCGCGCTCGTGCACGCGGCCGCCGGCGGCGTCGGCGCGCTGCTCGTGCAGCTCGCGAAAGCGAAGGGCGCGACGGTGATCGCGACGGCGGGCACCGAGGCGAAGGCGCAGCTCGCGCGCGACGCCGGCGCCGATCACGTCATCGTGTACGCGGACACCGACTTCGCCGAAGCGACGCGCGCGATCGTGGGCGAGCACGCGGTCGACGTCGCGTACGACTCGGTCGGCAAGGATACGTGGGAGCGCAGCTTGAGCCTGCTGCGGCCGCGCGGGATGCTCGTCGTCTACGGAAACTCGAGCGGCCCCGTGCCGCCGGTCGAGCCGCAAAAGCTGGCCGCCGCGGGCTCGGTGTTCTTCACGCGCCCGACGCTCGTCAACTACATCGCGACGCGCGAGGAGCTGCTGACGCGCGCGCGCGAGCTCTTCGATGCGATGCGCAGCGCCAAGCTGCACGTGCGCATCGGCGCGATGTATCCGCTGGCGAACGCCGCGCAAGCCCACCGCGACCTCGAATCGCGCAAAACGGTGGGCAAGCTGCTGCTGATCCCGTAGCCGGCTACGTCATGCGGACACGATCGATGGCGCGGCGACGCCGGGCGCGGTGACGTCGTCGGCTTGCGGCGTGCCGAGCACCAGCGCGACGGGGATCACGCCGCCCCACACCGCGGCATCGCGATCTTCGTGCGGTTCCGTGGGCGGTCCGGCGCTCACTTTGGCCGACACGCGATCGAGCGCGATCGCGACCACTTGCGTCGCGTCGAGCTCGCCCTGCGTCATCGCACGAATCCCGGCGCGGCGACCCGGCAGCATCCGGTCGACGATCGCCTCGAGCAGCCGGACCTTTTCATCGGGATCCGCGACGATGCGCGCGTTGCCGTGGACGACCGCGGAGCGGTAGTTCATCGAGGAATGGAACGCGCTGCGTGCGAGCACGAGGCCGTCGAGGTGCGTCACCGTCGCGCACACCGGCGCGCCGTTCGCGAGCACCGACAAGATGCCGGCTTTCGTCGAGCCGTGCAGCACCAGCTCGTCACCGACACGCACGCACGCGTACGGCATCACGACGGGCGTACCGTCGAGGACCGTGCCGACGTGCGCGACATACGCCGCATCGAGGATCGCGTGGACGCTCTCGCGGTCGTAGCGCGCGCGCTCCGCTAGGCGGCGCACGCGAACGTTCGGCTCGATGATGGTCATCGAGCGATGCTACCCGGCGGCTGCGAGCCCGTCGAGGGCCGATTCGGCGCTCCCGCGGGGTGCCGCACCGTCGCGAACGCACGCTCCAGCCGCTCGACCGCGCGCTCGATCGCGACCGGGCCGTCCGCCGCGAAACCGAGCACGAGTCCGGTCGGGCCATGCCCGTCGAACGCGTAGGCCGACAGCGGCGGCGCGACGACGTTCTCCGCCGCGGCGGCCTCGCTCACCGCGACGTCGTCGCCCTCGAAGTGCGCGACGAGATGCAGGCCGGTCGCCGCGCCCTGCACGCGCACGCGATCGCCGAGCCGCCGTGCGAGCGCGTCCACGAGCGCGTCGCGCCGCTCGCGGTACACCGCCGACGCGCGCCGCACGTGCAGCGCGAAATGGCCTTCGTCGACGAACGCGGCGAGGGCCGCCTGCAGCGGGAACGCCGGACCGCCCGATACCATCGCGCGCGCGGCCGCGAACGCATCGACGAGCGCGTCGGGCACGACGATCCACGCGACGCGCAATCCGGGCGCGAGCGTCTTGCTGAACGTACCGACGTAGAGCACGCGCGTATCATCGAGTCCCTGCAGCGCGGGCAGCGGCGCGCCGTCGTAGCGAAACTCCGCGTCGTAATCGTCCTCGACGACATAGGCGCCGGCGGCGCGCGCCCATGCCAGCAGCTCCAACCGGCGCCGCAAGCCCATCACGACGCCGGTCGGATACTGATGCGACGGCGTCACGTACGCGAGCCGTGCATCGGCGGGCGCGTGCGCGACGTCGAAACCGTCGTCGTCGAGCGCGACCGGAACGACCGTACCGCCCGCGGCGGCGACCGCGTCGCGCATCGCAGAATATCCCGGATCTTCGACCGCCACGGGGTCGCCGGGATCCACGAGCACGTCGGCGATCAGCGCCAGCGCGGCGCGCGTTCCTTCGACGACGATCACGTTGCCGGCCCCGAGCGTCACGCCGCGCGTTTGCCGCTGCTGCGCCGCGACGGCCTCGCGCAGCGGACGATAGCCGCACGGGTCGCCGTACCCGCGCGTCGCGTCCGCATCGAGCCAGCGGTTTGCAATGCGCCGCCACATCGCGGCGGGAAACAGCGAGAGATCGGGGACGCCGGGGCGAAACAACGCCGGCGCGCTGCCGCCTTCCGGATCGTGCGCGGTAACGAACCGTTGCGCGCGCACCGAGAGCCGCGGCGCGGGCGCGGCGGAGACGCCGGCGCTGCGGGCGCGTGGCGTCAGCCCGCTCGCGACGTACGTGCCCGCGCCGATCCGCGTCTCCAGATAGCCCTCGGCGACGAGCTGGTCCAGCGCCTGCGTGACGGTGTTGCGCGAGACGCCGAGCTGTTGCGCAAGGGTGCGCGACGCGTGCAGCCGCGTGCCGCCGGCGAGCTCGCCGGCCAGGATCGCGTCGCGCAGGTGCGTCGCGAGCTGGCGGTGCAGCGCGATCGCCGACGTGCGGTCCGGAAAGAACGACATCGTCGCGTGAGCCGGTCGAACCGCGCGGGTCAGCCGCCGAGCGTCGGCGAGCCGAGGTCGAGCTGCGCCGACGGGATCACGCGCACGTCGGCATACGTTTGCTCGATCTCGCTCGCGAACTTCGATGCGTCGCCGACGAGCACGATGAAGTCGTCGGGCACGAAGCGGCGCGCCGCGAACTCGCGCACGGCCGCCGCGTCGACCGCTTGCACGCGGCGCGTGTACGCCGCGAGCTCTGCGAGCGGCACGCCGTACAGCGCGTGCTCGGCGAGCGAGCCGGTGATGCCGTCGATCGTTTCGATCGCACGATAGAACGCGCCCGTCACGGTCGCCTTGCGCGAGACGAGATCGTCGTCGCTCGCGGGCGCGTCGACCAGCGATCGAATCACCGCGAGCGTGACGTCGGTCGCCTCGACCGCGCGCGTGTGATCGATCAGCGTCGACGCGGTGAACAATCCGGGCATACGCCGCACGGAAAGCGCGGCGCCGGCCCCGTACGACAGCCCGCGCTTGACGCGGATCTCCTGGTTGATCCGGCCGCTGTAGCCGTGCAGCACGGCGGCGGCCACGATCGCCGCATAGTAATCCGGCGAACCGCGCTCGATCGACACCCGTCCCACGACCAGCGCGGTGCGCGCGGCGTCGGGCTTGTCGACGATGACGACGCGCGTGCGCGGCGGCGGAATCGCCGCTTCCGGCGGCACGTCGAGCGGCGTGTCCGGTGCGCGCCACGAACCCAGCTCGCGGTCCGCGAGCGCGAATGCGTCGTCGGTCTCGAGATCGCCGCCGATCACGAGCACCGCGTCGTCGGGCCGGTAGAAGCGCTCGTGAAACCACGCGACGCGGTCGCGGCCGAGCGCCGCAAGCGTGGCCACCGTCCCCGCAACCGGGTGCCCGTACGGCGAGCCTCCGTAGGCAACGCGTTGCGCGACGAGGCGCGCGACCGCGCCGGGGTTCGCGTACGTCAGCGCGAGATCGGAGATCGACTTCGTGCGCACGCGCTCCACCTCGCGCGGTGCGAACGCCGGCCGGCGCAGCACCTCGTCGAGCAGCGCAAACGCGTACGGAAAGGCGGGCGTCGTCGCGCTCACGCTCAGCAGCGACGCGTCGAAGCCCGAGCCGGCGTCGAGCCGCGCGCCGAGCGCGTCGGTCGCCGCGGCGAGCTCCGTCGCGCCGCGCGCCGTCGTCCCTTGGGTCAGCAGCGCGGCGACCAGCGCGGAGAGCCCGGCCTCGTCCTCGCGCTCCACGGCGCTGCCGCCGCGCACGACGAGCTGCGCCGCGATCAGCGGCAGGTTGCGCTGCGAAAACGCGACGACGCGCAAGCCGTTGTCGAGCACGCGTTCGACCGGTGCCGGCAGCGTCGCGTCGCGCGGTGCCGCAGGCGCGGGGATCGTCGAGGCCGTCACAATGGCAAATACTCGACGACGGTACGGTTCTCCGCGCGCAGATACGTTTCCGCGACGCGCACGACGTCGTCGCCGGTCACGGCGAGATACCGCGCGAGATCGTCGTTGACCAAGCCCGGATCGCCGCGATCGACCGTCGACTGCACTAGCATGAGCGCCACGCCGCTGTTCGTCTGCCGCGAGCGCACGATGCTGCTCGCGATCTGCGTGCGCGCGCGGATCAGCTCGGCCTCGCCGGGCGGCTCCGTGCGCACGCGTTCGACCTCGGCCGCGAGCGCGGCGCGCGCGTCGGCCAGCGCGACGCCGCGCGCGCACGTGACGCGCAGGCCGAAGAGCCCGGGATGCTCGCGCAGATCGGCCGCTGCGTTCGCGTTCGTGGCGACCTGCTTGTCGTACACGAGCGACGTGTACAGCCGCGACGAGCGGCCCGCGCCCAGCACGGTCTCGAGCACCTCGAGCGCGGCGGCGTCGGGATGCGACGCGGCGGGGATATGATACGCCTCTTCGGCGGCCGCGAGCGGGACGTTGGCGGCACGGTACTCGAACGTGCGCTCCGCGGTCTGTTCGGGCTCCACGGCGGCGACGCGCGGGATCGCCGGCGCGGGCGTCGGGATCGCGCCGAAGTACGCATCGACCCAGCGCGACGCCTCGTCGACGTCGAAGTCGCCCGACACCACGAGGATCGCGTTGTCGGGCCGGTAGTACGTCGCGTGGAACGCGACGACGTCGTCGAGCGACGCGGCGCTGAGCTCGTCGGGGCTGCCGATCACGCCGCGGCGGTACGGATGCACGGCGTACGCTTCGCGGTTGACGAGCTCGTCGAGCATGCCGTACGGTTCCGCAAGGATGCGCTGATCGTATTCGCCGATCACCACGTCGCGTTCGGTCGCGAAGTTCGCCGCGTTCACGTCGAGCGACGCGAGCCGGTCGGCCTCCGCCCACAACAAGCGCTCGAGGTGGTTCGACGGCACCACCTCGTAGTAGTTCGTGATGTCTTCGGACGTGAAGGCGTTGTTGAAGCCGCCGACGTCCTCGGTGAGCCGGTCGATCGTCTCGGGCGCCGTGCGCGACGTGCCTTTGAACATCAGGTGTTCGAAGAGGTGCGCGAACCCCGAGCGGCCCGGGGGATCGTCCTTACCGCCGACGCGGTATGCGACGTTGATCGCGACCGAGGGCACGCGGCGGTTGACGACGAGAATGGCGCGGAGACCGTTGGCGAGCGTGCGGTCGGCGTAGCTGATCGGCGCGACGTCGATCGCGATGGCGGGGATGGTCGGTAAAGCGGACACGGGCTTTCGATTCATCTTCACCCGGCGCCGCGGGACCTCTCGGGAAATCGGATTGACAATCGAACATATGTTCGATAACGTTAGCCTCCCATGGGCGTCGATCCGGCTTTTGCGGCCCTTCGCGACCGCCTCGACCGCCGTCACCGCGAGGCGACGGCGGCGGCGTTCGCGCTCGGCGACGAAGCATTGGTCCGGACCGAGATCGCCGCGCTCGATGCCGCGCTGGGTGGCGGTTTTCCGCGCGGCACGATCGGGACGCTCGAGGGGCCGCCGAGCTCCGGACGGAGCGCGCTCGCCGCGCGGCTCCTGGGGGCGGCGACGCGGCGCGGGCTGGGAGCAATCGTGGGGGTGCGCTTGTTCCCGCCCGCGCTCGCGGCGGCGGGCGTGCGGCTCGAACGGCTGCTGATCGTTCAGGCCGAGGAGCCGGTGGAGATCGCGCGCGCGGCCGACATCGTCGTCCGCTCGGGCGCCTTCACCGTCGTCGTGATCCCGACGCTGCCGAGCGGGCGCGGCACGGGCTCCGCCACGTGGACGCGCCTCGCAAGCCTGACGCACCGCGCGAACGCGCTGCTCGTCGCGGTCGGCGACGAAGCGTCGGCGGAGCTGCGTTACTTCGCGTCGGTGCGGCTCGAAACCGCGATCGAGCGCGTGCGCTGGAACGGCCCGGCCGGACATGTGAGCGAGCTCGCGGGCTACGACGTGCGCGCGGTCGTGCGCAAGCACAAACGCGCCGCTCCGGTAGGCGACGCGCTCGTGCGCTGCGAGCCGTTCGAAGACCGTCCGCTGCCGGCCGACGTGCGCGAACGCGTACTCGCTACGGCGACCGCAGCGGCCGCAGCAGCATGGTGACGCCGCCGGCCGCGGCGAGCGCGTCGGCGTCGACCGCCAGCGCGCGCTCCGCGGGCGACGCGCTCGGGCACGCCAGATCCGGCGACGTCTTCCCACGATACGCCACGTACGTGGATGAACCGAACGACGCGCTCTTCATGCACGATGCGCGCGGCAGCTTGTCGAGCGCGCCCGCGGCGCGCAAATCAGCGAAGAATCGTTTGACCAGCGCGAGCGACACGTGCTTGCGAACTGCCGCGTCGGCCTGCTGCAGCGCGGTGGTGCCGTCGGCATACACGCGCAAGCGGTATCCGGCACTGTTGGTCGACCCGGAGTTCACGATCAGCGCTTCATCGGCCGCGGTCGGAATCCGAGCCGCGGGAACCGGCGGCGATCCGGACGGCATCGGCATCGGCCCATACGTCGGCACCGCAAAAGCGAGGGTGAGAATCAGCGCGTGCACCATGCTGGGTTCAACGTTCCCGCGTGGTGCAGATGTTTCTCACGGTAGCCGTCGTGCAGCCTCTTCGTACGCGCGATCATGCTGTTTCGGGTCGCATCGCAAAGACGCGATCAATTCCCCGAGTGTCGGAGCGAAGTCCCGATTTCTCGTTCCGTGCTCCGAGATCGTATCGCGAACCGTGCGGTGGAAGCTAACGCTCCACTCGCCGGCGTCCCCGATTGGAGTAACGCCGGCGGCCGTCGGCTTCGTCGATGGCGGCGAGCAGGACCCCCGCGTCGACGAACTCGCTCCGAGGCGCCGCGGCGCGGCGTTCGAGCTCCGCGTCGGAGGGCACGTCGAGCTCGATCGGGGCGAGCAGATCGTGGACGCCGACGCCAAGCGCGCCGGCAATTTTTCCCAGCGATTCCAGCCCCGGGTTCGCGTAGTCACCCGACTCGAGGCGAACGATCGTATACCGCGAGACGCCGGCCCGATCCGCAAGATCGGCTTGCGACAGACGGCTTTGCGCCCGCTCCGAAATGAGGTGCGCACGAAGAGTCCTTTGGAGCGACGAGACGCTCGGGACGACGGCGATGGACATGGCGGTGCGCTCCTCATTCACTCCAAATGGAGGCTGCGGCTAGGGTACGCTTTTGGAGCCGAAATTGTCAACTCCGTGCAACAATTCAGCTGAAGCCGTGCCCGTCGTCTGTGTTTGGGTTCCGGCGTTTCGGCTCGCCGTCGCGCGGCTGACGCAGCCCGGCGTCGACCTCGGCGCGCCGCTCGTGCTGGCCGACCGCCATTCGAAAGGCTCAGGAGAGCGCGGGCGCGTCGTCGACTGCACGCTCACGGCGGCCGCCCTCGGGGTGCGGCGTGGGATGACGCTGGTGCAGGCGCAAGCAGTCGCGATCGAAGCGCGGACGGTGTTCGACGACCCGGCGGCCGACGCGCGGGTGTGGGCGGAGATCCTCGAGGCGCTCGACGCCGCGTCGCCGATCGTTGAGGACGGCGGGTTCGGGCGCGCGTTCGTCGAGATGCACGGGATCGCGGGCGATCCGGGCGCGTGGCTCAGCGCGGTGCGCGCAACGCTCGCGAGCTTCGATCTCCCCGTGCGGGTCGGGTTCGGGTCGAACCGGTTCGTCGCGCACGCGTCGACGTGGTGCGGCGGCGGTCTCATCTGCGAGGGCGATCCGGCGGCATTTCTTGCGCCGCTTCCGATCGAGCTGCTGAACATTCCGGATGGCGTGCGCGAGCGGCTGCGGCTGCTCGGCGTGACGACGCTCGGCGGGCTCGCCGCGCTGCCGCACGGGCCGTTCGTGCGGCGCTTCGGGGTCGAGGCCGCGCGCTGGCACGACCTCGCGCGCGGCGTCGACGACCGCCCGCTCGAGCCGCGCAAGCGCGCGCTGCGCGTCGACCGCGCGCTCTACGGCGAAGGCGAGGCGAGCTCGCAGGAGCAGGTGCTGTTCGCGCTGCGCACGCTGGTCGGCTGGGTCGTCGACGATCTGTCGGCGGCGGGTAAGCGCGCGGGCCGGCTCGTGCTGCAGCTCGAGTGCGAGGACGGCGAGCTGCGCGAGCTCGCGACGCGCGTCGCACAGCCGACCGCGCTGCCCGCGACGCTGTTCGAGCTGCTGCGCGCGCGGCTCGAAGGCGTCGTGCTCACCGCGCCTGTCACCGGGCTTCGGCTCGCGGCCGAAGAGCTCGCTAGCGGCGGCGTCGCGCTGTCGCTGTTCGCCGCGAGCGATCCCGATCCGGACGCGATCGGCGTCGTGCTCGCGCGGCTCGACGCGGCGCTGGGCGAAGGGAAGGCGCTGCGCGCGCGCGTCGTCGAGGGACCGCGCGTCGAACGCCGCTTCACGCTCGAGCCGTTCACCGTCGAAGCGCTTGCGACGAAAGGCCCGCAACCCGAACCCTTGCCACTCGCGGCGGCCGCGACGCTGCAGCTGCGGCTCGTCGAGCCGCGGCCGGTCGACGTGCGCACGGTCGACGGCATGCCGCGCTTCGTCGGCTCGCCGCCGCAGCAGGTCGTCGAGCTCGCCGGCCCGTGGCGCGCCGAGGAAAGCTGGTGGGCACGCGCCACCGGCGAGGGGACGCCGCTCGCGCGCGACGAGTACGACGTGTGCCTCGACGACGGCGCCCTGCTGCGGCTCGCGCGCGAAAGCGATCGCTGGAGCGTTCGCGGCGTGTACGATTGAGCGCGCGGGGTCAGCGCGTCGTGCGATGCACCGACGACGGACCGGTCCCCGGCCGGATGCGATAGATCGTGCCGGCGAAATCGTCGGCGATGAACAGGCTGCCTTGTGGTCCGATCGCGAGCCCGACCGGACGCCCGAGCCGATTGCCGGTGCTCGTGTCTTGGAAACCGTACAGGAACGACGACCACTGCGACGTCGAGTCGTTCCAGTTCACCGCCGTCGACGGCACGTCGCCCGACATCGGGACGAACGCGACATCGGGCTGCGAAAGCGGCCTTCCGCTCGCGTCCTCATGCCACGAGCCGTGCATCGCGACGAACGCGCCGCCGTGATATCCGCTCGGAAACGCGTACGTTCCGGTCTGCACGAGCGGATAGAACGTCGCGCCGATCACGGTCGAGTACGCGAGGAACACCACCGCCGGCACGACGTCCTTTTGCGCGCCGTTCGTGCTCGACGTGCAGCTCGCGCCAGGAGTGTTCTGCGGGTTGTAGAGGTGATCGTTCTCTTCGCACACGGGCCAGCCGTAGTCGGGGACGCCCGCACGCAGCGACACCGGATCGAAGAACTCGTACGGATGCGCTTGGCGTGGATCGCTCACGCCGAGCACGATCGCACCGTTCATCGGCATGAGCCCGTCTTGTCCGGCGCCGCCCGCCCACACCGTGCCGGTCGCCGGATTCACCGTGACCGCCAGCGCGTTGCGGAAACGCACCGCCTTCGTCGACTGCGCGAGCGTGCTCACGTCGATCTGCTGGATCGTCGCGCGCGTCGGATCGCTCTCGGTGCACGCGTTGCACGACGATCCGACGCCGACGTAGAGCGTGGTCGCCGTCACGGCGGCGGAGCTGGTGAAATGGACGTCGCCGTCGCTGTTGGGCGCGACGATCCCACGTCGCAGCTTCGCGACCTCGACGGCCGCGCTCGTCGGCTCCGACGCGTCGCCCGCATGATACGGAACGCGCCACACGCTCTGATTCGTCGCCACGTACAGATTGTTGTGGCTGGGATCGATCGCAACGCCTTGCGCGGCGCCGTTCGGCAGCGTGACGAACACGTGCGGCGTACCGGCCGCGCCTTTCGCCTCCGCGTTCGGGATGATGTACACGATGTTCGACTTGTCGTTGCTGCCGGCGAGGAGATCGCCGTTGGGCAGCGCGACGAGCTGCCGCGGCGCGCTCAGTCCCGCGGCGATCGTCTCGCCGTAGAAGTTCGCCGGCAGCACGAGCGCGGGGCTGATCGGCGCCGCGGTCGGTCCGATCGTCGGCGGCGTCGACGGCGGCCCGGTCGGAATTTGCGTGGGCGATGTCGTGGGTCCGATCGTCGGCGGTACCGTCGCCGGCCCGCCCGGCGAGCCGCCCGGGCTCGACCCGCCGCTGCCGCCGCTGCACCCGGCCGCGACGGCGAGCGCCACCACCAGCGACGCGAGCACCACCGTAACCTGCGGCCACGAAACGTTGGGTCTCACGCCGTTCACGGTAGCACGAATCCCGCTTTGACCGGCAGGACCGCGATCGATCCGGCGCCCGCGCACGGGCCGTTCGCCGCGCAGAGCGGCGTCACGCCGAAGTAGTCGCCCGTGTCGACGATCCCGTCGCCGTTCGCGTCGTACCAGACGGCGATCCGGTACGCGCCGATCGCCCCCGGCTGATCGGCGACGCGGAACGTGCCGTCCGACGCGACCGGCACGCCGCCGGGGTACGTCAGATTGGCGATCGCCGGACGTGTGGCACCCTGGCCGACGTTGGTGTACGCGAACGCGACGAACTGCTCGAACGGCGGCACGTACTTCGGGAACGGCGCCGCGTCGCCCGCGAGCACCGCGGAAGCGCGGCGCACGTTCAACCGCCCGTGACCTTGATTCGGATCGGCGATGTCGTCCGCGGTCGAGGTGAGCAGCGCGGCGAGCTGGGCCGGCGTGAGTCCCGGGTGCTGCGCGAGCAGCAGCGCCGCCGCTCCGGCGACGTGCGCCGCCGCGACCGACGTGCCCGAGAACAGCGCGCCGCAATTCGACGGTGCGGTGCCCGCCGCGCACGCCGGCGTGCCGGCGAACGGCTGCGTCGTGTACGCGTTCTCGATCCAATGGATCTGATCGCTGTCGCTCACGCCCGTCGGGTTACCGCCGGGCGCGACGAGCGCAAGCCCTGGTCCGGCGTTCGAGTACGGCGCGACGTACTCGCGCGCGCCGCTCGCCGTGCCGGGGAACGCGCTGTCGTCGAGCGCCGACGCGCCGACGGAGATCACGCCGTCGTAACCGGCCGGGAAATCGACGGTGGTCGCGCCGGTCGCGCGCTCGTTTCCGGCCGACGCGACGACCGTGACGTTGTTGGCGAGCGCGAAGTTCACCGCGTCGCGCTCGAACGGATCGGGGCCGCCGTCGGCGGGAGCGCCTTGCGCGATCAAGATGACGTTCGCGTGGTTGGCGACCGCCTCGCGGATCGCTTCGGCGATGTCGTCGGAGGCCGACGTCGAGCCGGGACCATCGGGAAAGACTTTGTACTCTTGCAACGACGCGCCGAACGCGACGCCTGCCCAGCCCGCGGCGTTGTTCGTCGCCGCGTCCGCGATCCCGGACACGATCGTCCCGTGACCGTCGGTGTCGGCGGCCGCGCCGGCCGAGTTGTCGATCGCCCCGCCGACGATGCGCTCGGAAAGCGTCACGCGCGCGGCGACTTCCGGCTGATTCGGATCGTAGCCGGTGTCGATCACGGCGATCGTGACCGCCGCGCTACCCAGGCCGTAGCCCCACGCCGCGGGCGCCGCGATCTGATACAGATCCCATTGCTCGCTTTGATTGAAATGCGCGTCGTTCGGATACACGGGCGTCGATGCGAGCGCGTAACGCAGATGCACGCGGTCGACCGCAGTCACGCCGCTCGTGGACGCGAGCGCGCGCTGCACGGCGTCGGCCGACCGCCCCGGTTGCACCGACACCACGCGCGATACGGCGCGCGCGGATTGCGCGAGCGTGCGGATCGCGCGAACCCCGCTCGCGCGCTCGATCGCGTCGAACGTCGCGCCGCCGCGCAGCGCGCTCGGATCGTACGTCACGACCAGCCGGTGCTCGTCGAGCACGGCGCGATGCGCGGCCGAAGGCGCGAGCCGGCGCACCGCGGGAAGCGCGTGCAGCGACGCGATTTGCCGCCCGATCGACGCGGGCGTGACCGAAGCGATCTTTCCTGCCGTGTCGAGCGCCTGATTATAGAACACGGTGTGCGAACCGTTCGCCGTTTGCGCGACGGTGACGGTGTACGGTGTCGTCCCGCCGATCGTGACGACGTGCGCCTTCGCCGAGAACCCGAGCGCGGGCGTCAGCGGCGTCTTTCCCGCCGCAGCACCGTCGAGCGTGACGTTCAAACCCTGCGGCTTGGAATCGATCGTGTACGCGCTCTGCACCACCGGGCTCGCCGACGGCAGCGAATACGGACGCCCGCGCGGCGTCGGTGTGACCGTCGGCACAGGCGTCGGCGTGCTTCCGCCACCACCGCCGCCTCCCGGCACGCCGCCGCCGCCGCCGCCACCGCCGCCGCCGCCGCATGCGACAACCCCTGACGCCAGAACGAAAATCACGCCGAAGGCTAATACGCTGCGCATCGCTCCTACGAGTATCGGCTTTGGAGTTGGACACCGCATTGCAACCGGCTTAGACCGAGGCGCCCGGCTTTGCGGCGAGACCGCTCCATGCTACCATGGTCGCGGAAATCGACGCAGCGGCCGAAGGGAGTCTCGATGGCCCGTCTCGTTTGCATTGCGCTGGCGACCGCCTGTATGGCAGTCGCGGCGCCCGCCATTGCGTCCGAGCCTACCTTCGCGACGACGTTCGTGTCCGGCGTCACGCCGCGCGGAGCCGCCGGGTCCGACGGCGGCGTCGACGTACGCGGCGGGCGATATCTGCGCGTCACCGCGAGCGGTAGCGTGGCGCTCGGTTACGGCGCGTGCCCGCGCGCGACCGGCCCGCAAGGCTGCGCCGCCGCGTTCTCACCGGCCCGCTCCGCCCCGGCTTCGCCGACGGGCGCGCTCGTCGCCGCATTCATCAACGCATCGGGCGTACTCGTCAGCAGCTGGGCGACGGTCGGCGAAGCCGCGTACGTCGCGATCCCGCCGGGCGCGGCGCGCGTTCTCTTCCGCGTGAACGGGTCCACCGGTCGCGAGTTCGGCGCGTTTCACGTCGTCGCCGACGTCGTCAACGAACGCGCAGGGCGCGCGGTCCAAGGCGTTTCCGCGTCGAGCGTCTCGCCGAGCGCGACACGCCACACGCAGCCCGTGATGCGCGCCGTCGCCACCGGCGGGCTGTCGTCACGCGCGGACGTCCAGCATCTGCTGCGGCGCTACGGGTTCTCCGACACGCCCGCCAACGTCACCGCCGTCTACCGCGCCGGCGCGGGCACATGGCTCGCGCAACAGCTCAATCCGTCCGCGATCGACGACTCGGCGCTCGCAGCGTACATGGAGCCGATGCCACTGGCCGGGACGTCGCCGCAAACAATGAACGGCTACGACGACTACCGCACGATCCTCGAGCGGCGCATCATTCAGCGCGAGGTCGCATCGAAGCGCCAGCTGCTCGAGAAGATGACGCTCCACTGGCTGGAGCACTTCGCGGTCAGCGAAGACAAGGTGAACAGCGCGCCCGCGATGATCCACTACGAAGAGACGCTGCGCACGGACGCGCTGGGCAATTTCAAAACGCTCGTCTCCGACGTCAGCGTCGAGCCCGCGATGCTGCTGTGGCTCGACAACAACAACAACGACGGCTCGCACGTCGCCACCTCGCCGCCCAACGAAAACTTCTCCCGCGAGCTGATGCAGCTGTACGTGCTCGGTACGACGCAGCTCAACGCGGACGCCACGCCCGTGCTCGACGGCAGCGGAAACCCGCTGCCGGCCTACTCCGACCAAGACGTCAAGCAGGTCGCGCAGGCGCTGACCGGCTTCCAGCGCACCGAGCCCTATCCGCTGCCGCTCGCCGATCCGCGCACGATCGACGGCGTGAAGTTCTTCCCGACGCGTCATGCGAAGGGCCCATTTACGATTATCGGCCAGAGCGTCACCGACACCGGCGATCCGACGATCGTCGGAAAAGTCGTCGGCGTCTTGGCGAACAATTCCGCGACCGCCCCGTTCGAGGTCAAGGAGCTCTTGCAGCGTTTCGTGACCGAGTCGCCGTCGCCGGGCTACGTTGCGCGGATGGTCGCCGTTTGGAACGCCAACGTCGACGCTCCCGACCAGCTCGCGAAGGTGATGCAGGCGATCGCCTCGGACCCTGAGTTCTACGCCGACAAGCAATCGGTGGTGAAGGAACCGATCGAGTACACGATCGACGCGATCCGCGAGCTCAACGGCGCGCAGGCGGTCCCGATCACGGCGACGATGCGGACGCCGTACAACAGCGTGCACAGCGTGCTGAGCGGCATGCAGGAACAGCACTGGTATCCGCCCAGCGTGTTCTCGTTCTATCGCCCCGGCGAGAAAGAATCGCTGCTGACCAACTCGCTGCTGCTCACCCGCTGGGGCGAAGCGGTCGCGCTCAGCAACCGCGCGACGCTCACGACGCTGTGCGCGAATTGCGACGTCAACATCGACTTCACGACGTTGCAGGCGCTCGCAGGCGGCACCAGCGCCGCCGCCGTGACCGGCTACCTCATGGACGCGCTCGTCGACGGCGGAACGCCCGAGCTGTCGGCGCTGGTGCAAAACTATCTCGGCGCCAACGGAACGACCAACATCAAAGGCGCGGTCTGGCTCGTGCTGACGTCGCCCGAGTACGAGGTGAACTGACGATGCTGTTCTCACGGCGGCGGTTCTTGTGCGGAGCGACCGCCTCGGCGATGTCGATGCCGCTGTTCATGCGCGCGCTCGAAGCGGATGCGGCGACCGATACGATCCTCGTGACGATCCTCCAGGACGGCGGCTGCGACGGTTTCAACACCGTCGTGCCGCTCGGGCAATACGGGAAGTACTCGGATCTGCGCACGGTTCCCGGCGGCGGCAGCCTCGCGGTTCTCCAAACCGACATCGCCACGGCGGGCACGGCGTTCGACGCCAACTACCTGACGCCGGCGAGCCAGGCCGTCAGCTACGCGCTGCACCCCAAGATGACGGCGCTGCGCGCGCTGTACGGCCAAGGGAAAGTCGCGGTGCTGATGGGCGTCGGGATTCCGCCGGCCGATCCGTCGCGCACGAGCCACGAGGTGGGCAAATTCGACTGGGCGACCGGATCGATCAACAAGCTCGGCTACACCAACATCGGCTGGATCGGCCAAGCCTTCGATACGATCGGCGGCTCCGGCGCGCTGCCGCCGTCGGCATCGGTGAACTACCAGTCGCCGATCGTGCTGCACGGGCGCAAGAACTCGCCGCTGGTCATCGGCGGCGACTTGAGCAACTTCACGCTGCCGTGCGGATCCGGCGGCGCGGACTGCGCCACGCGAGTCGGCGCGCTCAACAGCAACGACACGTTCCCGTCCCCGGCGAATCCCGGGGAGTTCGCCCGCGCGCTGTCGAGCGCCACCGCCGGCTTCGTCGGCGTCGTTCAGCAGTACGCGGTCGCGGCGCCCGGCGCCGACTATCCGTCGACGGTGGGCAGCTCGATCAAATCACAGCTCAAGCAGATCGCGCGGCTGATTGTCGCGGGCGCACCGACGCGTGCGTACTACGCGTCGCAGGGCGGCTACGATACGCACTCGGCGCAGGACAGCGCCGGGCATCATCCGGATCTGGTCGGCGAGCTGTCCGACGCGATGGCGCAGTTCTACACCTACCTGCAAGGCAAAGGTCTCTCGCAGCGCGTCGTGATCATGACGATGACCGACTTCGGCCGCCGGCCGCAGGCGAACTCGACCTCCGGCACCGATCACGGCACCGCGTCGGTGTCGTTCGTCATCGGCGATCGCGTCAAAGGCGGCGTGTACGGGCAGTATCCCAACCTGTCGAGCCTCGACAACAACGGCAACGTCGTCATCCAGGTCGACTTTCGCAACCATATCTCCGACCTCGTCACCGCGCTGGGAACCGATCCGGTGCCGATCGTCGGAAGCTCGTATCCGAAGCTGGGGTTCATCTGATGCGCTTGCACGTCGTTGCGGCCGCCGTGCTCGCGGCCATCGCGCTGGACGGCGCGGCGACCGCGCTCGGTACCGCGCAGGTCCGCCAGCCGGCGATGCTTGCGCCCCCCGCGGTCGTGCGCGTTCCCGCGTTCGCCACGCAAGCAGCGCTGCGCACCGAGGTGAACGCGCCGCTCCAGAGCGGTGAGTTCGCGAGCGCGATCAGAACGCCGGCGGATCGCGCGGCGCTCGCCGACGCCATCGCGAAGCAGCGCTACGCCGAGTCGCAGAAATGGGCCCAGGACGGCCCGGGGATCGTCGTTCAACTGCGGCGGTCGCGTTTCTGAACCGGCCGGTGAGGGCGTAGCGCTTACAGGCACACGGCGACCGGTCGGGTACAGGGGATGGGATGGACCCGCTGGATCCGCTCGAGCCGACCGACCCGATCGATGACGACGACGAGGATGATGACGACGACGAGCTCGCCCCGCCGCAGTTCTACCTGACGACGTTCATCCCGCGACCCGCCTGGTACGATCTCGGAACGGACGAAGCGACCGCGTTCTTGCAAAACCGCGTCGCGCAGCTCAACGAGGCGTTCGTCGAGGACGACGAGGGCGTGATCTGGGCGTACCGCTACCACGTGATGGAGCGCGCGCGCGAGGTGGACGCGGTCGTGCTGCTGTGGATGATCACATCGGACGAAGCGCTCGAAACGCTGGAGGGCACGTTGCGCCGCTCCGACGTCAACGAATACTTCGACTGGAGCGTGATCGGCGGCCCGCAGAACAACGCACCGACCGACATCCTCGGCGCGTTTCTCGGCACGCTCCTCCCCGACGCGGACGAACAGCCGCGCCCGAGCGAAAACTAGGACGTATAGGGTTCGAACGGCGCGACCGGCGCCAGGATGTCGTCCATCTGCCGGAAGATCTCGGGGTCGATGTCCAAGTCCGCGGCGGCCACGTTGTCGTCGACTTGTTCGGGCCGCGTCGCGCCGACGATCACCGAGGATACGACGTCGCCGCGCAGGCACCACGCGAGCGCGAGCTGCGCGGGCGTGCAATGTGCGCGCTCGGCGAGCGGCTTCAGGCGCTGCACCGCGTCGAGCACGGGCTGCGTGAAATAGTCCTCCATCATGTCTTTCGACCGGCCGGCCGCGCGCGTGCCTTGCGGCGGATTCGATGCATCCGTGTACTTGCCGGTGAGAATCCCCATCGCGAGCGGCGACCACACGACGTTGCCAAGGCCGTATTCGTGGCACGTCGGAAACACGCGCGGCTCGACGCGCCGCCACAGCGCGCTGTACTGCGGCTGGTTCGATACCGGCTCCGCCCAGCCGCGCGCGCGAGCGAGCATCGCGGCCGACGCGATCTGGTCGGCGTTCCACTCGCTCACCCCCCAGTACAGGATCTTGCCCGCGCGCACGAGGTCGTTCATCGCCTGCACCGTCTCTTCGAGCGGCGTCGTCACGTCGTAACGATGGCATTGGTACAGATCGACGTACTCAACGCCGAGCCGCCGCAGCGACGCGTCGACCTGCTCGCGGACGTGTTTGCGCGAAAGGCCGCGATCGTTGGGCCCGTCGCCCATCGGAAAGTACACTTTCGTCGCGAGCACGATCGAGTCGCGCCGGAAGTCGCGGATCGCGCGCCCCACCACCTCTTCGGCGCGACCGCGCGCGTACACGTTGGCCGTGTCGAAGAAGTTCACGCCGCGCTCGTACGCGCGCTGGATGCACGCGCGCGCCGACTCTTCTTCGACGCTGCCGCCGTACGTGAGCCACGAGCCGAGCCCGACCGCCGAGATCTTGACGCCCCAGCGCCCGAGGTTCCGATATCGCACGAGCCTTGACGTACCCAATCGGAACGGGCGGTCCTTTCGAGCGGCCTGGTTGTGGGAACGATACCCCGCATGAAGGACGCGACATGACGGCCGGCGGCGACACCGACGAGTTCGACGACGAGTCGACCCTCGACGAGTCAGACGACGTCGCGGACGAGACCGACGACATCGATCTCAACGAGAGCGACCCCGACCCCACGGCCGGCGCTTCGGACATCGGCGGTCGCGCGGGCGAGCCCGACGACCTGGGCGCGCTGGGCGCCGACCTGCTCGGTGAGGACCAGAAGCGCGAGGACGGCGGCGGACAGACGGGCACGGGGCAGGGCCCAACCGATCGCTGACGCGGCGACGGCGCCGCGCGAGGTCGTGGTCGTGGTAAACCGTCATTCCCGCCGCACGGACCATCAGATCGACGCGCTCCACGCGGCGCTCGATGCGCACGGTCTGCGCGTCGCGGCGTTCCACGCCGAGACGTCGGAGGACGGTTGCCGCAAGCTGATCCGGCGCGCGGCGAAAGCAGGCGCGCCGGAGATTCTCGTCGGCGGCGGCGACGGCACGATGACGCACGCCGTGAACGAGCTGGCGCACCGCGACAGCATCATGGGCGTGCTGCCGTTCGGCACCGGCAACAGCTTCGCGCAGTCGCTGGGCATCCCGCGCGACGACGTCGCGGCGGCCGTCGCCGTGATCGCGCACGGGCACGCCGAACACGTCGATCTCGGGCGCGTGAACGGCACGTACTTCGCGAACTTCGCGACGATCGGGCTGTCGTCGGTGATCGCGGGCAGCACGCCCCGCCTGCTCAAGAAGATCACGGGACCCGTCGCCTACGCGCTCGCCGGCATCTTGCCGATGCTGACGCACCGCGCGTTTCGCGCGCGCATCCGCTGGAAGGGAGGCCGTTTGGACGTCCGCACGCAGGACATCATCGTCGCGAACGGCCGTTTCTACGGTCACACGCCGGTCGCACCCGAAGCGACGATCGACGACGGGCGGCTGCACCTGTTCACCACCGACAACGCGTCGTCGCTGGGCGCCGCGCGCACGTACCTCGCGATCGGGCAAGGCCGCCATGCGAGCCTGCCCGACTCGCACATCGTTTCCGCACGTTCGTTCAAGATCCGCACGCGCACGCGGCAGCCGATCGCAATCGACGGCTCGCCGCTGGAGAAGACGCCCGCGCGTTTCGGCATCGCGCGCAACGCGTTGCACGTGTTCCTCCCGGACGGCGGCGTCGCGCATGGCTAGCGCGCCGGAGCTGCGGCTGTGTATCGTCGCGCTCGTGTGCGTGGTGCTGGTGTTCGCGATCGGGGCACTCGTCGCGCACCGGCCGCCGAACAGCGTCGACATTGCGGCCGGCTCGCTGCGTGGAACGGCGGTACCGCTCGCACTGTTCTTCACCGGCCTGGGCCGCTGGCCGGTTCTGCTCGGCTTGAGCCTCGTCGCCGCGGGCACGGCGCTCGTGCTGCGCACCGGCCTCACGGCCGTCGCGATCCTGTACGCGACGCAGATTCTTTCGCAGGGTGCGAACGCGGGCGTGAAGCTGCTGTTCCACCGCGCGCGGCCCGATGCGTGGCTGCACATCCACGAGACGGATCTGTCCTATCCGAGCGGGCACGCCGTCACCGCCGTCGTGTTCTTCGTCGGGTTCGCGATCCTCGCGTGGCACGCGCCGCTGCCGCGTCCCGTCGCGGGTATCATCACCGCGGCGCTGCTCGTATGTGCCGTCGGCGTGCCGTGGTCGCGCCTCGCGCTGGCCGCGCACTACTTCACCGACGTGCTCGGCGGCCTGCTATTCGGAACTGCATTCCTGTGCGCGGTGCTCGCGCTGCTGCTCCGCTACGTCTCGATCAAGTCGATCAGCGCCGGATAGACCAGCTCCGTGTGGGCCTCCGGCAGCGGCTCGATGACGTCGTGCATCTTCGGCAAACCCGCAAGCACGACGCGCTCGTAGTCGACGCCGTACGCGCGCAGCGTCGAGAAGCGGCGGTGGGCGTGGGCGTTGTTGATGACCGGGTCGTTCGCGTTGAGCACGAGCACGGCACGCCGCGCGTGCGCCGCGTGCGGCGCGCGGTCGATGCCGGTCGAGATGAGCAGCGACTCGCCCAGCGCACGCGTCGCGAAACGCGGGTAGCCGTGCGAGGGCGGCTGCTGTTCCTTCATCCGCGGATCCCACCAGCCGAAGGCGTTGGGCAGCGTGCGCAGCACCGATCCCAGCGCAACGTTCAAGCCGCCGTAGAGCTCGTGCAAGCCGCAGAACGGCGCGAACGCGATCCCTGTGTCGATGCGCGTGCGCGCGGCAAGCCAGCCGGCGAGCGTCGCGCCAGTCGAGATCCCTGCGACGACGACGCGCTCGCCGCACAGCGCGCCGGTCACGACCGCTTCCAGCGCTGCCGCTTCGAGATCCGTGGCGCGCAACGCGCCGAGCGCATCGGTCATTCGGTCGCGATAGCCGTGGAGCGGCAAGCGCGGGACGATGACGGCGTGCCCGCGCGCGTGCAGCAACGGTGCGAGCGCGTCGTACTGCGGCGGACTGTTGGTGAGCCCGTGCAGCAGCACGACGGCCGTCGGCGCGACGTCGTCACCGAGCCACCAGCGCGTAGAGTGCGCGATCCTGGCGTCGGCGCGCTCTCGCGCGAGGACCGCATCGAGCCGCGCACGCGCTCGCGCGATTCGGCCTGCGGCTACCACGAGCGCACTACACGCGCGGGACGCCGCGCAAGACGATGCGCTCGATCCAGCGCAGCGGGCGGGTGTTCCACGGATCGTAGCGCACGAGCGGATCGACCAGGATCACCTCCAGTCCCGCCAGCTTCGCGCCGAGCACGTCGGTGAACAGCTGATCGCCGATGACGACGACTTCTTTCGGCGTGAGCTCGAGGACCTTCACCGCGCGGCGAAAGCCGTTGGGCAGCGGCTTGCGTGCGCGCGGGATGCACGGCACGCCGAGGTCCTTGGCCACCTGCGACGCCCACGGCGTGCCGTTGTTGGTGAGAACGGCCACCGCAAGGCCCGCGTCGTGCGCGCGCCGCACCCACGCCGCGTCCTCTTCGAGCGGTGCGAGCGTTCTGAAGCCGACGAGCGTGTTGTCGAGATCGCAGATCGCCCCGCGAATGCCGCGCGCGCGCAACTCGACCGGATCGATCTGCGAGATGCGCGTCGCATACTTGGAAGGTCGAAAAAGACCGAGCATCAGTGTATCGAGCGTACCCGGGCTTCGGGGACCAACACCGTGACGCCGCCGTTGATGATCGTGAACTCCGCGGGGAGGCGTGTGAGATCTTCGCTGTCGCCGAACACGCGGTGGTGCCGGCCGTGGACCGATCGCACGACGAAGCGCTTGCCGCGCACGGCCGTCACGTCGGGCGATTGCCGAAAGCGCCGCAACGCGACCGCGGCGAGCAGTCCGACCGTGTGCCAAAAGCCGTGCACGTCGATCGAGTACAACCAAAGCTCGCCGTCTTCGAGGCTCGCATCCGGGTTTTCCACCACGCCGCCGAAGCGGTAGCTGTTCGCAACCGTCAGCTGGAGCGCGCGCAGCACGCGCTTCGAGCCGTCCTCGGACTCGATCTCCAGATGCATCGGGCGCGCAAAGCGCAGGGCGCGCAGCGTCGCGACCGGGATCGCGAGCATGCCGAGCCGCTTCTTCACCTCGCCGGTCTGCAGCCGCGTGACGCGCGTCGACAGCCCCACGGACGCCTCGTTGAAGAAGTGTTTGCCGTTGACGCAGCCGACGTCGAGCGGAAGCGGTACGCCATCGTCGACGAGCGCCGCGACCTCGCCGGGATCGGACGGCACGCCCAGCGTGCGCGCGAGCTCGTTGAACGTGCCCAGCGGGAGCACGGTGAGGGGCAGCTTCGTCTCGACGAGCCCGTCGAGCGCCGTGAGCAGCGTGCCGTCGCCGCCCCCCACCACCACGACGTCGACGTCGTCCTTGTGCGCGACGATCGCTTTCGAGAGGCCGTCCATGCCGGCGTCGAGCTGGACGCCGATCACCTCGTGACCGCGTTTGCGAAACGCCGCGGCAACCTGGTCGCGCGCGGCTTGGCCGCGGCGCGCGCGCTCGTTGACCGCGAGGAGGACGCGTTTTCCCATCCCACGCCCCGTACCCAACCGGGCGGCGGGGGAACGCTCGTCGTCGAAACGACGCGCGATGGCACGCGAGCTGCAGATTCTCTGGGTCGACGCGTTCACGACCACGCCGCTGGCGGGCAACGCATGCGCGGTCGTGCTCGACGCGCGCGGGCTCGACGACGCGACGATGCAGGCGATCGCGCGCGAGACGAACCTTTCCGAGACGAGCTTCGTGTTCCCGGGCGACGGCGAAGCGGACTTCGTCGTGCGCTACTGGACGCCGAACGGGGAGATCCCGCTCGCCGGACACCCGACCATCGCGACGACGCACGCGCTGCGCGAGACGGGCGCCATCCCACCGGATCAGACCGTCGTGCGCTTGCGGATGCCCGCAGCGCTGGTCCCGGTGACGATCCGCGACGACGTCACGGCGACCATATACGCGATGTCGCAACCGCCGCCGGTGTTCCTGGGCACCGTGCCGCGCGCGGAGATCGCGGCGGCGCTGCACCTCGACGACGCGGATCTGCTCGCGGGCACGATCCCTCAGACGGTGAGCACCGGGACGCCGCAGCTCATGATCGCGCTCGCGTCGCGCGAAGCGCTCGACCGCGTCGAACCGAATCGGCGCGCACTCTTCGGCCAGGATCGCGACTGGTTTTCGGTGCACCTGTTCGCGCGAGGGACCAGCGACGTCGCGCTCCTCGCGCGGCACTTCGCGGATTTCGGCGACGTCATCGAGGACCCGTTCACCGGCTCCGCGACGGGCGGCATGGCGGCGTACTGCGCGCGCTACGGCATCGTGCGCGAGCGGTCGTACGCCGTGGAGCAAGGGATGCACGTGCACCGTCCCGGGCGCGCGCAAGTCGAGGTCGGCGGCGACCCGCCCGACGACATCGGCCGCATCACCGTCGCAGGCCCCGCCGTTACCGTGCTGCGCGGAACGATGACGCTGTGAGCGAGGCGCCGGCGCGGCGCGCGCGGCGCATCGTCGTGCCGTACCATCACGCCGAGCCGCTGCCGAAGCTCGTGGACGCATTTGCTGCCGACGATGCCGTCGTCGTGTCGAAAGGTCCGGCCGGCGCGATGCTGGTGCGGCTATACGATCAGGTCGCGGCCCGCGTCGCCGCAAGCGATGTCCCGGCCGTCGTCGCGAGCGGCGACTGCACGACGTCGCTCGCGATCGTGGCGGGCCTTCAGCGCCGCGCCCTTCGACAGGCTCAGGGTGACACGCCCGGCGTCATCTGGCTCGACGCGCACGGCGATTTTCACACACCGCGCACGACGCGCAGCGGCTACTTCGGCGGCATGGCGCTGGCGATGCTGGTCGGACGCGCGGGCGCGTCGCTCGCGCAATCGATCGGGCTGCACGCGATCGCCGAGGGCGCATGCGTACTGGCCGGCGCGCGCGATCTCGATCCCGCCGAACGCGTTGCGCTCGACGCCTCGGCCGTTCGCCGAGTCGACGACGTTACGGCGCTCGCGTACGCGGCGCTGCCGCCGCCGCCGTGGTACGTGCACCTCGACGTCGACGTCGTCGATCCGAGCGAGCTGCCGGCGCTGCGCTTCCCAGCGCCGGGCGGCCCCAGCGCGAAGGTCGTCGCGGCCGCACTGCGCGCGCTTGCATCACGCGGCACGATCGCCGCGCTCGGACTCGCGTGCACGCTCACGCCGAAGGCGCTCGAGCAGACCGGCGCGCTCGCGAAGATCGAACCGCTGATCGACGCCGCGTCCCAACCGGCGCCGCGTCCGGCGTAGCGCCGTCAGCTCGCCGGAGCGTCCGGCGGGTCCGTGACCGGCGTGACGACCGTTGCGGAACGCCCGCGCAAGCCCTTGAACAGCGCGCCGATCGTTCCGAACAGACCGACGATCGCGGTGAGAAGGCCACCGATCGCGGTGGTGGACTCTTGCAATCCGGCGAGCGTCGTCGGCTGGTAGATTTGAAGGCGGACGAGCGGCCCCGCGATGGGGTCGTCCGCGAACTTCAAGCGCACGTCGACGGGCTGCTCACCCTCTTTCGGAAATTGCACGAACCAGCGCCACACGCGCTCGTTCTGATACGTCGTCTTCGCGGCCTCGAAGGAAACCGTGAGGTTCGACGGTGACCCGCCGTACGTCGCCTTCGCGGTCGGCATCTGCTGTGGTTTGGCCTGCGGACAGTAGACGCTCAGATCGATCGGGACCTGTTCTCCGATCGCCGCGATCGACGGCGCCACCAGCGACGCCGTGCACGGTCCGATCGTTTCGGCGCACGGCGTCGCTCCGTTGCACGGCGCGGCCACCTCAGCGGGGCTGCACTCGCGCTGCGTGCACCATGCGACGTTCTCTTTCTTGCGCAACTCGAAATCGGTCGCGGAACGCAAGTGCCCGAGCTGCGACGACGAGACGATCGACAAGCTGAACGCGAGCACTGCCAGTCCCGCGAGCGCGGAGCCGCGCCACGGTTGGGATGCGACGACGCGCGGCGCCGACATGTCCGTCCCGGACGCGGTCGCGCCGACGGCGGCCACGGCGACGGCGTGCCGCTTCTCGCTGCGGTCCGCGACAACGGCGAAGACCGCGGTGACGAGCGCCAGGGCGAGCCACCCGACGGGCGGGCCGAGGTGCCGCACGATCTCCGACCAGTCGTTGGTCTGGCTCAACCGCCACGCTTCGTACGCGAGGAACGCGAAAAACACGAGCGCCGCGACGAGGACCGCGATCGCAATGCGACGCCGCAGCGTCGTGGACGTCGCGGAGCTCAGCCCCGCGACGATGTCGGTAACCATCTGCAGCGCGAGGTTCGGCCGCGACCGCTCGGTCGCCCTGCCGAAGGCCGTCCGGACGCCGCCGGTGCAGCCAAGCACGTTCAGCGGCGGTTGTGATACCGCAATGTCCGCTCAGACCACCCACACCGCACGCTCCCTCTCGCGCGTGATCCCCGCCGCCGCCACGCTCGAGGGCGGCGGCTTCCTCGTCCACCGCCCGATCCCGGCGCGTGCCGTCGAACAGGTCGATCCGTTTCTGCTGCTCGACGAGATGGGGCCGATGGATCATGCGCCCGGCGAAGCGATGGGCGCGCCGGATCACCCGCACAAAGGCTTCGAGCTGATCACGTACCTGCTCGCCGGCGAGATGGAGCATCTCGACTCGCACGGCAACCGCGGAATCTTGCGCGCGGGCGATGCGCAGTACATGCTCGGCGGAACCGGCCTCGTGCACTCCGAGATGCCGAGCGCCGAGTTCAAGCGAAGCGGCGGCCACCGCCACGGATTTCAGATCTGGGTGAACCTGTCGCGCGCCGACAAAGCGCTCGCGCCGCGCTATAAGGACGTGAGCGCCGATTCGATTCCGGTCGTGCAGCCGTCGCCGGGCGCGACGGCGCGCGTGCTCGCGGGCGACGCGTTCGGCGTGACCGGCCCCGTGCACACCGCAACCCCGTGGACGTACGTCCACGTCACGCTCGCGCCAGGCGCACGCGTCGAGCAGGCAGTGCCGCACGGCTGGACCGCGACGGCGTACGTGTTCGGCGGCACGGGACGCATCGGCGCGCGCGAAGTGGGCCGCGGCGACTACGCCGTGTTCGCGGACGACGGCGAGACGATCGCGTTGGAAAACACGGGCTCGGCGCCGCTCGACGCGCTGCTGCTGAGCGCGCGCCCGATCAGCGAGCCGATGGTGCGCTACGGCCCGTTCGTGATGAACTCGGTCGACGAGATCGAACGCGCATTCGAAGACTTCCAAGCCGGCCGCTTCGGCGAAATAAAACCGCTCGTCGCGGAGTAACCAAAGTCGTAGCCCTGCGGTAACCGGCTACTCGGCGAGTGTCTTGAAAAACGCCTCGACGTGGCGCCGGTCGTAAACCGGAGTCTCCCGCATTTCGGCCTCTGTCCACGCGCGAAACGCGTCCAGGTCGACGTGTTGATGTTGCCGCTTTGCGACCGCGACCGCCTGAACAAGTCCCGAGTAGTCGTTCCACGCCCAATAGTGCATAAAACGATCGCGCACGGAATCGGTCGGATTGATGACGTACAGTATCTCGTCGGCGCGCCGCACAGTCGCCCACTCAGTGACGATATCCCGTCCAATCGCCAACGGCCCGCGAGGAAAATCGGCGGTCCATGTGACCGCGTCGTGAACGTAGATACGCCCCTCCTCGCGGAATCCAAGCGGTGCGAGAGCCATCGAAATCTCGCGCCGTGACACTTCGACCGTCATGACGAAATCGTTGTCGGCCGACATGTATGCGTCCGGCGCGTAATACGTCGCGGCGCTTCCACCGCACAGCACCGCGGTGAATCCCGCTGCGTCAAGCGTCGTGCAGATGACGAACGCCCCATCGATGAGCGAGGAGCCGGGCGAAATCATACCGGCTTGCCAGGGCGCCTCGGACGCTGACGTACGGTAGTGGCGATCTTGCGAATCTCAGGGTCAGCCTGTGCAAGGCGTTCGAGCAAAGCGCGAAGCTCGGATGCCGCGTACCATCGGCGGTCGAGTTCGACCAGCCGCGTCCGTCCCACCATGCGTGACGCGATTATGCCGAGGTCTCCAAGCGCGACGACCGCATTCTGGACGGAAACCAGATGCGCGCCCAGCAGTGTGGCGATCTGGCGCGGATACGCCGGTTCGATCAACACGAGCAGCTTCAGGACGCGTTCTCGGAAAAGCGAGCCGAAAAGGCTGTCATCACGACCTCCCATATGACTACTTTAACATAGTCATATGACTATGTCCACACAGTCGTCGAGCTAGGCCCGACGTGATCGGACGTGCCCGCGATCGACCGGCGCTAGAAGCTCACTATGAAGATGTAGTCGTTTGCGCGTTTGGCGCAGTTGAAGATCTCGGTTTCGTATGTCGAGAGGCGCGCCGTTTCGAGCGCGATGGCGTCTTGCTTGGCGTCGCCGCTCGAATGCGAGAGGCGCACGCCGACGACGTGATCGGAGGCGTCGAGCGAGACCAGCACGTACGCCACGCCGCCGTTAGCTTCGCCACCGCCACGCGGTGTGGCGGCGGCGACTGTCCGCGCGTGGGCGTTGCGGACGGGACACGTATGCGGGAGGATCACCGGGGGCGGCGCATCCAGCGCGGGCAGCGCATTGACATTGGCGAGAAACGCTTGGCCCTCGGCCGAGTTGGGGTCAAGCCGGAACTGCCAAGCGATGAACGGTTTGCCGTGCTCGCGACACGCCGGCCGGGGAGGCGCGTCGACGGCGGTGATGACCGCACCGTCGATCTCGATCGGCCCTGGGAACCGCACGACCACCGGCTGGACGTCGACCCGTCCGTCCTCCGCCATCGTTCGGGCCCATGCATCGTGGAAGGTCACGTCGTAGCGGCGGTCGCCGGCGTACAGTGCCGCGGTCCCTGAGATCGCCCCCGACGGACCGCTCGTGAAGAATCTCAGCGCGACGCGCTTCGCATCGATAGGCCCGACGTTCATCTGAAACTCGCATGCCGGCGAGCTCGACGGCGCCGGGCTCGGTGCGCTTTGCGCGCCGGCTCCGAGCGGAAGCCCGATCAGGCCGGAGCTCAGGATCACCAGCGCGGCAAAACGCATGCGGCAGAGTTCGTCCTTCACCGCGCTGTCGCTGCACCGTCCCGTACGAAAATGTGCGCTTCAGGCCAGGGAACTCGAACGTATGTTCGGGTATCTTTCGAGTCCCGATGCCCGACTCGCCCGAATATGCCGAGCTCCACTGCTGGTCGAACTTCAGCTTTCTCGAAGGGTCCTCGCACCCTGAGGAGCTGGTAGAGCACGGCCTTGCCCTTGGGCTGCGCGGGATCGCGCTGACCGACCGGGACGGGCTCTACGGAGCGGTCCGCTTCGCCAAAGCCGCCCTCCCGACGCCGCAGTTCGCCGCGCTGTGCGGCGCCGAGCTGACGCTGGAGACCGCAGCCGCCGAACCGATCCGGCCCAGCCGGCCGGCGCGCGCGGCCAAGGACGTGCCGACCGACACGCCGCGGCTCGTGCTGATCGCTGCCGACAAGGCCGGCTACGCCAACCTCGCGCGGCTGATCTCGACCGCCCAGCTGCGCGGGCGCAAGCGCGACGCGCGCCTGCGGCTCGAGGATCTCGACGGCCGCACCGGCGGCCTCGTCGCGCTCTCGGGCGGCCGCAACGGGATCGTCGAGAAGGCGCTGCTGCGGCGCGACACCGGCGCTGCGATCGCGCTGGGTGCGCGGCTGCGCGATCTGTTCCCGGGCCGTTTTTACCTCGAGCTCCAGCACCACGCGCGGCCCGAGGATCCCGCGCTGATCCGCGCGCTGGTGCGCCTGGCGATGCAGCTCGACGTGCCGTACGTCGCGACCAACGGCGTCGCGTACGCGACGCGCGCCGACGCGCAGCTGTGCGACGTGCTGACCTGCGTGAAGTACGGCGCGTCGCTGCAGAACGCGGGCACGCTGCTGCGTCCCAACCACGAGCACGACCTCAAATCGCCGGCGCGCATGGCGCGGCTGTTCGCCGAGTTTCCGCTCGCGATCGCGAACACGCTGGCGATTGCAGAGCGCTGCACGTTTCGGCTCGACAAGCTGCGCGGCGAGTTCCCGCTCTTCCCCGTCCCCGAGAACGAGCCGTCGGCGCACGCCTATCTGCGCACGCTCGTGTATGAAGGTGCGCAGCGGCGCTATCTGCTGCCGCTCGATCCCAAGGTGGAGCGGCAGCTCGAGTACGAGCTCGGGATCATCGCGCGCATGGACCTCGCCGGCTATTTTCTGGTGGTGTGGGACATCGCCAACGCGGCGGAGCGCCTCGGCGTGCTCGCGCAAGGCCGCGGCTCGGCGGCGAACTCCGTCGTCTGCTACGCGCTGGGCATCACGGCGGTCGATCCCATCAAGGGCCAGCTGCTGTTCGAGCGTTTCTTGAGCGAAGAGCGCGGCGAGGTGCCCGACATCGACATCGACTTCGCGCACCAAGACCGCGAGCAGGTGATCCAGTACGTGTACGAGCGCTACGGGCGCGAGCATGCGGCGATGGCGGCGGAGGTCATCACGTATCGCACGCGCTCCGCGATTCGCGACGTCGGCAAAGCGCTCGGCCTCACGCTGGGCCAAGTCGACGCGATCGTGCGCGAGTACGACACGCGCGAGTCGCTCGCGGGCGCCGTCGGCGCGCCGCACGTCGAAGCGAAGCCGCTGCCGGTGTCGGTCGTCAAGCGGCGCGATCTCGACGCCGGTTCGAACATTCTGCTGTCGCGTGAAAACGACGCGCCCGCCGCGACCCCCGGCCGCCTGCACACGCCGGGCTTTCACGACGCCGACGAACAGCGCGGTGACACCGATCCCGACGAGCACATCCGCGGGCCGGTCGGCGGCGCGCTCGGCGCGTTGCTGCTGCGGTTCTGCCGGCGCATCGACGGCTTTCCGCGGCACATGGGGATTCACAGCGGCGGGATGGTGATCACGCGGTCGCCGCTGGTCGAGGTCGCGCCGGTCGAATGGGCGTCGATGCGCGACCGCACGATCGTGCAGTGGGACAAGGACGATCTGTCCGACCTCGGCCTCATCAAGATCGATCTGCTCGGTTTGGGGATGCTGTCGCTGCTGCGCGACGCGTTCGCGCTGCATCGCCGCCGCTATCCCGAACGGCCGGTTCTTTCGCTCAACGACATTCCCGCGGACGACCGCCCGACGTACGAGATGCTGCAGCACGCCGACTCCATCGGCGTCTTTCAAGTGGAGTCGCGCGCGCAGATGTCGATGTTGCCGCGGCTCAAGCCGGCGTGTTTTTACGACATCGTCATGCAGGTTGCGATCATTCGGCCCGGCCCGATCCAAGGCGACATGGTCCACCCGTTTTTACGCCGTCGTAATGGGCAGGAACCCGTGACGTACCCGCATCCCAAGCTCGAGCCGATCCTCAAACGCACGCTCGGCGTACCGCTCTTCCAAGAGCAGGGCATGCGCATGGCGATGGAAGCCGCGGGGTTTTCGGCCGGAGAAGCGGATCGCTTGAGGCGAGCGATGGGACACAAGCGCTCGCGCGAGCGTATGATCGAGCTTTATCCACGGCTTGTGGATGGAATGGTGCATAACGGCATCCCGCGCGAAGACGCCGACAGGCTCTACCACATGCTCGAAGGCTTCGCCGACTACGGTTTTCCGGAATCGCACGCCGCCTCGTTTGCGCTGCTCGCCTACGCATCGGCGTACGTGAAGTGTCACGAGCCTGCCATCTTCTGCGCGGCGATCCTCAACGTGCAGCCGATGGGCTTTTATTCCACCGAAGTGCTGGTGAACGACGCGCGCCGCCACGGCGTCGTCGTGAAGCCGATCACGGTGAACGAGAGCGAGTGGTGGAGCTTCGTCGACAAAGACGGTGCGCTGCGTCTAGGCTTCCACCTCGTGCGCGGGATGGGCGAGGTGCAGCGCGAGCGCCTCGAGCGCGCGCTGTCGTACGGTGGCGCGCCGCGCGAGTGTACCGATCTGCTCGACTTCGCGCGGCGTACGATGCTCGAACGCGACGCGCTCGAGAACCTCGCCGCCGCAGGCGCGTTCGCACCGTGGTATCCTACGCGACGCGAAGCGATGTGGGCACTGCGCGGCCTCGACGAGCGCGAGGCGCGCGGCGAGCTGGGCCGTGCGATGGAGATCGTCGACGAACCCGGCGCCGTGCTGCCGAAACTGACCGCGATCGAGCAGACGACGCTCGACATTCACGCGACCGGCGTGAGCGACGTGCAGCCGATCGCGCACGTGCGCCCGTTCCTCGACGCGCAGAACGTGCTCGCCGCGAGCCGCTTGACCGCGATGCCGAAGAATCTCGTGTGCAAGATCGGCGGCCTCGTGATCACGCGCCAGCGACCCGGCACCGCGAAAGGCTTCGTATTCCTGACGATCGAGGACGAGACGGGCCTGGTGAACGTGATCGTGCGCCCCGACGTCTACGAGCGCAACCGCCGCACCATCCGCACCTCACAGTGCCTCATCGTGGAAGGCGTGCTGCAAAAAGAGTACGGCTGCATCGACGTGATCATGAAGCGCTGCTGGCCGCTGGACGCCCACGGCACCGCCGAGAAGGTGCGCGCGCGGAACTTCCACTGAACGCGCCGCCGCGGTTACTGCGTTCCGCCGCGGGTTACTGCATCCCGCCGCGGGTTACTGCGCCGGGACGCGGATCACCGCACGAAACGCTACCCCGGCGGTAACGGCTGGGCTGCATGCTCCTCTCACAGCACCACCCCACCCCAAGGAGCAGTCACGTGATCATCACCGCCTCGACCGCCGCCCTCTCGCATAGCACCGACCCGTCCGCCGCAGCCGTCACGGCCGGCTTCCGTTCCGCCTCGTTCCAGCCGGCGTCCCGCATCGACGAGCCGAATCGCCCGTCAGCCTGCGCTCCGCTCGACGTGGAGCGCCTCTATCCGAGCCTCTACCCCAGCGTCGAGGCGCCCAAGGTCCTGCGCGGCATGCGGGCAGCCATCGCTACCCTCCGGCGCGCGCTGGCACCCGCCGGCAGCTTCACGACCGCCGACCCGAACAGCTCGCGATAAGGCGTTCGATGCCCTGGTACAACGCCGCCGGCTCGGTAGCGAGCGAGATGCGCACGAAGCCTTCACCGCCCGGTCCGAACGCCGTGCCCGGCGCAACCGCGACGCCGCGTTCGCGCAGCAGCGTGAACGCGAAGTCGCGGCTCGACAGCCCGCTCGCACGCACGTCCGCCCACACGTAGAACGCGCCGCTCGGCGGCAGCGCGGGGACGCGCGCCGCGGCGAGCCGGCGACACACTTCGTCGCGCCGTTCGTGGTATGCCGACACCATCTGCGCGACGACGTCCTGCGGTCCGGTCAGCGCCGCCAGCGCGGCGTACTGGGCGAGCGCGTTGACGCACGAGATCAGCGGCTCTTGCAGCTTCGCGATCTGCGCGATCGCGCGCGTCGGCGCGGCGACGTAGCCCACGCGCCAGCCCGTCATCGCGTAGGTCTTCGAGAACGTGTAGATCGCGATCGTGCGCTCCGGGTCGGCGACGGCCGCGGCGCTGACGAAGCGGTCGTCGAACAGCGTCGCGTCATAGCATTCGTCCGAGACGATCCACAGGTTCCGCGCCGCCGCGAACGCGGCGATCTCACGCATGCGGTCGCGGTCGATCACCGCGCCGAGCGGGTTCGACGGCGAGTTCAGCAGCACGACTTTCGTGCCGGCGTCGCAGAGCCGCTCGAGATCCGCGATCTCCGGCAAGAACCCAGTCTCCGGCACGAGCGGGTACGTCATGATGCGCGCGCGCAGCATCGTCGCCATCATGGCGAAGTTCGGCCAGCCGGGATCCGGGAGCAGAATCCCGTCGCCGGGATCGAGCAGCGCGGAGAGCGCGGCAAAGATCCCTTCCACGCCGCCGTTGCTCACGACCACCTCGTTCGCGCTGACCTCATAGCCGTTGCGCGTGCGAATCTTTTCGGCGAGGGCCTCGCGCAGCTCGGGGATCCCGGCGTTGGAGACGTAACCGGTCTTGCCGCTGCGCGCGGCAGCATCGGCCGCGTCGACGACGTGCAACGGCGTCGGAAAGTTCGGCTCGCCGACCGCGAGCACGATGCAGTCCGGTGTCTGCCACGCCGCGTCCATGATCTCGCGAATCCCGGAACGCGGCATCGCCGCGATCGTGGCGCTCACGTCCGAAACGTGCTGAGAGATCACGATCCGGCGAGCGTCTCTCGGGCGTGCGCCAGCATCTCCGTCATCGGCGGCAGATCGCCCGGGTGCACGCCGCGGTGCAGCCAGCGGATCACGCCGTTCGCGTCGATCGCCGCCGCGCCCGGATTTTGCGCCGCGTCCTCGATGCGCGTCGCGTCCCAGTCCTGCCGGAATCCGGCCGCTTCGTTCTCGTCGCGCCGCTGCACCAGCGCGGGCGTCGTCTTGAGTTTCGAGAGGTCGAAGTCGTCGAACCCCATGGCCTTGTAGGTGTGCATGTCCTCGTCGCCGATGCACTGCGCGCGGTCGTTGTGGCGCGCGCAGAAGTCGTCGGCTTTGGCTTGCGATCCGATGGTCACGCAGCGCACGGTAATGCCGCTCGCGGCGAACTCTTGGTCGACCTCGCGCAACTGCGCGAGCGGCTCAGCGAAGAAGCGTCAACCGACGTGGCGCAGCCACACGACGAGCGCGGGCAGCGGAACGTTCAAGGCGAGGACGCTGCGCGGCGCAGGGTCGCCGGCGTCGAGTGGAGCGGTGCTCATCGGATGCACTTGCACCGCGGCGTCCGGTATTCCCGGCGCGCCGCGGCCTACCGCGGCGGCAGCGCGCGCTTCCAGAGATCCCAGACGCGGGCGACCAGGCCGCTCTGCGTCTTCGTCATGAGGCGCGCTTCGTCGGCGTTGAGATACGTCGGGACGCCCAGGCGCAGCGCGTCGGCTTGGAGCTGCGCGTCCTGGCCGGTGTAGTACGCGCGGAACACGGCCTCGGCGATCGAGCTGCCGACGGCGACCAAGCCGTGACCGCGCATCAGCGCGACGCTGGCGCCGCCGAGCGTGCGCGCGAGCGCGTCGCCGAGCGGCACCGTGGTGACCAGCATGTCCGTCGCGGTCCCGCCGAAATCGCGGATCTCGAACACCGGCGCGCCGGCGCCCAGGAACGCGCCCATGTGGAACACCGGCTGCAACCGGACCCCCGTCACGCTGAACGGAATCACCGCCGGCGTGTGCGCGTGCACGATCGCGTTGACGTCCGGGCGCACCTTGTAGATCGCGCCGTGGATGAACCGCTCGACGTAGCCCGTGCGCCCGTTCGCATCGAGCGCGTTGTTGTCCAGATCGTAGGTCAGGATGTCCGCCGCAGTCACGAGCGCGGGCGCCACGCTGCGGGACAGCCGGTAATGGTTCGGATTCTGCGGATCGCGCACGCTGACGTGCCCGAAGCCGTCGACGACGTTCTCGTGAGCGAGGACGCGGTTCGCGGTGACGAGGTCGTCGATCACGGCAGCGTCGTCCGCTGCCGCGGCGCGCGCGCGCGGTGACGCGAGCAGCGTCGTAGCGAGGGTCGCGGCGACGAACGCGGCACGGGTCATCGCGCCGTTCTCAGAAGGCGGCGATACCGTTGGGCGAGCCGTTGCCGGTTGGGCCATCGTACCCAGGTCCGGCGCTGCACAGGTACGTGTCGCTGCATGCGCCGTTGCTTCCCGACGTAATGTCGAACAACCCGCGCCGCGACGCATAGAGCTTTTGGGCCGGGAAGTCCGTGTCTTCGGAGTCGCGGTTCCCGTTGGGTCCGTAGCCCGCCAAACCGTAGATCGCGGCGATCGCCGGCGATCCGATGCTCGTGCCGGCGAGCACGTGCCACCCGTTCGGTCCGAACAGGCCGCTCGAGTCGTACTCGGCGACGTTGTCCGCGGCGTATGCCACGTCGCCGTAGATGCGCGCCGGGAACGTTCGCGTCCGTCCGTCCTCATCGGTGGACGATCCGACGCAGCTCGGATCGGCTTGCTGCCACGACGGCATCGGCTCGACGGCGCTGCAGCCGCTGCCGGTGCTCGACCACGCGGCCTCGCTCCAACCGCGCGCGGCCGTCGCGTCCTGCCAAAGCTCCGTGCCGCCGACCGCGACCACGCTCGGAAACGCCGCGGGGATCAGCGGGCCGATCACCGAGCCGTCCCACTGCGGCATGTTCATGAAGCCGAAGTCGCCACTGCCGGCGACAACCGCGATGTTCGGGTGAACGTAGTACGCCAGCAGCCCGCCCTTTGCGACCGGCCCGGGATCGGCCGGCGACTCGTTCGTGACGTAGCTGTTGGAGATGGCGGCCGGTTCGAACTCGGCGGCCTCGTTCACGGCCGCGCCGAGGTTGTTCATGAAGTCGTCGTTCGACTCCACGAGCAGGATGTTGCACTTGGGACAGTTCGCGGACACCATCTCGAGATCGAGCGCGGTTTCCACCTGCCAGCCCGCAAAATCCGGCGGTGCGACCGGCGGTAGCGGCGCCGCCTTGCCCTTCTGGTTCACTTTGCGGAAGCAGCGGTTCGCGGTCGTGCACGGCGGCAAGCCGTACCGCGCGCGGTACACCGCGAGATCGTGCTCCGCTTGCGGCGTGTCGTACGCATCGACGATCGCGATCAACGCGTCGTCTCCTTTGCTGCGCGCGGACGCGGTGAGACGATACGCCGACTGCAAATCGGCGGGACCGAAGCCCGCCGGCGGGAGCAGCGCGGAGGCGGAGCGCTGCGCGGATTGTGCCGCGGTCGCCGCGCCGCTTTGCACGACGACGTACGACGTGCAGCGCGCGTGGCCCGGTCCGACGGGACCGCACACCGGCTTGAGCACACCCGCGGCGACACCGTCGGCGACGCTGTTGTAGTGGCGGCCCGCGGACGAAGGCGCCGCGTGGCTCGCGGGATGGGGTGCGAAGGTTCCGGAGCCGCCGCATCCTGCAAGGAAGAGCGCGCTCGTCATGAGCGCGCCGGCCGTCGTTCGCTGCATTCGCCTACCTCGATCGCAAGGCAAAAGGCGCCGCGATTTCCCGCTCACGGGCTTATCCTTCGTTGTCGGCTACTCCACGACGCGGGGGCCACTTCCCTCTTGTAGGGGGCAAGCGCGCGCGACGAGCGGATTCAGCGTTTCGGACGGTCCTTGAGCCGAATCGCCGCTTTCGTTGCGGTGTGCGTGGCTGAGAAAGCGACGACTTTGGCGTCGAAGAGGCCGGCGCGCGCGATCGCCGCGCGGACGTCGCTCTCGCCGACCGCGGCGGCCTTGCCCTTCGGATGCACGATCCAGAGCGCACCGGCGGGCGTGAGGTGCTCTCGGGCGCGCGCGATCTCGGCCAGTTCGCTCGAGCGCGACACGCCCTGGAAGATGATGTCGAACGCTCCGCGCAGCGACGCCGCCGGCGCGTTCGCGAGCGCGCCGCGCAGCTCGGCGAGAAAGGCTTGGTCGGCGATGCCGCGCACGTACACGCGCTCGCCCCCGCGCACGCCGAGCTTCTCCAAGCGCGACTTCGGATTGCTGATCGCGTGCGCCCAGCGCTGCGCGGCGACCGCGCCGAGCTGCAATTCCACGGACGTGTCGGGCAAGGAGAGCCGCAGCGCGTCGCCGTCGGCGGCGACGCTCGTGAGCTGCGCGAACGGCACGCTCAGCCGGTGTCCGCCGGACAGCCGCAACTCGGTCGAATCGAGATGCGCTTTCGTCCGAGCGGCGCTGCCGTTGACACGCGCGAGGCAGACGGCTTCTTTTCCCACGTCGGGCATTGCGTTCGCGGAACGCATCGTCCGATCCCAGAGCCGCCGGGCGGCGGGCCGCGAGCGCCCGGGCGCGAAGGCGCACGCCGTGCACCGCCTCGTCAAACTGCTCGTCCCGATCGGCCTGCTGCTGATCGCGCTCGCGCGCCCCGCCGCCGCCCACGTCACGCGCTTCGAGCTCGTCTCGCGAGCGCCGATTGCCTACGGCTACGAGAAGATCACCGGCCGGCTGTGGTTCGCCGACAACCCGGACGCCGCCGCGATTCGCCGCGTCGTCGACCTCGCGCTTGCGCCGCGCACGCGCGGGCTCGTCGTGTCTTCGGCCGACGTGGTCATCCTGGCACCGGTCGATCGCTCGCGGGCGAACGGCGCCGCGGTGATCGACATTCCCAACCGCGGCGGCGCGACGGCGCTGGCGATCAACCGCGGGCGCTTCTCGCGCGATCCCGCGCGCCCCGACGAGCTCGGCGACGGCTTTCTGATGCGGCACGGCTTCAGCGTCGTCGTGATCGGCTGGCAGTTCGACGTTCCGCGCGAGCCGGGTCTGCTCGGGCTGCGCGCCCCCGTCGCGACCGACGGCGGCAAGCCGATCACGGGACTCGTGCGCAGCGACTTTCACGTCGACGCCGCCGTCGCCGAGCACGGGATCGGCGACCGCGATCACGTACCGTACCCGCTCGCCGCGGAGAACGATGCGGCCAACGTGCTCACCGAGCGCGACGACGTCATCGCGCCGCGGCGCGTCGTCCCGCGCGAGCGCTGGCGGTTCGCGCACGGCGCCGCGTCGATCGCGCTCGACGGAAACTTCGTGCCCGGGAAGATCTACGAGCTCGTCTACCGCGCGAAAGATCCCGCCGTCGTCGGGCTCGGCCTGGCGGCGGTGCGCGACGCGGTGTCCTATCTGAAGCACGACGCATCCGCGCCGCTGCACGTCGCGCGCGCGTACGGGTTCGGCATCTCGCAGAGCGGGCGTTTCCTGCGCACGCTCGTGCAGCGCGGTTTCGACGCCGACGAAGCGGGCCGCCCCGTGTTCGACGCGATCGTGCCGATCGTCAGCGGCCCGTCGCTCGGGAGCTTCGATCACCGCTTCGCGCAGCCGTCGCGCGACGCCGCGGCGTTCTCGTCGTTCTTCTATCCGACGGACGTTCCGCCGTTCCGTGAGGCCGAGTGGCCGCTGCCGCGCGGGCTCAAAGTGATCGACGTCGACACGTCACACGAGTACTGGGGCCGCACGGCGTCGCTGATGACGACCACCGACGACGGCGCGCGCGACGCGGCGCTGCCCGACGCGGTGCGCTTCTACGCGATCGCCGGCGGCATGCACATTCCGAACCTCACATCGGCGCTGCGCGACGGCATGCGCCAGCGCACCGACCCGCTCGACTACCGCTGGGTGGAACGCGCGCTGCTGCTACGGCTCGACGATTGGGTGCGCACGGGCACGCCGCCGCCGCCGAGCCGGTACCCGACCATTGCGGGCGGCACGCTTGTGCCGCCGGAGGCCTGGACGTTTCCGGCGGTTCCCGGCGTCGTCGCGCCGACGGCCGTCGCGCTGCACCGCACCTGGCGCTACGACTTCGGCCCGCGCTGGGGCGCGGGGATCGACGAGCGCGAACCGCCGGCCGTCGGCGCGCCGTACGTGACGCTCGTGCCGCGCGTTGACGCGGACGGGATCGACCTGGGCGGCGTGCGGCTGCCGGAGATCGCCGTGCCGCTCGCGACGTACACCGGCTGGAACCTGCGCGCACCGGCGACCGGCTTCGGCGACCGCCTCGTCGACTTCTACGGCACCTTCGCGCCGTTCGCGCCGGCGCGCGAGGAGCGCCTCGCCGCGCACGACCCCCGCCCTTCGATCGCCGAGCGCTATGCCGACCGCGACGCCTACTTCGCGGCGTACGACGCGGCGACCGCGGCGCTGGTGCGCGACGGCTACGTGCTCGCCGACGACGCGGCGGCGCTGCACCTGCGCGCGCAGCAGCTGTGGGACGAGGTCACCGCGGGCCGCTGAGCGGAACACCGTGCCGAGCCACGTATGGTTCCTCGCCGCAAAGGAGACCTCATGAAGCGACTCGCCGCCGCGCTCGCGCTCGCGCTGCTCACCACCACCGTCGCCTCGGCGCAGTCGTATCCCGACGACCCGGGGCTGGGCACCGAGCGCGGCATCGAGCAGGTGAACAACTCGGGCCAGGTCGGCACCTTGACGCTGTTGCGCCGCGGCGCCGTCACGCGCGTCCTGGTCGACCTCAAGGGAACGGAGCCGGGCCGCGTGCAGTCGGTCCGGATTTACCGCGGCAAGTCGTGCGAGGAATTTGATCCGGGCGGCCCAGTGTACTTCCTGACCGACCTGCGCAACGGCACGTCGAACTCGACCGTCAAAGCGCCCGAAGAGAAGCTGCTTTCCGGCAACTACAACCTCGTCGTGTTCTCGTCGAACGCCAAAGGCGCTCCCGCGACCGCTTGCGGACACCTCTACGCCTGATGAGCATCGACCAGACCGATCCCGCCAACGCCACCAAGGCCGAGTTCTCGCGGCGCGGTTTCGTGTCGCTGGGCGCGGGCGCCGCGCTCGTCGCAGCGAACGCCGCGGCGGTGAGCGCGCAGACCGACGCCTTCGGCAAACCGCACCCGCCGATCGTCGCCGAGGACGATCCGGCGATCGTCGTGTCGCGCCCGCGGCTGACGCCCAGCGCCGGCGGGCCGATCGGCGCGTACGCGGCGACGCCGCGCACGGTGACGCCGAGGACGCCCGGCGTCGTCGTGATCCAGCACATCTGGGGCGTGGACGCGACGATCCGCGACACCGTGCGCCGCTATGCGAAGGCCGGCTACATCGCGATCGCGCCGTTGTTGTTCGACCGCCTCGGCGCGCCCAGCGGCGACGGTTTGACCGACTACCAGCCGTTCGTCCCGTTCGCCGGCAAGATGACGGCGCAAGGGTTCGTCACGACGGACGCGCTCGCGGCGCACGACTGGGTTCACGCGCAGGCACGCGACGGATCGATCGGCATCACCGGCTTCTGCATGGGCGGCGGCATCGCGCTGCAGCAGATCATCGATTCGAAGGCCTACGCAGCGTGCTCGATGTTCTACGGTAACGTGCGCCCGGGCTCCAGCAGCAGCGCGGAGACGACGCCGGCGATGTTCGACTTCGTCAGCCGCATCACGACGCCGCTGATGGGCAGCTTCGGCGCGCGCGACACGTCGATCAAGCCGGATGACGTCCGCGCGATGTTCGCGCGGTTGAGTGCGCCGCACGACGTGAAGATCTACGACGAAGCGGGCCACGCGTTCTTCGACGACACACGCTCGAGCTACGTCCCGAGCGCCGCCGCCGACGCCTGGACGCGCACCCTCGCGTGGTTCAAGACATATCTGACGTAAACGTCGACGCGCTCGTCTTCGACGTGTTCGGCACGCTCGTCGACTGGCGCACCAGCTTGATCGACGACCTCGCCGCGTTCGGCAACGCGCGCGGCCTCGTCGTCGACTGGCCGGCGCTCGTCGACGCCTGGCGCGGCGCGTACGTTCCGTCGATGGATCGCGTGCGCCGCGGCGAGCTGCCGTGGACGACCCTCGACGCGCTGCACCGCACGTCGTTCGACGCGCTCGCGAACGAATTCGGGATCGGCGCGGCGCTCGACGAAACGGCGCGCCGCTGGTGCGTCGACCGCTGGCACCGCTTGCGGCCGTGGCCCGATACCGTCGCGGGGCTCGCGCGATTGCGCGCGCGCTACGTTCTGGGTACGCTGTCGAACGGCAACGTGCGGCTGCTTGCCGACCTCGCCAAGAGCGCGCCGCTGCCGGTCGACGTGATCTTCTCGGCGGAGTTGTTCCGGCGCTACAAGCCCGATCCCGACGTGTATCGCGGCGCGGCGGAGCTGCTCGCGACGGCGCCCGAGCGCGTGATGATGGTCGCGGCGCACAACGGCGATCTGCACGCGGCGGCACGCGAAGGCATGCGCACCGCCTTCGTCGCGCGGCCGTTGGAATACGGTCCGCACCAGTCGGGTGATTTTGCCGCGGACGACGACGTGGACGTTGCGGTGCGCGACCTCGGCGAGCTGGCGGACCGCCTCGGCGCGTAGCGAACAGCGCCGCATGACTCGCTCCGTCCTCGACGCGCTCGACGCGCACGCCGCCGCACAGCCGGATGCGCGCGCGCTCGACGACGTCTCGTACGCGTCGCTGCGCGATGCGTCGCTGCGCGTCGCGGCGAAGCTGCACGCGGCGGGGCTGAAGCCGGGCGACCGGTTAGCGATCTACGCGGAGAACCGGCCGGGATTCGTGTACGCGTACCTCGGCGGGCTGCGCGCCGGCGCGATCGTCGTGACGGTGAACGTGCTGTATCGCACCGCCGATCTGATGAACGTCCTCGACGACGCGACGCCGTCGGTCGTGTGCGTGTCGGCGCAGAGCGCGCAGTTCGTGCCGCCGGAGAACCCGCACGCGGTGATCGATCTCGCCGACGTCGAAACGTGGGCGCACGACGCGACGATCGCACCGCTCACGGACGCGCCGCCGATTGCGCCGGACGACGTCGCGATCCTCATCTACACCAGCGGGACGACGGGTCGTTCGAAAGGCGCGATGCTCACGCACGACAACCTCGGCGCGATCGGCGATCAGCTGGCGCAAGCGTGGCATTGGACGAGCGCCGACACCCTGCTGCTGACGCTGCCGCTGTTCCACGTGCACGGTTTGGGTGCCGGCTTGAACGGCACGCTCGTCGCCGGCGGACGCGTGTTGCTGCGCGAGCGCTTCGACGCGCCGTCGGTCGTCGCCGCGCTCGCGAACGGGGACGCGACGATGTTCTTCGGCGTCCCCACGATGTACGTGCGCATCCTCGAGCAAGCCGGCCAAGGCGTGCGCTTCGACCGCGTGCGGCTGTTCGTGTCGGGTTCGGCGGCGCTCCCGGCAACCGTGCACGAGGAGTTCGCGCGCCGCTTCGGCGTGTCGATCCTGGAGCGCTACGGCGCGACCGAGTTCGGTTTCGCGCTGAGCAACCGGTACGAGGGCGCGCGTCACGCGGGCACGGTCGGGTTTCCGCTGCCGCACGTCGACGTGCGCCTCGCGGATGCGAACGGAACCGACGTCGCGCCCGGCGACGCGGGCGAGATCCTGGTCCACGGGCCCAACGTGTTCAAAGGCTACTGGCGCAACGACGCGGCGACCGCGAGCGCGTTCTGGCACGAACCGGAAAGGCGCTGGTACCGCAGCGGCGATCTCGCGACGTTCGATCCCGAGCGCGGCTACGCGATCAACGGCCGCCTCAAAGAGCTCGTCATCAGCGGCGGGTTCAACGTGTACCCGATCGAGGTCGAGACCGAGTTGCTGCGCGTGCCGGGGATTCGCGCGGCCGCGGTCGTCGGGCAGCCCGATCCGGCGCGCGGCGAGATCCCCGTGGCGTTCGTGGAGGTCGACGACGACTTCGATGCCGAGGTAGCGCTTGCAGCAATGCGCGAGCGGCTTGCGAGCTTCAAGGTGCCCAAGCACTTGTACCCGATCGACGCGCTGCCGCGCAACGCGATGGGCAAAGTGGAGAAGCCGCGCCTGCGCGAGCTGCTGCGCGGGCACTCTCTTCCGTGACGGCGAAGGGAGAACCCCGATGGCGACGACGATCGTTCACGCCGCGGACGTGCACCTCGAGACGGCGTTCACCGAGGTGCGCGGCGGGGCGCGGCGCCGCGCCGCGCTCGCGGACGCGTTCGCGCGCGTCGTCGACCTCGCGCTGGAACGCCGCGCCGACGCGCTGACGATCGGCGGCGACCTCTACGAAGCCGAGCGCGCGGGACCGCAGACCGCGCGCTTTCTGTTCGCGCAGCTCGCTCGCTTCGGCGGACCGGTGTTCGTCGCGCCCGGCAACCACGACCCATACTCCTCGCGCGCGCTGTACGCGCGCGAGGACCGCCCCGCGAACGTGCACGTGTTTGCCGAGCCGGCGTGGAGCGCGTCGCCGCTGACCGGCGACGTCACGATCTACGGTTTCGGCCACGCGCCCGCCGAGCCAGGCCGCCCGTTCGCGCACGCGCGTTTCGACCGGCCGGGGACGCGCATCGCGCTCGTCCACGGCAGCGACGAGGACCGCTGTCCGCCCGGCAAACGCGCCACCGCGCCGTTCACGCTCGCGGAGATCGTCGCGTCGGGCGCGACGTGCGCGCTGACCGGACACTATCACGGCGGTTCCGTCCGCGCCGACGGCGGCGTACCGCGGCTTGCGTACCCCGGTTCGCCCGAGCCGATCAAGTTCGGCGAGCGCGGCACGCACGGCGCGCTGGTCGTAACGGTCGAACACGGCCGCGTCACGCTGGAGCCGGTCGAGCTCGCGCGCACGCGCTTGATCGACCTCGACGTCGCGCTGCACGACGCGGCGAGCGAGCACGCGGTGCTCGGTGCGCTCGAAGAAGCCCTCGCACCGTTCGGCCGCGACGATTTCCTGCGCGCGCGCTTGCACGGCACGATCGCGCCGGGGACGCGCGTCGACCGCGACCTGATCGCCGACCGCTTCGCCGGCGCGCTCGGCGCGATCGAGCTGATCGACGAGACGGCGTGCGCGGACTACGCCGCGATCGCCCACGAGCCGAACGTGCGCGGGCGCGCCGTCGCCGATCTGATGGCGCTCGCCGACGAAGGAAACGCGGACGCGCGCGCGGCGCTGCGCTACACCGTCGCGGCGTTCTCCGCCGGAAACTTGGCGCCGTGACGGTGATCGCGTGAGGCTGCGGTCGCTGCGCGTCGACGGCTTCGGCCGGCTGGCCGATCGCACGTTCGAATTTGGGCCGGGGCTCAACGTCGTGGTGGGGCGCAACGAGGCCGGTAAGTCAACGCTCGCGGCGGCGCTCGTCGCGTCGCTGTACGGGCTCAAGCGCGGCGAGAAAGACCGCTGGCGGCCGTGGGCAAGCGGCGCCGCGTACGCGAGCGCGTTGACGTACGAGACGTCGGACGGCGCAACGTGGGAAGTGCACCGCGCGTTCGACCACGACACCAAGGGCGTGCGCGTCTACGACGCCGACGGTGCCGACGCGGCCGCGCGCATCGGCCGGGGCACGTCGCTCAGCCCCGGCGAGGCGCACCTGCAGATCTCGCTCGACGTCTTCTTGCAGACCGCGTGCGTGCGCCAGCGCGCGATCGCGCTCGACAACGGCGCCGCGAACGAGGTGTCCACCGCGCTCGCGCAAGCGCTGGACGGCGGCCCCAAAGAAGATGCCGCGCTCGGCGCGATCGAGCGGCTCGACGACGCCGTGCGCAAGCACGTGGGCACCGAGCGCGCGCACAAGAACGCGCCGCTGCGCAAGCTGCGCGAGCTCGAGCTGCAACAGCGCCGTGAAGTGGGCGACGCGCACGCGGCGCTGGAGAGCCTCGCGTCGCTGCGCGAGAAGATCGCCGCCGAATGCACGAAGCGCGATCGCGACACGACGCAGGCGGCAGCGCTGGAACGCCGCAAGCGCGCGCTGAGCGCGGCGCAGATTCGCGCGCGCCTCGCGGCGCTCAAGGAACACCGCGCCGATCACGCCGCGGTGCTCGCTGCGCGCGCGGCATACGCGGACGTCGCGGACTTCGACGCAAACCACGTCGGCGCGCTCGACGACGCGTTCCACAGGTGGCGCGCGTGCGAAGGTGTCGCGGACGCCGCCGCGCACGGCGCCGCGGAGGATACGCTCAGCGCCGATGAGCGGCGCGAGCTCACCGGCCGCCGCGCGGACGCCGGGACGCTCGACGACGATGCGTTCAACGCGCTGCGCAGCGTGGCCGCGCAAGCCGATGCGGCGCGCGCGAAGGCGGCCGCGGCTTCCTTCGACGCCGCCGTCGCGCGAAACGACGGCAACGGCGGCCGCACGGTCGCCGACGTACTGCTCGTCGCGGCGCTGATCGCGTGGATCGCCGACGTCGCCGTCGCGATCGCGCACGTCTGGCTGTGGTCCGCAGTGGGCGGCGGCGGCGCGATCGTGCTGACGGCCGCGGCCTTCGCCCGGGCACGAGCGCGCGCGGCGCGGACCCGCGAGGCAGACGCCAAGCAGCGCGTCGCGGACGAGGCGCTCGCCGAGGAACATGTGGCCGCCGCCGCCGTCGCGCGCGTGTTGGAGCCGCTGCGCCTCGCGAACGTCGACGAGCTCGTGCAGCGCCGAACGCGCTACGTCGCGCTACTCGCGCGCGAGGCCGCGGCGGCCAAAGCCGAAGCGCGCGCGCAGAGCGCACGCGACGCCGCAGCGGCCGCCGCGGTGCGCTTCGACGCGCTCGCCGCGGCGCTCGTGCCGGATGCCGCGGGCGAGCGTGCCGAACGCCGCGCTGCCGCGCACCACCGCGCCGCGCGCCGGGCCGAACGCGACGGCCTCGACGCGCGCCTCGCGATGCTGGAGCTGCGGCGCGGCGACATTCTGCACGGTGACGACGACCGCGCGCTGCAAGCGGAGTACGACGCGCTGCTCGCCGCCGGCGTGGAGCCCGCGCCGCAGGACGATCCGCAGACGCTCCGCGCCGTCGAGCGCGAACGCGCGGCGCTCGATGCTCGCGCACGCGACGCCGAACGCGCCGTGGCAAACCTCGAAGGCGAGTTGCGCGCCGGGGAAGAGAGTGTTCCCGACGTCGCGGCGCTCGATGAAACGCTCGCGGCGACGCGAGCGGAGATCGCACGCCTCGAAGCGTTCGAGCGCGCGATCAAGCTAGCACGCGACAAGATCGAGACGCGCAAGGACGAAGCGCACCGCGCGTTCGCCCGCCGGCTCGAACAGTACAGCGCGGACGTCCTCGATACGATCACCGCGGGCCGCTACGGCGAGATCAGGCTCGATCCCGCGACGCTCGCGATCCGCGTGCGCATCCCCGAAACCAACGGCTTCGAGGACGTCGACAAGCTGTCGGCCGGCACGCGCGACCAGATCGCGCTCGTCGTCCGCTTCGCGACGGCGCGCATGTTCGCCGAAGGCCTGGAGACGCCGCCGCTGCTGCTCGACGACCCGTTCGCGTTCTGGGACGCCGACCGCATCACGCACTGCCTGCCGATCCTGCTCCACGGGGCGCTGGACGCGCAATGCATCCTGTTCACCGCAAGCAGCAACTTCGCGGACGCGGCGACCGCGGCGGGCGCGACGCGCATCGACTTGCGGTCGCCCGTCGCAGTCTGATCGCGACAGCTAGTACCCGCCCGGGCTCACTTGCGAGCGGCGCTCAGGGTCTTGAGCGCGTCGAGCGTGTTGTCGACGTGCTTGGACGGGTCGAGCGACGAGTAGGCGTACGCGATGGTCCCGTCTTGCGCGATCACGTACGACGTCCGGTTCGCGTAGCTGTCGGCGAGCTGCGCGTCGTACTGCCGCGCGACCTTGAGCCCGGGATCGGACGCGACCATGAACGCCGAGCGGCACTCCTGCGTCGAGAACTTCTTCTGCGTCTCGATGTCGTCGCCGCTCACGCCGACCACCGTCGCGCCGAGCTTCTTGAAGTCGTCGATGTGCTCGGAGAACAGGTGCGCCTCGGTGGTGCAGCCCGTCGTGAACGCCTTCGGGAAGAAGTACAGGACGACCGGCCCCTTCGCCAGCGCCGTCTTGAGATCGAAGGTCGTGACGTCGCCGCCCTTGGCGGCCTGCAGCGAGAAGTCGGGCGCGGGCTTACCGTGCTCGAGGTGCGCCGACACACGGCTGACGCCGGCGAAGGCGAACAGGGCGGCGACGAGGAGCATGACGACCGCAGCAGCGGCAAATTTACGCATGAGCAACCCTCACTGAAAAGTCTGAAGAATCTCTAAACGTACGCCGCGCCAGGCGGCTAGAGACCGATCTGCCTGGCGATCACGAGGCGCTGGATCTCGTTCGTGCCCTCGCCGATCTCGTTGACCTTCTGATCCCGGTACATCCGCGAGATCGGGTACTCGTCCATGAAGCCGTAGCCGCCGTGAATCTGCAGCGCCTCGTTGACCACCCGGCGCGACACCTCGCCCGAGTACAGCTTGGCCAGTGACGCGTTCAGCTCGAAGGCCCGCCCTTCGTCCTTCTCCCACGCGGCCTTGAGGACCATCAGCTTGGCGTGCTCGATCTCCATGATCATGTCCGCCAGCTTGAACTGGATCGCCTGGAACTTCGAGATCGCCTTGCCGAACTGGTGGCGGTCCTTGGCGTACTTGAGGGCCTCGTCGTAGGCGCCCATCGCCACGCCCACCGACAGCGCTGCCACGGAGATGCGCCCGCCGTCGAGGGTCGTCAGGAACTGCTTGAGACCGTTGCCGCGCGGACCGAGCAGGTTCTCCTCGGGCACGGCGGCGTCGACGAACGACAACTCCCGCGTGTCCGAGGCGCGCCAGCCCATCTTGCGGTACTTCTTCGCGCGGCCGAAGCCGGGGGTGTCCTGTGGCACGATGATGTTCGAGATCTCGGCGCGGCCCTTGGCGTCGCGGCCGGTGACCGCCGTGATCGTGGTTCCGGCGGTGATGTCCGTGCCGCTGTTGGTGATGAACGCCTTGGTTCCGTTGATCACCCACTTGCCGTCCCGTAGCTCGGCACGTGTCTGCGTCGCGCCCGCGTCGCTGCCTGCGTTGGGTTCGGTCAGCCCGAAGCCCCACAGCTTTTCGCCCCTTGCCAGGGGGACGAGGAACTCTTCCTTCTGTTTCTCGGTGCCGAACAGAAAGAGAGGCGACGCGCCGAGCGAGACGTGTGCCGCGAGCGTGATGCCGGTGGACGCGTCGGCGCGGCTGATCTCCATCACCGCGAGCGCGTAGCTGACGGTGTCGGCGCCCGCACCGCCGTACTTCTCCGGGAAAGGCAAGCCCATCAACCCGAGCTCCGCCATCTTGCGCACCAGCTCGTACGGGAACCGCTCTTCGCGGTCGTTGTGCTCTGCTTGCGGTGCGACCTCGTCGCGAGCGAACTCGCGGCACAGTGACTGGATCGCCTTTTGCTCGTCGGTGAGATCGAAGTTCATAGCCTGCCGAAGGTATGAGCCAAGCCCCGCCCAATACCTGTTGAAACCCGACGCCGGAGCGCCCAAGTAAGCATGATCAGACTCCGCGGCGTTTCGCTCACGTATCCTAACGGGACGCGAGCGCTCGATGACGTCGATCTCGAGATCGAGAAGGGCACCTTCGTCTTTTTGGTCGGCCACTCTGGCACCGGAAAGTCGTCGCTGCTCAAGTTGCTGTATCGCGAGGAAGTGCCGACGCGCGGCGAAGTCGTCGTCGACGGAATCCGCGTCGACACGCTGCGCCGCGGGCGCGTGCCGAAGCTGCGCCGCAACATCGGCGTCGTCTTCCAAGACTTCAAGCTGCTCTCGCACAAGACGGTGTGGGAGAACGTCGCGTTCGCGCTCCAAGTGACCGGGACGCGCACGCGCGACGTCATGCGGATGGTGCCGCGCGCGCTCGACCTGGTCGGGCTCTCGCACAAGAGCCGCATGTTCCCCTCGGAACTCTCCGGCGGGGAGCAGCAGCGCACCGCGATCGCGCGGGCGCTCGTCGGCAACCCGAAGATCCTGCTTTGCGACGAGCCGACCGGCAATCTCGATCCGTCGAACACGACCGAGATCATGGAGCTGCTGCAGCGCATCAACCTCAAGGGCACGACGGTCGTCGTCGCCACTCACAACCAGTCGACCGTCGACCGGATGCGCAGGCGCGTCGTGCGCTTGGAGCACGGCCGCATCTTGCACGATGACGAACGAGGCTATTACTTCCGTGGACTTGGGCAGACTGCGGTTCTTCCTGGGTGAAGTTCTCACGAACTTCACTCGCAACGCCGGCATGCAGTTCACCGCGATCGGTACGGTCGCGGTCACCATCGTGCTGCTCGGGGCGTTCTTGTTCGTGCGCGACACGATCCAGACGTTCGGCGCGGGCGTGCTCTCGCAGATCGAGATCGCCGTCTATTTGAAGGACGACGTCGACGACGCGAAGGCCAAGGACCTCGCGTCGAAGTTCGCCGGCGATCCGCGCATCGCGTCGGCGTCCTACGTCCCCAAGAAGGACGGCCTCAAGCGGATGAAGGCCGTGCTCGGCCCCGACTTCGACACCTCGCTGCTCACCACGAACCCGCTGCCGAACACGTACAAGGTGCGCGTCAAGGACCCCGACAGCGTGCCCGCCGTCGCGCGCTGGATCGCGAAGGACCCGCGCGTCGCGAAGACCGACTACGCCGCCGACACGGTGCAGAAGCTGCTCAAGGCGGCCACGGTGCTCGGCCGGGTGGGGCTCGCGCTGATCATCCTGCTCTCGATCTCCGCGGCGATCGTCATCGCCAACACGATCCGGCTCACCGTCTTCGCGCGCCGGCGCGAGATCGCGATCATGCAGCTCGTCGGCGCGACGAACATGTACATCCGGATGCCGTTCATCGCCGAAGGGATGCTCGCCGGCGTGCTCGGCGCGGGCCTCGCGATCGGCGTGCTCGCGCTCGCCGAGCACCAAGTCGTGCCCAAGCTCGCCTCGACGCTCGCGTTCGTGACGTTCCGGGTCAACGAGCTGACGCTGAGCCTCGAGCTGCTCGCGGTCGGCGCGGCGGTGGGTTTGATCGCGTCGTGGTTCAGCGTCGGAAGGCACCTGCGCACATGATTCGTGGTGCTCGCGGCGCTATCGCTACGCTCGCGATCGTAGTCGCGCTCGTGCCGAGCGCGGGTTACAGCAAGAGCCACATCGACGACAAGATCCAGGCCGAGAAGGCGCACATCAAAGAAGTCAACGCGAAGCGCCACCAGAAGAAGGCACAGCTCGACGTGGTCAGGGCGAAGGTCGGCTCCATTGCATCCGAACTCGCGGACACCAACCGGAACATCGCGTCGGTCAACGGCCGCCTCGGCGTGATACAAAGCCGCATCGCGTCGACGCAACGCAAATTGGACTGGAACCGCATCCAGCTCGCCGCCGCGAAGAAGACGCTCAAGCGCCACCAGGACGTGCTCGCGCGCCGGCTCGTCGACGCCTACGAGCACGGCGATCTCGGCTACGTCGACGTCCTGCTCCGCGCGCGCTCGTTCGGCGACTTCGTCGAGCGCTGGAACGACGTGCGGTTCTTGGTCAAGGCGAACGAGAGCACGATTCGCGCGCGCAAAGCCGATCAGGCCAAGGTGCTCGCGATCGAGAGCGGGCTGCTGGGCACGCAGTCCGAGCTGCGCGATCAGGAAGCGCAAGCGCGTCAGCAGCAGATCGCGCTGGACGGTCTCGCGCATCAGCGCACGCAATTGCTCGCCGCCGCGGACGCGGAGCGCCAACACGTTCAGACCGAGGTGAACGAGCTCGACGAGGAGACCGCGTCGGCCGAAGGCGAGCTCGAGGCGCTGATCCGCGCAAAGCAGGAAGAGGAAGAACGGCGCCGCCTGGCTGAGCGCCGCGCCCGCCAGCTCGCGGGCCAGGATGTCGGGCCGGAGCAGCACGCGCCCGGGCAGCTGATGTGGCCCGCGTCGGGCCGGATCACGTCCGTGTTCGGAATGCGCGTGAACCCGGTCAGCCACGTTTTCCGGCTGCACGCGGGGATCGACATCGGCGTCGACACCGGGACCACCGTCGTCGCGGCCGCCGACGGCCGCGTCATCGTGGCGGGCTGGGACGACGGCGGGTGCGGCAACATCGTCGTCATCGACCACGGCGACCGGCTGGCGACCCAGTACTGCCACCTGTCCCACATCTTCGTGGCCGTCGGTCAGGACGTTCAGCGCGGACAGGCGATCGCCGCGTCCGGCTCGACCGGCAACTCGACCGGCCCTCATCTCCACTTCGGCGTCCGCGTGAACGGCCGCCCGGTCGATCCGATGTCCTACCTGCGCTGAACCACGTCCGGGTCTCAGGGGGGTCCAAGACTCAGGCCTGACGGTTAGAGGCCGATGGGACGATGGAACAAAGGGCCTCACGAAGGGGTTCAACAGGAAGTACCACCCGCCGCGCCCCTCGCACCGCTAAGGACCGCCGTTTGACCGCCCGTACCCGTCTGTTGTCCGCCGCCCTCGTGGTCGGCGTCGCCGCGCTCGGCGGCGCCACCTACGCCGCGCATGCCGCCGCCGCGTCCGACACCCACGCGATCGTGCTCGGGTCGGGCCAGCGCATCGTGGGGCTCGACATCGCGACGCTGCTCGGTCGCGGCGACCCGCAGCGCCAGCTCGTCGAGCTAGCGTACGAGCGCGTCGAGCACACGTACTACAAGCCCGTCGCCGACCAGCTGCTGATCGCGGGCGAGCACAAAGCGCTGACGGCGTTTCTCAAAGCCAAGAACGTCGCCGACCCGCAAGTGCCGCGCAACACCGCGACGGGCGAGCGCGGGCGCGACATCGCGATCCTCGAGAGCACGCTGACCAGCGTGCAGAACCGCTATGCGAAGCTCGCGCCGCGCGCGACGTACACCCAGGTCGCGCTCATCGGCATGCTCGGCGGGCTGGGCGATCCGTACACCACGTACATGTCGCCGCAAGAGATCAACGGCCTCGACGAGCAGCTGCGCGGCGGAAACTTCGGCGGCGTCGGCGTCTTCATCGTGCAGGACGCGAAGAGCGGCGCGATCGTCGCCAACCCGATCGAAGGCAACCCCGCGATCAAAGCGGGTGTGCGCCCGGGCGACATCATCGTCGCCGTCGACGGCAAGCTGACGCTGGGCCAGAAGATCGACGCCGTGGAGAACGAGATTCGCGGCACGGTCGGCACCGTCGTCACGCTGTCGCTCAAGCGGCGCGATGCGGAAACACCCGTCGTCGTGCGCATCACGCGCGGGCAGATCCACGTACCGTCGGTCATCGCGAAGGTCGAGAACAACATCGAGTACGTGCGCCTGCAAGACTTCGGGCAGACGTCGGCCGACGAGGTTCGCCAAGCGTTCGAGGACGGCAAGAAGCGCAACGTGCGCGGCTACATCCTCGACCTGCGCAACAACGGCGGCGGCCTGCTCGACGCGGCGGTCGACATCTCGAGCCTGTTCATCGCGCAGGGCACCATCGTGTCGACGATCGACCGCGCGGGTTACCGCGAGGTGAAGAACGCCACCGGGCACACCATCGACACCAGACCACTCGTGCTGCTGGTCAACCGCTACACCGCCAGCGCGTCGGAGATCACCGCCGGCGCCGTGCAGGACTACGGCGTGGGCACGCTCGTCGGCGAGAAGACGTTCGGCAAGGGCGTCGTGCAGAGTCTCTACACCATGCCCGACAAAGGTGCGCTCAAGATCACGACCGCGCGTTACGTCACGCCCAAAGGCCGCGACATTCACCACAAGGGCATCGTGCCCGACGTGATCGTCACGCAGCGCGCCGACGATCTGCGCCTCATCGACAGCCCCTCCGACAAACAGCTCAGCGCCGCCAAGAAGATCATCGAGAACAAGAAGGTAACCTCATGAAACGCATCGCTCCGGTCGTCCTCGCCGCGCTGCTCGCGCTGGCGACCGCCCGGGTCCCCGCCGCCACCGCCGCAGCATCGCCGCTCTCCTCACAGCAGACGGAGGAGCTCGTCGGAAGCTACGTGCGCCTCACGGCCGACTTCTACAAAAAAGTCGACCGCCAGGCCGTCCTCGACGGTGCGCGCACCTCGATGATCGAGTATCTCAAGAAGCACAACGTCGCCAACGCGTCGCTCCCGCCGCTGCGCGCGAGCGCGGACGACGAGTCCAACGCCGAAGCACTACACCGCGAAGTGTCGACCGCGGTCAGCGAGTACGCGTCGAAGCTGACGCCCGTCGAGTCGATCTCACCGTCGTCGCAGATCACGTACGCGGCGATCGCGGGCGTGCTCGCATCGGTGAAAGACCGCTACACGACGTTCCTGACGCCCAAGGAGTACGCGGCGCTCAACGAAGGCCTCGACGGCACGTCGTTCGGCGGCGTCGGGATCTCGTACTCGCCCGACGAGAAGACGCAGACCCTGCACATCGAAAGCGTGATCCTCGACGGCCCGTCCGACAAAGCCGGACTGCAGCCCGAAGACGCGATCACCGCGGTCGACGCTAAGCCCGTCGCGGAGCTGCTCGCGCCCGCGATGACGGAGAAGGACGACCAGAAACGTCTCGGCGCCGAGCAGAAGCTGATCAGCGCCGTCCTACGCGGCAACCCCGGCACGCGCGTGCGCCTGACGATCCAGCGCAACGGCAAGCTGCTCGAACCGGTGACGATCACGCGCGAGACGATTCACGCACCCAGCGTCACCTCGAAGATGCTGCCCGGCCAAATCGGGTACGTCGACTTGAGCGTGTTCGGTCAGACGACGGCAACCGAGCTGACCGCGGCGCTCAAGCGGCTCGACTCACAGGGTGCGAAAGCGTACGTCCTCGACTTGCGCAGCAACGGCGGCGGGTATCTCAATGCCGCGATCGACGTATCGTCGAAGTTCATCTCCACCGGCCCGATCGTCAGCGTGCAGTCGCGCGCCGGCGTCGACACCGAGTACGACGCGGACAACAGCGCGATCGCGCCGCGCCCGCTGGCCGTACTGGTGAACCGCTACACCGCCTCCGCGTCGGAGATCACGGCCGGCGCGATTCAGGATAGCGGCGTCGGCACGCTCGTCGGCGAGAAGACGTTCGGCAAGGGCGTCGTACAGTCGATCTTCCCGATGCGCGACGGGTCCGCCGTGAAGATCACGACGGCGCGCTACTTCACGCCGAAGGGCCGCGACATCAACTCGGTCGGCATCGAGCCCGAGATCAAGAGCGACATCCCCAAGGACGCGAAGGTCCGGCTCGGCGACCTCACCCAGGACCCGCAGCTCGTCGCCGCGGTCGCCTTCATCAACAGCCGCATCGCCCAAGCGACGCGCTAGTCCGGCAAAAATAGTGCCTTGCTGATCTCGTCGAATGACGAGAACGGCGTGCACGGAACACCGCGCTCTCGGCAATAACGCTCGAGGGCGCGGTCTTTTTTTGCGAAGCGCAGCTCCGCTTCGAGCGCTCCGGCGAAGTCGCTGATCCCGTCGCCGACGTAGACGGTGCGCGCGCCCGCGTCGCGCGCGGCGCGAACGCGCGCGGCCTTGTCGTGTCCCATCATCGAGTCGTCGATGAACGTCATGCGCCAGCCGGCGGGATCGAAGTCGACGTCGTTCGCGAAGACGGGGACGTCGACCCCGGCGCGTTCGAGCGCCGCGCCGATCACCTGGCGAATCCCCGCCGACACGACGCCGACCCACGCGCCGCGCGCGTGCGCGACCGCCACGAAGTCCGCGAAGGTCGGATCGACGTTCGCGCGCGACTCGAGGAACGCGAGCGCCTCGGGCTGCGAAAGGCGCACCATCGCGGCCTCGCGCCGCAGCGCCTCGCGCAGTGAGATGCGCCCGGCCGCCAGCTCGCGCTCGAGCTCGCCCCAGGCGTCGTCGCCGCCCGCCGACCGGACGAGGACGTCGAACGTGTCGACGTCCGTGATCGTCCCGTCGTAGTCGACGAAGATCGCGAGGCTCGCCTGAGCTTGTCGAACGGGTCAGCCCTTCTTCCGGGTCGTCGTCGCTTTCTTCGCCGTGGGCGCCTTGCGCGTGCTGGACACGCTCTTCTTCGCGCTCGCGGCCGGCTTCGGCGCGGTCGCCTTCTTCGCAGCCGCCTTGGGCGCGGCCGACTTCTTGGCGCCGGCGGGCGCCTCGGGCGCCGTCTTCTTCGCTTTGGCGGCCACCGGCACGGGCGCGCTCGCCTTGCGCGCAAGGGACGTGGCTCTCGCCTTCGGCGCCGCGGCCGCAGCGTTTGCGGTGCCTGCCGCTGCATCCGTCTTGCGGGTGCGGGTGGCGCGCTTTGCGGGCGCGGTCTCGACCGCGGCCGGGGCCGTGGCGGGTGCCGCGGCGGCCGGGGCGGCTTCGCCGCGGCGGCGCGGCCGCCCACGACGCGGCTCGACCGCATCCGCCGCCGGTGCCGCCTTAGCCGGCTGGGGTGCGGGGAGCGCGCGCACGGGTGCGCCGGCTTCGAGCTGCCCGCCGCGGCGCGGAGCCTCGTCGGTGCCGCCCGTGCGGCGGCGGCGCGACGGCCGGGTCGTCTTCACGGCCTCGCCCCGCTGCGGCGGCGCGGTGATGACGGGCGGCGGGGGCGCCACGGCCACGTCGCCGCGCTTGCGGTTCCAGGGAGCGAGCGCACGCGACGGGACGGGCGGAGCCGTCTCGCCGGTCGCGTGGGCCGCACCTCCGGGATCGACCCGGAAGATGTGGCGGTCCGGGACCGCGGTCGGCTGCGCGTCGCCTGCGGCGGCAACGGCTTGGCCGTCGCCTGCGGCACCGCGTCCGCCACGGCGGCGGCGGCGGCGGCGGCGGCGCTTGCGATCGCCGTTCTCGCCGAGTGCCGCGGGCTGCCCCTGCCCGGCCACGGCGACTTCGTCCTCGTCGTCCTCGAGGTCGGCAGGCTCCGCGACGGCGCCTGCGGCGGCCGGCGCGGCCGCGTGCGCGGCGACCTCGGCACCACCGCTGCGTCCGCCACGGCGGCGGCGGCGACGGCGGCGGCCGTGACCTTCCTGGCCTTCATGCTCGGTCTCGCCGGCGATGGCGGCGGCCGTGGCCGCGGTCGCGGGCGTGGTCACCGGCCGGATGGGTGTCACGGCCGGTGCCGCGGGTGCGGTGCCGGCGCGGGAGCCGGACAGCTTCTCGCCGGGCAGCACGCCGACGCGCGCGCCGGACAACGACTCGCCCGGGAGCAGCACGACGCCGCCCTCCGCGGCCTTCTGGGCCGTGGTCTTCGGGCCGGCCTTCTTCGCGACGACTTCTTCGGCCGTCGAGATGCCGATGGCGGTCCGGCCGCCCAGGCCCTTCTCGGCCTCCTCGGCGAGCTCGCGCAGCTCGTCGGCCTGCTCGGCCGCGGTGAGCTCGCGCTTGCGCCCGCGTCCGCCGCGCCGGCGCTTTTTGCCGGTACGCGCTTCGCCGATCGCCGTCGCCGCCTCGACCGGGCTGCGCGGCTCGGCGAGGATGTCGCTGCCGTCCACGTCGAGGATGCGAATCTTGATGATCTTGCCGGCGGCGTTGGCGGCGTTCTCGACCTCGATCAGCCGGCCGGCGACGATGGCCGCGGCCGACGTGGGGTTCGGGAGCCGGATCGTCAGCAGCTCGACCTCGAACTCGTCGCCGACGCGGATCGGCCCGAGCGTCGGCACCTTGTCGTCGCCCCAGATGATGCGCGGGCGCTCCGGATGCACCGCGGGATCGACGAACACGTCGATGTGCGCGCCGACGCGCTCGGCGAGCTGCACGCGTTCGTCTTCGTACCAGTACTCCGCTTGCGCGGCGACGCCGGGCGCCGCGGCGATGTGCACGTGCTTTCCATCGCTAGCCTGTCCTGAGCCATTGCGGTGGCCGAGGATCTCGCGAAACGCGCCGATCGTCACCGACTCCGGCGACATCACGCTGCCCAACCCTTCACAGGTCGGGCACTTGCCGCGCAGCTGCTGGCCGAGATCCTTGCCGACGCGCTTGCGCGTGAACTCCAGCAGGCCCAGCGGCGAGAACGACTGGATCGTCGAGCGCGTGCGGTCTTTGCGCAGGCCTTCCTGCAGCGCCGTGATGACGCGGTTGCGATCGCTCTCCGACGACATGTCGATGAAGTCGCACACGATGATGCCGCCGATGTCGCGCAAGCGCACTTGGCGCGCGACCTCGGTCGCAGCCTCGACGTTGGTGCGCACGATGGTGTCGTCGAGGTTCTTGCCGCCGGTGAACTTGCCGGAGTTCACGTCGACGACGGTCAGCGCTTCGGTCGATTCGATCACGATCGAACCGCCCGACGGCAGCTTCACCGTGGGCTTCATCAGGCGCTGGATCTCTTCGTCGATCTTGAAATCGGCGAACAGCTTCTTGCCGCCCTCGTAATATTTGATGCGGTCGACGAACTGCGGGCCGAGCATCCGCATGAAATCCTTGACGTCTTCGACTTCTTTGGGATCGTCGAGCCACACGTTCTGGACGTGCGGCGAGATGAAGTCGCGCGCCGTCTTGTAGACGAGGTTCATGTCCTTGTGCAGCAGCGCCGGCGCCGGGAGCGCCTTGTACTGTTCGAGGATTCCGTGCCACATGCGGATGAGCACGCCGAGGTCGGCGATGAGCTCGGCGCTGGACACGCCGCCCGCCGCGGTGCGCACGACCGTCGCCATGCCTTCGGGACGGATCGCCTTCATGATCGTCTTGAGCCGGTTGCGTTCGTCCGCGGACTCGATCTTGCGCGAGACGCCGCTGAACTTGCCTGTCGGCATGAGGATCAGATAGCGGCCCGGGAGCGAGATGTTCGTCGAGACGCGCGCGCCTTTGAGCCCGCGCGGCTCCTTGACGATCTGGACGAGAACGTCGTCGCCGCGGCTCACCTTCTCGGTGATCGTGTAGCCGGTGCGGCCCGAGGTGACTTCGACGTCGCCGATGTTCAGCGGCGTCTTGTTGATGTCGTCGACGTACAAGAACGCGTTGCGCCCCAGCCCGATGTCGACGAAGCTCGCGCCCATGCCGGGGAGGACGTTGACGACCTTCCCCTTGTAGATGGAGCCGATGACGCGCTCTTCGCGCTCGACGTATATCTCCGCGAGACGGCCTTCCTCGAGGATCGCGACGCGGTTCTCCCACGGATCGCTCGAGATGAGGATGTCGGTCGGCAAAGTGGTAACTGGCCTCTCTACGGACGTTCGCGGCCATCGTTCCGCGCGCACATCGCGACAACTGATTCCCCGAGCTTGTCGAGGGGTTTGCGTCATCGAGCGGGCGCCGCGGGCGGACGCTTTCGTCCTTCGTGTAAATCGTGAAAACTGCTGAATGCACCCGGACGATCCAACGCCAACCCCTTCGGCTCGACGCAATCGCCCCTCGGATGCTCTCAGGCGGGCTGTTCCGGGAGGCCTCGGAATGGTCCTTTGCTGCGACCAAAGTCTCAGTCCGTGAGGCCCGCGGTCGCGGCGGACGTCACCGAATCAAGCGGTCGTGCCCTCGCTCGTCGCCGCGATCCGGACCACTATTCGTCCGTGATGTCGTCGAGGCTGTCGGGATACGCGCCCAACTCGTCGAGCGCGATCTTCAAGCGCTGCTTGACGAGCTCGATCCGCGGGCGGGCACCGACGTCGCCGCCGAACGCCTTCGCGCGCACCGCGATCTCGTTCGCCAGCGCTTCGATTTCTTTGCTGTGCGCCTCGAGCCGTTCGAGCGGCGTGCTCTGCTCGCTCATGTCCGCTGTCCCTTCAACGCCCGGTCATGCGCGGCGCGCGGCGTCGCCGAAGACGAGCTTGTCTTTTTGCAAGACGATGTTGAGCAGGATGCCGACCGCGATGTAGTCGGTCATCAGCGCGCTGCCGCCGTACGACATGAACGGGAGCGGGATCCCGGTGATCGGCATGATCCCGATCGTCATGCCGACGTTCACCGTGATGTGGAATGCGAGCATCGCGACGAGGCCGACGGCGAGGAGCACGCCGAAGCGTTCCTTCGCCGCGAACACGGCGCGCAACGCAAAGCCGATCGTGATCGCGTAGAGCGTCAACAGGATGAGCGCGCCGACGAATCCCGCCTCTTCGCCGACCGCGGTGAAGATGAAGTCCTTGGAGTTCTCGGGCACGAAGGCCAGTTGCGTCTGGGTCCCGCGAAAGATTCCCTTGCCGAACCACTCGCCGCTGCCGACCGCGATCTTCGACTGGTTGAGATTGTAGCCGACGCCCTGCGGGTCGAGCTTGGGATCGAGGAACACCAGCAGCCGCGCGCGCTGAAACGGCTTGAGCATGTGCTCGCTGGTGAGCACGTACGCTGCCGTGGTGACGACACCGCCGGCATACAGCGCGAAGTCGAACAAGTTCGGCAGCCCGATGAACAGCTCGGCCGTCAGGATCGCCCCGATGACGAGCGTCGTCCCGAGATCGGGCTGCTTGAGGATGAGCACGGCGGGCAGCGCGACCGCGACGAGCGGCAGCCACAGCTCTTGAATTTTGCGGTACGTTCCGCGGCACAGCAGCGCGGCGACCGCGATCGCGAGCACGACCTTGGCCGGCTCCGACGGCTGGAATTGGAACGGTCCGACCCCGATCCAGCGCGCGGCACCCAGCACCGAGTGTCCCTTGAACGTAATGAACACCAGCAGGCCGAGCGTGACCAGGTAGAGCGGAAGCGCCCACCGCCGCCACACGCGATAGTCCAGGAACGCCGTGCCGATCATCAACGCGATCCCGACCGTCGCATAGACGGTTTGCTTGTGCCACTCGTCGGCGAGGTACGGCTTGTGCAGCGTCGCGGAATGGATGAACACGAGCCCCAGCAGCGTGACGAGGACCGGCGCGATCGCGAGAGGCCAGTTGAACCGGGTGTACCAGGGACGTTCCAAACTAAAGGCGCTCCGCTCTCGCTGCGCGCCCCCCGGGTGCGTATGCACCACGGCGCGGACGCGCCGTACGGGTTCGCAAAGCGAACCCATGCCCCCGGGTTCGACCTCGCAACGACCCTTCGGTACGCGGATGATTCCGCGGCGCTCGGTCCATCACCATGGGCGATGTTTCAAGCGCGCCGCGAGCCGCCCCGCTTACGTCGCCTGTGGGGCCGTGTTCGTCGAGAGCGCCTTGCGCCGTCGTTTGCGGACCGGCTTTTTGCGGCCGCCCCCCGCCGCGGCGGCCGTCGGTTCGGTCACCGCCTGCGCGGAAGGCGGGGACGGTGGTGGCGGTGCCGGCGGTTTGGGACGCGCGCGCATCCCGAGGATCGGGATGTTGGCGAGCATCGCGACCTGCTTCTCACGCTGCTCGAACGTCACGTCGCAGTTGCTCGCGTCGACGTCGACGTACCGCGAGATCACCTCGATGAGATCGTGCTTGAGCGCTTCGACGACGTCCGGCGCGAGCGAGAGATGGTCGGAGAGCAGGACGAGGCGCAAGCGCTCTTTCGCGGTCGCGCTGGACGTCGGCTTGCCGAAGAAACGCTGAATGAACTCGAACACTTATTTTCGGCTCCCGAACAGCTTCTCGATGAACGATTTGTCGTGCGGGACGACGGGCGGCGTGGTCAGCGTTCCAATGATGCGCTGCGCGATCTCGCGGTACGACGCGCCGACCGGCGACGCGGCGTCGAGCGCGACGGGCTCGCCGCGGTTGGTCGAGATGATGACGTCGGGCGCATCGGTGATCACGCCGAGCAGCGGCAGCCGAAGGATCGCGTTGACGTCGTCGACCGAGAGCATCTTGCCGCGCCGCACGAGCGCCGGGCGCAGGCGGTTGACGATCAGCTTCACGCTGCGCTCGTCACCGAGCAGCCCCACGACGCGGTCGGCGTCGCGCACGGCCGACACCTCGGGCGTGCAGACGATGATCGCTTCGTCGGCGCCGGCGATCGCGTTGGCGAAGCCCTTCTCGATGCCGGCCGGGCAATCGATCAGCACGTAGTCGAAGCGCTCGCGCAGCGAGCCGATGAGATCGCGAAACGCGTTCGTGTCGACGTCGTCCTTCTCGCGCGTCTGCGCCGCCGCGAGCAGCCGCAGCGCGGGCACGCGTTTGTCCGTGACCAGCGCGTCGTCCAGCGTCGCCGCGCCTTCGAGTACGTCGAGCACGTGGTAGCGGACGCGCGCCTCGAGCCCCATCACGATGTCGAGGTTGCGCAGGCCGACGTCGGCGTCGACCAGCACGACCTTCGCGCCGGTGGCGGCGAGCGCCGCGCCGGTGTTCGCCGTGGTCGTGGTCTTGCCGACGCCGCCCTTGCCGCTGGTGATGACGATCGCGCGCCCGCGCCGGCGCGGAACGGCGCTGGACGCAGGCGCTTCTTCTCGCTGGATCATTCTGCTAACTCGCTTTTCCGAAGAGGCGGCCGAAGAAGCCCGGCGCGCGCAGCGTCGTGAACGGAACGAGATCGCCTTCGAGCCGGCGCGCGATCTTGTCGTAGATCGCCGCCAGACGCGAATCCGGCTGCAGGGCGATCGGTTCGCCCTTGTTGGTGGTGTCGATCACCTCTTCGTCCTCGGGGATGATGCCGAGCAGCTCCGCGGAGAGGATGTCGGTGACGTCTTCGACCGAGAGCATGTCACCGCTGCGCACCATCTCGGGCCGCAGCCGGTTCACGATCAAGCGCACGGGCAGCCCGCGCTCGTTCAGCTTCCCGATCACGCGGTCGGCGTCGCGGATCGCACTGACCTCCGGCGTCGTCACGACGATCGCTTCGCTCGCGCCGGCGATCGCGTTGCGGAACCCGTGCTCGATGCCGGCCGGGCAATCGATGAGCACGTAGTCGCACAGCTCGGCGAGCTGCTGGACGACGTTCGCCATCTGCAGCTCGCTGATCGCCGTCTTGTCGCGCGTCTGCGCGGCGGGCAGGATCGACAGGTTCTCCAAGCGCTTGTCCTTGATCAGCGCCTGGCGCAGCTGGCACCGGCCTTCGACGACCTCGACGAGATCGAACACGATGCGTTTCTCGACGCCGAGCACGAGATCGAGATTGCGCAACCCGATGTCCGCGTCGACGAGCATGACGCGATGCCCGCGCTTTGCGAGCACGGCACCGAGATTCGCGGTCGTGGTCGTCTTGCCGACGCCCCCTTTGCCCGACGTCAGAACGATGCGGCGCGCTGCGCTCATTTTAACGGCACTCCGCCCAAGGCTGCGCGCCCCCCACGCGTTGCGTGGGGCCCCCCGATCCGACCTCGCAACGACAATCCGGGCGGGGAGCGATCACGCGGTGCTCGGTCCATAACCAGGTTAGTCTTGTCACAGTGCGATGTTCTCTTTTCTGAGGTCCGCCTCGGCGAAGGGGACGACCACGATGCGGTCGCCGGCGATCGATGCGTGCTCGGGCCCGCGCGGCTTGGTGCCGACGTCGCCGCTCGCGATCGCCGTCGCGATGCGCAGCTGCGTCGCCGCGAGCTCGAGCGCGATCACGCGGGCGCCTCGGTCGCCCTGCGCGCCCGCGTGCGCGACGCCGCGCAGCGCGCCGAAGACGACGATGTCGCCCGACGCGACGAGTTCCGCGCCGGGATTCACGTCGCCGATGACGACGAGGTTGCCCAGGTTGTGCAGCGCCTGGCCGCCGCGCAGCGTGCCGCGGTGGTAGAGCGTCGCGACGCCGACGGGGATCGCCGGCCGGGCGGTCTGCGGCAGCGTGACCCCCGCCGACGCGATGGTGGGCGAAGAGACGGCCACGGGACCCGACACGCGGCGGCGCACCATGTCGTCGCGCGCGCCGGCGAAGTCGGCCACGAGCGAGCGTGCATCGTCCGAAAGCCGGACCTCGCGCTGGCGGCGCGGCCGCGGCAGTGCGGCCACGTCGGTGGCCGCGGCCGTCCCGAGGTAGGCCAGGTCGAGCTCGGCGACGACCGCGGCGATGGCGTCGACCCCGCTGACCCCGTCGAGCGTGATCCCGAACTCGGCGAGCGCGTCGCGGAGCCCGGCGATCTCGCCGGCCGCCGGTTCGAGGATGCCCAGGTCGGCGACCGCCCGGCTGCCGCGATAGAACTCCGGCCGCACGGCGAACTGCGCGCGCAGCTCCTCGGTCGCGGCGGCGAGCGCCCGGTCGACCGCGATCTCGAGGTTGCGGCCGCGGCCGCGCACGGTGCTCATAGGCATCGCTCGGTGATCATGATCGCCCGCGTTCCCGAGGGGTCACAACCCCGCCCTGCGCGTTCCACACGGAATGCACGGGAAACTTCGGTTGTCCACATACATCCCACAGATTTTTACGTTACTAGTGGAGAGTTCCGTACTTTTGCCGAACCGGCAAGGTCCGGCTCCGCCGTAGCTTCCTGCCCGAGGACCGCCCATGCCGCCGTTCCGCCGTCTCACCGTCATCGCGCTTACCGTAGCGATGATGAGTGCCAGCATCCCGGCACCCGCGTTCGCGCTGCCGACCTCCTCCGAAGTTCAGATCGGCAAGGAGTACGACAAGCAGATCACCGACTCGACCGTGATCGTCACCGATCCGCTGCTCAACCAGTGGGTCAACGAAGTGTCGAACCGGCTGTGGGCGCAAACCGCGCGCAAGGACGTTCCGTACTCGATCAAGATCCTCGACGTCTCCGACATCAACGCGTTCTCGACGCTCGGCGGCTACATCTACATCAACGAAGGTACGCTGGACTTCGTCCAGAGCGACGACGAGCTCGCCGGCATCATCGGTCACGAGACCGGTCACATCGAGCGCCGCCACACGGTCACCTCGGCCAACAAAGCTTCGATCCTCAACGTGATCTTCGGCGTCGCGTCGCTGTTCATTCCCCTCGTCTACCGCTTCGGCCAGCTCGCGCAAGCGGGACTGCAGGCAAAGATCGCGCGTGACGACGAGAACGAAGCCGACAAGTACGGTTTGATGCTGATGTCGCGCGCCGGTTACGACCCCGACGCGATGAAGTCGTTCATGGCACATCTCGGCGCGGTGTCGGAGACGAGCCGCGACGTGATCTCGAAATATCTCGCCGACCATCCCGGCACGCCGAAACGGCTCGCGAACCTCAACGGCGATCCCGAGCTCAACCCCGCGCTTCGCACCGACGACCAGCGCGTCGCGCAGGGCATCCACGACTTCGAGACCGGCCGCTACAACATCGCGGCGATGAAGTTCAGCGACGTGCTCAAGCGCCGCCCCGACGACGCGACCGCGCGCTTCCAGCTCGGCCAGGCGCAGCTCGCGCTCGGCCAGCTGGCGAAAGGCGAGCAGAACCTGATCGCCGCGGCGCAGAACGTTTCGCCGCAGGCCAAGGCGCTCGCGGACGTGCGCATCAAAGCGTTGCGCGACGCGGAGCGCCGTTTGAACCTGCTGCACCCGGATCTCGCGCCGCTGCGCGCCGAGCTCGCGACCGCGCAGAGCAACGAGGCCATCGCGTCGACGGCGATCGGCACGCGCCGCCAGCAGGGGCTCGATCAGCTCAAGTCGCTGCGCTCGCGCATCCAGAACATCGCCTACGGCATGCCGGACTTCTCGCGCCTGCAGCCCCGCAAGGACTCCCGCCTCGACACGCTGCTGCACAACGTCAATACGATGTCGAAGTCGCTCGACACCGCGACGAGCAAGGCGGCCGAGACGATCGCCGGCGTCGGCTCGCTCGAGCGCAACAAAGAAGGCGGGCTGCTCAAGGAAAACGCCGACATCCTCACCGAGCTCGGCGCGCCGCTCAAACTCGACGCTCCGCCGCCGCAAGCGCTCGCGACGTTCCCGTCCTATCCGCGGATGTTCGCATCGGTCGGCGCGGCGGACTCCGACATGGTGCGCGGCGTCGACGCGGCGCGCGCGGCGCTCGCGATCCTCGACGTCGGGCTCGGCGATCTCGATCTCTTCGTGAACGAGCTGCGCCACGTGAACATCGACGGCAGCGGCGACATCGTGTTGGCCGACTATCACCGCATCGAGCCGTACATGACCAAGGCCGTCGACTCGCTCAACAAAGCCGCGGTCGGCGCGACGCAAGCCTCGCAGCTCTTCAACATGGCGCGCTCGCGCCAGCTCATCACGCGCATCGACATGCTCGGGCTGCAAGAGTCGCCGGACCGCTACGCCACGTTCCAGAAAGCGCTCGACGTGCGCTTCCACACCAAGGGCGTCGACTACGACCAGCTGGTGCGCCAAGACCTCACGCCGGGCGACGTGGCCGCCGCCGCGATCGTCGGCGCCGACACGAACGCCGCGCCGCAAGCCGTGCTCGCAGAGGCCAAGGCGAGCGGCAAGAGCATCGTCGACCTCGCCAACGCGCGGGGGATGTTCTCGCAGTCGCTCGAGATCTTCCTCGGTCTCATCTACCTCGACTACACGGACGATCCCGAAAAGGAAGCACGCGGCCGCACCTGAGTTCATCTCGCTTCGCTCGATGAACTCGTCGGCATGACCCGCGTTCCGGTGCGGGTCAGCCTTCCTTTCGCGTAACGTCCTCCGTCCGGAAGGGTACGTGGGTGACGTGAACGCCATGTCCGCCGTCGCGGCCTTTCAGCGCCTGCGTGGATCGCTCAACGCCGAGCGGGTGCACGCCGGCGCGCGCCGGCCCTTCAAGTTCTTCGTCTGCGGCGACCCTGCGCTGCTGGGCGAGCTTCGGGCCGTCCTGCTCGCCGGCTACGGCGGCGACTCGATCCCGCCCGAGGCGGCGGCCGCGTTCGAATCGCTCGGCACCCAAACCACGATCGACACCACGGATGCGCGCGCGGTCATTTGCGTCGGGCGGGCGACGGACCGCGACTCGCTCGCGCTCGAGAAGCTGTCGGCGCTCCGGCTACCGCTCTTCGTGCTGGTCGTCGACCGGGAGGTGACGGCACCGAGCGGGCCGGCGCAAGCGCCGGGCCCGGGCGGCGTCGAGGAGTACGTCGTCGACCGGATCGCGATCGAGACGCTGCGCGGGCGCTTTCTGCCACATCTGATCGACAGCTGCCGCGGGATCGAGGTCGCGGTCGGCCGCCGCCTTCCGGCGCTGCGCGAGACCGTCGCCGCGAAGCTCACCCGCGATGCCGCGATGAACGCGCTCAAAGTCGCCGGCGCGAGCGCGGTCATCGACCACGTCCCGATCCTGGGCATCGTGCTCGGCGCGTTCGCATCCGGCGCGGACATGTTCGCGATCACCGGGATCCAGATGACGCTGATGCTCAACATCGGCGCGACGTACGGCCGCGATCCCGACCTCTCGGCGATGTGGGAGCTGCTGCCGATCGTCGGCGGGGGCTTCGGCTGGCGCGCGCTGGCGCGCGAGATCTCCGGCTTCATCCCGGTCGGCGGGATCTTCATCAAAGCGGCGATCGCGTATGCGGGCACGGTCGTCGTCGGCGAAGGCGTCGCGTACTATTACCGCACCAACGGGCGCCACATGGGCGTCGACGACGCCGCGCACGTCTACGACGACGCGAAGGCGAGTGCGATGACGTTCGCGCGCGACATCCTCGCGCGCTTCCGCCGTAACGGCGACGGCGGCAACGGCACGCTCTAAGGAGATTTTCCGGCGAGGAACTCCAGCAGCTCCTCGTCGTCCAGCTGCGGGTACGACGCGTTCAGCGTGGGACGAATCCGTTGGGCGATTCGCGCCGCAAGCGTCTGGCGCGCCGACCGGTCGAGCGCCGCACGGCGCGCCAGAAAGCGGTCCACCAGCAGCCGGTCGCCGGCGGAGAGCCCGATGTCGCTGCGCGCCGAGCGCGCGAGGTACGCGTCGAGGTCGGGGACCGTCTCGGCGCGATCGCGCACGACCAGCGTCCCCGCCGCGAAGTCGCCCAGCCGTTTGTTCTCCTTCGAGACGAGCGCGCTGATCGCCGAGATGGTGTAGAACCCCAGCAGGGCCTCGGCGATGCGCACCAGGTTGCGGATGATCGCCGCGCCGACGTCCAGCGGAAACCCGCCGTCGCGGACGACGCGCAGCCCCAGCGCGCGTTTGCCCGGCGTGCGTCCTGACCACCACGCCTCGAAGATGATGAACCAGCCGAAGAAGATCGCGAAGAACAGCACGATCCCGAACGCGATCAGCCATGCGGTCACGTTCCTGCCGAGCGGCAGCCGCGAAAGCCCCGGTGCGGCGAAGCCGAAGGCGATCAGCAGCGCGATGGCGATCGCGAACTGCGCGAGCATATCCACCACCAGCGCGAGGAACCGGCTACCGAGCCCGGCGAGCTCGTAGCGGATCTCGACCGCCTCGCCGGTGCGAACGTCAACGGAACGCAGCATGATGCTGGACTTCGGCAGGATGGTCGCGAAAGCCGTGCTTTATGCGGGAGCGGCGGTTCGTGACGGTACGGCGGGCGCGGTGGGACCGGCTCGCGGCGCTCGTCGACCGTGCGGCGCGCAAAGGTGTGCGGGCACTGCCGCCCGGCGAGATCGACGAGCTGGCCCTCGCGTATCGCGCGACGACCAGCGACCTCGCGATCGCGCGCACGCGCGGCGAGGATCCCGTCGTGCTGGATCACCTCAACCGGCTCACCGCGCGCGCGCACTCGATCGTCTACGTGGCGACCGCGCGCACCGGTTGGAGCCGCTTCGTCGACTTCGTCGTGCGCGGGTTTCCGCGTGAGGTACGGCGGTCGTGGGCGCCGATCGGGTTCTGCACGCTGATGACGATCGTCTCCGCGCTAATCGCGTACGGGTCCGTCTCGGCCGATCCGACCAACGTGCACGCACTGCTGCCGGGCATGACGCTGCCGCCCATCGACAAGGCGCTGCACGATTCGAACTTCGGCTTCGACCGCGTGAACTCGCCGACCGTCGCATCCGAAGTGATCACCAACAACGTCAAGGTCGCCGCGTTCGCGTTCGCCGGCGGGATGACGGGCGGCCTGATGACCGCGTGGATCATCCTCACCAACGGCTTGATGGTCGGCGCGCTCAGCGCGCTGTATGCACAAGCGGGCTTCGGTCCGGATTTCTGGGCGACGATCGCGCCGCACGGCGTCATCGAGCTCAGCGCGATCCAGATCGCCGGTGGCGCCGGGCTCGTGCTCGCGGGCGGCTACCTGCGGCCGGGACGCGCTCGCCGCGGCGACGCGCTCGTCGCGGCGGCACGCCGGGCGGGCACGCTGGTCATGGGCGTCGCGCTGCTGCTGTGCGTCGCGGGCACGATCGAAGGCTTCGTGTCGCCGCAGCGGCTGCCGATCTTCGCCCGTGACGTGATCGGCGCCGTCACCGCGGTCGCGCTGCTGGCGTATCTCACGGGTTCGGGTTCCAAACGGAACCCGTCGCCTGCGGGCGACCGGTTTATAGGAGACCGCGCGTCTTGATGTCGACGTACGCGTCGAGCAGCGCGATGCTCAGCTCCGCCGCGGGGACGTCGACGACGAGGATCCCGCGGTTGCGCAGCGTCGCGACCGCGTGCGCGCGCTCGTCCGAGAGCGTCGCCGCGACGGCCGCGCGATAGGCGTCCTCGGCATCGTGCGGCGTGCTGCGCAGCGCGCCGGCGATCGCCGCGTCGTTCATCAGCACGGCGAGCACGAGATGGCGCGTGGTGAGCAGCTTCGCGGCGCCGAGCACCGCGCTCGAGGCGACGGGATCGAAGAGGTCGGTGAACAGCACGACGAGGCTGCGCCGCCGCAGCGTGCGCTCGACGTCGAGGAACGCACGCTCGTAGTCCGCTTCTTCGAAGCGCGGCTCGAGATCCGACAGTACGTCGGTGAGCTGCGCGCTGTGCTGCGCGCCGCTGCCGGGCGTCACCCGCGCGAGCACGTTCGCGGCGAACGCGACGACGCCGACGCGGTCGGCGGCGAGCCGCGCGATCGCCGCGATCGCGAGCGCCGCGCTCACCGCGTAGTCGAGCTTGCGCCGGTCGCCCAGCCGCGCCGACATCAGCCGGCCGGCGTCGATCGCGACCACGATCTGCTGCGCGCGCTCCACTTCGTACTGCGCGACCATCGGTTTGCCGCGCCGCGCGCTCGCCTTCCAGTCGATGGAACGAAACGGATCGTCCGTCGTGTACTCGCGCAGGCTCTCGAACTCGCCGCCGACCCCGCGCCGGCGCAACCGGCGCAGCCCCGACTCGATCAGTTTGGTGCGCGCCACGAGATCGCCGCTACGGTCCAGCGCGGAGAGATCCGGCATCACGCGCAGGGCGACGGGGGCGCGGAACGTGCGCCGCAGCTCCACGATTCCTAGCCGCGACACGATGCGCGCGTGATACGAGCGCAGCGCGGTGCGGCCGCGCTCCCGCGGCGCCACGCCGATCGTCACGACCGCGCGCGTGTGCGGCTGCAGCGTCGCGCGCGCTTCGTCGAGATCGATCGCGAGCCGGTCGACCGGGGCCTCGACGATCGCGACGCGGCGCTCGCGCGCGGTGCGGTTCGCGATCTCGTAGCGCAAGACGTCGCGCCGCGCGAGCGCGAACCGCGGTGGAACGACGCGCGCGATCTCCAGCTCACCGCGCAACAGCGCGGCGTCGTACGCGACGAGCACGGCGAACGCCGCGAGGGCCACCGCGAGCGCGACCTGCCACGGGAACGCGCGCGCCAGCAGGTACGCGACGAGCGCGAGCCCGACCAGCGCCGCGATCCCGCGCGGCGCGATCCGCGGCAGGTCAGGTCTCCGGCGCGGCAACGCTCGCCAGCACGCGCCTGACCACGTCGTCCGCGCTCGTTCCGTCGAGCTCCGCCTCGGGCCGCACGATGATGCGGTGCGCGAGCACGCTGGTCGCGACGTCCTTCACGTCGTCCGACGTTGCGAAGTCGCGGCCGTCGAGGTACGCCGACGCCTGCGCCGCGACGACGAGCGCGAGCGCGGCGCGCGGGCTCGCCCCCAGCGCGACGTCCGGCGAGCTGCGGGTTGCGGCCACGATGTCGTACAGGTAGGTCTGCAGCGACTCGGCGACGTGCACGGTGCGCACCGCGCGCTGCGCGGCGAGCAGCTCGTCGCCGGTCACGACGGCACGGACTCCGGCCGCGTCCAGATCGCGCGCGTCGAAGCCGCCGACCGCGCGCGCGATCAGCGCGCGCTCGTCGGCCGCCGACGGATAGCCGGTGCGCACGCGCACCAGAAAGCGGTCGAGCTGCGCCTCGGGAAGCGGATACGTCCCTTCGAACTCCACGGGGTTCTGCGTCGCGCACACGATGAACGGAGGCGGCAGCGGATACGTGGTGCCGTCGATCGTGACGTGGCGCTCCTCCATCGCTTCGAGCAGCGCGGCTTGCGTCTTGGGCGGCGTGCGATTGATCTCGTCCGCGAGCAGCACGTTGTTGAAAATCGGGCCGCGGCGCAGCGAGAACGTGGCGCTGCGCTGATCGAACACCGTCGTGCCGACGACGTCCGACGGCATCAGGTCCGGCGTGAACTGGATGCGCCCGTACGAAACGCCGAGCAGCCGCGCGAGGACGCGCACCGTCAGCGTCTTCGCGGTGCCGGGCACGCCTTCGATCAGCGCGTGTCCGCCCGCCAGCAGCGCGACCATCAGCGCGAAACCGGCGCGCTCACCGCCGACGACGACGCGCGCCAACCCGTCGCGCAAACGCGTCGCCGTGCTCGTGGTTTCAAGGCGTTCGGTTTCACGGCGTTCGGTTTCACGGCGTTCGGTTTCAAGGCGTTCCGCCGCCGGCTCCACGCCCCCCACTACGTGGGGCCCCCGATCCGCCCTCGCATCGACCTGCGATGCGGTGCGCGATTGTTCTGTGCTCGGTCCATGACCATCGGAGTGTTCTCCCTGGCGGTGCGGGCGAGTTTTGCGAGCGCGACGAGCGCTGCGTCGTTCGCGAGCGGTTCGGCTGCGGCGGCGGCGACGCGCGCTGCGAGCGCGATGTTCTCGGCGGTGCGCGGTGCGTGCTCGAGCGTGCGCCGAGCGTCGGCGACGAGCGCGTCGCGGGCGTGATCGCGCGCGCGCGCTCGTTCGTAGAGCGCGGCGACCGCGTCGACGAACTCCTCGGACGTCGGCTCGCGCGGCGCGCGCAGCCGGACGGCCGGACCGAGCGGGATGATCCCGTACAGCAGCCACAGCACCCCGGCCAGGGCGGCGACCGCGAGCGCGACGAGCTCCGGCGCGTCGAGCGCGCGATACCACGGTCTCTCGACGACGTCGCCGCGCACGGCCTCGTCGAACGCGACGACCCCGCCGTGACCCGGTCGCGCGACGAGATAAGCCAGCCGCGCGTCGCCGCCGCGGCCGAGCGCGCGGTTCTCGAACAACGTGCCGGTCGCAACGCCGATCACCTCGCCGCGGCCGTAGCGATAGCGAACGACCAGCGCGCCGCTGTGGTCGCGGAGCAGCGTCTCGACGCGCGCGTGCTTCTCGGCAAAGAGCCGCATCTTCCCGCGGTCGCCGAGCGAGCCGACGAGCGGGGCCCACGGGCCGTGCAGCGGGCCGCGGTCGGCGGCCGTGTCGTCGAGGTACACGAGATCGCCCTTCGCGTCGTCTTTGCCGTTTGACGGCCACTCGCCGACGTCCACCAGCCGCCCGCCGCCGCGCACCCACGCTCTGAGCGCGGTGTGCTCGCTCGCGTCCCACGAGCTACGGACCGGAGCGTCCGGGAACGCGACGATCAGCGTGTCGATCCGGCTTTCACGAAGCGCGTCGTGGTGGCGCCGGAAGCGCGTCACGTCGATGCCCTCGCGCGCGAGCAGTTCGTACCACGCCCGATATCCGCCGAAGCTATAGTCGCCGCCGGCATGCGTCGCGGCCTTCGGACCTTCCGGCCGATGGCCCAGCAGCGAGACGCCGACGATCGCCGCGAGCACGAGCACGCCGACGACCGCATCGCGCTTCACGCCGGCACCACGACGCGGTCGTACGACTCGCGCATCCGCGTGACGAGCGCGGCGTCGGCGCCGCGGTTGTCGAACAACGCGACGACCGCATCCCGCGCGAGCGCGTCGAACGCCGGGTCGCGGACGGCCCGCCGCCACTCGCCGGGCGTGCGCGCCGGATCGTAGCGCACGCGCCCGCGCTCGTCGAGCGCGCGCAACGCGGACGCCCACAACAGCGCCGCCGCGTCGTGATGACGCCCCTCCGCCGACGCGGCCAGCGCGCGGGCGAACAGCGTGCGCGCGTCGGCGCCGTCGCCGAGCGCGAACGCGGCGGAGCGCGCGCGCGCCGACGGCTTGAAGCGCAGTCCCCTGGCGAACCGCACGACGACAAGAGCGAGGAACACGAGCAGCGCGATGAGGACCACGAGCCCGATCACCGTGGTGAGCGCCTTGTTGCCGAGCAGATGATCGAGCGGGGCCGTCAGCCGCCGCCACAGCTCGTTCAACGCGTCGCCGAGCAAGTCCAGCCACGATTTGTCGCCCGGCTTCTGCGGCGCGAGCTGAAAGTGCCGGTCGGCGAGAATGCGCTGCACGACCGCGCGCGGATCGCCGTGCGGCCAGCCCGCGATCATTGCCGGATCGGCGGCGGCTCCGCGGCGATGATGTCGAAGCCCTCCCGCCGGACGCGCACGTCGACCGCGAAGACGACCACGAACGCGGCGACGATCCCCTCGAGCAGCACGCTGCCGACGCCGAGGACCGCGAAATAGAGCACGTCGACGTGCGTGATCGCCGTCAGCGTCACGGCGACCGCGATCAGGGGCAGCGAGCCGACCTCGCTGACGACGAACACCACGAGCCCGCCGACGATCGTGCGCACCCGCGTCCCGCGCGCGAACCCGCGCCGCAGTGCAATTCCGATCGCTTCGATGGGGTTCGCCGTCTCGGTGACCACCGCCACCGCGGCGAGCTCGTACATCATGAACACCCACGACAAGACGACGGCGAACGCCGAAATCACGATCAAGCCGCCGACGACGCCGACGGCGACCGCCGCGATGAATTGATTGAAGCCGGCGAGCACGCCGAGAAGAATGACGACGAGCAAATACGCAATGAGCAGTGGGATGACGGTGACGCCGCCGAGCACGAGGAACACCAGCGCCACGACCACCTGCGGCAGCCAGCGCTGGAACCCGACGCGGTACGCATGTCCGAACGTGATGCGCGAACCGGCATACGCCGTTGCGATGAGCGAGATGATCGCGCTCCACATCAGCAGCCGCCCGACGCTGCTGACCGCGAACAGCATGAACGTCAGCGCGTTCGAGCCGCCGTCGCGGGAGAGCGCTGCCGCCGCGGCCTCCTGGGCGCCGCGATTGCCCGCCGACGAGAACACGCGCCCGAGATCGGTGAAGACCTGGCCCGACTTCGGCGCGATGAGCGCCTGAAGGACGACGACCGGGACGATGACGACCGCCAAAACGGTGACGATCGGCACGAACTCGCGCACGAAGAGCGTGACCGCACGGTCGAGCAGCTCGCCCGCGCCCAACGGGCGCAATTCCGTCTGCCGGAGTTCCGTGTTCTGCACGCCGCGGGAGCGTTCGCGCGCGCGCGGCGCGAATCCCGGGAGATGGACGTCGGTCGGATCGCCGGGCTTTGGCGCTACCCTATCAAGAGCCTCAAGGCCGAGCCGCTCCAGCGTGCCACCGTGCTCGCCGACGGCCTGGAAGGCGATCGTACGGCCGCGCTCGTCGTCGAGAGCCCGACGCACGCGCGCGCCGGCAAGCCGTACCGCGGCAAGGAATCGGCGTATCTTCACCTCACGGCCGATCCGGTCACGGCCGCGTCGTATGCCGCGGACGCCAACGTGCTGGTCACGCTCGACCGCGCGCAGCCGCGCTGGTTCGACGCCGGCCCGGTATCGGTGCTGCTCGACCTGTGGGTGCGCGACGTGGAAGCGCTCGTCGGTGAGCCGCTCGACCCGTTACGCTGGCGGCCGAACCTCTACGTCACGGCCGTGCCCGGCTTCGCCAAGCGCGAGGCCGACCTGGTCGGCTCCGCACTGCGCGCGGGCGGCGTCGTCCTACGCGTCGTCGCCACGATCGGCCGCTGCATCACGCCGACCTACGACGTTGCGAGCGGCGATGCGCTGCCGCTGTTGCTCGAAGCCGTCGCGACGCAGCGCGCCAACGTCGTCGGCGTGTACTGCGAAGTCGAGGTGCCGGGCGACGTCGCGCTGGGCGACGTCGTCGCGCCCGTGCGCGGTCATAGCGACCGGCGGCCTTGAATCGCGCGCGCGAGCGTGTTCTCGTCGGCGTAGTCGAGGTCGCCGCCGATCGGTAAGCCGTACGCGAGCCGCGTCACGTTGACGCCGCTCGGTGCGAGCAGCCGCGAAAGGTACAGCGCGGTGGCTTCGCCTTCGGCGTTGGGGTTCGTCGCCACGACGACCTCGCCGGGCGAGTCGGTCGCGACGCGATCGACCAGCTCGCGCACGCGCAGCTGCGACGGACCGATCCCGTCCATCGGCGAGATCAGCCCGCCGAGCACGTGATAGCGCCCGTTGTACGCCGACGTGCGCTCGATCGCGAACAGATCTTTGGCGTCCGCGACGACGCAGATCATCGACGCGTCACGCTGCGGGTCCGCGCACACCGGGCACGGGTCGTGCTCGGTGATCGAGAAGCAGCGCGAGCACAGCCGCACGCGCTCCTTCAGCGCGACGATCGCGTCCGCGAGCGCATCGGCATCGCCGCGCGGCCGGTTGAGCAGATGGAACACGAGGCGCGCTGCCGTCTTCGGACCGATCGTCGGCAACTTGCTGAACTCGTTGATGAGCGCCTGAACCGGTCCCGCGATGCTGGTAGAAATCGCCGCCTCACATGCCGGGGATCTTGAGGCCGCCCGTGACCGCGGCCATGCGCTTCGCCGCGAACTCCTCGGCCTTCGCGCGCGCGTCGTTGTACGCCGCGACGATCAAGTCTTCGAGCGTCTCGACGTCGTCCGGATCGACCGCGCTCTTGTCGAGCGCGATTTTGGTCATGCGGAAGTCGCCGGTCATGGTGATCTTCACCATAGCGCCGCCGGCGGCGCCGTCGACCGTCGCGCTCTGGATCTCTTCCTGAGCCTTCGCCATGTCTTGCTGCATCTTGCGCAACTGGTTCATCATTTGCGGATTCAATCGGTCCTCGTCATTCAAGAGAGCTTTTCGAGCGCATAGCGCATGAGATCGTCGGAGCCTTCGCCGCGACCGTGCTCGCCGCCGGTGTCGGGCGCGCCGCCCGGGTCGGGCGGCGGCGCGCCCGCGCCGAGCACGATGCGAAGGTCGAGGTTGCGCCCGGTGACCTCGGCGATCGCCTTCTTCACCGTCGGCGCGTCGCGCCGGAGCACCTCGCCGGCCGGCGGATCCGGAACGCGCAGCGTGAGCACGTCGCCGTCGAGCGCAGCGACGGTCGCGCGCGAGAGACCGGCCCGCAGCGAGCCTTTTTCGCCCTCCGCACGCATGCGAATGCTCTGCCACAACGACCGGATCTTCGTCAGCGTGAGATCCTTCGCCGCGACCGCGGGCACAGGCGCCTCACCGCGCGGTTCGGCCGTAACGACGGCGGCCTCGGTGCGCGCGGGTGTGGGAACCGGCGCGCGTTGCACCGGCGTCTCGCCGCCTTCGAGCGCGGCGAGCCGCACCGCGAGCGCGTCGAGCGTCGCGTCCTCGCCTTGCAGCACGAAGCGCAGCATCGCGCTCTCCAGCTCGAGGCGCGCGTTGCCGGAGCCGCGCGCGGCGGCCAGCGCGTCGGCGAGCAGCCGCAGCGCGCGCACCAAGCGTCCCTGCGGCGTTGCGGAAGCCCGCTCGCGCGCGATGCGCGCGTCGTCCTCGGCGAGGTCGCGCGCCAGCAGCTCCGGGTTGACGCGCGCGACGAGCAGGTGGCGAAACTCCGCGATCGTCGCGCGAATCAAGCCGCTCATGTCGGCGCCGGCGTCCGACGCCTCGTCGATGATGCGCAGCGACTCGGCGGCGTCGCCGTCGAGCGTCACGTCGCGCAGCGCGCGCGCGAACGCACGTCCGGTCTGGCCGAACGCCGCTTCGACCGTGCTCGCGTCGACAGCACCTCCGGCAAACGACGACACCTGCTCGAGCATCGTGAGCGCGTCGCGCAAGCCGCCGTCGGCGCGGTACGCGATCGCGCCGAGCGCGGCGTCGTCGATCGGAATGCCTTCGGCGTCGGCGATCTCGCGCATCCGCGCGATCATCGTCGGGATCGCGATGCGCCGGAAGGCGTAGCGCTGACAGCGCGAGAGGATCGTGGGCGGCAGCGACTCCGGCGCCGTCGTGGCGAGCACGAACACGGCCCAGTCCGGCGGCTCTTCCAGCGTTTTCAAAAACGCGTTGGCGCCCTCTTTGGTGAGCATGTGCGCTTCGTCGATGATGTACACTTTTTTGCGCATCGCCGCCGGCGCGAACTTCACGGCGTCGCGCAGCGCGCGGATCTCGTCGATCCCGCGGTTCGACGCCGCGTCGATCTCGAGCACGTCGAGCGCGGTGCCGTCGAGGATCGCGACGCAGTTCTCGCACGTGTTGTCGGGCGTCGCCGTCGGCCCGTTCACGCACTCGATGCAGCGCGCGAGAATCTTCGCGGCCGACGTCTTGCCCGAGCCGCGCGGTCCGGAGAACAGGTACGCGTGCGCGAGACGGCCTGTCTCGAGCGCGGTCGTGAGCGTCTTGACCACCGCGTCCTGCCCGACCAGGTCGGCGAACGTCCGGGGCCGCCAGGTTCGGTAGAGCGACACGATCTGAGATTCTCTTCCCCTGTCATCCTGAGCCTGTCGAAGGGCCGCATCCGCAGCCGGCCGAGGTAACAGGAACCCGCCATCGGTTCACGGCGTTTTAAGAGGTACCGGGTAGGGTACCCGAAGTGCACCGGCTTTGAACGCCCGTGACGCCCGCTTTCCAAGCGAGGCGTCGCCTGTCGTCCCCGCCAGGTGCGGCAACCGGAGAGGAACGATGGAGACCACGGTCGATCTGCGCGGAGCGCTGCGCGAGAAGTTCGGTTACGGGCATTTCAACCCCGGTCAGGAAGAGGTCATCAACCGCATCCTGGACGGTGAGGATACGCTCGCGATCCTCGCAACCGGCGCCGGCAAATCGCTGTGCTATCAGCTCCCCGCGCTGCTCGTCGAGGGTACGACGATCGTCGTTTCACCGCTGATCGCGCTGATGAAAGATCAGCTCGACATGCTCTCCGAGCGCGGCATCACGGCGACCGCGGCGCTGAACTCGACGCTCTCCGAAGACCAGGAGCACGCGGCGATGGCGCGCATCGCGTCGGGCCAGCTCAAGATCGTCTTCGTCACGCCGGAGAAGCTCGAAGACGACACGTTCGTCAGCATTTTGCAGAAGCTCGCCATCCCGTTGTTCGTCGTCGACGAAGCGCACTGCATCTCGCAGTGGGGACACGACTTCCGGCCGGCCTACCTCAACCTGGGCAAGGTGATCGGCCAGCTGCGCCACCCGACGGTGCTCGCCCTGACCGCCACGGCAACGCCGGCGGTGCGCGAAGACATCCTCATCCAGCTCGGCATCCCCAACGTCAAGCCGATCGTCAAAGGCTTCGACCGCCCGAATTTACAGTACGTCGTGAAACGCGCCGAAAGCGAAGCCGGAAAGCTCAAGCAGCTCAAGGAGCTGTTCGAAAAAGGCGAGCTCGAACAAACCGGGATCGTCTACACCGCGACGATCAAGAACGCGCTCGAAGTGCAGAAGTACTTGCACGACGAGTTGGGCCTGCCGGCCGCCGTGTACCATTCGAAGCTGCAGAAGCACGATCGCACGGCAGTGCACGAGCTGTTCATGCAGGAAGCGATTCGCGCCGTCGTCGCGACCAATGCGTTCGGCCTAGGCATCGACAAGCCGAACATCCGCTTCGTCGTGCACTACGATCTGCCGGGCAGCGTGGAAGCGTACACGCAAGAGGCGGGCCGCGCCGGCCGCGACGGCGATCCGTCCAAGTGCGTGCTGATCTACCGCATGAGCGACACGCGCGTGCAGAACTATTTTCTGACCGGTAAATACCCGGACGTCGAAGAAGTGCAGAAAGTGTTCGGCACGCTCGAGATCTTCGGCGCGCAAGAAGGCGGCGTGAGCCTCACCGACCTGCGCAAGATCACGCAGCTCCCGCTCACCAAACTGAAAGTGATCATCGCGCTGCTGAAAAAGAGCGGCTTCATCGAGAACGCGATGCGCGGCAAGTACGTGCTCACCGACGCGGCGCGCGAGCAGCGCGAGATGGTCCTCAACCTCGCCAACTACGAGACCAAGAAGAAGTACGACCAGTCGAAGCTGGCGATGATGCTGCAGTACGCCGAGACCACCGGCTGCCGCCGCCGCTTCATTCTTAATTACTTCGGTGAGGACTACGACGCCGAGGCCTGCGGCGCGTGCGACAACTGCCTGCAGGGCCACCGCGTCCTCACCTCCTCCGGCTATCGGATAGCAGACGTGGTCTACCATGCGAAGTTCGGACAAGGCACGGTCGAGCGCGCCGAGAAGGACCTGGTCACCGTGCTGTTCCCGAACGTCGGTTACAAGACGCTCCTGGCATCGGCCGTGTCGCGGGAACCGGCCGCGCAGAAGATCGCCTGACGTCTCTCACCCCCGATAAGGAGTCACTTGCGACGCGTCCTCGCGCCGTTAACTAGCCTCGCGGCCGTCTGCGCCCTCGCACTCGCCGCGGCGGCGCAAGTGAATCCCCCTGTACCGCCGCCGGGCCCGGTCAACCCGCCCGGCAGCATCGCGACGCCGGTCCCCGGCACGCCCTCCCCGGCCCCTACGGACACCCCGGGCGCCCCGGGAACGTTCACGCCCGCACCAACGGCCTCGCCGACACAACCTCCGATCATCGTCGAGCCGCCGCAGATCAGCGTCGAACCGGGCAAGACGGTCGCGGCGCGCGTGAACAGTTCGCTGGGAACCCTGGCCGGGACCGTCGCCGACCCGGCGGTCGCGACGGTGATCGTCGACCCGGCGCAACGCATCCTGTACGTCACCGGCCTCAAGGTCGGCAGCACCACCGCCACCGTGACCGATTCGCGCGGCGTCACGCGCGACGTCCCGATCCGCGTCGCCTACGCCGCGGGCACCGTCGCCGACGAGACGTCGCTGCGCGTCACGGGCAACCCGACATCGGCGGACTATTTGCGCGAAGCGATCGCACTCGCGGTCACGCGCGCCGCCACCCTGCGCTCGGGCGCGTCGATCAACGTCCCGCTCGAAACGATCCCCGTCCGCGGCAACTTGAAGATCGACGACCGCACCGAGCTCGACGTCCCATCCCAAATCGCGGGCAACGGCTACCTACCGGTCAACGGCACCACCCATGTGATCGTCGAGAACACGGCGCTGCCGTCGATCCAGCCGGCCCGCCTGCTGGTAAGCGACTATCCGGAGCGCCTCACCGCGAACGGCGTCCTGTTCACGGCCCGCCTCGACCGCACGCAGGCGCAGCGGTTCCTGTACTACCACTTCAACCCCGCCACCGAACCGGCGCGCCGCCTCCTGCTCAAAGCGCGCAACGCATCCACCGCGCCGGCAACCGTGCAGATGATCGACGGCAGCGCCGGCCCAGGCACCAACGAGATGGAGGTGGGCCATCTCTCCACCAAACGGTTCCTCGTGCGCGAAGCACGCAACGAAGGCCAAGTGATGACGATCGCGCCGGGCGCAACGATGAACCTCGTCGACCACCCACTGCCGCCGGCAAACGTCATCAGCGCAATTCTGCAGCTGCGCTTGGTCAGCGGCGACCCGCTCGACCTCACGTTGGTCGCCCAAGACGCGCTGGCGCCGACCGACCAATCGATCGACACGGTCCAGCTCCTCGCCGGCGGCGCCCCGCATGCGCGCGGCGTCTACCCCGTACCGACGTTCTTCTTCGAGCGCACGTACGACGTCGACGGAGAGGATCTCGACATCCCGATCGGCCAGCTCCCGCTCCCCAACCTGCGCGAAGGCGAAGCGCTCAGCGGCGACTACGGCGTCGAGCAATCGATGAACGTCGTCATCGTCAACATGACGCGCGGCCCGCGCGCGATCGCACTCTACGCAAACCCGCGCGGAGGCCGCGCAACGGGCACGTTCCTGATAAACGGCACGCTGGTACAAGCGCACGCGCTCGCGGCCTTCTCGCGCTTCAAGATCTGGCAAGAGACGATCAACGCCGGCACGTTCCGCCGCATCCGCATCGTCACGATGCCCGAAGGCGGATCATCGTATCCATTGCGGCTTACGTTCGCGCAGGATGACGGCAGCGTCGGGCCCGGAGCTCCTGGGTCGCCGATTTACTAGGATCGTGGCTTGGGCGTCGGGAGCCACAGTGATGCGGCGGGGACGTTCCCTCCAGCGCATCCTGCGCTTCCGGTCACTCGGTGCTCCGTTCGCTCCCGCCCTCCGGGCTCCGCGAACTCCGCAACGCCCCGCCGCACCACCGTGGCTCCCGCCGCCCTGGCCACGATCGCATTTTAAGAGCGCGCGACGCGGTAATAGATCGCATGCATCTGCGAAGCAGCGGTCGCCCACGAAAATCGTTCGATCGCGCGTGGGCGAATTTCATCGGCACCGTGCTGCGCGGCGTCGACGTCCGCCAGCAGCGCGCCGATTGCGGCGATCCACGCACTGATGTCGTCCGCGGTGATGAGCGGGACGTCGACGCCTGCGACTTCGATCAGCGAGGATGAGCGGGCGGCAATGGCCGGAAGACCGGCGCACATTGCCTCGGCAAGCGCGTACCCGAAGCCCTCGTACTTGGACGGAATGAGCGCGCACGTCGCACGCGCGTAGAGCTCGTCGAGTTGCTCGCGCTCGACGTAGCCGCGCAGCTCGATGCGATCGGTGACGTTCAGCTCGGCGGCTCTTGCGCGAACCGCTTCGGCGTACGGGGTCGGTGGGCCGACCGCGATGATTCGAAGCGTCGGCAGCGACGGCAGTGCCTCGATGAGGACGAGCAGATTTTTGCGCGCTTCCACCGTGCCGACGACCAACGCGAACGGGGACGGGTCGAGCGTGCGGTCGACGTGCGCGAAGCGTGCGTCCACGCCGGGGTGCACGACGTCGATGTTTGCCGATGGGTCGATCAGCTCGTGGTATTCGTTTGCGCTGAACGTCGAGTCGCAGATGATTGCCGCGGCGTGTTTGTACGCGCGGGCTTGCAGTTTGCCGAAGTAGGTGCGGGCGTATGCGCGTGTGTGGGCTTGGACGCGGTGCCAGGCTAGGTCGTGGACCGTCACGATCGTCGGGAGCGTGCGGATGAACGGCATCGTGCCCGCGGTTGCGTGCAGGAGCGTGGCGCCGCTGCGGGCTGCTTGCAGCGGCAGCAGCACTTGGTCCCACAGCACGCGGCGGTCGAAGCGCCAAGGGTCGAGCCATGGCGCGGAGAGTGGGCGGACGTCGACGTTTTCGTTGCGCAGTGCTTGCGCGAGGTCGCGCTGGTAGATGCCGATGCCCGTTGCGGTGCCGACGGCGAGTTGCGTGTCGAGCGCGACGATCACCCGCAAGTGACGCGCAGCAGTCACTTCGTGCAGCGTTTGAGCGCCGCGCCGACCAGCGGTGCGTCGACGGGGTCGGCCGCAGGTGCGGTCGTCATTGCGGCGCGCAGTGCGCGCGCGCGGGCCAAGTTGTCGCGAGCGCGCGCGCAGTCGTGCGCCGCCGCGGCGGTCCAGGCGAGGCCGGCGAAGGCGTCCGCGCTGTTCGGGACCACGTCGGCGGCGTGCGCGTACCAGCGCGCCGACGCGCCGACGTCGCCGTTTGCCAGCGACTGGAAGCCGGCGGCGAGGAGGTACGTCTCTTCGTTCGGCGCCAGGGCGAGGGCGCGTTCGTACGACGTTTCCGCTTTGCGCCAGTATTTCGCACGTTGCGCCGGATTGCGGTAGCCGGCTGCGGCTTGTAGTTGGCCCAGTCGCCACCAGGCTTCGCCGCGGACTTCGCCGGCGCCGGCGTCGTCCTGATGCGCCGCGAGCAAGAGCGCCTGGTCGGCGAGCGCGCGATCGGGCTGCGTCGCCGCCAGCGCGTCGATCAGCGCTTGCGCGCGCACGACGTCGCCGGCGCGCACGTACTGCTGCAGGGCCGTGTCGCGGTCGCCGCGCGCCTCCGCGATGCGGCCGCGAACGTCGGCGCTCTCCGCGTCGTTCGGCAGCGTAGCGGCGAGGCGTTCCGCGGTGGCGAGATCGCCGTCGTGCACGGCGGCCTCGGCGCGCGCTCGAGCACCTCCGAGCAGCGGGCGGAACAGGCCGGGGACGCGGTCGTGCAGCGCGGCCGGAAGCGACGGGCGCACGGCGAGGTCGCCATACGCCGCGGACGATGCGAGCTGCACCGCACCGAGCAGCGCTGCGAGCGCGAGCCCAGCCATCACGACGACCGTTCGGATCACGACGAACCCCTACAACGAGAACGCCCCGAGACCTCGCGGCCTCAGGGCATCCTCACCGAAGTGGGCGGATCAAGCCGTATTATCTAAAACCGGATCGAGAAGTTCAGGTCTTCGCGGTTCTGGTTGAAGTTGTACGTCGGGATCACGGCGTCGGTGTACTTCTGGTTGCGGAAGAGCACGCCGATCGAGCTCGTCGTCTTGGGGATGTTGTAGATGAGCGTCGCGTCGTACATGTCCTTGCGCTGCGAGATGTTCTGACCGATCGTCGTTCCGTAGGCGCCGTGGTAGGTCTGCGTGTTGTACGCGACGCCGAAGTTGAGGTCGCGCGTCACGGGCAGCGTCAGGCCGGCCGCCAGCGTCGTGTGGAATTCGTCGACGTAGTTCGGGTAGAACAGCACCGGCGTGTTTCCGGGGATCGAGAGGTAGGCGTTGAGCGCCGCAGCCGAGCTGGCGTCCGGACCACCCGCGGTGACGCTGAACGGCACGTAGCTGTAGGCCGTGCTGTCGCGGCGGTACAGGTGCTCGACGGAGCCGGTCAGATTGACCGCCGCCTTGGTGTTGAAGACCGGCACGCCGAACTGCAGACCGCCTTCGATCTTGTCGAACTTCAGCCGCAGGTTCGAGGCGAAACCCGGACCGTAAGCGAGCTGGCCGTAGCCGTTGGGCACCATCTCCTGGAGGTGCTGCCCGAGGAAGCGCGCGTTGAGCGTGGTGTCGCCCATGCTGATCGGCGCGGTGACGTTCGCCGTGAACCCTTGCGAGTTGGGTGCGAACGCGCTGAAGAACTGCGGGCCGCTCGCCACGAACGGGTTGAACACCGGATAGATGTACGTGAGGTTGGCGTTATTTTTGGTGCACGCGGCCCCCGCGCAAGCCGGCGAGATCGTCGTGTCGAACGTCGTGTTGATCGCGAGGTTGTTGCCGAAGCCGAAGAACTGCGGGAAGAAGTTGCCGCGCCAGAACTGGAACGTGGACGGTGCCGGGCCGAAGTAGCGCAGCGGTCCGCCGTCGAGGAAGTTCGGGCCGACGGCCTGGTACTGCACGGTGGCCGTCGCGGTGGAGAGCTTGAGCCGCAGGCCGACGACGAGCGCGCTGTCGGTGATGGCCGGCGTGTTGTAGAAGTCCGGCGTGTACTTGCTGTACGCGCCTTCGCCGAACAGCACGGGATGCTGCGTGCGGTCGCTGCCCAGCGTGATGAACGACAGCGGCAGCTGTGCGTCCAGGCCGAACACCGTGTCGCTGACGGCGCCGTATCCGTTACCGGCCGCGTTGCCGTTGGGCGCCGACTGGTAGAAGTTGGCGAACTGCGAGTTGCTGACGTCGGCGAAGTCGAAGATGCGGCTGACGGAGAGCCCGATCTCGGCGCCCGGCAGACCCTTGATCTTCTGGTTGATGCGCGCGTTGAAGTGGTAGCGCTGGAACTGGTCGTTGTTGTTGTACGTCAGCCGCACGTACGTGATCTGCACGATCGAGCCGACCGGCAGCGGTGACGTGAACACGACCTGGTTGGTCGCGTCGATGTAGTACCACGCGCCGCCGCCGATCGGACAGCCGGCACCGCCGGGCGTGAGCGCTGCCGACGAGCATGGCGTGCCGTTGACGGCCGAGATGTACACCGTGCCGATGACCGCCTTCGTGCTCAAGTAGACCGACGCGATCGGGCCGGCAGCGGCGGTGAACGTGTCGGTGCGCGACGCGCCTGCGGCCGAGTTCGGCGCGCCCGGCTGGAAATAGCTCGTCTGCGGGCGGGTGACGATGAAGAAGTAGTTGTTGTTCGCGAACTCGCCCGTCGGATCGGCGACGCCGGTCAGCGTGTTGATCATCGACTGGTCGAGGCGCGTCCACGAGAACTGGAACTCGGTGAGCCCGTTGAGGACGCCGCCGATTTCGAAGCCCTTCTCGTAGGGCTGAACCGGGTTCTCGTAGCCGGGACCTTGCTGGGTCGCGTCGGGCGCGCGATAGGTGAGTCCGACGCGCGACGACTTGAGGTTGTCGAGCTGGCCGTCGCGGAAGTACACGTTCGTCAGCGCGCCGGATCTGGCGATGTTCACCACCACGTCGGGCTGGATCGAGTACTTCGCCTGCGGCGTGAACTCGCCGCCGTACTGATAGTTGATGATGTGGATCGGCAGCGAGACCGTGAGGTTCTCGTTGATCGTGTACGTGAAGTTCAGCTTGTCGTCGAACCGGATCAGGTTGCCGGCGCCGGCCTGCTCCAGCGGGCTGTTGTTGGCCGGGCTGGTCAGGAACACGTTGACAAATGGATCGATGGCGACGCCGGTGATGTTGCCCGTGGCGTGGTTGATCGTCTGCGGGACGGTGTAGCGCTGTCGGTACGAGTTGTTGTCGAGGATCGCGCCGTGCAGCTGGATCGACTGGGCGAACTTCGTGCGCTTGTCGAGCGCGTCGAGCGCGTCCTCGAGGTTGGTCACGCGCACGCCGAGCGAGTCCAGCTCGTCCTTGAGCGCGTCGATGAGCTTCTGTAGCTTGTCGAGATCGGCTTTCGAGGCGTACCCGGCGCCATTGGCTTGCAGCTTCGCGATGACGCGTGCGACGAGCACCGCCATCTCGTAGCGCGTCAACGGGCGATCGCCCTTGAACTTACCGTCGGGATACCCCTCGACCAAACCGTCGGCCGCGAGCGACTGGATCGCTTGATACGCCCAGTGGTTCGCCGGCACGTCCGAGAACGGCGTAGCCGAGGCGCCCTGACCCAACGCCAAGAGCGAGCCGATTGCAAAGCCCGCTGCGAGGACGAGGGTAGCGAGACGCTTCATCGTTTCCTCCGAGAAAGGTGGGACAAGCTGTTCCGCCCGTGCGTGCCGCGTCCCCGTCGGAATGGGTTTCCGTGTTGCCCCGAACCGGCGAGAAGAACCCGTCTCGGTGCTGACCGCGGCGGGCACGACGACGACGCGCCCGATACGGAACGCATGCCGAAGTCGCTATACCGAAGCGAGCGTCGGGACTCCTGCCCCGATTAAGAAGCCTTGAGGAACCGTTCTGCGATGAGGAGGGCCGCGTAGTCGTCGATCGGGCGGTCGGGCAGCAGCATCCCGCGCGGGACGATCCGGCGCCAGCCGCGCGGCGGGTGGTCCACGAAGAAGCGGGCCCGGGCCAGCAGGCTGGTCTCGCGCTCGTCCACCAGCTCGACGGCGACGCCCAGCGACCGCACGACGTCGGCCACCACGGCGGCGTTCGTGCCGCGCCCGATCGCGGCCAGCGCGACCGGCGTCGCGGCGACGACCTCCCGCAGCCGCTCGGCGAGCGTCTCGATCGGGACGATGCCCAGCGCCAGCGGCACGGTGTCGATGCCGGTCACCACGGCGTAGCCGCACTTACGTGTGCCGGGGTCCAGGCCGAGCACCGTCATCGCGGCACCAGCGAGTAGTCGAGCAGGATGCCGCCGGAGTGCGGGTACATGTCCAGCCCCGCTTTGGCGACCAGCCGGTAGTGGCCGCGCAGCCGCCCGAGCTGGTTGAGGATCTCCTGGACGTTGTTGCTCGGGGCCGGGTTGAGCGCGAAGACGGCCGGCATGCCGCGCCGTTCCATCTCGGCGATGGCGGCCGCGGTCAGCCGCTGGAGCGGCACGACGAGGCCGTCCGCCAGCTGCCCGCCCTGCACGTCGACGGACGCCAAGGTGTCGCCGGCCGCGGCGACGCGGATGTCGGCGTACGGCTGGAGCGTGAACGACACGACGTCGCCCTTGAACAAATTCTGCCCGATCAGCGGCAAGAACAGCACCGGTGCGTCGGCCGGGAGGCTGTCGCGATCTTTCGCCAGCTGTTGCCGCAGCAGTGCTTGAATCTCCGGGTCGCTCGACGTCTTGCGGTAGGGCTTCAGATCGTACGGGGCGTGCGCGAACTGCGCGTTCGCCGTGCGAACCGTGTTGTCGAAGAAGCTGGACAGCTGCGTCAGCACCACGGCGTCGGGCTGCGACAGCCGCGTCGTCAGCCCGATGGTGCCGATCGGGTACCCGATCGACACGACGAATTGCCGGTCGCGCGTCGAGTCCAGTTCACGCTGCGTCGCGATCGCGCGCGCTTGGAGGTCGTTGATGCGCGCGTTGATCTGGCCGAGCCGGAAGAACGCGGTGCGGACTTGCTGCGATCCGATCAGCGCGACGGACGTGACCGACAGCGCGATCAGCATCCCCGTCGCAATCGCGACGATCGTGGACGTGTACTTCGGGCGCAGCCCGAACAGCGTGAGCCGCTTGCGCCCCACCTGATGGCCGACCCGGTCCCCGATGTACGCGATGCCGCCGGCGACGATGGTGATCGCGATGACCAGCGCGATACCTGACACGTTCGCGATCACGCTAGACTCGCGATGCGCGCCGCAGCAGCGTCGCGCCGATGATGGTGAACAGCAAATTCGGCGTCCACGCGGCGGGCCCGGCGAGACCGGTCGCGGAGCCGATGCTCAGGAAGATCGTCGAGATCACGTAGTACACGAACACGATCGCGACCGCGAGGCCGAAGCCCAGCCCCGTCCCGCCGCCGCGCACCGGGCGCAGCCCGAACGGAACGGCGATGAGCGTGAAGACGAACGCCGCGAACGGCCGCGCCAGCTTCCCTGCGTAGGTCGCTTCGAACGAGCGGACCTGTTGCGGCGTCAGCTGCCCGGACTCCAGCCGCGCCTGGATCTCCGCGCGCGACAGCTGTTCGGGATCGTTGATCTGCAACGACTGTTTCGCGATCTGGTTCGGGCGCGCGCCGATGTCGATGTCGAGCCCGAGCGGTGCGGTCAGCTTCGACTCGTCGCCGTTGGGATAGTAGTGATATTGCGTCGCGTTTTCGAAGTGCCACGTCGGCGCCACGTAACGCGCACGGTCGGCCACGATGAGATCCTGCAGCTCCGTATGCGCATCATAGCGCAGCAAGGTGACCTTCAGCAGCGTTTGCGTCGGAACGTCGAGCGCCGCGGCGATCGTCACCTGCTTGCCCCCGCCCGGAAGCGGCGAGACGGCCTGCAGGCTCGACGATGTCGCGGACGTCGCGTGCTCGATCGCCTGCTGCTTCACGAACGCCGCCTTGTCGTTGGCGAACGGCACGAAATTCTCTTGGACCGCAAGCGCGAGGAGCGACACGACGAAGCCGACGATCAGCAGCGGCGCGACGATGCGCGCGAGCGAGATGCCGCCGGCTTTGAACGCCGTCACCTCGCTGTCGCCCGAAAGCCGCTGCATCGCGAGCAGCGTGCCCAGCAGCATCGCCATCGGGATCACGAGCAGAAGAAACTGCGGCATGTCCCAGAGGAAATACTCGACCGCGGCCCACAGCGGCGCGTGCTCTTCGGTGACCAGCCGGCCGATCGCGAGGATCTGCGTCGCGACGAAGATCAGCGTGAACGCCGAGAGCCCGAACATGAACGGCCCGCCGAGCTCCGCGACGAGATAGCGGTCCATGATCGTCGGCGCCAGCGGCGCGCGCGGCGCGGTGTGCCCCAGCCGCCGAGCGTCGGTCACAGGCGAAAGCTCTCGCCGAGGTAGAACTTGCGCGCGACCGGCGAGTCCAGCACGTCTTGGGCGGTTCCGCTGACCTCGATCTTGCCGTCGTTGAGAATGTACGCGCGGTCGACGATGGCGAGCGTCTCGCGCACCTGATGGTCGGTGATCAGCACGCCCAAACCGCGGTCGCGCAGCTGGCGGATCATCGCCTGGATGTCCGCGACGGCGATCGGGTCGATCCCGGTGAACGGCTCGTCGAGCAGCAAAAAGGCGGGCTCGGTTGCGATCGCGCGTGCGATCTCGACGCGCCGCCGCTCGCCGCCCGAGAGCGAGTCGCCCCGCGCGTCGACGAACTGCGACAGCCCGAACTCCGCGAGCAGCTCCGGCAGCCGGCGCTCGCGCTCTGCACTCGGCACGCCGTTCATCTCCCAGATCAGCCGCAGGTTGTCGCCGACGGAGAGCTTGCGGAAGATGGAGTTCTCCTGCGCGAGGTAGCCGATGCCGGCGCGGGCGCGCTCGTGCATCGGCGCGCCGGTGATCTCGCGCGCTTGGCCGTCGCGCTCGAGCACGACGGTGCCGCCGTCGGGCCGGATCAGCCCGACCACCATGTAGAACGTCGTCGTCTTGCCGGCGCCGTTGGGCCCGAGCAGACCGACGACCTCGCCGCGGCGCACCTCGGCACTGACGCCTTTGACGACCGTGCGGCGGGCATAGCGCTTGACGAGCTCGCGCATCACGATGCGGTCGGTCACGTGCGGTTCCCCGACGTCACACGCGCGTCGTGCAGCCGCACGTCCCCGTCGAGATGGTCGCCGTCGAGCTGCTCGCCGTTGGGGCCGGTCACCGTGACGTGGCCCTCGCCGTGGAAGCGTTCGGTGCCGGCGTCGTACCGGAGGGTGTCACAGGTCAGAACGGCTCCCTCCGCGGTTCGTGCATGCACACCACCGGTCATAAGGACACTCTTGTCGCGTTGTTTCACCGTCGCCTTCGGCGCCTCGGCGATCGTGACCGCGCCGGACCGGTCGACGAACGTGATGTGCGCCTCCTGCAGCACGGCGCTGCCGTCCGCGGAGCCGGCGATGTCGCCCTCGAACGCGGTCGAGCGAATCACGTAGATGCGCCGGCCTTTTTTGGTCCCGGTGAGCACCGACGGATTGTCCTTCGTGCCGAAACCGTGGACGTGCACCGGAAGCGGCGTCGGCGTGGCCGGCCCCGGCGCCGCCGAACCACTCGAGCTCGGCGCACCGTGCGGTCCGCAGCCCGCCGCGAGAAGCGCGCACGCGCACGCAAGGAGTGCGCACGCACGCAGCACGCCGGCCGCCGGCGCGCCGAGCCTAGTGCGGCGCATCGGCCGTCCCCGCGAGCGCTTCGGTCCGCGCGGCCGCAAGCGCGAGCGGTACGACCTGGAGGCCGAGCGCGAAGAAGATGCTGACCGTATTGATGCTGACGTCGACCAGCAGCGCCAATAGCGCAGCCGCCAGGCTGAAGCTCAGCGCGCGGGTCAACGCCACGGAGCGCCGGGCGTCGTGCAGCACGCGGCGCAGCACGATCGTGAACGAGGCGATGAGCGTCACGATGGCGACGATACCGCCGTCGGCTGCGAACGCAATCGGAAGGGAGTGCGGGTCGAAGGCGACCGCGGTGCGGTTGCCGGGGGCGTCGGGAGGTCGGAGCACGTCGTAGGTCTTCGGGAAGGCGAGCGGTCCGACACCCAGCAGCGGGAACCGTTCGAAGGTGGTCAGGCCGGTACGCCAGGCGACGGCGCGGGCCTCGGTGTCGCGGGGATTGTGGTGGCGGGCACCTGCGGCGGCGTCCACGCCCAGACCGGCGAGCGCGACGACGACCGCCGCCGCGAGCAGGACGCGAGCCCGGGTCAGCAGCGCGTACGCGGCAACCCCGCACACGGCCGAAAACGCGCCCCAGCGTGAGAAGGTCGCGCCCAGCGCGACGAACGCCACCACTGCCGCCGCCGTCGCCAGCCGGTCGCGGCCGCGCGACGTGACCGCGAGCGGCAGCGCGACGCCGAGCGCGATCAGCGCGTAGGCCGCGAGCTCGTTCGGGTTCAGGAACGTCCCGACCGCGCGGCCGTTGTCGTACGCGTAGATCGCGACCGGCCGGTGCGCGACCACCATCGCAAGCGCGAGCAGCGACGCGAGCAGCGCCGACCACAGAAACGTACGCATGCAGAGCCGGACCGTCGCCGCGTCCGCGTCGCGCGCGAGCGCGAGCCCCCCCGCGCCTTGCGCCGTGACCAGGATGCCGAAGCCGATCCCGGTAGGCGGATCGAAGCCCGTGATCGCCGCGAGGATCGTTGCGGCGCCCGGCGCCAGGAAGGCGAACGTGAGCGCATCGCGGCGCCCCGCACGCAGCGCCGCCGGGACGACCGCGGCGAGCGCGGCCACGGCGAGCACCGCGATCGCGGCCGCGGCGCGGACGGGGATCAGCGGCGGGATCGGCGGCGTGGCCGGATCGAGGACGACGAGCGTGCCGTACAGCGGGACGATCGCGAACAGCACGGCGAGCGCGTAGCTCGACGGGCGCATCACGCGGCGCCTGCGAGCACGGCAACGGCCTGCGCGATCGCGCGCGCGCCGCCCGGGCCGCCCATGCGCTCGCGCCCGACGGCGCCCATTCGGGCGCGCCGCACGTCGTCGGCGAGCAGCGCCGCGACCGCATCCGCCGCGCGCGCGGGGTCGCCCGGCACGATCAGCAGCGCGTCGCCGAGCAGCCCCATCTGCCGCTTGCGGTACCACGCGTCGCGCGGCGCGTCGTCGAGCTCGAGCGCGACGACGGGCACGCCTTGCGCGGCGGCGGCTTCGTTGGCGGTGCCGCTCTGTCCGATCGCGACCGTGGCGCCGTTGAGCAGCGCACCCAGCGGGCCGGTCCACGCGCGCAGCCCGCCGCGTTCGAGCGCCGGCGCGAAGCCACGCTCGTCGAGGTTCGGCGCGACCGACAGCACCGCGTCGAGCTCGGCGCCCCGCGCGCGCAGCGCCGCGACCACGTCCGCGATGTGCAGCGCATCGGCGTACGCGCGCTCGCGCGAGCCCGGCAGCAGCGCGAGCCGCAGCGGCGCACGCCACTCGACTTGCTCGCCGGTGGCGAGCAGGTCGACGATCACGTTCCCCGGCGCTTCCGCGCGAAGACCGTGCGCGCGCAGATCGTTCGCCGTCGCCGCGTCGCGCACGAACAGACGCCGCGCCGCGCGCAAAACGATCCGCTCGCCGCGCCCGTAGCGCGCCACGTAGACGCTCTTCGCGGTTCCGACGTACGCGAGCGGCGCGCGGACGACGCGTGCGAGCGCGCACGCGTACACGTCGCCGACGGCGACGACGGCGGCATAGCGGCCGCGCGCCGCGCGCAGAAACCCGATCTGACGTGCGAAGAGACCGAGAAAGCCGGCGCCGAGGTCGCGCGCGAACGCGCGCACGTTGCCCATCGCGACGAGCCCGCCCGACGGCATCGCGCGCTGCGGTCCGACGTCCGGAAAATCGGCACCCCCCAACCGCTCCCCGACCAGGCCGAAGTGCTCGGTGCGCAGGCCCGCCAGCGCGCGCGCTTCCTGCGCGATGCGCGCCGCAATGGCGGCTTCGCCGTGACCGTTCGTAACGAACAGGACGAGCGGAGGCGACGGCGCCTGCGCCGTCACGTCAGCGGCTCGAGCGCGAAGCCGGTGATGTGCGCGCGGCCGGTTGCATCTTTCGCGAGCTCCGTGCGCGACGCGAACGCCCCGTACGGGCCGGCGTGCACGATCGGCACGCCGCCGACCACCTCGGGCGCGGGAAGCGTGTCGTGGCTGTGACCGCCCAAGATCAGGTCGAGCCGCGGAACGCGCTCGGCGAGGAGGCGGTCGTGACGCAGCCCCAGATGCGACAGCGCGATCAGCGTGGTGCCCGGGGGCGTCGCATCGGCTATTCGCTGCGCGACGGCGACCGGATCGAGAAAACGCCAGCCGAAGACGCGCTCGAGGAACGACCCTTGCGGATATTGCACGACGAGCAGGCCGAAGAAGCGCAGCGACCACGGCGCAGCCTGTCCTGAGCTTGCCGAAGGATCGTCGCGCTGCAGCGTCACGTCCGCGCTGAACGGCAGCGCCCGGCCTTTCGTGTCGACGAGGTTCGCGCAGACGAGCGGGTGTCGCATCCGCGCCGCGCGCGCGCGCACCAAACCGAAGATGTAGTGGAACTCGCGATTGCCCATCGCCTGCACGTCGACGTGCGCGGCGTCCAGCTCCGCGATGATCGGCTCGCGGGGATAATACATCGACTGCGAACCGTGCAGCGAGTCGCCGCAATCGACGTAGATGCCGGGGCGCGCCGCCCGCAGCGCGTTGATCGGTGCGGCGATGTGCCGGCGATCGTGCACGTCGCTCGTATGGTAGATGCGCATCAGGTGCTGTCTGCCGCCGACGTCAACACCCAGTCGGCGTTGCGCTGCAGCGCGTCCGGCGGGCCGAGCGCTGCGCGCACGCGCGCGTAGCCTTCGCGCTGTGCCAGCGGGTTCGCGAGAAGCGCGAGCAGCGCGTCCGCGAGCGCCGCCGGCGTCGCCGCACCTTGCAGCAGCTCCGGGACGATGGGCTCGTCGATCACGAGGTTCGGCAGCGTGACGTATTTCCCGCGGTAGACGCGGCGCGCGATCTTCGCTTGCGCCTCGGACAGCACGTACAGCGCAACCGCCGGCGTCTCGATGAGCGCCGCTTCGAGCACCGCCGTGCCGGACGCGATCGCGGCGGCGTCCGCGTCCCCCAGCGCGGCGCGCGCATCGCGCACGATCTCCACCGGCAGCGGCGAGCGGAACGACAGCAGGTGCGCGGCGTGGGCGTGCGCGGCGTCGTCCGCGGCGACCAGCATCGCGCGCACGTCCGGGCGCACCTCGCGCACGCGCGCGAGCGCGTCGAGGAGCCGGGGCGTGTGGCGAGCGATCTCACCCGCGCGGCTCCCCGGCAGCAGCGCGATGACGCCGGCGCCGGGCGGCGGCGCGGGCCGAGGTTCGCGCGCGCCGATCGTCGACACGAGCGGATGTCCGACGTACCCGATCGGGAGCCCCAGCGACCGGTAGAACTCCGCTTGGTGGCGGAAGATCGTCAGCGGATCGCTCAGCGTCGCAACCGCGCGCGCGCGCTTTTTGCTGTCGAGCCACGCGGACGGCGGCGCGTAGTACACGATCGGTTTGGAAAAACCCAGCATGCGCAAGATGCGCGCGAGCCGCAGGTTGAACGCGCCGAAATCGACGAGCACGACGAGGTCCGGCGGATCGCGCCGCAGCGCCCATGCGATGCGCAAACCCGCGCCCACCGTGCGCGGCAGGCGGCGCAGCGCTTCGAACAGGCCCATCGACGCCCAGCCGCGGTTGCGCTGCACGATGCGCACGCCCGCGCGCTCGAGCCGCACGTCGCCGATGCCCTCCGCGTCGACCGCGGCGCGCGTGCGCATCGCACCGACCAGATCCGCCGCGAGCAGCTCGCCCGACGCCTCGCCCGTCGAAAAAAAGACGCGCATGGTGGCGAGCGGCGCCGTTATTTCAGGATCCCGCGCTCGGAGCCGGCTTCCAAGAACGCGAGCAGCGTGCGGCCTTCTTCGGTCGTGACCGTCTCGCGCAGCGCGGTGATCGCCTGCGAGACGTTCTTCTCGGAGTGGTAGATCGTCTTGTACGCGTCTTTGAGCTCGGTGAGCGCTTCGCGCGAGAAACCGGCGCGCCGCAATCCGACCGCGTTGAGGCCGTACACCTCGGGCGGGTTGCCGTCGCACAGAAAGTACGGCGGAAGGTCGCGGCCCAGCTTCGCGTAGCCGCCGACGAACGAGTAGCGCCCGATGCGCACGAACTGGTGCACGCCCGCCATCGCGCCGATGAGCGCGTGGTCCTCGACGACGACGTGGCCGGCGAGCTGCGCGAGGTTCGACATCGTGACGTGGTTGCCGACGCGGCAGTTGTGCGCGACGTGCGTGTATGCGAGCAGCAGACAGTCGTCGCCGACCGCCGTCACGCCGCCGGCGTTCGCGCTGCCGCGGTGGATCGACGCATACTCGCGAATCACCGTGCGCGCGCCGATCGTCGTGTACGAGATTTCGCCTTCTTCGGCTTTGCGGTCTTGCGACGGCGCACCGATCGTGGCGAACGGATGGATGATCGTGTCCTCACCGATCGTCGTATACCCCGTGACGACGACGTGCGCGAGCAGCTTCGCTCGCGCGCCGACCGTCACGTGTTCGCCGACGACGCAGTACGGCCCGATGTCGACCGTCTTGCTGAGGTTGGCGCTGGGATGGACGATCGCGCTGGGATGGATCACAGATGCAGCACCGACGAGTCGTACGCGAACGCCGACGGGTCGACGGAGATCGAGAACGTCAGCTCGGCGCTGACGACCCGCTTGCCCTCGACGCTGGCCTCGACCGCGACCCAGCCGATGTTGAGCTTGTGCTTGATGACGCGCGCCTCCATGTCGAGCCGGTCGCCCGGGACGACGGGGCGGCGGAATTTCGCCTTGTCGATCCCCGCGAGATACGGTACCTTGCGCGCCATGTCGCCGGGTTCGAGGATCGTGGTGCCGCCGAGCTGCGCCAGCGCCTCGATCATGTACACGCCCGGGAACAGCGGGTTGCCGGGGAAGTGGCCGGTCAGCATCGGCTCGTTCGCGGTGACGTTCTTGTAGCCGCGCGCGCGCACCATCGGCTCGAGCTCGGTGATGCGATCGATCAGCAGCATCGGATAACGGTGCGGCAAGATCTTCATGATCTCGCGCACGTCGAGGATCGGCACGGGGGTCGCCTTCCTAACTTGAAGCGGAGACCGCGGTCGACTCGCCGGCTGCGTCGCCGAGAAGCTCGCGCACGGCCATGCAGTGGAGCTTGTGACCGCTCTTGACCGCGATCACCTCGCACTGCGGGTATGCGGCGAGCAGCGCGAAGTCGCCGACGAGATCGAGGATCTTGTGGCGCGCCGGCTCCGTCGGCGAGCGCAGCGGTGCGAGCGGTCCGTCCGGGCCGAACACGACGGCGTTCTCGAGCGTGCCGCCCTGCGCGAGGCCGCGCTTCACCAGCGACTCGAGCTCGTGCAGAAAACCGAAGGTCCGGTTCGGCGCGACCTCGCTGCGATACGTCTCGGGCGTGATCTCCGTGTCGACGTACTGCGAGCCGACGGGCGCCGGGTAGTCGACGATCATCCGCACCCGGAACGACGACGCCGGCGAGACCACGAGCAGCTTGTCGCCGTCGCGAAAGACGCGCGTCTGCGTCGGAATCCAGCGCACGCGCGCAGCGTGGAGCGTGGCCAAGCCGACCGCTTCGATCTTGTCGGCGAACACTTTGGCGCTGCCGTCCTCGACCGGGATCTCGGAGCCGTCGACCGCGATCAGCGCGTTGTCGACGCCGCAGCCCAGCAGCGCCGAGAGCAGGTGCTCGACGGTGGAGACGCGGTGCTCGCCCACGCCGAGGACGGTCGCCCGGACGGTGTCGACCACGTAGTCGGCGCGCGCGGGAAACTCGACCGCATCGTTCACGCGAAAGCGGAGGCCGTGGCCGGCGGGAGCGGGGAGGACGCGCGCGCGCGCGGGAGCCCCGGTGTGGAGGCCGGCGCCCTCGAACGCGATCGCGTCACGCAACGTCGTTTGATACTGCACTTCAGCTCTGCTTGGGGTCCTCGACCCGCTTGGGCTCGCGCTTTTCCAAGGCGTCGACCCGAGCGTACAATTTCGGCAGCTTTCGGAGATACGCCTGGAGCCGCACGTGGTCGCGGTGGTTCTGAGCGGGCTGGCCGCCGATGAACGCGTCGTCGGGGACGTTGCCCCAGACGTGCGCGGCGGCGCTGATCGTGACGCGATTTCCGATCGTCGTGTGCCCGGGAAAGAGCACGGAGCCGCCGATCCGGCACTCGTCCCCGATCGTGGTCGTGCCGGCCATGCCGGCGAAGGCCGCGATCACCGTGTGCTGCCCGATCCGCGCGTTGTGGCCGATCTGGCAGAGGTTGTCGATCTTCGTTCCGGTCCCGATCGACGTCACGCCGGTCTGCGCGCGGTCGACGCACGTGTTCGCGCCGATCTCCACGTCGTCGCCGAGCGTGACGATGCCGACTTGGGGGATCTTCACCAGCGCCCCGTCGAGGAACGCCCAGCCGAACCCGTCGCTCCCGATCACGGCGCCCGCCTGCAGCACGACGCGGTCGCCGGCGACGCACCCGTCGGCCAGGTACGCGCGCGGGTGGAAGAGGCAGTCGGCGCCCACGACCGCGCGCGCGCCGACGACGACGCCCGGCAGCAGCACGGTGTGGTCTCCGACGTGCGCGCCGGGGCCGACCGCGACGTGCGGGCCGATCCACACGTCCTCGCCCACGTGCGCGGTGGGATGGATCGCGGCGGTCGGATGGACGAACGGCCCGCGCGGCCTGGGCGGCTCGAGTGCCGCGAGCAGCGCCGCCAGCGCGACGCGCGCCGACGGGACGGCCAGGATCGGCTTGGCGTAGGTCTCGCCGGCGGTCAGGAGCGCCTCGTCGGTGAGCACCGCTGCGGCGCTCGAACCGAGCGCGGCCCGCAAGTAGCGTTCGTCGACCGCGAACGTGAGCGCGGTGCGGTCCGCTTCGTCGACCGCGGCGATCCGCTCGATCGTGACGCCGGGATCGCCGACGACGCGCCCGCCGGTCCGCTCGGCTAGCTCCCCGAGCGTCCCGAGTGGGTTCACGGGGAGGGGGTGCTCTTGTCCTCGATCTTGAGGATCTTCTCGACGTCCGCGGTGATGTCGACGCCGCCGAAGCCCACGTACTGGCGCGTGAACACGTACGTGAGGTGTTTGTCCGCGGCGACCTGCTTCGCCGCGGCGGTCACGTCGACGCTGAGCTCCGTCTGCGCCTGCGCGAAGCGCGCCTGCAGCTGCGCGCGCGCCTGCGCCTTGTCGCGATCAGGCTTGCGCGACCGCTCGATGGTCTGCGCGTCGTTCGCGAGCTGGTTCTGATAGTTCTGGAACTTCGGCCAGTTCTGCGAGATGCGCTGCACGTCGACCAGCCCGATGTCGGTGTTGGACGCGTTCTTGCCGCACGCGGCGAGCGATGCGAGCGCAGCCGTGACGACGAGCGCGCGCAGCGTAGTGTTCATGATCATCATTCGTGGAGGCTTTCGATGTCCTTGAGAGCATCCGGCGTGAGGTCGACTCCGCCGGCGGGTGCGACGATGTTGGTGAGGACGACCGCGATCCCGCGCTGCTGCGCGATCAGGCGGACTTCGCGATCGATCTGCGCCGTGATCTCACCGTAGAGGTCTTCACGTTTCTTGCGCAGCGACAGGATCTGCGCTTGCGCACCCGCCTGCGACGCGCCGTCGAGACCGTGCAGCTGGGCGTAGCGCTTGCCGAGGTCCTGGCGGGTTTTCTGAAAATCCGCGATCGTCGTCTTCGCGTCGGCTTGGAAGCGCTTCTGATAGTCGTCGTGCAGCTGCTGAATGCGTGCCTGCAGCGCCGGCGGCAACGTATTGTTGACCCGCTGCTGGACGCGGCCGTTGACGACGGTGGTCCGCACGACGGGCCCGCCGAGGTTCGACACTTGCCGGGTCAGCGACTGTTGGCGCTGCGCGAGCGAGCCCAGCGAACGCTTGCGAATCGCCGCGACCTGCGCGTTGAGATCGGACTGCACTTGGTCCTTGAGCTGGGCCTGTAGCGCGATGAGCGTCTGCTGATCGCGGTTGCGCGTCGCGGCGAGCGCGTCGGCCTCCTTGCGGTCGATCGCGGCGAGCTGTTTTTGCGCGTCTTCGCGCGCGGCGTCGTCCAGCGCGAGCGACGTGAGCTTCGTGCGCAGCGCCAGCCGCTGCGGCGCATCCTCGCTCGCCATCTTGAGCGACAGCGCGGATTGCTTGGACTGCAGCTCCTCCGCCTTCGCGCGATACGTGCGGTCGGCGCGGTCGGCAAGCGCCTTCTGCGCGGCGTTCATCTGCGCGGCGTCCTGCTTCTGCAGCGTCGCGCGGTACGCGTTGAGATCGCGCTGCGCCTGCGACGCGACGCTGCTCTGCTGCTGGCGCGCGGTCGCGTTGACGGAGCCGGCGATTTGCGCCGCGCTGGGGCCGCCCGCGCCCGCTCCGCGCAGCGCGGCCGCGATCGCCGCGGACTCTTGCTGCTGGTACTGCTTCTGCTTCTGGTCGATCAGCTTGCGCGTGCGGTCCGCCGCGTCGTTGAGCTGCTTCTGCAGCTCGCGCTCGCGCTCGGCGAGGTGCGGGTCCGTTGCCGCGACCTGCGGTGCCGTCGCCGTGAGGTCGAACGCCTCGATGCTCCGGTCGTACCGCGCGAGCTGATCGTAGAGCGGGTGCTTCTTCACCAGCTCGTCCATGATCACGTACCCAACGGTGCCCTTGCCCGAAGCGCCGGGCGCGGGCGCCGTCGTCGCATGCGAGCATCCGGAAAGTAAGAGAAAAGCCAGCGCGCTTACGGCGAACGCGAAGGCACCCAGGCCAGAAGCCAAGGCGCGCCGGGTTTCGCCGCAGGCGAAACCCGTCATTTCAGCTTGTCGGTGACGTCTTTGGTGATGTCGACGCCGCCGAAGACGATGTTGCCCTTGTCGATCACCAGGATCAGGCCCTTCGCCTTCGCGACGTCCCCGATCGCGCTGCGCGTCGCGTCCACCACCGGCTTGAGCGTCTTGTTCTGCTGGTCGTCGAGCGTCTTGCGGTAATCCTTGAGGATGTTGTCGCGGTCCGCGGCGGTCTTCGCGCCCTTCAGCTTGTCCGCGGCCGCTTTGTCCTGGTCTTGCTTGAACTTGAGGAACTCGTCGGTGGCGGTCTTGACCTTGGACGTTTGGTCGATCGCGGACTGGTCGACGTAGCCGACCTTGGACGGAGGCGGCGTGGTCACCGGCGGGACCGGGTCGCCGACGCCCGTCAGCAAATCTTTGACGTTGTTGGTGATGTCTTGGCCGCCGAACACGACGATGCGCTTGTCGACGACCACCGTGAGGTTCTTCGACGATGCGACCGACGCGATCGCGACCTGCGCCCGGCCGAACAGCGGGCCGAAGAGCTGGCGCTGCTTGTCGGCCATCCGGCTCTGGAACTCGCCGGCCAGCCGCTGCTGCTCGCTCTGCGACGCGTGCTGCGCCCGTCCGAGATATTGCTTCTGCAGCGACGCGCCGTAGGCGTTGAGCTGTTTGTTTGCCGCCTGGAACTGCGGCAGCGCCGCCAGCGCCTGCTGGTCGAGCGAACCGATGTCGGTGACCTCGTTGGCGCCGATCGCCGGCGTCGCGAGGATCGCGGCGCCGAGTGCGAAGGCAAGCGCGACCACCCGGCCGCGCGCGAGAAGTTGGTTCATTCCTAGAAGCTCTGTCCGATTCCGAACGACGTGTGCGTGCCCTGGCTTCCCTTTGCGAAATCGAGCCGGATCGTGTGCAGCCCGAGTTGCGGGACGTCGAACCGGAGACCGAGCCCGACGTCGCTGTGGAAGGCGTAGCGGTTGAGGTCGAAGGTGGTGGTGGTCAGGCCGCTGACGTCGGTGGTGATCGATTTGCCGCCGCGGATGCGCGTGCCGCCGCTCTCGACGAACCCGACCACCGCGAACTTGCGGTCCTGCGTCAGCGGGACCCGCAGCTCGGCCTGCCCCAGCAGGATGTCGGTTCCGTAGAACGGGTCCGAATACCCGCGCAGATCCTGGTCGGAGAAGATGAAGAGCTTGTTCGTCGGGATCGCGCCCGTCGAGATCCCCGCTCGGCCGTGGAGCCCCAGCGTCGCGTTCTTGATGACCGGGAAGAACTTCGCCCCGTCGATCGTGATGAGCTGGTACGTGAAGTCGGAGCCGAACGAGTGGGTGCTGAACTCGTCGTTGAAGCTCAGGTTGATCCCGTGGCGCGGGTTGAAGACGTCGTCGCGCGAGTCGGCATGCACCCCGAACAGCAGGCTGCGGACGTTGTACGGCCGCGTCGAGCTGATCTGCGCGAGCGAGGGCGCCGTGATGCCGACGGCCGAGCTGGGGCTGTTCGGGTCGTTCGGGCTGAACGGCGACGACGTCGCGCTCGGGAGCGGGTTCACGACCGGCGCGGTCGGGAAGACGTAGCCGCTGGGCAGGTCGGCCGACGCAGCGACCTTCTGCACGTTGAAGCCGCCGCTGACGGTGAGGATGTCGGTGAGCCGGCGGCCGAGCTGCGCCGAGACGCCGGTCGCGCGGGACTTGTACGTCGAGACGATCCCGCCGAGGAGCTGGGAGTTGGTCAGGTCCGTCGGCACGATCGTGACCGGGATGGGACCGCTGGCCGGACACGTGCCCGTCGTCGTCGGCGCGATGGTGGCAATGGCGAGCGGGGAGCGCTGCGCGCTCGAGGTCGCGATCGGGTTGGTGCACGCCTGGTAGACCGGATAGAAGTTCGTCTGCTGCTGGGTGAAGAGCGTCGCGCCGAAGCTGTACTTCTGCGACCGCTCCGACTTGCCGACGTACGGGATGGTCACCGAGATCTGCGCGTCGCTCACCCGCGAGCCGCGCTCGAGCCGGATCGACGCGCCGTTGCCGGTGCCGTTGATGTTGTTCTGCTGGTAGGAGAGCGTGCCGGTCAAGCCGGTCCCGGTGAGGCCGCCGGAGTAGCCGGCGCCCAGCGTCGCGGTGCCGGTGCGCTGCTCCTTGACCTGCCAGTTCACGGTGATCAGGCCGGGCCGCTTGGGATCGGGTCCGGGCTTGCCCTGGAAGTCGATCTTCTCGAAGAAGCCGAGGTTGTTCAGGCGGTCGTAGTCGCGGCGCAAGCCGCTGTCCGTGACGACCATCCCAGGCCGCAGGCGCAGCTCGCGGCGGATCACGTCGTCGTGGGTCACGGTGTTGCCCGTGATCTCGACCGCGCCGACCCGCAGCACGCTGATCGTGTAGCGGACGTCCGCGGTGCCGGCCTTCTGATCGACCGTCGTCGGGTCGACGCCGGCCTCGACGTCGCCCAGCTTGAGGTCGTACTTCTCGTAGAGGGCCTTGAGCGCGTCGTAGTCCTTGTCGCGCTGCGCCTCGGAGTACGGGCTGCCGGGCTTGGTGACGAGCGCCGTGATGATCACCGGTTTGGGGAGCAGCGGGTCGCCTTCGGGCGGGTCCGTGATGATGATCTGGCGGACCGTCAGACCTTCCTGGACCTTCAGGGTCAGGACGCCGTCGGGGGTGATGTTGACGTCGGTGACGTGCGACGGCAGCTGGCCGCCGAAGCCGATCTTGTCGTAGTAGCTGTTCAGCTTGAGCACGTCTTGCTGGTAGGTCTTGATGTTGAAGACCTGGCCCGGCGCGGTGTCCATGAGCGCCAGCAGGGTGTCGGCCGAGACGCTCTTGTTGCCCTCGAACCGAATCGACGTGACCACGGGGTTCTCGATGACGCGATACGTGACCGCGACGCCGTCCGGCCGCTGCTTGACGATCGGCGGAGCCTGGTCGGCGAAGAACCCGAGATCGGCGATCGCGCGCAGATCCTGCTGCACCACGGCGGGGTCGAAAGGATCGCCGACCTTCGTCTTGACGACGGAAAGGATGCGGTCGGTTGGGATGTGCGCGTTTCCGGTGACGGCGACCGACACGACGGTCGGCGCGGGCGCGGCGGCCGGCGCGGAGATCGCCGGCGGCATCACGAGACCGAAAAGCGCGAGCACGGCGAGCACGGTGCGCGGCGTGCGGCGAAACCGTTCGAACAAGCGGAAGACGTCCTTCGTACGATGTGGTTGACCCGGGCGCCGTGGGCGACCGACGGGTTGCTGATGGGGGTGTAACGCGCCGCGGACCATGCGCGTTCCCGGTCCCGAAGGTACGACACGCCGCCGTCAGCGCCTTTACGGCGAGGCCTCCGGGCGGCGCGGTGTCAGTATTTCCGGACGATCGAGAAGGTGAATCCTTTGCGGTTGGAGATCGGCAGAATCCCCTTGAGCCGCTGCGCGCTGCTGACCGCTTGCGTGCCGTTGGCGTTGTTGGTGAACGCGGGGTCGCCGTTCTGCTGGAAGTAGTTGAATTGCACCGACGTCACGGCGTTCGGGCGCGCGGTGAAGCCGAGCGTGGTGCGCACCGGGCTCGACAGGGTCTGGCCGAAGCTCGCGTACACATCGCGATGGCCGATCTGCTTGAGCGCGTTGTAGCCGATCCCGCCGCCGTAGTCGACGGTGAGCTCGAAATCGGTCAGCCCGAAACGCCCGGTGAAGATGCGCTCGATCGGCCCGAAGATGCGGTGCGTGAACTGGCCGTTGAGGATGGAGAACGCCTCTTGGTTGAAGTTGATCACGCCGGCCTGATACGGCGTGACGCCGGGCGGGAGCAGCGGGTTGGATTCGCCGGGCGCGCCGCGCAGCGTCGTGCCGTTCTGCTGCTGGCCGAAGTTCACGGCGCCGAACAGCGACGCGTCGAGTAATAAGCCGATGATCTGCTCTTGCGAGTACGGCGGGTTCGACGAGTAGGTAATTCCCGAGCCGCGTCCCGCGGCGAGTTCGTCGGCGGGCCCGCTCACGGTCACGGTGATGTCGGCGCTCCCGACGGCGTTGCGCGTCGGATCGGGGTCGGGGTTCGTGACGTGCGCGTACGCGCGCAGATCGACGTACGGCAGCAAACCGTTGGCCGGATCGAAGCTCACGACGGCCTGCTGCACGCGGAACGCGCGGTTGTAGGTCGAGAAGATCCCGCCGGGCGTCGCGGTCAGCACGCCGCCGAGCTTGGGCGACGCGAGCGTGCCGGTGAGATCGAGCATGCCCGTCGCGCCGACGTCGATGTACGGCGACGACGCCTGCACGCGCACGTTCTTGCCGGCGCGCGCGATGAGATCGAACGCGAGGTTGAGCGGCGGGCCGCCGGATGCGGCCGCGGAGCCGTTGCCGCCGCCGGTGTTGCGATAGATCGACAAGATCGGAATCGACGCGTTCGTCAGCACGAGGTTGCCGGAGAGCACCGGCAGCGGCTTCGCGTTGCGCAGCGACATCGTTCCGTCGATCGTACCGGTGCCGAACTGCGGCGAGTCGACGCGCGCGCCGTGGGCGATCAGCGCGATCGCGTAGTTGCCGGTGTGCACTTCGGGGAACGGCAGGTCGAGCTGACCGCTGCCGTCGAGCGTTCCGCCGCCGACGTTTGCGTGCAGCGCCCGCAGCGCGACGCTCGTGCCCGCGAAGTCCAGCTGCGCGTTCGCTTTGGTGATCGCGGCGCGGTCGAGTCCCGACACGTACGATCCGTTCGCCAGCGTGACGTTGCCGATCACGCGCGGCGCTTGCAGCGTGCCTTCGATCGCGACGCGACCGTCGACCGTGCCGCCGAGCTTCGTCTGCGGACCGGGGACGAACGGTGCGAACGGTGCGAGGTCGACGCCGCCCAGCGCGAGCGTGAACGACAGCGGCGCCGTCGGCTTGACGCCGAGCGGCTGGAGCGAGAACGGCAGCGAGCCCGCGACGAGCGCGCTGCCTTTGGCGAACGTCACCTGTGCTTCGTTCACCAGCAGCGTCGTGCCGTCGTACGTGACGTTGCCGAGCACGCGCGGGATCGCGAGCGACTGGTAGCGCGCGCTCGTGAGCTCGAAGCCCGCGGTCGCGCGCGGCTTGGCGAAGGTGCCGGCGATGCTCGCGGTGGCTTGAAGCGCGCCGCCGACGTCGTAGCGCGGGCCTTTGGGGAACACCGACGCGAGGGCTTTGGCGACGTCGGGCGTCTGGCCGTGGATCGCGAGCGCGAGCGGGTCGGACGTCGCGAGGCCGAACGAGCCGTTCGCGTCGAACCGCGCGAAGCCCAGGTCGAGCACCGCGTTCGAGAACGCGACGCGCGCGTGGTCGCCGGCGGCGTGCAGATGCCCGTCGCGCACGGCGTAGCCGAAGATCGAACCGTTGGTGAGCGACGCGTCGCCGTTCACCGCGATCCGCGGCCAGCGTCCGGCGACCGACCCGCGCGCGTCCACCTGCCCGAGCATCGGCGCGGTGATACCGAACGGCGGCAGCCACATGCCCAGATCGACGCGCTGCGCCTGCACGTTCGCGCGATACGTCGCGCGCGCGAACGCCCGAATCGGATCGCCCGGCGCCGCAACCATCATACCGTTTCCGCGCAGCGTGCCGTGTGGTCCGCGCACGTTGAGCGCGCCGTCGACGGCGCCGCCGTGCTGCGACCACGTCGCGGCCGTCGCGCCGAACGCGAAGCGCCGGTACCGCAATCCTGTTACGTCGACCCGGCCCGTGGTGCGCGTCGTGCGCCCGTCGTTGGCGAACGCCAGCGCCACGCTGCCACGCCCGTCGAGCGTCTCGGCCTCGTCGAAGTAGTCGTTGAAGTCCGCCAGGTTCGCATCGCCGCTGCGCATGTCCACCGAAAACGCGCGGTTCGCGACGGAGAGCGCGGCCGCGACCTGCGCGTGCGTCGAGCCCACGGTGACGATACCGTTCTGCGCCGACAGCGAGCTCCGCGTGATCGCGACGGCCGCGCGCGCGGAATGGAACGCGAGGCCGTTGTACGAGCCTTCGGGGACGGCGACGTCGCCGTCGATGCGCGGCCGCGCTCCGCTGCCGCGCACGCGCACGTTCGCCGAGAAGCTGCCGTCGAGGTATTTCACCGGCATCCGCAGCGCGCTGCGCACTTCTTCCACGTCGCCGATCGGGACGCGCGCGCCGAGGTCGTACGCGAGCGCGTTTGCACCGCTCGCGCCGATGCCGTCGACGCGGCCCGCGAAGTCGCCGTAGGTGCGGCCGAGCGCCGCGACGCCGCTGTGAATCTGCGCGCTGCCGGCGGCGAGCGACACGTCGGCGCCGCCGCTGATCGGATACCCGGACGCGACGCCGTCGCTGAGCGCGACGACGCCGTCGAACGACGGGCCCGCCGTGCCGCGCAAGTCGGCCAGGCCGAACAGCGAGAGCGTTCCGGCCTGGAGCGGTAACCCGGTGCCGCGCAGCGCGGTGACGGGCAGCGCCGGCGCCGACACCAGAAACGCGCCGCCGGCATCGGCCGCGACGGCGCGCGCGCCGCCGATGGAGCCGTCGACCGCGACCACGCGCAACACGCTGCCGTCCACCGCGATCGTTCCCGCGACGCCGTCGACCGCGACCCCGCGCACGCTGCCGCCTGCGATGCCGGCGCCCGTGGTCTGCACCACGACGTGCTTCTGCGCGATCGTCGCGCGCACCGGACCGTGGATCTCGCCGCGCGCCGACGGATCGGACGTGAACTGCGCGAGCTGCTGGAGCGCGCCGTCGTAGCGGCCGTCGAGCGCGAACAGCCCGTCGGCATACGCGCCGTTCCCGTTGAAGCGGCCCAGCGGCCCGGCGACGGCGATGTCCGCAAGCCGCACGTCGCGCAGCGTGCCGTCGATCCGCACGCTGCCGTCTCCGATCGCGAAGCTCGCGACGCGCAGGTTGCGCCCGCGCAGCACGCCCGCCAGCCCGAACGAGTCCGGCGTGCCGCCGCCGGCGAGGTCGCCGTCGATCGTGCCCGACAGCGGCGGCAACCCCGGGATCGTCGCACCGGGAAGCGTGGCGGCGTTCTTCACCTGCGCCAGCCGGAAGCCGCGCGCGTGCAGCCAGCCGGCGCTCTGCGAGATCGGGCGCTGCAGCTCGAAGCCGCCCGCGAGCGACGAGCCGTCGGCGCGGGCGAACTCGAACGGGCCGAATTCGCCGACGCCGTGCGGATCGACGGCAAACGTGCCGCTGCCGGTCGTCGCGCCGACGGCGCCGATGGTTCCGCGCGCGCGAAACGCCTCGCGCGGCGGCGCTTCGATCATCGCCGTCGCGACGACGCCCGAGTCGGGCGCGAGCGCGTCGGTGTACGGAAGCGATGCGCCCGGTCCGCGCGCGTTGAGGACGAACGCGAAGTCGGTGCCCGCGTCGCCGAACAGCGCGCGCCCGCCGACGAGCAGGTCGGCGGCGCCGTAGCGTCCGCGCAGCGCATCCATCGTCACGGCGTTGTCGTAATAGTCCACGTAGCCGTTCACGCCGTCGATCGGGAACTTGCCGTACGCGACGCGCCCGGAACCGAGCCACGTGTGGATCAGCGGCTGCGAGAGCTTCGACTCGAGCAGCGTCTGCATGCGCGCGCCGCCGCTCAGCGGCAGCCGCGACGAGAACGCGAACAGCGTGCGCAGCCGCCGCAAGTCGTCCTGCGCGACGAGCGCGACGCGAAACGACGGCGTGCCGAACAGATCGTAGATCGCGCCGCGGCCGTGCACCCGCGCGCCGGCGAGCGTCGCGTCGATCGACTTCGTCGCGAGCATGTCGTCGGTGATGACGAGCCGCGCTTCGACGTCGCGCACCTCGCGCGCGAGCGCGCCGACGGCGAGGCGCCCGCCGTGCAGGTCGGCGTGCCCGCCGAGCCGGTACGCGAACTCCGTGTCCGCCTTCGGCGCGAGCGCGAAGTACTGCGCGTCGACGTCGTCGAGCACGCCGTCGTCGAAGCGGATCGCTTTCGCGTGGATGAAAAACCCGAGCGCGCCGCGCAGCGGGAGCTCGCGCGCGGTGATGCGGTTGAGCGAGATGCCGCGCTGCACGTCGATGACGGTCCGCTCCGCGAGCGGATAGCGTGTGACCGGCGCGCCGGGAGCGCGACGGCCGAGCAGCACGCCGTCGACGCGCGCGGTCGTGCGCGCGTCCGACTTCACCGACGCGTCGATCGAGACGTTCTCGATCGTCTGGTTGGCGAGGTCGGGCTGCAGCGGCGCGACGTCGACCAGGCGGATCACACCGTCGCGCACGCGCGCCGTGAAGTAATACGGCGCCGCGGCCTTGCGCGTGGCGGTCGGCGGCGCGCCCGACGTTCCGCCGGTGCGGTTGAACGTCAGCGTTCCGTCGGCGTGCCGCGTGATCGTGAGCACGGGCTTCTGGATCGCGATCGACGCGAACCCGAAACGGTGCTGGCCGCCCGGGAAGATGTCGCGCAGGGCGTACTCGACGTCGACCCGCTGCGCGTCGAGCACCGGGTCGCCGTTCTTGGCGACGTGGACATCGAAGAGCGCCGCGTTGTGCGTTCCTAGCGCCTGCGACCCAATGCGCACGTCGTAGCCGGTGGCGGCGGAGAGCGCGCTTTGCAGGATGCTGCGCGCGATCAGGTGACGCGCGGCGACGAGCACGACGAGCAGCACCGCCACCGTCGCGGCGACGACCACCACACGACGCGACGCTCTCACGCGAAACACCGCTTCCTACGTCCCCGACCTAGCATAAACGCAAACTTAACGACGGCGCCCGGCCCTTTGTCCCCTCGGGTATTCTGAGAAAGTTCCCAGCTTGGGTCTGCTTGGAACTATAGATCCAGGTTGCGAACCGTGCGGGCGTGCTCTTGGATGAAGAGCTTGCGCGGCTCCACTTTGTCGCCCATCAGGGTGGTGAACATCCGCTCGGCCTCCTCTGATGCTTCCTCGAGAGTGACGCGCTTGAGCCGGCGCGTCTGGGGATCCATCGTCGTGTCAGCGAGCTGCTCGGCGTCCATCTCGCCGAGCCCCTTGAACTGCTGGATGGTGAACTCTTTGGGGTCGGCGCCGTCGAAGATGCCGTTGAGCTCGGCATCGCTGAACGCCCACCACTGCTTCTTGCCCTTCTTCACGCCGTAGAGCGGCGGCTGCGCGATGTACACGTAGCCGCGCTCCACGATCTGGCGCATCTGCCGGTAGAAGAACGTCAGCAGCAGCGTGCGGATGTGCGAGCCGTCGACGTCGGCGTCCGTCATGATGATGATCTTGTGGTAGCGCAGCTTCTCGGCGTTGAACTCCTCGCCGAAGCCGGTGCCGAACGCGGTGATCATCGTGCGGATCTCTTCGTTCGAGAGCATCTTGTCGAGCCGCGCTTTCTCGACGTTGAGGATCTTGCCGCGCAGCGGCAGGATCGCTTGCGTGTTCGGGTCGCGGCCGCCCTTCGCGGTGCCGCCCGCGGAGTCGCCTTCGACCAGGAACAGCTCTGAGAGCGCCGGGTCCTGCGTCTTGCAGTCGACGAGCTTGCCGGGCAGACCGCTGCCTTCGAGCACGTTCTTGCGGCGCGTGAGGTCGCGCGCTTTCTTGGCGGCCTCGCGCGCCCGTGCGGCCTGCATGCACTTGTCGACGATCGCGCGCCCGAACTTCGGGTTCTCCTCGAGGAAGAACTCGAGCCGCTCGGTGACCAGGCCGTTGACGATCGGGCGCATCTTGGCGTTGCCGAGCTTGGTCTTCGTCTGGCCTTCGAACTGCGGTTCCTGAAGCTTCACCGAGACGATCGCGGTGAGGCCTTCCATGCAGTCGTCGGTCGACAGGTTCGCATCGGCTTCTTTGAGCATGCCGCGCTTGCGAGCGTACTCGTTGACCTTGCCGGACACCGCGGTGCGGAAGCCGGTGAGGTGCATCCCGCCTTCGATCGTGTTGATGTTGTTGGCGTACGAGTAGACGACTTCGTTGTAGCCGTCCTGCCACTGAAACGCGCATTCGACGACGATGTCGTCGCGCTCGCCGTTGGTGGAGATGACCGGCGTGAGCGCGTCCTTGTTCTCGTTGAGCCACTCGACGAACGAGACGATCCCGCCTTCGTACATGTACGAGCGCTCTTTGGGCCCGTCGTCGGGTCGCTCGTCGCGCAGCGTGATCGACAGCCCGCGGTTGAGGAACGCGAGCTCGCGCAGGCGCGCCTCGAGGATCTTCCACGAGTAGTCGAGCGTCTCGAACACCTCGGGGTCGGGCTTGTACCACTGATGCGTCCCGGTGCCGTCGGCGCGGCTGACCTTGCGCAGCTTCTGCACCGTGACGCCGCGCTCGAACTTGATCTCGTACAGCCAGCCGTCGCGTTTCACGCGGGTGGTCATTTGCGCCGAGAGCGCGTTGACGACCGAGATGCCGACGCCGTGCAGGCCGCCGGACACCTTGTAACCGCCCTTGCCGAACTTCCCGCCGGCGTGCAGCATGGTCATCACGACCTCGACCGCCGGGAGCTTCTCCTCCGCGTGCATGTCGATCGGGATCCCGCGGCCGTCGTCCTCGACGCTCACCGAGCCGTCCTTGAACAGGATGACCGCGATGTTGTGCGCGTAGCCGGCCAGCGCTTCGTCGACGGCGTTGTCGACCGCTTCGTATACGAGTTGATGAAGCCCACGCTCGGCGGTGTTGCCGATGTACATGCCGGGGCGCTTGCGAACCGCCTCGAGTCCTTTGAGAACCTCGATCTGGTCGCCGGTATAGTCGTTCATTCGACTCTACATCTTCGACAACGGGACGATTATTACCTGAATCGTCTTCGCCGCCTTACGATCCGGTCTCGATCGCGCGCACGAAGTCGTAGAGATCCCCGAGGGCGTTTTTGCGCACGGCGGAGTCCATCTCCAAGCGGTTCGGATCGATGCGCGTTTCCAGCAGCACGAACGAGCTTGCGAGCTTGCGCAGGCGAACGCGGTCGAGCGGCTGGCGCAGCTTGTGCAGCTTGTTCGCGCGCCAGAGCTCGTCCCACCACGACTGGAGCAGGCGCCGGCGGATCGCGTCGTACACTTCGGGGGTGAGCCCGCCGATCGCCGCGAGCACCTCGTCGGAGCCGAGCCACGGCGCTTCGAACAGCAACCGCTCGCAGGCGTAGCGGCGACTGCGCTCGTCGTCGTCGCGGCACGGCCGGCACATCGGCGTGCCCGCGTCGACCGGCGCGGCACATAGCGAGCAGAACGCGCCGCCGTTCGCCCGATGGGCACTTCGCGTCCGCTCGACCGCGCGGCGCAGCCGGGCCAGCGCGTCGTCGAGCGTCTTCGCCGGCGGCTCCGCGGCGATGTCGCCCGCGGCGCGGCGCGGGCCGCCGGGACCGTCGCGAACGGGGATCGGCCGCCGCAGCTTGCCCACCCGAAAGCGCAGCCGCGTCAGCTCGCGCGCCTCCGGGAGCGCGCGCAAGCCGCGCACGATCTCGGGCTCCAAGAAAGCGAGCTGATGCGACCACGACGACGACGGCGTCAGCACGACGAGCGTGTCGCGCTCGATGGCGACCGGCTGCGCGGCGCGCGCGACGTCGGCACCGACCAGCTCCGCCCACGCCGCGCGCACGGCGACGAGCGGGTCGGAGCCCGGTCCCGGCTTGGGCCGCCAGGCGTCGAGCACGCCGCCGAGCTTCAGCACGGCATCACCGTTGCGGCGCGAATCGTCCACGTCGCCGCGGCGCCGACGTCGCGCGGGAGCTCGGTCGTGGTGAGGAACGCCTGCTCGAAATCGCCGACCGCGGCCAGAAAGCCGCCGGCGCGCTCGGCGTCGAGCTCGGACAGCACGTCGTCGAGCAGTAAGATCGGGGCGTCTGCGGTGCGGGCGCGCATGACGTCGTATTCGGCGACCTTGAGTGCGAGCACCGCTGTGCGCTGCTGGCCTTGCGAGCCGAACGCCGCCAGCGGCTTGCCGTCCACCAGCAGACGCAGGTCGTCGCGGTGCGGCCCGACCAGCGTCGTACGCCGCCGCACCTCGCTTTCGACGGCCCCGGCGAGTGCTTCGCCCACGTCGCCCTCGGGATTGGGCGCGTAGGTCACGCCGAGCCGCTCGTGCGTCCCGCGCCAGCGCGCGTAGATATCCGCGGTCGCGGCCGCGACCTCGTCGACGAACGCGCGCCGCGCCGCGATCAGCGCGGACGCCGGCCGCACGAGCTCGTCGTTGTACGCGAGCAGCAGATCGCGATCCGGCGCGATCGCGCCGCGCAGCAACGCGGACTTCTGCGCGACGACTTTCTGATACAGCGCAAGATCGCGGTAGTACGTCGGCGACAGCTGCGCGAGCGCGCCGTTGAGAAACGACCGCCGCAGCACGGGCCCGCCGGACACCAGCTGCAGATCGGCGGGCACGAAGGTCACGACCCGCGTGCGCCCGAGAAAGCGCGCGAACCCGACGGCGCCGCCGTTGACCTCGAAGCTCTTGCGCGTACCGGCCGGCGTGCGCGCGATCGTGCAGCGCAGCCGTATGTTGCCCGCGGCGATGTGCGCGTCGCCGCCGATCTCCGCGCGTTCGGCTCCGCTGCGGATCAGCTCGCTCTCGCGGTGCGCGCGAAACGATTTTCCCGTCGCCAGCATCGCTAGCCCTTCGAGCAGATTCGACTTCCCTTGCGCGTTCGACCCGACGAAGACGTTGAGGCCGGCCTCGGGTGTGAAGTCGAGGCTCTCGTAGTTGCGGAACTCAGCAAGCCGCACACGCAGAAGACGCACGCGTCGACTCAGCGTGTCATCGAACGTGCTGCTGCTGCCGCATCGGCACGTGGGACGCGCGTATCGTCCGGTCGCATGCCGCATGATCGAACGACTGCAACTTGGCTATGGCATCGATCAGGTCGGCCAACGGGTGCTACTGGCGCAGCGGCATCAACACGTAGAGCTGTTCGCCGGAGCCTTCACCCACTTCGAGCGGCTTGATCGCGGCGGGCGAGAGCGGGCCGAGGAACTCGAGCACCGTCTGCGGCGAGTCGACGTGGTTCAGGATCTCCACGAGATAGCGCGCGTTGAAGGCGATCGCCAGATCCTCGCCGGTTTGCTCGACTTCGAGCTCTTCGTACGCGTTGCCGGTGACGTCGGACTTCGCCGTGATCATCAGCATTTGGTTCGCGATCTCGAGCTTGACCATCGACGCGCGGTCGCCGGCGACGAGCTCGGCCCGGCGCAGGCCGCCGATCAAGCCTTGCGTGTTGACGACGGTGCGGCGGTCGAACTTCGCCGGAATCACCTGTTGGTAGTTCGGGTACTGACCGTCGACGAGACGCACGACGATCGACGTCGTGCCGGCGGTGAACTGCAGCTGGTTCGCCTGCGCGCCGAGCGCGGTGATCTCCACGACGTCGGCAGCGCCGAGATTACGCGCGGCCTCGTTGAGCGCGCGGGACGGCACGATGTACTTGGCGGTGCCTTCGATCCCACGCTCGAGCGTCGACGTCCAGCGCGCGAGCCGGTAGCCGTCGGTCGCGACCAGCGTGATCTTGTCGCCGTCGAGCTCCATCAGCGTGCCCATCAGGACGGCGCCGCGTGCTTCTTCGTTCGACGCGGCGAAGATCGTCGCCGCGACGCCTTCACGGAAACGCTTCGCGGGGACGGCAAACGACTGCCCTTTTTGCGCGGTCGGCAGCGGCGGGTACTCGTCGGCGGGCAGCGCGTGAAAGTCGTAGTTCGAGCGCTCGGCCTTGACCGATGCCCGTGACGGCGAACCGGTGAGCTCGAGCAAGCCTGCCGGCAGGTTTCCGAGATAGCCGCCGAAGAGGCGCGCCGGCACGGTAACCGCGCCCGACTCCGCGATCTCGGCCGGGAACGATTGCTCGAGCGTCAGCTCCAGATCGGTCGCCCGCACGCGAATCGAACCGTCGTCCGCGGTCAGCAAGACGTTCGAAAGAATCGGCACGGTCGTGTGCGCGTTGACCACCTTGCTTGCCGCGACGACCGCCGACGCGATGTCTTTCGTACTACACGTGAACTTCACTGATCCACCGTTTCAGAACCGTCCGTGGTCGGGTCTTTAGTAAAGAGAAAGATCGCCGTACCAGCAGTAAGGCGGTGAACAACGGGGAGAACCGCCGAACGCCGCGCGAGCCGTGGCTTAGCGCCCGATTCGGGTTGTGGACGGGAGACGCTCCCTGTCCACGCGATCCCCGACATGCGTGCGCATCCAGTTTTTCCACTGCACCGAAGGGGCCCTGTGCCCGGGATGGGGAGCGGTTATGTGTACGGGGCAGGTCCAGCCTCCTCTGGGTCACGCGCAGCACGGGACGGCGATAGCCCTTCTTGCGGAGCCAGCGGAACCAGCCGTACGGGTCGCGCGCGACGGTGCGCAGCGGCGCGATGCCGTGCGGGCGTGCAAGCAGCGTGTCGAACCGCCAGCGCGCGACGCCGCGCGAAAGCGCCGCGTTCGCGAACCCGTCTTCATCGTAGCGCCCGAGCAGGAACGCGTTGCCGAACGAGACCAGCCGCCATGCGGCGCCGGTCACTCCGATTGGATTTGTGCGACGATCGAACGAATCTTGTTGCGGAAGGCTTCGTCGGCGTCCATCATGTCCGCGATCTTGTCGCGGGCGTACATCGCGGTGGTGTGGTCTTTCTTGCCGAACTCGCGCGCGATCTGCGGCAGCGACGCGCCCGTGAGCTGCCAGGAGATGTACATCGCGATCTGGCGCGGGAGCGTCACGCGCTGGTCGCGCCGCTGCGCCTCCATCTCCTTGATCGAGATCCCGTAGTGCTTCGATACGCGGTCCTTGATGCCGCCGATCGTGACGCGGTGCATCGGCGCCTGCGCGACGGCGTTCTTGAGCACCTCTGACGCGAGCTCCACGGAGATCTGCGCTTTGGTCAGCGAGGCGAACGCCACGACGCGGATCAGCGAGCCTTCGAGCTCGCGGATGTTGGACGGGATCACCTTCGCGATGAACGCGAGGACGTCGTCGGGGACCGGTACCTTCTCGGTCTCGGCCTTCTTGCGCAAGATCGCTTCGCGCGTCTCGAAGTCGGGCGGCTGGATGTCGGTCAGCAGTCCCCACTCGAAGCGCGAGCGCAGCCGGTTCTCCAGCGTAAGGATCTCCTTGGGCGGGCGATCGCTCGAGATCACGAGCTGTTTTTGCGCTTCGTGCAGCGAGTTGAACGTGTGGAAGAACTCTTCCTGAGTCTGCTCTTTGCCCTCGAGGAATTGAATGTCGTCGATCAGCAGCACGTCGACATGGCGGTAGCGGTTGCGAAACTCGACGTTCTGGTTGTTCTTGATCGCGATGATGAACTCGTTGGTGAACTTCTCCGACGAGACGTAGACGATGTTCGCGTTCGGATTGCGCTCCAGCACCCGGTGCCCGATCGCGTGCATGAGATGGGTTTTTCCGAGCCCCACGCCGCCGTAGAGAAACAGCGGGTTGTAGGCCATAGCGGGGGCTTCGGCGACCGCCTGGGCGGCGGCGTGCGCGAACCGGTTTGAATTGCCGATGACGAAGTCGTCGAACGTGTAGCGCGCGTTGAGGTTTCCGGGCCGCAGGTCGTCGGCGGTCGCAGGCCGCGCGGCCGGCGCGACCGCGGTCTCGGGGGTCTGCGTGCCGGTTCCCGGATCGACGACGACGCGCAGCGCGATCTCCGCGCCGAGCAGGTCGTGCAGGACCGCGGTGATGTCGGATTTGAGCCGGTTTTCGACCCAATCGCGGGCGAACGTGGTCTGCACCGCGAGGACGATCTCGGACGGGGTCAGTTCGACCAGCCGCATCGGCTTGAGCCACATCTCGAACACCGGTTTGTTGTAGCGCGGTTCGAGCCGCTCGAGCGCCGCGGTCCAGAGGTCCTGCGGAGCCGTCGCCGTCGTGCTGGTTGAGTGCATTTCCGTTGTACCTACCGCATAGTCCGACCCGGCGAGCAGAGTACGCGCCGAGGGAGAATGAGCGATGGGGATTGGCCCGGAGGGGGTGGCTTCCTGCGGTGTTTTCCTCCGGGTTATCCACTTTTGCACAGGGCGCTCGCTCGCGTTCCGACGAGGCCGGATGAACGTATCCACGATTTTGCGGCCCACACGAACGGCGGCAGGAACCCGCGCCGGAGGCGGGCCGGCGGCTCACCCGGGCACCGTCTCATCCACAGGTCTGTCCACCGCTGTGGACAAAACAGGAACGATTCTCGGATTCGCGGGATATTATATACCTGACGCAACGACCAGGCGGGTGGTAAAATAGGGGCATGGGGCAGCCGCTTCCGACCACGCTCCTCCAAGCGGTCGCAACCTTCTCCGACAAGCAAGTCGCGCACGATTTCTTCGTCGCGCTCCGGTGGCCCAACGGGATCGCCTGCCCGCGCGACGGCTGCGGCTCGGCGGACGTGTCCCGGATCGGCGGGCGCAACGCTTGGCGCTGCCGCGAGTGCAAGATGCACTTTACGGCTAAGGTGGGCACCGTCTTTGAGGACTCGCCGATCGGCTTTGACAAGTGGCTCCCGGCAATGTGGATGCTGACCGCCGAGTAGGAACGGCGTCTCGTCCTGCGAGGTCGCCCGCGCGCTCGGCGTCACGCAGAAAACCGCGTGGTTCATGCTGCACCGGCTGCGCTTAGCCATGCAGACCGAGACCTTCGTGAAGCTCCATGGCACCGTCGAGGTTGACGAGACCTACATCGGCGGCAAGATGCGGAACAAGTCCAAGAAGGCTCGCGCCGCGCTTCAGGGCGCTTCAACCGACAACAAGACGCCGGTACTCGGTATGATTGAACGCGGCGGCCGGGTAAGCGCCCTGGCGCTCCCGCATACGAAGGCGCGGCTCGCCACGGTCATGCCGATCCTGCGCCGCTCGATCCACGAGGACGCCACGGTCTATACCGACGCCGCCCAACTGTACCGCCACGTCAACGAGTATTTCATGGCGCACTCGTCGGTGAATCACTCGACCGATGAGTACGTTCGGTACAGCGGCGGTTCGCCCGTCCACACGAACACAATCGAGTGCTTTTGGGCAGTGCTAAAACGGACGCTCGCGGGCACCTATATCTCTACCAGGCCCTGGCATCTCGACCGTTACTTGGATGAACAAGTCTATCGTTTTAACGAGCGCAAGAACACGGACGGCCCGCGCTTTGCTAAGGCGCTCAAGGGCGCCGACGGCCGACGCCTCACGTATCGGCATCTGACGACGCGCTAGATTTTCGGCTTCGGCGTTCTCGGACCACCGCGCCCCTTGGCATCGGCAGCTTTCGGCGGTGGCGGTGGTGGCGGTTCGTCCCCGCGCACGAGTTTCCAGAGCGCCAGAGCCATATCGTCGATGAGGTGACCAGGCCCCTCCTTGTTCAGCTCGCCCGTCAGGGTCGCGATGATGCCTCTCGTCGCTGGCAAGACGGGATGAAGCAGCTTCTGGCGGTCATCGCTCGGGCGCGCCACAGGGGGTTATTGGTACCATTATTAGCGATCAAGAGCCACGCGAACGCCTGTACGCCCCCAAGGTGTAGGCACATTCGTGGATAAACCCCCTACCGCTAGGTTAAGATTATTGGTACCATTAATTCATGAACGGCGCGACCGGCCGACGGGGTTGGTAGGAAGGCGAAAGCGATGTCTGCGGCCATATTATTCGAGATGCAGCCAAAGCTCGCGGTGCTGAATTCCGTGCTCGACGCGCTCGGGGTCGAACCGAAGATCGACACGGTCGCCGACCGTAAGCGGCTTCAGAAGGCGGTTTATCTTGGGCAGGCGATCGGTGGCGTCGATCTTGGCTACCGCTTCGGCTGGTACATAAAGGGCCCGTACAGCCCGGGCCTCGCGACCGACTACTACGACTTAGCCGAAGCGCTCGCCGTCGGCGAAGAGCGGAACGGATACGGCCTGCGGTCGGAAGAGCAGATTCGAGCCCTAAACGCGGCTTCGCGGTTGTTCGCGGTCCCGGAGGGCGTGGACTTGTCGGATGCGGATTGGCTTGAGCTGATCGGGTCAATCGATTATCTTCGCCGCGTATCGGGCAAGGGGGAGCCGGACGTCGATCGCGTGATTCAGGAGCAGAAGTCAGGGTTGGCGCAATACCTTGACCAGGGAAAGCAAGCGCTTCGGGAGTACGCTGGAGCGCAATAACCCAAGGTCGGGGTGTTGCGATCAGGACGTTCAACTACAGGAGCATAGCGGACCCGGTACACGGGACGATCGGCATTAGCAAGGTCGAGTCCGACGTCATCGATTGCCCTGTTTTCCAGCGGCTTCGGTATGTAAAGCAGCTCGGACTCGCAAGCCTGGTTTTCCCTGGCGCTGACTATTCGCGGTTCACGCACGGAGTCGGCGCCTGTCACGTAGCCGGCCGAATGGCTGAGTCCCTATTGCGTAGTCGCGGCGAGGACCTGACAGTCCACGACTATGAACTGATCCAGCGCTTACGCCTAGCCGGGTTGTTGCATGACGTTGGGCATTATCCGTTTTCTCACGCGACGCAGGAAGCGGTCAGAAACTTCTGCGCGCAGGGCACGCCTTTCTTCATACACGAAGACCTGGGCGGCGAGATCCTGAAGCATGACCCCGACATTAGGCGCGTTCTCAACGATGACGGGATTGACCCGAAAGACATCGGCGCCATCTTCAGTCGTTCGGACCCCGACTTCAAGCTCGCTAATCTTATCTCGAGCGACCTCGACGCCGATCGTCTAGACTACCTGCCGCGTACGAGCCACTTCAGCGGATTGCCTTATGGATCGGTCGACCTCGACTACATCATCAGCCAACTCTGCGAAGACAACAAACGCCGTCCATGCCTAACGTTCAAAGCGTTGAGGGCGGCGGACGCCTTTCTCATTGCAAGGCTGATGGATTATCAGCAAATTGCATATCACAAATCCGTGGCCGCCTACGAGTGGCTTCTTAAAGAGGTCATTCAGGCGTTGCTCGCTCTCGAAGCTGCGGATGGCGGCGATAACCAACTGGACCTTTCTCAGGAAGGCGTCGTAAAGCGCATCCAGGATCGCAAATGGGCACGATTCACGGACGACAACATCTACGCTCGAATTGACCGCGAACTGCAGTCGGATCGGAAGTTTGGGGATCCAGTCGTCGAGTTGATGGCGCGTGCCATGCTCGCACGAACAGGCCCCAAAACGGTCGCGGCGTTTCACCGATTGGCGCGGCCCTTTGAACCTGGACCCGGCGCATTTGATGTTTACGTCGAGGTCCGTAAGGGGCTAACGGAATGCGCGCATCAGATAGCGGCCGATTTCGGCTTCGACAAGCGCCTCATCAAGGTTTGGACGGAGCGGAAGGCGTTGACGAAAGTGGGATCGCGTGTGTCGCCACCGGCGCAGGGGAAAGACGATGAAGATCAGGCGAATCAAATGATTCGGCTAACAAAGCCCGGAGGCGAGTCCGTTGTCATCACGTCGGTGCAACACGCTATGTGCTGGATTCTAGCGGACTATAACGTCGAGATGATCCGCGTTTTTGTGTTACTACCGCCAGAGTTGCATGGGCGGCGTGCCGAAATCGAGCAGCGCTTCCGCGACAAGGTTCCGGCCGCTGGAATACCGACGTAGAATCAGGCGGCAGGCTTTTTCGGCTTGCGCCCGCGCTTGTTGCGCGGCTTCGCATCATCGGCGGCCTGAAGTGCGTCGACTTCCGACTTTGGCACCCTCGCGATCGCCGCGACGAACCGCTCGAAGGCGTTAAGGCCCCTGCTGGGCTCAGCCTTTTCCATCCGGTCTAGAATATCACGTCAGAGGGCGTTCCGGCGACGGTCTTTGGACCCGGTCGTGCTCCCGGTGATCCGCCTATTCGGAGACCCCGATGGCCGCCTTGGCGTTCCGTATCGCGTAGCTCAGAAGCCTCTTGGTCAAGTACGCCTCGGACCGCTCAAGCTCAAGCTGCCATCTCCTGAGTTTCGAGAGGTCGTCATCCTCGATCGGCACGGCGACTCGCTTTTTGTCTTTCGGCGCCGACTTGCTTCCCTTCGGGGCCATGGAAGCCGACTATAACACCGCTTGTGACAAAGCGCGACAGATTGCTACATCTTGTGGCGGAAGGTTGCAGATTGCTACAAGATGTGCCACTCTGTGACAAAGTGCGACACCGAAGGTCGCGGTGAGGCCGCTCACAAACGAACCCGGCCCCGGAAAAGCCCTGGGTCCCGCGCGTATCATGGCCGATGCTGTGACAAGCGGACCTCGGGCGGGGCGGAACTTCGCTGTCGGACATATTACGAACTTGGGCGCCAAAGCCGCGTCCGAGTGAGCTTCTTTGGGGGCAAACATGGGCACGAAAACCGGCGTATCGACCGCCAAGAGTGCATCGGCCAACGGTGCTGCGCGAAAGGCCCCCACCAAGGAACAGGTCGATGCCGCGATTCGCTCGGGTGACAGCGCCAGAGCTGCTGGCCGGTCAAAGACCTTTGCCAGCGGGGAAGATTTCTTGCGCGAGGTGCTCGAAGTAAAGCGGAAATGAGCGTGGCGCTCGGGCGGACGAAGTCATTCGCCTGGAAATAGCTGACGATGTTTTGGACGCGATCGCCAAGTCGGGCGACCCGGCTTTGGCCGTCGCGATCAGCAAACTCTGCGATCCCGCTTACGCCAAGCCTGACGGCCACAAGAAGCGTGACGTAGGCCGCGGAAATGTCGTCCTAAACGACCTCTTCGTTTACGAAATCGACTCCGAGCGCGACCTCGTCTACGTCAAATTTTTTCTCGGATAGTCGGATGGGCGACGGCTCCCGGGGTGTAGCGTTGGGCGGTGAGCAGGGCGCTGGGGTCTACCGGCGCGCCCCGCATTCATCTTCACGACGGCGGCGCTAAGCGCGTCGACAATAGCGATCGCCGCGTCGTAGATCGCAAGGACCGTTGCTTGCTGGCCGCTGGCGCCCTCGGCAACCCGCTTACTGGCCTCGGCTCGCTGCTGGGTTAGCCGGGCGTTGATTCGCTCATGGGGATCGCCTGACTGAGGGCTATACTCGCTCATGGACATAGAGATTCGAGATCAGGTCGCGATGGGGCTCCTTTAAAGATTTTGAGCCAAGTATATAATCCCCGATTCGCGATTTTCCTTGACGCTCGGGGCGGTCGACCCGTATACTGTCTTGTCGCACCCGAGGGCGCGCTGAGGCGCTCCCGCCAGTCAGGAGAACTCGCTCGTGAAGCGGACCTATCAGCCGCACAATCGGCGCCGTAAACGCGTCCACGGCTTCCTCGAACGCATGTCAACGAAGAACGGCCGTCGCGTGCTCGCGGCACGTCGGAAGAAGGGCCGCCACCGCCTGGCCGTTTAGGTCGTGCGGGCGTACGATCCGCTCCGCCGGCGCGGCGACTTCGCGCGCGTCACGCGACGGGGACGGCGTCGCGCCGGAACCTACCTGACCTGCTTCGTCGCCGATGGGCGCCGGCGCACGCGGGTCGGGATCACGATCAGCGGGTCGATCGGCGGGGCCGTCGTCCGCAACCGCCTCCGCCGCAGGATCAAAGCCATCCTCGATCGCTCTCTCCCCGACGCGCCGCCGTGGCGCGACATCGTGTTCATCGCCCGGCCCGGGGCCGGCGAGCTCCTCTACCCGGCGCTCGCCGACGAAGTCGCCCGCGTCTTCCCGGCGGCTCCATGATCGCCCGCTCGGCGGTGATCGGCACCCTGCGCCTCTACAAGCGCTTCATCTCGCCGGTTCTCCCGCCCGCCTGCCGATTCGCGCCGACCTGTTCGGAGTACGCTGCCGAGGCGATCGAGAAACACGGTATCCTGCGCGGCAGTACCCTCGCCTTGCGCCGGATCGGCCGGTGCGGACCCTGGCACCCGGGCGGCTACGATCCCGTCCCCCTCCGAAAGGTCTTCTGACGCCCGTGCTCCTCGCTGAGAACATGTTCTTCGACCCGATCGTCCGGGCGCTGGTCGTCGTCCTCCACCTCGTTCACAACGTCATCCCGAACTACGGTTGGGCCCTGGTCGTGCTCGCGCTGCTCGTTCGGCTCGCGATCTGGCCGCTGACCACGATGCAGTTCAAGTCGATGGCGGAGATGCAGAAGGTCCAGCCGCTCGTCAAACAGCTGCAAGCCAAGCACAAGGGCGACCCGCAAGCGCTGAACACCGCGATGATGGCGCTCTACAAAGAGCACAAAGTCAACCCGCTCGCCGGCTGCATCCCGATGCTGATTCCGTTTCCGATCTTGATCGGTCTGTATTGGGCGATCCAGAGCCAGCTCGGCTCGTTCACTAACGAGCACTGGCTGTGGATCGGTACCGCGATCTCGCGGCAGTACCCGACCGTCTTCGCGCAGAGCCTGGCGGTCCCGGACATCGCGCTGCTCGTCCTCTACGTCGTCTCGATGTACTTCACGGTGCGCTACGGCAGCCCGCCGTCGACGGATCCGCAGCAGGCGCAGACGCAGAAGATCATGGCGATCATGTCGCCGGCGATGATCGCGTTCTTCGGCTTCAAGTACCGCTGGGCGTCGGCGCTGTACATTTACTGGCTGGCGATGAACGTGTTCACCGTGGCGCAGCAGTACCTGATGTTTCGCCGTTTCGGCCTGATCGGGCCGGCCGCGCGCCTGGCGGCCGCCGCGGCGCTCGAAGCGCCGGTGGCGCCGCCGTCGTTGGGCGGCAACGGCCAGCGCGGCCCAAAAGCGAGCAAATCGGAGAGCGGAACCGCCTCGACGAACGGGAAGCGGGCGTATCGGCCGAAGAAACGCGCCCGGCGCTAACCAGGATAAGGACGGATGGAAGAGTACGAAGGCGGCCGCCGACGCGGCCACGGTCAGCGGCGCCGCGCGGGGCGCGCGCTCGATAAGCCGCTGGCGCGGTCAGGCCCGCCCAGCGGCGGCGGCGACCGGCGTCCCCCGCCTCGGCGTTCGGGTCCGCCGCGCGACCGGCCCATGGCTGACGTCGAACCGTCGGTCGAGCCGGAAGCGGCGAAGCCGGCGCGTGCGCTGCTCGAGGAGATCCTCGCGAAGATGGGGCTCGACGACGTCGAGATCGTCTACATCGCGCGCAGCGAAGGCGAGTATTTCGAGGTGCGCGGCCCGCGGCTCGCCTCGCTGATCGGCCGCGAAGGCAAGACGCTCGAAGCGCTCAACCTGATCTACAACAACATCATCAACGCCGGCATTCGCAGCAACCGCCGTTACTACACGATCGACGCAGAGGGCTATCGCGCGCGCCGCGCCGATCAGCTCAAGACGCTCGCGCTCGCGACGCTCGAACGCGTCGTGCGCGAGAACAAACCGATCAAGCTCGACCCGATGCTGCCGTCCGAACGCAAGATCGTCCACCTCGCGCTGGCCGACTCGCCGTTCGTGCGCACAGAGTCCGAAGGCGTCGAGCCGGAGCGCCGGCTCGTCGTGTTCCCCAAATCGGAGTGAGCTCCGCCGTGAGCGTTTCCGCCATGCCGACAAGGGCCGAGTAAACGGCCGACACGATCGCCGCGATCGCGACGCCGCCGGGACGGGGCGCGATCGCGATCGTGCGCTGCAGCGGGCCGGACGCGCGCAAGATAGCCGCGCGGGTCTTTGCGAGCCGCGAGCCGCTCCGCGACCGCGTCGTTACGTACGGAGAGGTGCTCGACGTCGGCGGTGTCGTGATCGACCGCTGCCTTGCCGTCGCGATGGACGCCCCCCGCACCGCGACCGGCGAAGACGTGGTGGAGCTGCATCTTCACGGGAGCCCGGTCGTAGCCCGCGAGACGCTCCGCGCGCTGTTTCATGCCGGCGCGCGGGCGGCGGGCCCTGGCGAGTTCACCCGGCGCGCTTTCCTCAACGGCAAGCTCGATCTGAGCGCCGCGGAAGCGGTGGCCGACATGATCGACGCGGAGTCGCGCGCCGCCGCGCACGCAGCGCAGGCGAATTTGGCGGGCGCGTTGCGCGCGGCGGTCGACGACGTGTGCCGGCAGATGTCGCGGATGCTCGAGGAGCTCGCCGGTTCGATCGACTACCCCGACGAGGTCCCCGAGCCGGCGCGCGAGCGCGTGCACGCGCTCGTTGCTGAGGCGGACGCGCGGCTGGGCGAGCTCGTGCGTGATTGGGAACGGGGGCGGCTGGTGCGCGAAGGCGTGTCGCTCGCGATCGTCGGGCCGCCGAACGCCGGCAAGTCGTCGCTCCTCAACGCACTGCTCGGCGACGAGCGCGCGATCGTGTCGGAGATACCGGGGACGACGCGCGACGTCATCGAGGAGATGTTCGACATCGACGGCGTGCGCGTGCGCGTGCTCGATACCGCGGGGTTGCGCGATACCGACGACGCGATCGAGCGCCTCGGCGTCGAACGCGCCCGCACCGCGCTCGGCGCGGCGGCGGTCGCGCTCGTCGTCGTCGACGGCTCGCTTGCGCTCGATGCCGACGCGCGCGACGTGCTCGAGCGGACACGCGGGCGCACGCGCGTCGTCCTGTTCAACAAGCGCGATATCGGAACGGCGGGCTTCGATGCGCGTGCGGACGCGGAGAACGACGCGCTGAGCGGATCCGTATTCGACCGCTCGACGCTCGCGGCGCTTCGCGACGGAATCGCCGCGGTCGGATGGAACGGGCTGCAGCTCGATCTCACGCGGCCCCACCTCGCGTCCGCGCGGCAAGCGGACGCCGTGGCCCGCGCGCAAGAATCGCTGTGGGATGCGCTCCGAACTCTCGACGGCGGCGACCCGATCGACCTCGTCGCTCCGGCGCTTCTCAACGCCGTCGCCGCGCTCGGCGAGATCACCGGTGCCGCCGCGACGGAGCATCTGCTCGACGGCGTCTTCGCTCGCTTTTGCATCGGAAAGTGAACGCTGGATGGCGTTTCCCCTCGTCACGTCGCCGCGACGCGGCTCACCGCCGTTGACAGCGCCGGACACGACCGATATCATACGCAGACTCGGCGCCGAGTATTACCGCAGCTGATAGAAGGGGTATGTCTACATGCGCAATACCAGAATCGTCCCGGCCGACCTAGAGATGTCATCCACCCCGATGGTGGATGGATCGGGCGTGCAGGACCCGGCTTCCATCGTCGTTCTCGGCTTGATGATCATCATTCTTCTCTGACGGCCGAAGAACCACACAACCATAGCGCGGGCCGCTGATCATCCAGCGACCGGCGCGTACAATCGAGTCCACGTGAAAGACACCACGCTGTCACAGCAGCGTGTATTTCTTCGCTGTGCGAGAAACGCTCGCATCGTACCGTGTCTTTCAGGTGGGCCCGATATGCGGCATCCGAGGAGAGTGCTTTGCAACCATCGACGCGGGTGATCCCACCCGGCTTCAAATCCAGACTTCCCGCAGTGCTCGAGTTCGCCGCGGCGATCGACCCGCTGCTGGAGCGGGACTCGTCGTTCGACGCCTTCTGCCGGGTGGAACCCCATCTGAAGAAGCTGATTTCGGCGCCGCTGCTGCGCGACGTCGTCAACGAAGCGCTTTCCCATCAGGCCGAGCAGCAGACGGTACGGCACACGCTGTCCGGTAACCGAGCATGCTATAACGTCTTTGCGACCGGAAACTTCATTCTGGCGCTGGTGTGCTACGAGCCGAACGGGATCGTGCCGCCGCAACTCGTCGAACCCCCTGAACATCGCATGATCGCGTGCTTCGGACCCAACGCGTTGACGTACGAGGAGTACGCCGTCGCGCCCGAGCGCCTCAACGACGTTTTCGATCAGCGCTACGCGCTGACCGGCCCGGCGACACACGAGCTTGCGCCGCGACAGTGCCGCGCATTTCGTGCCGGCGCGAGCTTCTACAGGAAGTCTCCCTCGACGAAGCCCGCCATCGCCCTGCTCGTCCTGTCACCCCAAATCCTGCGCTATCAATGGCACTACGACGCTTCCACGCTGGACCCGGTGAAGTTCTGCGCTTCGAGCATCTCCGAAGTACGGCTCGGATACGCGTTGCAGATCCTCAGAAACCTGGACGGTTACGATCGCGATGAATCGATCGCGCCGCTGGAGCGGCTGCTGGCACACCCGTCGCACGAAATTCGGTGGGAGGCCACCAAAACGCTGATCGAGCTCGATCCGGATCGAGCGGAAGAGTTCCTGCGCAGAAGGCTCGACGACGTGCATCCCTTCTTGCGCAACGCGTCACGCCGAACGCTCGAAGCGTACGATCTTATGGAGGCATAGATGGCGATCACGCTCAGCATCGACTCGGCGGAGTCGTTGGACATCGATACGTTCGTTCGCGAGGTGGACGCCAACCTCGACCTTCGCGACCCGGCCGGTTCGCTCGAAGCATGTGCGCCGTCTTTTCGTGCGCTGATGAACAATAGACGGCTCATCACCGACACGCTGAACCGTGAGCTCGATGCCTGGTCGACCTTTCAGCCGTCGAACACGTACACCGGCCAGACGCTGATCTTGGCGCGCGGCGACCTGTTCGCCATCAGAGCAAACGCGTGGCTTCCGCTGACGCGCGAGACGATGCAAGAATGGGAAGCCATCATGTTCGCGTACGATTTGCCGCACGACCACAACTTCACGTTTATGACGGGCGGCTATTTCGGCGCGGGATACCGCACGCAGATCTACGAGTACGACCGGACGACGGTTCGCACCGGACACGACGAGCGCATCGACCTCGAGCTTCTCGAAGATACGACGCTGCCGCAGGGCAAGGTCATGATCTACCGCGAGTCCACCGACGTCCACCTGCAGCATCCCGCCGAAGCGTTTTCGGTGTCCCTCAACGTGATGATTCCCTCGTTGGACCGTCACCTGGAGCAGTATACGTTCGATCTCGAAAACAAGAAGATCGTCTCTCCGCTCATGACGCTCAACGACGTCGGGGTGGGGATCTGTACGCTGGCGGGCTATCTGGGCGACGGCGAGACGGTCAATCACCTCGAGCGGCTCGTCAACACGTCGTCCGTTCCCCTGATCCGCCACAAAGGGCTCGAGGCGATGGCCCGGATCGATCCGTCGCGAGTCGACGATATCGTCGTCGTCGCCGAGCAGGACCCCGATGCTGCCGTTCGAGCGCGCCAGGCCCAGATTCGGGCGGCGGCGATGAGCTCGAACTAACCGGCAACCGGCGACGAACGTCACGGCCGGATGCCGGAGCAACGCACGGCGCGCGCGGCGCGCGCCGCGGCGGTATACTCCGGACATGAACGGCGAGGCTTTGCAATCGATCGACGACGTGCGCTGGGTGACGGTATCCGGCCGCGGGCGCGACGACCGCTTCGTCTTCGCGGTCCGCACGACGAGCATCTATTGCCGGCCCGGTTGCCCGTCGCGGCTGCCGGCCCGCCGCAACGTGTTCGTGTTCGACGATGCCGCGGCGGCGCGCGCGGCCGGTTTCCGGGCGTGCAAACGCTGCGCGCCCGACGACGTCGCGTTCGACGCCGAGCGCGTGCGGCTGATCCGGCGTGCGTGCGGGCTGCTCGATGCTGACGACGCGCCGCGGCTCGACGCCGTCGCCCGCGAGATCGGCCTGAGCCGCTTCCACTTCCAGCGCGTCTTTCGCCGCATGACCGGCGTGACGCCGGGCGAGTACCTGCGCGCGCGCAGGGCGGAGCGGTTTCGCACGCGGCTTGCGTCGGGGGCCACGGTGACCGCCGCGACGCACGACGCCGGATACGGGTCGTCGAGCGGCGCGTCCGCGAGCGACGCGCTGGGCATGACGCCGAGCCGCTACCGTGCCGGCGGCCGGGGCGAGCGGCTGACGTATGCGACCGCGGCGTGCTCGCTCGGACGCGTGCTGGTCGCGACGACGGAGCGCGGCGTGTGCGCGATCGAGCTCGGCGACGACGACGACGCGGTGATCGCCGCGCTGGGGCGCCACGTCCCGAACGCCGACCTTCGCCGCGACGACTCGGCGCTGCTTGCGACGGTGGATGCGGTCGTCGCGCTGGTCGACGATCCGGCGGCGCCGTTCGGCCTGCCGCTCGACGTGCGCGGCACCGCCTTTCAGCAGCGCGTGTGGAATGCGCTGCGCGCCGTGCGGCCGGGCGCGCCGGTCAGCTACACGACGCTCGCGCGTGCGGTCGGAAGCCCCCAGGCCGCCCAAGCCGTCGGCGCGGCGTGCGCCGCGAACCGGCTGGCCGTCGCGATACCGTGCCATCGCGCCGTGCGCGAGGACGGCGGGCTCGCCGGCTACCGCTGGGGCCTCGAGCGCAAGCGCGCGCTGCTGGCGCGCGAGCGCGGCGCCTGACGAAACACCGCGGCGCAACGCGATCGGCAACGCGAACGTCGCGTCGCCCGTCATCGAGGCGCACACCAGCGTCGGCGACGTGACGATCACGACGCGCTAGCCCGCCATAGCGGCGAATCCGCGGTGCACGGCGAAGCATTCCACCGCACCGTGAACACCATCGACGCACGCGGCGACGACGCCGCCGTGATCGTCGTCGGGGGCGGCCACGCCGGCTTCGAAGCCGCGCTCGCGGCCGCGCGCCTCGGCGCCGAAACGCTTCTCGTGACCGGCGATCCCGATCGCATCTGCACGCTCGCCTGCAACCCGTCGATCGGCGGCAGCGCGAAGGGCCAGCTCGTGCGCGAGATCGACGCGCTCGGCGGCGCGATGGCGCACGTCATCGACCGCGTGTCGCTGCACGCGCGTTTTCTCAACGAGTCCAAAGGGCCGTCGGTGCGCGCGCTGCGCGCGCTCGCGGACAAGCCGAGCTACGTCCGCGTCGCGAACGCGACGATCGCCGCGCAACCGAATCTCACGGTCGTGCGCGGGATGGCGGAAGATATCGTCATCGCAGCCGGCGCGGTGCGCGGCGTCGCGCTCGCGGACGGCCGCATCCTGCGCGCACCCAACGTCGTGCTCGCGACGGGGACGTTCCTGGGCGGCAAGACATTTCGTGGTGATGAGGTTCGCGCCGAAGGCCGCTTCGGCGAAGCGCCTGCGCTCGGGCTGAGCGCGGCGCTCGCGCGGCTCGGATTTCCCTTAGCCCGCTTGAAAACCGGCACGCCGCCGCGCGTCGACCGCACGTCGCTCGATTTCGCCGCGATGGCAGTGCAGCCGCCGAGCGCGACGCCGCTGCCGTTCTCGTATGATAGCCCGCGCGCGTTCGCCGGCCCGCAACTGCCGTGCTGGATCGTCGACACCAACGAGCGCACGCACACCCTCGTGCGCGAGAATTTGCATCGCTCGCCGCTGTACGGGCTCGATCTCATCCGCGGCATCGGTCCGCGCTACTGCCCGTCGATCGAAGACAAGGTCATCAAGTTCGCGCACAACCCGACGCATCAGATCTTCGTCGAGCCTGAAGGTTGGGACGAGCCGACGTTCTACGTCGGCGGCTTCTCGACGTCGCTGCCCGCCGACGTGCAGATCGCGATGCTGCGTACGCTGCCGGGCTTTGATTCCGTCGTCATGCTGCGCGCAGGTTATGCTGTGGAGTACGACTTCGTCGCGCCGACGGAACTCGACGCGAGCCTCGAGACGCGGCGCGTCGCAGGCCTGTTCCATTGCGGCCAGCTCAACGGCACGAGCGGCTACGAAGAAGCCGCGGCGCAAGGGCTGATCGCCGGGATCAATGCTGCACGCCGCGCGCACGGCACCGCGCCGCTGCGGCTCGGTCGCGAGACGTCGTACATCGGCGTGCTGATCGACGACCTCGTCACGCGCGGCGTCGACGAACCGTACCGCATGCTGACGTCGCGCGCCGAGCATCGCGTGGTGCTCCGGCACGACAACGCCGATCTGCGGCTCATGCCCGTCGGGCGCGAGCTCGGCCTCGTCGACGACGAGGCGTGGGAGCGCTTCAGCGAGCGCCGTGACGCGTTGAACCGCGGGCGCCGGCACGCTGAGACGCGGCGGCTCGGAGCCGTGACCGTTGGCAGGGTCAACCTTCCAGCCGGCACAACGCTCGCGACCGCCCTCCGCCGGCCCGATGTCACGGTCGCCGACGTCCTCGACCGGTTTTCGGCGGACACGGACCCGGAGATCGCGGCCCGCGTTGAGATCGAGCTGAAGATGGACGGGTATGTCCGCCGCCAGCAGGTCGCGATCGACCGGGCCGCCGACGACGAAGCCGTGGCGCTCCCCGTCGACGTGGACTATGCCGCGATCCGGGCGTTGTCGCGTGAAGCCCGCGAGCGGCTCGAGCGAACGCGGCCGCGCACGCTCGGCGCGGCCGCGCGCATCCCGGGGATCACGCCGTCCGACGTCGCGCTCGTCAGCGTTCACGTCCACCGCATGCGGGCCGGCGACGCCGTCCTCGCGTGACGCCGCTGCCCGACCCGGCGGCGCTCGTGGCCCTGCGGGCCGCGGGCGTCGAGCAGCCCCTTGCGGAGCGCCTGGCGGTCTACGCGGCCTTGGTCCTCGCCGCGAACCGCCGGCTGAACCTCACCGGCGCGAAAGACGGGACCGCGTTCGCGGCGCACATCGCCGATGCGCTCACGCTCGCCGCGGCGGTTGTGGGCCCGCTGATCGACGTCGGGTCGGGCAACGGCGTCCCCGGGATCCCGCTGGCTCTCGCCACGGGGGTGCGGGTGACGTTGCTGGAGCCTATCAAGAAGCGCGCGACCTTTCTGGCCGGGGCGCTGACGCAGTTGGGCCTCGAAGGCGAAGCGGTGGCCGGTCGCGCCGAGGACGTGGCTCGGGATCCCGCGTATCGCGAGCGGTTCGGAACGGCGACGGCGCGCGCGGTGTCGAGCGCGCCGACCGTCGCCGAGCTCACGGTGCCGTTCCTCGCCGTCGGCGGGCGCGCGCTGCTTCAGCGGGGAGCGTTGGAGACGCCGGAACGCAACGCCGTGACCGACGCCGCGCTCGTGCTCGGCGCGGAGCTCGTCGAAGAGCGCTCGCTGGATGGCGAACGTCGTGTTTTGGTGCTGGAGAAACGAACGCCGACGGGCCCCCGCTTCCCTCGCAAGAACGGCGTCCCGGCCAAGCGGCCGCTTTGCTCCTGACCGCAGTGTTCCACGGTGAACAATGCTTTGCGGCACAGAGGAATGTTCACCGTGGAACAATCCAGCGCAGCTGCTCGGAGGCGCTGCCGAAGGCGCGTTCGGGTCCTTGATCGAGAATAGACTCCCTGTGCGCCATCCGCTGGACGACGTCTTGGTCGCCGCCCTTTCCCCCGCCCAGGTGTACGCGGTCGGCGGACGCGTTCGCGACGAGTTCCGGGCGCGTTTGGACGGGGTCGAGCGGCCGCCGAAAGACCTCGACTACGTCGTCACCGGCGTTTCGCAGGTGGAGTTGCTCGCCGCGCTGAGCGCGGTCGGCCGGGTGGACGTCGTCGGCGCGTCGTTTGCCGTGCTAAAGTTCCGGCACTCCGCCGGCGACGCCGACATCGCGCTCCCGCGGCGCGAGCGCTCCACCGGCGTCGGGCACAAGGAGTTCGCCGTCGACGCCGGGCCGGACGTCCCGCTCGAGGACGACCTCCGGCGCCGAGATTTCCGCATGAACATGATCGCCCGGCGGCTGGCGGACGACGAGGTGGTCGACCCGCACGGCGGGGTGGCGGACATTCGCGCCGGGCGCATCGACATCGTCGACGAGGCGACGTTCGAAGAAGACCCGCTCCGCCTGCTCCGCGCCGCGCAGTTCGCGGCGCGGTTCGGGTACGCGCCGTCCGAGCGCACCACGGCGGCGATGCGCGCGGCGGCCGGGCTCGTCGTCACGGTGTCCGCGGAGCGGATCGGCGAGGAGATCGCCAAGCTCCTGACGGCGCCCACGCCCTCGGCGGGGCTCGAGATCCTGCGGGAAACCGGCATCTTGGCGCACGTCTGGCCCGAGCTGCTCGAAGGGCTCGAGGTCGACCAGAACGACTGGCACGCCTACGACGTCTACCGCCACAACCTCGCGACGCTCGATGCCGCTCCAGCCGGCGACGCCACGCTGCGGCTCGCCGCGCTCTTGCACGACGTCGGCAAGCCGCGGACCGCGGCGCGGCGGCCCGACGGGCGCGGCAACACGTTCTACCAGCACGAGCAGGTCGGCGCCGAGATGGTTCCGCCGATGCTGGCGCGGCTGCGCCTGCCCAACGACACCGTGGCGACGGTCGCGCACCTCGTGCTGCACCACATGTACTCCGCCGACCCCGACGCCGCGGACAAGACGCTTCGGCGCTTCGTGCGCCGGATCGGCCCGGAGCATCTCGGCCGCCTCTTCGCGCTGCGCTGTGCTGACGTCGACGGGTCCGGCCTCCCGCGGCGCGACGACTCGAACGAGCGGTTCGAAGCGCGGATCGCGGCCGTGCTCGCGGAAGGCCCGCCGTTCACCGTCCGCGACCTGGCGATCTCCGGCGACGACGTCGTGGCGATGTTCGAGCGAAAAGGCCTTGCGCCCAGCGGATTTCGCGGCGACCGGCGGGTGGGAGAGGTGCTCAACGCGCTGTTCGAGGAGGTCACCGACGACCCGTCTCGGAACGAGGCGGGCTTGCTCGCCGCGCGTGCTGAACGCTACATCGACGAGCATTTCTACGCGTCCTGAAGTGAGTTCGGCCTCGTTGGTTGTTCCGGAGCAGACGACTGCCCGCGTGATCGCGATCGTCAACCAAAAGGGCGGGGTTGGGAAGTCGACGACCGCCGTCAACCTCGGTGCGTCCCTCGCTCTGCTCGGCCGGCGCGTGCTCGTCGTCGACATCGACCCGCAGGGAAATACCACGACAGGGGTCGGCGTCGACAAGCGCGTCGTCGAACGCGACATCTACAACGTGCTGCTGCAGCACGCTGCGGTGAAAGACGTCGCGCGGCCGACCGAGGTCGAGAACCTGTTCATCGTTCCGGCGACCCTGAACCTCGCGGGCGCCGAAGTCGAGCTCGTCTCCGCACTACAGCGCGAAAACCGTTTGAAAACCGCACTTTCCACGGTGTTGCGCGACTACGACGACGTGCTGATCGACTGCCCGCCGTCACTCGGATTGCTGACGATCAACGCGCTCACGGCGGCGACCGAAATCATCATTCCGGTGCAGGCCGAGTACTACGCGCTCGAAGGGCTGAGCCAGCTCGTCGCGATCGTGCGGCGCATCAAGGAAGGCCTCAATCCCGCGCTCGCGATCCGCGGCGTGTTGATCACGATGTTCGATGGACGTACCAAGCTGGCAACCGAGGTCCTCGAGGAAGTCCACCGCTACTTCCCGGACCGCGTGTTCCACACGCAGATCCCACGCAACATCCGGCTGTCGGAGGCGCCGTCGTACGGCAAGCCCGCGATCTTGTTCGACGTGAAGAGCCGCGGCGCGCAGGCGTACCTTTCTCTCGCAAAGGAATTGGTCGCGTGACCAAGCGCGGACTCGGAAGCGGCCTCGGCGCGCTGCTGGGCGACGGCGGCACGGCGGACGTGACGACATCGGCACCGCCGCCCAAGCGCGATCTGCAGCAGATCCCAATCGCGCAGATCCGGCCGAACCCGCATCAGCCGCGCACGACGTTCGCGGCCGGCGCGCTCGACGAGCTGCGCGCCTCGATCGCCGCGTTCGGCGTGCTGGTGCCCGTCATCGTGCGCGAGCGCGCCGGCGGCTACGAGCTGATCGCCGGCGAACGGCGCCTGCGCGCAGCGCAAGCCGCAGGGCTTCACGCGATCCCGGCGATCGTGCGGCCGGCGGGCGACCGTGAGGCGCTCGAGGTCTCGATCATCGAGAACTTGCAGCGCGAAAACCTCGACGCGCTCGAAGAGGCGATGGGCTTCGCGCACTTGATGGAAACGTACGAGTTCACGCAAGAGCAGGTCGCCGAACGCGTCGGCAAGAGCCGTCCGTCGATCGCGAACGCGCTGCGACTGCTGTCGCTGCCCGACTCGATCAAACAATTCGTGCGCGACGGCAAGCTTACCGCGGGGCACGGGCGCGCGCTGTTGGCACTGCCGGTTGAACGGCGCGAACCGATGGCGCGCCGCGCCGTCGACGAAGATCTTTCCGTGCGCGCGCTCGAGAAACTCGCGCAGGACGCCGCGCCCAAACGTGCGCGTGCCGGCGCGGCCGCGCCGCGCGCGAGCTCCGATCACGACGCGTTCGTCGAGCGCCTGCGCTACAAATTCGCCACGCAGGTGCGCGTGGTGCAGCACGAGCGCGGCGGAACCATCGAGCTGCGCTACGCCGATCCGTCCGACCTCGTGCGCATCGCCGACTTGCTGCTGGGAGATGTTCCGTGAGAACGTTCGCGCGCGCCGCATGCGCGCTGGTGTGCCTGACGATGCTCGGCGCCACACCCGCGCCGCGCCGCGCGGTGCAGTACGGGCCCGCGCCCGACAACGCGCAGACGGCCGTCGTCAAAAAGTACGTCGATGCGTTGCGCGCGGGCCGTTACGACGTCGCGTTCGCGATGCTCGCCGACGACGAGCGCAAATATTACGGCGACGCGGCATCATATCGCAGCGTCTTCGCGGCGGACGGCGTCGTGTTTCGGCGCGCGTCGGTCGCCGGCGCGCGCGGCGACGACCGCGGCCGCGTGTACTTCGTGCGCGAGCGCATCGAATACATCGACCACGCCACCGACAAACGCCGCGAGGTCGATGCGACCGTGCCGCTCGGCGTGCTGCCCGAGCACGGTGCGCTGCACGTCAAGGATCCCGGCAAACCGTATCGCGCGTTCGCGTCGTCGTCGGCGGCCGACGCCTCGGGCCTGCGGGTGACGGTGAAGAAGGTCGACTTCTATCCGGACCGGATCGACGTGGTGGCGACCTTCGCCAACGTTGGCGACAACTTCGTCACGCTGCTGCCGTACGGCAAGAGCGTGCTGCGGGACGATCGCGGCGGCGTCTACCGCATCCTGGCGACCAAGAATTGGACCATCACCGACAAGCCGCTCTTTCAGGGTGTCCGGCTCGCGCCGAACTCCCAATACACCGGGTCGCTGGCGTTTACGGCCCCGCGTTTGGGGGCCGTGAAACGCTCGTGGTCGCTGACGGTCGCGCCCGCGCTGCGGGAGGGCGCCGACCAGCCGTTCGACGTGACCGTCCCGATCGCGCCGTCGATCTGATGGAGAGAGGAACCGACTCGCGGGCTACGGAACGGTCGCACCGCCCGGTGGCCTCGCTCGACAGAGGGCGCCGACGTTTTTCCGTTCTCACGGGAGTCGCATCCATGCGTCGCTTCGCCCTTTCCCTCGCCGCCGTCCTGAGCGCCGTCGCGCTCAGCGCTTGCAGCGGGGGCGGTTCGGTCCTCGGCTTCGGCGGGGACAACCCGAGCCCCGATCACGTGATCATCACCGTCGCCGCCCCGTCGGAAATCGCGCGCGTGCTCCCCGGCGCGGGGATCGGGCTGAGCGCGGTCCAGGTGCACGGGTCGCAAAACGGCATCCTATCCGGCAACAACTACCGCTGGAGCGCGGCACTGACGACCGGCGGAACGTACATCGCGAACACGCTCGGGCAGACGAAGCCGTGCGCGTCGGTCAACGTCTCGTTTGGGGGCGGTCCGTTCAACCCGTACGTCGCCGACTTCGGGATCTACATCGCGATCGACCCCGTCAACGAGGCGAACATCATCTTCTTCCCGCCCACGGTTCTCCCGGCCCCGGCGGGCGGCGTTCTCCAGACGAATTATGTGTATTGCGTCGTCGTGAACGCGCAGCCGGGCAAGATCACCGGATCCGGCCTGGGGACCACGTTCACGCCCACCGGCCCGCCCGGTTCGATCACCGTCGCGGTGGTCAACCCGCAGAACCCGCTGCAATAAGGCCGCGTCCGGCATGACCACGACGAGGAGCGGCGACGCTCCTCGTTCGCGTTTGCGGGGTGTGTACGCGCTGGTCGACCCCAACCGGGTCGAGCCGATCGCGTTCACCGAGGCGTTGCTGCGCGGCGGGATTCGGCTGGTGCAGGTCCGCGCGAAGGGCGGCATCGACGGTGCGACGCTCATCGCGCTCGTCGCCCGCGTCCGCGCGGCCGGCGGACTCGCGCTCGTCAACGACGACGTCCGCCTGGCGCGCCTGGCCGACGGCGTGCACCTGGGCCAGGAGGATGCGGCCGGGATCGACCTTCGCGCTCTGCGCACGGCGTTGCCCGACGGCGTCATCGGGCTGTCGTGCGGGACGCCGCAGGAAGCGCGTGCCGCGGACTCTGCGCACGTCGACTACGTCGGGGTCGGCCCAGCGTTCGCGACGCCGTCGAAAGGCGACGCCGGCCTGCCGATCGGGCTCAGTGGCGTGCGTGCCGTCGTCGCAGCTACCGCGCTGCCGTGCGCTGCGATCGGCGGGATCGGCCTTGGCGAGATCGCCCGCGTCCGCGAGACCGGGGTCGCGATGGCAGCCGTCCTTTCGGCGCTGATTCGCGAGGACGTCGAAGGCGCCGCGCGCGAGTTGGTCGCGCGCTGGAACGCCATGGCGTCGTGACGCCGTGACGGTCGTCGCGACGGTCGGCACGACGCACTCGCTTTCGTTCGCGGGCTTGACGTTCGCGATGCTCGCCCTCGCGGCCGACGCGGTGCGCCCGGTGTGTGTGGTCGCCGGCGTGACTGCTCAAGATGCGGGCCATTTGCGCGCGAGCGTCGCGATCGATGCTGCGGCGATTCGCGCGCAGTTCGACACGTTGCGCGCCGCGCACGCCGGCGCGTTTCACGTGGGTGCGCTCGTTTCGGCCGGCGCGGTGCACGCAGTCGCGGACGCGCTCGCATCGTATCCGCACGTCCCCGTCGTCGTCGACCCGGTGCTCGCGGCGAGCGGCGGCGACGCGCTCGCCGACGACGCGACGCGCGACGCGCTGCGTGACACGCTGTTCGCGCGCGCGACGCTGATCACGCCGAACCTGGACGAGGCACGCGCTTTCTTGGGCCGCGACGTCTCCGCCGTCGACGCGATGCACGGCGCGGCGACCGCGATGCTCGCGTTCGGCCCAAGCGCAGTTCTCATCAAGGGCGGCCACCTCACGGGCGATGCGATCGACGTCCTCGCCGACGCAAACGGTACGCGCGAATTCCGCTCGCCGCGCATCGCCGGCACGTTGCGCGGGACGGGCGATCTCCTCGCGGTGACGATCGCCGCGGGTCTTGCGCGCGGCGCGACGCTGGTCGAAGCGATCGAACGTGCGCGGCATCGCGTGCACAATGCGATCGAACGTGGAGTGCCGTTTGCAGGCGCGCGCGTAGCTTCGGTGGACTGAGCGTCGTCGTTCGTCGTCGCGCTTGCGCCCGCGCCGCCGCTCGGCGCGCCTGAGCTCGTCGAACCCGCGCCGCATCTCGTCGAATCCGCTGCGCATCTCGGCGGTCAGCGCCTCGAAGCGTTCGTCCACACGGGCGAAGCCGCGTTCCATCCGCCGTTCGACGCCGTCGATGCGCACGGTCAGAGTTTGACCTCTCCGCGTGTCGCCTTCGTGTCCGGGATGTTACGCGCTGTAGCGGGGTAACGCCTCGCGCAGTTGATCGAGGGCCCAGCCGATGTCGTCCAGCGACGCGGCGTACGAGAACCGGAGATAACCTTTGCCGGCAGCGCCGAAGCTGGAGCCGCCCAGGCACGCGACGCCCGCGTTCTCGAGCAGCCACTTCGCCAGGTGCTTGTCGTCGGTCGTCAGCTGCGACACGTTGGGGAACGCGTAGAACGCGCCTTCGGGGAGCGTGCACGAGACGCCCTGGATCGTGTTGAGGCCCGACACGATGGCGTCGCGCCGTTCGCGAAACGTCGCGTTCATCTTCTGCACGGGTGCGTCGTCGCCGGCGAGCGCCGCGATCCCCGCACGCTGGACGAACGTTGCGACGCACGAGAACGTGTTGTTGTTGAACAGCGTCACGCGCTTCGCGATCTCTTCGGGCGCGATGCAGTAGCCGAGCCGCCAACCGGTCATCGCGTAGGCTTTCGAGAACCCGTCGACGATCACGGTGCGCTCGCGCATCCCGTCGATGCGCGTGATCGACTCGAACGTCGGCCCGTAGATGTTGCGCGAGTAGATCTCGTCGGCGATCACGAGGAAATTGTGCTGCTGCGCCAGTGCCGCGATCGTCTCGAGGTCCTCGCGGGTGAGCACGCCGCCGGTGGGATTGTGCGGTGAGTTGATCACCACGGCTTTGGTCTTGGGCGTGATCTTCGCGGCCAGCTCGTCGAGGTCGAGGCGCCAGTTGCGCGACTCGAGCAGGTGGACCGGGATCGCCTTGGCTTCGAGATAGCTCGCCGCCGATGCGTACGCCGGGTAGGCGGGGTCGGCGTAGAGCAGCTCGTCGCCGGGATCCAGCAGCGCCGAAAGCAGGTTCCAGATGATCGGTTTGGCGCCCGCGCCGACTACGACGCTCTCGCGGGTGTACGGCGCGGCGAGGCCCCGGAAGGCGCTCGCGTACGCGGCGATCGTGTCGCGGAGCTCGGGGATGCCCGCGGACGGCGTGTAGTGGCTGTAGTTCTCCTCGATCGCCCGGATGCCGGCTCGCTTGATATGCTCTGGGGTATCGAAGTCCGGTTCGCCGATCTCCATATGGACGACGCGCCGTCCGGTAGCCTCGATCGCCTTCGCGCGTGCGAGTACCTCGAAGGCGCTTTCGGAGCCCAGCCGGGACGCGGCGGCGCAGAGGTAGTCGGAGTGGTGAGCGATGGTCGTCATGGGGAACCTGCAAGCGAGGTCGGCGACCGGAGATCGCCGAACGGGGCGGAACTGATGCGGACGCTGACGGAAGTATTCGCCCCGGGCGCACCGTCGCTACCGGAAGGGCTACGAACGCTCGTCGTTTCTCCCGACCGAACGGTCGAACCTGGAACGACCGTCCGCGCAGCGTTCGCGTTCTACAACTTCGGCGGTGCCGCGGCGACCGGGCTGCGCGTCCGGTTCAACCTGCCGGACGGCTTGCGCTACGTGCCCGGCAGCGCGCGGGTGGACGACCGTCCGCTCGACGACGTCCGCGGCGAGACGAGCCTGCTCAGCCCCAACGGTTCCGACGTCGGTGAGGTGCCGCCCGGCGTCGAGCGGCGGATCGCGCTCGCCTACGTCGTGGCGCCGACCATCGAGAACGCGGCGCTGCTCGATCTGCAAGCGGCGCTCGCGAGCAACGAGACGGACGTCATCGGATCGAACGTCGTGCGGCTGGTCGCGAGCAGCGCGCCGCAGCTCGAGAACCCCGACACCGTCGCGTCGCTGGAGGCCGTGCGCGTCGCGGAACCCGGCGAGGAGATCGTTGCGACGGCGCGGGTGCGCAACAGCGGCCATGCGACCGCGCACGACGTCGTCGTCGTGCTGCCGGTCCCGGATCGCACGGCGTACATCGACGGCAGCGCGCGCATCGACGGCCGTGAGGTCGCGATCGACGAGCGCGGCGGCGATCCGTTCGGCTTCGGCAACGCGACCGTCGCGTCGCCCGCGCTCGCGGCGGGTGCGACGCTCGTCGTCGAGTATCGCGCGCGGATCGAGTCGCCGCTGGACGACAACACGCGCATCGTGCTGGGCGGCGCGGTCGCGTCTGCGGAAACCGCCGAGTTCGAGTTGGCGCGCGCCGAGCTCACGGTCCGCAGCGCCAGCCGTTTCGACACGGAAGCGACGCGGCTCGTCGTCGACGCACCGAGCGAAGTCGAACCGGGCCGGCGCGTCCGCGTCGGGCTGATCGCCGAGAACAACGGGACGTGCGCCGCGGAAGACGCCCGCGTCCGGCTGACGCTGCCCGAGGGCTTACGCTACGCGCCCGGCTCGCGCGCGGTCGACGGCCGGTCCGTCAGCGAAAGCGATACGCCGGGATCGTTCGTGTTCGCGCGCATCGACGCGGGACGCCGGGTCGAGGCCGCGATCGACGCATACGTCGTCTCGCCCGCGGTCGACGGCATGCCGCTTCCGGTCGGGGGCTCGCTGCAGTGGTCGACGGGCTCGCGCACGTTCGAGCGCACGCTCACGGTGCGGTCCTCGCCGCGGTTCCTCGAAACGCGCAATACGCTCACGCTCGACGGGTCGTCGCAGGTCACGCCGGGCAGTGACGTTCGCGGGACGATCCGCATCGCGAACGACGGTACCGCGCAAGCCACCGGCGTGCGCGTCGTGATCGAAGCGGATCCGGTTCTGCAGCTGCTGCGCTACGCGGACGAAGGCGGCGAGGCGCGCGTGCAGCCGGCCGGCATCGACGTCGGCACGCTGGCGCCCGGCGCGACGCGCACGTTCGCGCTGGTGGGCACCGTTGCATCGCCGATCGCGGACCGCTTCGCGATCCGCCTGCGGGCGCGGCTCGAGAACGACCAGACGGCGCCCGCGGTGCTCGGCCAGCTGGAGCTGCTGGTCCGGTCGCGCCCGCGCTTCGCGCCCGGCACTTCGACGCTGACCTATCCGGCGGGCGAGGCGCTGCGGCCGAGCGGCCACGGCGACGTTCACGTCGTCGTCGCCAACGAGGGCACCGACGCCGCGCGCGACGCGCGCCTCCACCTCGACATCACCGACGATGCCCGCATCGAGGGAGTCGACGGAGCGACCCTCGTTGGCACGACGGTGCTGTTCGGCGACATCCTGCCGGGCATGCGCGCCGAAGCGGCCGTGCGCCTGCGGCTCGCGCGGCTGGTGGCCCGCGGTACGGCGATCACCATCAACGGCCGCCTCGAAGCGGTGGGCCTGCTTCCGCTCGCGCTGGCCCCGGTCACCATCCCCACCGTCGCGGAGCCGCGGTTCGACCAGGGCGCATCGCTGCGCACCCAGCCGGCGGAGACCGTCGACGCGGGCGAGCCGCTCTACGTGCGGTTGAGCGTGCGCAACACGGGCGACGGGGCCGCCAGCCGGCTCGTCCTGCGGGGACAGCTTCCGCCGCACACTGCGTACCTGCCCGGCTCGACGCTGGTCAACGACGTGCCCCTGCTCGACGTCGACGGCGGGTCCGTCCTGTGGTCGACGCCCGGCCTCATCCTCGAGGACGTCGACCCCGGCGTCGAGGTCGTCGTCCGGTTCGGCACGATCGTCAACACGCCGCTCGCGGCCGGGACGCTCATCGACGCGCACCTCGACCTCGGCTGGGACGGCGGCGGAACCCTCGCGGTCTCCTCGCCGGCCGTGCGCGTTCGTTCGACCCCGGCCTTCGCCGTGCGCGCCACCGGCCTGCCGTTCTCGGTATCCGGGATCGCGCCGCGTACGGCGGACGTGCTCCACGACATCGCCGAACAGCGCCGGGCCGCCCAGATTCAGCTGCCGCCGCCGTTCGCCGCCCTGCCGCCGCCGCTTGCCGAGCCGCCCGCGCCGCCGCCGGCCCCCACCCCGGCCCCGCCGCCCGACCGCGCGTCGTTCCGCTACGACGAAGATGCGATCGAGGCGCGCTTCACCCCGGCCGCGCCGCCGCCCGCGCCCCCGGCCGCGGAGACGACGGTTCCGCTCGACGTGCCGCCCTCGCCGCAGCCCGAGGTCCTGGAACCGGTGCCGCCGCCGGTTACCGAGCCGCCTGTCGTCGAGGCTGCACTCGCGGCGCCGGCGTTGGACGAATTCGCGATGCCCGATGCGGATGTCGCCGCCGGTGCCGTCGCGGCGCTGCCGGAGCAGCCGGAGCGCGTCGACGAGATCGCGCACGCGCAGGCGCCGAACGTCGCGGAGTCGTCGCCGGCGCCCGCCACGCCGCCGGCCGTCGAAGCGGCCGCCGTGCCGCCAGGGACCGACCCGGAGCCGCCGGTCCTCGAACCGCACCCGAAACCCGCGCCGCCGCCGCCCCCGCCCCCCACCCCCACGCCAACGGCCCTTCTGCGGCGCGTGCGACTGGTGTTCGCGTACGACGCGCTCGAGCGCGCGCTGCGGTTCCTCGAACAGTCCGATTACGGCGGGCTGATCACGCATCTGTTCGCGATCCGCACGCTGCTGCCCACGGCGCTGGTCGGCATCAACGGCGACGTGCCCGGCAAGCTCGCGGCGGAGCGCGAGGCGTTGCGCGGCGTCGTCGACCGCCTGTTCATCAAGATGCGGATGCCGCGCTACGCGCTGACCGGGAAGGATCTCGAAGACCGTGCGAGCCGTTCGGCGCTCGTCGAGCTCGTGCGATCGCTCCAAGAGTCGCAGCCGACCGAAGAAGCACTCGCCGGCGATGCGACCGTCGTGCTCGAGGGACCGATCGAGGTCGACCGGCTCGTCCCGCTCGCCGACGCGCTCGAATCCGATCCGCTCGGCAGCGCGCGCCCGTGGCTCATCCTCGCACAGCTGCTACCGTCGACGTTCGTCACGCCGCCGGGCGGTGAAGCGATGAACGCGTATCGCAGCGCGCTGATCTCGACGTTCACCAACGTCGCGGCGTTGCCGAACGAAGAGTTCCACCGCGTCCTCGCCGGGACGCAGAACGCTGCGCTCGATGCCGCGTTGCGCGACGTACGTGCGGCGTTGCGCGACGTGCTCGAAGCGGCGGCCGCAAAAGCATAAGTGCTCGCCGTCCAACTCCCGCACGGCGAGTTCCTGATCGTCGGAGTTTTCTTCTTCATCGTCGGCGCCGGCTTGATCGCGATCGCGAAGTTCTTTCCGCAAACCGAGGCGCCGATCGTCACCGCCGTCTCGCCGGTCGAGACGTTGCGGCTCGGCGAGGCCGACGCCGTGTGGGAACCGCAAACGGGTCGGCCCGCGGAGATCGTCGCGCACGCGATCACGTGGCCCGCGCTCGTCGACCCCGCCGCCGGTGTGCTGGACGACGGCGAACGCCGCCGCGTCATCGACGGTTTGGGCATCGTGGGCGACGGCTGGTGTGCGAGCATCCTCGCCAAGGCGTTCGACGAAGAAGACGGCGAACTGCGCGTCGCCGCGCTCGAGTCGCTCGGCCACTGCACCGCCGACGTCGTCGCCCCGACGCTGCAACGTGCGTACGGCTCGGACGTCGTCGCTGAACGCTACGCCGCCGTCGACGGCGCGTCGCGCCGAGCGGACGTCAAGCTGCTCGAACGCGCGCTGCACGACGCCGACACGACGGTCGCGCTCGCGGCCGCGTACGGCCTTCAGCGCGCGAACCGCAAAGATATCATCGAGAACAACCTCGTTGCGCGCATCGACGACGGCGCGAACGAAATTCGCCGCGTTCTCGACCTGCTAGGTTAGATCGGCGGGATCTTCCGGCCGAAGAATTCCGCGATCACGTGCTGCGCGATGGGCGCCGCGACCTCGGCGCCGTAACCGCCGGACTTCTCGACGTACACCGCGAGCGCGATCTTCGGATGCTTCGTCGGCGCATACGCGACGAACCAGGTGGTGTTCGGTCCGTGGCCGCCTTCGGTTTCCGCCGTTCCCGTCTTGCCGCCGAACGGCAAACCGGCGATCGCGAGCCCGTACGCCGTGCCGCCGGGGTCGGTGACTTTGTCCATGCCCGCGTGCACTTCGCGCAGCGACTCCGCGGTCACGTTTACTTTGCGCATCACCACGGGGGCGTACGTTCTGAGCACGCGCCCGCGCGGCGAGAGGATCTTCTCCACGATGCGCGGGCGGTACAGTGTGCCGCCGTTCGCCACCGTCGCCGTAACGTTGGCCATCTGCAGCGGCGTCGCTTGCATCGCGCCCTGTCCGATCGCGAGCTGACACATGTCGCTGGGCTCGAGCCGCACGTGGTAGACCTTTTGCGTCCACTCTTCCGTGGGCCAGTTGCCGGCGAACTCACCGGGCAGGTCGACGCCGAGCCGCGAGCCGAGCCCGTACTGCGTCGCGTAATAGCGCAGCCGCTCGTGTCCCAAGCGGTATCCGAGCTGATAGAAATAGCCGTCGGACGACGCCGCAAGCGCGCGCACGAAGCCGACGGACCCGAGCCCGCCGGCCGCGACGTCGGTAAAGCGGACGCCGTGGCAGTTCCACGACCCGGAGTCGTACAGCACCTGATTCGGTTGGATCACGCCGCTGGAGATCGCGCCGGTGCCGGTCACCATCTTGAACGTCGAGCCGGTCGGCGATGCGGCACCGATCGCGCGATCGAACAGCGGGTTGAGCTTGTCGTTGATGAGCCGCGCGTACTTCTTCTCGTCGATCGGCGTCGCGAACTCGTTGGGATCGAACGCCGGCGTCGACGCGAGCGCGAGGACGCCGCCGTTCGCCGGATCGATCACGACGACTGCGCCGGACAGGCGCTTTCCGCGCAGCTTGCCCCATTTGGCGAGCTCCGCGCGCAAGTTCTTCTCGACGATCTTCTGCAAGCGCCAATCGATCGTGGTCACGAGCGTATCGCCCGGGACGGGGTCGAGCTGCTTGAGCCGGCGCACGAGCGCCCCGGACGCGTTCACCTCGACCTGCTGTCCGCCGGCCCGGCCGTGGAGCTCGGCGTCGTACTTGTTCTCCAGACCGTCTTTGCCGGTGACGTCATTGGGCGAGTAGCCCTGACGTTTGCGCTGCTGATATTCGTCCTCGTCGATCGCGCCGACGTAGCCGAAGAGGTGCGCGCCCGTCTTACCGTACGGATAGTTGCGCACCGGCTGCTCTTCCATGTCGACGCCGGGCAGCTCGCTCTGCGACTCCGCGAGCCGCGCGGTCTGCGCCGGCGTGAGATCAGTGGCGAGGATCACCGGACCGTACGGCTCGTACGTCTTCACCTCGTCGAAGTTCTGGTAGTTCTTCCCGTGATGATGCAGCAAGCGCTGCTGCAGCTTGGCGGCTGGCACGCGCAACACCGCCGAAAGCGTGGCAAGCGTCTTGTCGATGTCGGCGATCTCGGACGGAATCAGCGCGCAGACGAACGAGGGCCGCGAACGCACGAGGACCGCGCGGTGGCGGTCGACGATGAGGCCGCGCGGCGCCGCAACGGGGATCACTTGGATCTGGTTGGCGCGCGCGGCGGCAGCGAACGATTCGCCCTGCACGAGCTGCACTTGCGCGAGCCGCACCACGATCGCGACCAGCGCGATCGCCAGCACCGCGCAGAACGCGACGACGCGCTGCACCGGACGCTCGCCGGCGAGCCGCTCGGCGGTTGCCATCAGGTGTAGCCGTACCGCTCGATGGTCGTCTTGTCGGTCACGAGCCGGCCGCGCACGACGAGCCAGCCGTACGCGACGAGCGCCGTCAGCAGCGCGCGCCACAGCGACGTGTGCAGGTGCGCGACGGCGAACCCGGCGGGAAAGCCTTCGATGCGCATGATCGACCAGAACATGAGATCGCGGATCAGCACGGCGAGTCCGCACAGCACCGCCGGCACGAACGCGCCGTCGGCGAACATGCGCCGCGAGAACATCCCGACGAGCAGCGCGACGATCGTCGAAGAGATCGTCCAGCCGCCGCCCGTCCCGGCGAAGACGTCTTCGAGCATTCCGGCCGGGAGCGCGAGCAGCGCGCCGCGCCGCGCGCCGGCGCGCGACGCGTACAGCACGACGGCGATCGTGACGAGCGACGGCACCGCGCCGCGAAACGCGAGCAGCGGGACGAGGACGGTCTGCAGGAACGCGAGGAGCGTGGTCCAGCCGAACGCCGGCCAATAGGCCGGGCCGACCGTGATCTCGATGCTCCTATATTTTCTGCGATAGAACGACGACATGCGACAGTGCGGAGAGATCGGCGGCAGGTTGCACGATGGCGGTCTGATCGAGCGCGCCCGCCGAGACGGGCTCGATCTGCTTGATGCGGCCGATGAGCACGCCCGCGTGGAACGAGCGGCCCTCGCCGGTGACGACGCGGTCGCCGACGCGCAGCTTCGCGTCTTGCGAGACGTACTGCAGCTTCACGCGCGTCGACGTGCCGACCGCGATCGCCCACCAGCGGCCGTGCTGCACGACCGCGGGAAGCTTCGACGTCGCGTCGGTCACGAGCAGCACTTTGGACGAAAGCGGTGCGACCTCGATGATGCGGCCGGCGACGCCCGCGCCGGTCACGACGCCGTCGTCGCGCCGGACGCCGTCCTTGGCACCGCGGTCGATCGTCACGATGCGCATCGACGCTTCGGGATCGTAACCGATCACCGTCGCTTCGATGCCGTCGGGGTGGGCGAGCTTCGCGGCGGCGAGGTCGTTCGCGGCGGGGACGCGCGCGAGCCGTTCGCGCAGCTCGTCGTTTTGCGCGCGCAGCGCTGCGTTCTCGCCGCGCAGGCGCCCGTTGTCCGACGCGAGCCCCGGCGTGCGCACGACCGTCGCGAACCCGCCGCGCACGCCGTTGACGACCGCCGACGCCGCGAGCTGCAGATACGTGCTCACCGCCGTGACGGTCGCCGTCAGCGGCGACGTTCTACCGGCGCGCGCGAAATCGAGCTGGAGAAGCGCGACGAGAGCGGCCACGACGACCGCCCCGACTATCGCGAATAGCTTTCTCTCATCCCGATTCGTAAGGATTGGTACCACCTCGTCAGCCGATCCGCATGCGGCCGCAGCCGTTCCAGCACATCAGGCGACGCAAGAATCTCTCCGGCGCCGCGCGCCACGCATCCGAGGGGATCGTCGGCAACCGTCGTCGGCACGTTCGTGCGTGCCGCGATCTCGCCTGCGAGCCCCGGGATCAGCGCGCCCCCGCCGGTGAGCACGATGCCCGCTTCCATCAGCTCGCCTACGAGGTCGGGCGGGGTGGCTTCGAGGATCGCCCAGACGGCGCGCGCGATGCGGTCGATTCCGTCGCGCATCGCCTCGGCGACCAGGGTCTCGTCGACCGCCCGCTTTCCCGGCCGCAACTGCTGCATGTCGGTGCCTGCGACGACGTACGGTTCGCAGCCCGGCGCGCGACCCGCGTAGCCGCGCTCGATCTTCAGGCGCTCGGCCGTCAGCGGCCCGATCCCGAAGTACTCGTGGCGCAGCCGGTTGACGATCGCCGTGTCGAACGTGTCGCCGCCGACCTTGATCGAGCTCATCGCCACCACGCCGCAGAGCGTGAGCACCGCGATCTCGGTGGTGCCGCCGCCGATGTCGATGACCATCGCCGGGCGCGTCCCGGTGATGTCGAGCCCGGCGCCGACGGCCGCCGCGACCGCCTGCGGGACGAACTCCGTGGTGCGCGGGCCCGCGGCGCGAATCGCTTCTTCGACCGCCTTGCACTCGATGTCGGTCGCGCAGCCGGGTACGCAAGCGATCACGCGCGGGGCGACGCGCGGGCGTGCCGACATCGCGCGGTCGACGAGCGTCTTGACCAGCGTGTGCGCGCCGCGAAAGTCGGAGATGGTGCCGCCGCGCAAGGGCCGCACGACGCGGATGCGCCCGGGCGTGCGCCCGTCGAGCTCCTTGGCGGCCTTCCCGACGGCGATGATGGCGTCGTCGCTCGTCCGGTACGCGACAACGGACGGCTCGCTGACGAGGATCCCCGCATCGTGCGAGTAGACGACGGTGTTCGCGGTCCCGAGATCGATGCCGATGTCCGGGCTGAACGTGGCTCGGAGCGTGGCCCCGATCGTCATCGCGCGTGAGCCTCGGAGCGCGCCGGCGAGAGCCGGTAGCCGAGTTGCGGCAGCGCGGCCGCGAAAGCAGCCAGCGGGAAGCCGACGACGGTGAAGTAGTCGCCGTCGATGCGCTCGACGAGCGTCGCGGCGAACCCCTGGATGCCGTATCCGCCGGCCTTGTCCATACCGTCGCCGCTCGCGGCGTACGCGTCGACCGTCATCCCATCCAGATCGGCGAAACGGACGCGCGTCGACACGGTTTGCTCGAACGTCGCGCCAGAGCGGTCGTCGCGCAGCGCGAACGCCGTGTGCACGACGTGCCAGCGGCCGGCCAGCCGGCGGAGCATCGCGCGCGCCTCCGCCGTATCGGCCGGCTTCCCGAGCGCTTCGCCGTCCAGGTCGACGACCGTGTCGGCTGCGACGATGAGCTGTTCCGACGGCGTCGCCCCGCTCGCTTTGCCGCGCGCATGGCGCAGCGCCGTCCCGGCCGGATCCAGCCCGGGCAACGGCTTCTCGTCGTACGCGCTCGGAATCACGGTGACGCGCAAACCCAGCGACGCGAGTAACTCGCGACGGCGGGGCGATGCGCTGGCGAGCGCGACTGCATCGAGCGGGGCGACGTGTTCGATGGGTTGAGTGTAACGTGCGCCCGCGCACGAAGACAACGCTTTTACGAAAATCAGTCGCACGTCACTCGATTTTTAGCGCAGGTCGAGGCGGGTGACGTCCTCCGCCGACTCGCCGCGCACGACGCGCCGGTGGTGGCCGTCGCGCACGAAGACGACGGGCGGGCGGCCGAAACGGTTGTAGTTACTCGCCATGCTGTAGGTGTAGGCGCCCGTGTTGCGCATCGCGACCAGGTCGCCGGCGGCGAGATCGCGCGGCAGGACGTAGTCGCCCAACTCGTCGTTTTCGCACGAGCGCCCGGCCAGCGTCGCCGGCTCGTCGGGTCCCGTGCGGCGGGCGGCGAGCACTTCTGGCAGGTGGCGCGCACCGTAGAGCAGCGGGCGCGGGTTGTCCGCCATCCCGCCGTCGACGACGACGAAGCGCCGGCGGCCCTGGGTCTTCACGGCCATGACGCGGTACAGCGACGAGCCCGCGCGGGCAATCAGCGCTCGGCCGGGTTCGATCGCCAGCCGCAGCCCGCGGCCGGCCGCGTGCTCGGCCAGACCGGCCGCCAGCGCTTCGACCGCCAGCGGCCGCGGATCGTCCGGCGTCTCTTCCACGCCGATCCCGCCGCCGCAGATCAGCTCGGCCACCGGCAGCCCCGCGGCGGTCGCGAGCTGCGCCGCGGCGAGCAGCTCGTCGACGTTCGCAAGGAACGGCGCGACCTCGGAGATCTGCGAGCCGATGTGCGCGTGCAGCCCGATCAGCCGGAGCTGCGGCAGCGCAGCGATGCGCGCGAAGAAGCCGGGGAGCCGGTTGATCGCGACGCCGAACTTCGTGTTCTCGCCGCCGGTGCGCACGAACGCGTGCGTGTGCGCGGAGATGCCGGTGTTCACGCGCACCATCACGTCGACGGGATCGTTTTGCGACGCGAGCGGCGCAAGCCGTTCGAGCTCTTCGTGGTTGTCGATCACGCCGAACGCGACGCGGCGCTCGACGATCGCGCGCAGCTCGTCGTCCGACTTGCCGACGCCGTGAAAGTACATGCGCCCGGCGGGGAAGCCGCCGCGCTCCGCGGTGACGAGCTCGCCCAGCGAACAGACGTCGAGCCGGAGCGGCGTTGCGGCGAGGTGCTCGGCCAGCGCGCCGCACAGGAACGCCTTGCCGGCGTAGCCGATCGCGATGCCGTGCGGCGCGCACGCGCGCACGAAGCGGTCGATCTCCAGGTCCAGCTCGTCGAGGTCGATCACGAACAGCGGCGTGCCGTACGCCGCCGCGAGCTCGCGCGCGGAGACGCCGCCCAGCGGCTTGTCGAGCGCGAACGCTTCGGGCGCGGTCATTGCGCGTACAATCCGTGTTCGGCGATGTAGCGGTACACCGGCTCCGGCACCAGATACCGCACGCTGGTGTGCGCGCGCAGGCGGGCGCGAATCGACGTCGCCGACTCGTCGACGAGCGGCAGATCGTCGAGCACACGCACCTTCGACCGGCGCTCGCTCGAGAGACTTCCCAGCGCACCGTCGACGTCGTCTTGCGTGACGTCGCCGCGCGGGGCGACGACGAGCGCTTCGACCGCGTCGATCACTTCGTCGAGGCGCTGCCAGCGCGAACGCACCAGCGAGTCGCCGCCGACGACGAACGTCAGCGCGGCGCCGGGATACCGCGCGTGCAGCCGCGGCAGCAGGTCCGCGGTGTACCCGCTCGCGTCCGGTGCGAGATCGCTTTCATCCATCGCGAACGTCACGTTGGATGCGATCGCGAGGCGAATCATATGCGCGCGATCTTCGACCGACGCGCTCATCGCCCCGTCGCGGTAGTGCTTGCCTTCGCGCGTCGGAACGAACAGCACGCGCTCGAGCGCGCACGCCTCACGCACCGCCTCCGCAACGAACAGATGTCCGTTATGAATGGGATCGAATGACCCCCCAAAAATGCCAAGCCGCATCTAGCTATAATCGAACTCGACGCCGGCGATGCGCACGGTGTCGCCTTCGTGGACGCCGAGCTCGCGCAGCTTTTTGTCGACGCCCATCTTCGCGAGGATTTGCTCGAAGCGTGCCAGCGCCTCGTCGGAGTCGAAGTCGGTCATGCTGGCGAGCCGCTCGACGCGCTCGCCGCTCACGACGTACACGCCGTCTTCGACGTCGATCGCGAACGGTTCGTCCGGCGTCAGCTCGATCTGCGCGGGCTCCGGCTGCGCGACCTCCGGCACCGGGGTGGATTTGATCGTGTCCCACGTCGCGTAGATCAGCTCGCGCACGCCTTCGCCGGTTGCCGCCGAGATGCCGCGCAAGCCGTCGATGCGGTCGCGCAGCGTCTCGAACGTCGCGCGCGCGTCGGGCAGGTCGAGCTTGGTGATGACGACGATCACGGGCCGCGCCAGCAACGTGTCGTTCCACGCGTGCAGCTCGGTTTCGATCGTTGCTTTGTCCGCGAGCACCTCGTCGGGCGACTTCGCGCCGTCGATCAAATGCACCAGCACGCGCGTGCGCTCGACGTGGCGCAGAAAACGGTCGCCGAGTCCCGCCCCTTCGTGCGCGCCTTCGATCAAGCCGGGCACGTCGACCATCACGAACGACTCGAAGTCCGCGACGCGCACCACGCCGAGCTGCGGCTCGAGCGTGGTGAACGGGTAGTCGGCGATCTTGGGCCGCGCCGCGCTCACCACCGACAGCAGCGTCGATTTGCCGGCGTTCGGCAAACCGATCACGCCGGCGTCAGCGAGGAGCTTGAGCTCCAGCTTCAGCTCGCACTTCTCGCCGGGCTCGCCGTTGTACGCAAAGTGCGGCGCTTGGCGCGCCGCGGTCGCGAAGTGCTGGTTGCCCTGACCGCCGCGCCCGCCTTTGGCGACGCGCACGCGCTCGTGCGGCGTGCTCAAATCCGCGAACAGCCGCGCGTGCCCGCGCGCGCCTTCGTGGTCGAACGCGGTGCGCGTGACGAGCGTGCCGACCGGCACGCGAATGACGAGCTCTTTGCCGGCCGGTCCAGCCTTGTTGTTCTGGCCGCCGCCTTTGCCCGACTCGGCGCCGAACTGTTTCTTGAAGCGGAAGTCGACGAGCGTGCCGAGCTCGGGATCCGCGACGAGCATCACGTCGCCGCCGCGCCCGCCGTCGCCGCCCGCCGGTCCGCCCTTCGGAACGTATTTTTCGCGGCGCCATGCAACGATGCCGTCGCCGCCGTTTCCGGCGGACACGTTGATGACGGCCTCGTCGATGAACTGCACGCGCCTACAAAATCAAAAAGAGCCGCTTTGGCGGCTCTTCTCGGCGTGTGCGCGGAGCCGGATCAGACAGCGGCTGGCAGGACGTTCACGTGCTTCCTGTTGCGGGAGCTGGTGAACGTGACGTGGCCTTCGACGAGCGCGAAGAGCGTGTGATCCTTGCCGATCCCGACGCCCCGGCCGGGGTGGAACTTCGTCCCGCGCTGGCGGACGATGATGTTGCCCGGGATGACAAGCTCGCCGCCGAAGCGCTTCACGCCGAGCCGCTGGGCGTTGGAGTCGCGGCCGTTGCGCGTGGAGCCTGCGCCTTTTTTGGACGCGAAGAGCTGGAGATCGAACCGGAACATAGCCGGGGGATCATAGCAGACGCCCGGGGCCCGGGTCAAACGGAAACCTCGGCCCGGCGCCCTTGCGCGCGCATGAGGACCGGCCGGCCGGGCCGCAGGGTGACCAGCGGATCGAGGGGGACCGGCGACGGGTCGAGGCCGTGGAAACGGACGCGGCGCGCCAGGGTGGCCAGGACGAGGACGGCTTCGGTCCAGGCGAAGCTCTCGCCGATGCAGATCCGGTTGCCGCCGCCGAACGGGAAGTAGGCGAACTTCGGCAAGGCCGCGGTCTCGCCGTTGGACCAGCGCTCGGGCCGGAACGCCTCGGGGTCCTTCCACAGGCGCGGGTTGCGGTGGGTCACGATCTGCGCCGCCAGCAAGACCGAACCGGCCGGGACGTCCCAATCGCCCAGCCGCATCGGCCGGATCACGCGCCGGCCGAGGATCCAGGCCGGCGGCCGCAGCCGCATCGCCTCGGCGACGACGTCCCGCGTGAACGGGAGCCGGGTTACGTCGCCTGGGGCCGGGTCGCGGTCGCCGAGCACGGCGTCGAGCTCGGCATGCAGGCGCGCCTCGGCCGCCGGGTTGCGCGCGAGCGCGTCCCACGTCCAGGTCAGCGCGTTGGCCGTCGTCTCGTGGCCGGCGAGCAGCAGCGTCAGCGCTTCGTCGCGGACCAGCTCCGCCGGCATCGCCGCGCCGGTCTCGTCGCGCGACGACAGCAGCATCGAGAGCAGGTCGCCGCGATCGCCGCCGTCGCGGCGGCGCTCTTCGATCAGGCGGTAAATCACGGCGTCCAGGCCGCTGCGTGCCGCGCCGAAGCGCCGCGTGGCGGGATGGAACGGTACGTGGTCGAGCAGCTCCGCGAACAGACCCAGGCTGGCCGGAAACGCCGCCATCGCGCCCGTCACGGCGGCCCCGATCGCGTCGGCGTCGTCGTCGACGTCGGCGGAGAAGAGCGTCGCGGCGGCGATCCGCAGCGCCAGCCGGTTCATCTGCGCGTCGACCGCGACGGTCTCGCCGTCGCGCAGCCGCTCCGCGGCGGCCCGTGCCAACTCGATCATCGTCGCCGCGTAGCGCGCGACCCGCTCCCGGTGAAAGGCCGGCTGCACGAGGCGCCGCTGGCGCAGGTGCAGCGGCTCGTCGCTGGTGAGCAGACCCTGGCCGAGCAGTCGCCGCATCCGCCGCAGCCCGCGCCCCTTGATCGCGTCGTAGCCGCTCGCGGTCAGCATCCCCTCGATGAGCGCAGGATCGTCGAGAAACCAGAACCGCGCCCGCGGCATGCGCCACGACGCGACCGGCCCGTACGTCCGAGCGACGCCTTCGAGAAAACCGGGCAGGCGGCTGAAGCCGCCGCTGCCGCCCATCCCCGCGATCGCGGCGACCATCGACGGTCCCGGCGGGAAGCGGCGTGTCGTCGGAGCGGCCGTCATGCTGCCAGTGTACACGGTGCGCCCGGCAAAGTTTGAGCCGCAAGGAATTTGGGTCGTCCGGCGAGACCGTACCCCGCTCTGATGTCGCACGCGGATGGTCTCACGTCGACGATTCAAAGCCTCGCCGAGGACATGATGGCCCAGCGAGGCTTCATGGGTGTCTCGGTGCCGACGTTCGAACAGGCGGGCCGCGAGCAGCTCATCGCGCTGCTCCGTGAAGGGCTTCTTCCGGAGTCGAAGGTCCTCGAATTCGGCTGCGGATGCTTGCGCATCGCTTATTGGCTCGTGCGATTCCTGGACCCCGTCTGTTACCACGGCATCGAGCCGGCCCGCGACCGCGTCGAAACCGGGCTCGAATGGCTCTTCACGCCGCACGAGCGGGCGATCAAACGGCCGCGGTTCGACTTCAACGCCGATTTCGACTCGTCGGTGTTCGGCGTGCCGTTCGATTTTTTTCTGGCGCGATCGATCTGGAGCCACGCGAGCAAACGGCAGATCGAAGCGATGCTCGATGCGTTCGTGCGGGATTCGAGGCCGTCGAGCGTTTTTTTGACGTCGTACTTTCCGGTGGATATTGCCGATCCGGAGTACCGGGGCCGGGTCGCACACGAATTCGCGCGGCAGCTGCACGACGGCGACTACCTAGGCGACCACTGGGTGGGAACGAGCCACGAGTCCGATACTCCCGGCGTGGTCCGGCATTCGACCGCATGGATCGTGGAGCGTTGCAGTAGCCGCGGCCTCGAGGTCACCGAGCTGCCCGAGATCGACTGTGACGGCCAATCGTGGCTCAGGATCAAGCGACGGCAATAATCGCATCATGGCCGGCGGAAAGGAGTTGGTTGGTCGATCAACCAAGACGCGCTCCGTGCAAGGTTCCACCGGGACGAAGGCACGGATCGTCGAGGCAGCGATGGGGCTCTTCTGGGAGCACGGCTACGAGCGTACGGGGATCGCCGACATCACGGCGGCCGCCGGCGTGCGCAGCGGCAGCCTCTACCATTTCTTCGCGACCAAAGAGGACGTGCTCACGGCGGTCCTCGAGCGCTACCTCGACGGGCTGACGCCGCAGGTGATGGCGCCGGCGTTCGCGTCGACGCCGGATCCGGTCGAGCGGGTGTTCGCGGTGCTCGACGGCTACCGCGCGCGCATCCTCGCGACGGAGTTCCGGTATCGCTGCCCCGTCGGCAGCCTCGCGCTCGAGATGCAGAACGCGTCGGAGCGCGCGCGCGAGCTCGTGCGCCGCAACTTCGCGGGCTGGCGCGCCGCGATCGCGCAGTGCGTGCGCGACGCGGCGCCGGCGCTGCGCGACGGCATCGACGCGGACTCGCTGGCGACGTTCGTGCTCACGGTCATGGAAGGCGGCGTCATGCAGGCGGCCGCGGAGCGCGACATCGCGCGCTACGACGATTCGGTGCACCACTTGCGCGCGTATCTTCACACGCTGGAAAGGATCGATCGATGATGACGTGGATCGCCGTTGGTACGGCGCTGCAGATCGCGATGGTTGTCGCGGGACATTTCATTCCGCCGCTTCGCGCGTGGTGGGGGCCCGGCGGGATGCTCATCTCGCTCGCAGTCGGCTGTCTGGCTGCGCAAGCCCGGTGGTCGGAGACGCTCGTCGCGGGCGCGCTCGCCGGCGGTGTCGGCGCATTCATCGGCATTTTGATCGCGCTGCTGCTCGGCGACGTCCCCGCCATGCTGCTCGCGCTGGGCACGCTCTCGTCGGTGGTGGCCGGCATCATCGGCGCCGCGGTCGTGACGTTCGTCCGCCGCCGCGGCAAGACTGCGGCGTAGCATGCGTGCATTGTTCGTCGCTGCGCTCGCGCTCGGTGCGACGATCGTCCCTGCGTTCGCGCAAGCGCGTTCCTTCGACGTCGGGCACGTCCACGTGACGACGACGGACGCGCCGAAGCGGCTCGACATGGCGGTGACGGTTCCCGCGACGGTCGACCAGGTGTGGGACGCCTTCACGACGCCTGCGGGCTTGACGGCCTGGCTAGCGCCGTACGCCAAGGTCGAGCTGGCCGTTGGCGGCCCGTGGCAGGTCAGCTTCACGGCCGACGGGGCCGCCGCTGGCGGGAACGTGCTGCTATACCAGCCCAAGTCGCTGCTGGCGCTCTCCGCTATGGCGCCGGCCCAGTTCCCGACGGTGCGCCGCGAGCGGACGACGGCCGTATTCCTGTTCGACGCAGCCGGGCCGAATGCGACGACCGTACGGCTGGCGCAGACCGGGTGGAAGGCGGGCGACGAGTGGGACAAGGCCTTCGACTACCTGGCGACCGGCAACGCTCAGCTGCTCGAAGCGCTCTACCATCGCTTCGCCGTCGGCCCGGAGGCGTGGAAGTAGACCCGTAGAACCGCACTGCGTTTTGGAGAAACCCCGCGTCGTCATCACCGGTCTGGGCGCCGTCACGCCACTGGGAAACAACCGCGAAGCCTTTTGGGATGGTCTGATCGCCGGCCGCAGCGGCGTGGGACCCACGATGGCGTTCGACGCGCACAAGCTGACGACGCGCATCGCGGCGGAGGTCAAGGACTTCGACGCGGGCGCGTTGATCGGCAAGCGGGAGGCGCGCCGCATGGACCGCTATGCCCAGATGGCGCTGGTGGCTGCGAGCGAGGCTATCGAAGACGCCAAGTTCCCGGACGACCCCGAGGTGCGCGCGCGGACTGGCGCCATCGTAGCGACCGGGATCGGCGGGATCATCACGGTCGAGAACACGACGTTCGAGGTGGGCCCGGGCGAGAAGTGGGACCGCATCTCGCCGTTCTTCGTCCCGATGCTGATGGCGAACGCGGCGTCGGCGCACATCTCGATGCAGTTCGGACTGCGCGGGCCGGTGTTCGCCGTCGCATCCGCGTGCGCCAGCGGCAACGACGCGCTCGCGACCGCGTACGACAAGCTCATCCTCGGCGAAGCGGTCGCCGTCGTGACCGGCGGCAGCGAGGCGACCGTCATCCCCACCGCGATGGGCGGTTTCTGCACGATGAAGGCGATGTCGACGCGCAACGACGATCCGACGCACGCGTCGCGCCCGTTCGACAAAGAGCGCGACGGCTTCGTGCTCGGTGAAGGCGCCGGCATCTTGGTGCTCGAGGAGCGCGAGTTCGCGCTTGCGCGCGGCGCGCGCATCTACGCCGAGGTGCTGGGCTACGGGCAGGCCGCCGACGCGTTCCACATCGCGCAGCCCGATCCCGAGTCGAAAGGCGTCATCCTCGCGATGGAGCGCGCGCTCGCGCGCAGCGGTGTCACGCCGGAGCAGGTCGGCTACGTCAACGCGCACGGCACGTCGACGCCGCTCGGCGACCTCGCGGAGTCGCAGGCCATCGAGCGCGTCTTCGGCGAGCACGCATCGAGCGGCAAGCTCGCGGTGTCGTCGACGAAGTCGATGCACGGCCACCTGCTCGGCGCGGCCGGCGCGGTCGAAGGCATCGCGACGGCGCTCGCGCTCGCGCGCGGAATCCTGCCGCCGACCACCAACTACGAAGTCCCCGATCCGGAGTGTACGCTGGATTACGTCCCCAACGTCGCGCGCAAGGTGCAGGTCGACGTCGCGATGAGCAACGGCTTCGGCTTCGGCGGCCACAACACGTCCGTCGTGTTCGCACGCCACGAACAGCCGCCGGGCACGTGAGCATGGCTGGCGAGAAGCGGCGCGCGAAGCTGCGTTCGTTGCTCAAGACGGCTGGTGCGGCCGACATCGATACCGGGCTCGTCGAGCAGGCGTTCGTGCACGAGAGCGCGTCGCGTGAGGGTGGCGGCGCGTCGAACGAGCGCCTCGAGTTCTACGGTGATGCCATCCTCGGGTTCGTGGCGGCGCGCTGGCTGACGGCGAAGTACAAGGACGCGAGCGAGGGCGAGCTGTCACGCCGCAAAGCTGCGCTGGTGAGCGGCGACGCGTGCGCCGCGACGGCGCGCCGGTTGGGCTTGGGCGAGTTGGTCGTGCTCGGTCAGGGGATGACGAACAGCGGCGGCTCGGACAACTCCACGATCCTGGCGGACGCGTTCGAAGCGTTCGTCGCCGTGCTCGCCGGCGCGTGCGACCTGGAGCGCGTCGCGCGCTTCGTCGAGCGCGAGCACCTCGTGCCGGCCGACAAGGGCGCGACCGGCGAGCCCGACGCGAAGACCGCGCTGCAAGAGATCGCGCAAGCCGCGCTGCACGTCACGCCGATCTACATCGACCGCGCGGAGGGCGCGCCGCAGGACCGCCGCTACACCTCGCAGGTGCGCGTCGGCGACGAGATCCTCGGCGAGGGGATCGGCCCGTCGAAGAAGGCTGCCCAGCTGAGCGCGGCGGCGATGGCGGTCAACGCGCTGCGCAAACGCCATCCGCAAGCCCTGGAGCCGCGCGCGTCGAAGGACGACGGCCGGGTGATCGCGCTCGACAAGCGGCGCCGTTCCCCGTCCCCTCGCAAGCCCGGAGCGCCGATCTAACCCGAATGCGTCTCAAATCTCTCAAGGTCTTCGGCTTCAAGACGTTCGCCGAAGCGACGACGCTCGATTTCGTCGACGGCACCACCGCCGTCGTCGGCCCCAACGGCTCCGGCAAGTCCAACCTCGTCGACGCGATCCGCTGGGTGCTCGGCGAGCAGTCGTCGCGCAGCCTGCGCTCGCAGAAGCTGGAAGACGTCATCTTCGCGGGCAACAACACGCGCAAGCCGCTCGGCATGACCGAAGTATCGCTGACGTTCGACAACACGGAGCGCGTGCTGCCGCTCGATTTCGGCGAGGTGCAGATCACGCGGCGCGCGTACCGCGTGGGCGAGTCCGAGTTCTACATCAACCGCGAGCCGGTGCGGTTGCGCGACGTGCACGAGCTGCTGATGGGCACCGGTCTCGGCCCGGGCTCGTACGCGATCGTGTCGCAGGGCCAGATCGACTCGATCCTGTCGTCGAAGCCCACCGAACGCCGTGCGCTGTTCGAGGAGACCGCCGGCATCGGCAAGTTCCTCGCGCGCAAGCACGAGGCGCTGCGCCGGCTCGAAGCCACCGAGCAGAACGCGATCCGCGTCAACGACCTCATCGCGGAATTGGAACGGCGCGTGCCGGAGCTCGACACGCAAGTGCGCCGCGCGAAGCGCTACCGCAAGGTGACGACGCGCGTGCGCGACCTCGAGATCCTCGCGTACCTGCGCGCGTCGTCGACGCGCCGCACCGAGCGCGAGCGCGTCGCCGCCGAGCTGGAGCAGCACGAGAACAAGCGCGCGGCAGCGGCGGCGCGCGCGGCGCAGCTCGGCGCGGCGATCGCGACGCTGCGCGAGTCGTCGTACACGATCGAGCTGGAGCTCGACCGTCAGCGTGCCGACGCGCAGACCGCGCGCGCGGAGTCGGCGCGCATCGAAGCCGATCTCGCCGCCGCGGTCGCACGGCGCGACGGGCTCGAGCGGCAGTCCAACGCCGTCATCGCCGACCGCGACCGCGTCGAGAGCGAGCGCGACACGTTGCGCGACACGATCGGTGCGCTCGAGGAGCGGCTTGCGCCGCTGAACGCGCAGACCGACGGTTCGCGCGAGCGCGAGCTGGCGGCGTCCGAAGCCGTCGCGGCCGCGCGCGGCACGCTCGACGCGGTGTACCAAGAGCTGCGCGCCGTCGAGGCACTCGCGGCCGAACGCGCCGCGAACGAGGCGGAGCGGCGCGCGCAGATCCATTCGGCGCGCGGCGAGATCGAACGGCTCGAACGCGAGCACGCGAGCGCGCTGGCGGAACGCGACGAGCACGCGCACGCGGCCGACGAGGCGCGCGGGCGCTTCGGCGAACGCGAGATCCTCATCGCGCGCTACGAAGCCGAGGCGACGGCACAGCACGAGCGCGCCCGCGTCGCGCGCGAGCACGGCGACGCCGTCGCCGAGCAGGTGGCCGATCTGCAGCGCCGCCACCGCGAGGTCGCGACGGAGATCGCCGGCGCGGAGTCGCGCCTGCACACGATCGAGGAGCTCGAAGCCGCCCTGGAAGGGCACGCGCACGGCACGAAGTCCGTCGTCGAAGCGTCGCAGCGCGGGCTGCTGCGCGGGTTGCACGGCGTCGTCTCGAACTTGATCTCGACCGACGAGCGGTACGCGCGCGCACTGGACATCGCGTTCGGCGCCGGCTTGTCGAACGTCATCGCCGAGACGTCGGAAGACGCCGAAGCCGCCGTCGCGTACTTGCGCGAGCGCGAGCTCGGGCGCGCGACGTTCTTGCCGCTCGACACGCTCGCGCAGCGCGAAGGCCGCGACCTCGGCAACTTGCGCGACCGCCCCGGCGTCATCGGTTACGCGCACACGCTGGTGCGTGCCGAGCCGCGCTACCGCGGGATCGTCGCGTTCCTGGTGGGCCGCATCCTCGTGGTCGACGAGCTGCGCACCGGCATCACGCTCACGCGCGGCGAGGGTTTTCGCGATTCGATCGTCACGCTCGACGGCGACCAGATCATCGGCGGCGGGGCGATCACCGGCGGCCGCTTCCGCAAGGAGCGCTCCATCCTCGCGCGGCGCGCGCAAGCCGAGACGCTGCGCGAGCGTATCCCGCAGCTGCGCGCGCAGCGCGAGGCGATCGAACGCGACGGGATCGCGGCGAAGGCCGCCCTCGACGCGGCGAGCACCGAGCGCGACGAGGCGACGAAGCTGGCCAACGACGCGGAGGTCGCGTTGCAGGACGTGCGCACGCAGCTGCAGGGACTCGCCGTCGAGATCGAGCGGTTGGATGCGGCGATCGCGACGTCGGCAAGCCGCGGCGCGACGCTCGCAGGTGCGCGCGAGGACGTCGGCTCGCGGCTGCACGCGCTCGAGCGCGTCGCCGACGATCACGTCGACCTGTCCGAGCAGCGCGCCATGCTGGAGACCGCGCTCGCGGCGGCGCGCGAGCGCATCGCGGCGGTGGAAGCGGAACAAGCCGAGGTCGCCGCGTCGGCGAGCGCGCTGCGCGAGCAGATCGCCGCGCTCAGCGCGGAGCGCGACGGCGCGGTGACGCGCCTCAGCCTGCTCGACGCGGATGCGGAGCGGGCCGGCGCGGCGCGCGAGACGATGCTGCGCGAGCTCGACGCGTTGCGCGAGCGCGCGACGGAGCTACAGGCGGCGCTGGTCACGGCGCGCGAGCGGGTCGCGGTGGCCGACGCAGCGGTCGACGCATCGCGCAAGCGCCGCGAGGCGACCGCCGACGAGGCCGCGCAGCGCGAAGCGGACGAGCGCGCGGCACAGAGCGAAGACCGCGAAGCGACCGCCGCCGGCGAGTCCGGCCGCCGCCGGCTCGCGGAGATCGACGCGGAGCTCGGGATGCTGCAGCAGACGTTCGCGCAGAACCCGGCGACGAGCGCCGAGCAGGACGACGTGCTCGCGCGCTACGCGGACGAGCCGAGCGAGATCGTCGACGAGCTGCCGCGCCTGCGTGAAGAGCTCGTGCGCCTGCAGGCCAACGTCAACCTCAACGCCGAGGCCGATCGCGACGAGCTCGTCGAGCGCGAGCGCTTCCTGCGCGAGCAGATGGACGATCTGCACCGCGCGCGCGAGACGCTGCTCGCGACGATCGCCGAGATCGAGACGTCGTGCCAAGTGCAGTTCAACGAGACGTTCGACGCGGTGAGGACCAAGTTCGCCGACGTGTTCGAGGAGCTGTTCCCGGGCGGGCAGGCGCAGATGTGGCAAACCAATTCGGAGAACTTGAGCGAGACCGGGATCGAGATCTCCGTGCAGCCGCCGGGCAAGAAGATGACGGCGCTCGCGGCGCTGTCGGGCGGCGAGCGCGCGATGACGGCGTCGGCGCTCATCTTCGCGCTGATCGCGGTGAAGCCGTCGCCGTTCTACCTGCTCGACGAGGTCGACGCGGCGCTCGACGACGCCAACATCGAACGGCTGTCGACGAAGATCCGCGACGTGTCGGCGACCGCGCAGATGCTGATCGTCACGCACAACAAGAAGACGATGGAGCTCGCCCAGCGCATGTACGGCGTCACGATGCAGGAGCCGGGCGTGAGCTCGATCGTCAGCGTCACGCTCGACGACCGTCCGGTCGCGCCGCCGCAGGTCGAGCCGGAACGTGAACCCGCCGCCGTCTGAGATCACCGGCGCGGCGCTGATCTCGGTCTACGACCGCACCGGCGTCGTGCCGCTGGCGCGCTCGCTCGCCGATCGCGGCGTGCCGATCTATGCGACCGGCGGCACGTGCGCGCACCTGCGCGAGCACGGGATCGAAGCGCGCGAGGTCGGCGAGCTCACCGGGTATCCGGCGCTGTTCGACGGCCGCGTGAAGACGCTGCACCCCAACGTGTTCGGCGGCATCCTCTACGACCGCGACGACGCGAAGCACCGCGAGGAAGCCGAACGGCACCGCATCCCGACGATCTCGACGGTCGTCGTGAACCTGTACCCGTTCGAGGCGACCGTCGCGCGCGAGGGCGCGACGCTGCAGGAGGCGATCGAGCAGATCGACATCGGCGGCGTCTCGCTGCTCCGCGCGGCGTCGAAGAACTTCGACCACGTCACCGTGCTCAGCGATCCGGCCGAGTACGACGCGTTCGTCGCCGCGCTTCCGCACGGCGGGCTCGACGATGCGGCGCGCCGCCGCTGCGCGACGCGCGCGTTCGAGCGCACCGCCGAGTACGACAGCGCGATCGCGCGCTACCTGGAGTCCGGTCTGCTCGCGAACGAGCTGCCGGGCTCGCTGGCGCTGACGATCCCGATCGAACAGCCGCTGCGTTACGGCGAGAACCCGCAAGACCGCGCGGCGTTCTACCTTGCGCGCGAGGCGCAGCTGCCAGAACAGCTGGGCGGCAAGGCGCTTTCCTACAACAACCTGCTTGATCTCGACGCGACGCTGCGCCTGCTGGTGCGCGCACCGCTCGGGTTCGGCAGCGAGCCGCCGAACGTCCCGGTGCAGCGCTCGCGCGCGGCCATCGTCAAGCACACGGTGCCGTGCGGCGTCGCCGAGCGCGCGTCCGTTGCGGACGCGGTGCGCGAGGCGCTCGATGCCGATCCGGTGTCCGCGTACGGCGGCATCATCGCCGTCGACGGCCGGCTCGACCTCGCCGCGGCGGAACACCTCGCGGAGTTCTTCCTGGAGATCGTCGCCGCGCCCGCGTTCGACGACGACGCGCTCGCGCGCTTGCGCAAGAAGAAGAACCTGCGCATCATGCGCTACCGCGGCGGCACGCCCGAGCGCATCGCGCGCGAGCTGCGCGTGCGCAGCGCGCTCGGCGGCGTGCTGGCCGAGGACGACGATCCGCAGGCGCCGCCCGAGCGCTGGGCCGTCGTGTCGAAGCGGCAGCCGTCGCCGGAGCAATGGCGCGATCTGATCTTCGCGTGGGACGTGGTGCGGCACGTGAAGTCGAACGGCGTCGTCGTCGCGCGCGACGGCATCTCGCGCGGCATCTGCGCCGGCCAGACGAACCGCGTGAGCGCGGTGCAGATCGCGGCGCACCGCGCGCACGCGTTCGCGCACGGCGCGGCGTGCGCGAGCGACGGTTTCTTCCCGTTCGCCGACGGTCTCGTCGCCGCGGCGCAAGCGGGCTGCACCGCGGTCATCGCACCGCAAGGCTCGATCCGCGACGCCGAGGTGATCGCCGCCGCCGACGAACACGACGTCGCGCTCGTGTTCTCCACGTACCGGTACTTTCTGCACTGACGATGGTTGGGTTCATCGTGCGCCTGATCGGATACGCGCTGCTGCTCGGGCTCGCGTCGCGCGGCGCGCAAACCATGTGGATGCAATACGGGCTCGAGGACGTGCGCCGGCTGCAGCACTTCCACGACGTCGGCGTCACCGGGCTGCTCGTCGCGCCGCTGGTGCTGGCGCTGCTCGGCGTCGGCGTGCTACGCTCGGTGGCAGTCTTCGCCGGGTTCTTTCTGGCGGGCGCCGCGCTGACGGCGCCGTTCGTCTGCGCCCGCGTCGCCGGAGTCTGAGATGATCCGTTTCGCCGCCGCCGCCGCCGTCGCGCTCCTCGTGACCGCATCCGCAGCGCGCGCCGACGCGCCGCCGGCGGCGACCGTGCCGAGCGCAGTGCCGGCGTGGCTGTTGCAGTACACCACGGTCGCGGTCGGCGGGCGGATACGGATTACGCGCTACGTCAGCGCGCACGCGGACGGAACGGTGACGTGGCAACAGCTCGACGTCAACACCGGCATCGCCGACACCGGTGCGATGCACCGCTGCACGGGCGGCGCGACGCTCGTCGGCGACGAGCTGCGCGCGATCGAGGACGCTGCGCAAGCGCTGAAGGATCCGCGCCGGGATGCGAACGCGGCGCCGGCTACCGGCAGTCGCGGCGGCGTCGCGGTCGCGCTCATCGTTCCGCGCGGCGCCGGCGTCGGCGTTGGGGCGGACGTGTCCAGCCTCAACTTCGATCCCGATGCGTCCGGCTCGGACCCGCGCCTCAAGCGAGCAGCAGCGATCTTGTCCCGGTATCGCTGCCCCCGCTGAGAACGCATCTCGACGCGGGCGGCGCGATCCTGTGCTGCGCGCTCGCGGTGACGTTCGTGCCGCTGCCGCGCTTTCTCGAACCAGCTCGCCGAGGCGCCTGAACCGCGGCACCGCCCGCGGAGGCTTCGCCGCAAGCGCTCGGGAAAAAAGCCTGATCGCTCGACGTCGTCTTCGAGGGGTGCTTCGATGCTCGTTCGCCACCTTGCAATCGTGCCGGAACGGCTCACCCGTGAGCACAAAGAAAAGGTCGCACGCGACCTGACGCGCGCCACGGCGGCGTTCCAGACGCAAGTAACGCGCGATTTGCGGCCTCTCTGGCACGTCGACGCGACGGTGACCGCGTTCACGTCGATCGACGACGTGCCGCTCGGCCATTGGGTCATCTTTCTCAAAGAGACGATCGGCGCCGACGACGAGCTCGGATTTCACCTCGATTCGCACAACCAGCCGTACGCGCTCGTGGCGTACGACAAGAGCTGGACGCTGTCGCTGAGCCACGAGATCCTGGAGATCCTCGTCGATCCGTCCGGCAACCGGCTCGTCGCGGGACCGTCGGTCGATCCGAAGCATCCGCACCACCACGTGCGCTATCTGCTCGAGCTGTGCGATCCGTGCGAGGACAGCGCGTACTCGTACACGATCGACGGCATCGTCGTGTCCGACTTCATCACGCCGCACTACCACGACCCGCAGGATACCTCGGGCGCACGCTACAGCTTCACCGGCGCGATCGGCTCGCCGCGCGAGGTTCTGCCCGGCGGTTATCTCACGTGGGAAGACCCCGTCCTCGGCGAGTGGTTTCAACTCAACCTCGTGAAGCGGCGCGCGATCAAGAAGCTCGGACCGATCGAGAACGCGCGCTCGCTGCGCGCGCACGTGAACCGCCTGACGCCGCCGCCCTCCGACGTGTTCCACGGTAACAGCGCGAAGATCAAAACCGCCGGCCAGCGCCGTGCGGGCGCCGCGGAGGCGTCGGCCGCGCAGGCGCGCGCGTTGCGCTCGCTCTTGCGATAGCGTATCGTTTGTCACATGCCGCGCTATCTGCACACGTCGATCTTCGTCAGCGACATGGACGCGTCGATCGACTTCTACACCAACAAGATGGGGCTCAAGCTGCTGGGCGGTCCCCACCACTATCCCGGCAACGCCGACATGGCATTCGTCGGATCCAGCTGGGATGCGTACATCGAGCTGGTCTACGATCTCGAGGACCATCCGCCGTACGAGCTCGGCAACCGCTACGAGCACCTCGCGCTCGAGGTCGACGGCGATCTGCCCGGCGTGATCGAGAAGCTGCGCGCGCAGGGCGTGAAGATCGTCAAGGAGCCCAAGAAATCGCCGGGCGGCAACCGCGCGATCGCGTTCGTGGAAGATCCGAACGGCATCCCGGTGGAGCTGCTCGAGCCGCGCGAAGGCCCGGTCACCTAACTAGCGCTCGGCGCCGAGCGCCTCGTTACCGTACAGCGAGCGCGGCGCCGGTTCGAGCCGCAGCACGGCGCGGTGCAGCAGCAGCCGCTGCATCGCGCGCGGAAGCGTTTCGGGCGCGAAGGCGTTCGACCACTTGCGCAGCGCGTCGTCGTTCGGGCAGACGGCCGTGACGACGAACGCGAATTCGCCCTCGCGCACGGGCAGCGCCGGGAAGTCGTTCGTGCGCGAGTCCGTTACGAAATACGACGTGCGCCGTGCCTGGCCGGTGATCCGCGGCAAGACTTCGGCTTCGAACGCCGTGATGAACGCCTCACCGGCGGCGCGCTCCAGCATCAAGACGGCCACGGCGACGGTATTCGGTGCGCGCGTCTGCGTGCCGGCGGGGCGAGCAAAACGCCCCAGCTCGAACCCGCTTCCGGAACGCGCTTCTCGCAAGAGCAGCACGTCGTCGTTATCAAGCAGTGCGCCGTTCGCCGCGGTGCGGTGCTCTTTCCACGCATGCGACTCCCGGTAGAAGGCCGTGAGCGCCCGTGCGCGCTGCTCCGCGTGTGCGAAGCCGCGAAACCATACGAAGCCGCGCGGATCGTCGCGGTCACGAAAGTGTCCGACGGGAACCATGCCGCACGCTTCCTGCTGATCGGTGAACTCCCGATCGAAGAGCGCGACGAACGCATCACGCTGGTCGGGCTTGACGAGATAGCGCCGCAGCTCGATCAGTTCGAAGGCTGCATCAGGCACGCGAGAATTCCATCGTCCAGTTAGCCATTTCCTGAGAATACCGGGTGGTGCCGCAGCTGGAAAGTGCCAGGCGCGGCGCACGCGAGGGAGCCATTGCCGCTCGCCCGCAGGCGCGAAGGCCCGATCACCTAGTCGCCCGAAGCCGACGGGTCGACCGTGAACCCGATCAGCGCCCCCCGCGGCACGCAAGACATCCTTCCGCCCGAATCCGCGCGGTGGAGCCGACTCGAATCCGACTGCCGCGAGATCGCGTACCGGTTCGGTTACGGCGAGATTCGCACGCCCATCTTCGAGGCGACGGAGCTGTTCGCGCGCGGCGTCGGCGAGACGACCGACATCGTCGAGAAAGAGATGTACACGTTCGTCGACAAGGGCGGCCGCAGCATGACGCTGCGCCCCGAGCTGACGGCGGGCGTCGTGCGCGCGCTGCTGGAGCACAGGCTGCTCGCGCAGGGGCCGCAGCGGCTGTACTACGTCGGTCCGTTCTTTCGCTACGAGCGCCCGCAAGCGGGGCGCTACCGGCAGGCCAACCAGTTCGGCGTCGAGTGTTTCGGCGTTGAGGCCGCGGAGGCCGACGCCGAGGTGATCCAGATCGCCGCGCTGCTGCTCGCGCGCTACGGCATCGCCGACGCGGTGCTCAACGTCAACAGCGTGGGCGACGCGAACTGCCGGCCGCGCTACCGGCAAGCGCTGCTCGACCACTTTCTACCGCACGCGGCGGAGCTCAGCACTGACTCGCAGCGCCGGCTCGAACGCAACCCGCTGCGCATCCTCGATTCGAAGGACCCGAAGGACACGCCGTACGTCGAGAGCGCGCCGGCGATGATCGACCTGCTGTGCGACGACTGCCGCGCGCACTTCGCCGCGCTGCGGCGCGATCTCGACGCGCTCGGGATCGCGTACGTCGTCAACCCGCGCATCGTGCGCGGGCTCGACTACTACACGCGCACGGTGTTCGAGTTCGTGTCGTCGGCGATCGGCGCGCAAGGCACGATCTGCGGCGGCGGCCGCTACGACGGGCTCGTCGCGGAGCTCGGCGGTCCGCCGACGCCGGGCGTCGGGTTCGGGTTGGGCATCGAGCGCTTCCTGATGGTCGTTTCGAAGCTGACCGGCGAGCCCGAGCCGCCGCGCCGCGGCATCCAGGCCATCGCGCTGGGCGACGCGGCCCGCGAGCGCCTGATCGCCGTCGTCGGCGCGTTGCGCGCGCTCTCGCCGGAGCCCACGTTCGCCGAATGGCTGCCGCGCAAGCTGACGGCCCACTTCAAGATCGCCGACCGCAATCACGCCCGCTGGGCGCTGATCCTGGGCGACGACGAGCTGGCGCGGGGCGAGCTCGTCCTGCGGGACCTCGTCGCGCGCGAGGACCGGCGGCTGCCGCTCGCGCCCGCCGCGGCGGAGGTCGCGCGCATCCTCGTCGAAGCCACGGCGTGATGGATCAGGACGAAGCGGCACGCGTCCGCGCGCTCGGCGAGATCGCCGCGGAGTTCGACCTGGACGCGATTCGCGTCCGGACGGGCGACAGCGAGATCGAGATCGTGCGGCGCGACCCGGCCTTGCAGGCTCCGGTGACCTATGCCATGCCGGCTGCCCCGGGCGCTCCGGCGGCGGTCCCCGCCGCCGCGACCGACGCGCTGGCGGCCGCCGCGCCCGCCGGCGCCAACCTCCGCAAGGTCACGGCGCCGGTCGTGGGCGTGTTCTACCGCTCGGCGAACCCCGAAGCCGAGCCGTACGTCGAGGTGGGCGACCGGGTCGTGTCGGGCCAGACGCTGTGCATCCTCGAAGCGATGAAAATGATGAACGAGATCACGACCGATTTTGCCGGCGTCGTGGCGCGCGTCCTCGTCGAGAACGGCGAGCTCGTCTCGCTCGGTCAGGAGCTGTTTTGGATCGAACCGTAATCGCACGGGCGTATCGACGATTCACGATCCGAGGTTTTCGTGGCATTGATAATCTCGAAATTGATCGGCTAGCCCCGATTAACTTACTCACTGGGTTAAATGGTGCTGGTAAGACCAGCATTCTTGAAGCTTTATTTATTCATGCAAGGCCATTCGCTGCTCCCATTGCGGACTTTGATTACGGTCGAGGCGTGCAACCACGGTTGCGGTCGCCCCGCGAGGCGCCATGGTCAAGCTTCTTCACGCGTGATGACGCGAAGGAGCGGGTTCGTTTTTGGGGACAAAATCGCGAACAAGAATGGTACGTTACGCTTTCGCGCGATGCGCGAGTTTCTGGATCTGATCCCGCTCTTGTTGGAACGGAGAGCGATGTAAGAGAGAAGATCAGCTCGCTTCGAGTCGACCTCAAGATACGAGACGAGTCGCAGCGTCGAGCGCTGGACTACTATTCCGACGGTTCGATCACCGCTGAACCGGCGCCAGCTGAAGAGCTTCTAACCTTTCCATTTATCAGAATGTCGACTGGGTCTCCGCTTAATCAATCTGCGCTTGCCGCCATGTATACCGTTCTCCAGGAGTCAGGGCGAGACGATCCCGTAGCGGAGTTGCTGCGTCGTATTGAACCGCGACTGAAGCGCATCTTCGTTTGGACTGACGGAAGAGATTCGATTCTGCATGTAGACCTTGGGCTAGGGCGATCCTTGCCACTCCCCGTAGTGAGCGATGGTCTGACGAGAGTGGCTGCAGCAGCGCTGTCAGCGGCGGCATGTGCCGGCGGAGTCCTTACGATCGACGAAATCGAGAACGGGGTGCACGTGTCAATCTTACCTGAGGTATGGCGGGGCTTGGCGTTGATCGCCGACGTATTCAAGACTCAGATTATCGCGACGACTCACAGTAGAGAATGCACGCTAGCCGCCCTTGAGGCTGTTCCGTCCGACAGGCTAATGTTGCATCGCGTTGTTCGTGATAAGAGTGGTGTACGTGTGCAACCATACGACAGCGAGATGCTCGAAACGGCCTTAAGCGCCGGTCTTGCATTTCGGTAATGATTCGGCAAAAAACCGATGCGACCGCGGTTTTCTACGCAAGAAATTGCATGGTGGTTGAAGGAGACGACGACTCGAACGGATTTGAGGCGATGCTGGCCTATGTCGGGCGCGCGTCGGACCTCGAGATTTTTGTTGCGAACGGGAAAACCAGAATCCGGGCCACACTCCAAGTTCTATCGGGCTATTCAGGTTTTGAAGCGCTCGGTCAAGTTATCGTGGTGCGAGATCCCGACGACGATCCTACTGCCGCATTTGCAAGTTGCGCCGACAGTCTCGTGACGATCGGATTCACTAGGCCTCGGGGTGTAGACGTCCCAGCTCTAACCTCTGGCCGGCCTGACGGGCTTGTATGGCTAACACCGATGACTGGCCGTGGGTCTCTTGAAACGCTATGCTTTTCGTCGCTCACTGGGACCGCAGTCGAGACCTGTGTTGAATCATACCTCAAGTGCATGGATGGCACTTATGAGCTACCAAAGGTCGCATTTAACGATGCCGATCAGAGTAAGCGGCGGACGGAAGCCGTCTTGGCCGCGGGAAGACTTGCAGCCGGGAAGGATGAACCTGGCCTCCCGTTGGGGCTTGGCCTGCGCCGGGGCCTTTTTGACCTGACGTCCCCGGTCTTTTCTCCATATCTAGATCGCTTAAGGTCTTTACCATGACGCAAATCAGTCAAGGGCGCCGCGCGTTCGCGGAGCTGCTCGCCGACCGCAAGGGACAACTCGACAAGCCGCACTACGCCGCGCAGGTCGCGGCGATCGTCGCCGCGCTGACCCTCACGTTCCGCAGCGGGAACAAGGTACTGTGGTTCGGCAACGGCGGCAGCGCCGCGGACGCGCAGCATCTCGCGGCCGAGTTCAGCGGGCGGTTCTTGCGCGAGCGCGCCGGCTTGCCGTCCGAGGCGCTCACCGTGAACACGTCCGCGGTGACGGCGATCGCCAACGACTTCGGCTACGAGTACCTGTTCGCGCGCATGGTCGAAGCGCACGCGAAGCCGGGTGACGCCGTGGTCGGCATCACCACGAGCGGCACGTCGCCCAACGTGGTCAAGGGCCTCGAGGTTGCCAAAAAGGTCGGCGCAACGACGATCGCGTTCACCGGCAACGGCGGCGGTACGGTGGCGGACGTCGCCGACCTGATCCTGCTGGGTCCCGACGGCTACAGCGCGATCGTGCAAGAAGTGCACATTACGATGGGCCACATCATCTGCGACCTCGTCGAGCAGGAGCTGCTGTTCGCATGATCCTCATCACGGCAACCGCTTCCGTGATGTTCGCCTTCGCTTCGCCGCTTCCGTGGTGACCGGCGTTTCGCGCCGTGACTCCGGCGAGCGCCGGCCCGCGGTGTTTCTCGACCGCGACGGGACCATTATCGAGGACAAGGGGTTTCTCGACGATCCGAACGGCGTCGAGATCTTGCCGACCGTCGTCGACGCGCTGCGGCTGCTGGGCGAGCGCGGTTACGCGACGGTGGTCGTGTCGAATCAATCGGGCGTTGCGCGCGGCTACTTCGACGACGACGCGGTGCGCGCGGTGAATGGCGAGATCGCGCGCAAGCTCGCCGGCGACGGCGTCGCGATCGATGCGTGGTACTGGTGCCCGCACTATGACGAAGACTGCGACTGCCGCAAGCCCGCGCCGGGCTTGGTGAAGCGCGCGCTCGACGAGCACGGCTTCACGCTCGACGGCGGCGCGGTAGTCGGCGACCGCGGCAGCGACGTCGCGCTCGGTCATGCCGTCGGCGTGCCCGGCATCTTGCTGCCGGGACCGTATCCATACGACGGACCGGAACCCGATCTGCGCGCGCGCACGCTGCTCGAAGCGGCGGAATGGATCGTGGACCGTGGCTGAGCTCATCGCCGCGCCGCGCGCGACCGTGCTGCTGGCGCGCATGGCGGGGCGCCGCGTGGTGGTGATCGGCGACCTGATGATCGACGAGTGGATCTGGGGTGACGTGTCGCGCATCTCGCCCGAAGCGCCGGTGCCGGTCGTGGCGGTGCGGGAGCATACGTTCACGCTGGGCGGCGCGGGCAACGTCGCGAACAACCTGCGCGCGCTCGGGGCGCACGTCGCGTTCGTGGGCGGCGTGGGCGACGACGCCGAAGGCGCGCGGCTGCGCGCAATGTTCGACGACCTCGGCGTCGACGCGCGCGGCCTCGTCACGCTCGCCGACCGTCCGACGACGCGCAAGACGCGCGTCGTGGCGCACAACCAGCAGGTGGTGCGCGCCGATTGGGAGTCCACGGCGGTGCTGCGCGACGACGACCGCGCGCACGTCGTCGAACGGGTACGGATCGCGGTGCGCGACGCGGACGGCGTCGTGCTGAGCGACTACGCGAAGGGATTCTTTCACCGCGAGATCGTCGACGCTGCGCTGACGGCGCCCGTCGTCGTCGCCGATCCCAAACCGCCGAACCTCGGCATGTTCTCCGGCGTCACGTGCATCGCTCCGAACGCCGGGGAAGCATCGCGCGCGAGCGGGATCGCGATCGTGGACGACGCGTCGCTCGACGCCGCCGGGCGCGCGCTGCTGCGGCTGCTCGACTGCCGCTGGGTGCTGATCACGCGCGGCGAGCACGGGATGTCGCTGTTCGGCGCGGGCGGCGAGCGGTTCGACGTCCCCGCCGTCGCGCGCACGGTCTACGACGTCTCGGGCGCCGGCGACACGGTCGTCGCCGTGCTGACGCTCGCGCTTGCCGCACAGATCCCGGCCGAGACCGCGACGCAGCTCGCGAACTTCGCGGCCGCGGCGGTCGTCGAGAAGCTGGGCACGGCGACGGCGACCCCGGACGAGATCGTCGCGCTGATGGAGCATGCACCGTGAGCGCCGAAGACGTCGCCGGACTCGTGCTCGACGCAGACGCGGCCGTCGCGTGGCGCGAGGCGCAGCGCGCCGCGGGGAGCACCGTCGTGTCGACGAACGGCGTGTTCGATCTCCTGCACGCCGGGCACGTCGCGTACCTCGCGTGGGCGCGCGCGCAGGGCGACGCGCTGATCGTGCTGCTCAACGAGGACGACTCGGTGCGGCTGCTGGGCAAAGGACCGGATCGTCCGCTCGTGCCGTTCGTGGACCGCGCGCGCGTCGTGGCCGCGCTGCGCAGCGTCGACGCCGTCACCGGGTTCGGCCAGCGCACGCCCGAGACGTTGCTCGACCGCATTCGGCCGGACGTGCACGTGAAGAGCGCGCAGTACCGCGTCGAGGAGCTGCCGGAGCGGTTCGTCGTCGAACGGCACGGCGGACGCATCGTCCTCGCGCCGCACCAGCCCGGCCGCAGCACGACAGACCTGGTCGCCGCCATCCGATCGCGCTAGCGTGCGCATCGCGATCACCGCAAACGGGCCGGGCGAGTTCGCGGGCTGGGTGCGCCCGCTCGTCGCGGCGCTGCGCGCGCGCGATCCGGCCGTCGAGCTGCACGTCATCGGCGTGCCGGACGACTTCGCGACCGGGCGCGAGGCTGCGTACGTCGAGGGATTGTTTCCCGGCGTACACGCGTACCTGCCGGCGGCGTACGTACGGCTTGCGCTCGGGCGGCGCGCCGACGGGCTGCCGCAGCAGGTCGATCGCGTGCAATATCTCGGCGGCGATCTGTCGCACGCCGCGCGCGTCCACGCGCGGCTCGGCGGGACGGCGACCTCGTATAAGTTTTCGCGCAAGAAGTACGCGAACACGTTCGCGCGCGTGTTCGCGGTCGACGCCGCGAACAAGACGCAGCTGCTGAACTGGGGGACGCCGGCGGAACGCATTCGCATCGTCGGCAACCTCGCGATCGACGGCGCGCTCGGCGAGGCGTCCGGCGCGTACGGCGATCCGCCCAGCGACGCGGCGCAGGACGGGATCGTGCTGTTCCCCGGCTCGCGCAAGCACGAGGTGGACAACGTCTTCTCGCTGTTCGTCCGCGTCGCGTTGAACCTGCGCCGTATGCTGCCCGAGGTCGCGATCGCGTTCGCGGGCTCGCCGTTCGTCCCCGACGACGTGCTGCGCGCGGCGCTCGCGCGCGGCGGCGACCATCCGCTGTCGTACGGCGCGCCGGCCGAGCTCGACGGCGGCGACATCGTCGCCGAAGGCCAACGCTTTCCGCTCGTCCGCGCGGCGATGCGCGCCGCGGCTCGCGCGCGGCTCGCGATCACGATCCCCGGTACGAAGGTGATCGAGCTCGCCGCGCTCGGCATCCCCGCGGTCGTGTGCACGCCGTTCAACGCGCCCGAGCTCGTCGTCATCGGCGGGCCGCTGCAGTACGCCGGCAAGCTGCCGCTGATCGGAACGCCGCTCAAGCGCGCGGCGGTGGTCGCTTTCGCGAAACGCTTCGCTCACTTCGCACAGCCGAACATTGACGCGGGCAAAGAGTTGGACGTCGAGATCGCGGGCACGCTGCTGCCGTCGCAGGTCGCGCACACCGCCGCGGACCGCTGGCGGGACGCCGCGTGGTGCCGCACGACCGGGGCCGAGCTGGCCGCGCTGTACCGTCACCACGCGGGCGCCGCGGAGCGGATGGCGGCGTTCTTGCTCGAACCGGTACGCCCGTGAAATTCTCGGTCGTCATCGCGACGAAGGACCGGGCGCCGCTGCTCGATGCGGCGCTCGCTTCGTTGCGCGCGCAGGAAGGCGCGCCGGAGTACGAGCTGGTCGTCGTGGACAACGGCTCTTCCGACGCGACGCCGGACGTCGCGCGCACGCACGGCGCGGTCTACAGGTTCGTCGCCGAGCCGAACCGCGGCAAGGCGCGCAACGCCGGCATTGCTCGTGCGACCGGTGACGCGATCGTGTTCGTCGACGACGACGTCGTGACGCCGCCGCACTTTCTCGCCGCGCACGCAAAGGCGCACCGCGACGAGATCTTCCCGCTCGCGGTGTCGGGCCCGATCCTGAACGTCCCCGACGCGTCACAGCGCCCGGAGCCGGCGGCCGCGAACTTCTCGCGCGCGTTCTTCGTGACGTGCAACGTGTCGGTCCGCGCCGCGTCGCTGCGCGCGGTCGGCGGCTTCGACGAAGAGTTCGACTTGTACGGCTGGGAGGATACCGAGCTCGGCGCGCGGCTGCGCGCGCACGGCGTCCGGCGCGGCTTCGCGTGGGACGCGTACCTGTGGCACATCAAGCCGCCGACCCCGGAGTCGCTGGAGGACGCGCTCGACAAGGCGATCGAGAAAGCGCGCATGGCGGCGCGTTTCGTGCGCAAGATGCCGACCGCGCGTATCAAGCTCGCCACGGGCGCGTACGCGTTCAACCTGGCGCGCGCGCGTGTGCTGGCGCCGCCGATCGCCCAGCCGCTGTTCGCGGGGCTTGCGTCCTCGACACGCATCCCGCCGGTGCTCGCGCAGCTCGCGCGCACGGCGTTGCTCGACAGCGTCTATACCGAAGAGCTCGAGCGCCAGCTGCGCAGGCGCGATTAACTCTGCATGCGCGTTCTTTTGGTGCGGCTCGACGGCATCGGCGATGCGGCCGTGTGCACGCCGCTGATCGTCGCCTTGCTCGAAGCCGGGCACGAAGTCGGCGTCGCGCTGACCACGCGCAACGCCGGGATCTTCGCGCCGCAGGCGATCGTCGCGGAGCACGTCCTCGAGCGCATTCCGTGGCCGGCGCACGGTTCGACGCCGGAGAGCACCGCGCGCGCGAACGCCGAGATCGCGGCGACGGGCTACGACGTCGCCTTGATCGCGAGCGAAGAGCCCGAGGCATTCTTGCTCGCCGCGCCGATTCGCGAGCGCGTCGGTTTCACGACGGACTGGGCGCGCCCGCTCAAGACGCTCTGGGTGCGCTCGCGCACGACGCGCACCGTGAGCCGCTCGCAGCGCGCCGGCGGCGCGGACGCGCACGAGGCGGAGGTGATGTACCGCCTGGGCACCGGGCTCGTGCGCGAGAACGATCCGCCGTCCGATCGCTGGCGCATGCGGCCGGCGCTGCTGGCCGAGCCGAACACGCAGGTGCGCGACGAGACGAACATCATCGTGCAAGCCGGACCGAAGTGGCTCGACGCGGGCGTCGATGCCGCGACGCTGCGGGCGGTGCTGGAACGGCTCGCGCCCTACGCGCGCGTCGTGGCGGCACCGGGCGAAGCGCAGGCGGTGCGCGAGCTCACGGGCGTCCTGCCGCAGACGTTTCCGACGCTCCGCGCGTGGGTGGAGGCGCTCAGCCGGGCCGATCTCGTGGTGTCGGTCGACACCGGCGCCGCGCACGTCGCGGGGATGTTGTGCGCGCGCGTCGTCGACGTGTTTCCGGACGAGCACTTCGACGCGCAGGTGCGGCGCTGGCGCCCATGGGCGGCGCCGTACCGTGCGTTTCGCGCTTCCGGCGTGAGCGGCGGTGCGGGCAGCGCGTTCATCGAAACGATCCTGGATGGCTTCTGAGCGCGCGCTGCTGGTCGCGGCCGGCGGGGGGATCGGCGACACCCTCCTCGCGAGCGTCGTCGCGCGAGCGCTGCGCTCGCGCTTCGCCGCCGTCGATGCGGTGGTGCTGCCCGCGCACGCCGATCTGGCGTCGCACGTCCCGTCGATCGAGCGCGTGATCCCGCTCGGCGCGGCGCTTCCGGCGCGCTATGACGCCGCCGTGGTAACGTGGGCGACGGTGCGCACGGCGTTGCTGCCGTGGTTCGCGCGCATCCCGGTGCGCGTGGGGCAGGCGCGGCGGCCGTACTCGCTGCTGTTCACGCACCGCGTCGTCGTGCGCAGCGAGCTCGGTGACCGCACCACGCACTGGACGCAGATCTTGCTCGACTACGCGCGCGCGCTCGGCTGCGACACGGCGGCGGCTGCGCCCCAGTTCGTCGTGCGCGACGACGAGCGCGAAGCGGCGCAGCGGCTGCTGCGCGTGCACGACGTCGACGGCGCGTACCACGTGCTGCACCCCACGCGCGGGCTCTCGGCGCAGCGCTCGCGCTGGCCGGTGGACGGTTTCGTCGCGCTCGCGAAGCGGCTCGTCGCGCGCGACGGTTTACCCGTGCTCGTCACCGGCTCGCCCGACGACGCGCCGATCGCGGAAGCGATCGCGGACGGCGCGGGCCGCGGCGTCGTCGCCGTCGCCGGCGCGACGACGATCGGGATGTTCGCGGCGGTCGCCGAACGCGCGCGTGCCGTCGTTGCGATGGATTCCGGACCGATGCACGTCGCGGCGGCTGTCGGCGCGCCGACCGTCGGGATCTTCGCGCTGCAATCGGACGAGCCGGATCGCTGGGCGCCGCTCGGAGCGAGCGTCGCGAGCGTGCGGCCGTCGTATCCCTGCCCGCCGGGCCATCGCAAGGAGACGTGTCCCGACTTTGCGTGCGTGCGCGAGCTGGACGAAGAGCGCATCCTCGCCGCGCTCGACGGACTGCTCGTCACCGCCGCCGAACGCTGAACGCGTGATCGCCTACGACGATTTCCAGCGCGTGGACGTGCGCGCGGGAACGGTGCTTGCGGCCGAGCCGCTGGCCGGTGCGCGCAAGCCCGCGTACGTGCTGCGCATCGACTTCGGTCCGGAGCTCGGCGAACGCCGCTCGTCGGCGCAGATCACCGGCCGCTACGCGCCGGACGAGCTCGTCGGTACGCAGGTGTGCGCTGTCGTGAACTTCCCGCCAAAACGTATCGCCGGCCTCGAAAGCCAGGTGCTGGTGCTCGGCATGGACGACGCGGACGGCAACGTGATCCTCGTGCGCCCGACGTTTCCCGTGCCCGACGGCCGGCGGCTGTACTGATGACGGCGACGGCGGGCACGCTCGAGATTCGAGCGCTCGAATGCAGCGGCGAAAACCCCGCGCTCATCGCGGCGCTCGCGCGTCTCATGGTGGACGCCTACCCGGTCATGGGGATCACGACGCGCGACGCGCTCGCCGCCTACGCCGAGCGGATGCCGCAGGCGATGCGTGACGACGAGCCGGTGTGGGTGATCGCGATCGCGGAGCGCGACGGCATGCTCGTCGGCGCGATGCGCCTGTACGACTATCAGATGAACGTGCGCGGGCGCGACGCGTTCACGGGCGGGGTTGGCGCCGTGGCGGTCGCGGCGACGCACAAGCGGCAAGGGATCGCGCGCGCGCTGATCGCGTGGTATCTCGACCACTACCGCGCACGCGGCGCAGTGTTCGGGGCGCTGCACCCGTTCCGGCTCGACTTCTACCGTGCGCTGGGCTTCGGTTACGGGACGCCGGTCCATCGCTTCCGGTTCGCGCCCGCGACACTGCGCGACGACGGCGCGCGCGGCACGTTCCGCACGCTCGCCGAAGACGACCTCGACGCGCTGCTCGACTGCTACGAGCGGGTGCGTGCGAAGACGAACGGGCTCATCGCGAAGCATCGCTCGGTTACGGCGCGCGCGCTCGCGGACGTCGCGCTGCGCTACGTCGCGGTGGACGACGCCGGAGCGATACGGGCGTTCATGCAAACCAGCGCCGCCGGCGCCGATCCTGAGCTGCGCAACCGCGACGAGCTGATCGTGCGCGACCTGGCGTACGAGGACGACAGCTACCTCGCCGCGCTGCTGCGGTATTTGCGCAATCAGCGTGATCAGTTCGCGCGCATCGTCGTCGAGTCGCAGGACGCGGCATTCTACCTCGCGGCAATGGATCCGCGCGACGGCTCGGATCTTGCCGTCGCGCCGCCGGCTTCGCACCGCGTCGCAGAGACCGGCTTGGGCGTGATGTACCGCATCCTCGACGTCGAGCGCGCGCTGTCGTACCTGCCCGGTGCCACGGCGCCGTTGGCGCTTCGGCTCGAGGTCGACGACCCGTTCCAGCCCGCCGTCGGCGGCGCGCGCACGTTTCAGTTCGCGCCGCGACGTTCGCCGCAGCGCGACGACTCCGCGCGCCCGGATGCCACGCTGGCGATCGGCATCCACGACCTGTCGTCCGTGGTGCTGGGTTCGTTGAGGCTCCGGGACGTTGTCCGGCATCGTCTCGCGACGGTCGAACCTGCACGTGCGACCGACCTCGTGGACGCCGCGTTTCGCGCCGACCAGCCGCCCATCTGCACGACGCGCTTCTAATGCGCTTCACCATTCAGCTCTGCACGTACAACCGCGCGAAGCTGCTCGAGCGCGTGCTCGAAGCGTGCTTCGACCAGACGGTTCCCGCGGATTCCTACGAGGTCGTGCTCGTGAACGACGGCTCGCAGGACGACACGCCCGCGGTGATCGAGCGCGCGCGGCGGATCGCGACGTGCCGTTTCACGGTGATCGATCAGCCGAACGGCGGGCTTGCGAAGGCGCGCAACGCCGGCATCGCGGCGTGCACCGGGGAACGGATCGCGTTCATCGACGACGACGTGCTGCCGACGCCGGTGTTCGCCGCCGAGCACTTGAAGTCGGACGAGCGCCACGGCGACGTCGTCGTGCGCGGCGCGGCCATCAACACCGAGTCGTTCGACGCGCTTCCGATCCCGGTCTGGACGCCGCGCAACTACAGCGGCAACTGGTTCTGGACCACCAACGTGTCGGTGCGGCGCAGCCGGCTCGACGCCGCGGGCGGATTCTTCGACGAGTCGTTCAGCGAGTACGGCTGGGAGGACATCGAGCTCGGTCTGCGGCTGCGCGCGCTCGGCACGAAGGCGGTGTTCAACCGCTTCGCCGTCGTGTTCCACTACAAGCCTGCGCCGAAGGCGACCAGCGTGGAGGGGATGCTGCGCCAGGTGCGCGCGCAAGCGCGAACGGCGGTGCGGCTCGAGGACTTGCACCCGGGCTGGCGCGTCGCGCTCGCAATCGGCGATACCGCGCCGCAGCGCCTGCTCGGCAACGCGTTGCGCAACGACGCGCTGCGCGCGCGGCTGCAGCGCATCGTCGGCGACATGGCCGCGGACGCGAAGCTCCCGCCCGCGAAGCTCGCCGCCGCGCGGCTGCTGGCGGCGGCGGCGTATTACGACGAGCTCGCGTGCGCGAAGCGGTCGCCGGCATGACCGCGTCCGCGTAGCCATGCGCATCCTGCTGGCGCGCACGGACCGGGTCGGCGATTTGATCTTGTCGACGCCCGCGATCGCGTCGGTACGGCGCTCGTTTCCCGACGCGCACGTGACGCTGGCGTGCAGCCGCTACAACTCCGTCGTCGTCGACCGCTCGCCCGATGTCGACGAGCTCGCGATCGTTCCGACCGAAGTCAAGCCGGGCGCGTTCGGCGCGCGGTTTCGCGACGTCGACCTTGCGATCGCGCTCGCGCCGCGCGACGTCGATCACCGCATCGTCGCCGCGACGCGCGCGCCCACGCGCGTGGGCTACACGTACGCCCGGCGGTACGCGGCGCGTCTGATGCTGCGCACGATGCTGACCGACGTCGTGGTCAGCCAAGCCGACCCGGCGACCGCCGAACGCCATCCCGAGCGCATCGTCGCGCACGAGGTGGAGCAGGTGCTCGCCGTCGCGGCGGCCGGCGGCGCGCACACGCTCGTGCGCGAGCTCGTCCTGCCCGTCACCGCCGAGGACCGCGCGGCCGTGGCGGGATTGCCGCAGCGCCCCATCGTCGTGCAGCTCGGCCGGCGCTGGGCCGAGCACGGGTCGACGACGGCGAGTTGCCTCCAGCTGTTTCGCGACCTGCGCGCGCTCGGCCGGCCGCTGATCGCGACCTACGGCGACGACGCGCGCGAGCTTGGCGAGGCGGTCGAGCGAGCCGGCGTGGCCGATGGCGTTCTTGGGGGCTTGGCGTTCCACGTGTGGGCGGCGGTCTTCGAGCGGGCGAGCTGCGTGGTCACGATCGACACGGGTGCGACTCATGTCGCAAGCGCCGTCCGCGCGCCGACGGTCGTCATGTTCGAGGACAAGTGGTTCCGGCTGGCCTCGCAGGAATGGTCGCCGTACCGCGTGCCGAACGCGATCCTGCGCAAACCGCCGGACGAATCCGACGCCTCGCTGCGCGCATCGCGCGCCGAGATCGTGACCGCCGTCGCTTCTCTCTTATGACCCTTCGACATGCTCAGGGTGACATGGATTTACGCATCTCCGTCGTCGTTCCGACGTACAACCGTCTCGACACGCTCCGCCACGTGATCCCGTCGCTGCTCGCGCAGGATCTGCGGCGCGGCGAGTTCGAGGTGGTCGTCGCCGACTCCAACTCCACCGACGGCACCGCCGAATACCTCGCCGAAGTTGCGAAGAACGCGCCGTTCGTGCGCCACCTGCCCGGCCCGTACACGGGCCGCGCGTCCGCGCGCAACGCGGGCATCGCGGCGGCGCGAGCACCCATCGTGCTGTTCACCGACGCCGACATCATCGCGTCGCCCGATCTGCTGTCGCGCCATCTCGCGCACCACGCGGAACCGGGCGCGCGCGCGATCGTCGGCATGGAAGTGCAGGTGAACTCGTACGAGGACTACCTGCAGAAGCGTGCCGACCGCGCGAAGCGCACGCCGCTGCACGGCGAGAAGCCCAAGCGCCTGTCGTGGCTGTACTTTCTCACCGGCAACGCGTCGGTGCCGCGCGCGGAGCTCGACCGCGTCGGCCGCTTCGACGAGGACTTTACCGGCTACGGCCACGAGGACCTCGAGCTCGGCTATCGCTTGCAGCACGGCGGCGTTTCGATCGCGTACGAGCCGCACGCGGTGAACTATCACTGGCATCCCGTACCGTGGCGCGAGCAGCAGCAGAAGTACGAGCTCGCCGGCAAGTCCACCGTGCGCTTCTTTCGCAAGCATCCCGCGTTCGACGTGCGCCTGCGGCTGGGGATGACGCCGCTGTCGCTGACGCTGCACGACGTGGTCGAGCGCGTTCCGGCGGTCAAGTCGTGGATCGAGAACGGTGCGTCGGTACCCGGCCTCGCGCGCACGCTTTCCTACCAATATCACTACCTGACCGGAGTGAAGGCAGCGCTGCGTGGATAACGCGATCCGACGCGTCTCGTGCGGCGCGCTCACGGCGGCGGACGCCGGCGCGCGCGTCGAGCTCGACGGCTGGGTGCACCGCCGCCGCGATCACGGCGGCCTCATCTTCATCGACGTCCGCGACCGCAGCGGACTCACGCAGGTCACGTTCGACCCGTCGCAAGGCGACACGTTCGCGCGCGCCGAGACGCTGCGCAGCGAAGACGTCGTGCGCGTGCGCGGCGTCGTGCGCCACCGGCCCACCGGCACCGAGAACCCCAAGCTCGCGACCGGCGAGGTGGAGCTCCCCGCGGGCGAGCTGGAGATTCTCAACCGCTCCGAGACGCCGCCGTTCGTGATCGCCGCCGAGGAAGAGCCGGCCGAAGACGTCCGCCTGCGCTACCGTTACCTCGACTTGCGCCGCCCGCGCATGCAGCGCAACCTCACGGTGCGCCACCGCATCGTCAAAGCGATCCGCGACTACTTCGACGAGCACGACTTTCTCGACATCGAGACGCCGAACCTCATCAAGTCCACGCCGGAGGGGGCGCGCGACTACCTCGTGCCGTCGCGGCTGCACCACGGCTCGTTCTACGCGCTGCCGCAGTCGCCGCAGATCCTCAAGCAGATCCTGATGATCGGCGGCTTCGGGCGCTACATGCAGATCGCGCGCTGCTTCCGCGACGAGAACCAGCGCGCCGACCGTCAGCCCGAGTTCACGCAGGTCGACGTCGAGATGTCGTTCGTGCAGCAAGACGACGTCATCGCGATGATGGAAGGCTGCATGCGCTATGTTTGGCAGCGCGCGCTCGGCGAGGCGATCCCCGACCCGCTGCCGCGCCTGACGTACGCGGAAGCGATGCGCCGCTACGGTTCGGACAAGCCCGATCTGCGCTTCGAGCTGGAGCTGGTCGATGTCGCGGACCTTTTCAAAGGCGGCTCGTTCGGATTGTTCGCCGGGCTCGCGGAGAGCGAAGCAAACCGGGTGATCGCGCTGCGCTGGCCCGGCGGCGCGGCGCTGTCACGGCGCGACTTCGATGCGGTCACGGAGCTCGCGAAAACGTTCGGCGCGAAGGGGCTTGCGTACGTGTCGTTCGCCGCGGACGGCGTGAAGGGCTCGATCGCGCGCTTCGTGGACGACGCGCTCGCGGCGCAGCTGCGCGAGCGCACCGACGCGCAGGACGGCGATGCGATCCTGTTCGTCGGCGACGCGTCGCGCGCTGCGGCGGACGTCGCGGGACGGCTTCGGCTGGAGATCGGCGACCGGCTGAAGCTGCGCGACCCGCAGAAGTTCGCGTTCTGCTGGGTGCTCGGCTTCCCGTTGTTCGAGCGCGACGAAGAGACGGGCGAGATCACGTTCTCGCACCACCCGTTCACCGCGCCGCTCCCAGGTCAAGATGCGCTCTTCGACAGCGATCCGCTCGCGATCACCGCGCAGCACTACGATCTCGTGCTCAACGGCTCCGAGCTCGGCAGCGGCTCGATCCGCAATCACGTACCGGAGTTCCAGCGCCGCGTCTTCAAACGCCTCGGCCTTTCCGACGAGCAGATCGACGAACGCTTCGGCTTCTTCATGGAAGCGCTCTCGTACGGTGCGCCCCCGCACGGCGGGATGGCGCTGGGCATCGACCGCATCGTGATGATCGCGTGCGGCGAGTCGAACATCCGCGAAGTGATCGCGTTCCCGAAAAATCAAATGGCGCGCGACGTGATGATGGACGCGCCGTCCTCGGTGCCGGATCAGGCGCTCAAGGAACTCGGGTTGCGGATCGTGGAGCCGCCGGCGCGGTAACGGAGTCCGGCGGCATCACGCTCGTGTGGTGCGAGCGGGTGACGAGCAGCGTCATCCACGCGAGCGCGGCGATGACGAGGATGATGCCGACGATCCAGGTCCCGAGCGTCGCCGGCTGCTGCCGCTGCAGGATGTCGTGTGTATACACCGTTCGCGCCTGCTCGGGGTCGTACTGCGGTCCGACCGGGGGCATCATCAGCGGATCGTCAGCAGGGAGGCCGGGAACGAAAACGCCACGGCGGTGAGTACCGCGGTGGCGGATGCGGGTTGCAGATGCGAGCCCCGGCGGACCGAGGCCCGGAGCGTCGTCAGAAGGGGTGCACGTCCCTGCGGGTCTCGCGGAACAACATCTTCTTGTTGAGCTCGCGCAGCGCGTCGATCGACTTCTTGTGCTCGTCGGATCGCCCGTACTTGTTGGCCGCCCGGAGGGACGCGTCGAGACTCCGCTCGCGGGCCGCGTAGACGAGGAAGGCGCTGAGGTCGCGATCGTCGATCCGGAAGTTCATGGCGAGCAAAATATGCCCACCTCCCGAAGACGCTATGCCTACCCGAACGCGCAGGGACGGCCCACGGTCGTTTGGTGACGACGGTCAACCGCAAGCCTAGCGAGCGAGCCCTCCTCAGGCCTCGGCGAGCTCCCGCGCACGGCTGAACACGGCGTCGAGCATCGGCTCGGTCAGGACGCCGGTGTTCGTGTTCTGCCGGCTCGGGTGATATGACGAGAGGACGGTGACGCCGGCGCGCTGCGGCAGGTCGGCGACGCTCTCCGCCATGTGGGCGAACGGCGCACGCGTCGTCCGGTAGGCACCGATCTCTTTGACCAGCGCCGCCACGGTGTCGTCCGCGAGCTTCCCCAGGGTCACGACCACCCGCACGTCGCGCAGCGCCGCGAACTCCTCGCGTAGATACGGGAAGCAGCGCGCGCGCTGGTCGGGCGTGGGCTTGTTGGCGGGCGGCGCGCAGCGTACCGCGGCGGTGATGAAGGCGTCGCGCAGGGTCAGCCCGTCGTCGCGGTGCGTCGCGTCGGGGCGGCTCGCAAAGCCCGCGCGGTGCAGTGCCCGGAAGAGCCACTCCCCGCTGCCGTCGCCGGTGAAAACGCGGCCGGTGCGGTTCGAGCCGTGGGCGCCCGGCGCGAGGCCGACCAGCACGACGCGTGCGCGCGGATCGCCCCAGCCCGGGACGGGCTTGGCCCAGTAGTCGTGGGCGAGGAACGCGCGCTTCTTCACGCGCCCCACCTCGGCGCAGTACGCACGCAGCTCGGGGCACCGGCGGCACGCGACGACGCGTCGTTCGATCGTTTCGAGGGTCACGGCTCCATCACTACGGCGTAACGAGGATCTCCTGAACGCTCCCCGGCCTGTTCGGACCGGTGGAGCTTCCGCATTGCCACTGGTTCGTCGCGTCGGCGAAGCAGGTGAAGCTACCCTCGCGGTTCGTCGTCAGCACGTTGCGCGTGCGGTAGAACGTCTGGGTCGTCCACGTCGCGTGCGCCGGATAGACGAGCGTCGCCGCCGTACCTTGCCCCATGTCCTGATACACGACCCACCTGTGGGGTGCGCCGATCGTCACGTTGGCGATATCCATCGTCGTCGCGCCGTCCATCCCGACCGCGGACGGCTTTTCGAAGAGACATTGGATGAGCTTCGCCGCCAGGGCGCGCGGCGGCGGTGCGCCGTTTGTCCCGCCGTGTGCAAAATGCACGCAATCCATTATCGGGCGGTTTGCGAGCACGGTGCCGTACTGATCGGTCCGGAGCTTCGCCGACAGAATCCGCGGCGCGGTCTGCGAGCCGCCACTGATCGCGCGAATCCAGTGGGCTCCGTACGCACGCACGGGCGTACGGTAGATCACCGGCAGCCGGCCGGGGAGCGGGTCGACGCGGACGATGTATGAGTTGTCCTTCACATCGACTGCGGTTATCGTGCCCTTCTTGTAGACCGACGACGCCGGGTTGCTCGCCATCATCGTGTCGATCTCGATGCGATCGCCGACCTTGTACGTCATCTCCGGGCTCTGCGCGCCGGCGCGCGAGCCGCCAAAGAACACCGAAGCGAGGAGGGCCGCTGCGAAGAGCGCGGCGAGCGGCGCGCGACCGCGAAGCGTGATCATGCGGCTTGGTTGCCGCGAGCTCCCAACTCGACCTTTGTTGCCGCTCGACGGAATCTTTCGCCGGTCGTCGTAATTGCCGCGCAGTGCCCCGCCTCGACGTGCGCTCCATGGCCCTGCTCGCGACCGCGCACGTCGCCGACGACCTCAACCAGAGCTTCATCCCGGCGATGCTGCCGTACCTGATCCTCGAGCGGCATCTCTCGCACCAAACGGCGGGGACGCTGGTGCTCTGCCAGGCGATGTCGTCGTCGGTGATCCAGCCGGCGATCGGCCACCTCGCCGACCGCCGCTCGATGCCGTGGCTCATCGCGGTCGGGCTGCTGCTCGCGGGCGGCGGCGTCGCGGCGCTCGGTGTGCTGCCGACGATGCCGCTGCTGTTCCTCGCCGCGCTCGTCAGCGGAATCGGCGTCGCGATGTTCCACCCCGAGGCGGCGCGGTTCGCGAACTGGGTCGCAGGCGATCAAAAGGCCAGCGGCATGCGCTGGTTCACGGTCGGCGGTAATCTCGGCTTCGCGGTCGGCCCGGCGTTCGCGACGGCGGCGATCTCGCTGTGGGGACTGCACGGCACGGTCGCGGCGGCGATTCCGGTCGCGCTGGCCGCCGGCGTGGTGATGCTCGAGCTGCGGCGGCTCGCGACGTTCATCCCGAACCACGTCAAGCAGCGCAAATCGGCGGGGACCGACGACTGGGTGTCGTTCGGGAAGCTGAGCGCGTTCGTGATCGTGCGGTCGATGGCGTACCTCGGGAGCGTCGCGTTCTTGCCGCTGTATTTCGTCGAGGTCTTGCACACGAGCCCGGCCGTGGGCGACGCTGCGCTCGTCGCATACTTGCTCGCCGGCGCTTGCGGAACGGTTGCCGGCGGGCCGATCGCCGATCGCTTCGGGCGCAAGCCGGTGATGCTGTGGTCGACCGGGCTCACCGCCGTGCTGTTCGTCGTGTTCGTCGCCCTGACGCGCGGCGGCGGCCCGTTCGGGCTCGCGCTCGCGTTGATCGTCGTGACCGGCTTCGTGCTCGTCGCGTCGCAGGCCGCGTTCGTCGTGCTCGGCCAGGAGTATCTGCCGAACCGCGTGGGGCTCGCATCGGGCGTGACGCTCGGGCTCGCGGTGTCGCTCGGCGGCGGGCTCTCGCCCGTGCTCGGCGCGATCGCCGACGCGCACGGCGTCGGAGCATCGCTGTTCACGATCGCAGGCCTCGCGGTCACGGGAACGCTGATCGCGTTCACGCTACCCAGCGAGAACCGGCGTCAGGCCAAGCCCGGAAACCCCAGTCGCGCCAGCGCCGCGTAGGTCACGATACCGGTCGCCGTCGACAGGTTGATCGAGCGCACCGCGCCCGTTCGCATCGGGATGCGCAATGCGCGCTCCGGGTTCGCGTCGATGAGCGCTTGCGGCAACCCCGCTGTCTCTTTGCCGAAGATAAGCGCGTCGCCGCGCGCGAACTCCGCGTCGGCGTAGTTTCGCGTCGCGCGTGTCGAGAGCAGCCAAAACCGGTGCGGCGGAAATGTCTCGAGCAGCGCCTCGAGCGACGGGTGCACGATGACGCCGAGCGCGTCCCAGTAGTCCAGGCCCGCGCGTTTGAGCTCGCGGTCGTCGATGCGAAATCCCAGCGGCTCGACGAGGTGGAGCGCGCAGCCCGTCGCCGCGCACAACCGCGCGACGTTGCCGGCGTTCGGTGGAATTTGCGGCTCGACGAGCACGACGTGCAGCGGCGCGTCGCGCACCGCGTCGAGCGCGACGAGACGGTCCTGCGGTTGCGCCTGGCGTGCCATCGCTACGACGCGCCCGCCAGCTTCGCGTCGCTCACGGGGTCGGTCGGCGGCGGCTGACCGTTCGCAAGTGCGACAAGCGCCGCCGTGCGCTCGCGCGGTGCGACCAGGTATGCGACGCCGCCGTGCTCGCGAAAGATCAGGTCGAGCGCGGTGCGGGGATAGCGCGTCACGATCATCGGGTGGGCCGGATCGTTGACGACCACGTGTGACGGCTCGATGCCGCGCACGACGAGCAGGTGGCCGTCGCTGTGCTCGAGCGGTGCGCCGGGCAACTCGCCCTGATTCCATGCGACCGAGATCGCGACGGGCAGACCCGCGTCGACGAACGCGCCGACGTGATCGATCCCCCGGAGGTACGCGACGACGCCCAGCAGCCCGCGCGCGCCGGCGTACGCGGCGTTGAACGCCCAGTTGCCGGTTCCGGCGTACGACGCGTCGTAGACTGCGCGCGCGACGGTCGCGACGTCGGCGTCCCCGCCGTGATACCGCAGCAGCATCGCCAAGGACGCGGCGGAGCACCAGCCGCGTTCGTCGGGAAACGCCGGCAGGTGCTGCGAGAGCTTCGGCACGTTCAGCACGCGCGTCGATTCGCACGGCGCGGCGCGCGCGTCGGGCGGCGGCGGGACGGCGACCGCCGCGGCGTCGAGCGCGACGGTGCTCGCCACCCCGATCGCGGTGAGCGCGACGTCACTGTGCACGACGTCCACGGCGATCCGCGTCGTCGCATCGCCGCCGTCGAGCGAGCGGCGCTCTTCGGGCGACCACCGCACGTACAGCAGCGGCTCGGACACGGTGCCGTCGACGCGGTGCGCGATCAGCGCGATTCCGCCGGAGGACGCGCCGGTGTTCCACGAGACGAGCGCGCGCGTCGACGGCGGCACGCGCAGCAGCGCGTGCTGTCCAGGACGCTCGATCAGCCGCAGCATCGTCTCAGATCGTCCACTCCCAGCAGTTCCAGTAGTCGGAGATGTACGACGCGGGCTTCCAGTTCTTCAAGTCGGAGTTCACGGCCGCGAACGAGTTCTGCCAATACAGGAACACCGCCGGCGTGAGCTCGTGGATCCGCTCCGCCTGGCGCTGGTAGAGCGCCTTGCGCTTCGCGCGGTCGAACGTCAGGTTCGCGTCGTGACTGGTTTGCGTCAGCACCGGGTCGTTCAGCCACGACGCGTTCGCGCCGTGCGGCGGGATCATCTTGCCGCTCCACAATCCCTCGTTGTCGGGATCCGGGCCTTGCGTCTCGATGGTGAACTCGGAGTCGAACTTGCCGGTGTAGATCGGACCCTTCTGCGAGAACAGCACGCTCGTGGTGAAGTTTCGCACGTCGAGCGCGACGCCCACCGCCCGCAGCTCCTGCTGCATCTGCAGCTCCGCTTGAATGTTGGCTTGCTTCGAAACGGTCGTCGACACCGAGAACGCCAGCGGCACGCCGTCCTTTGCGCGCGCCCCGTTCGCGCCCGCCTTCCAGCCTGCGGCGTCGAGCAGCCGCTTCGCGTCCTCGACGTCGTGCTTGATCGGCCCGATGCCCGTCGGTGCCGCCCACGACAGCGGAAACACGTCGGTCGCCGCGCGCTGGTTGTAGCCGTGGTAGATCGTGCCGTTGATGCGGTCCCAGTCGATCGCCTCGCCGATCGCCAGCCGCACGCGCGGATCGGACAGCTGCGGCTTGGACGTGTTGAACTGCAAGCGCCGCACGTTCGCGATGAGTCGTTTTGTGACCGTGAACCCGGACAAGTCTTTGAGCCGGTCGATCTGGTTCTCGTTGACGCTGTCGAACACGTCGACGTCGTGCGTCTGCAGCAGGTTGAACAGCGTGTCGGCGCTCGGCACGATCTTGTAGGTGACGTGCACCAAGCCGGGCTTGCCGCGCCAGTAGTTCGGGTTGGCATCGAACTCCAGCGACGAGCCGTGGTTCCAAGCGGTCAGCACGAACGGCCCGCTCGAGATCGGTTTGCTGTTGAACGGCGCGTGGTTGAGATCGGGCAGATCCTGCAGCAGGTGCGCGGGAAGCGGAGCATAGCCCGCGCCGCCGGACGCGAAGATGCCGAGGATACCGCCGTACGGCTTCTTGAGGTGCACGATCACGGTATGTGTATCGGGCAGGTCCATCGACGCGATGTCGTCCCAGCCGGTGGTGAGCCGCGTGTTGTTGCGCTTGTTCATCACCGCGTGCCAGGTGAACACGAGGTCGCGTCCGTCGTACGGCGCGCCGTCGGACCACTTCATCCCCTTGCGAATGTGCAGCGTGATCGTGCGCTCGTCTTTGCCGATCCCGCCGTTCTGCAGCGTCGGCAGTTCCGTCGCCGCGGCGGGGACATACTCGCCGGACTGGCCGTAGCGGAACAGCGGCTCGGAGATGAACTGCGCGACTTGATCCGCCGCGTCGGTGTTCGCGAACAGCTTGTTGAGGCTGTCGGGCTCTTCGCCGGGCGTGCCGATGATCAGCCGGCCGGGCCGCGTCCAAGGATGGCGTCCGCTCGCGGTGGTCGCCGACTGGTCGGCCTTCGTGCAAGCGCCGAGCACGACGGCGCAGGCGGCGAAGACGGCGAGAAGCTTACGCATGCAGAACCTCGGTTTTTACCAGCGCGGGTGCGATCGCGTCGTAGAGCGCGTGCGGGCCGTTGCGAATCACGTCGTCGCACGGCAGGCCGGTCTCCGCGCGCGCGCGCTCGATCTGCGCTCGCGCTTCATCCGCGTCGCAGTCGCGCGTGTTGAGCGCGATGCCCACGACGCGCGCCGGCTTCACGGTCGCGCACAGCGACTCGTACGTGCGGATCAGCGCGCGGTAGGACAGGATCGGCACGTCGTAGTCCTCGATCGCCGTGCGCGCGACGCTGTGCACGAGCACGAGCGCGTCGGGCGCGCCGCCGTACAGCAGCGCCAGCGTGACCGGCGCGAACGCGGGGTTGTTGATCCCGCCCTGGCCTTCGAGAAACAGCAGGTCGCGTGCGCGCCGTTCGCCTTCGAGCACCAACTGCTCCGCGGCGCCGGGCGCGAAGTCGCACACCACGCGGTCGATCGCCGTTCCCCAGCCCGCGATCGCGATCCCGATCTGCCCGGTGGGCACGAACGCCGCGTCGGCGCCGCGGTCGCGCGCCGCGCGCAGCAGCTCCAGCGACGCCGTCATCTTGCCGACCGCGGCGTCGCTGCCGACGGTCAGCACGATCTTCGCCTTGACGTCCCACGCGGCGCCGGAGAACAGCGGCGCGGCCGGCGGCAGGCGCAGATCCCAGATGCGCGTGTCGTGCTCGCGCGCGAGCGCGACGAACTCCGCGTCCTCGTTGAGCATCGCGTGAAGCCCGCTCACGACCTCGAGCCGCGCGCGCAGCGCAATACGAATCGCCTCGCGAAACGCTTCGGGCAGCCTGCCGCCGGCCGGCGCGATCCCGATCAGCAAGGACGTCGGCGCAAACAGCAGCGCGTCGTCGATCGACGCGACGATGGGCACGTCGCTCGCGAGATACGGCAGCACGTCGCGCACGCTGCGCCCGGCGTGATCGGGATCGACGACGGCGACGACGGTGTCCGACGAGTACGAGATCACGCCGTGCGCCATTTTCGCCGCGCGCGACGTGAACGCGTGCGGCGCGAGGACGACGTACCGCCGGCTCATCCGCGCGCTGTCACCCTGAGATTGTCGAAGGGCGCGGTCTCTCGCACGCCAAGCCCCGGACCGTCCGGCAGCACGATCTTGCCGTCGGCGTACGTGATCCCGGTGAACGGATCGTGCGACGTGAGGAACGGTCCGTCGAGGTCGGCCCAGTCGACGAGCGGGCTCAAGTGCGCGGCCGCTGTCGTGAGGATCTGCGACTCGATCATGCAGCCCAGCATGATCTTCAGCCCCATCGCGCGCGCGGTGTGGATCATCGCGAGCGCGCCGCGAATGCCGCCGCACTTCACCAGCTTGACGTTGATGCCGTCGACGCAGCCCAGCAGCGCCGGAAGGTCGTGCGCGTCCTTGGAGTCTTCATCGGTGACGATCGGGATCGGCGAGCGGTCGCGGATCCAGCGCAGCTTCGCGGGCGAGCCCGCGGGGATCGGCTGCTCGCAGAACTCGATCTCGAATCGTGCGAGCTCCGCCAGCAGCGCGACGGCCTGTTCGGGCGTCCAGCCTTCGTTCGCGTCGACGCGAATCGCGCCGGTGTAGACCGAACGGATCGCTTCGACCGTCTCGATCTCGGCGCCGCTGCCGAGCTTCACCTTGATGACGGGATGCGCACCGACCTCGCGCACTTTCGCAAGCGTTTCGGCGAGCGGCGCGATGCCGATGGTGAACGACGTGCGCGGCGTGCGCGCCGGATCGAGCCCGAGCAGCCGCCACAGCGGGCGGTCGAGATCCTTGCCGATGAGGTCGTGAAGTGCGATGTCGAGCCCGCATTTCTGCGCGGGCGGCAACCCGTCGAGCAGCCGTTCGAGTGCGTACGGATCGTCGCCGAGGTGCAGCTGCTCGAGGCCGGCGCGCACGCTCGCGACGTTCTCGGCGTAGCGTTCGCTCGGCGCGCTCTCGCCCAAGCCCTCGATGCCGTTCCAACGCAGCCGCACGATCGCGGTCTTGGCGACGGACTCCGACGAGCGCGCGATGGTGAACGTATGTTTGAGCGGGAGATCGAGCGGCTCGACCGCGAGCTGAATCGGCGTCACGCCGGGGCGTTCCCCGACGAACGCACGCGTCCTCGGCAAACGCCGCGCGTGAAGAAATTCCTGCGTGCGAAGTCTTGACGGCTGGTATACGATACACCAGCGACGAGCACTGCGACGGTACGCGTAGGTCCTACGGTGGTAGACCAACGTCGTAACCTAGGGAGCATCAGCTCCGGATACGACCGGTTGTCCGGCCCTCACAGGCTGGCCACTGGGCGCCCGGGCCGCACCCACCTGCCATAGGCAGGTCTTCAACCCGGACCCAGACGTCCGTTGCGGTCTCGCCGCCTCAAACTATCCGCCGGCCGCGTGCAGCACGTGCGCCGCCGCCCGCCGCAGCGCCGCGATCGCGTCCCCGGCGAGGTCCCACGGCGTGGCGCCGGCCGGCGCGTCCAGGATCACCCACGCGTTGCTCGCCCGCTCGGCGACCGTCGCCGTATCATCGGCCGGCGTGGCGACGAAGGCCGGGAACCGGTCCTTCGATCCGATCTGCCCCGGCTCGAGCGTTGCGGTGGGGCACGCTCGCAGCCAGGCGCTGTCGGCGTCCTTGAGCAGGTGGCGAAGCGCCCCGAGATCCTCCGCGATCGTCCCCGGCGCCGTCGTCACGACGACCGTAACGTTGGCCGCCTTCGCCGCCCGGCTCAGGACCTTCGCGGCCCGGACCGTTGCGGCGAACGTCGCGGGCGGCACCTCGCCGGGCGCCGGCGGCGCCGTTCGGATGACGGCGGCGCCGAACCCTTGGGCGACCGAAACGGCGCGGTCGATCGGAGCGGGGTCGCCGGCCGGATCGAGCAGCCCGGGCGCGTCGATCCCGAACGGCACGATCCCGAGATCGATCGCCACCTTGCGAAGCTGCGCGACGTACTCGTCGTCGAAGCGGGGAAAGTCCGAGAGGGCGGTGACGACACCGTCCGCACCCAGCTCGGAGGCGCAGCGCTCGACCCATTCGAGCTGCGTGAGCTCGCCGGCTTCGAGCGGTCGCCGGAACGTCGAACTCGAAACCGCGATGCGCATCGCCGCCGCTTTCACCGGGAGAACTCGTTGACCATCGTCGGACCCGCTGCCCGCCCCGTTCGGACCCACGAGACGCCGCGATGATGGATCGTCAGACGCTCGGTAATCTCGTGCCGCTCGCCGCGGTCGTGATCGCGCTGGCCGAGTACCTGTTCGACCACCACGTGCCGCGCTACACGAGCCCCACGTTCTGGGTCGCGCTGGTCGCGACCGTCGGCTTGCTGCTGTTCGTGCAGGTGCTGCGCTTCGGCGGGGCGCGCAAGACGCCGGTGGCGAAACCCGACTACTCCGCGACGACGCTGATCCGGCGGCGCGTCGACTCCGACGACCGAGGCTGACACCGACCATGCAACTGCTCGATCCCCAAGCGCTCGCTACCACGGATCCCGAGGTGTACGCCGCGATCGCGGACGAGGAGCGCCGCCAGCGCGACAACCTCGAGCTCATCGCGTCGGAGAACTACGCGAGCCGCGCGGTGCGCGAAGCGACGGCGTCGGTGATGACCAACAAGTATGCCGAAGGCTACCCCGGCAAGCGCTACTACGGCGGGTGCGAGTACGTCGACGTCGCCGAGACGCTGGCGATCGAGCGGCTGAAGAAGCTGTTCGGCGCGGAGCACGCCAACGTGCAGCCGCACGCCGGCGCGCAGGCGAACATGGCGGTGCTGATGGCCGTGCTCAAGCCGGGCGACACGGTGCTGGGCATGTCGCTCGCGATGGGCGGCCACCTCACGCACGGCACGAAAGTGTCGTTCAGCGGCAAGCTCTACAACGCAATCGCGTACGGCGTGCGCAAAGACACCGAGCTGATCGACTTCGATCAGGTGCGCGAGCTCGCGCGCGAGCACAAGCCCAAGCTGATCATCGCGGGCGCGAGCGCGTACCCGCGCACGATGGAGTACGCGCCGTTCCGCGAGATCGCGAACGAGATCGGCGCGGCGTTCATGGTCGACATGGCGCACATCGCCGGGCTCGTCGCGACCGGCTTGCATCCGTCGCCGGTGCCGATCGCCGACTTCGTCACCTCGACCACGCACAAGACGCTGCGCGGACCGCGCGGCGGGCTGGTCCTGTCGACGGCGCAGTACGCGCAAGCGGTCGACAAGAGCGTGTTCCCCGGCATCCAGGGCGGGCCGTTCATGCACTCCATCGCGGCGAAGGCCGTCGCGTTCGGCGAAGCGTTGCAGCCGTCGTTTGCGGACTATCAGCGCCAGGTGATCGTGAACGCGCGCGTGATGGGCGAGGAGCTGACGCGCGCGGGCGCGCGGCTCGTGGGGGGCGGCACCGATACGCACCTGCTGCTGGTCGACCTGACGCCGAAGAACCTCACGGGCAAAGCCGTCGAGCAGTATCTCGACGAGATCCGCATCACGGTGAACAAGAACGCGATTCCGTACGACCCGCAGAAACCTGCGGTCACGAGCGGCATCCGGCTCGGGTCGCCGGCGATCACGGCGCGGGGCTTCGACGAAACCGCGGCGCGCGAAGTCGGCAAGATTCTCGGCGAAGCGCTCGGCGACGTCGAGACCGGCGCGAAGAAAGACGCGCTGCGCGCGCGCGTCGCCGAGCTGACGTCGCACCACGACGTTCCGTAAGCGCCGCGAACGTCTCGGGACAGGCGCGCCCTTGAGCGACGGAGTCGAGGTCGAAACGGAGCGCTTGATCCTGCGTGAGGCGGTCGCCGGTGATGCGCCCACGCTGCTCGCGTATCACCTGCGCAACGACGAACGTTTCTCGCGCTGGGAACCCAAGCGCGGGACCGACGTCGCGCAGCATCTGCAGTGGATCGCGTGGCGCCGCAAAGAGACCGATGCGGGCAACGCGCTGACGCTGCTCGCATTCGACCGCACGGAGCCGGAGTCGCTCGTCGGACTGGTCAACCTCGACGGGTTCACGCGCCAGCCGCAGCGCACCGCGATGCTCAGCTACTCGGTCGACGGCGCGTACGAGGGCCGGGGTTACGCGCGCGAAGCCTGCGAAGCGATGATCGCCTACGCGTTCGAGACGCTGGATCTTCGCGAGCTCAACGCGACCTACGACGTCGCCAACGCGCGCAGCGGCGGCCTGCTCGCACGGCTCGGATTCACCGTGATCGCGTCGACGCCGGTGATCCCCGGGATGGAGCGCCTGATGCGAGCACAGTCGCTCGCCGTGCTCGCGCGCGCGTCGTGAACCTGCGGCTCGACACGCCGCGGCTCGTGCTGCGCGAGCCCGACGACGGCGACGCGCCGGCGCTGCTCGCGTACGCGGCCCGCAACGAGCCGCGTTTTGCGCGCTGGGAACCCGACAACGTCGAGGAGCTGGGGCACCACGTGCGCTGGGTGCGCTGGCGCCGCGCGGAGAGCGCCGCGCAGCACGGTGTGAGCGTGCTCGCGCTCGACCGCCGCGAGCCGGGCGCGCTCGCCGGGATCGTCAACCTGTACGGAATTTCAGGCAGCGCGACGTACAGCGCGATGCTGGGCTACTCGCTCGACGGCGCGTACGAAGGTAAGGGCTTCGCGCGCGAGGCGGTCGGTGCCGTGATCGCGCACGCGTTCGGCCCGCTCAACCTGCACCGCGTCACCGCGAACTATCATCCCGCCAACGAGCGCAGCGGCGTGCTGCTGCGCCGGCTCGGCTTCGTGGTCGAAGGCTACGCGCGCGACATGATGTACCTGCGCGGAACGTGGCGCGACCACATCCTGACGTCGCTGACGAACCCGAAGTGGAAACCGCCCGGCGCTATGGAACGGGCTTGAAGTAGATGCCGCCGATCTTGCCTTCACGGTCCAGCGTGTAGACGTACTGCACCGGGCCGTTCGGCGTGGTGACGCGAAAGATGTACGACGTGGCGAACAGGCTCGGTATCGCCTGCTTTCCGCGGTACACGAAGGCAGTCGGCGCGCCGAGCGCCGTCAGCCCGGGCGACACCTGACGCACCATGGTGCTCAACTCGGCGCGCATCGGCGCGGCGTACCGTGAGGGATCGACGTCGCCGGCGCGCCAGCGCTCGTACTCGGCCTTCGCCGCCGCGGTGATCGCCGGGTCTTCGCCGGCCGCGGGTGTCGCCTCGCGTTTGCGGTCGGCGGCGAGCTGCGCCTCCGACGGCGGAACGAGCGCGCGAAACGCCTCGCGCTCGATGCGCGTCTCGTCGAAGCTCGTCGAGTTGCCGAACGCGACGACGGTGATGCGCTGCTCGGGGAAATACGCGTTGCGCGCGTGGGCGCCGATCACGGCGCCGTTGTGCCAGATCATCGGGTGCCCGTCGAGGTCGTCACGCAGCCAGCCCATCGCGTAGTTCGACTTCGCGTCGCCCGTGAGCGCCGCGGGCGTCGTCATCTCGCGCACCGTCGCCGCGTCGAGCAGCCGTGCGCCGAAGAACGCGTCGTTCCAGCGCACGAGATCCGCGGGCGTGGCGTACAGCCCGCCCGCCGCAAACGTCGCCTGCGGCGTCCACGGCGTCACCGCCGCCGTGCCGGTCTGCGGCTCGTAACCGCGCGCGAGATCGCTGCCGCTCGGCGGCGGCCCGAACGTGAGATGCGTGAGTCCGAGCGGCTTCGCGATGCGCTCCGCGATGAAACGGCCGTACGGCATCCGCGCGGTCGCTTCGACGATCATCCCCAGCACCGCGTAGTTGGTGTTGCTGTACGCGAACCGCGAGCCGGGCGCGAACGCGAGCGGCTCGCGCGCGATCAGCGCGACCATCGCTTCCGGCGCGATCGTCGCCGACGTCGCGACGCTGTGCAGGAACGCCGGGACGCCGGTGTAGTTCGCGAGCCCCGTCGTCTGCTGCAACAGCTGGCGCACGGTGTACTCCGTTGCGTGCGGCGCGAGCGGAACGTACTCCGCGGCCTTTTCGTCGAGCCGGACTTTGCGGTCGCGCGCCAGCAGCATGATCGCCGCCGCCGTGAACTGTTTGGTGATCGAACCGATCGGAAAGATCGTCGCCGCGTCGACGGGCAGATTCGCAGCGACGTCGCGCAAGCCGAAGCCGTTCGCGTAGACGATGTCGCCGGCGTGCGCGACGGCCACGTTGACGCCGAGCGTCCCGGTCGCCGCCATCGTCTTCGCGACGGCATCGGCGATTGGTGCCGCCTGCGCCGCGGACAGCATCGCCGAGGGCGCGGCCGACGACGCGGACTTCGCGGCGACAGGCGCAGCGGCGGCGCCGAGCGCGGCGGCGGCGGAAACGATGAAACGGCGGCGGCGCATGGACATCCTTATCCCCAAGGTGCAATCGGGTTGCAGGGCGGTCGGACCGCCGCCGCGATGATTCTCTCGTGCCCGATTCGGCCCCGCAGATCGTCGACCACCCCGCCGTCGCGGACCGGCTCGCCCGGCTGCGCGACGCGACGACGCCGACGCCTGTCTTCCGCCGGCTCGTTGAGGAGCTGGGCCAGCTGCTCGCCTACGAGGCGACCCGCTCGCTGCCGATGACGGACATCGAGCTGCAGACGCCGGTCGCGCTCGCGAAGGTGCAGCGCATCGCGACCCGCCCGGTCGTCGCGCCGATCCTGCGCGCGGGCCTCGGCCTGCTGCCGGGGTTCCTCGCCGTCGTCGACGATGCGGTGGTCGCGCACCTCGGCTTCTACCGCGACCCCAAGACGCTCGCGGCGATCCCGTACTACGCCAACCTGCCCGACGACCTGGGCAGCCGCGAAGTGTTCGTTCTCGACCCGATGCTCGCGACGGGCCACTCCGGTTCCGCGGCACTCGCCACGCTGGCGAAGCGCGGGGCGAAGTCGCCGGTGTTCGTGTGCATCATCGCGGCCCCCGAAGGCATTGCGACGCTCGCAGCGGAGCATCCGGGCGTGCGCATCGTGACCGCTGCGGTCGACGAGCGCCTGAACGATCACGGCTACATCGTCCCGGGCCTGGGTGATGCGGGCGATCGAATGTTCGGCTCCACGAGCTCGGTCCCGGTGAGCACGCGCGAGGAGTAACCGCGCGATGACGATCGCGCGAAAAGTGAATGGGCGAAGCGGACGATTCCGCTCCGCCCATCCGGCCGTTTACGGATGCCAGGGGAACGGCGCGTTGTTCGGCAAGTCGTTCACGATACAGAACGGGAAGACATCGTCGGTTGAGTGTCCGCCGTCGTCGCTCACGTGCGTCTTGTCGGAAACCCCGAGGTAGATGATGTACGCGCAGCGCTGTCCCCGATAGAGCTTCTCGCCGGGGTCCGGCGGTGGTCCGCCCGGTAACGGGCCGGCGTCCAGCGCGATGATGATGTCCCACGTGGCGAGGACGTCCGTGTTGAGCGGCGGAGGCTCGACCACCTGGCGTACGTTCGGCACCGGCGTGGGGACCGACATGAGGATCGGTATCCAGGGCCCGCCGTCCTTTTTGAATTGCACGCTGTACGCCGCGAAATTCTCGTTCGGCTCCAAGTTCGCGGGCGCCGCGGGGGGATCGACGATCAGCGGGTCCCAGGCATGCCCGATGATGTCGGCCTGTCCGGTCGGCACGAACTGCGACAACGTCAACTCACCGCAAACGTCGAGGCTGGCGCCGCCGTGAATCATGAGGTTGCGGATCTTCGCGACGATCGTGCGATTGTCGACCCACACAGTTGCGGCGTCGTACAGCTCTTCGATCGGCCCGGGTGCTCCGAGCGGCTTGTGCCGCTCGCGGACGCGCACGGTGTAGCGCCCGTTCAGCGGTGACGTGTTCCAGCGCGTGCCGGAGTCCGTGTAGTACAGCGGGTGCGGGGGTGCCGTGCAGTTTCCGATTTGCCACGATCGCGTGAGGATGCCGTTCGTGATGAAATTCGGTATCCCGATCAAGAAGCCGCAGCTCCACGTGTACGGGTGTTGCGGGACGTCGCCGTACGGCAATGTCACGATGTTCGACCAGCCGCCGGGCGCGTCCATCTCGGGCGGCGTGTGTGGGGCGGCCCCGTACGGCGCGGCTTGGAACTCGAGTGAGTACTCGAACATTCTCTTGCCGCAACCCTCGAGGTATGCGCCGCCTTCGATGGACACGGCGCCGCCGATCGCCGTCTCCGGCGTGCCCATCCCGCCGGCCTCGATGATCCGCAGCCGTTCGTCGCTTTCTCCGCCGGGATACGCGCCGATGTCGAACGTCTTGATGAGCCCGACCTTGTCTATCCAGACCGGGGCGCGCAGGATGCTGATGTTCGAAGTACACGTTCGTGAAGAGCCGGCCCCCGACGGAAATACTTCCAGGACCACGGTGTAGTTGCCCGGACTGACGGGCGACGTGTCGATCCACCCGAGCAGACCTTTGGTGACGGGAGCGGAGCCTCCGCCCGCAGGATAGGTCACGGCGCATTCCGGGTGGCCTTGCAGTGCCAGCGTATAATGCCCGAACACCGTGCCGCTGGCCGTGCCCGTGACGGTGATTCTCGGATTGCCCGAGACCGGGTCGATGTCTTCTTGCGCGCAGCCGGTCGGAGAAGTGATCTCGCAGTTCAACTGGCGCTGCACCCAGATGAGGATGAGCAGCCCGATGATGAGGATGATCTTGATCAGAAGAACCAGCCAGATCGGCCAGTCCAACCCGGGGAACTGCCTGAACTCGCCGGCGTAGCCTTCCGCGGCGAGAAGAATGAGCAGAAAGAGCAGAAGAACGTACTTGATGCAGCCCGGGACATCGCGCACCCCCGGCTTTGTCGCTCGGACGGGCGGCTGTCTTTGATCGCGAGTGGGTCCGGCGTCACTTGAAGACATGCCTTGCTCCTTCGCTAGTCGCTTCAGCGACGAACGGCTAGCAGCCGTTACTGGGGGTCCCATGGTACCTCTTCATAGCCTCGGTGGTCAAGACGACCTTGCGAGGCTCGACCAGAATTCGGATGCACGGGGGCAATGAAAGCCTACATCCCAAGGCTAGCGGCGCGCGCGCTCGGGCTGGTGCGCTTCGGGAATTGGTGGACGCACAAGATCCCGCCGTTGCTGCTCGTCGTCTATATCGAGCTCATTCGTCGACACGCATCGCTCGGCGCATCCGTGGCTGTGATTTGCGTCTTGCTGTTCTGCGTCTCGTGCGTCGCCGCGTACGGGCACGTCGTGAACGACTGGTGCGACATTGCGGATGACCAGCGAGCGGGAAAGCCGAACGCGATGCGCGACGTTAGCGTGGGTCAACGGGTTGCTCTGTGTTTGGGCTTGATCGTGGCCGGCTTCGTCGTCTTGGTCCCGTTCTCGAACGCTTGGCCCGCGCGCGTCGCGCTCGCGGCGAACTATCTGTGGCCGACGCTTTATTCCATTCCCGGCATCCGGCTCAAGGAGCGAGGGCTCCTGGGAGTCCTCAGCGACGCGGCCGGCTCGCACATCACCCCGACACTCTTCGCATTCGCCGACGTGAGCATGTTCGTTCCTGCTCCCATGAACGTCGCCGTTCTTACGGCCTTACTTTTGTGGGCGACGGTCCTCGGAATCAAAGGCATCCTGTACCACCAGATAGCGGACAGAGCCAACGACGAAATGGCCGATGTTGCGACCTTCGCCGCGACGTTCGATGCGAGCAGGTTGTTCGCGGTGCTGGCCAGGTACAATCTCGTGCTCGAGTTGCCGGTAAGCATTTTCTTGACGGTCGTCGTCGCCGCTTTCGTGCCGCTCGCCGTCGGGGCGATCGTCGTGTACCTGGTATTGGAATGTACGAAGTACGTGCTCGGTTTCGAGTTCGCGGTCAGCAGCGACGCACGTTTGCGTCGAGCAAGCGTGCCCTTTGCCAACGAGATGTTCTACACCCTATGGCTTCCGCTCGCCGCCGCCGTTCAGCTGGCACTTCACAGCGTCTCGTTCGCGTGGTTGCCCGTTCTTCACGCCCTGCTCTTCCGGGAGCAGATCGCCGTTCAGATCGGCGACGCGCGCGCAGTCGCCAGCCAACTCAAAGCACGACTCATCCGGACTTCATGATGCGTAGGGCAATCGCGGCACCTGCTCTTCGGGACGCCAGGCCGACCTCGCGCTTGGTAATGTTCGCGTCCAGACTTTGCACGTCGGCGCGGGCGCGACCGGCCGGTGTTCTGCGCCGGAGGCACGAAGCAGCGATCAACCCTAACGCCGGGTGTTCTCTTTTGGTCAATATACGCACGTGAAGATCGTTCATATCGGTGACTCGGACAGCGGCGGCGGCGCGGCTCATGCGATGTCGCGGCTACACGAAGCTCTGCAACGGGTCGGCGTCGATTCGCATCTGCTCGTGCGGAACAGTTCCGCTCCCGGCAACGCAGTCGAGACGATAGCAACGCGTGGCGATGCGGACGATCTTTTTCCGGCGGTACGTGAAGCCGTCGTTCGGCAATACGTCGAACTGAACCGCACCAGCCTGACGAACACCCATTTTTCGCTGCATATCGACGGAGCCGATGTATCACGCCTGCCGCTCGTCGCGTCGTCGGACATCGTGCATCTGCATTGGACCGCATCAGTCCAAACACCGGGCGACGTCCGGGCGCTTTTCGCGGCCAAGCCGGTCGTGTGGACGCTGCACGACCTGGAGCCGCTCACCGGGGGTTGCCATTTTCCCGCCGGCTGTGAAGGATACGTCGACGATTGCGCCGACTGCCCGCAGCTCCAACGCGATCCGTTCCGGGTCACCGCTACGACGTTGCGCGACAAGAAGACGCTTTGGGCAGGCAGTCGACCGACGTTCGTAGCGCCCTCGCGGTATATGGCGGAATGTGCGCGGCGCAGCGCCGTCGCGCGACACACGGGGGCGTCGATCGTTCACATTCCTCACGGTATCGACGTCGACGCGTTCCGCCCACGATCGAAGGCCGCCGCCCGACATGCATTGGGCGTGCCGGTGGACGGCCTGTACGTGCTCTGCGGTTCGAATCACAACTTGGAGAAGCGCAAAGGGTTACGTTTTCTCAATCGCGCCCTAGCCGCCGCAAAGGCTGGTTCGCAGCTCGATCCGTCGAAGCTGAAGCTTTTGACCGTCGGCGAGCCGAAACTCGACCTTGACGATCTCGATGGCGCCGATGTCATCCAGCTCGGACGCGTTTCCGTTGACGTGATGCCGTCGGTCTATGCTGCTGCGGACGTTTTTCTCTACCCGTCGGTCGAAGACAATTTTCCGTGCATGCTGTTGGAGTCGTTGAGCTGCGGGACTCCGGCGATCGCGTTCGATATCGGTGGCGTCGCCGACATCGTACAAGACGAAGTGTGTGGCCGCTTAGTCGCAGTGGGCGACGAGCTTGCCATGGCGGCTGCCTTGTCGTCGCTTGTTCGTGATCGCCAAAGGCTACAGCATATGAGCGAGGGCGCACGTGCGTACGTCGAAGAGCACTTCAGCGATCTTTCGATCGCGCGAAAGCACGCCGAGCTTTACGACGATGTCGCCAAGAATCGAAGGCCGCCTGGAGCGCCCGCGGGCCGGTCGCAAAGGGGCGGAATCGAAGAGATATTTCCGCGCTGGTCCACCGCGTGTCTCATACAAGAGCTTGCGCTCGAACACGAGCGCGCTGCCGGGCTCGTCGAAGAGTCGCATGCGAAATCAGAGCACATCGCTGCCCTGGAACGCGAAGCTGCGGAGCTTGCGCAGAGCTTGGCGGATCAATCTCGTCAAGTACAAGAGAAAGAGGCGGAGGTTACCGCGATCCACGAGGTGGCCGAGGAGCGCAAAGCCTTGGCGGAGGAGCTACACGCTTCGGCCGCGAGCATCGAAGCTTTAGCAGCGAACTTGCAAAGGGCGGTTCGCGAACGGGACGATCTGCTTGCGAAGCTCGAAGCGACGATCGACGAGCAGCGTGCCGAAATCGAGCTGGTTCATCGCGTCGCCGCCGAGCGCAAAGCGCTGGCGGAGAATCTTCATGCGTCGGCTGCGGGCATCGAAGCTTTAGCGGCGAACTTGCAAAATGAAGTTCGCGAACGGGACGATCTGCTTGCGGCGCTTGAAGCGACGATCGACGAACAGCGTGCCGAAATCGAGCTGGTTCATCGCGTCGCTGCCGAGCGACGGTGATATTCGACCAGGTGAACATTCGCTTCAGCGATCGTCCCGTGATGAACGTAAGCGAACGATGTGATACCGACGCCAGGCACGAGCGTGAGTGCCTCCTCGTCGGGCAGCGTCAGGTAGGTCAAGACGTACGCTGAGCGTGTGGCTGTCTTCATGCCGGTGAGCCCGACATTCACCGGGGCCGCGTTCGCGATCAACCAGCCGTACCTCGTGTCGTTGCGCGGCGCAACCTCCCTTGGGCGGAGGAGGCGGCCTGGTTTCAACGGTGCGTCGAACCACGGTTCCTGCTCGAGATCGGACGGCAGCGCTCTGCGACCCGACTCCTCGACGGCTGCGAAGATCGCATTTGCATTGTCGTAAATCAGGTAGTACCGCGTCCGCACGCGCAGCACCACGTAGCTTCCGGCCTGCGCCTCCGGCGACCACCACGCCAGGTCCCACACGCCACCCTTCAGGAGGGCAGCCGCGACGTCGCCGTGGTCGAACGCGTCCGCCACCTCGGAGGTCCAGCGCACGGTGCCGCTGCGCGGATGATTGCCTTCGGGCGTCCACTTCACGGTGCCCGCGTACGTCCACGTCGTCCCCGTGACGAACGGGAAGACTGCGCCGTCTTCACCAGCCGGGGCCGTGCCGGCTGCCGCCGCGACGACGATCGCGACCAACACCCCCAACGTCAACCGCGCAACCGTCATCGCTCGAGCTCCCGTCGCTCCATCGTAGCAGATCGCCGGGCCGAAGAAGACGTCGCGGCGAAGAAACGGGGTGCGTTGAGAGCGGATGAGCCAATTTCGAGGTTGGACGCGGGCGTCGCAAAGGCCGCGACGTTCCTACGCGAACGTCTGCGGTCCGGCGCGTACGGCCTGGCGTGCATCGGCAGCGATGGCTCGCCGCGCGTCTCGAACGACAAAGGCCACGTTTTCGTCGCCGCCTTCATCGCGGAGGCGATGACTGGGCTGTTCGACGAGATCGACCGAACGATCGTCTTGGTGCGCATCCTCTCCGAGGAGAACGGCGGCCTGTGGGGCTTCGCGCCGCCGGTGTCGTTCCACGACGACGCGTTCCGCGTGTTCCACGTCGACGCCGACGACACGGCGTACGTGCTTCGCACGTTGCGACGACTCGGCGCGAACCGCAACCCCGAGTGCCTCGCGCGGTTCTACCGCGAGCCCGAGCGGCTGTTCGCCACGTTCGACGCGCCCGGTCCCACAGCGCTGACTTCGGAGCCGTCGCCGCGCCACAACCTCCTCGCGCACCCGGACGTCAACGCGAACGTGTTCCTCGCGCTCCGCGGTACACATCTCGAAGGGCTCGTCGACTACGAACTGCTCTTGCGAACGCAAGACGCGAGCGGCTTCTGGCGATCGTACTTCTACCCGAGCCTGCTGTTCGGCACGCTCCTCGCGGTCGAGGCGATGCACGGCAACCCGGCGCTGCACGGCATTCCGGCGTTCGCGGACGCGACCGCACGCGCGCTCGCGTTCGTCGCCGGGTCGCAGAACGCCGACGGGTCGTGGGGCCGAGTGGGCGATCCGTACGAAACCGCCCTCGCCGTCGCCGCGCTCGCCGGCCGACACGAGCACCATGCGGCGACGCGTCGCGGCGTCGAGCACCTGCTCTCGACGATGGCGGCGGACGGTTCCTGGACGTCGGAGGCGTGCGTATGGGAGTTCCACGCCGACGAAACCGACGTCTGGCGCGCCTACGACCGCCACCGCGCGTACGTCACCGCGCGCTGCACGACCGCGCTACGACGAGCCGCAGGCCAAATAGCGGCGTTCCCGTGAAGTACAGAATAAACGTGGCTGAAGCAAGAAACGATGGGACGCGGCCCGGGTGGGACGAGTATTTCATGGAGATCGCGCGGACCGTTGCGACGCGGGCGACCTGTCCGCGTGCGAGCGTCGGGGCCGTGCTGACCCGGGAGCGCCGCATCCTCACGACCGGGTACAACGGGGCGCCGCGCGGGGTCTCGCACTGCAGCGAGGCGGGCTGCATCCTCGTGGACGGGCACTGCCTGCGGGCCACGCACGCCGAGGCCAACGCGATCGTCCAAGGCGCCTTGCACGGCGTGAGCCTCCAGGGGGCGACCGCCTACTGCACGCACCAGCCGTGCGCGGGCTGCTCCAAGCTGCTCATCAGCGCGGGCATCGTGCGAATCGTGTACGCCGACGCCTACCCCGATCCGGTGTCCACGCTGCTGCTCGGCGAGGCGGGTGTCGCGCTCGAGCAGTACGTGCCCGATCCGTTGCGAGCGCTGGCGTGAGCCCGCTCGTCGTCGTCGCCGCGGCGCTCATTGCGTGCGCCACGGCGCTGTTCACCACGCCGTACGTGCGCCGGCTCGCGCTCAACGTCGGGATGCTCGACGCCACCGGCGAGCGACGCATGCACGATCAGCCCAAGCCGCGTATCGGCGGCATCGCCGTGTACCTCGGCTTCGCGTTCGCGCTGTTCTCCGCGCTCGGCTATCTCATCAAGAACAAGCAGTTCGGCGACCTTGCGAACCTGCACGACGTCATCGGGCTGATCTTCGGCGGCACGCTGATCCTGATGGTCGGGATCTGGGACGACGTGATGGGCATGTCGCCGCGCGCGAAGCTCTTCGCGCAATCGGTGGTCGCCGCGATGTCGATGCTGTACGGCTTCCAGATTACGTTCATCACGAACCCGCTGCACCACAATCAGACCATCTATTTCCCCGTGTGGCTTTCGCTCATCATCACGTTGATCTGGTACGTCGGGATGATGAACGCGATCAACTTCATCGACGGCTTGGACGGGTTGTTGTCGGGGCTGACGGTGATCTCCGCTGCGTCGCTGATCGTGATCGATTTCAACCGCGGTCACGCGGAGATCGCGCTCGTGCTCGCGGCGCTCGCCGGAGCCGCGCTCGGGTTCCTGCGCTACAACTGGAATCCCGCGAAAATCATCCTGGGCGACTCGGGCGCGCTGTTCATCGGCTACGTGTTCGCGACCGTCTCGATCATCGGCGTGAGCAAGACCGCGTTTGCCATCTCGCTGCTCGTGCCGCTCGTCGTGCTGGCGCTTCCCGTGCTGGACACCGTCGCAACGATCGTGCGGCGCACGCGTGCCGGCAAGAAGTTCTACGAAGCGGATCGCGGGCATTTCCACCACCAGCTGATCTTCCGCTTCGGGCTCAACGTCCGCCAAGCGGTGCTGCTGATCTACCTCGTGTGCGTGGTGCTCGGCGTCATCGCGCTCGTGCTCACCGGGGGCGTCGGGTCGCTCAAGCTCGCGCTGCATCCGTGAGCGCCGCACCGCTGCGCGTCATGGCCGTCATGGGCACGCGCCCCGACACCATCAAGATGGCGCCGGTCGTGCAGGCGCTGCGCGCGGCGCGGCCGGATGTCGAACCGATCGTGTGCGTCACCGCGCAGCACCGCGAGCTGCTCGACGAGGTGCTGCATTTGTTCGGCATCGTGCCGGACATCGATCTCGACATCATGACCAAGACGCAGTCGCTCACCGACATCACCACGCGCGTGCTGACCGGGATGGAGCGCGCGCTCGCGCAAGCGCGCCCCGACGTGGTGCTCGTGCACGGCGACACGACGACCTCGAGCGCCGCGGCGCTGGCGACGTTCTATCAGAAGATCCCGGTCGGGCACGTGGAGGCGGGGCTGCGCACGTCGACCACCGCCGAGCCGTTTCCGGAAGAAGCGAACCGCCGCATCACCGGCGTGCTGTCGTCGTTTCATTTCGCGCCGACCGCACGGGCGAAGTCGAACCTGCTCGCCGAGCGCACGGACCACGCGCACGTCGTCGTCACCGGCAACACCGTCATCGATGCCTTTCTCGCCACCGAGCGGCGCGTGCGCGAGCAGCGGCTCGCGACCCCCGCGCTCGACGGCCTCGACCCCGCGCGTCCGCTGGTGTTCGTCACCGCGCACCGGCGCGAGAACCACGGCCAGATGGGCGAGATCGCCCGTGCGATCGGGACGATCGCCGGTTTCCGCGAGCGGCCGCAGATCCTGTGGCCCGTGCATCCGTCGCCGCAGGTGAGCCCGGTCGTCCACGCCGTGCTCGACGGCGTCGCGGGCGTCCGCCTCGTCGAGCCGCTCGACTACGCGCAGACGGTCGCCGCGGTCGCCGCGTCGCACTTTGTGCTGACCGACTCCGGCGGGCTTCAGGAAGAAGCGCCCACGCTGGGCAAGCCGGTCCTCGTCATGCGGCGCGAGACCGAGCGCCCCGAGGGGCTCGAGGCGGGCACGCTCCGGCTCGTCGGCGCGGAGTACGCCGACATCGTGGAAGAGGCGCGCCGGCTGCTGACCGACCGCTCGCTGTACGCCCGGATGGCGCACGCGTCGAACCCCTACGGCGATGGCCGGGCGGCCGAGCGCATCGTGGGCTGGTTGCTGCACGTGCTGCGCGACGGGCCCGCGCCCGACGAGTTCGGGCCGCCCGCCGCGGCCGCATGAACGGCCGCCTGCTGGTGGCGGCCGGCTCGATCTTCGTGGGGTTCGTGCTCGGCGGCTTCGCGCTCGGGCTCGTCCTCGCCAACCGGACGGGCGCGTCGTGGTGGGTGATCGTCGGAACCTTCGTGGGGCTGTTCGGCGGGGTCGGGCTTTTCGCGGTCCAGCTGGTTCGCTCGCTCAAGTGAGTGACAAAAGTCCCGTGCGATGAAAGTCCAGGAGGGGACGCTCAAAATCTGCGACAATACGGGGTGCGCCAGTCCCGGCCATGATGCGTGAATATCACGCGCGGAAGCGGGCGGTCGCCCTGCGCTCGTCGCTGCTGCTTGCTGGGCTCGCCATCCTGATGGCGACTCGCTCTCCGGTCCTGGGGCTCGACCTCGCGATCGGCGGGGGCTGCGGCGTCCTGAACATGCTGTTGATCATGCGCAACAACGAGCGCCTCCTGGATGGGGGACGCTCTCGTGGTGCGTACGGTCTCAACAACGTGATGCGGGTAATGGGTGTCGGGATACTCCCGGCGGTCGCCGCGGTCACCGGTCCCGTGTGGACCTTGGCGATCTCCTATGCCGGATTCTTCACGCCGCTCGTATCGTACGCGATCGTGCTGCGGAACGCATATCGACGAGGAACGTAGTTGAAAGAAGAAGTCGGCGCGCACCTGACGTGGCAATGGCCGCTCGTCGGGTCCGTGCATGCCGATACGATCCTGACGACCTGGCTGGTGATGCTGGTGTCGTTGGCATTCTTCTGGTACATGGGCCGCTCGTACAAATCGAATCGCGTGAACAAGCGTCAGGCGACGTTCGAGGGGATCGTCAACTACCTTGCGGACCTCACCTCGAGCACGATCGGAAAGCACGGCGAACGGTTCGTCCCGATCTTCATCGGGATGTTTTTCTTCATCTTCATCCTCAATCAGATCGGGTTCTTCCCGTTCAAGGAGCTGGGGATGCCGTTCGGCGGCTCGCCGACGGCCGACCTCAACACGACGGTCGCGTTCGCGCTGCTGGTGTTCTTCGGGATCCAGTTCGTCGCCGTGCGCCAAAAGGGCATCAAGGCATACGCGCACCTCTTCAAGCCCGTTCTCCCGGGTCCCGGCGGCATCGCCGCGATGTTCTTCCTGGGGCCGCTCAACGTTGTCGAAGAGCTCGCGCGGCCGGTCGTCCTCGCGCTGCGGCTGTTCTTCAACATCTTCGTCGGCGAGCTGCTATTGTTCGTCATCGCGACGATCATCGCGTCGAACGTCAAGGTCGGCCCCGTGAATCTCTCGCTCGCCGCCGCGGTAATACCCTTCGGCCTCCAATTCTTCAACTTCTTCGTCGGCACGCTGCAGGCGTTCGTGTTCACCCTCCTCTCCATCGTCTATCTCTCCTTGGCAACGGCCGAGGAACACTAAGAAAGGCCCCAACGTGACCTCGGAAGCTTTGATTCTGGCAATGATGGTGATCGGCTTTTCGCTGATCGTCGCGGCCGTCGCGTTCGGCTCCGCGATCGGCGACGGTATCGTCGCGTCGAAGGCCGTCGAGGCGATCGCGCGTCAACCGGAAGCCCGCCCGAACATCTTCACGTTCTTCTTCCTCGGCGTCGGTATTCTGGAAGCGTTCCCGATCATCGGGCTGGGTCTGGGACTCTACTTGTTCTTCGCCGTGACCAACGTACCGTCACACATTCAGGCGATCGTCAAGTAACAGCGCCTTGTTCCTCCAGATCGACGCGACGCTGCTCGTTCAGGTCGTCAACTTCGTCCTCTTCATCGTCCTGCTGAACATCGTGTTCTTGCGGCCGGTCGGTGCTGCGATCGCGAAGCGCCGCGCGTACATCGACGGCCTCGCCCGCGACATCGAAGCGGCGGAAGCCGACGTGCGCTCGGCGCGCGGTGCAGCGGAGGAACGGCGCGCGGCCGCGCGCCGTGAAGCGGAAGCCGCGATCGCCAAAGCGCGCATCGCCGCGCAGAACGAGGCGGCCGAGATCGTCGCGCGCGATCAGGAGCGCGCGACGGCGATCGTCGAGAAAGCGCATCGTGACGTCGGTACGGAGATCGCCGCGGCACGCGCCGACGAGGACCAGATCGTCGACTCGATCGCGCAGACGCTGCTCGAGCGCGCGATCGGCCCGGCAGCGGCCGCGTAGATGGAAAGCACCAACGCGTTCTTCGTCCAGGTCGCGCTGTGGTCGCAGGTCGCGGGCTCCGTTGCGTTCCTGATCGTGCTGATCTTGTTGTTCCGCAAGTACCTGATCCCCGCGGTTTTGGCGAACCAGGCGGCGCGCAATGCGCAGCTCGCCGAGGCCGAAGCGCGCCGCACGCGGATTCAAACCGAAGCTGCGCAGGCGCGCGGCGAGATCGAAGCCGCCGACCGCGACGCCGCGGAGATTCGCAACCGGGTCGCGCGCGTGATCGAGCGCGATCACGCGCACGCGGTCGACGAGGCCAAAGCCGAAGGCGAGCGGCTCGTGCGCAACGCCGACGGTGAGCTGGAGCGCGCCCGCATCGCGGCGCGCGACCGGCTGCGCATCGAGCTGATCGAAAAAGCGCTAGCGAAGGCGCGCGTGGAGGCGGCCGCCCAGGTGAGCGACGACGTCAACAAGGCGCTGGTCGAACACACCGTCGACGACCTCGCCCGGGGGAGAGGCTGATGCCCAACGAGACCCTCGCCCGCCGTTATGCCACCGCGGTGTTCCAGCTCGCGCAAGAAGCGGGCAGCGTCACCGAGGTGCAGCACGACGTGCACACGTTCGTCGAGTCGCTCGCGGCCGACAGCGACGTGCGCAAGTTCTTCCGCTCGCCGGTGGTCGACCGCAAGGAGAAGGAGGCGATCGTCTCCCAAGCGTTCTCCAAGCTGAACCCGATCGCGCTGCACACCATCTTGCTGCTGATTCGCAAGCGCCGCGAGAACATGGTCGAGGAGATCGTGGCGCAGTTCGACATCCTCGAGCGCACCGCGCGCGGCGCGCAGCCGCTCCAGGTCACGAGCGCGCGCGAGCTCACCAAGCCCGAGCTCGACGCGATCGTCGAGCGCCTCGCGGCGGCGTTCCGCACGAAATTCGACGTCACGCAGTCGGTCGATCCGAGCCTGATCGGCGGCGTTCGCATCACGATGGGCGACAAGCGCGCCGACGGCACCATCGCCGGCCGCCTCGACGACCTCGCCCGCCTGCTGTCCACCAACTAAGGAACACCATGATCAACGCCGACGAAATCGCCGGAATCATCAAACAGCGCATCGCCAGCTACGCGACGGGAACCAACGAAGCCGAGATCGGCACCGTCATCGAAGTGGGCGACAACATCGCGCGCATCTACGGCCTCGACAACGCGCAGTCGTCCGAGCTCGTGGAGTTCCCCAACGGGCTCAACGGGATCGTGCTGAACCTCGAAGAGGACAGCGTCGGCGTCGCGATCATGGGCCCCGACACGGACATCAAGGAAGGCGACAAAGTCCGCCGCACGGGCCGTATCGCGTCGGTGCCGGTCGGTGAGGCTGTGCTGGGCCGCGTGGTGGACGCGCTGGGCAAGCCGGTGGACGGCAAAGGCCCGATCGCGTCGAGCGAATACCGCACGATCGAGAACACGGCGCCGACCGTTGTCCAGCGCCAGTCCGTCAAGCAGCCGCTGCAGACCGGGCTGCGCGCGATCGACGCGCTGATCCCGATCGGCAAGGGCCAGCGCGAGCTGATCATCGGCGACCGCGGCACCGGCAAGACGGCGATCGCGGTCGACGCGATCATCAACCAAAAAGGCAAGGACGTCATCTGCATCTACGTCGCGATCGGGCAGAAGAACTCGACCGTCGCGTCGCTGCAGCAGACGCTCGAGAAGCACGGCGCGATGGACTACACCACCATCGTCGCGGTGTCCGCGGCCGAGCCCGCGTCGCTGAAGTGGATCGCGCCGTTCGCCGGGTGCGCGATGGCCGAGTACTTCATGTACCAGGGCAAAGATGTGCTGGTGATCTACGACGATCTCACCCGCCACGCGCAGGCCTACCGTGAAGTGTCGCTGCTGCTGCGCCGCCCGCCGGGCCGCGAGGCGTATCCGGGCGACATCTTCTTCCTGCACTCGCGTTTGTTGGAGCGCGCCGCCAAGCTGTCCGACGAGAAGGGCGGCGGCTCGATCACCGCGCTGCCGATCATCGAGACACAGGCGGGGGACGTGTCGGCGTACATCCCCACCAACGTCATCTCGATCACCGACGGCCAGATCTACCTGAAGAACGAGTTGTTCTTCCAGGGCATCCGGCCCGCCGTCGACGTCGGCATCTCGGTGTCGCGCGTCGGCTCGTCCGCGCAGACCAAGGCGATGAAGTCCGTCGCCGGCCGCCTCAAGCTCGACCTCGCGCAGTACCGCGAGCTCGCCGCGTTCGCGAAGCTCGCGTCCGACCTCGACAAGGCGACGCAGCAGCAGCTCAACCGCGGCGACAAGATGACGCAGGTGCTCGTGCAGCGCCAGCTCGACCCGCAGCCGATGGAAGACCAGGTCGTGGTGATCTTCGCGGCGACGCGCGGCTACCTCGACGCGATCCCCACCGGCCGCGTCGGCGACTGGGAGAAGCGCTTCGTCGAGTACGTGCACGAGAAGCATGCCGGCGTGACCGACGCGATCCGCGAGAGCAACGCGCTATCGGGCGACACTGAGAAGCAGCTCATCGCTGCCATCGAAGACTTCAACAAGGGCTTCTAAGCAACACTATGCCGAGCGTTCGCGATCTTCGGGACCGGATTCGGTCGCTGAAGAACACGCAGCAGATCACCAAGGCGATGAAACAGGTTGCCGCGGCGAAGATTCGCCGTGCCGACGCGCTTCAGAAGCAGTCGCGTCCCTATGCGGACGCGATCGGGGCGATGCTGCGCGATCTCATCGCGAACGTAGGTTCGGTCGACCATCCGTTCATGAAGCCGGGCCGCGAGGGCGCGCCGGGCGGCGTGATCCTGATGACCGCCGACAAAGGCCTCGCCGGCTCGTTCAACGCGAACCTGATCCGTTCGGGCGAGATCCACGGCCGCGAGAACGCGAACCTCGCGTGGTACTCGGTCGGGATCAAGAGCCGCAACGCGCTGCGCCGCCGGGGTGCTGAAACGCTACAGTTCTGGCCGCTCGCGCAAGGCGTCATGTTCGACAACGCGCAGGAGCTCGCGCGCCGCGTCACCGACGATTTCACCAGCGGCACGATCTCGTCGCTCACGCTGATCTCGCCCAAGTTGGTCAACATGATGACGCAACGGCCCGAAGTACGGCAGATCCTGCCGATCGCCGCCGACGAGCCCGCGTCCGAGAAGAAAGCGTCGTCCGGCTCGGTGGAGTTCGAGCCGTCGCCGGAGTTCGTGCTCGGCCGCCTGCTGCCCAAATACCTCGAGTTCACCCTGTACTCGGCGATGCTCGAGACGAACGCGTCGTTCTACGCCGCACAGCTCGTCGCGATGAACAACGCCACCGACAACGCCAAGAAGCTGATCGACCAGAACACCGTCGAGATGAACAAAGCGCGTCAAGCCGCGATCACCAAGGAAATCTTGGAGATCGTCGGCGGCGCCGAAGCCCTCAAGGGATAACCCGGAGAAAAAGTGAGATAATGTCAGCCGCCACCACCACCTTTGCGACTGGGAAAGTCGTCCAGGTTCTCGGCAACGTCGTCGACGTCGAGTTCCCCACCGACCAGCTGCCCAACATCAACGACGCGCTGTCCGTCCACATCGGCGGCGGCCCCAGTGCGGGCGCGAACGGCGCGGGCGCGCACGTCGACGGCGCGATCAAGCTGTCGGGCACGGCGATGTCGGAGCGCGACCTCGTCCTCGAAGTGCAAGGCGAGCTCGGCAACAACCAGGTGCGGTGCCTCGGGATGGGTTCCACCGACGGTCTGGTGCGCGGCGCGGTCGTGCAGAACAGCGGCACGTCGATCATGGTGCCGGTCGGTGAAGGCACGCTCGGGCGCATCTTCAACGTGCTCGGCAAGACGATCGATTCCGACGAGCCGGTGAAAGCCGCGGCGATGATGCCGATCCACCGCATCGCGCCCAAGTTCGACGAACAGGATCCCACGCAGAAGATTTTCGAGACGGGGATCAAGGTCGTCGACTTGATGGCGCCCTACACGCGCGGCGGCAAGGTGGGCCTCTTCGGCGGCGCCGGCGTCGGCAAGACGGTGCTGATCCAGGAGCTGATCCGCAACATCGCGGCGGTGCACAAAGGCTTCTCGGTGTTCACCGGCGTCGGCGAGCGCACGCGCGAAGGCAACGATCTCTGGATGGAGATGAAAGAGTCGGGCGTGCTCGCGCAGACCACGCTCGTGTTCGGCCAGATGGACGAAGCACCGGGCGTGCGCTTCCGCGTCGCGCAGACCGGCGTGACGATGGCGGAGTACTTCCGCGACGAACTCGGCTCCGACGTGCTGCTGTTCATGGACAACATCTTCCGCTTCATGCAGGCCGGCTCGGAAGTGTCCGCACTGCTGGGCCGCATGCCGTCGGCCGTGGGCTACCAGCCGTCGCTCGCGACGGAGATGGGCGCGCTCGAAGAGCGCATCACCACGACGCAAAAAGGCTCGATCACGTCGGTGCAGGCCGTGTACGTCCCCGCCGACGACTACACCGACCCCGCGGTTGCCACCACGTTCGCGCACCTCGACGCGACCACCGCGCTGTCGCGCCCGATCTCGGAGCTGGGCATCTATCCCGCCGTCGACCCGCTCGCGTCGTCGTCACGCATCCTCGATCCGGCGATCGTCGGCGACGAGCACTACAACGTGGCACGCGGGGTGCAAGAAACGCTGCAGCGCTACCGCGACCTGCAGGACATCATCGCGATCCTCGGCGTCGAGGAGCTTTCCGACGACGACAAGGTGACCGTCGGTCGCGCGCGCCGCATGCAGCGCCTGTTCTCGCAGCCGTTCTTCGTCGCGGAACAGTTCACGGGCCGCGGCGGCAAGTACGTGAAGATCGAAGACACGATCCGCTCGTTCAAGGAAGTGCTCGACGGCAAAGTCGACGATCTCCCGGAGCAGGCGTTCCTGTACGCCGGCGACATCGACGAAGTGAAGCAGGCTGCCGAGACGATGAGCAAAGCCTAGTGGCCAACGCGATCCCGTTCACGCTGATCACGCCGCTGTCGGTAAAATTCGACGGTGAGGCGGAGCTCGTGATCGCCGTCGGCACCGAAGGCGAAGTCGGCATCCTGCCGTCGCACGCGCCGTACCTCACGGCACTGCGCCCCGGCGTCCTGCGCGCGAACGTGCGCGACGGCGGCGAAGGCGCGACGCGCCGCCTCGAGCTCGCGTGCAGCGAAGGCTTTCTCCAAGCGCTCCCGGGCAAGGTGACGATCCTCGCGGACGCCGCGCTCAGCGAAGACGAAATCGACATCGCGCAGGCGCGCACGGACCTCGCTGCGGCGCAAGAAGAGCTGAAAGCCGCAGGCGGCGATCTCACCGCGCACCGCCGCGCGCAAACGAAGATCGACTTCGCGAACGCGAGACTCGCCGTCGCCGGCGTGTAGACAGGCTTGCGCCTGAGGTAGGGCAAACCGACTGTGTCTACTCATTGGAGGGGCGGGGTGTGGCAAAGACCGTTCGACGCACGCTGGTCGTTGCGAACAAGACCTGGGAGGCCGATCCACTGGTGACCGTCTTGTCGTCGGCGCGCGGGCGGCCCGCGTCCGTCGCGTTCACGCCGTCGACTGGGCAACGCGGTCTGCGGGGTGTGGCAACCGGGCCGGGCGGCCCCGTGGAGATCTGGTGCTTGCAGGAACTGATGGACCCCGCCAAGAGCAGCTCCAGCACCGAGGAGAAAGCGCGCGTTCTCCCCGCTCTCGTCGGGGCTCCCGACGTCGCCATGGTGGTCGCCTTCGGAACGGCCGCCACGCCGGGACCGGACTCGCTCAACGGGTGCGTCGTCATCGGTACGCGAGTGTTCGTTCACGATCCCAAGCCACCGCGCACGACGTCGCACTGGCCGCCGACCGCCCCCGATCGTTTGCAGATCTCGCCGGCGGCGGAGGAGCGCTTCGGGGCCCTGACCGGCGCGGACTACCGGCTTCCGGTCGAAGCGCGATTCCTCGTGCCGCCGCTCAACCCCGCACCGGCGCGAGTCGTACTCGCAGCCGCGAATTACGTCGCACTCTCCGACGTCAACATCACCGACTATACGGACTACGCTTGGGCGGACGGGGAGACGGTCGACGCGTTCATCGCGGCCCACGTGCGAAGCCCGATAGGATCGCTCGAGACGACGCACGGCGTAATTCGCAGCTATACGACGGCCCCGTTCATGTTCGTCTCGGGGATCACCGATCGCGTCGGCGCATTCAACGCCGAGCTCGCGCCGCGGGAGTACGCGCAGAGCTTCGCCGCCGCGCACAACGCCGGCGTTGCGCTCGCGTACTTGGTTCCGCAGCTGCCTCCGCCGCCGGCGAAGCCGTAGTACCGCCGAGCGCCTCCTCGCGGATCGTGTGAGGCGGACCGATCTTCCGGGAATGCAGTGGGCCGGAGGATTCCGAGATGCAACACACCGACCAAGGGACCGCGGTCGTCGCGACCTATAGCGACCGTAGCCGCGCCGATGCGACGATCGAAGCGCTGCACGGCGAGGGCTTTCGCCGCACGTGGCTCGCGGTGATCGACCGCTCGGCTGCGGGGCCTGACGCGTTCCACCCGGGCGACGGCACCACGCAGCGCCGGTGGTTTCGCAAAGATGCGAAGCAGACGCTGTACGACGCGCTGCGCGACCGCGGCGTCGGTGACGACGTGGCGCTGCAGCTCGACGACACGTGCGACGACGGCAACATCATCCTCGTGACGGAGTCGGCGAACGACCCGACGTACGCGCAGGAGATCGTCCAGCGCGAAGGCGGCAAGCTGCTGTCGGCGCCGACGCCGCTCAAGGCGGACGCGACGCCGCCCGACCGCGATGCGCTCCGCCGGCGGCGCGAAGGGATCGCGCCGGTGGTACGCGAGGACATTTTCGTCTGCCGCGAACCGCGCGCCGTGCGTACCGTCTAAGTCTGGGGGACGCTCAGCAGTAACCCGCCTGTAACCGGTCGGCTACAGGCTGGTCGTGTCCCGGGGGGAGACGATGCTGAACGACCGCTCGACCGTATCCGGCTTCGACGAGGCGCGCTGACGATGTTCGCTCGTCCGCGCGTGCTCTCGTTCCTGACGACCCGCCGCTGCACCGCGGCTTGCGACCACTGCTGCGTCGGCGCCAGCCCGAAAGCGACCGCGGCGATTCCAGTCGCGCGCATGCACGAGCTCATCGACGAGGCGAAGCGCGTGCCGTCGTTCGAGCGGGTCGTGTTCAGCGGCGGCGAGTGCTTCCTGCTCGGCCGCGATCTCGACGCGCTGATCGCGCACGCGAACGGCCTCGGGTTCGCCACGCGCGTCATCACCAACGGCTATTGGGCTGTGAACGAGCGCGCCGCGCGCGCGCGCGTCGCGACGCTGCGCGAGGCGGGCCTCGACGAGATGATGATCTCGACGGGAACCTTTCACCAGCGGTTCGTGCCGGTCCACCGGATCGTCCACGCGGCGCGCGCCGCCGCGGCGGCCGGCATCGCGACGCGAATCTCGATCGAAACGTGCGACCAATCGACGTTCGACGACACGATCCTGCGCGACGAGCTAGCCGCCGAGATCGCCGCGCGCGCGATCGTTCTTTCGAACGACCCGTGGATCGAGGATGCCGGCGGGCGCGGCGTGACGGCGCTCAGCCACGAGCGTTTCTCGGCAACCGACGACCGGCCGCAAAACCGCCGCTGCGCGCAGGTCCTCGACGTCATCACCGTCACGCCCGACCAAAAGCTCGCGGCCTGCTGCGGTTTTCCGATGGAACAGCTACCGCAGCTCGGACTCGGATCGGTCGCGAACCAGTCGCTCGACGACGTGCTGCGCACCGCACCCGACGAGCTGCTCAAGATGTGGCTGCACGTCGCCGGACCGGCCGGCATCGCCGAATTCGTCGCGCGCCACGTCCCCGGTTACACGCTCCCGCCGTTCGCGTCGATCTGTCAGGCGTGCGCCGCGCTGCAGCGCGATCGCGTTGCGATGCGCGCCGTCACGCAGCACGCGGCCGAGATCGTACACGCGGTCGCGGCAGAGTTCGTCCGGCTTCAGAACGCCACCCAACCGCTCCGCGCGCTCGCGCGGCGCAGCACACCCGCTTAGGAGCATCCGCATGCCACCACCCAACCTCCCATCACCCCTCAGCGCGACGATCACGAAGGCGACCGTCTCGTTGGGCGGCCAAACGGCGACGCACACGTTCGCGAACCCCGTGCAAGCGTATCTCGGCGATCAGCTGTTCTGCCACGCGACCAGCGACGGCACGATCTTGACGCTCACGATCAATCAGAAGGGGCCCAGTTCGCCTCCGCCGGCGCAAGGCGCTACGATCGCGTCGATCACGGTGAGCTACGACGAGACGCCGACGCCGGAACACTGGGATCTCCAGAACATCGCCTACCAGGGCGGCAGCAACATCACGCTCGGAATGCAACTCGATCCGACGTGGGCGTCAGCCACGCTCTCCGTCGCGGACGTGGTCGCGGCCTCGACCAACGAATCGCAGCTCAACTACATCTTGGTCCGCGACGAAATCGATCCCAAGACAGGTGAGCCGGCGCATTACGACCTGTACTGGCTCTCCACCGTCGCGCTGTTCGATCCGGACACCATCAGCGGCGCCACGTTCATACCGGACGGCGGCGGCGGCATGTCCGGGCCGTTCGGAATCTCGATGCCGTAGCTAGGGGTGTACGAGCCGGTCAGCGCCGGCGACGCCGAGCTCACGGGCCAAGTCCGTGAGCCGAGGAGAGGGTTGTGCTCCGAGCCCGTCGGCGAGCGACGTCGCGTAGCGGCGAAGCTCGCGGCGGGCGGCGTCGAGGTCGCCGCGGCTCGCCAGCACGCGCATCGTCAGCTCGCACACCGTCTCGTTGAACGGGTCGATCGCGGCGACGTCGGCAGCATACCCGAGCGCTTCATCGAAACGCCCGTTCGCGAAGGCGTCGTTCGCCAGCGCCGCGCCGGCGGTGCAAACGACGTCGTCGATGCGTGCGAGCAACGGCTGCACCCACGAAAAGCGGTCGTAACGGCCCACCGCTCCCGAGCGGTACGCCACGAGGATCGCACGCAGCTCGGCGCGCCTGCGGTCGTCCAGCGCGCCGCTCTCGGACTCGCGCACGGCCGTTTCCGCCGATCGCAGATCGACGCCGATCATCGGCGAGAGACGGTAGCGCCCCTCTGAGACGACGATTCCGTCGCGCGTCGCGAGCTTCGTCCGGATGCGCGAGAGCGTCACCTTGAGATTGTTCGGCCACTCTTCGGGATCGAGGTGGTCCCAAAGCGCTTCGCCGATGCGATCGCGCGACAGCGCACCGTGCGAAGACGCCAGCAGCGCGAGCAGCTCGAACTCCTTTTGTGAGAGGCGAACGCGAGCGGTATCGCGCGCGACGCGGCCTGCGAACAGCTCGACGGTCAGCTGCGGAGCAACGTCCGCGCGCTCGTGCAAGACGCGGCGGCGCACGAACGGTTCGAGGATCCCGGCCGGCTCGCCGCGCACCAGCGCGCCGACCGCGTCGCGCATCTCGGGGCTTTCGACCTTCGCGACGATCGCCTCGAGCGCAGCGGCTTCCACCGCGCGCGCCGGTTCGTCGAGCACGTAGAGCGCAACGTGCGCGAGGATCTGGATGTACGGGTCGCCCCGCTCGTCGGCCGCGCTCGCCGCGGCACGAGCCGTGTCGAGCGCGGCCGTCGCCGAATCGGCCCATGCCAACCGGTACAGGTGCGCGACCGCCGCCAGCAACGGCCCACCGACCCGCGCGTCGATCTGCGCCGCCCGGCCGTGCGCGGCGTCGATCAGCGGCGCGAAGCCGCCCTCGATGCCGGGTGTGAGCGCGTCGGCGAGCGTCGCGATGTAGCGCTGGAAGTTCGCGTCGTCGCCGTTCACCCAAGCGACGAGCGCGCCGTTCGTGGCGACGTGCGCACGGTGCAGCGGCAGCTCGTCGGGGCCCAGCCGCCGCAGCAGCTCGTCGATGATCACCACGACACGGTCGCACTTGCCGCTGAACGCCGCTTCGTGCATGTCGATGTAGTGCAGCGTCTGGTCTTCGCCGAACTGATCGCGCGCGATCCCCGCGGCTTCGCCGGCGAGCGCGCGGGCCACCGAGAAGCGCCCCTCGATGCCGCGCAGCGACGCGGCGAAGTTCAGCACGGACGCGCGCGCGGGGGAAGGTTCGGCGGCGAAGCCGTGCAGCGCGTCGTCGACGAGCTCGTTCGCTTCGGCGGCGCGGCCGACGGTCGTGTACGCCGATGCCAGCAGCATCAGCGCGGCGGCGCGCAGCTCGGGCCGCGCGCCGTGCGGAAGACAATAGAAGACCGTCTCGGCTTCCCGCACGAATGCAGCGCGGTCGACATGGAATGCGCGGAACGGGATCGTCGCAATCCAGACGTTCGGGAACCGCGTGATCACGTCGGGATCGATCCGGTCGATGATGCGCTCGTACTCGCGCAGCGGGACTTGCGCCGAGGTGTACGGCGGCGCCGCGTCGATGATCGCCGCGGCGCGCGTTCCGTCGCCGCCGTCGAGCGCGACGCGCGCGGCCGCGACGTACGCACCGTCGCCCGTGAGGACGTGTAGCGTGCGCTCGTAGAGCGCCTTCACGAGTTGCTCGAACCGGGCGCGCAGCAACGTCTCGATCTCGGGATGCACCATGGCTCGGTCGCCTTCGAGCTCGACGAACGGCAGGCCCGACAATCGCGCGAAGACGAGGTCGTCGCACGCATCGCCCAGTACCCGAACGAGCTCGACGTGGGATGCGCCGCGCAGCAGCATCGCGACGACGAGCGCCTCGCGCTCGAGGTCGCCCAGCCGCGCGATCGTGCGGTGCGCGGCGAACGCCAGCATGGAAGCCGGCGGAAGCGCGGCGGCCGCTTCCACGATCTCCTCGCACGAGTCTCGGCGCATGAGCCCGACGATCAGTCGCGAGACGAGCGGCCAGCCCGCTGCGATCTCGTAGATCGCGGCAGCTGCATCGGCCGACAGCCCCGCGCGAAGCGCGAGCTCGTCGACGCGCTCGCGGCTGAGCGCGAGCTCGGCGACGCCGACGGTGGCGCTAAGTTCGCGTTCCACGATCTGCGCGAGCGCGGGCGGCAGCGGCGCGCGCGTGCTGATGGCCAGCGTTCGCGAAGCCGGCAATCCGGCGACCAGCTCGCCGAAGAGATCGACGCCGACCGGCGTGGCGAGCCGCGCCGCGACGTCGCGCAGCACGAAGACGCTGCGCCCTTCGTCCAGCGGCCATTCACGGCGCAGCGTCTCTCGCGACGTCGCTTGCGCCAGCTCGCGGCGCTGCGCCAGCCGGTCGGCGGCCGAACGCGTCGCCCTGGAGCGGTCCCCGCCGACGAGCGCGTCGAGGACAGCCCGCGCGAGGTCGGGCGGCTCCCCGGCCGCGGCCAGATCGCACGTGATCAGCGCATCCGCACCCGCATACGCGTGCAGAAGGGCGCTCTTCCCGAAGCCGGGCGGGGCGGCGAGCACGATCACGCGCGGGGCGCCCGCTGCGATCGCAGCCGCCAACGTGCCGGGATCCGGGTCGTCGAAAAGCCTAGCCACTGCACCGTCGCTTGGGGGCCGGGGTTTTGGCCCAATCTACGCCGTCGTGACCTGGATCACCGTCTCAGGCGGCCCTCCAGTAACCATGCCGTAACCCCGGTCCGTACGATCGAGTGCATGGTCACGACGTACACGCTGGTCCTGGCGATGGGCGACGCGAGCCTGCGCGCCCTGACGGATGCTCGAGCCCGGGTCGTGATCGCAAAACCGGCGGGCTACGGGATGCCGAACGTCGTATGGCTGGCGTGGAGTCCGAAAGCCGCGACGATCGTGCGCTGGGACGAGACATACGGTGTCTTCGCGGCCGAGGTCCCGGCGGCGAACGGCACCGAGTTGCGCATCATCGACACCGTTCATCCGGCGGTGGACCGCCGCATCTACCCGTTTTACGGCAACACGTTCGGCGAGCCGGCGGACGCGGCGCGCGTTCCGCGCCGGCACTACGACGTGCGCAACGCCTCGCCGCTCGCGAGAAGCTTCGGCCTGATCCAGGACGCGACGATCGACGGCACGCCACGCCGGTCGCCGGTGAACGCGGTCGTGCTTCCGCCCGGGTTCACCGCCGACTTCACCATGGGCGCGAAGCTCTACGTCTGGATGCAGACGGCGGACATCGCAGAAGGGGTCGCACCGGAGGTCCCGGACAACGCCACGATCGTCGTGCTCGAGCCCGAGCACCCGGCCATGGCATATCACTTCGACGACGAGACGGCCGCGTTCGTGCGCGCGGCGTCGGAGGGCACGCCGTGATCCAGATACCGGTACCGTACCACCAGCAAGACTTCAACAATTTCTGCGGTCCGGCGACGGCGCAGATGATCCTCGAGCCCATCATCGCGTTGCTCGCGGAGCAAGGCGTACTCGAACAAGAGATGGCCGCATCGAAAGCCGCGGAGCACTGCAAGCTCGGGCTGACCAGTCCAAAGCAGTTGGAGTGCGGGCTCAACGCCGCGCAGCAGAGTAAACCCGGCGCGGTGCGCCAGTTCGCAGCGTATTATTTCTGCAACCAAACGGATGGGACCACTGCGACGGCGGCCATCGTCCAAACGCTCCGTCAGGGGACCGCCGCCGCGGCGCTCATCATGTGCGGCGGCCACTGGGTCGCCGTCACCGGCGTCGCGATGCCGGCGAAGGCTCCCGACGGCCTCCAGCCGGAAGCACTCTACATCAACAATCCGTGGCCGCCCGTGCCGAGCGACTTGTCCACGCCGCCGCCGCATACCCCGACCGACGGCTGCGGTAGCGGCGGACGGGGCCAGGCGGAACACGTGTCGATCGCCGGCTGGTTCGCAGCGCCGTATTTCACGCCGGTCACCATGTGCCGGCGGACGGCGCTGGGGCTGCCGATCTATATCGTGATCGGCGCGGCCGGGCTTCCCGCCGCGACGACGGTGTGCACATGAACGGGCGCTCGATGATCGACCGTGACGGTGCGATCGAGCTCGTCCGCCGCGCGATCGATCGATACGCGCTCGTGGGGCCCGAGTACGCCGAAGCGCGTTTCGAGCAGCCCCGCATCGTGCAATACCTCGGCGTCGAGGACGAGGCATATTTTCTCGTGCCGCTGCGCTGGCCTGACGGGTCCGTGCTGGTGGGCCGCGTCGATGCGCACCAGCCTACGTACCTCGGGGCGCAGCTGCGGCCGCCGGAACCGATCCGGGCCGACGCGCGCTATTATCTCGCGCAACCGAGCGAAGTCGAGGAGTGGATCCGCGCGGGTCACTTCACGTTCCCGGCACGCACTGCGGAACGTCGGGCGCCGGAGTACGGCGTGCGCGAAGAGCTCGCCTGGCGCCCGTGCCAGGAGTCGCGCTCGCCGTACTACCCGTTCTATCAGGTGACGTCCGGCGGGGAGACGGTGGGCTACGTCGGATACGACCGCAAGCCGTATACGGCGCTGCACGACCTGCTCGGCGGCTGACGACCGCGGTAACCCCGGCCTCCTAGAGCGGTACGCGCTGCAGCAGTTCGGGGCGCAGGTCCGCGCGTGTGCGAAAGCCGTCGACCGCCATGAACAAGTCGGCTTCCGCCAACAGACAGCGAAGCACGTGGACGATGCCGTCCACCCCGCCGAGCGCAAGCCCGTAGGCGTACGGGCGCCCGATGCCGACCGCGGCAGCGCCCATCGCCAGCGCCTTGATCACGTCGACGCCGGTACGCACTCCCGAATCGAAGAGTACCGGCGTCGTCCCAGCCGCCTCGATGACGGCGGGCAACATGTCGATCGCAGCAATGCCGCCATTGGCTTGGCGTCCGCCGTGATTGGAGCAATAGACTCCGTCGACGCCGCCGGCGATCGCGCGCCGAGCGTCCTCGGGATGGCAAATGCCTTTCACGAGCAACGGCAGCTTCGTGAGCGAGCGCAGCCACGGCAAGTCGTCCCACGTGAGCGGATTCCCGAAGATGCTCGCCCACAGCATGATGGCCGCGCGCGGATCCTCTTCCGGACTCTTCGGAAGCATCGCGCGGAAGCGTTCGTCCGAAAAGTAATTGGCCAGACAAAGACCGCGCAACTGCGGGAAGGCACCGCTGGTGAGGTCGCGCGGACGCCAGCCCGGCACCCACGTATCGAGCGTGACGACGATTCCTTTGAAGCCGGCGGCTTCGGCGCGTCGAACGAAGCTCTCCGCGAGATCGCGGTCCGTGGGCGTGTAGAGCTGAAAGAACCCGGGCGTTGGCCCGAAGTGCTGCGCGACGTCTTCGAGCGGGTCGGCGGATAGCGTCGACGCGATCATCGGCACGCCGGTTTGCGCGGCGGCTTTCGCGGTCGCGATGTCGCCGTGCCCGTCCTCCGCGCACAAGCCGATGACACCGATGGGGCTCATGAACACCGGGGTGGGCAGCCGCATTCCGAAGAGCTCGATCGAGATATCGCGCTGAGCAGCGCCCACGAACATGCGCGGCACGATGCCGTAGCGGTCGAACGCCGTCACGTTTACATCTTGCGTGCGTTCGTTTCCGCAACCGCCGGCGACGTACGACACGAGGTCGTCGGGCAGCGCCGCTTGACCGCGCGCCTCCAATTCCTCGTACCGAATCGGAAACCGGCACAGGCTTCCGCCCACAGCCGCAAGATAGATTTCAATCTGGTAGTCGCCGTAGTGGCCCATGCCGCGAAGTTCAGCGACCAGGCCGAGTTTTCCGCCGGAATGGCGCGGCTGGAACGTGCGCGAAGTCGGCCCTATGCTCAGCTCATGGACCAGCTTTTACGTCATGACGGGCTCTTCGGCCGGTGCGCTCACCGGCTTGGTGTTCATCGTGATCACGCTCATCAGCGACCGACCGCAGAGAAAGTCGGATGCCGGCATAGGGACGTTCACGACTCCGACGGTCGTCCACTTTTCCTGCGTCCTGCTCACGTCTGCAGTCATGTCGGCACCCTTTCCTTCGCTCGGCCCGGTTGCGGTCATCCTCGGACTTGCGGGCGCCGGCGGTTTGTTCTACGTCATGCTCATCGCCCGGCGACACGCAATGTTGAAGACGTATCGTCCCGATGCGGAAGACTGGGCCTGGAACGTCATTCTCCCGTTCGTTGCATACGCGCTACTGTTCGCGAGTGCGATCGCGATGCACGCGCTCGCCTCAGGAGCGCTGTACGCCACCGCCGCAGCAGCGATGCTTCTGATTTTCATCGGCATCCACAATGCGTGGGACGTCGTGACCTTTCTCGCGACCGGCAAGGTGGACGAGCTGCCGGATAGCCCCGCGGATGCCGTTACCGTGAAAAAGAGCGATTAGCGACCGGCGTCCACGCGCAGATCGATCACTTCACGACGTCGGTTTGACCGCGCGTGTCGAGCTGCGACTGCAACCGGCGGAAGACGACGTTGTCGATCTCGCCGCTGTCGCGCATCTCTAACAGCACCTCGCGCTGTGCGGCAATTACTGCCTGCTCGGCGTCGAGGAACTGGTCGAGGTGCGCGACACGGTCCGGTTTCGCTTGGAGTAGCACCTCACGCCGGTGCTCGAAGCTCTGCCGCATCGTTTGCGCATGAGCGGCGTCGAGCCGGCCCTCGCGTTCCAGCTCGGCGAGGCGGTACAGCGCCGCTTCGTACGTTTTTAGCAGCGCATTTCGCGTCTCGTCTTCTTCCTCGTTTCCGCTTCGAATGTGCAATGCTCGAACGACTGCGGGTAAGCTCAGCCCGCCGCCGACGAGCGTGACGAGGATAACGGTGAACGTGACGAAGATGATCAGGTCGCGATGCGGAAACCGGGCACCGCTCGGGAGTGCGAACGGGATGGCAAGCGCGGCTGCCAGCGAGATCGCACCGCGCAGCCCGGACCATGCGACGACGAGCGCGTTTCGCCAGTCGGGCGCGGCGTGGTCCGCAGGCGCGCGGATCGGCAGATATTCTGCCGCGACGACGAAGACCAAGCGAACGATCAAGACGAGCGCGTTCGCGGCGACTGCGACGCCGAGAACGAACTGCCAGGAGTAGTTTGCAAACGCGTTCGCGGCGACGTCGTGCAGCTGCAAGCCGACGACCAAGAACAGCACGGCGTTCGCCACGAACACCAGCGTGTTCCAGAAGCCGGTGATTTGTCTGCGGCTTTCCGGCGTCAGCACGCGCGGTGCCATGCGGCTGGCGTAGACCCCAGCGGTCACCACGGCCAACACGCCGGACAGCTGGAAATACTGCGCGGGAGAGTAGGCGAGAAACGGGAGAACGAGCGAGATCGCGCCTTGCAGTTCCGGATCCTTGATCCGGCGCCACATCGCCACGGCCAGCCAGCCCGCCGCAAAACCAAGCAGGACCGAACCTATGGCGACGATCACGAAGTGCACCGCCGTATTCGGCGCATCGAACTGCCCCGTCATCACGACCGCGAGTGCAGTCCCGTAGATGACGAGCGAGGCAGCGTCGTTGAGCAAGCTTTCGCCGTCGACGATCGCGATGACGTGACGCGGCAGCCGAAAACGCTCGAGCACGGGGACCGCCGCCAACTCGTCCGTCGGCGAGATGATGGCGCCGAGGAGGAACGCCGCACCCCACGACATACCGGGGACGATTGCGTGCGCGACGATCGCGACCGCAACCGTCGTCATCGCGACAAGCCCGAACGCGAGCGCCGCGATCTGTCCGCGGTTATCCCACATGATGTCGGTCGGCGCGGTGATCGCTTCCCAATACAGAAGCGGCGGCAAGAAGATCAGCAGCACCAGGTTCGGATCGAGCTGGATCTTCGGCAGCTCCGGGACGAACCCGAGAACGAGCCCACCGATCACCAAGGCGATGGGATAGGAAACGTTGAGGCGCTTCGCCAGAGCAACGAGCGGAACCGCAAGCGCCAGGAGCGCGATGAGAAGTCCGGCTTGGAAATCAATCATCGCGGCGCGAGATCGACCTAGGGCGCACCATCGACGAAGCCGCCCGGACGGGCCTCGTGGGGAATGGTCCAGCCGAAATAGACCTCCACGTCGGTGATCTGGCCGTCCTTGACCGTGAGTATTTCGGTATTTCGGAAGCGGCGGCCGCCGGCGCGCCCCTCGTAGGTGACGAACACCCGTTCACCGTCGGGGACGAGGTGGATGAATTCGAAGCTCTCGGTCGACTCGCTGTTTGGCCAGCAGCGCGCGAAGTATGTCGCGCGGTCCAGCCGGTTGTCGAGCGGGCTGGTGAAGTGGAAGTCTTCAGCGATCAAGGACTCGATCGTCGCTCGGTCCTTTTTGACGTAGGCGTCGTAACCCGCGCGGGCAATTGCGACCACATCATCGGGCTTGGGCATGTCCTATAGAAGGGTGCAGATCGCGTGACGGTTGCTCGCGGCGACTTGACGCCGGCCCAGGTCATCGAGCATCATCGCCGGTATGCACACGGGCGCCGGCGGTGGTCTGCGGAGGTGGGGGATCGAGGGGACGATCGCGCTGCTAGCACTCCTCCTGGCCGCGAAAGTTTGGTTTTTCGAGGCGCGCGCACACGCCGCGCAACACGCGGAGCCGCAGTCGGTCCTCGCGCAGCTCTCGGAACGGCTCGATCGTCAGCCACACGAATGCGTACCGCTGGGGTGGTATCCCGCCGGACGGCCATCGCGGGGATATTACCCGGACTACAATGCGGACGTCGCGCAACGGACGGGGCCGTTCCAGTCCGGTTGGGTGGCGGTGGTGCGCCCCGACGTACGGCAGGCACAAGCGGCAGACGTGACGAGCGTCCTCGACGAGCTCGCGCGGGTCGGCCTCGTGGAGCGCCGGACGCTGCCGGACGGGATGCATTACACCCTCACGCACGAGGGCATGCGTTACTTGTACGAGCAAAACGATCTCGGCAATAACGTCGAGGACTGGCCGTTCCTCTGCTTCTCGCACTTGCGTACGTCGTCGATCGCGTGGAGCGGCCCATCGGTCCGAGACGCGGACGGCTGGTCGGATTCCCGGCGCGTGCGATTCTCTTGGACATCGCAACTCGACGCTCCGTGGGTCACGCCGTTCTTGAAAGCGCACGCCGTCGAGCTGCCGCCCGTCTCAAACCCGGCGCAAGTGGAAGCGCGCCGCTACGTCGGCCGGCCGTGGCGACTCGCCCGCCTAGATTTTCAATTCGGCCTCGTCGAGCACCGGTCCGCATGGACGGCTAGCCGCCTCTAGTGTGCGATCATGTCGTGACCGGCGCCGTGGCGCTGATCGTCATCGTTGCCGATCTCGCTCTCCGCAATGTCCTGCGGCTATGGTCCGTCACCATCGTTGTCGTCCTGCTGCTCGCCGCAGTTTCGGTGAGCGGTCCGATGCTACGCCTGGGATACTTCGGCGTACCCGGGGTCGAATTGTGTTTGAGTTCGAACGCGGAGGTCGCGTACACGTGGTTGCTCGGCACCACCGTCATGGTCGCCGGCGCAAATTGCTTGTACGCAGTCTTCGGGCCAAGCCGCTCTAAGGACTAATCCGGGACGACCCGGCAGGCTTCGACCGCGACGTCGAGACGCACCGTACTGCCGACGCTGCTCGGTCTTGTTTTTGATTCGACATCATGTGGTCAACGTTTCGTGCATCGCCAGCCAATCGTCGAGATCGTTGAGCGCCACCGCCCTCTTGTATGCGGGATCCGCGAATCCCAAGCGCGCGCTTCGGTCGCCGTACATTGCATCCGGAATGTCGGCCGCGGCGACGGCGTCGTTCACCTTTGCGATGGCTTCAGGTGTGAGTGCCGTGGCGTTCGCGCGGACCCACGCTTCGAGCGTAAGGTAATCGGGCTTAGCATTCTCAATGTAGTTCACGAACGCGTCGCGGTCGATCCCGAGCGTGGTGGTGAGAAACTCGTCGAAGCCGCCCACGCCGTGACGGTAGCCGTCGGGGAGGCGTCCACAGGCGTGCAGCAAGATCTTCAGCCACAGGCGCGGCAAGTGCTTCACGCCCAGCGGCCCCATGACCGAGGAGCTCAGGACGGGCACGATCGCTTCAGCCATGAGCAGCATTTCGTTCGTCTCGGTGAGTTTCCGTCTCGGCTCTTGTCACCCTGAGCTCGTCGAAGGGTGCACGGACAAGTCATGGCGCCGTTGAACTTCGTAGTGGCGGTGAAGCGCCGAGATCAGCGCTCCACGCCGATCGAGCAGCTCGTCACCGAGCGACACCACGAGCAAATTCGGCCACGCAATCGGCCGTATTGTCCGAATCGCTGCGAAAATCTCGTCGTCGAGCTCGGGGTGTCGCGCTGCCAGGAGAACTGCGAGCGCCCCCGTCGAGCGAGAGATCCCTGCCGAGCAGTGAACGACGAGGCGTTCGCCCTCATGCGCGCCGGCATCGAATGCGAGCAAATCCCTGATATGCGCTGCTCGTGGGGCGGCAGTATCGCTGGTATCGATGACGTCATCGAACCGCAGCACCAGCACCGGCGTGTCGATGGAACGCACCTCGTCCGGCACCGGCGCCCACGGATCGAGAATCGAGACGACCCGGTCCGCCGATGAGAGCGGGGCAAGCCGAAGCTCGTCCAGACCGCACACATGGTGAATCGCCAGATTAGGCTGCATAAATCCCGCGAGCCTTCCGATCCCGCAAGCGCAAATCCTTGGCTGCCGTCACCACACCATGCCGCCGTGCGCGAGATAGTCGTGGACTGCCTCCAGAGCATCGTGCTGGTGCTTGCGTATCTTCATGCCCAACAGGATTTCGGCGTGGTCGGCGGCGGCCTGGAGATCCTCCGCGACCGCACCTTGGCGCCGTGACACGATGGCCAGCAGCAGAATCGACACCAGCCCGTTCGGCCCGCACGACAATTCGTACGTGAGAAATGCTTCGCGCAGCGTTCGTTCTGGTTCGGTTCGCGCAGCGCGCGTCCAGTCGATGCTGAACTCGGCGAACTTCGCCGGAGCTGCGAACGGTACGACGTTCTTCATGCTACCGCTGCCCCGTGATCCACGCGACGAACAGCATGCCGCCCAGGAAGGCGAAGTACCAGTCGAAGAACCGGCTGGCTCCCCGCGCGGCCTTCACCTCGCGACGAAACCGGTGCATGGACGGGCCGAACCGGTACCGGTAGTCGGCCTCCTCCACCCAATCGTCGCAAAAGAGACGCACGGCGAGCCAGATCACGCGCACGAACCGAGGCGCGTCGGCGTACGGGCTGCGGCGCATCGGAGTTACGGTCGAAGCAGAGCATGCGGTACTGGTTTGCCGCGACGATCTCGAGGTAGAAGCCGGCGTGCCGCAGCAGCGCGACGTCACGGCGGAACGATCGCACCGAGACGCCGAAGCGGCGCCGGTAGTCCGCGATGGTCACCGACTCGCGACGAGCGAATAGCGCGGTGAGCCAGACGACGCGGACGATGTGGAAGGCCACGCCGCCGCGGTTGGTGTGCGGGCTCGCGCCGCCACGGCGCGGCCGGGTTTTCGACGCGAGCGCGTCGAATCGGGAGGTTGTCATTCGGTGGGTCCTATCCATCGGGTGACGGACTCGGTCGGTGTTAGCGCACCGGCCGAGTCGCTCTGTTTTGTACGCGTGTGCGCGTAGCAAGATTATAGCATCTGCCTATGCGGCGGGCAAGCAGCCAGAATCTAACTTTCCGCGAGCGTTTACCTGGTCGCCATATATCCCGGCGACTGTTCCTGCTGCCGCCCGCGCTCGCGGCGATGCGCTCAGCGAACCGATGGCGGGGCGAACTCGACCATGCGGCGCATGGTCACGGGTCGTGATTGTCGTCGCCTACATCTGTCAGGGCGAATCGCGCGTGAACTTTGGGCGCTCGACCTCCATATCCTATGGCCCTGATCACCTCTCTAATCTTTGGCGAAAGCACATCAAATTCGATAGCCCTCCCGAGAAGGTGAGCAACGAAAACTCTCAAAATTCGACCGAGAAGTAAGTGAATATCGGACAACGCGTGTTCGCTCGGCCGCCACGGTATGCCAAAGTCATCTCCGCAGATCGCAACAATTGGAGGCTGATCTGCTCGCGTTACATCGGAGGTTTCTGCAACCACAAAACCCATCGACATATCGCCGATACTCGCCAGGTCGGCGCTGATGTGGTGTTCAAAGTCCATCCTGCTGATAAGCTGAATGACCGCCTCATTTCGCGGGAATCGTTCTGTGTCAAGAAGATATCGGCGAATAGTACGCAGCTGACTTGAGAGAAGGAGCGCTATAGCCAGGGTCGTTACCGCTGTTCCCGCATCGTCGTCGAGTTGTGTTACAGTGACAATGACGCCATTTCCAATTGCAAGCCGAACGGTCCAATGCGATGCACCATCATTATGGGGCTTAAAATAGATGCTCGGCGAAATCGCAGCCACGCTTTCTGCCAAATCGCAAACGTCACCGAGTGTGAGACAATTTCCGGATTGAGCCATCAAGATCGCGGCCATCGCGGCCATTGCCGATTCCGCCTCATCGGGACGACGTCCTGATAGCAGTGTATCTGCGAGTTGCAAGATGACTCGCCGTTCGATAACTGGTCGCGCTTCCGCGAACAAATCGCCAACTGTAAGCGCGACAATCGGAACGAGCCGATGAGGCTCAAACCGCCTCGCCATCTCAGGGAGAGCGCGAAAGAGGATGCTTAGAGCATCCTGTTCCTTCGGTTCCGCATCCCCAGAAAGAAAAAGAGAGGTCAGTAGACGAGCTTTAAGCCCAACGTCTTCTGAAGCGGCGCAGATGCTGAGCGCGTCCTCCACAAGCGATGCGAAAAAGTACGCAGCGGGAGGAAATGATGCAATCGCCCTTGCGGCGTCAGTATACGCAATTACCGCTGCATCGAGTTCACGTTGCCCTCTCAGCGCAATGCCAATCTCTTCGCTGGCACGCGCCGTTAGCATCATATTACCAAGTTCACGTGCGATTGCGAGCGCATATTTCGCATGGTGCAGGGCTGGCGAGTACTTCTCTTGAGTGCTTAGAACAGAAGCAATAAGCTCGTTGGCGATTCCTTCATCCTCGCGAATACCGCTGGTCAGGGCACACTGCTCGGCAATTCGGTACTCATTTAGCGCAAGATCTAGCTTCAGCTCGTCGCGAAAGACATTGCCTAGGTTGCCCCTATTCATCGTAATGATATGGTAATCTTGCAGTTGCTCGCCAATGCCGATAGCTTCCTTTGCAAAATCAGCCGCCAGGGCGGTGTTTCCAATCCGACGATAGTGACGCGTCAGGAAATTACACAGAACGGCCCTTTCCCTCGGATATTCGTTTGGTTCAAACTCCTCTTCCAGCTTGAGAACTATTCCCGCCGCTTCTTGCTCTCGTCCTTCCTGTCCACTCAGAGACGTTGCGAGGTTTACGCGTGCTATTCTGGACCCGTATTCATCGCCAATGCTAGAGAAAAAGGATAGCGTTTCGCGAGCAATACGCTCAGCACTCGGATAATCGCTAGCGGAAATATATTCCGTTGTCAATATTGTTTCGATACGTGCCGCGCTAAAAGCGTCATCCAATTTCGCATATGAGACACGAAGGGCTGCCAGCTTGCGGATCCGCTCAGCACGCGGCGTCTCCTTAAGGTCAAGGACGAGAATCATCTCTTCCACGCTGAGCAGCTGCCAGTCGTCACCCTCGTTGCTGGCAGCGTCCTCAGCCTCCAATAGCATGCGGCCGGCCTCATCTCGCGCGCCCACCTGCTTTAGAACATAAGCCAATGCCAGGAGCCTGCCGACTTGGCCTTTAGTTTGTCCGAGCGCACGCGCCCGTTCAATCTGGCGCTTCAATATGGGCACTGCTGGCGCACCTCCACCAAGGAGCAATGCCTGTGTGCTCGCCTGATCTAGTACGCGGTCAGCACTTCTGTGCTCCTCACCTTCGGAATAGACGTGAAACGCCGCCACATACCGCCCTGACTCTTCGAAATAGCGGCCTAGTCGGCTGGCGAAAAATGTCAATCGCGTCGCGCTTTCGTGCAAACTTTCTAGAATAGTACGGCGTGGGTGCTCGTGCACGACTTCGATGTACCCTTTGGTTTCTCGCAGCAAGGTTGCGGAAGCCGCCACGCAATCGAGAGCCGCCTGTGGACCGTCCTCCAGACCAAGAAGTTTCTCCACGTCGCCGAGCGAAAGCGGACGGCCGTAAATCACAAGGTAAGATATCAGCTCCCGTGAGCGCGGCGTTAGAGCAGCAAAAGCCTGAACTTCGAGATCCCGAAGCGAGAGATCTTCCGGTGCAGCCTGACCCAGCGAATAGAAACGGAGGTACAGAGGGCTTCCATTACTCGTAGCAGACATCTTGATGAGGTCCGTAGGATTCGGGTCCCGACCGCGCAACGTCGTAACCCATGTTCGAATCTCGTCATTTGTCAATGGAGGCAGATCCAAGTGCTGCCCGGCCGAAACATCCACATGCGATCTTCGCGAGGTCAAGACGAGTTTGCGATTCGCTTCGGTAGGGAGCTCGCAGAGAGAAAGTAGTTCGATTGGCGCGTCAACAGCAAGTGTCTGGTTCGTAAGCGTCCCCCAGGCCCTAAACAGTTCACGTCGTGCCGCCTCCTCTGTCGTGAGCGTTAGGCGGCCAAGGCCAAGCCTCGCGCGCACCGCGTCGGCAGTTCGAACAAGGAGCTCGAAGTTGCTAAGCCCTGCGCCGTCAACGAATATCCAATCTAGCTCATTAGCAAGTTGCGCGAGTAACACGGTCTTGCCGGCACCGAATGGCCCGGTGATAATCACCCGGTCGTTATTTCGAAGCGCCTGTAAGACCATTCGCTCGACGCTGAGCCGCCTAAAGCGATGCGCTGCATTGGGAAGCAGCGAATCCAGCAGCTCTTCAGCTTTGGGAGCCTGATACGAGACGACGACTTGATCCGCGAAGCGACTGCTCACAACAGCAGTAACGTCGTTTCTAATTCTCTCCCGAAGATCTTTGGGGTCAGAATAAGTAGCGACCGTAATCCCGGAATTTTTGGCCCGAACGATTAATGCTTCGAGCTCTTCGTCTCTGGGAACTCTTGCGTCGCCCACATAATAATAAATCAGTCGGTCGATGCCTCGATCACTGGCAATATTGAACTCATCCTCGATTCCGGAGATGTCCATATCGGGGGCGACCCAGCCATAGCTTGCCTTATACACTCCGACGAAAATATGCGACATCTCAAGCCGAGGCTTATACACATCGCGAGGCGGATGGGGCCTCGCTCCGATGTCCTCGAAAAGAATCGGCTCGAGATTGATCGACCGAATCGCTGCGCGAGCGACGCCCCGTTCCTCCGCGCATTCTTTAATAGTCGAACTGACGAACACTCTCAAGCGATCGATTGGGTGCGAAATCATCATGTCGTGTCGCTTAACGACGGTTCAGCGACTGCTGCGGTCTTAGCGTCGAGCAGCTTTGCTGATTGTAGCGCGGCCAGAAGTTTCGGCAGTTTACCAACCGTAGTCCGACCGACGCCTTGCAGTAGAGCGTTACCATCGGCAAGAATTTGCGCGCGCACCTGGTCAGACGTAAATTTCGGAGAGTCACCCCCATTAGCAAGCTCAAACCGGTTCCCTAAAGCGTCGATAAATTTAGTTCGTCGCGCGGTGCGATTCCTTGTCCCTGGTGGCGGATTATCGCGCGGTTGATTTGCAAGCGAAAGATTACATAGTGCTTGCTCGACTTGCCAAGGGCGAATGCCGTCGCGCACGAGTTCGAGAATCAGATCCGGAACGGAGGGGGAGACCCGCATGCGCTCGAGGGTAACGGGAAAGTGGCATCTCAATGTCTTGATCCGCTGTAGCTCGATTTCACTCGGCGAGCTCTTCGGGCGCCCCTTTGGTCGCATCGTCTGTTTAGCAGAGTTTGTTCTCAATGCCATCGCGCCGATGGTGCTCGATTCAACGGCGCCCTCATCAACGAAGCAAAGCTGAAACTTTAGCAGGGGTTCCAGTCCGGGAATAGCCTGAATCTTCATGCTCAGAATGTCGTGTTGACTCTTGCAGGAGGCGCCATTGAGAATAAACGGTGCTACTTGTTGAGAGCAGTACTTCCTGAGATCGTGCAGGGCAGGGTTTGTTGAACTGATCGGCTTAAACCAAGTGTTCGTCATGGCAAGCACAAGAAAGGTGCGAGCAAATTTGAAGCATCGTCGTTGGAGTCGCATCGCTTCTGGCGAGATGCAGACAATATAACTACCATCGGTACGAAGCACTAGCGTGAGCTCTAGCGAATCGGCATCGGTGGATTCTTTCCAACTATTAAATATTTCAAATGCTCGCCGGAGCGCATCGCCGTGGTTCGCGATGAGTGTGATGCTGGGAACAGGAAACCCGAGCTCGTCCGACCATTCTTGTCCGTAGGCGACGCCGAGTACAGAGGCGGCGCTCAGCTCGCTAGCGAAGTCGAAGTCGCCGACGGCCATCGCGACTGGTAGGCATCCGAAATCAAATCCGCGCCACGTATCTCCTAAAATCCGTGGCTTCATGATCTTCCGCTTTTTATTTCGGCGCGCACTTGACGACATCCAATTGCTTTCCCAGGGTTGCGAAACTTGACAGTAAATTTCGGCACGCTTGTTTGAGGCTTTCGATCGTGGCTAGCGGTTCAATTAGTTGCCGTTCGCAAACCTTCAAGAACGCGCCCGACTTGGACTAAGTTCGACTAAGCGCTCCGCCCCCGCTGCACTAGGACGGCCTCACACGGTGAGCGCTGAGTCAGTGAGTGCCGATCGCCCATAATTCTCACGGGAGGGATCGTGGGCGAATTGTTCCATGCCGGAGAGCCTCTGAGTCCGTTTATCGCCCGCTTTCCGAATCCGAACCCCCAATAATCCCATCCAACGATACCGTAGAAATTCCAGCGCTTACGCCGAAGTTGCTCCACATGCGAAGTCCGCTTCACCTCGACCGAGATCTTCGCGATCCTGGAGAATTACGATGGCGGCGTTACCGACAGCCGAGCTCTCGCGACGGCCGCCCATTTACCCGAACGCAGCGTCGTGCTCCCGGGCAGTCCAAGGACCGCATCTTCGCTCGTAAACGAATCCGCCTTGGACTACCGGATCGGCTTGAGCGAACTCGGACCCTAAACGTTCAAGGGTGTCACCGTATCGCGCAAAACGTTGAACGCGATACGTGGACTTCAATCCGCGGTGCAAACGTTGAGCAACAGTTCCGCACGTATCGTTGCCCGCGCCTGGGAACAATCGCCGGTTGGCGCTGTACGCGATCAGGAAGCCGACGATCGTCGCGATCGTCGCCGCGGCCGCGCTGTAGATGAGGCTGTGGAAGATCGCGGCTTAATGCTCAGCGAAGTTCACAACGCGGGTCTGTGATCCAATAGATCGCGATCGATGACGAGAAACCAACACTCATATACGTTAATTTCCAGAGGCGGCCGCCTCGTCGATCCCAAGCGCTCTATGATACAGCAACTCCGCTTCTTCGACACGATCAGTTGTGCGGAGTAACTCCGAGAGATTCTTGAGGATGATAGCTATTTCGTGGTGATGAGGCCCGTAGTAGGCTTCGTCGATGATAAGCGCTCTGCGATAGAAAGCCTCAGCTTCCGTCCAGCGTTCAAACTTCCGCAGCAGCGCGGCGAGGTTATTCAGGTCAGTCGCGACGCTTGGGTGATCGCTACCATAGGCAGCCTCGTCCACCGCTAATGCACGCCGCATGATCGGTTCCGCTTCAGCTAAATGGCCTGTGTCGTTAAGTACCGTTGCGAGGTTGCAAAGCCGAATGGCGATTTTTGGGTGATCAGGGCCAAAGCTATTCTCGTCGATTGCAAGCGCCCGGCGGTAGAGCGTTTCCGCTTCCACGGGCCGATTGGTTACGCGCAGTAACCCTGCGAGACTGTTCAAGTCGGTCGCCACTTCCGGGTGGTCGCACCCGTAGCACGCCTCGTCGATGGCAAGAGCCCTGCGATATAGGAACTCCGCCTCGTCCAAACGACCCGTAGCTCGAAGCAGCCCAGCGAGGTTCCCCAAGTCGGTGGCGACTTCAGGATGATCGAGACCGCAACCAACCTCATCGATGGATAGAGCTCTGCGGTGAAGTTCCTCGGCCTCAGATAACCGATTCGTTTGGCGCAAGAGCACCGCTAGATTATTCAGACGCTTTGCCAAGCTGGGGTGATCGGGCCCGTAGGTAACCTCGACAATCGCAATGCTCCGCCGGAAGAGCGGCTCCGCTTCTACCATGCGATTCGTCTCGGTAAGTAGCTCCGCAAGATTGTTGAGCACAATCGCCACTTCCGGATGGTCGTCTCCATATGCGGTTACCTCGATGGAAAGCGCACGTCGATAAAGCCGTTCCGCTTCGGGCAATCGGTGGGTAAGGCGGAGCAATGCAGCGAGATTATTGAGCCGAAATCCGATTTGAGGGTGGTGCTCTCCGAGGTTTTTTTCGCCTATCGCAAGAGCACGACGATATAGCAGCTCCGCCTCCGCCCAACGATTTGTCGCACGGAGTAGATTTGCGAGATTATTGAGATCGGTCGCGACATCGGCGTGGTCGGACCCGAACCAACCCTCATCAATGGCCACGGCTCTGCGGTAGAACGCTTCTGCTTCATCGAATCGATTCGCGGCCCGTAACACGCCTGCTAAATTGTTGAGTACTACTGCTACTTCAGGATGATCGGGGCCGTAGCTGGTTTCGTCAATTGCGAGCGCCCTTCGGAACAGCGGTTCCGCTTCTTGCAGCCGATTCATCGCACGAAGCACTGAGGCTAAATTGTTAATATCCGTCGCAACGTGCCAATGGTGCAGACCATACGCGGTCTCATCGATCGCAAGTGCACGCCGAAAGAGTGACTCGGCTTGCCGGTATTCTGCGCGCTCATTGAGATAAGATCCGCAACGGTTCGCAATACGTGCGGCGCGAGGAGGCTCGGCGTCCGCTGGAAGGGCCGCAAGCGCAGCCCCTGCATGAAGAACTAATCTCTCGCATGTTGCCCAAGTATCAAAGTTTACACTAGGAAAGACGCTATCGATCACCGTAATCGCGGCCCACGACCATTCAACTATAGCATTGCCTACTAGATTGCGCGCTGCTGATTGGACCAGCCGGTGCACCGTGAAGGCCCTGGCCGCTGTGGAGAACTCAATCAAGGACAGGCGATGAAGCACGCCAATCGCATCGTCCGTAGTACCTCCGGCAACCGACGATCGCAAATCGAGCGGAAGCTTCGAAACTAGTGGCAGGTGAGGAAATAATGATTCGGGGTAGAGGTCGATTGACTGACGGAACAGTTCTTCCGGAACCGCGTCGGGTGCAAAGAAGGCGGCAAGGCAAAGGACGGCGGCCGCGCCGGGCCGCAGCTCTTCAGCTTTTGCGACGGACTCCTGAACAGTTGCGTACACGGCCTTTGGATACTCGGCGTCAGTTGGTGCGTACTTCATGCGCTCGTCGAGTCTCTCTAGATAGCGAGCGGCGGAGACCGTGATGGTGGAGCGCAAATACGCTGCTGCATGCGCGATCGCCAGTGGCAGACACCCAAGCGTGTCGGCGATAGTTGCGGCATCCGCACTAGTCAAGTCGTCGCGCCCGCTTTCGAGTGCAACGTACTCAGCCGCATCATCGGCCGGCCACGTATGAATTCGGACTCGCGTAATATGGCCGCCCCAGTTAGCAATACGCGTGGTGGATACGACATGGATACCATCAGGCGCCCATTCATCTAGTAATTGTCGCTCCTCGAGGTTGTCGAAGATGAGCAAGACGGGCCGCTTCGAAGTGCTCAAGCGAGACAGCATGCTCAATGCCTGCCGGGCAGCTGCTGTGCGATCGTCGATCTGGTCTAGACCGCGAACGAACTGTGAACCGAGCCAAATGAGGCCATCAATGATTCCGGTATTAGTCTGTGCCGCTAACCAGCCGATTGCAACATACCGCTCACGGTAACGTCTTGCGTACTCGCGGGCAAGCGTCGACTTTCCTGTTCCCGAAAGGCCATGTAACACCGCACGGCCGCCGCGTTCCCAAAGGGCGTGTTCGACCTCCCCGAGTTCACGACTGCGTCCCGTAAAACTTGACGTAAAGCGCACCGCCTTCGGATCGACGATTGGGGCCGGGGTGCGCCAATACGGGCCTGAGATCACTGTTGATGTGCGATGATCAGTGCGTACGGCGTTGCGGACCACATCGGTCAACAAAGGCAGATTGTTTCGGATTGGTACCAAGTCCCAATAGAAGAGTCCGGCTAGCAGGCCCAGTGGCTGGCACTCGGCGACCCTCATCACGATCAAGCGCCCTGCGCGATTCAGTGGGTCAGGGGCGAGCACATTTAGCCATTCTGCCGCACACCCATCGCTGCGGAGGTAATCCGGCGATAGCAGTGCGATTACGCGCGCTCCGCTAGCCAGCGCTTCGTGCATCTGGGCGATGAAACTGTGGTTCGGAAAGCTCCACTGCTGGAGAATCACGGAATACCCAGCATCTTCGAGCGTGCGGGCAACCACCTCCGCGATGGCCGCGTCGCTGCCCGCTCTGCTGATGAAAAGTACCCCGCCGTCCTTCATACAGGGCTCCCGCTGAACACGTAAATTGAGGCGCGTCCACTCAGAGTTGGATAAGGCGGAGTGCGACTCCCTTTTAAACCGCCGGTGGCTTGGAGTTGCCATAGGCTCCAGCACCGACGAGAAGTACAGCCACTCTCGACCGTGCTAAGGTGCATAGGTCGTGGCGTTCCCTTTTTTCGAACTGCTCGGCTCCGTCGTTGCGGTGCAATTCGTCAGTAAGGAAGTGTCACGATTTGCGAGTTACCTCAGAGGGACGAATCAGTCGCCTGGGACGATCCTGCACGCTTCGACGGCAACATCCAAATGCACCGTACTGCCGATCCTGCGATCTTCCGTCGGCGGGGCCGACACGCGAATCTGCGTCTGACCCAAATCAATGAGATAGTCGCGCGAGTCGCCGAGATAGACTTGCCGTAGCACTTTGCCGGAGAGGCGGTTGTGGCCGTTTTCTTGATAGCCCACCGCGTCGTCGCCGATCGCGGCGAACGTCACGGAGTGCGGGCGCACGCACAGTGTTACCGGGCCGCGCTGCGCCGGATCGAAGTCATCGCGCACGCGCCAGCGCGCACCGCATACCTCGACCAGATGCGGCTCCACCAAGATCGCCGGGATCGTATTCGTACCGCCAACGAACGTTGCGACGAACGCCGTTGCGGGCTTCTCGTAGATGTCGTGCGCCGTTCCAACCTGCGCGATCTTGCCAGCGCGCATTAGAGCAATGCGGTCTGCTGCGACCATCGCTTCGGTTTGGTCGTGCGTTACGTACACCATCGTGATGCCCGTTGCGTCGTGGATGCGGCGGATCTCGAAGCGCATCTCCTCGCGCAGGTTCGCATCCAGGTTCGACAGCGGTTCGTCGAGCAGCAGCGTCTCCGGCTTCACCACCACCGCGCGCGCCAGCGCGACGCGCTGCTGCTGGCCGCCGGATAATTCGGACGGGTAGCGGTCGGCGAGCTCCGCCATGCGCACGCTGCGCAGCACCTCGCGCGTGCGGTCCTCGATCTCCGAGCGCGACAGCCGCATCACGCGCAAGCCGTACGCGACGTTCTCGAACACCGTCTTGTGCGGCCACACCGCGTAGCTCTGGAAGATCAACGACATGCGCCGCTTCTCGGGCGGCACGACGTGCTTCGCCGACGACACGACGCGGTCGCCCACGGTGATCGTGCCGGCGTCCGGCTTGAGGAAGCCCGCGAGCAGCTGCAGCGTCGTCGTCTTCCCGCAGCCGGACGGGCCGACCAGCGCCATCACCTCGCCGTCGGCGATCGCGAGGTCGATCGCGTCGACCGCGCGCGCGCCGTTCTTGCCGTACGCCTTGGTCAGGCCGGCGATGTCGATTTTCGCCATCAGGCGCTCGTCTTGTCCATGAAGTCTTTCCCGAGGAAGCGGTACGCCACCGAGACGATGACGATGGTGATCGCGAGGATGAGAATGGCGAGCGTCGCGACGGCCTCGTAGTTGCCGGCGTCGGTGAAGTCGAAGATCTGCGTCGTCATCGTCGCCGTGCGTGGCGTGAACAGGAAGATCGCCGAGCTCAGCTCGCGGATCGACGGGATGAACACCAGCAGCCAGCTCGCCAGCAAGCCGCGACGCAGCAGCGGCGCCGTGATCGTCCGCAGCGCGCGCATTCGCGTGGCGCCGAGCGTGCGCGCGGCGTTCTCCAGGTCGGTGTTGATGGCCGCCACCATCGTGCTCAAGTTGGAGAACGCGATCGGCAAAAAGCGCGTCGTGAACGCGATGATCAGGATCGTCGCCGTGCCGTACAGCACCAGCGGCGGGTGCGAGTACGCCGCGTAGATCCCGATCGCGAGCACGATGCCGGGCACCACGAACGGCGCCATGCACACGATCCCGAGCAGCTGCGCGCCCGGGAACAGCCGTCGGTTCGCGGTGTACGCGATTAGGAAGCCCACGATCGTCGCGATCGTCGCGGCGGCTGCGCCGTAGGTGAGGCTGTGGAAGATCGCGCGGCGCGTCTCGGCATTGTCGAAGATCGCCCAGTGGTACCAGTACAGCGTGAGGTTGCCGGGCACCGGGCCTTGGCTCCAGATGTGCGAGAGCGATGTCGCGAGCAGCGCGAGATACGGCAGCACCACCGAGCACATCGGCACGATCAGCGCGGCGCCGAGCAACGGCCACTTCCACACGCCGAGGTCGATCAGCCGGCGCCGTCCGCCCTTCCCGCCGACGACCGCATATTTGCGACGCCCGAGGATGCGCCGCTGCAGCAGCAACAGCCCGAGCGTCACGCCGATGAGCGGCATCGCATATGCGGCGGCGAGCTCGGTGCGCACCGGAAACTGAAAAAACAAATACAGCTGCGTCGTGACGACTTGCAAACGCGCCGGGATCAGCAAGAACGCCGGCGTGCCGAACTCCGCGAGCGCTTCGAGGAACGACATGATGAAGCCGGCGACGATCGCGGGCATCACCAGCGGCAGCGTGACGGAGCGCATCGTGCGCCACGCCGACGCACCGAGCGTCGACGACGCGTCTTCCAGCTCGGTCGGCAACAGCTCGAGGCCGCCCGCGACGAACGTGAACGTGTACGGCACGTTGTAGAGCGCCATCACGAAGATCGCGCCGGCGAGTGAGAAGATGTTGAGCGGGCCGTGGGCGGCGTGCGTGAACGAGGTGATCGCGCGATTGATCCAGCCGCTGTTGGGCGCGGCCAGCAGAATCCAGGCTTCCGCCCCGATGAACGACGGTGTCACGAACGCCGCCGTGATCAGCGCGCGCAAGCCTTTGCGGCCGGGCAGGTTCGTGCGCGCGATCAGCCACGCCAGCGGCGTGCCGAGCAGCGCCGCGATCGTCGCGACCGACGTCGCGAGCACGAACGAGTTGATGATCGGGCGCAGGTAGATCGATTTGGTGAACGCATCGACGTAGTTCGCGAGCGTGAAGCCGCCGACGTCGACGCGCTCGAGGCTGATGGCGCCCAGCCACGCCAGCGGGACGATGACGAGGATCGCAAGCACGACGACCGCGCCGATGAAGAAGACGGGACCGACGTCGAACGACCCGGTGCGTTCGACGCGGCGCGGCGCCGCTGCGAGGCTCATCTCAGACGTTGAATGTTTCGCGCCACTTCGCGGTGACTTCCGGGATGCCGACCAGCAGCCGTTCGATCTTCACGTGGTACGTGCGCAACCGGTCGACGCGCACGCCGGTGGCCGGCGGAACGTCGAGGCGCAGCGGCAGGTTGTACGTCGTTGCCGCCGTCTCGGAGTACTCCTTGGAGTAGTAGTAGTTCATGAACAGGCGCGCGCCGTTGGGGTGCGGCGCTTCCTTCATCACGGTGACGGGCGCCGTCACGAGGATCGTGTCGTCCTCGGGGAACGCGATGTTGATCGAGTTGCCGCCGGCTTTGCGCTCGAGCGCGAGGCTGTCGGCGCCGGGTCCCACGACGCGTTCGCCTGACACGATGTCGGTCGTGCAGTCGAACACCGAGCGCCCGATCTTCGGGTTGTTCGCGGCGAGCTTCTTGAAGTAGTTGTCCCAGCCGTACTTGTCGTTCATCGCGACGACCCAGTTGCCGACGTATCCGCTGAAGCCCGGATGGCCCATCGAGATGAGATCCTTCATGCGCGGGTCGAGCAGGTCGTTCCAGTGCCGCGGCGCCGGAAGCTTCTTGGGGTTGTAGTTGATGAGCATCAGCGCGATGTCGCCCAGCTGATACGTGTCGTCGGGATCGAGGTGCTGGTATTCCTTGGGGATCTTGTCGATGTCACCCGGCACGAACTGCGCGAGCGCGTTCTGCTTCTTGAGGATCGTCATGTGCGCTTCGTCGGTCGACGCGAACACGTCGACTTGGTGCACGTTCGACTTGAGATCTTGCGTGAGGCGCTGGAACAGCACCTGACCGGTCTGGCGCAGCAGCTCCACCTCGATGCCGGGATATTTCTTCTTGAACGAGGCGGCGATCTTCTCGGCGGCTTGCTGCGTGTAGTGGCCCGTCCACCACACGATCTTGCCCTCTTTCTTCGCCGCGTCGTAGAGCTTGGATACGTCGGCGTCGGTCACTTGGTTCTTCCTCCGCGCGAGCGCGCCGAGCGGCGCACCCCCGGCCAGACCCGCGGCGCCAACGGCCGCGGCAGTGCGAACGAACGTCCCTCTGGTCGTCATGGCGTCTCCCCTTCTAGCGCCGCGGCGTAGACCTCGGCGACGTGCAGCGAACGGCGTCCAGCACCGTGCGCGATCTGGTGTTTACAGCTCATACCGTCGGCAACGACGAGCGCGTCCGCATCGGCGGCGCGCACCGCCGGCAACAGATCCCGCTCGGCCATTCGCATCGACACGTCGTAATGCTCGGCCTCGTAGCCGAACATTCCCGCCATGCCGCAGCACGACGATTCGATCACCGTCGCGTCCAGTCCCGGGATCGCGCGCAGCGCGCGCACCACGGCGGGCATCGCCCCGAACGCTTTCTGGTGGCAGTGCCCGTGCACCACGGCGCGCTTGCCCAGCGCGCGCAGCGGCGGCGACCAGCGCCCGGCGTCGAGCTCGCGCGCGACGAACTCCTCGAAGAGCAGCGCCTGCGCGGCCACGGCGCGCGCGGCGTCGGTCGGCACGAGCGCGAGGAACTCGTCGCGCAGCGTCAGCAGACACGACGGCTCCAAGCCGACGATGGGCACGCCGCGCTCGGCGTACGGCGCGAGCGCCGCGATCGTGCGCTCGGCCTCGGCCCGCGCTTCGTCGAGCAGCCCCGCGCCGAGGTACGTGCGGCCGCAGCACAACGGCCGCGCGTTACCGTGCGCGCGCGCGAACGTCACGTCGTAGCCCGCTGCCGCGAGCACGCGCTCCGCGGCGCGCGCGACGTCGGCTTCGAAATAGCGGTTGAACGTGTCGACGAACAGCACGACTTCGTGCCCGGTGCTTGCCGTGCTCGGGCCGTCGCGAAACGGCTTCGCGTGCCAGCGCGGCAGCGGGCGCTTCGCGGTGAAGCCGGTCGCGCGCTCGAGGATGCGCGCGACGCCGGGGATGCTGTCGCGCAGGTTCGCGAGCCGGCGCAGCGGGCCCGCGCGGTGCGCGGCGCGCGGCAGCGCCGCGACGACGCGATCGCCCAGCGGCGTGCCGTGCTTCTTGCGGTACTGCGCGAGGAACTCGATCTTCATGCGCGCCATGTCGACGCCGGTGGGGCACTCGCGGCGGCACGCCTTGCACGACACGCACAAGTCGAGCGCGTCGTACAATTCTTGCGAGGTCAGTCCGTCCGCGCCGAGCTGCCCGGTGAGCGCGAGCCGCAGGCCGTTCGCGCGGCCGCGCGTGGTGTGGTGCTCGTCGTCGGTGACGCGATACGACGGGCACATCGCGCCGGGCTCGCTCTTGCGGCACGCGCCGTTGTTGTTGCACATCTCCACCGCACCGGTGAACGAGCCGAACTCCGACCAGTCCAGCGCCGTTTTCAGCGGGACCGGCGCGTACGTGGGCCCGTAGCGGAACAGCGTGCGGTCGTCCATGCGCGGCGCGTCGACGATTTTGCCGGGGTTGAGCGTGTTGCTCGGATCGAACGCCGTCTTGATCTCGCGGAACGCCTCGACGATCCGCGCACCGTACATCTCTTCGTGGAACTCCGAGCGCACGATGCCGTCGCCGTGCTCGCCGGAGTGCGCGCCGCCGTACTCGCGCACGATCGCGAACGCCTCCTCGGCGATCGCGCGCAGCTTGCGGACGTCGTCGTCGTGCTTCATGTTCAACACCGGCCGCACGTGCAGGCACCCGACCGACGCGTGCGCGTAGAACGTGCCGGTGGTGCCGTACTTCGCGAAGATGCGGTTCAGCCGTTCGGTGTAGTCGGCGAGGTGCTGCAGCGGCACCGCGCAGTCCTCGATGATCGAGATCGGCTTCGCGTCGCCGCGCATCGACGTCATGATGTTGAGCCCCGCCGCGCGAACCTCCCACATCTCGCTCTGCTGCGCGGCGTCCGTCAGCTTCACGACGGCGTTCGGAAAACCGAGCGACGCCATCGCGTCGTCGAGCGCGTCGAGCCGTTCTTGCAGCGGCGCGGGATCGTCGCCGGCGAACTCCACCAGCAGCAGCGAGCCGGGTTCGCCGCGCACGTACTTCTCCAGAATCGGCGCGAACGCGGCAATCTTGCGCGACAGCTCGATCATCGTGCGGTCGACCAATTCCACGGCCACCGGGTCGAGCGCGACGAGCGCTTCGGTGGAGCGCATCGCGTCGGCGAACGTCGGGAAATGGCACACGCCCAGCGCCTTCGCGCGCGGCAGCGGCTGCAGCGCGAGGTCGATCTCGGTGAAGAACGCGAGCGTTCCCTCGGACCCGACCAGCAGCTTGGCCATGTTGAAATCGCCCTGCGGGCGCACCGTGTGGATCGCGTAGCCGCCCACGTTGCGCTGCACTTTGGGGATCCGCGCGTCGATCTCGCTCGCCTCGCGCGCCGCGATCGCGCGCACGCGGTCGACCAGCTCACGATACCGCGGCGGCGCGACGGTGCCGTTTGCCGGGCCCGCGGTGACCTCGCCGAAGTACGCGCGCGCCCCGTCCGCGAGCACCGCGTCGATGCCGACGACGTTGTCGGCCATGATCCCGTAGCGGATCGAGCGCGCGCCGGAGCTGTTGTTGGCGGTCATCCCGCCGATCGTCGCGCGGCTCGCCGTCGACGGATCGACGGGAAAGAACAGCCCGTGTTTCTTCAGCCCGCGGTTGAGCTCGTCGAGCACGATGCCGGGCTGCACGCGCACGGTGCGCGCGGCGGTGTCGAGCGCGACGACGTCGCGCAGGTACCGGCTGACGTCGACGATCAGCCCGTGGTTCACGGTTTGCCCGCACTGCGACGTGCCGCCGCCGCGCGCCGTCACGGGCACGCCGTGCTCGCGCGCGATCGCGATCGTCGCTTCGACGTCGGCCCCCGTGCGCGGGACCACGACGCCGAGCGGCATCATCTGATAGATCGATGCGTCCGTCGCGTACATGCCGCGCGACACGCGGTCGAACCACACGTCACCGGCCACCTCCGCGCGCAGACGCGCCTCGACCCGGCGCGCGAGAACGGGCTCGCGCGCCGATGTCGTGGTCGTTGCGCTCGGCGTGGGCGCGGTGGCGCTCACTCAGACGGCGGCGAGCGAACGCGCGGCGGCGGCCGGGTTTGCGAGGTACGCGAGCGCCGGCGACACGCCGTCGCCGTGCGGGATCCCCGCGAGGTCCAGCCCCATCTGCACGCCGCACAGCGTCCCGGCGAGCATCAGATCGTTGATCGAGCCGAGGTGGCCGATGCGGAACACCTTGCCCTTCAAGCGCGCGAGCCCGGTGCCCAGCGACATGTCGAAGCGCTCGAGGATCTTCGCGCGCAGCGCGTCGGCGTCGAACCCGTCGGGCACGAACACCGCGGTGACCGTGTCGGAGTACTCGCGCGGATCGACGGACACGAGCTCCAAGCCCCAGCCGCGTACCGCGCGGCGCGTCGCCTCGCCGAGCTTCGCTTGCCGCGCGAACACGTTCTTCAAGCCCTCTTCTTGCAGCATCGTCAGCGCTTCGCGCAGACCGTACATCAAGTTCGTCGCCGGCGTGTACGGGAACCAGCCGGTGGTGTTGCTCTCGAGCATGTCGTCCCACGACCAGTACGAACGCGGCAGGCGCGCCGTCTTCGACGCGGCGATCGCTTTGTCGGAGATCGCGTTGAAAGCGAGTCCCGGCGGCAGCATCAAACCCTTCTGCGAGCCGCCGACGGTGACGTCTACTTTCCACTCGTCGTGGCGGTAGTCGAGCGAGCCCAGCGACGATACGGTGTCGACGAAGAACAGCGCCGGGTGTTTCGCGGCGTCGATCGCGGCGCGCACGGCGGCGACGCGGCTCGTGACGCCGGTCGACGTCTCGTTGTGCACCACGGCGACCGCTTTGATCGCGTGCGCGCGGTCGGCCGCGAGCCGCTCGCCGATCGCGTCGGGATCGACGCCATGGCGCCAGTCACCGGGGATCAGCTCGACGTCGAGGCCCATCCGCGTCGCGAGCTTGCTCCACAGCGCCGCGAACTGGCCGGTCTCGGCCATCAGCACCTTGTCGCCCGGCGACAGCGTGTTGACCAGCGCGGCCTCCCAGCCGCCGCTGCCGGACGCCGGCCAGATGATCACGGGGCCGCTGGTCTGGAAAACCGGCTTGGCCAGCCGGATGCACTCCAGCGCCAGCTCCGCGAAGTCGGGCCCGCGATGGTCGATCGTCGCACGATCGATCGCGCGCAGCACCCGCTCGGGGACGTTCGTCGGCCCGGGAATCTGCAAGAAATGATGGCCGCTGCGAAACTCGGACACGCCGCCTCCTCGAAATACGTAGGCCTTGGGGTATTGTCCGCGGCGGTTCGGAGTCTTGCCGGGCTCAGGGCCCTTCGATCGGCACGGCCGTGGCGAGCGCCGGTTCGCTCCGCGTAGGGATCGCGTTGACCACCAGCGCGACGACGATGAGCGCCATGCCGGTCAGCTCGCTTTGCGACGGGATCTCGTGCAGCTGGATCGCCGCGGCCAGCACGCCGACGACGGGCGTCGCCAGCGACGCGATCCCGGCGACCCCGGCCGGTAGCCGCGACAGGATGAACATCCACAGAAACCAACCCAGCGCGGCGCCGCCGATCGACATGAACGCCATCGCCGCGACGAACGACGCCGTCCACCGGACCGGCCCGCCGGCGGCCAGCATCAGCACGACGAGCGGGATCGTGCCCCACAGCAGCTGCCACGCGGTGAGCGAGAGCAGGTCGACATCGTGGCGGCTGCGCAGGCGCTTGGCCCAGACCGCGCTCGCGCCCCACGAGAGGCCCGCCGCGACCGCGAGCCCGTCGGCGACGAACGACCGCGCGTCCAGCGGGACGACCACGAACGCGAGGCCCGCGGCGGCGAGCGCCAGCGCGACCCAGCGGAGCCCGGCGATGCGCTCGCCCAGGAACGGCCAGGCCAGGAGCGCCGCCCAGAACGGCATCGTGTAGCCGAGGACCGCGGATTTTCCCGCGCCCGCCTGCGCGACGGCGAGCGTTTGCAGCAGCGTCCAGCCCGTCGTCTGCAGCAATCCGAGGACCAGCGTCGGCACGAACGGCGGCTGCTTGAGCGAGCGCCGCGTTAGCAGGAGGAACCCGAACAGGATCGCCGTCGCGATGACGAGCCGCGAGCCGGCCACGACGTACGGCGACGCGTCCTCGGTCGCGATCTTGATGGTGACCCACGTGTAGCCCCACACCAGCGCGAGCACGACGAGCGCCACATAGACCCGCATACCGCTGCGACGACCGCCGCAAGGGCGGCGGGGTTGCTCGCGCGCCGCCGCCAACAGCGCGCACGTGGCCACGCGGATCGACTTTCACACGCACTATCTCTCGCGCGCGGCCGAAAGCTTCGACGCGCCGCCCCCGTCGTGGCCCCGTCTCGCCGTGGACGATGCGGGCTGCGGCGTGCTCACGCGCGACGGCGTCCCGTTCCGTGACCTGGATTCGCGCAGCTGGGACGCGGCGCGGCGGATCGCCGACATGGACGCGGCCGGGATCGACCTCCAAGTGCTCAGCCCGCTGCCCGTGACGTTCGCGTACGAGTTCGACGCGGCCGTCACTGCGCGGTTCGCGCGCGTGCACAACGACGCCATCGCGGAGGTCGTGCGCGCGCGGCCCGACCGGTTCGCGGGGCTCGGGAGCATCCCGCTGCAAGATCCCGACGCAGCGTGCGCGGAGCTCGAGCGCGTCACCGGCGAGCTCGGGCTCGCGGGGGTCGAGATCGGCACGCACGCGGGCGGACACGATCTCGCCGATCCGGCGTTCGATGCGTTCTGGGAGCGCTGCGACGCGCTGGGCGCGCTCGTGTTCGTGCATCCGGAGAACGCGCCGGGGTTCGAGCGCCTGCGCGCCGCACGGCTCGCGTTCGCGGCCGGCTATCCATCGGAGACCGGCTTGTGCGCGGCGTCGCTCATCATGACGGGCGTCGTCGCGCGCTTTCCGCGCGTGCGGTTCGTGTTCGCGCACGGCGGCGGCACGCTGTCGTGGCTGCTGCCGCGCCTCGACGCGGTGTGGTCGGCCTATGCCGACGTGCGCGAAACGATCGCGCGGCGCCCGTCCGACACGGCGCGCACGCTGTGGTACGACACGCTGACGTTCGACGCCGAGAACCTGCGCGTGCTCGCGGAGCGCGCGGGCACGGGCCGGCTCATGGTGGGCAGCGACTACCCGTTCTTGATGCAAGAAGAACCGCCGGGCGCGACGGTGCTCGCGTGCGATGCCTTCGACGACGCCGCGCGCGACGCGATGCGCGGCGAGAATGCATTGGAGCTGCTGCATGGAAGCGGATCATCGTGAAACGGCATCAGTTCGCCGCCGCGATCGGGGCGGCGGCATTCGTTCCCGGCGTCGCTCCGGCGGAGGCTGCCGCTGCGGATGCGTCGATTTCGAGCGCGGAGTACTGGGCGCGCAAAGGCACGGTGAAGCTCGCGATGTACCGCAAGCGCATCGGTGCGCCGGCGGGCGGCGCGACGTTGCCGGTGTTGTTTCTCGTGCACGGCTCATCGATGGCTGGGCGCTCGACGTTCGATCTGACGGTCCCCGGACATGCGGATTATTCGATGATGGATGCGTTCGCGCGCCGCGGCTTCGACGTGTGGACGATGGATCACGAAGGCTACGGCCGCTCCGACCGCACGAGCGGCAATTCCGATATCGCGAGCGGCGTCGCCGACCTGCGGGCTGCGATGGACGTCGTGCGTCACGAAACCGGGCGCCCGAGCGCGCACTTCTTCGGTGAGTCGTCGGGCGGCATTCGCGCCGCCGCGTTCGCGATCGCGCAGCCGTCCGCCGTCGAGCGGCTCGGGCTTTCGGCATTCACCTGGACCGGCGCGGGCTCGGCCACGCTTGCGAACCGCGCGAAGGACGTCGAATTCTACCGCACGCACAACGTGCGTCCAGCGACGCGCGAGCTGTACCGCAGCATCTTCACGCGCGACAAGCCGGGCACCGCCGATCCGGCGGTGGGCGACGCGCTCGCCGATGCTGAGGCGAAGTACGGAGACTCCGTTCCGACCGGCACGTATCTCGACATGGTAACGAAGCTGCCGCTGATCGAACCAACGCGGTTGAACGTGCCGGTGCTCATGGCGCGCGGCGAGTACGACGGCATCTCGACGCAGGAAGATCTGATCGGCTTCTTCACGCGCCTGGCGAACAGCGACAAGCAGTTCGTCGTCGTTCCGGGCGCCGCCCATTCACTCGTGCTGGGCTACAACCGCCAGCGCTTCTGGCACGCGCTCGACGCATTTCTCACGCCGCCGGCGCGCGAGGATCGCCTCTCGGTTTAGCCGACGTTGACGAACGCGGCGTTCCAAGCGCTGCGCGCTTCGTCTTGCTGCAGCAGTGTCGCGGTATCGACGACAATGTTCCGGCCCGAGCGGCGCACGGCGTAACGGTCCATGCCGCGATCGGGACGGCCGTCGATGAGTGCGCCGTCCGGTTGAAAGTGCGCGTCGTGTCTGGGGCAGTGGAACTCTTTTTCATCGGGCATCCACTCGAGCGTGGTCACCGAGCGGTGCGGGCAGGCGATCGACATCGCGTACACCGCGTTTCTCGCGCGCGCCAGGATCACGCCGTTGCCGGCGTCGATGAGCGCGCCGTCCTTCGCGGGTAGCGCGTAGGTGAGCACCTTGCCGCGCGACTGCGCGGGCGCGATCGAATCCACCGACTGCGCGAACGCGGGATCCGCGAGCATCGCGGCGCCGCCGATGCCCGCCAGCGCGGCGAGGCCGGCGGAGCGCAGAAAACGGCCGCGAGCGACGGCGCAGCTCGAAGCGCAGCGAGGTTGGTTCGACACGTTCATTTCTCCAGAGACAACACGATGCTGATCAGCACGATCGACGCCCACAGGGACATGCTCACGACCGAGTTCACGCGAATGCGTGACCACGCAAGCGTGGCCGCGCCGCCCGCGGCCGACAAGCTCAACGTGCGTTCGCTGGATTGCATCATCAGCGCGTTGACCATGAGCAGCGCGATCAGGCCCATCTTGATCCAGAACGCCGGCGAGAAGGCATACGTCCCGACATCGCTCGCGAACAGCGCCACACCGCTTGCCATGGTGACCGAGAGCGCGGCAATGACCGGCCGGTGAACCGCACGCAGCTCACCGAGGTGATGGCTGCGGATCAGATCGGAAAACCCGGACGCGCGCAGCGAGCCGCGATCGTGCGCGATCGCGAGTCCGCCGGCAACGAGCATCGCGAGCACGTGCGTGCCCACCGTCGCCATCTCGACCGGACGCGAGCGATCGAACAGATGGTGCCACGGAGCGGCAAGGCGCACGAGCTCATCGAGAACGAGCATGAGCCTAACGATACCGGCGGTTTCTTGGAATTGTCATGATGGCAATACGCCGCCGGGTGAGACTTTGATGAGGCCGGCCTGCTAGAGCTGCTCGAGGTGCGCGTCGACGTAGCGCCGGTACTTCGCGTACGCGGCGCCGTACGTCGGCGCGAGCGCTGTATTCGGACGCGTCGGCTCGTCGTAACCGGCGGCCCGCGCAGCCGTGCGCGCGTCGTCGACGAGCCCGACGGCCTGCGCGGCGAGCAGGGCGGCACCGAACGCCGACGCCTCTTGCTCGTGCGGCTGCACAGCCGGCACGCCGAACACGTCGGCGAGCAGCTGCCGCACCAGCGGCGCCTTGGTGAGCCCGCCGCTGAGCAGCAGGCGTTTCGCGGGGCCGACGAGCTCGCGCATCACGTCGTACACCGCGTACACGCCGAAGATCACGCTCTCGAACGCAGCGCGCAAGATCGTGCGCCGGTCGTGTGCGAGATCCAGCGCGTCGAACGCGCCGCGCAACGCGCTGTTCCAGTACGGTGCGCGTTCACCCGCAAAGAACGGCAGCACCACGAGACCTTGCGCGCCGGGCTCGATCTCCTCGGCGAGCGCCGCCGCGTGCGCGAAGCGCTCGCCCTTCGGAAACTCGTACAGCAGCAGCCCGAAGATCCAGTCCAGCGACGCGCCGGCGGCGCTGGTCGGGCCGCCGACGACGTAGCGCGTGTCGTCCGCGCAGTAGCAGAACGTGCGCGCTTTCGCGTCGAGGATCGGCTCGTCGGCGAGGACGCGCACGGCGCCCGACGTGCCCAGCGTCAGCGCCACGTCGCCGCGCACGCCGCCGACGCCGACGTTCGCGAGCGGTCCGTCCGCCGACGCGAGCACGACCGCGGTCAATCCGGTGAGCCCGAGCTCGCGCGCCACCGCCGGCCGAAAGCGGCGCAGCGCCGTCGACGGCAGCGCGGGCCGCGAGAGCCGCTCCGCGCCGACGCCCGCGAGCTCCAGCGCGCGCGGATCCCACGCGCGCGCGTGCAGATCGAGCATCCCCGTCGCCGACGCGATGCCGTGATCGACGAGCCACTCGCCGGTCCACCGAAACACGACGAGCTCTTTGAGCCCGACGAAACGGTGCGTCTTCGCGAACAGCGCGGGATCGTTCTGTGCCAGCCAGCGCAGTTTCGCGATTGGTAGCATCGGGTGCATCGGCGCGCCCGTCGTCGCATACAGTTCCAGCCCCGTGCCGTCGGCACGCCAGCCGTCGGCGATCGCGTGCGCCCGCCGGTCCATCCACGTGATGACGTGCGACAGCGGCTCGCCCGCGTCGTCGACGCACAGCACGCCGTGCATCGCGCTGGAAAACCCGATCGCCGCGACTTCGCTGCCGCGCATGCGCACGTCGGCGAGCACGCGCGCGAGCACTTGCATCGTCGCGCGGTAGACCACGTCCGCGTCCTGCTCGACGAAGTCCGCCTGCGGCGTCTCGAGACCGTAGAACTGCGACCCGCTCGCGATCTCGCGCCCGCCGGTGGTGATGGCGAGCACCTTCACCGCCGACGTGCCGAGATCGATGCCCACGACGACCGTGGGCGCCGCGTCTGTCGCGCTAGGCGTGGCTGGGCTCCGGGATCTTTTCGATTCTGCCGAGGACCACGACGTACGAGAAGATGCCGACGATCAGGATCACGGCCGCGGTGATCAACGCGACGTGGAACGATCCGGTGCGCGCGACGACGATGCCGGTGATCGTCGGTGCGAAGAACCCGGCGACGTTGTTGAGGAAGTTCATGATGCCGCCGACCTGCCCCGTGCTGTTGGTAGGCGCGATCAGCGCCGGGATCGACCAGCCGACGGGGGCGTGGAACGAGATGCCCGCGACGGCGAGCGTGATCCATGCGACGGCGACGTTGATGTCCTTGGTGTACGCGGCGCCGATCACCGCGAAGCCCAGGATCAGACCGGCGATCAGCACGGTCTTGCGCACGCGGTTCGCGTCGGCGCCGCGTTTGATCAAGTAGTCGACGAGCCAGCCGCCGACGAGCAAGTCGGTCACCGTGCCGACGCCCCAGATCAAGAACACGTAGCCGCCCGCTTTGAGGATGTTCACGCCGAACGTCGTTTGCAGATACGTCGGCAGCCACGTGAGCAGAAACGCGAAGAGATAGCCGTACGCGGCGAAGCCGATCGTGAGCCCCCATACCTTGCGCTGCGAGACGAGGTATCCCAGGCTCGCGCCGCGCGGCCGTTCGCTCGCGGGCGTCTCCGGTTCGCCGCCGCCTTCGCGAATGTACTGCGCCTCGGCGTGTGAGAGCCGCTTGTCCTCACTCGGGTTGCGATAGAAGATGTAGAACAGGAAGAAGAATACGAGGCTCAGCGCTGCGGTCGACCAGAACATCCCGCGCCAGCCGAACATGACCAGCAGATATGCGGTGAACGCGACGCCGACCGCGTTGGAGAGTTTCGCGGCCGCGTCGAACAGCGACGTCGCGAGCCCGCGCTCGCTGCGCGGGAACCAGTATCCGACGGCCTTCGCATTCGCGGGGAACGTCGGCGCTTCGGCGAGCCCCAAGAAGAGCCGCGCCGTGTAGATCAAGCCGAAGTTCGGCGCGAGCGCGGTGCACGCCGCGGCGATGCTCCACAGAAACGCCGCGATCCGCGAGATCACCATGACGCCGTAGCGGTCCAGGATGTAGCCGACCGGGATCTGCGAGAACGCGTACACCGCGAAGAACGCGCTGCTGAGGATGCCGAACTCCGCCGGCCCCAGGCCAAGCTCGTCGTGGAGCGGCTTGGCTGCGACCGAGAGCGCGCCACGGTCGATGTAGTTGATCAAGACGCCGAAGCCTAGGATCAGCGCGATGCCCCAGCGCAGGTTGGTGACCCGCTCCGCGGGTGCGATGATGCTGCGTTGCACGAGTGGTTCTCCCCGGTCGCAGGATTGGTAGTTCCTTTCTTCCGCTCAAGCGCGCTAAGAAACATACGACCGCGCGCCGAACCCCCGTCGCGGATGAGACGCACGCCGCCCTGGGTGTTCGTGGCCGCAGCCGGTATCGAGCTCGCGGTGCTCCTGCTGTGCGTCTGGGGCATGGACCAGAGCCGGTATGCCGACGCCGAGGAGCCCGCGCGGCTGGCCCCGGCGCCCGAGCCCGAGGCGCTGCCGGTCGCCGAGCCCGAACCCGAGCCCGAGCCCGAGTTGCCGCGAATCGTGAAGGCGATCGCCCCGCTACCGCCCGGGCCGATGTTCGGGCCGCCGCCGGAGCGGCCGCCGGAACCCGTTGACCGCGCTCCCGTTCCCTCGTTCGTGGTCGAGCCGGCCGACGCCACCACGCAGATCGTCGGCGCACGGGCGGGCGACGGGCGGCTCGCCTTCGGTTTCTATGCCGACGGGAACATGCGGGTGGTGGATGCCGACGGCGGGCGGTACGCCGGCAAGGTCGAGAACGCCCGCGCGCGGATGCGCGAGGTCGGCGGAACGCGCGCCTTCACGGTGCAGATCGGGGTCGCCGCGGACCAGCGGCTGCAGGCGACCTTCACCGGCGGGGCCCATGACGCCGAAACCATCGCGTTGGAACCGCTCGTCGGATGGAGCGTCGCATGAACGTCCTCGATCGTCTCGATACCACGCTGCGCGTCGTGGGCGGCGCTCGCCTCGAAGGCACCGTCGAGATCCAAGGCGCGAAGAACGCCGCGCTCCCCATCATGGCCGCGGCCCTGCTCGCGCGGGGCAAGGTGACGCTGCGCCGCGTCCCGCGCATCACCGACGTGTCGGTGATGTGGTCGCTGCTCGAGGCGCTCGGCGCGCGGCTGTCGCTGCTGGACCGCAACACGATCACGATCGACGCGGCGAACGTCAACAAGCACCGCGCGCCGTACGCGCTCGTGCGCAAGCTCGCCGCGTCGTTCGATCTGTGCGGCCCGCTGCTGGGACGCTTCGGCCGCGCCGAGGTCCCGCTGCCCGGCGGCTGCATCTTAGGCACGCGCGCCACCGACATGCACGAGGCGGCGTTCCGCTCGCTGAGCGCCGACGTGTCGGTCGAACACGGCTATCTCGTCGCGAGCGCGCGCAACGGCCGGTTGAGCGGCGGCGAGATCGAGTTCCGCATGCCGTCCGTCGGCGCCACGAAGAACGCGATGCTCGCGGCCGCCGTCGCCGATGGCGAAACGGTCATCCACAACGCCGCGATGGAACCCGAAGTGGTCGACCTCGCGAACTTCCTCGTCGCGATGGGTGCGAAGATCACGGGCCAAGGCGGCGACACGCTCCGCATCACCGGCGTACCGAAATTGCACGGCGTCGAGTACGAGATCATCCCCGACCGGATCGCGACCGGCACGCTGCTCATCGCTGGCGCGATCACGCGCGGCGACGTGACGGTGAAGAAGACGCGTCCCGACGACGTGCTCGCACTGCAGCTCGCGCTCGGCGAATGCGGCGTGAAGGTGACCAGCGGCGACGACTGGATTCGCGTGCAAGCCGACACGGTCAAGGGCGGCACCGACGTCGTGACGGCGCCGCATCCTGGCTTCCCCACCGACTTGCAGCCGCAGATGCTGTCGTTCTTGTGCACCGCGCCGGGCGTGAGCGTCGTCGAAGAGTCCATCTTCAACGCGCGCTTCTCGTACGTCAACGAGCTCGTGCGCATGGGCGCCGACGTGCGCGTCGCGATGGACAACAACACCGCGCTCGTCAAAGGCGTCACGCAGCTTTCGGGCGCGCCGGTCGAAGCACCCGACATTCGCGCCGGCGCGGGCCTCGTACTGGCCGGCCTCGGCGCCGTCGGCGAGACGGAAATCATCGGCCTGGAGTACATCGACCGCGGTTACGAGCGGCTCGAAGAAACGCTGTCGTCGCTAGGCGCGCAAGTGCAGCGCTCGAGCGGCATCGTCCCGTTCCACGAACCAACAGGCACGTTCGAGACGAGCGTCTATCCGAGCGTTTAAGAAGACGTTCGCGCTGCGACTGCAACGATCTCGACTTTGAATTCCGGTCGTGCGAGGCGTGCTTCGACCGTTGCGCGGGCGGGCGGGTTCGCGCGGTCGACCCAGGCGTCCCACACGGCGTTCATCTCCTCGAAGGTCGCGATGTCGGCGAGGTAGATCGTTGCCGACAGGATGTGGGCTTTGTCGCTGCCGGCGAGCGCCAGTGTCGATTCGAGGCGTGCGAGGACTTGACGCGTTTGTCCGGCGACGTCGGCCGACGCGTCGTCGGGCACGTGCCCTGCGGTGTAGACCGTGCCGTTGAAGACGACCGCGCGGCTCATGCGCGGTCCGGGTTCGATCCGCTCGATGCTCATGGGTTCCTTTCCGACGTCCCGCCTCGTGATCCCTCAGAAGCGGTCGTCTCGCGGACCGCGAGCTGAAACACCCGGCTCGGCTCGTCCGTACGTGAGCGCATGAACGGATCGATCGCGATACGCCTTTTCGCCATGTCGGCAGTCCTCGCCGCCGGCGTCGTGCCCGGATCGCCTGCACGGGCGGACGATGGGGTCGACGCCGTGCTCGCCGCATCGCGCGCCGCGCTCGGGATCGACGCGTTGCCGAAGCTGCATACGCTGCGTCTGCGCGGCACGGTCGAGCTCGTGGGGGTGAAAGGCACCGGGGACGCGTGGCAGGACGTGCGCGACGGAACCTACGCGCAGTTCGCCGACGCCGGTCCGGTCGGCGGCGCGCAGGGCTACGACGGCGCGCGCGTGTGGAACCGCGATCCAAGCGGCGTGGTGTGGGACGACGGCAGCGCTGGCGCGCGCTACGGCGCGCTCGACCAAGCCTATTTGAACCGCTATCTGCTGTGGATGCCGGGCCGCGGCGGGGCGACCGTTGCGCCGGGCGGCACGAAGACCGAGGAAGGGCGGCGCTACGACGTCGTGCGCGTCACGCCGAAAGGCAGCCTGCCCTTCGACGTGTGGTTCGACGCGGCGTCGCATCTGCCGGCGCGCACGGTCACGCCGATCGGCACGTCGACGACGGTCACCACGTTCGCCGACTATCGCAGCGTGCGCGGGCTGCGCATCCCGTTTCGGCAGACCAGCGACACGGACGGCAACATGTCGACGTTCGTCGCGACGCGCGCGGACGCCGACGATCCCGGCGCCGCGGCGGCGTTGCGCCGGCCCGCCGCGCACGTTACGGACTTCGCGCTGCCGTCGGGCAGCACGACGATACCGATCGAGCTCGTCGACAACCACGTCGGTCTGGCGGTGACCATCAACGGCAAAGGACCGTTCCGCTTTTTGTTCGACACCGGCGGCCAGAACATCATTGACGCCGATCTCGCGAAGCAGCTCGGTTTAGATGCGGCGGGCAACGCGGCAGGCAGCGGCGTCGGAGCGGCGACCGAAGCGATTCAGTTCGCGACCGTCGACACGCTGGGCGTCGGCGATGCGACCCTGCGCAAGCAAGTGTTCGCGGTGGCGCCGGTGCACGCGGGCTTCGGCATGTCGAGCGGCAAGCCGGTGGACGGCCTGATCGGTTTCGAAGTGCTCGCGCGCTTCGTGACGACATTCGACTACGGCAGCAACACCGTCGTTCTGCGCGCGCCAAGTGCCGCTGCGCCGACCGGTACGACGGTGCCGTTCACATTCGACGGTCAGCACCCGATGATCGACTGCAGCATCGGCGGCTTCGCCGGCTCGTGCGTGCTCGACACCGGCAGCCGCGTCGCGCTGACCGCGCTCGCGCCGTTCCTGGCCGCCCATCCGTCGGTCGTGCCGGCGAACGCGACCGCCGTCGGCGCGAACGGGTTCGGAGTCGGCGGCGCTTCGCTCGGGCGCTTGGGGCGCACCACGCTGCAGATCGGCGGCTTCACGCTCCCCGACCTCATCACCGATCTCAGCACGAGCACGCGCGGTGCCTTCGCCAACCCGTTTGTCGCCGGCAACATCGGCGCGGGCGCGCTGAAGCGCTTCGCCGTGACGTTCGACTACGCGCACAACACGGTGACGTTCGCGCCGAACGCGAACTTCGCAACGCGCGAGACGTACGATCGCTCCGGCACCTTTCTGATCACCCAAGGCGGCAAGGTCGTCGTCGCCGACGTCCGGCCGGGGACGCCCGCCGCCGACGCAGGACTCGCGCGCGGCGAGGTGCTGACGACGGTCGGCGGCACCGATGCGAAGACGCTGGGTCTCGGGCAGATCCGCGACGCGTTCCGCGGCGCCCCGGGAACCGCGATCGTGCTCGGCGTCACCGCCAAGGACGGCACGGCGCGCACGGTGACGCTGACGTTGCGAGACTACGTGTGACGGCGAGCTACGTCGTGCGCACGATGGCAGACGCGCCCTGCCCGGCGGATGCGGCGGCGGCGCGCGTCGCGGTGAAATAGCGCACCATCGAAAGGCGCTTGGGTAGATTGGGATGCGTCGAGACGTGTTCCGCGAGCCACATCCAGAAGGAGTCCGGCTCGTGCGCCTGTGCGAGAAACGCATCGACGTCCATCTCGCGGTAGAGCCGCTTGCCGGCCGCGAGCACGAGAATGCCGCCTTCGGCACCCTGCGGCCACAGATACGCGGCGTATGCGTCGCACGTGTACTCGCACGCACGCGAGTACGCGGCGCCAAGGAACGGGACGAATGTTGCCGGCGTGATCAGCGTCTTCCACCACACGTGCTTGCGCGCGACGTGCGTCAGCTCGTGCGCCAGAACGAAAGCGACCTCGGACTCGCCGTGTTCGAATGCGAGCTCGAGGATCTCGCTGTAGATGCAGACGTAGTTGCGCCCGAAGAAGCGCGTCGCGAATGCGTTGAGGACGCCGCCTGACTGCATGATGTAGATCGGCGGCACTTCGGCGATGCCGAGCTGCCCGCAGACCTGGTGCGCCACTCTCAGCACGTCGGGGAACTGGCGCTCCGACACCCGGATCGCGTTGCCGCGCAAATGCCCGATAGCGATCCCTTGCGCGATCGCCAGTACCGCCCCCCCGAGGAGCAGGTAGAAGATTCCCACGACCGAGATCAGCAGGCTGAAGTAGATGAGGCCCGACACGATCAGCGCGATCATGAGATAGGTTCGTTCTTTGGGGTTGACGAGGTCGGGCAGCATGCGGTTCTCCCTGCGCCGCGCCCGCTTCGGCGCAGTGTCGCCTGGCGCCCGCCGTCCTCACCCTCCGGACTGCTGAGGAATCCCGGGCCGGGGGCCGAACCTCCTGGAGCCGTTTTCAACAACGGCTCCGTCGCGTGGCCCGCGAGCGGAGCCAGTCCGGGAGTCACTGTCATCGACATCGGGATCGATCTTGGTACCGCCAACGTCCTCGTCTACGTCAAGGGCAAAGGCATCGTGTTGCGTGAGCCGTCCGTCGTCGCCAAGGACGTGCGCACCAACAAGACGATCGCCGTCGGCGAAGAGGCGCGGCTGATGCTCGGCAAGACGCCGAGCAACATCCAAGCGATCCGGCCGCTGCGCGACGGCGTCATCGCCGACTTCGAAGTGACCGAAGTGATGCTGGGCTACTTCATTCGGAAGGTCACGCGCCAGCGGTCCTTCTTCGCGACACTCTTCCGGCCCAAACCGTCGGTGGTGATCTGCGTCCCCGCCGAGATCACCTCGGTCGAGGAGCGCGCGGTCCGCGACGCGGCCAAGCTCGCCGGCGCGAAGTCGGTCGACATCATCGAAGAGCCGATGGCCGCGGCGATCGGGGCCGGCCTCCCGATCGACGGGCCGTCGGGCAACATGGTCGTCGACATCGGCGGCGGTACGACCGACGTTGCGGTCATCTCGCTCGGCGGCATCGTCGTGTCGCAGTCGATCCGGGTCGCCGGAAACAAGCTCGACGAGGCGATCATTCGCCATATCCGCCGCGTCTACAACCTGATGATCGGCGAGCGCACCTCCGAGGAGATCAAGATCAAGATCGGATCGGCCTACCGGCTCGACCAAGAGCTCGCGATGGAGATCCGCGGCCGCGACCTGATCAACGGGCTGCCGAAGACGGTGAAGATTACGTCGGAGGAGGTGCGGGAGGCGCTCTTCGAGCCGGTGCAAGCAATCGTCGAAGCGGTCAAGTCCGTGTTGGAGAAGACGCCGCCCGAGCTTGCGGCCGACATCATCGATCGCGGTGTCATCCTGACCGGCGGCGGCGCGCTCCTCCGTGGGCTGGACACGCTGCTGGGCGAGGTCACAGGAATCCCCGTTATCGTGGCCGATGACCCGATGTCGTGCGTCGCGATCGGCACGGGGCAGCGTGTCGGTTATAACGGCTCGATGAATTCTTAGGACGCGACGCTTTCGCACCGCGAGATCGTTCCATCGACGTGACGACCCATCGTTTCTGGAATCTGCTGCTGCCGCTCGGCCTCGCGCTGGCGTGCGTCGCCACCGCATCGGCCGCGTCGCCAACGCGCTCGGCGCCGGGACTGCAAACCGCGGCGTACCGGATCGAGACCGACGAGACGCAGGCGAACTTCAACACCGGCGACTTCACGATGCCGCATAAAGTGCGCTTCTACCGTCCCGGGACCGACGCCATCGGCGACCGCGCGCAAGGCAACTCCAAGCGCGGCACCGTGTCGCTGTTCGGCAACGTCGTGGTGCACGACAGCGGCAACGCGACCGAAGCGACCGGCGCCGCGTACAAGGGCAGCGGTCCCGCGACGCTGACGTGCGATCAGCTCGACGTCGACTCGAAGGCCCGCGTGTACACCGCGACCGGGCACTTTCACTTCTTGCAGGGCGCGCGAACGGGGAGCGCGGAACGCGCGTCGCTCGACCGTACCGCGGGGAAACTGCATCTCGAAGGCAACGTCCACCTGACCGACAACGGCTCGACGATTTCGGCGGACATCGTCGACTACAACCTCAACACGAAGGACGTGCAAACGCACGGCAGCCCGACGATCATGACGCAGCCTGCGACGCAGCAGCCGGCGTCCGCGCCGCGCCAAACGCCGGCCGCGCGCCATACGCCGGCGCCGCGGCGCACGCCCGCGCGCGCGCCGTCACCCAAACCGACCGCGGCGCCCTCACCCAAACCGAGCGGAGCGCCGTAACGCCGATGCGCTCGCTCGCACGCACGTCGCTCGCGGGGATCGCGCTCGTCGCGCTGTGCACGGGCGTCGTACCGGTGCCGCCGCGCTCGCCCGCGCCGTCGCCGGCAGCGTCGCCGTCGGCATCACCGTCATCGTCGTCGGCACCGAGGGCGTCGCTGGAAACGCCGGAGTATCGTCTGGAATCGGATGAGATCACGAAGAAGGGCAACGGCGATTTCACGATGCCGCACAAGGTCGCGTTCTCACGGCCCGGCAGCGACGGTACGGCGGATCGCGCGGAAGGCAACACCGAGCGCAAGACCGTCTCGCTGTTCGGCAACGTCGTGGTGCACGACAACGGTAACGCGCCCGAAGCCGGTTCGCAGGACGAGTACGCCAAAGGCGGCCCGTCGACGCTCACGTGCGATCAGCTCGACGTGGACGCGAAATCGAAGATCTACACGGCGACCGGACACGTGCACTTCACGCAAGGCGCGCGCGACATGGTCGCGGACCACGGCGTGCTCAACCGCAAGACCGGCATGCTGCGGCTCGTAGGCCACGTGAAGACGAAAGAAAACGAGTCGACGATGACGGCTCAGGATCTGGAGTACAACCTCAACACCAAGCACGTCGAAGGCAACGGCAAGCCGATCGTGATCAAGCAGCCGGTACCGACACCGGAACCCGGCTCCGCGACGCCATCACCGAAGCCGAAGAAACGCCGAATTCCGTTCTAGCATGATGGGCTTATTCGATGCGGGTGAGGGCGGCGGCAAACGTATGCGCGAGCCTCTCGCCGCTCGAATGCGACCTCGCACTCTCGACGAGTTCGTGGGTCAAGAGCAGATCGTAGGCCCTGGCCGCGCACTGCGCCGCGCGATCGAATCCGATCAAGCGCCGTCGATGATCCTGTGGGGCCCGCCGGGTACGGGGAAGACGACGCTCGCGCGCATCATCGCGCAGCAAACGGGTGCGCACTTCGCCGGCTTGTCCGCGGTGAGTGCCGGCGTTGCCGATCTGCGGCGCGTCGTCGCCGACGCGCAGAAGCTGCGCGCCGCGGGACGGCGCACCGTGCTGTTCATCGACGAGATCCACCGCTTCAACAAAGCGCAGCAGGACGCGGTGCTGCCGTACGTTGAGGACGGCACCGTCACGCTGATCGGCGCGACCACGGAGAACCCGTCGTTCGAGGTCAACTCCGCGCTGCTGTCGCGTTCGCGCGTGTTCGTGCTCAAGGCGCTCGCCGACGACGACGTGCGCACGCTGATCGAGCGCGCGCTGCACGACGAGGAGCGCGGCCTGGGCGCGCAGCGCATCGAGCTCACGCCCGACGCGCTCGACGCGCTGGTGAACCTCGCCAACGGCGACGCGCGCTCCGCGCTGTCGACGCTGGAGTTCGCGTCATCGTCCGCGCCCAAGCGCGACGACGGCGCGCGCGTGGTCGACGTGCAGACGATCGCCGACGCGCTGCAGCGCCGCGCGACCGGCTACGACAAGGGCGGCGACGCGCACTACGACACGATCAGCGCGTTCATCAAAACGATCCGCGGCAGCGATCCCGACGCGGCGGTGTACTGGCTCGCGCGCATGATCGACGCGGGCGAAGACCCGCTGTTCATCGCGCGCCGGCTCGTCATCCTCGCGAGCGAGGACGTGGGCCTCGCCGACCCGCACGCGCTGCCGCTCGCGATGGCCGCGCAGCAAGCGGTGCACTTCGTCGGCATGCCGGAAGGTTTTTTCCCGCTTGCACACGCGGTGCTCTACCTCGCGACGGCGCCGAAATCGAACACGGTGGGACGCGCGTACGGCGCTGCGCTCCACGACGTGGAGTCCACGCGCAACGACCCGATCCCGCTGCACCTGCGCAACGCGCCGACGAAGCTGATGAAGAACCTCGGCTACGGCGAGGGCTACCGCTACGCGCACACGGACTACGCGGACATGGACGCGGAAGGCGACCTCCCACCGGCGGTGGCGCTGCAATCGAACCTGCCCGAAGCATTGGGCAACCGCGCGTACTTCGACCCCACCAAACAGGGCGACGAAGCCCGCCTACGCGCCTGGATCGACGCCCGCCGCCGCAGCACCGGATCCGCCGAAAGCGACCTGTTCGGAGATGATGAATAGCTGTTGACAATATACATCACTCTGGTGTATATTGGCACCACGCCCTTTCGCCCGGATAGGCGACGATGGATTTCGTGGAGACCGTGATGAAACGCACCAACTTTTACGTCGACGACGAGCGTCTCGCAGCGCTCAAGCACGTCTCCATGACCGAGCGCGTCTCGGTCTCCGATCTCGTCCGCGAAGGCATCGACCGCGTCATCCGCGAGCGGATGCATGGAAAACCCGACCGCGCGACGCTTCGCGCGGACCTTCAGGAGTTTTTGCGCCGCTTCACTGGCACGGGGCCAAAGCGGGCACCGGAAGAGATCGAGGACCTTGTCACGACCGTGATGGACGAACGCTAAAGCGTCACGGCGCGCGCGTCGGCCTCGGAGATCATGATGAAGGTCGTCATCGACACCGGTGTCTTCGTATCTGCCGCTATTTCCATCGCCGCCGGGAATGCCTCGTGGTCCCGAGAGCTCGTCGAAGAAGCCCTCGCCGGCGAGCGACACGAGTTCGTAACGTCAGAAATGATGTTGCTCGAACTCGCGGACGTTCTTTCGCGTCCGCGGATCGGTCTCGTCGCGGAGTTCGCGGCGGCGTTCATCGAACGCATAGCCTCTGTCGCGACGATCGTCGTGATTCGTGGTTTGGCCATGGGTTGCCGGGACCCGCGCGACGATAAGGTGCTCGAAACGGCACTCAACGCAAACGTCGATTTCGTCGTCGCTCGCGATCGCGATCTCCATGAGCCGCGCTCGCGCTATTCCATCGAAAAAGTTGGCCCCGGGATTCGCGACCGGCCCATCCGAGTGGTCAGCGTGAATGCATTCATTGAAGCGTTGCACGGTCCGGATTTCAGCGCACTTGTGGCGGCCGCGCTCGCCGGGATAGGCTGACGCCACGAACGCCGAAGCCAGCAGCGCGCAATCGGGGTTCACGGGACCAGTGACGCGCATCTATCTCGATCATGCGGCTACCACGCCCGCTCGGCCGGAGGTCGTTGGGGCGATGGTGCCGCTGCTGGGCGGCTATAACCCGAACTCGCTACATGCAGAAGGCCGGGCGGCTCGCGCGGCCGTTGATTCGGCGCGTGAGACCGTTGCGCGCGTGCTCGGTGCGACGCCGCGTGAAATCGTGTTCACCGGCGGCGGCTCGGAGTCGATCGTGCTTGCGATCGTAGGCGCCGCGCGCGCCGCGAGCGGACGCGGGCGCCACGTCGTGACCGTCGCGACCGAGCACCATTCGGTGCTGCACGCCGTCGACGTGCTCGAGCGCGACGGCTGGCGCGTCACGCGTTTGCCGGTCGATTCGCACGGCCTCGTGGATCCGGCCGCGTTCGCCGCGGCGCTGACGCCGGAGACCACCGTCGCGAGCGTGATGCTCGCCAACAACGAGATCGGCGTCATCCAACCGGTCGCGGAGCTGGCCCGAATCGCCCGCGAGCGCGGTGTCCTGCTCCACACCGACGCGATCCAGGCGCCGGGCTGGCTCCCGCTCGACGTCGACGCGCTGGGCATCGATCTGCTGTCGCTCTCCGCCCACAAATTCTACGGACCCAAGGGCGTCGGTGCGCTCTACGTGCGGCGCGGCACGCCGCTCGAGCCGCTGATCGTCGGCGGCGGCCAGGAACACGGTCTGCGCGCGGGCACCGAGAATGTTGCCGGAATCACAGGCTTCGCCGTCGCGCTCGCATTGGCCGACGCCGAGCGGCCGGACACCGCCCCGCGCGTCGCCGCGCTCCGCGACCGGCTGGAGGCGGGCATCGTGGCCGGCGTCCGCGACATCGTCGTGAACGGCGCCGGCGCGCCGCGGCTAGCAAATAATCTTTCCCTCGCGTTCTCCGGCGTGCCGTCGGATGCGCTCCTGATCCGGCTCGATCTCGAAGGCATCGCCGCGTCGGCGGGCAGCGCTTGCGCAGCAGGCTCGCTCGAGCCGAGCCACGTCGCCACCGCGCTCGGCCTCGACGAGGGACATCGCCGGGGAGTCATTCGATTTTCGCTCGGGCGCGACACCACACGGTCCGATGTCGATGCCGTAGCGGCGCGCTTGCCCGCTATTCTGACCAGCATGGGCACGCCGCTCGTCGTGTAGCGCATCTCAAAAGTGGGAAAGTGACCGACCGTGGCTCTCGCGAGCACGCGGAGGACCGTTTTTTGAGTTCGGGCTTCAACTGGCCGATTATTTTGGATATCGGTGTCGGCGTCGGCGTCTTGCTGATCGGCATCGGCATCTTCATCGTGTGCTCGTCCCTGTCGAAAGTCTTCGCGCGGCTCAACGGGACGCTCGATGAAGTCGACCGCCAGATCGGCGCGTTGTCGGTGCCCGTGATCGCCACGCTCGAACACGTGGGCGGGATCGCCGATACGGCCGACGCGACCGTCGCGCGGCTCGGCGCGGTCGTCGGTTCGCTGGAAGGCGTGGCCGGCACCGTCGGCAACACCGCCAAGCTCGCGACCGAAGCCGTGACGCCCGCGCTGGTCAACCTCGGGTCGACGCTCAGCGGCGTCACCGCCGGGCTGCGCCGGCTCGTCAGCGGCCGCCGGAACACCTCGACCGACGGCCCGGTGAGTCCCAGCGACATGAACCCGACGGGGGTCCACGGTGGAGTCTGATCGCGGCGGCGCCGGAAGCATCCCGGGTTTCATCACCGGCCTCGCACTCGGCGCTCTCGCCGGAGCGACGCTCGCGATGATCCTTGCGCCGCAGTCGGGCGAGGACACGCGCGACCTACTCGTCGCGAAAGCGCGCGAAGCGGGCGAGCGCGCGCGCGACACCGCCGGCGACGCCAACGATCTTCTTGCCCGCGGTCGTCAAATCGTCGCGGATGCCAAAGCCCGGATCGACGGAGCGATCGCGGAGGGCAAGGACGCCGCATCTCGCCAGCGCAGCACCCTCGAAGATGAAAGCAATCAAAGCTAGGAGTTAGCGTGGATATCAAAGTCAACGTCCGCGAGTCAGAAGGCGATGCGTACGTCGTCGATCTCACCGGCGAGATCGACGTGTACACGTCGCCCAAAGTCAAGGACGCGATCACGGAGCTGATCGATCAAGAGCACTACAACCTCGTGATCAACCTCGAGAAGGTGCGCTACATCGACTCGACCGGCCTCGGCGTTTTGATCGGCGGACTCAAGCGCGTGCGCGAGCACGGCGGCTCGGTCAACCTGGTCTGCACCAACCCGCAGATCAAGAAGATCTTCGACATCACCGGTCTGGTGAAGATCTTCGGGATCTTCGACGACGAGCAGAGCGCCATGAAGGCGTTGGTGTGAACGCGTCCACCCACGCACTGGAAGTGTCTTCGCACGGCACCGTCGAGCTGAAGATACCCGGGCGTGCCGAGTGGGTCGCGGTCGCGCGTCTCGCCGTCGCCGCGGTCGCGAGCCGGCTGCGGTTCTCGGTCGATGAGATCGAAGACATCAAGCTTGCCATCGCGGAAGCGTGCACGAACTCCATTCAGAGCGCCGGCGGTGTCGACGCGGGCGTCATCGAGATCGTCTGCGACGCGCTCGAGAACGAGTTGCGCGTAACTGTACGCGACCGTTCACCGGGCTTGCACCTCGAGCCCGTAAAACCAGGCGGCATCGACGAGGGGCGCACCGAAGAGCTAGGCGTGTTCTTGATCCGAGCTCTGATGGACAGCGTCGACTACACGAGCGATCCGCGCCGCGGCACGGAGCTCGTCATGGCGAAGCGCGTTACCAGCTAGCCGTGTCCTCGTCGGTTCCTCACGTGGACGAGGAACGCTGGGACCGGAACCGTGCGCGACAAGCCTTCGCGCGCTTTGCCGAGCTCCGAAGCAATCGGGCGCTCGATAGCGGACCCGACGCGTCCGGCGTCAGCGAGTTCGACCGTTTGCGCAACGAGCTCGTCGTCGCGCACCTCAACCTCGTCCGGTATCTCGCCGTCAAGTTCGCCAACCGCGGCGAAGCGCTCGACGATCTGATCCAAGTCGGCACCGTCGGCTTGCTCAAGGCGATCGACCGCTTCGACCTCGAGCGCGGCGTCGAGTTCACCACCTACGCCACGCCGACGATCGTCGGCGAGATCAAGCGTTACTTTCGCGACAAAGGCTGGGCCGTCAAGGTCCCCCGCCGGCTGCAAGAGCTCAACCTGTCCGTCAACCGCGCGATCGAAAAACTCACGGTCAAGCTCGGCCACTCGCCGACCGTCGGCGAGCTCGCGCAGCACCTCGGCGCGTCGGAAGAAGACATCCTCGAAGCGCAAGAGCTCGGCCAGGCGTACAACCTGCTCTCGCTCGACACCGAGCTCAACGGCGACGGCGACAAGAAGTCGCAGACGCTGGCGGACTACGTCGGTCAGAACGACGCCGGCTTGGAGCTGCTCGAAGACCGCGCGAACTTGGAGCGCGCGTTCCAGGTGCTGACCGGGCGCGAGCGCGTGATCCTGTACCTGCGCTTCTACGAAAGCGTCTCGCAGACGGAGATCGCGAAGCGCCTGAACGTCTCGCAGATGCACGTCTCGCGCCTCCAGCAAAAGGCACTCGAGAAGCTGAAGAACTTCCTGCAAGAGAAGTAGCGGCCCGGCGGCGAACCTGACGGGTCGGCCATGACCTCCCAAGAGCTCCGACAAGCATTCGTCGACTATTTCAAGCGGAACGGGCACGCGCATCTGCCGTCCGCCTCGCTCATCCCGGATGAGATGAGCACCACGCTGTTCACCATCGCCGGGATGGAGCAGTTCGTGCCGGTGTTTCTCGGCGAGTCGCCGGCGCCCGCGCCGCGCGCCGTCACCGTGCAGCGCTGTCTGCGCGTCGCCGGCGCGAAGTCCGACATCGAGAACGTCGGCCGCACCGGGCGCCACGGCACGTTCCTCGAGATGCTCGGGAACTTTTCGTTCGGCGACTACTACAAGTCCGACGCGATCCGCTTCGCTTGGGACTTTCTCACGACCGTGATGAAGGTCGATCCGGCGAAGCTCTACGTCACCGTGCACGCGTCGGACGACGAGGCGCAGCGGCTATGGGAGAACGAGATCGGGCTCGACCCGTCGCGCATCACGCGCTGGGACGAAGACAATTTCTGGACGATGGGCGCGACCGGCCCGTGCGGCCCGTGCACGGAGATCTTCTACGACACCGGTGCGCAGCACGCGTCCGGCCCGGACGACGACGGACCCAACAAGGGCGACCGCTACGTCGAGATCTGGAACGTGGTGTTCCAGCAGTACAATCGCGGCGCCGACGGCAAGCTCAGCGATCTGCCGCGCAAGGCGATCGACACCGGCGCGGGCTTCGAGCGCATGCTCGCCGTCGCGAACGGCCAGGTATCGATGTACGAGACCGACCTGTTCGCCGACCTCATCGCAGCGCAGCCGCCCGTCGGAACGACGTCGCTGGCGCCCGCGGAGCAGCTCGTGCGCCGGCGCATCATCGCCGACCATGCGCGTGCGGCGACGTTCCTGATCGCCGACGGCGTGTACCCGTCGAACACCGAGCGCGGGTTCGTGCTGCGCTTTCTCATTCGGCGCGCGATTCGCAACGGACGGCTGCTGGGCTACCCGCGCGAGTTCATGGCCGAGCTCGCGAGCGCGGTGGTCGCGTCGCTCGAGAGCGGTTATCCGGAATTGCGCGCGCGGCTGAGCGACGTGCAGAACGCGCTGCGCATGGAAGAAGCGGGTTTCTCGCGCACGCTCGACCGCGGCAGCGAGCTGCTCGAAGCGCTGATCGCAGGCGCGCTCGACGACTGCACGATGCTGATCTCGGGCGAGGACGCGTTCGTGCTGCACGACACGTACGGTTTTCCGTACGAGCTCACGCGCGAGGTCGCGGCGGAACGCGGCGTTGCCGTCGACAGCATCGCGTTCGAGCGCAAGATGGACGAGCAGCGGCAGCGCGCGCGCACGGATGCGGCGAGCAAACGCGGCGTCGTGACGGTTGCCGGCGCGCCGGCGCTGTCGTCGGCGTTCGAAGGCTACGGCGGTCTCGAAGCGGACGGCACGATTCAGGCGATTCTCGTCGCCGGCGCGCCGGTCGACGCGATCGACGCGGGCGCCGAAGCGCAGATCCTGCTCGACCGCACGTCGTTCTATGCCGAAAAGGGCGGCCAAATCGGCGACCGCGGCCGCATCACGCACGGTGACGCGGTGTTCGAGGTGACCGACACGCAGTACGTCGGCGAGGCGATCGAGCACCACGGGCGGCTCACGCGCGGCGCGCTCGCGGCCGGCGACGCCGTGCATACCAGCGTGTCTCCCGAATGGCGTGAGGAGATCCGCCGGCACCATACGTCGGCGCACTTGCTGCAGCGCGCGCTCAAGGACGTGCTCGGCGACGACGTCGTCCAAGCGGGCTCGTGGGTGGGCGTCGACCGCATGCGGTTCGATTTCCGCAGCCCGTCCGGCGCGCTCACGCCGGGTCAAAAGCGCGCGGTGACGCAGCGCGTCAACGAGCTGATCCGCGAAGACCACCACCAGAACATGACCGAGCTGCCGATCGAAGAAGCGAAGGCGACCGGCGCGATCACGATGGCCGGTGAGAAGTACGGCGACCGCGTGCGCGTCGTCGCGTTCGGGCCGGCGGTCGAGTTCTGCGGCGGGACGCACGCGCACACCACCGGCGAGCTCGGCATGTTCGTGCTGCTCAGCGAAGGCTCGATCGGGAGCGGCGTGCGCCGCATCGAGGGCATCGTGTCCAAGGCCGCGGAGCGCTACGTCGAGCAGCAGCAGGACACGCTCGCGACGCTGAGCGAGGCGCTCTCGGCGAAACCCGACGAGCTCGTCGAGCGCGTCGAGCGGCTGCAGAGCGACGTGCGCGATCTGCAAAAGGCGATGGCCGAGATCCAGTCGCGGCTTGCGTCCGCCGACGCGGCGACGTACGCCGACGCCGCCGAAGCGATCGGCGGAACGCGCGCGGTCTCCGCGGTCGTGCGCGAAGCGAATGCCGAGGCGCTGCGCACGCTCGGCAACGCGATCCGCTCGCGGCTGCGGTCGGGCGTCGTCGCGCTGGTCGGCACCGACGGCGACAGCGCTTCGCTGTTCGTCAGCGCGAGCGACGATGCGGTGAAGGCGGGCGCGCACGCCGGGAACCTCGTCAAAGCCGCCGCGCCGCTGGTCGGCGGGAAGGGCGGCGGCGCGCCCGCGCAGGCGCAAGGCGGCGGCAAGAATCCCGGGGGCGCCGAGGCGGCGCTGGCGGCGATACGCGACCTGCTCGCAACCCAGGTATCGTGATCGCACTGCTGGCGGCTGCGGCCGTCGCGACGGCAACGCCGGCTACGTCGCCGGCGCCCGCGCCCGCCGTCGTGGTCGCGAAATACGTGGCCGCGCTGGCTGCGCTCAAAGAGCCGCGCGTGTTCAGCGTCGAGTACACGATCGAGCAGACCGGTACGCGCGCGCTGGAGCAGACGCACCGCATCTTTCGCAGCGGCGCGGACGAGCGCGACGAGACGATCGCCGTCAACGGCACGCGCCCGGTGACGCCGGTCGTGCGCATCTTCCGGCGGCGCCCGTACCGCTACACCGTCCGCGCGCTCGCGCCCAAACCGGCGGCTTACGACTTCCGCTACGCCGGCCCGCACAAGACCGGCAAGCACGTCGACTACGTGTTCGATCTCACGCCGAAGAAGAGCGCGCCGGCGTTCGCGTTCACGCAAGTGACGATCGACGGCCTCACGTTCTTACCGGCCGCCGTCACGTTTGCGACGGGGCAGCACGCCGGGCGCGGCGAGGTGACGTTCGCAAAAGCGGATCGCTGGTGGGTGGCGCGCAGCGCCGCCGCGCAGGCCAACGTGCCCGGCGGCGTCACGCGCGAGCACCTCACCTTTTCGCGCTGGCGGTTTCCCGCGACGCTCCCGCAGTCGACGTTCGCCGCGCCGCGGCCGCTGCCGAGCCCGCCGCCCGACGTGGTGCCGCCGGGCTGATCCGCGCGCGCCGGATACGCACCCCGCCCGGTCCGACGTGCACGACATGCGGCGACGGCGGTAGCTGCGGCGGCCGGCGCCGTTCGAGCAGGGCCGTGAAGAGCGGTCCCGGCGCGAACGGGAAGCGCACGGCGTGCGACGTGCCGTCAGCGACGCTCTCGATGATCGTGCGCTCGAGCGCCGCGATCGCCCGCAGATACGCAACGGCCGGCGCCTCGCGGTCAACGAACGCGAGGAAGCCTTGCGCCTCGACGATCGGAAAGCGCTGCGGCGCGTTCGCCGCGGCGTAGCGCTCGAACAGTACGGTGAACGCTTCCACGCCGAGCTCTGCCATCAGCAACCGGACGGTGAGCGGAAGGACGCGGAGCAGCGTGCTCGCGCGCGCTTGGCGGACCAGCTCCGCGACGAGCGCGACCCGGTCGTCGTCGACGGCGACCAACGCCTCCGAGACCGCGCCGGCGACCGCATCCGCGTGCGCGCCGACGTCGCGCGCGTCGCCGGCGCGGATCGCGTCCGGTACGGTGATGCTGCGGCGCGTCGCGCGCGCGGTGATGCCGCGCAGCGACCACAGTTCGTGCAGCGCCTCGAGTTGAGCGCGGATCGCCTGCGGCGAGACCGCGCGGAGCGAGTCCGGTATCGCTTCGAGCACGATGGCGCGCAGCGCGGGAAGCCGCGGGACGACGCGCGCGGCGATCGCGAGCAGCTCGGGATCGACCAGGCCGCGATGCGCGTCGAGATACACGCCGCGATGGAGCTGACCGCCGGCGAGGTGCACCTCCCACACGCGGTCGAGCGGAAGCGCGTCGACGACGCACTCGAGCGGCATGCGCCCGTTGCGTTCGTTCGCCCAAAGGTTGTGCAGGTCGAGTAGGATTCCGCAGTCCGCCGTTTCGGCGACCGCGGCGAAGAACGCGCCGTCCGCGAGCTCGTCGCGCCCGTCGTCGAAGTAGTTCGTGCCGGTCTCGAACGCGACGGGACGTTGGACTGCTTCGCGCAGCGCGTGCAGACGGGCTGCCGCGACGCGCACCGCGGCCTGCGTTTGCGGCGGCGGCAACAGAAAACCCGTCCACACCGGTTCACCGCCGACGACCGCGCGGTCGAAGCTGAGGTGTTCGCTGACCCACAGCGGGTCGAGGATCGCCGCGTCGCGCGCGAGCCGCTCGAGATCGTGCGCGGGCGGCGCAACGGCGTTCGCGACCGGGAGCCCGACGCTGTGCAGCAGCGTCGGAAGGCCGAGCGACGCGACGTATCTTGGAAACTCTTCGTTCGCGCGGACCGGGTGCGTCGCGTCGCCGGGCCGCATCCAGAACAGCTGCGGCTCGATCTCGACGACGTCGAGCAGCGAGCGATCGACGACGTCCGCGAGCTCGCGGGTGAAGAGCACCATCCCGACCCCGGCCGGGGCGACGTCGTCGATCGAGCGCATCGCCGTTACGGTCCCGCTTGAACTTGCTTCGCGTTGACCTGGATGTTGTGCGCGAAGAGCTCACCCTCGTTGATGAAGTGGATGTCGTAGCCCGAGAGACAGCCGCCGCACCCGACCTCTCTGAGCACGTTCCCGAGCAGGTTCTGCGCCTGCTTGAGATCGTGATGGGGTCCGCCGATGGCGACGATGACCGATTTACCCCGTGTAGCCATGGATTGATCCTCCGTAGACGTAGCTGCGGGCGGTGGAGGCCGCGCCGCCGGGTCCGTTTCGGTAGCTTGCTTGGCTGGCACCTCTTGGCGACCCCTGTGACGGGCGACACGCCGAACCACCGACCCCCGCGGCGGCGTAGGTTGGGCATGAGAACAGCGCTCCTCGCCGCCGCCGCATTGCTGGCGTTTTCCGGCGCCGCCCCGTCCCCCGGGACCGGGACCGGCACCGTGGTCCACATCCGCGACGACGCCTTCGTCCCGGCCTCGCTAACCGTGAAGGCCGGCGACAAGATCACGTTCGTCAACGACGACGACGACGCGCACACCGCGACTGCCGACGACGCGTCGTGGGACTCCGAAGGCCTCAACCAAGGCCAGAAATGGACGCATGTGTTCACGAAAGCGGGCAAGGTCACGTACCACTGCACCGTCCACCCGATGATGCACGGTACCATCGTCGTGCGGAGCGCCACGTGAAGCGGCGCGATTTCGTCGGCCACGTGGCGTGGACCGGCGCGGGACTCCTCTACGTTCTCGGCGCGGACGGCATCGTGCGCGCGACCGCGGACGCGTCGCCGGGCTCGTTCGGCTTCGTGCAGATCAGCGACAGCCACATCGGCTACACCGGTCCGGCGAACGACGACGTGCGCGGTACGCTTTTGAAGGCCGTCGCGGCGATCAACGCGATGCCCGCGCAGCCGGCGTTCGTCATCCACACCGGCGACGTCACGCACTTGAGCAAAGCCACGGAGTTCGACGACGCGCGCGCGGTTCTGAGCACGCTGCGCGCGCCGCTGATCACGATCCCCGGCGAGCACGACGTGATCGGCGCGGAAGGACCCAAGCGCTATGCGGCGGCCTTCGCACGCAAAGAAGCGGCGGGGCGCGGCTGGTCGTCGTGGGACCAGGGCGGGATTCATTTCGTCGCGCTGATCAACGTCGGCGAAGGCGAGACGATGGGGATGCTCGGCGACGAGCAGCTGTCGTGGCTCGCGAACGATCTCGGCGCGCGCAAAGCGAACCAGCCGGTGGTGGTGTTCGGCCACGTGCCGCTGTTCGCGGCGGCGCCCGAGTGGGGCTGGACCACCACCGACGGCACGAAGGCGATCGCGCTGCTGCGCCGCTTCAACGCGGTCACCGTGCTCAACGGCCACATCCATCAGGTGCTCGAGCATCAGGACGGCGCCATCCGCTTCGCGACGGCGCGCGCGACGGCGTTTCCGCAGGCCGCGCCCGGCACGCCCAACGCGAAGCCGGGCCCGCTCAAGGTGGCGCCGGACTCGCTGCTGGGCGTGCTCGGCTACCGCACCGTCGAGGTCGCCGGCCGTGCGGCATGGCAAGACCGCACGCTAGCGCAGGGGTGACGCTCGTCGAAGCGCGCCCGATGGCGCTCGACGAGCCCGCGTTCGACCTTGCGTACCGCGCGTACGCCCACCGGCTGCGCGCGGTCGCGTTCGACATCGTCCGCGACCGCGACGCATCCGAGGACGTCGTGCACGGTGCGCTGGTGCGGGTGTGGAGCGCGGGCGCGTACAAGCCGGAGCGCGGCGCGCTGCTCCCGTTCCTCGTCGCATGCGTGCGGCGCGAAGCATTCGACACGCTGCGCGCCGCCAAGCGCCGTCATCTGCGCGAAGTGCGCGCGGCCGACGATCCCGTCGCGCCCGACGAGACCGCCGCCATCGACCCGGTCGAAACGCGCCGCGTGCGCGCCGCGCTCGACGCGCTGCCCGACACCCAGCGCGACGTCATCCTGCGCGCGTACTACGGGCACCGCACGCTCGCGGAAGTCGCGCAGGACACGAACACCCCCCTCGGTACCGTCAAGAGCCGGCTCGCCGGCGCGCTGCGACGGCTGCATACCACGCTTTCCGGAGAACCCACATCGTGAACCATCTCGACGACGACGCCGAGCTCTACGCTCTCGGCCTGACCGATCGCGAACGCGACGCGGAGATCGAAGCGCACCTCGCCGAATGCGACGCCTGCCGCGCGCGTGTCGTCGCCGCCGAGTCGGCAGCCGCATCGCTCGCTGCGACGCTCCCGCCGATGCCCGCCGCCGCACCGCGCCGCGCATGGTGGACGTCGGTCGCCGCGGCAGCGGCAGTCGTGTTCGCCGTGGCGACCGCATTCGAAGCGAACACCGCGCATACCGCAACCTCCGAGCTCAACCGCACCGACGGCGCGCTCGTTGCGATCGCGTCGTCGCACTTCGGACACACGACGCTGACGTCCGACCCGGGCGTCGTCGCGAAGGCGATCTACGCGCGCGACGGTGCGTGGTGCTACGTGATCGTAACCGGGGCGCCGCGCGGCGCGCACGTCGTCATGTACCGCGGCGCGACCTCGCGCGACATGGGCGAGCTCGACGGCGCCCGGCCGGCGACCCTGTTCGTGCACAATCCCGGACGCCCCGACCGGATCACCGTCGTTGCGGACGATCGCGTCGTCGCCCACGGAATGCCGGTGTTCTAAGCGTCCCGAAACGTTCCGCGCGGATGTTACAGCGCCTGGCCTTCGACGGAAGCGCGCAACGCGCCGAGGTGCCCGGCGACGCGCTCGGCGACGAGTGTCCAGCGCCCGCCGTCGACGTCGAACGCGGCGTAGGCGCCGTTCTCGACGTGCGTCGACCAGAAGTCTTCGAGCCGGCCGGACGTCGCACCGACCAGCGCGACGCGCACGACGGCGTCGTGCGTCACGACGAGTGCCGGCGCATCCGGCGCGAACGACCCAGCGAAGTCTAGCCACCGCTCGCGTACCTGATCGATGTTCTCGCCGCGCTCGAACTGCACGCGCGCGGGATCTTCGCGCCATGCGCGATAGCGCGCCGGATCGTTCGCTGCGATCTCCTCGCGCAGCCGGCCTTCCCACGTGCCGTGCGCGATCTCGATGAGCCGGTCGTCCGTTTCGACGGGCACGCCGACGCGCTGCGCGGTCGGCCGCGCGGTTTCGGTGCAGCGCCGCAGCGGCGAGCTGACGACGCGCCGGACGCCTTCAGCGGTCATCGCGTCCGCGAGCGCCAGCGCCTGGCGCATGCCGAGCGGGCTCAACTCCGATTCCAGCCGGCCTTGATAGCGGCCGGCAAGATTCCACGTGGTCTCACCGTGCCGCGCGACGTACACGCGCACCGCCGTGCCGTTCGGGCGGCGGCGTGAACCTTCCCGGCCCCGGTGCCGACGCAAGTGCATGGAAGCGGTACGCGACGACGCCGTCATGGCCGAGATCAACATCACGCCGTTCACCGACGTGCTGCTGGTGCTGCTGATCATCTTCATGATCCTCGCGGCGATCGTCGCGCCGCCGGGCTTCGAGAAGCAGTTGCCGGACGCGGGCACCACGCGGCCCACGCGCACGACGGCGGCGCGAACCATCGAGGTGGTGGTGAACGAAATCGGCGCGATCTTCGTCGACGGCAAACCGTCCGGCGAACGCGCGCTGTATGCCGATCTGCTCGAAACGGTGCACCGCCGCGGCAAGCTGCACGTCGCGCTCGCCGCCGACGTGAAAGCGCCGTATTCGGCGATCATTCGGATTCTCGACGCGGCGAAGTTCGCGGGCCTCGAGGACGTCGGCTTCGTGACGTCGTGAAGCGCAACTATCTCGCCTACGGTTTCGGCATCTCCGTCGCTCTGCACCTGATCGTGCTGCCGTTCGTGCACACGCAGGCGACGGCCACGGAAGATCGCGTCATCGACAAATTCCACGTCGACTCCATGCCGACACCGCCGCCCACGCCGCCGCCGACCCCGACGCCGAAACCGACCGTCCCGCCGACGCCGCCGCCGCGCGAGCAGCCGCCGACGCCCGCGCCGCGCGCGCAGCTGCGCATCCGCCCGCCGCACACCGTCGCGCACAGCGGCGGACCGGCGGAAGGCTCGAACGTTCACGACGCAGGCGACACGCACGGCGCGGTGACGCAGCCCGGGACGCCCGCACCCGGCGCGGGCGACGTGTCCGGTCCGCCCGCACCGCCGGCCGCACCGCCGCCCACGCCGAAACCGACGCCGACGCCGCTGTCGTGCGCGCGCCCGAACGTCGCCGCGACGACGGTGCGTCCGATGGAGCCCGACACGCCCGCGCTCGCGCAACAGCAGGGCATCGCCGGCGTCGTGCAGGTCGTCGTTTCGCTGGACGCGCAGAGCCGCATCGTCGGCACCCGCATCCAGAGCTCACCGAGCGCGGTGCTGAACCAAGCCGCGCTCGCCGCGGCGCGCGGCTCGAAGTTCCGCACCGAGGTGAAGAACTGCGAACCGGTCGCCGCGGACTACATCTTCAGCGTGGACTTCACGTCTCAGTGAGCGTGCGTCACCGGCCCCGGCTGGTCGTAGAGGTGAACCACTCCCATCATGCCGTTGTCCTCGTGGATCAGCATGTGGCAGTGGATCACGAACTCGCCGGTGTCGATGTTGGTGAAGTCGATCTGAATCTTCGTCACGCTGGGGATCAGCGGCGGCGTCTGGGTCGGCCCGGTCGGCGTCCGGATGCGCGCGCCGGGCAGCGCGATGCTGTCGAGGTACACGCGCTGCAGGTGGGACGGTTCGAACTCGCTCTCCAGCGAGACGAACGTGAGCTGGTGGATGTGGAACGCGTGCGCTTCCGCGCTCGCGTTGATGAGATACCAGTCCTCGATCGTCGGCCCGTGACGAAGCTTCGGCACCCAGATGTCCGCGTTGTAGTGCGTGCCCGGCGGAAGCGGGCTCGGCGCCGTGCGCGGATTCGGCGGGCTCAGCCAGAACGGATGCTGCTCGAACACCCACGGCTGCTTGCCGTTCCCTGACCCCGTCGGGCGCGTCGCGATCTGCGTCACGTAGAGCCCGTTGACCTCGGTGAACACGATCGCGCGGTCGGTTCCGGTCGGCGCCAGGTTCGCGAACGCGTCGGCCGCCGTCGCTACGGTTGCCGAGAGCGCGTGCGGCTTTGCGGCGTGAGGCGTCGCGGACAGACCGAGGGTTGGATTGATGTACGCGATGCCGCGGGACGCGAACACGGTGCCGCCGTTGTAGCCCGCGCAGAAATTCGGCGAGCGCCCGTCGGCCGTGGCTTTGCGGCTGATGATAATGTACGGCTTGTCGGCGAAGACTTCCACGTCGACGCGCCCCGACGGCGGTAAGAACACCTGCGCGCGCGGTACCGACGGCGGTTTGGTCGGATCGTAGGTCCCCGTCTGCAGATTCCAGTTGACGGGCACACCATCTCGGCCGACGACGGTCATCGCGGGCACCGGTGCACCCGTCCTGCCGTCGATCATGCCGATGTTCACGTAATCGTCGGCCGCGGCGTTGACGATGCGGTACCGCTTGATCGTGCGCGCGGGCTGCGAGACGCGCGGAATCGTTCTCACGACAGCCGTCGTCGCGAGCTGCGCGTCCGAATCGGCCGTCGGGATTTGCAGGCCGTTCACGCCGAGGACGTCGTTCTGGGCGTCGCTGCTCGACGTCAATGGACAATACGACGGCAGCGGCGACGGGCTCGGCCCCACCGCAGGGCCGGTACCTGGCGTCGGCGGTGGGCTGAAGGCGTCGAACGGGACGAACGTCGGCGCTGCGAGCGCGGTCAGCCTTCGCGCCGGCCGGCGGGCCAGCGTTTTTTTGACCGCAACCTGCATCGCTTGCGAGACGCCGTTGAAGTTCTTGATCAGCAGTACCACGTCGTTCTTCGGATCGTTCGGTCTGACGACCGGCGCGTTGTCCGGAAGAACGATCAGCGTGCCGGCCAGTCCGCCGCCGACTTGGGCGTCCGAGAGCATGTGAAGGTGAGCGTGGTACCAATACGTGCCCGGCGGCTGCGTCTTGTGCACGCTGAGCCGGAAGACGTACCTGCACGTTCCGTCCTTGCTCATCGCCAGGGACTTGAAAACGTTGTCGACCTGCGGCGGCACGTGCCAGCCGTGCGTGTGGAAGTTGGTGTCGTTGGCGATCATGTCCGGCGGAATGCCGTTCGAGGCAGGGCGCCCGAAATATCCGGCACCCGGAGTCGGCGGCGGCGGCGTCCCTTCGGTGTTGAGTAAGGCGCAGCCGTCGGGAGCGTGCGCGTTCGGCGTGGGGATGGGGGAGCCGTTGGGAGGGATCAGATCCTTGAGCGTCATCGTGAACGTGGCGTGCTCGCGAACGACGATCGTCGGCGCCTCGACATACGTGCTGTCGTCGCCGTCGAGGCGGTAGCAGAAGAACGTGCCGTTGTTCGTGTCCGCCGGGTTGAGGACGTCTATTTGGAACGACGGCTTGGCCTTCGTGTCGATGATCGGCGGCTGCGGCAAGGTCACGTTGCCGGGCGCTCGATTCGGCGTACACGGCCCCGGGCTCGCCGGCGAGACTTGAGCGATGATTGCCGCCGCGCCCTCGATGTGAGCGGACCGGGACGGGACGGCCGAGGCGGCGATCGCGCTTCCCGCGAGCGCTACGACGGCAAAGAGAGCCACCCGCAACGGTAAAGCCATGTGACACCCCTAGCTTGGAGAGACGAGAACAGGGGCTAGTCTTGCCCAGCGAGAGTAGGAAACCCTACCCGCTCTTGGCCGCTCGTTTTGTGCAGCAATAGGGGAGTCGTAGATGGTCTTGAACGGGGGAGCATGCGAATTCAAGCACTTCTCCTCGGGGTCGCCGTCACGTTGACGCTCGCGACCCCCGTCGTCGCGAGCGACGTGAAGACCCCTGTGCAAGTCGCGATGAAGCACAGCGCTATGGCGGCGACCACCGTCAAGATCGCCAACTTCAAGTTCGTGCCCGCGTCGGTAACGGTTGCCGCCGGGTCGATGGTGACCTGGATGAGCGCCGGTCCGCCGACGCATACGTCGACGTCGCTCGCCAGCCCGCCGGTGTGGGATTCCGGCAACATCGCCGGCGGCGGGCACTACAGCCACACGTTCGCAAAGCCCGGCACCTATCGGTACCATTGCAAGATTCATCCGTCGATGAAGGGGACGGTCGTCGTCACCGCCGCGAAAATGAAGATGTAGCCCGTTCACGGCCCGTTCGCTCCTCTTGTAGGGCAATAGGGGAAGTCTCTCGGACCCCTTGAAGAGGAGCCCATGCGGGTTCACATCCTTCTCCTCGGCGCCGCCGTCGCTCTCGCGACCGCGGCGCCCGTCGTTGCGAGCGACGCAAAGCCTCCTGTGCGAGTCGCGATGAAGCACAGCGTGCAACCGAACGTGGCCGTCAAGATGACGGACAACGTTTTCAACCCCCGGTGATAACGGTTCCCGTCGGGACGACGGTGACGTGGACCAACGGCGGTTCTTCGGTTCATACCACGACGTCGGACAACGGCGTGTGGGATTCCGGCCGGCTGCGCCCCGCCCATAAATTCCCTTGGAAGTTCAGCAAGCCCGGGATTTTTCCGTACCACTGCACGATCCATCGCGTGCGCATGCGGGGAACGATCACCGTCGCACCCGTGAAGAAGGCGATGATGTAGCTCAGTCGACCTGGATGATCCCCATCATCCCGTGGTCCTCGTGGAACAGCATGTGGCAGTGGAACACCCACGTGCCGGACGGCACGTTGCGGAAGTCGATCTCGATCTCGGTCTTCGACGGCAGCACCCACACGGTGCTTTGCTTGCTGCTCAGCGCGCGCGGCGTGCACGTCGTGCCCCGCATGATGCACGGCATCCCAGGCATCAGCGGCGTCGTGTCCTCGAATACTTTGGTCTGCTCGGGTTCGAACGGGTTGTTCAACGTGACGAACGTGAGCTGGTGGATGTGGAACGCGTGGATCTGCGTCGCCGCGTTCACCAGCGTCCAGTGCTCGATCTGTTTTTTGTGCACGCGGATCGTCGGCATCACGTACGGCGCGTGCGGATCGTGCGGGCCGGGCGGGCCGAGCCAGAACGGCCGCTCGGTGAAGCTGGACTGCGGGTGCATCGAATCGTTGCCGGACGTCTCGGTGACGTAGAAACCGCTCATGCCGGTGGTCCAGTACTGCTGGAACGTGATCGTGCGATGCGGCTGCGTCTTCTGCGTGGCGAGCGCGAGCTTCAGGAACGCGTCCGCGTCGGTCATGCCGGCCGCTGCGATGCGGGGTGCCGGAGCCGACGTCGTGGCCATCGCGTTGACCGCGATCCGGCGCTTCGCCGCGCCCGCCGGCGCCGGCAGGATGCGCAAGACTTCGCGCCGCGGCGTCCAGTCGCCGTTGTTGCCGCCGCAGAAGTCGCCGTCCGCGACGATCGTCTGCGGGTTCGCCGACCGCGCGACGTCGATGTCGAGGCGGCCGGCGGGCGGGACGAGCACCTTGTCACGGAACACCGCCAGCGCGTTCTTGCCCACGTCGACGCCGTCGCGCGCGACCACGACCAATTTCTTTTGCACCGGCTTACCGTTGACGGTCTCGAAGAGCTTGACGTCGAGATACTCGTCCGCCATCCCGTCGATGATGCGGTAGCGTTCGTGCGCTACCGCCTGATACGTCACCGGCACGGGCCGGCTCTCGCCGGGGTTGGGGATCTGCACGCCGTCGATCTGGATCGGCTGGAACGTTGCGTTCGGGGCCGGCGTCGCGCCGAAGCAGTCGGTGCTCGCGGGCCCGAGCCCCGTCGGCGAGTGCCACGCGGGCGGGTTCGCGGGATCGACGTTGGGCACGGGCGTCAGCGCCGCCGGTGCGGGCGCCGTGGGTGCAGCGGCGACGCGTCGTGCGATGGTCGCGAAGAGCGAAGTCTTCTGCCGGGCTTCCGACGTGTCGCCCGCCTTCACGTGGTCTTTCACCAGCAGCACGCGGCCGCGGTACGCGAGCGTGGGCGAATCGGCGGGCACCACGATCAGCGCGCCGGCGAGGCCGCCGCTGACCTGTTTCTCGGCGATGCCGTGCAGGTGCGCGTGATACCAATACGATCCGGCGTGCTGGTGCGGGTACAGCGCGATGTGGTACTTGCACGTGCCCGTGGGCGACGTCACCGTCGACTTGAACACGTTGTCCTCGAGCGGGTCGGTGTCGAGACCGTGCGTGTGCACGTTGGTGTCACCGGGGTTCATGCCGGGCATCGGCACGCCGGTCGGCATCACCGGATCGGTCGAGCGCTGATGGTTCAAATACGACAGGAACGGCGTCGGCACGGGTGACGCGCTGAAATCCTCGCCGGTCGCGCGCTGCGGCATCGGCGTCGGCGTCTCGATGGGCAGCAGCGGGCAGTTGCCTTGCACCGCGTGAATCGTCGGCCGCGGCGTCGCGAACGGCAGCGTGTTGATCAGCGTGAAGTTGAAGTAGTCGTGATTGCGCACGACGATGGTGGGCGCTTCACGGTAGCGCTCGTTGGGATGCTGCTTGTAGCAATAGTGCGTGCCGGTCGTATCGGTCAGCACGTACAGCGTGATGTTGTGCGGGTCGGGCGCGACCGGCGGGTCTTCGACGAGGTTGCCGTTGGTGTGCGGCGTGCAGTCGACGGGGCCGACCGTCGCCGCGGGAGCGGGCGTCTGCGAACGCGCGCGCGTCGGAACGGCGGCCGCGACGGCCAGCGCCGCCAGCACCGCGATGGGAACTATGAGCGCACCACGCTGCAACGCCATCGAACGACCCTCCGAGTTGGGACATCCGCGCGGCACCGGCCGCGCGGATGTCGGTTTGGGTTGTGATCAGTGATGCGAGTACGGGGTCTTGTCGGAGACGACTTCGACCAATTGCATCATGCCGCGGTCTTCGTGGATCAGGATGTGGCAGTGCAGCACGTACTGCCCCGTGAAGTCCACGAAGCGGCTGCGCATCTTGAACCAGCCGGGGATGAACTCGGTGCAACTCCCGGAGGCGCATCGCGTGTACGGCCGGACCGGCGCCGGACAATCCGCGAGTTTCGTGCACGTCAGGCTGACTTGCTGCCCGGTCGGGATCGGGAACGTGTCCCACCAAATCCACCACGGCGGACCCGGCGCAACCTTCGGTTGGATCGCCGGGCACGGCTTGAACGTAGCGGGATTCGTCGGGTCCACGAAGCAGGGGTTGCCGGGCGTCGTGGCCTCCGGCGCGTTCGGCTCGAACACTTCGATGACTTGGAACGGATTGATGTGGATGTGGAACGGGTGGGCCTTGTCGTTGGCTTCGTTCTTGACGATCCACTCCTCGGCGGTGTTCAGCGTCATGATCTGGTTGACGACGCCGTCCGCGAAGGGCTTCCCGTCGATCGTGCTGTGCCCGGGGCCGAACACGAGCTCGCGCCACTTGTGGATCTCACTCGGCTGGATGTCCGCCAAGAACGACGGGAAGGTCGGGAAGTTCGCGTTGGGGATGAAGTCCTTGGCCGGGCTCACGGGAGTTCCGGCGACCTTCACCGACAGGAGCGCGGTCGGGGACGGCGGCGTGGGCAACAGCGTGACGTTGCGCACGACGCACAGCGTGTAGCTGCCGGCCGCCGCCGGCGCTTTGACCAGGATGTCGGCGCGGTTGGCCGGCGCGAGGTTGAACGGGTTGTTCACCGTGCCGATGCGCTGGTAGTTGACGACGTTGAACTGCACGCCGTCCTGGGCGATCTGTCGCCATTGGACCGGCGGCGTCGCTGGCGGCGCCGCCGTGCTGCATTGGTTCGCGCCGCTGGTCTGGAAGTAGACGAAGTCGATCGCGTCGCGCCATGCGCCGTTCATGATGCGCCACATCTGCACTTCGCCGGGCTGCATTGCGACCACCGGATTGCGCCGCCCGTTGACGGAGATCGGCGGCGTGCCGCCACCGATCAAGGTGAACGGAGCCGTCGACAGCTGCTGAATCATCAGCACCTGCTCGTGCAGGCCGGCGCCGTAGTACGCTTTCAGGTCGTCGTCGTACTTGCCTTCGATGATGAACGCGCCCGTCATCCCGTTCGCCACGTTCAAGGCGGTGGAACCGTGTTTGTGTGCGTGGTACCAGTGCGTGCCGGGCGCCTGGCCCATGCGCATCTTCGCCGGATCGTATTTCGGGAGCGGGAAGCAGTACGGAACCGCGCCGATGTGATACTGCGGCCACAGCCCGAGGCTGATCTGGCGATCGTTCACGGGCGTTATTTGATTGTGCGGCGGCAGCGGCGGGGGCTGCCCCGCCATCGAAGTCGTGTTGTCGTACTGCAGCGTGAGCTTACGCTGGAGCGCGCGCCAGTTCGGCGGCATGTCGCCCCAGTATTTCGGTGGACCGCTCGTCTGGCACTTCGTGAAGAACGGCGCGAGCAGGTTGTTCGTCTCTGATTCCGACGGCTGCAGGTTCGGCCGCTTGCCGAGCGCCGGACGAATGAACAGCAGCACGTTGTCGCCGGTCGTGCTGGGCGTCGTGTGGGTGCCGTGGTAGTGCACGTTGGTCGTGCTCGATCCGTGCAGGCAGTTCGGCATCACGTCGTTGCCGGGCCCGGAGAATCCGTACTTCGGCGCGCTGTTCGTGCTCGACGAGCTCTTGATGTACTTGTCGCACGCCGCCGTCGTCCCCATGTCCGAGTGGTCGAGCGACGCGGCGAAGTTGCGGGGGTTGACCTCGTTGAAGAACGTGATCTCCACGAGATCGCCGAGCTTTGCCCTGAACGTGGGCCCGGGGATGGGCTCGGGGCCATTGGGCCACGGCCTCGGAGACACCAAGTCGACGCCTTCGAACACCCGCACGAACTGCGTCGCGCACCGGGGCGTGGCGGTGGAATCCCACATCGTGCGGACCCCGTCGACGAGCCGGAGCGTGGCCTTCAGCTTGCCGGTATTGTGGCTCGAGATCTCCGGCATCGCGAGGAGACCCAGTCCTTGCGCCGGACACGGGACGATCTTCTGAACCTGCGCGTTCGCGGGGACGCGCGCCGCTGCCAGGAGCAGCAGCGCAGCGACGCCCGCGATCGCACCCAGCCGGACGTTGCGTACGGCGTTCATGATACGACGATCTTTCCACCCGGAGCGGTGGGGTGGAGAGAATCGATGTACGAAACCGTGCCGGTCACGCCGGGAAGGAACGTGTCCGACGACGAGTCCGGCGCGATCTGGTTGGCCATGAAGTAGGTGTTGTTGCCGGTGATCCCCGGCCAATGCGCCTTGTCGTCGTTGTTCGTCCAAATGATCTGGTCGTTCACGGCCACACCCGTCAGCGTGCTGGGCTCGTACGTGAAACCGCTTCCGGTGGTCTTGTTGATGTTGATCTGCCAGGTAAATGGCATGTGAAATCCTCCGAGTGCGTTATTCGACTGGCCCGTGCCGGGGCGTTGATGATGTCGCCGTGAAGACGGGACGCAAGTGCGCGCGGTGGCGAGGGGTCCCACACAGACCCGTGGACGGCGTAACCGCGGCTTGCGCCATTGCGTGACCCCCTCGCTGCAACGCGCCTGATTTTCCATGAGCGTACTCGCGCTTTGTCTGAGCGCCGAGACCGCCGAGGGACCTCTTATCGCGCCCTCCGAGCCGACTCCTGTAGCCGGGCCGGCCGCCCGGCCGGCGTTCAAAGGGCGAGCGATCGGACCGACGCGATGCCGGGGACGGCCCGCAGCGCGGCCAGCGTGATCTCCTCGACCGGGCGGTCCGTCGCGAGCACCATGATCGCGTCGCCGCCGACGGTGTTGCGCGAGACTTGCATCGTCGAGATGTTCACGTGCGCGTTGCCCAGGATCGTGCCGACGCGGCCGATCATCCCGGGGACGTCGGCGTGCTGCGTGATGAGCATCGCGCCGATCGGGGTCGCGTCGATCTCGTAGCCGTCGAGCTCGACGATGCGCGGCGAGCCGGCGATCGACGTGCCGGTGATCGTCGTGTCGCCGGCGACGAGTCGCAGCGACGACGCGTACGACGACGCGCTCGCCTCACCGCGCGCGGCGACGGAGATCCCGAGTTCGCGTGCGATGGCGTCGGCGTTCACGACGGACACGCGGCGGTCGGTCGTCGCTTGCAGCAGCCCGCTCAAGAACGCGCGCGTCAGCGGTTCGGGTGCCGCATCGGCGAGCGCGCCGCCCAGCGCGATTGCGAACGCCGGCAACCGCGCGGGCCGCGCGTACTGTGGATAGAACCTGCCTAGCCGGTACGCGACGTCCACGAACGGCAGGATGCGCTCGGCGTCCGGACCGCTCGGGACCGGCGCGTTCACCGCGCCGCCGGCCGGCGAGCCGAGCAGCGCGCGCGCGACGTCGCGCGCGAGCTCGGTCGCGATGCGCGCCAGCGCTTCGTGCGTCGAACCGCCGAGATGCGGCGTCGCGATCACCTTCGGATGGCGGTGCAGTGCGGCGCCGGTGCCGTCGCGCGGCGGGGGTTCTATCGCCACCACGTCGACTGCCGCGCCGGCGAGCACGTTCGCGTCCAGCGCCTCGAGCAGGTCGCGCTCCGCGATCACGCCGCCGCGCGCGCAGTTGATCACGTACGCGTGCGGTCGCAGCAGGCGCAGCGCGGCCGCGTCGATCATGCCGCTCGTTTGCGGCGTCAGCGGCACGTGCAGCGTGACGATGTCGCTTTCGCGCAGCAGCGTCTCCAGGTCGACGAGCCGCGCGTCGAACGCGTCGGCGCGTGCCGCGGTGACGTACGGGTCGTGCGCGAGGATCGTCATGCCGAACGCCTTCGCGCGCGTCGCGACGTTGCCGCCGATGCGGCCGAGCCCGACGATCCCGAGCGTCTTGCCGAACAGCTCCGTGCCGATCAGGTTCTTGCGGTCCCACACGCCGTCGCGCAGCTGCTGCACGGCGAGCGGCGTGCGGCGTGCGAGCGACAGCATCAGCGCGAACGTCTGCTCGGTGGCGGCCAGCGTGTTCGCGCCCGGCGTGTTGAGCACGATGATGCCGGCGTCCGTCGCGGCGTCGACGTCGATCGCATCCACCCCGGCGCCCGCGCGCGCCACGACCGCGAGATGCGGTCCCGCCGCGAGCAGCTCGCGGTCGACGCGCGTCTCCGACCGAACGATCAAGCCGTCGGCACGCGCGAGCGCCGCGACGAGCTCCGCGCGCGAGCCGCCGACTTGCGAGTCGATGTCGATGCCGGCCTCGCGCAGCACTGCCAACCCGTGTTCCGCGAACGGTTCGGCGACCACCACCCGCTTGCGCGACAGGCCGGTTGGAAGCATCGGGCGTAGTTGCACGCGCTTGCTCCTCCGCCTCCACGGGGCGCGCGCGGTCGCGATCGCGTTCGCCGTCCCGCTCGTCGTGCTGCTCGCCTCGGTGCGGACTTCGGTCGGCTTCTGGGACGCGGGCGACCTCCAGACGGTGGTCTGGATCGCGGGGATCCCATATCCGACCGGCTTCCCCGGCTACGTCGTGGTCGGCTGGGTATGGACGCATCTGCTGCCGTTCGGCTCCGTTGCGGCGCGAATCAACGCGCTCTCGGCCGTGTCGGTCGCATGCGGCGCCGCGACGATCACCGCGCTGGCGCTGCTGTTCGAGGTCGTACCGCTGGTCGCGATCTTGGGCAGCTGGACGTTCGCGTTCGCGCACACGGTGTGGTTTCGCGCGACGTACGCCGACGTGCACCCGCTCGGCTTCGCGGTGGCGTTCGCCGCCGTCGCGCTGGCCGTGCGCTGGGCGCTGCGCGGCGAGCCGCGCGCGCTCGCAACGGGGATCGTGCTCGCCGGCGCCGCGGTCGCGATCGACAACACGACGGTGCTCATCCTGTTCGGCGGCGTGGTCGTCGCGCTCGCGCGGCGCTGGCCGCTGCGCACCGTCGCGAGCGGCGTCGCGCTGGCTGCGGCGATCGTCGTCGCGGCGTACGCGTATCTGCCGCTGCGCAGCGCGTACGTCACAACGCATCGGCTCGATCCCACGCTCGCGCTGGGCATCGCGCCGGGGCGGCCGTATTGGGACGATCACCACCCCGCGACGCGCGAAGGGTTCCGCTCGCTCGTCGCCGGCGAGGAGTGGGGGCCGCACGAAACGCTCGCGACGCTGTTCACGCCGCAAACGGTTCGCCTGGCCGTCGACCGCTTCGGCTCGTTCTTCAACGACGACGAATCGCAGGGACTTCCGATCGTGGCGCTGATCGGGCTCGCGTTCATCGCCGCGCAGTCGCCGGCGATCGGGCTCGGGCTCTTGCTCGCCGGCGTCGTGCCGGCGCTGTTCGGCGCGTCGTACCCCGCCGAGGCGGATCCCAGCCGTTACGTGTTCGCGCTGTACGCCGTCACCGGCCTCGGGATCGCCGTCGCCGCGGGCCGTACCGTGCGCGCGTTCGGGCGCGAGCGGCCGGCGCTCGCGCTCGGCGTCGTCGCCGCGCTGCTGGCCGTCGCGCTCGTGCGCGACGCCGCGCTGGGAACGGACATTGTCGCGCAGCGCGGCGACACGGAGGCGCGCGATCTCGGCGACCGCGTCGCCGCGAGCACGCGCGACGGCGCCGTCGTCGTCGCGGTCTGGGACTGGGCGACGCCGCTCGCATACAAAGCGTACGTCGAGCGCGGACTCGGCAACCGCATCGTCGTCACGGCGCTGCCGAGCGACTATCTCGCGGAGTACGGCCGCTGGATGCGCCGCGGCCAGCTCGCGATCTTATCCAACGGCCCGCCGGTGCTGCACGGCTACCGCACGCACCTGCTCGCCGCCGGCACCCCGCAAATCTACGAGATCCTGCCGCCGTGAACGCTCTTCTCGCGGGGCTGCTCGGGGCGATCGTTGCGCTTGCCGTTGCGCACGGGCGCATTTCGCACTATGACAACTACGTGCTGCTCGCGAGCTCGCTGCTGCACGGCCATATCTACATCGACGCGGTGTGGCCGGACGCGTCGATCGACGCCGTGCTGTTCGAGGGCCACCGCTACGTCGTCAACGATCCCGTGCCCGCGGTGCTGATCATGCCGCTGGTGATGCTGGTCGGAATCAATGCGAACCAGACGCTGCTCGCGTGCCTGCTGTGCGGGCTCGCCATCGGCGCGGCGTGGGCGCTGCTGGAACGCATCGGCGTCACGAACCGCACGACGATCTGGCTCGTCGTGTTCTTTCTGGCGGGCACCGATCTGCTGTGGTGTTCGATGCTGGGCGACGTGTGGTTCGTCGCGCAGACGTCCGCCGTCGCGTTCGTGCTGCTCGCGCTGTGCGAGCTCGCGGGCAAACGCCGCGGTTGGCTCGTCGCGTTGTGGACGGCGCTCGCGCTGGGCTCGCGCTTCACGCTCGTCATGGCGCTGCCGGTGCTGCTGTGGTGGGTGTGGGACGGATTTCTGGTGCGGGAGCGGCGGCCGCGCAGTGCGCTCGCGTTCGTGCTCACGCTGGTGCCGTTCTTCGTGCTCTGGGTCGCGTACAACGAAGCGCGCTGGCACGTGCCGTGGGACGCCGGGCACACGGTCTTCTACCATCAAGACCCGTACCTGGGTGCGCCGGACGGCTCGCCGTTCGGGCTCGCCAACATACCGGTCGAGTTGTACTCGTTCTTCGTCGTAGCGCCCGAGTGGCTCGGCAAGTTTCCGTATCTCAAGCCGCTCGAGTTCGGCACGGCGCTGTGGTTCACGAGCCCGGCGCTGCTGTTCGCGCTGCTCGCGCGCGAGCCGCGCCGGCTCGTCGTGTCGCTGTGGGTCGCGACGGTGCTGGTAGCCGGGCCGTCGCTCCTCTACTATGCCAACGGCGGCTCGCAGTTCGGCATGCGGCACGCGCTCGACTTTGAGCCGTTCGTCCTTGTGCTGATGGGTCTTGCGGCCTGCCGAGGCCGCGCGCGCCTGTGGCGCATCGCGCAAGGGCTGATCGTGTGGAGCGTGCTCGCAGGCGCGTGGGGCTGCTGGTACTGGAACGCCATTTTTCGCGCCGACAGCTGAGTGTGATGCGCGTCAGCGTGACCGCGGCATGCGACGAGCCCGGCAGTTTCCTGGGTACGGAACCGTCGAGAACACCCGGAGGACACCGACGAATGGAAGAACGCAACATCTCGATCGATCGCGAAAACGGGGGCTCGCTCGCGACCTTCAGCTTGGTCGCCGTCATCGTGGTCGTCGCGCTGATCGCGTTGTTCGTGTGGCAGCCGTGGAACGCGACGACCAGCACCAGCAACGGTACGACCACGACCACGACGTCGAGCGGAACGAACGCCGGAACGTCCGGTTCGTCGACGACCACCACCACCGGGGGCACGCATTGACCGCGGCTGAAAAAGTGAAGCGCTCCATCTGAAAACGAGCACCGACCGGCTCGCCGAGTACGCGCGCAAACGCGACTTCTCGGCGACACCGGAACCCTCGGGCGCGAAGCGCAAGCCGGCTTCTACCAAGAAGCTCCGCTTCGTCGTGCAGCAGCACCGCGCGACGCGATTGCACTGGGACTTCCGCTTGGAAGCGGCGGGCGTGATGCCGTCGTGGGCGGTGACGAAGGGGCCGACGCTGGTCGCCGGCGAGAAGCGGCTCGCGATGAAGACCGAAGATCATCCGCTGGACTACCGCACGTTCGAAGGCGTGATCCCCGCAGGCAATTACGGCGCGGGTGAGGTGATCGTGTGGGACGAGGGCTTCTACGATCTGTTCGAAGGCGACGATCCGGTCGCGCAGATCGCGAAGGGCAAGCTCAAGATCGTGCTCGCCGGCCACAAGCTCAAGGGTTTGTTCACGCTGGTGAAGATGAAGCCGCGCGAAGGCGAGCACGGCGAGCCGTGGCTGATGTTCAAGGACCACGACGAGTACGAAGATCCGAACTGGAAGATGGAAGAGCACGCGCAGAGCGTGAAGACGGGGAAGACGCTCGCGCAGCTGCAAGCGTCGCGCAAGGACGCGCCCATCTGGAAGAGCAACCGCGCCGCGTCGGCCGACGGCACCGCGGTGAAGCGCGCGGCGCGCGCGAAGGCGGCCAAAGCGGATCCGATCCCGCGCGACGTCAAGCCGATGCTCACCACGCTCGTCGACGGACCGTTCGACGACGCGCGCTGGCTGTTCGAGCTCAAATGGGACGGCTATCGCGCGATCGCCGTCATCGAGAAAGACACGGTCACGCTGACGTCGCGCACCGGGAAGGACCTGCTGCACCAGTTTCGCGAGATGGCGTCGCTGCAAGCGGCGTTTCGTTCGATCCCCGTCGTGGTCGACGGCGAGCTGTGCGTGCTCGACGACCAGGGGCGGCCGGATTTTCAAGCGCTGCAGTCGCGCGACAAGCCCGAAGCGCGCGGCCTCAAGCGCCGCAAACCGTCGGCGGTGACGTTCGTCGTGTTCGACCTGCTGTACGCGGACGGCCGCGATCTGCGCGAGCGCCCGCTCGAAGAGCGCAAGCGGTTGCTCGAGGCGATCGTCGTTCCGAAGCGCGGCGTGCTGTTCTCGTCGCACGTGGTGACGCACGGCAAAGACCTGTTCGCGCTCGCCGAGAAGCGCGGCCTCGAAGGGATCGTCGGCAAGGTGCGCACGTCGCCGTACCGCTCGATCCGCTCGCGCGAGTGGGTGAAGATCAAGGCGAAGAAACGCCAGGAGTTCGTGATCGGCGGCTGGACCGAGCCGCGCGGCAGCCGCAAGGAGTTCGGCTCGCTGCTCGTCGGCTACCACGAAGCCGGAGTATTGAAATATGCCGGGCACGTCGGTACCGGCTACGACGCGAAGCTACTCAAGAACGTGATGGCGAAGCTCGCGCCGCTCGAGCGCAAGACGTCGCCGTTCGCCGACACGCCGAAAACGAACACGCCCGCGCACTGGGCGAAGCCGCAGCTCGTCGCGGAGGTGACGTTCGCCGAGTGGACGCGCGAAGGCATCCTGCGCCAACCGGTGTTCCTTGGTCTGCGCATCGACAAAGACGCGAAGAGCGTGGTCCGCGAGCGTGAAGTGCACGCAAACCCCGACGCATGACGCCACGATCGTAATGGCCGCGCGGAAAACCGAGACCACCGTCGACGTCGGCGGGCGCACGGTGAAGCTCACCAATCAGGAGAAGGTGCTCTTTCCGAACGACGGCTACACCAAGGGCGATCTCGTCGCGTACTACCGCGCCGTCGCGCCGGTGATCTTGCCGTATCTGCGCGACAACCCGCTCACGATGGAGCGCTTCCCCGACGGTATCGCCGTGGCGCGCGGGATCTGGGAGAAGCAGATGCCGCGCTACACGCCGGACTGGGTGGGGCGCGTGACGATCCCGCCGTCGACCGGCGAGCCGCGCGACGTGACGTACGTCGTCGTGAACGACGAAGCCGCGCTGGTGTGGGTGGCCAACCTCGCGGCGATCACGCTGCACATCTGGTACTCGCACCTGCCGACGGTCGACGTCCCCGACGTGATCCTGTTCGACCTCGATCCCGGCGAGCGGTGCCCGCTGGCGCGCCTCGCAAAGGTGGCGCTCGCGTTTCGCGAGGAGCTGGCCAACATCGGGATCGCGGCGCTGGTCAAGACCACGGGCGGGATGGGCCTGCACGTGATCGTGCCGCTGGAGCCGCACTACGACTACGACGTGGCCAAGGGCGTCTCGGAGCTGGTCGCGCGGCGCATCCACGGCGTGCTGCCCAAGGACTCCACGCTGGAGCGGACGATCGCACGGCGGCCCGACGACGTGGTGTACCTGGATTGGGTGCAGGTGGGCAAGGGGAAAACCTACGTCGCGCCGTTCACCGTGCGGGCTCGGGACGGGGCGCCGGTGTCGATGCCGCTCGCGTGGCGGGACGTCGAGGCGATGCGCCGCAAGCGCGCCCCCGAGACGACCGCCGAGATGCGGCGGTGGACGATCGCGAACGTGCCGGGGCTCGTCGCGAAGCACGGCGACCCGTGGCGGCGCGAGGGTTGGACGCCCCAATCGCTCGAAAGCGCCTTGTCAAAGGCTCGCTCGCTCTGGGAGTAGACCGAAAGTATATGGCACACGCGATTTGGTCCGGCGCGATCAACTTCGGACTCGTCACGATCCCCGTGAAGCTGTTCACGGCCGTTCGCAGCGACGACCTGCGCTTCAATTTCCTCCACAAAAAAGACAAGGGCCGTATCTTCAACGAGCGCCACTGCAGCGTCTGCGACGAGAGGGTGGAGTACGCCGACCTCGTGCGCGGCTACGAGTACGAGAAGGGTCACTACGTCGTGGTGACCGACGACGACCTCAAAGCGGTCCGCCCCGAGGCCACGCAGTCGGTGCAGATCGTGGAGTTCGTCGAGCTCGACCAGATCAACCCGATGTACTTCGACACGCCGTACTACTTGGAGCCCGAGAAGAAGGGCCGCCACGCGTACGCGCTGCTGCGCGACGCGCTGATCGACTCGGGGCGCGTCGCGATCGCGCGCGTGGTGATCCGCTCGCGCGAGCACATCGCCGCCGTGAAGCCGAACGGCGAAGCGCTCGTGCTGGAGCTGATGCACTTCGCCGACGAGCTCGTCGAGCAGGGCGGCTTCGACTTCCCCGCGCTCAACGAGAAGGTTGCCGACGCGGAGAAAAAGATCGCCAAGCTGCTCATCGACACGATGAGCGTGGAAAAATTCGAGCCCGAGAACTTCCACGACAAGTACAAGGAAGACGTGCTCGCGATGATCGAGGCGCGCGCGAACGGCGAGGACGTCGAGGCGCCCGCGGTGCACAAGCCGGTTGCGACCAACGTCGTCAACCTCATGGACGTCCTGCAGCGCTCGCTCGAGGCGTCGAAGTCGCGCCGTTTGAAAGGCCACGCCGCCGACGACGACGAGGCGGAGGAGAAGCCTGCCAAGCGCGGTAGCGCGAAAGCGAAGAAGACCGCGAGCGCCGCGAAACCAAAACGGAAAAAGAGCGCGGCGTGATGCGGCTGCGACTCGCCGGGCTGGTCGCCGCCGTCATCGCGTTCGTGCCGCTCGCGGCGTCGGCATCGGATCAGGACGACGCGCTGCGGCTCGCGCAACGGATTGCTTCGCGCGGAGGCTTCACCGACACGGTCGTCACGCTGCACGCGCCGCCGAAAGATTTCCCGGCGTCGATCCCGCTGCCGAAGGCCACGCTGCTCGGCAGCGTCGTTGAGACGATGCGTCTAAGCTCGCGGGTGATCTCGGGCGGCAGTATCGACGGCGCCGGGACCACCTTCAACGTCTCGCATCCCGTCACGCTCTATTACGACGCGCCATCGGGCCGCGACGCGACCGTCACCGCATACGAAAATGCGCTGAAGGGAGCCGGTTGGAAACCCGCACCGGATTTTGCCAAGCGTTTTCCGATCCCGCAAGGCGGCTTCGCACTGCCGTTTCCGCGTTTCCACCAGTGGTGCTCGCCGGCCCAGATGCGCACCGCCGTCACGATCGTGAACGCGCAAGAGCCGTCGGGTTTCGATCTGTCGATCGCATCGGCGAGCCAGGGCGTCGACCTGCAATGCAGTGAGGGTCCGTCGCCGTTCGACGCCTTCGTGCACCGGTCGCCGCTGCCGACGTTCACGGCGCCGAGCGGGATCACGATCACTGCGTCCGGTCCTGCGAGCGACGGCACCACAACCGGCGCGCGCATTGAGTCGAACCTCGGCCTTCGCACGGTGTTCGAAGCGTTCGCGAAGCAGCTCGGCGACGCCGGCTGGACGGCGGCGAGCGGGAGCATCAGCACGCCGACGACGCGCACGCAGACGTTCAAGAAAACGGTCGACGGCACGCCGTACGTCACGCTGCTCGCCGTGTACGCGCTCGACGCGACGCACTACGTCGCGCTCGCCGACGTCAGCAACGTGTCGGGATAGCGTTCTTAAAGGTAACCTGAGATAGCGGACTAAACGTCAGAGGGCCTCAATGGCCCTCTGCCGTAGCCCGCGGGGCTCAGCCGCCCGCACCTTCGCCGCGTCGGTCCGACGATGCGCGATCGTGCTGTGTCTGGGGGCAGCCGGCGCGCTGTTCGCCGCCGCACCTGCGAGCGCCGCGGGTGCGTTGTCGGCCACGCCTGCGAGCGCGACGCCCGGGGCGCCGATTACGTTTTCCGGGGCCGTACCAGGCGGGATCGGGACACCGCCGTTCAGGCTTGATTTCGGCGACGGTGCGATCCTGACGTTCGCGCAGTTCAAGTTCTCGTTCGCCCACGTCTATCAGCGAGCGGGTCAGTACGCGGCGCAATTGACCGATGCGCACGGCGTCGTTCTCGGATCGGCCGCGGTGACGATCGTGCCGCCCGTGTTCCGGCCCGGCCGCGCGCCGATCGGGCAGATCTACACGACCACGCTCACGATCCCGAGCGTGCTGGCCGGCGGCGAGACCGCGCTCATCGTTCGCTATTCGATCGGCGACGCGACGTACGCGGGCGGCGGGACGCCGATCCTGGCGTACGTCGAGCTGCGCTCGCCGAAGGGGGCGTTGATTCGGCGCAGCGATCCCTTCGAGATCGTGCCGGGCGCGACCGGCGGAATGCAGAGTGCGGTCATTCCGTATTCGGTCCCGGTCGATGCGGGCGGCTCGTACGCGCTGCGCGTGCTGCTGCGTGCGGCCGGCGGTGGCGCGATCGCGACGAGCGATGCGGTGCCGCTCCTCGTCGCCGCGGGGCCCGATCCGAGCCCCGCGGTGCATTCCGAATTCCGTGCGAGCGGCGCGCTCGAAGTGGGGCCGAACGCCGCGTCCGGCAACACGTTCAATCCCGGCGCCTTGGTGGCGCTGCAATGGCCGACGCATCAGCTCTCGCTGAGCGGGCTGTACGATCCCGTGTCGCACCGGCCCGATCCGCTGCTCACCCTCGAGTCGCGCGCGCCGGGCGCGGTGCAGAGCCCGGATGCGGCTCCGACCGCGTCGCCGGCGCCGTCGCCGCCGCCGGGTGCCGTCGGAAGCTTCAAGGACACGCTCGGACGCAGCTCCGCAACGCTGCCCGCGCTGCTCGGTGATGGCACGACTTTGCGCGGCCTCGACGCGTCGCGCTCGGTGGGGCCGTGGGTGCTGCACGGTGCGTACGGTTACGCGCAGCTTTCGACGCCGTCGATACCGGCCGAACGCGCCGGCATCATCGACGTCGGGCGCACGCTCGGTGCCGGAACGATTCGCGCCGCGCTGTACCAGCGCGACGACGACGTCCCCACCGGCTACGTCGTGACGCCGAACGTGCCGGGTCCGCTGCGCGCGACCGTCGCGGAGCTCGACTTCAAGCACCCCGTCGTGCGCAACGTGACGTTCGCCGCGAGCGCTGCGAACTCTGATGCGACGTCGCTGGTGCAGCCGCTGAACGTGACCGACGCAGCCGCGCGCGCGGAGCTCGCGTACGTCTCCGGTACGACGAATGCGCGGCTCGAATACCACAACGCCGGCGACGGCTTCGCGACGGGCGCGGGGCCCGGCGCGACGAGCGATCGCGCCGGCTGGCTGTCGAGCCTGGGCTTCGCGCTGAACCCGAAAGCGACGTTGACGCTCGCCGCCGAGCGCGAGCAGACGCGCTCCGCCGGCGCGCGGCAAACGAACGCAACGGCGACGCTGGAGCTGGCCCCGACGGAACGAACGCACGTGACCCTCGGCCTCCGGCGCGACACGCAAGCATCGGCGACCGCTCGGACTTCGACCGACCAGCTCAACGCCGCGCTGGCGACCACGCTGTGGGGCGGTCAGCTCAGCGTGAACGGTTCGCTCGCCGGACTGGACGACGCGCTGACGCCCGCCAACGGGGCGGCAACGCGGACGGGGACGGTGCAGTTCACCCGGCAGAGCAACGCGCATACGCTCGGGGTCGGGTTCTCGGGCACGGCCGTCACGGGAACCGCCGCGAACGCGCAAGCCGGTGAAAGCCTGACGTTCGGTTTTCCCGTCGGCGGGCGCGTCGTGGACGGCGCGCTGATGCACGGTTTCGAGCTGCAGTTCGCGCTCACGAACATGACCGCCAGCTCAGCCGCCGCGGTAACGGCGGACCAGGCGCTCTCCACGATCGTTTCCTACCACGTCACCAAGCACATCGCGGTCGGCGTGCGCGGAGAGGTTCACCATCACAACGGCCCGGTGACGGCACCGCTGGCCGCAAGGTCCGCACTCAGGCTGCGGCTCGACATCACGCAGTGAAGCGGCGCGTCAGCGCTCGCGGCTGAAGCGGTTGCGCGGCCGGACGAACGCGGTGTCGTCGGTCTCCTTGCGGTGGCAGTCGTCGCACGGCGTGTACTTGGTGGGGATCGGGAACGGCTTTTTCTGCCAGCGGTACGCGAGGTCGTGCACGAGGTGTGCGTGCCGCTTGCAGGTGGGGCAGACGAAGTGCTCGCCGTCCGCCAGCAGCACGGGATGCTTCGGCGTCCAATCCTCGAGCGCGCCGGTGTAGTGCGGACCGCGCGCCAACGCGGTCTCGTACTGCTTGCGTGCCGTCAACCCCGCGTCCGCGGCGATCTCGGCGTCGCGCTCCGCGTTCGCCGTGCAGTCGGGACACACCGACGCGCGCAGCGTTCGCACGTCCTTGACCTGACCGCATTTGCTGCACCGAAACTCGAGAGGCACGGCGGCCTGGTTCTCGGCAAGCGCTGCGATTCCGTGTTGCCCCAAGGCGCAGCGCAACCGTCGGGCGTATTCGTGGCCGCATGGGATCGTATCGGATCGCGGCCGTGCCCGGTGACGGGATCGGCTCGGAGGTGATCGGCGCGGGGATGCAGGTCCTCCACGTGCTGCAGCGGCTGGATCGTGAGCTGCAACTCGACTTCACGACGTTCGGGTGGGGCTCCGACTACTATCACGCGCACGGCGTGATGATGCCGGAGGACGGCCTCGCGCAGCTGCGCCCGTTCGACGCGATCTACTTCGGTGCGGTCGGCGACCCGCGCGTGCCCGATCACGTCACGCTGTGGGGCCTGCGGCTCGCGATCTGCCAGGGCTTCGACCAGTACGCGAACGTGCGCCCGACGCGCGTGCTGCGCGGTCTGCGCAGCCCCTTGCGCGATCTCGCCGACGGCGAGCTCGACTGGGTGATCGTGCGCGAGAACAGCGAGGGCGAGTACGCGGGTCAGGGCGGACGCGCGCACCGCGGTCACGCCATCGAAGTCGGCACGGAAGTCGCCGTGTTCACGCGTGCCGGCATCGAGCGCATCATGCGCTTCGCGTTCGGGCTCGCGCGCGGCCGGCCGCGGCGCAAGCTCACCGTCGTGACGAAGTCGAACGCGCAGCGGCACGGGATGGTGCTGTGGGACGAGATCGCCGCGGAGGTCGCGCGCGACTTTCCGGACGTGCACGTCGACAAGATGCTCGTCGATGCGATGACGGTGCGCATGGTGATGGACCCGCGCAGCCTCGACGTCGTCGTGGCGACGAACCTGCACGCCGATATCCTGAGCGACCTCGCCGCCGCGCTCGCGGGCAGCATCGGCATCGCGCCGACGGCCAACCTCGATCCGTCGCGGCGCTACCCGTCGATGTTCGAGCCGATTCACGGTTCAGCGTTCGACATCACCGGCAAGGGGATCGCCAACCCGGTCGGTTCGTTCTGGACCGCCGCGATGATGCTCGACCACCTGGGCGAAACCGCGAACGCCGCGCGGCTGATGGCGGCGGTCGAGCAGGTCACCGCGGCCGGCCCGCGCACGCCGGACCTCGGTGGCACCGCAAGAACCGCCGACGTCACCGCCGCCGTGTGCGACGCGCTCGCCGCCGCCGTCCCCGCCTGATACCGCCGAGGAGATCGCATGCTTTCACGCCGCTCGCTGGTCGTCGCATCGCTTGCCGCCGCGCTCGCCGCCGCGCCGCTGAGCGCGCGCACCGCGCCGCCGCCTTCGGACGCGCCCGCCGAGATCACCGTGGCGTACCAGCCGGGGCTGAGCTACAGCAACCTGATCGTCATGCGCGACCAGCGACTGCTCGAGAAGCAGTTTCCGCAGACGAAGGTCAACTGGGCGGTACTCAACAGCACGGCGGCCGTGCGTGAGGGCTTCATCGCGGGCCAGATCCAGATCGGCGCGGGCAGCATCCCGCCGTTCTTGACCGGCTGGGAACGCGGCGTCGGCTGGAAGGTACTAGCATCGCTCAACCAGATGTCGGTGTGGCTCGTGACGCGCGACAAGAACGTTCGCACGCTCAAAGATCTCAAGCCCGACATGAAGATCGGCATGCCGTCGATCGACTCGCTGCAGTCGCTGACGCTGCGCAAGGCGGCGCTGGAACAGCTCGGCAACGCGCACGCGCTCGACAACGCGATCGTCGCGATCGACCACCCGTCGGGGCTGCAGGCGCTGCTGGTGGGTCAGCTCGCAGCGCACCTCAGCTCGCCGCCGTTCCAGTACCAGGAAGTGCAGGCCGGCGGCCACGTCGTCGTGCGCAGCTTCGACGTGTTCGGCAAGCACACGTTCAACAGCGTCTACGTCAACGAGAAGTTCGCGAACGAGCACCCGCAGTTCGTCAAGGCGTTCTACCGCGATCTCCTGGACGCGACGCAGTTCCTCAAGGCGCACCCGCGCGAAGCGTCGGAGATCCTCGCGAAAGACGCGGGCGGCAAAGTGCCGGCACGCGACTTCGAAGGCTGGCTGCGCCGTCCGGACGTGATCTTCAGCACGACGCCCCACGGCTTTCTCGCGATGGCGAAGTTCATGCAGTCGATCGGCGCGCTGAAGAACGTGCCGTCGTCGATGCGCGACATCGACTACGCGGGAACGCTGGGCAGCGTGGGCGACTAGCCCGCGCTTGGGTTATGCGTTGCGTTCCCGTAGCAACCGGGCAACGTCTTTCCTGCGGCAGTTGAGGGCACGTTGAAGGGGCGTGTCGCCCTTGATATCCTTGGCCCCGGCCGCCGCGCCGCAATCGAGCAACGCCTGCGCAATCCCCATGAATCCGCGCCTGGCCGCCATATGCAGCGGCCTCGTGCGTGTGACTCCGCCGTGCGCGTTCACGTCCCCACCAGCATACACCAGCGCCCGAACGATCTTCGGCCCCGCGTCCGACCCGCATTCGTTCGCCACGCGGTAGAGCGGCGTGTGGCCACCGCTATCCCGCGTGTTCGGGTCCGCTCCCAGCCGGAGCAATGATTCCACCACACCCAGGCAGCCTGCGCCGGATGCAAAGTGCAGGAGTGTTCTTCCCGCAAATCGCCGCATCATGAGGGATGGCTCTCGCTCGACGGCATCGATCACGAAGAGAATCAGCGCATCGCTGTGGGATTGCATCATCCGCGCGAGCAGGCCGACGAAAACCGAGGGCCGGGACGCAAATCGCGGTGTTAAGGCGAGGGCCTCTTTGACATGGCCGCCGGAAATCGCGGCGATAGCTTCATCCAGGGTACGCTGCTCAGCCCAACGCGCGCCGAGTTCCTCGGACTCCGGCCCGGCTGCGTCTTTTCCGATGACATAGGCAGAGCTCTGGAAGAAGAATTGACGAAGTGCTTTTCGTGTATCCGCATCCATCGGGGCAGCATCGAGAGTTGCTTGCATGTGCTTCAGCCAGGCGCTCCGTTCCGCAGCACCAATCCGGAAACGTGCATGTGATTCACGCAAGCTCAGCCACCATCGGAATTGGGCTTGGTCCTCATCGCCACCCAGAAACTGGATGAGGAAGGCGGCAAACTCGTCGGTGGCGCAGCGAAGACTCTTGCCGGGGAAGAGCGGGCGCAGAACCGAGTCCTTGCCGACACGTGCGTAAAACTCCGCCGACAGCCGTTTGCAACCCGCTTCACCGCCGAGGGCCTGCAAGAATCCGCTGCGCATGCCTGACTCTGGCCTCTCGTCGGCCAATTCAGCTCGGGCGGAACATCGGCGCCGTTGCGAAGCGCTCCTTGAGGAACTTGCCGTTGGCGAGCAGCGACTGCGCGTCGTTCACGACGGCGTCCTGCGCGATCTCTTTCATCTTTGCCGCCAGCGCCGTCAGCTGCTCGACGACGATCTGGCGAGCCGTCTTGCCGTCTGTGATTGCGGCGGTGTTACGGTACGCGGCGGGAACGGCGAGGTACGCGTTGAGCGTATCGGGGAGATAGGTCGTCGCGGTCGCGCGTACGTCGACGAACGTCGCGTCGGCGACGTTGCGCGCTGCCAGGCGCGGGAGGATCTCTTCCACGGCGGTGGCGATGTCGGCGACTTGCGACGCGATGTCGGGCGGCAGCCGTTTCTGCGCCTCCGCCGCCAGCTTCGCGACGCCGGCGACCGCGTCGTTGACGTTCATCTGCTCGTTGAGCTGCGTCTCGAGCACGCCGCCGTCGCGCGCTCCGATCGCGCCGATCGCGTAGCTGCCGGCGACGATCGCGTACCAGAACTCGTGGATGAACCCCAAGAAGAACGCGCCGACCGCGCCCAGCGCGAGCAGGCTGCCTACGAGGTTGCGGTTGCTGTAGACGTAGATCGGCAGCCTCACTGGTAGCCTCGGATCTCCTTGAAGATGCCGGAGAGCGTCTCGTGGCGCGCGTCGAACGCGCGGCCGCCGGTCAGGGTCGCGATCTTGTTGAGCTCGTCGGGGCTCGCCTCGCCGATGTAGATCGGGAAGATGTGGATGCGGCGGCCGTACTCGGGCAGCGCGTTCCACTTGGTCTCGAACTGCGCGTAGCCGTCGCCGTGGTTGTTCTCGCCGTCGGTCATCAGCACGATCGAGGCGTAGCGGCCGGCGTCCGTCGCGCGGTCGCGCAGCGCTTCGTCGAGCGCGTGCTCGAGCGCGTCGTAGATCGCGGTGTTGCCGCCGGCCTCGAGCGAGTCGGCGAGCGACTTCACCGCGGCGAACACGGCGGGGTCGTTCGCGCGCGTCATCTGGAACGTCTTGTCGATCTCGACCTGCTCGCTGAACGTCAGGATCGTGATGCGCTCGCGGTTGTTGAAGCGCGCGAACTGCCCGGTGAGCGAGTCGTCGCCGCCGGCCAGCACGCCGAGGGCCTCCTGCACGCGCTCGATGCGCGACTTGCCGGTGTTGTCCTTGCTGTCCATCGAGCCGGTCTTGTCGAGCACGTAGAACGAGTGCGCGGGGATGCGGTCCTGGTTGAGAAACCGCAATAGCAGCTGCTGCACGGCGCTCGCGGACGCGGGAAACGCCGTCTCGGCGACGATCGCCGGGTACGGCGACGTGACGGACGACTCGGTCGGGCGGCGGTGCGTCGTCTCGACGATACGTTTCTGCACGTCGGGCGTCTTGAGGTAAGCGACGACTTTGTCGTACGCGTCCTGTTTGGTTTGATTCAGCAAGTCGAGAGGATAGTCCGCGGTCACCACGCCGTCGGCCGGGTAGACGCGGTCGAGCTTTTCGGTGAGGGCGCTGTTCTGGTCGAGCTCGTCGATGCTGGCCTCGTAGGTGATGATGCCGTCGGCGCGGTCCTGCGCGGCCAGGTACGCGTCGCTGAGCCACCCGCTGCTGCCGGACACGATCTTCTGGCCCTTGTAGAACGTCGTGATCGCCGCCTTGTTCACTTCGGACGGGCGCAGCGCGTCGCCGGTCCCGGCGAGCGCCGTGGAGATGCTCAGCACCGCGCTGAATCCGGAGTTGGACGTCGACGGGTTCGTCATCGCGTAGCGGAACTTGCCCGCGGCGACGGCGGCTTGAATGTCGCGCCAGCGCACGGGTTTGGCGCCGTCCCAGCCGAGGCGTTGCGCGACGGAATGCTTCACGCCAACGATGACGGGCGACAGCATGATCCGCGTGCGCGACTTCACGTTCTTGCCCGCGCTGCTCATCGCGAGGTACTTGTCCTGCGCGAACCATGCGGCGTCGTGGCGCTCGCCGCCGCCGAGGCGGTCGATCCCGGCGATCGTCCCCGAGTACGTCATCGCGACGTGCACGCCGGTCGCGCGCTCCGCGTCGGCGAGGATCGGCTCGACGTCCTTGAGCTCGGAGCCCGCGATGACGTCGAGCGTCGCGGCGGGTTTGGCGTTGCTTGTCCCACCACTGCTGCCGCCGCCGCAGCCGGCCAGCAGGGGCACCAGCGCTGCTAGGACGAGCGCCGCGGCGGAGCGGGCGCGCATGCTAAATAATCCGCGCGATCGTCGGGTCGCTGCCGGCTCCCGTGTCCAGCTGCGCGACCTCGCCCGCCGCGCCTTCGCGTTGCGCCGCGATGTACTTCTTGGACTCTTCGATCATCGGCTGCAGCGCGGCGACCGACGCCTGGAACGACACCAGCGCCTTCTCCTTGTACGCGCTCACGCTGTCGATCGCGGCGGTCGTGTCCGCGAACGCCTGCTTGAGCGTATCGATGCTGACCGTCGCGCTGGACGCCTGCTCGAACACGCGCTCCGTGTTCTCTTTGAGCATGGTCGCGGTGTCCGCGATCACGCGGTTGGTCGTCGTGTTCAGCGCTTGAATCTGATCGAGGACGAGCTTCTGGTTGGCCAGCGCCTGCGCGACGATGACGGCCGTCCGCAGCGCCGCGACGGTGGTCGTCGTCGCGCGGTCGACGCCTTTGATCAGCTCCTCGTTGTTGTGACGGATCAGGTCGAGCGCGAGGTACCCCTGCACGTTGACCGCCTGCTGGGTAGCGATGTCGACCTGCTTCTGGCGCGCGTAGAAGAGCACGTCTTCCTTGAGGATCTTCACGCGCTCGGGGTCGGTGACGGAGGCGATCTGCGCCTCGATCGTGTCCGCGACTTTCTTCGCGAGATACGCGTACTGCTCGAGCGTTCCCATCAGGTTCCACTCGTTCTCGCGTTCCTGGTCGATCGATGCGTCGTCGCGCATCAGCTGGTCGCGCGAGGCGTACAAGCCTTCGATGATCGCGTTGAGCTGGTGCTGCGACGACTCGTAGGAGTGGAAATAGTCGGCGATGTGCGAGCCGAACGGGATGATGCCCAGCAGCTTGTGCGGCGAGAACAGGTCGCCTTTGGTCGCGGGGTTCAGGTCCTCGACGATTCGGCGCAGCGCGAGCAGCTGTTTGGCGACGTCGGAGTTGCCGTCGAAGATGCCGCCGTTCATCGCGCGCACCGGGCGGTTGAGCAGATCGCTCGAGATCGACGACGACTTCTGGATCTCCGCGTTTCCCATCGAGGAGATCGCGTTCACGCGCGTCTTGAAGTCGTCGGAATGCACCGGCAGCCCGATGAGGTCGCGCGCGAACGCCGCGACCTGCGCGTCGAGCTTGGCCGTTTGGTCCGCGGTGAGCGGGACGCGCCCGATCGCGTCCTGCGGTGTGACCGCGACGACGGGGGCCGGCGGCGTCAGCGGCGGCGGCGGCGTCAAGGGCGCTGCGGCGCCGGTCGGCGGTGTGGTATCGCTCACGGTGGCCTCCTAGTTCGTCTGGTAGGCGTGTTCGATGCCGGTGATCATCGTCTCGAGGAACTCGTACGAGGGCGGGTCGACGACGTCGATCAGCTGGTCGGGCACCTTGACGTTGTTGCGGTTGAAGAAATCGCGCGTGTACGCGCCGTCCTGGATGCGGAAGCCGTGCTCGACGGCGAGATGCTGCAGCGTGTCGTTCGTGGTCAGCAGCTGCCCCAGCTTGTCGCCGCGGTCGGTGATCGGGACGAACGCGTGCTTGGTGTACGTGGTGGGCCGCGGGTAGAGCAGCACCATGTCCGGGTTACGATCCTTCGGGTGCTCCAGCGCGTACTCGATGAACTGCGACTCGTAGATCATCACCAGCGGCGCCTTCCCCATGCCGATCTGCACGTAGTCGTCGAACGGCCCGGAGGACGACGACTCTTCGTAGCCTTGGCGCAAGAACAGCCCGTTGAGCCGCGGCTGGATGCGCGCGATCTGCTCGCGGTCGCTCACGACCGCGTTGCCGTTGAGCACGTAGGACGCGAGCGCGGCGTACATCGCGCCGGAGTTCGACTTGCGCGGGTCGGTGGTGGAGATCAGCACCGACTTGTTGACGTCGTATGCGCCGGCGGATTTGAAGTCGTGCCAGCGCTTCCCGCCCGTCTCGGCCGCGATCAGCGCGGGCATGTTGATGATGTAGTAGTGCTGGCCGTCGCGCTTCACGATCCCGTTCGCGATGAGGATGTTCGCGATCGGGCGCCACGACGCGACCGTCATCGGCGTGAAGAAGGGCGTGTAGACGTCGCGGGCGTGCACGAGGGCCTTGAGCCGCTGCCCCGACGGCGTTCCGGCCGGGAACACGAAGTCGTACGTCGCGAGATCGGTGCGGGTGGTCATGGCGCGCGAGCCCGACGTCTCGATGCGGAGGTCGATTCCGTTGCGGCGCAGCTCGTCGAGCACGCGCGGGTCGCGCAGGTACGACTCTTTCTCGGAACCGATGAGGCCGCGTACCGTCACGACGGCGCGCGCGGCGCGGTTCTTGCTCGCCTCGCGGGTGGACAGGTAGACGGCGAACGCGACCGCGACGAGGAGGATCACGAGGGCCACCGGCCCGAGCACGCGACGAAGGGTCACAGAGAACGGTTCCTCCTGCGGCACGGGGTGCGGCGTTGGCTCACGCCGCCGCTCTACCGTTGCGGCCGTTCGAGGTTTCGCACCCTTGGTTCGGGTCCCCGCTCGTGGCGGGGGAGCTCACGGCGGCGTCGCAGCCGGCGTCGCAGCCGGCGTCGGTTCGGCATCGAGCCAGCGAAGCTCGACGACGGCTCCATCATGCTCGGTGTAGTGCACCGGACACGTCTTCAACGCCTCGGCGAACAGCGGGCGCGCAGTCCGGGCGTCGTCGCGTGACAGCGCGAGCTCGCCGGCGTAAAAGGCCGCCTCGCAGCGATTGGCGGCCGCGGTCGACGCCGGCACGCCGACGGCCGCTCGCGCGACCACGTCGGCGTACGTCTGTTCCCCGAGGAACAGCGCAAAGATCGGGCCGGGCCAGATGCGCCTGTCGATTCGCGCCGCCGCCGTTCGGAGCTCCGCCACGTCCGCGGTCCTCATCTTCAGCCGCGCGATGTACGCCCACAGCGCGTTGTACGGGAGCGCCGGTCGCAGTCGTGCGGCGGCGTCGAAGTCGGCAGCGGCGTCGGAGAACTCACGGTCCGCGAAATTCACCAAACCGCGCCAGCGGTACGCATTGAAGAACGCCGGGTCCAGCGAAATCGCGCGGCTGAGATCGGCACGTGCCGCCGCCGGCTGGTTCCGCAGGAATGCAATCGCGCCGCGCCACTGGTAGCCGTCGGCGTGCTTGGGATCCAGCTGCACGACGTGGTCGAAATCGGCGAACGCAGCATCGTATCGAAGCTGCTCGTACTCCAGCATCCCGAGGTTCTGGTAGGCGAACGGATAGCACGGATCGAGGGCAATGGCGCGTTCGAAATCCGCGCGGGCGCGCCGGTCGTCGCCAATGGCCTGGTACGCGCGCCCGCGTCCGTTGAAGAGGGCGACGTCGGGAGACGCAAACGCCAACCCGCGATTGTACGCGGCGATCGCATTCTTCGGCTCGCCCTTGAGATGATAGCCGAGGCCGAGACCGTAGTACGGGACCCAATCGTGGGGCCGCAGAGCGATCGCGTGCTGCATGTCGGAGATCACGGCGGCGTAGTGCTTTTGCCGCTCGAGCATTCCGGCGCGGGCGATGTAGACGTTGCCCCGTTGTGCGCCGCGAAGCTCGGGCCGCGCGAGCGCGCGCGTGAGCAAACGAATCGCGCCGGCATCGTCGCCGCGCTGTTCCGCGGCGTGTGCAGCCGCGATGTCGTCCGCGAGGCCGGCACGCGCCACGGAGGCTCCGCCGGTGATGAACGCGATCGTGAGCGCAATGCCGAGCCCGCGCCGCACGAGTGTTCCAAGACCAACGCGATTCATCGAGCGTCAGGCGCCGAGATGCGTCGCGAGCCACGTCACGCGGTCGTCGTGCGCGGTGACGTCGTCGAGCGCGTGGTCGAGCTTGTACGCCTTGAACGTGCGGTCGCGGTTGGGCACGGCGTTGCGCAGCGCGATGCCCGTCGCTTGCGACACGTACTCGTCGTTCTGGCCGAATTGGAGCAAGGTCGCCTTCTGCTTGCCCTGCGCGAGCCAGCCCGGCAGGTCGAACGCGCTCATCCGCGCGACGTACGCCGCGGGATCGGCGGGCTGTTTGCCGAGCAGGTACCACTCCCAGTACGAGAGCGTCGGCGCCATGAGCACCGCGTACGCCGGACGGTCGTCGGCGGCCAGCAGCAGCGCGCCGTCCATCGCGCCGAAGTCGTGCCCGACGTATGCGATGCGCGTCTTGTCGACGCCCTTCACCGCACCCAGACAGTCGAGCGCGCGGCGCAGCGATACGACTTGCGCGATCGTCGCGGCGTAGTCGTCGTCGGGCGTGCGCACGTCGGTGAACCACTTCGCCTGCGACCACGGCATGTCGACCAGCATCGACACGACGCCGCGCTTCGCGAGCGCTTGCGCATCGCTCAGGAACTCGGTGTGGTTGGTTGTCGCGACCTCGCCCAGCCAGTGCACCCACAGCACGGCGGGCGCGTTCTTGGGTGCATTTGCGGGCATGACGAGCACGGCGTTCAGCGCGGTGCCCGGACCGCCGACCAGGATCGTCGCGCCGTCTCGGCCGCCCTGGCGCGGCCCCGAGCACGTCGTCGTCCCCGCCTTGTAGTCGAACGAAGGCGCGCCCGCCGCGGGCGGCGCGGGAGCGGCCGCGATCAGCCCGAGGGCGGCGAGCGAGGCGGCGAGAGAGCGCATGGGGCCGACTCGGCTGCCCGCGCGGCGTGTTCCTGCGCCCTTCGCCGCGCGGCGGATGCGGGCGCCAGGTTCGCGAAGCGAGGCCGGATGACGACCACGACCGCCGCGCCCGCCTCGGCCCTGCACGAACGCCTGCAGGCGTTCATGGACTCCGACGTCTACCCGAACGAGCACGTCTACCACGAGCAGCTCCGCAGCGGGCCCACGCCGTGGGCCCAGCCGGCGATCATGGACGAGCTCCAGGCGAAAGCGCGCGCGATCGGGCTGTGGAACCTGTTCTTGCCCGAGCCCGAATGGGGCGCGGGGCTCACCAACCGCGAGTACGCGCCGCTGTGCGAGGTGATGGGGCGCTCGGAGATCGCGCCGGAAGTGTTCAACTGCAGCGCGCCCGACACGGGCAACATGGAAGTGTTCGCGCGCTACGGCTCGGACGCGCACAAGGAACGCTGGCTCAAGCCGCTGCTCGACGCGAAGATCCGGTCGGGGTTCTCGATGACGGAGCCCGCGGTCGCCTCGTCCGACGCGACGAACATCAGCGCGGAGATCGTGCGCAAGGGCGACGAGTACGTGATCAACGGGCGCAAGTGGTGGACGTCGGGCGCCGGGCACCCGCGCTGCAAGGTGCTGATCTTCATGGGCCGTTCGAACCCGACGGCGCCGCCGCACCGCCAGCAATCGATGGCCGTCGTCCCGATCGACGCGCCGGGCGTCACGGTGCTGCGCACGCTGTCGGTGTTCGGCTACGACCACGCGCCGCACGGACATGCCGAGATCAACTTCGAGAACGTGCGCATCCCCGCCGAGGATGTGCTGGTCGCCGAAGGCCGCGGGTTCGAGATCGCGCAAGGGCGGCTCGGCCCCGGCCGCATCCACCACTGCATGCGCGCGATCGGTTTGGCGGAACGCGCGCTGGAGTCGATGGTGAAGCGCGTGAAGGAGCGCACCGCGTTCGGCCGGCCGCTGGCCGAGCAGGGCGTCATCATGCAGTGGATCGCCGAGTGCCGGATCGAGATCGACCAGACGCGCCTGCTCGTGTACAACGCGGCCGAGAAATTGGACGCGTTCGGCAACAAGGTCGCGCGTAACGAGCTCGCGATGGTGAAGGTCGCGGCGGCGAACATGGCGTGCCGCGTGGTCGACCGCGCGATCCAGGCGTTCGGCGCGGCCGGCGTCAGCAGCGACCAGCGTCTTGCCGCCGCGTACGCGCACGCGCGCACGCTGCGCCTAGTGGACGGCCCCGACGAAGTGCACCTGCGCTCCATCGCCAAGTTCGAGCTGCAGAAGGCGTGAGCCGGGTCGATCCACTCGATTCGCTGGAGCTGAGCCTGCGGCGCGGCGCGGCGGAGCTGCACGTCGTGCGCCACGCGGACGCCGTGCCCGAGTCCGACGAAGCGTTCACCATCTACGACGACTACGAGGCGCACCCGCTCAGCGCGCGCGGCCGCGCGCAAGCCGTCGCGGTCGCGGAGCACCTCGCGGACCTCGGGCTCGCCGCGGTGTACGCGAGCCCGATCCGGCGCGCGCGCGAAACGGCCGACGCGATCGCCGCAGTCGCCGGCGTGCCGGTTGTCGACGAGCCCGGCGTGCGCGAGATAACCATCGGTTCGACCGACGACGCGATGGCGCTACGCGATCGGCTCGCATGGCTGGCGATGATCGCGATGCGCGACGGTTCGTGGAAAGGCATCCCCGGCACCGAATTATCGGCGAGCGTGCGCGCTCGCATGCTCGGCGCGCTCGACACGATCGCCGAACGCCATCCGGGCGAGCGCGTCGCCGTGGTGTCGCACGCGGGCGCGATCAACGCCGCGCTCGGCGCCATCGCGTCGAGCGACCACGACTTCTTGTTCCCGCTCGCGAACGCGTCGGTGTCGGTGCTGCGGATCGGCGGCGGCCGGCGGTTGCTGATGAGCGCGAACGAGACGGCGCACCTGAGCGCGATCCCGTCGCGTGCGCGCCGATGATCGCGCGCGACGCCGACACCATCGACGTCCGCCCTGAAGAGCGCGTCGATACCGCGCGCCTCGAGCCGTACCTGCACGAGCACCTCGACGGCGCGCAAGGCGCGCTCGAGCTGCGGCAATTCGGCGGCGGCCACGCGAACCTCACGTACCTGATCCGTTTCGGCGAGCGCGAGTGGGTGCTGCGCCGCCCGCCGCTCGGCCCCGTCGCGCCGGGCGCGCACGACATGCGCCGCGAGTACCGCGTGCTCTCCACGCTCCACCCCGGCTACCCGCTCGCGCCGCAAGCGTATCTGCTGTGCACGGACCACAGTGTCATCGGCGCGGACTTCTTCGTGATGGAACGGCGCCACGGCGTCGCGTTCCGGCGCGACATTCCGGCGCCGTGGCGCGACCGTCCCGACGTGCTGCGCGGCGTCGGCGAGTCGCTCGTCGACAACCTCGCGACGCTGCACGCGGTCGACCCCGCGAGCGTGGGGTTAGGCGAGCTCGGCAAACCCGACGGCTACATCGAACGCCAGGTGTACGGCTGGATCGAGCGCTGGCACAACGCGCTCACGCCCGACGTCGGCGCGGCGGAGCCGTTCACCGGCTGGCTGCGCCAGACGATCCCCGCCGCACGGCGCACCGCGCTACTGCACAACGACTACAAGCTCGACAACACGCTGCTCGACGCGGAGAATCCCGCGAAAACGGTTGCGGTGCTGGATTGGGACATGTGCACGCGCGGCGAGGCGCTGATGGATTTCGGCGAGCTGTTGGCGCTGTGGGGCGAGAAGGACGACGGCGGCGACCAGCTCCACGGCCGCATGCCCACGTGGCGCGCCGGCTTCATGACGCGCCGCGAAGCCGCGGAACGCTACGCGAACAGATCAGGCGAGGACGTGAGCGACCTGCACTGGTACGTGGTGTTCAACTACTTCCGGTTCGCGGTGATCCTGCAGCAGATCTACATCCGCTACGTCCGCGGCCAAACCCATGACGAGCGCTTCCGCGACATGGGCGAGGCGGTGAACGCGGTCGTCGAACGCGGCCTGGCCCTGATCGACAGCGGCGATATCTAGCTGATCAGACCGCGGTCGGGACGGCTCCTGCGCGACGTAGTCCCGCGCTCCGAACGGCGGCGAGAACGATCGCGAGATCGTCTTCACGCGTGCGGTGGTTGATGATGCACGCGCGCAGGGCGTTCCGGCCCGCGATCCGCGTCGTGCTCACGACGGCCGCGCCGCTCTCCTGGACGTCGATCGCGATCTCGGCGTTGAGGCGGTCCAGCTCGACCTCGTCGAGCCCGGCGGCCCGATAGCGAAAGCAGACGACGTTGAGCATGACCGGTGCGAGCAGTTCCATGTCGGCATCGGCGGCGACGAGCGCGCCGAGCGTCGCCGCCAGCTCGCAGCTGCGCGCGATCGACGCGCCGAGGCGCTCGATACCGAAATGCCGGAGCGTGAACCACACTTTGAGCGCCCGGAACTCGCGCGACAGCTCCAGCCCGTAGTCGGCGAACCACGGCGCTCCGGCAGCCGTCCCGCGTGAAGACCGGGCGAGATACGCCGGGTTCGACGTGAACGCGTTGCGATGCGCGCACTCGTCGCGGAAGAGCACGCAGCCCACTCCGTACGGCGCGTGCAGCCATTTGTGCGCGTCGAACGCCAGCGAGTCGGCGCGCTCGATGCCCCGCACGAGGTGCGCGTGCGCAGGGCTGGCCGCGGCGAGCGCGCCGAAGGCGCCGTCGACGTGAAGCCAAAGGCCTTGCTCGGCGGAGACGCCGGCGAGCGCATCCAGCGGGTCGAACGCACCCGCGTCGACGCTGCCCGCAGTTCCCACGATGAGGAACGGCTGCGCGCCCGCGGCGCGATCCGCGGCGATGCGCTCGCGCAGCGCGTCGACGTCCATGGCGTGCCGCTCGTCCACGTCGATCAGCCGCAGCGCATCCGTTCCGATGCCGGCGATGCGAAGCGCTTTGGCGACGCAATCGTGGACGCCGCGTGAGGCGTAGGCGGTCAACCTGGCACCGGCGTTCCCTGATTCGCGCGCGGTGGGCCCGAGCGCCGCGTCGCGCGCAACCGTGATCGCGAGCAGATTGCCCATCGACGTCCCGCTCGTCAGGATTCCGCTGGCCTCTCGCGGGAAACCGAAGAGTTCCGCAAACCATGCGATCACCTGGCGCTCGACGTACACGGCGGCGTGCTCGCGGCCGCCGACGTTCGCGTTCATCCCCGCGGCGAGCATCTCGGCGAGCACGCCGGCGGCCGTTCCCGCCCCGTGCACCCAGCCGAAGAATCGCGGGTGCCGATTTCCCGTCGAGTACGGCCGGACGAGGTCGTCGAACGTCGACAGCGTCGCCTCGATCGGTTCGCCCGCGCGCGGCAGCGGCTCGCGCAGCGAGCGTTTCACGGAATCCGGGATTGCGCGCCAGGCAGGCTCATCGCGCAGTCCTGCCAGGTCGTCGACGATGCCGTCGACCGCGTCGTGGAGAACGCGCCGGAAATCGTCCCAGTCGGCGGGATCGAGCGACGTGTCGCTCACGCGTGAATTCTCCGGCGGACCATCGCGTCGAGCGCGGCCGTGATGCGCGGCACGTACCGGTGCTTGTACGCAAACATGACGGGATCGTCGAGCAGGTGGACGATGACCGCATTGTCGGCCTCGAAGACCAGCAATTTGCCGTCGCGGCCGATCGCGCAGTCGATCCCCACGTAGTCGAGGCCGAGGCGTTCGCCCGTTTCGCGCAGCGCTTCGGCGAGCTCGCCGGCAAAAACGTCGCCAGGAGACGCCAAGAACGCCAGCTCCTCGTCGCGCATCCACTGGTGCTCGGTCATCGGAGCGTTGTAGTAGTGCACCATCCAGTTCGGCGAGATGGCGAGATGAAACGGAAACGGTTCGCCCTCGATGAAGATGATGCGGTACTTGCGGAAGTATCCGTCGGCGCTGCGGTAATCCACGAAGGGCGCGACGTAGAGGAACTCGGAATCGGTGCGCGCCGCGTACGCCGCGCGCTGCGCGTCGTCGTCGATGCGCTCGAGCCCGGTTCCGCCGTGCGAGTCGATCGGGCGGACGATGTGCGGAACCGGGTACGGTTCGGCCGCGTAGCGCTCGCGCGCGACCCGCGTCGTCGTGACCGCGCGGGTATGGCGTGCGGAGGCGAACGTCGCCGCGAGCTCGACGCGGTTCAACCGCCCGATTGCGTCCGGGCGGTTGAAGACCGGTTGCCGTTGCGCTGCGGCAAATCGTTCGGCTGCGCGCAGCCGTGACGCGCTTGCATCCGACTCGCCCATCGCGACGAAGATCGCGTCGTGACGCGGCAGGCGCGGAACCTCGCCGGACGGGTCGACGTACCAGCGGTGCAACGTGACGTAGCGTGAATCAACAATGAGGTCGACCGGCGTGTTGGCCGTATACGGTCCCGGAGCGCACAGCACGAGCAGCGCGTAGTCCTCGCGTTCGACGGCGAGCGTCGAATGCACCGGCGAGAGCGCGATCGCCGCGGTTTGGTGGGCGAGCGCGAGCTCCGGCTTGCGAAGGATTTGCGCGACTTCGTAAATTCCGAGATGCGCGTCGACGTCCCGGTCGTCGATGGCCAACGCTCCGCAAAAGGACGCCAGGGCTTCATCGAGACGTCCGTCGCGCCCCAGCCGGCGGCCGCGTTCCGTCATGATCGAGGCGAGCATATACCTCTTGTGGATCGGCGCAGAGACGGGTGTTCCGCACGTCCGCCGCCGCCTAGCAGGCAACCGGGCGCTACTCCATACCTGCTGCCAATCACGCTTTAAGAATTAAGCTTAAAGAATTCATTGACAGTGACCCGGCGGCGGTGCTAGAGTCCCGTCATGGCCCGTCCGCCGTCGACCGTCCTGACCGATGCCGAGCTCCGCGTGATGCGGGTGCTGTGGGCGCGCGGCGGCGAGGCGACGATCGGCGACGTGTGCGACGTGCTCGATCCGCCCGCGGCGCGCGCGACCGTGCAGACCATGCTGCGCATCCTCGAGCGCAAGCGCTACGTGCGCCACCGCGCCGACGGGCGCACGTTCGTGTACCGCGCGCTGGTCGGCGACGAAGCGGCCAGCCAGCGCGCCGTCGATCATCTTGTCGAGCGGTTCTTCGACCGTTCCGAAGGCGCGCTGGTGATGCGGCTGCTCGACCGCCGCGGGGCCGACGCCGCGACGCTCGAACGCGTGCGCGCGATCATCGACTCGGAGGATGCGTCATGACGATCCCGGCGGACGTGCTGCGCGCGGTCGCGCACGCGCTTCTCGATGTGGCCGTCGTCAGCGGCGCGCTCGCGCTCGTCGCGCTCGCCGTGGCGCGCATCCCCGGCGTCGATGCGGGGACGCGCTCGCGCTCGTGGAGCGCCGCGGCGATCGTACCGCTGTTCGCGTTCGCGCTCGCGCTACTGCAGCCGTTCGCGCTGCGCGACGCCGCGGGCCGCGCCGTCCCCGCGCCCATCGCGGGAGCGGTCCTGATCGATCCGCTCGACGCGCTTCAGAACGGCGCGCGGCGCGCCGCAGACGCGCGCGCGTTCGCGCCTGCGCACGATACCGGGGTCGTTGCCGGCGACTCGCCGAGAACCTCGTTGCCGTGGCTTCCGCTCGCGCTCGCGCTGTGGTTCGCGATCGCGGCGGTGCGCGTCGCGCAGGTCATCGTGTCCGTCGTCCGTGCGCACCGCATCGTCGCGCGCTCCGTACCCGCAGACCCCGCATCCGCGAGCTACGGCGACATTGCGCGCGCCGCCGCCAATGCGCGCGTCGACTTGCGCGCGTGCGAACGTCTCGACATGCCGGTCGCCGTCGGGCTCACGCGCCGCGCCGTCGTCGTGCCCGCGCGGCTCGCGGACAGTCTTTCGGCGGAGGAATTGCGCGCCGTCGTCTGCCACGAGATCGCGCACCTCCGGCGCCGCGACGACTGGGTGTACCTGCTCGAACGGATCGCGTGCGCGGTGCTGTGGTTCGACCCGATCCTCCACGTCGCGGTGCGGGGCTCCTCGACGTGGCGCGAAGTGGCGTGCGACGCGTCGGCGGCGCGCGCGACCGGTGCGCGCACCTGCGCGACGGCGCTGTGGCGCAGCGCGAGCCTGCTCTGCGGCGGCGCATCGCGCGGGACGGCGCCGGCGCTGCTGTCGGGCGGCGCGCTCGTCGACCGCGTCGAGGCGCTGCTGCGCCCCGCGGCGACGTCGTCGCGCCGCACCGTTGCCGCAACCGTCGCACTCGCCGTGCTCGCATCGAGCGCGAGCGCGCTGGTCGTCGTGCGCGCGCCGGCGTACGCGCTGGCGAGCTCCGGGCTGACGCCCACCGGCTCGATGCACACGCGGCGCGCGTCGTTCGCGTTCGCGAAGCTGCGCGACGGCCGCGTGCTCGTCGCCGGCGGCATGATCGCGAACCACGATTTCACGCGCGCGGCGGAGATCTACGATCCGTCGCGCGGCACGTTCGAACCCACCGGCTCGCTGACGGAAGGGCGAACCGGACTGTCCGGAACGCTGCTCGGCGACGGGCGCGTGCTGATCGCGGGCGGTTGGACGTCGCACGGCGTCACCGCAGGCACGGAGATCTACGACCCGGCCACCGGGCGTTTCACGGCCGGCGTGCCGATGCGCTCGCCGCGCGCCGGACATACCGCGACCGTCTTGCGCGACGGAACGGTGCTCTTCACCGGCGGCGCGGTGGAGAACAACGAGTCAACCGCGACGGCTGAGATTTACGATCCGCGCACGCGCACGTTCGCGAGCATCGCGCCGATGCCGCAAGCGCGCGCGGCGCATACGGCGACGCTGCTCGTGGACGGCCGTGTGCTCATCACCGGCGGCATCGACGGTTCGGGGTCGTTCCGCTCGACGCTGCTGTACGATCCCGCGGCGCGCACGTTCGCACCGGGTCCGATGATGCTCGAACCGCGCTCGAAGCACGGCGCGACGCTGCTGGCGGACGGCTCGGTGCTGATCGCGGGCGGCGGGAGCGACAACAGCTGGCGCAGCCGGCTCGACGACGCCGAGCGCTACGATCCCAGATCGAATCGCTTCATCGCCGCGGGCACGATGCATGTGCACCGCTTCAAGATCGGAAACTCCGTCGTGCTTTTGCGCAACGGGGACGCGCTTGTCGCGGGCGGCGGCGACCGTGCGGAATTGTACGATGCCGCGCACGATCGCTTCCGGCTGATCGACGGCAGCATGGGCAACGCGCGCAACCTCGGCGCCGCGGTGCTGCTCGACGACGGCAGCGTGCTGATCGCGGGCGGTTACGACTCCGTCGATCCGCTACCGACGACGGACACCGCGCAGCGCTATCACTCGTAGCGCCGCGCAGCCGGATGCGAGCGTTTACGGGTACGGCCCCGTTCCGCCGCCGCCGCCGGTTCCCGTGCCGGTCCCGCTGGACGCGGGCGGCCGTGCGATGTGGAAGTTCTCGACGTTGTCGCCCCGAGCAACGAACGCCGAGTCGCTGACGAACGTGTACAGCGCATGGCCGTTGATCGTGAGCTGCAGCGACCCGTTGTCGGCGCGGCTGAACGAGGACCACGGTGCGGTGAGCGTGCCGCTGGGCGGCGTTACGGAAGGCCACGTCGAGAGACAGCTGCCCGTGCAGGCAGATTGATTCGCGGCGGTGTCGCCGCCGAACGTGTACACCGGCATGTTCGACGACGTGACGAACGCGGGGCTGCCGTTGATCGAGGCGGTCGACAACGCGTCGGTACTGGTGACGGGGGTGACGGTGAATCCGGGTGCGGCCGATGTGCTGCCGCCGCCGCCGCAACCGGCCAACAGCGCGGACAGAACCAGCCCCAGAGTGAGCGATATGTTCTTCATGCCGCGCAGTATCCACGCGCAACATGAAATTAATTTGAGCTCAGCCGCTCCGAAAATTCACGCCGGATTAACATCTATGGACGGCTTCGGCGGCTACGCGTACGCGATCGACTTGACGGTGAGTTTCCGGTCGCCGGCCGGGCGATGCCACACGACGTGGTCGCCGGCGCGCGCGCCGATGAGCGCGACGGCGAGCGGCGAGGTTTCGCCGATCTTGCCCGCCTTCACGTCCGCTTCTTCCTCGCCGACGATCGTGTACGTCTGCTGCTTGCGCGAGCTGTCGGTCACCACGACGGTCGCGCCGAACGCGGCCACGCTGCGGTCCTCAGGCGGGTCGATCACCACCGCGGCGTCGAGGCTGTGCTGCAGCCGCTCGCGCTCGCGCGGATCGTCGGCCGCATCGAAGCGCGCCCGCAGCCGCTCCAAGCCCGCGGCGGTGAGGTGGTTCGGTCCGGTGCGCGCCGGCGCGACGATCTCTGGTTCGGGCGCGTCGTCGCGCTCTTTGGTAAAAGCGCGGCTCATGCCTCATTGTACCAGAGATTTAAAGGCCGCTGACGCCGTTCGGTGAGCCGAGGCCGGTCGCGAGCGTGTAGCGGCCGTTCGTGGTGAGCGGGTGGAACGAGCCGCGGCGCGCGTACGAGTAGGAGTACCACGGACCCGCCGGCGTGCCCGAGAGCGCGTATGCGCCCGCGATGAGCGGGGCGCCGACGCTGGTGCCGCCCGCGACGAGCCAGCCGCCGGCCTGCGCGTCGAACATCGACACGCCGGTCTGCGGGTCGGCGACCGCGGCGACGTCCACGCCCGAGCGCATCTTGCACGGCACGCTCTGCCAGGTGGGCCGCCGGATCTGCGCGCTGCAGCCGTGGCCGGCGTACTTCCACGCGCTCTCGCTCCACCCGCCGCCGCTGCGGGCGAGCGACGTGCCGCCGACCGACGTGACCCAGGCCGAGGTCGCCGGGTACGACGGGTATCCGCGGTCGCCGGAGCTCGCGGTCAGCGCGACGCCGGGGTGGCGGTAGTGGACCTCTTCAGCGCTCTCGCCCGACCATTCCGGCGCGTAGTAGCTGTTGCTGACGATCTTCGCGCCGAGCGATACCGCGGTATCGACGCCCGCGCCGAGGTCGTCCATGAGCGCCGAGTTCGACTCGACCAGCAGGATGGAGCAGCGCGGGCACGCCGCCGACACCATGTCCAGGTCGAGCGCGATCTCCTCGGCCCAGCCGGTGTTCGCGACCGGGTACGCCGTGCCGCCGTGCTGGTCGACCTTGCGGAAGCAGCCGTTGTTCGTGGTGCACGCCGGGAGCCCGAACGCGGCGCGGTACACGGCGAGGTCCGACTCCGCGGTGGGCGAGTCGAACGCGTCGACGACCGCGACGACTTGGCCGGCGTTCTGCGCGGGCAGGCCGTACGCGGCCTGGAGATCGGCGGGGTGCCAGCCGGCGATCATCGCCGGCGACAGGTTCGGATCGGGGACCGGCGGGACGTTCTGGTTGATCGCCACCGTGCACTTCGCGCTGCCGGCCGGCGGCAGCCCCGGGCACCCGAAGGTCGCGCCCGGGAGCCCCTGCATGTTCTCGCCGGGCAGTCCCTGCATGTTGTCGCCCGGGAGCCCCTGCATGTTGTCGCCCGGGAGCCCCTGCATGTTGTCGCCGGGCAGCCCCTGCATGTTGTCGCCGGGCATCCCCATCGCCGTATCGCCCGGGAGGCCCTGCATGTTGTCGCCGGGCAGCCCCTGCATGTTGTCGCCGGGCTGGGCCGTGGCGACGTCGGACGCTCGGTGCGACTGCGGCGCCACCGCGGAGGGCGCCCGTCCGGGCAGCGCGCCGGCCCCCGAACACGCGGAAAGCGCCGCGATCGCGAGGATCAACAGCGCGCGAGCGGTCGGGTTCGTCCAGCGGCGGTCGGGCATCTTCGGCGGGAAGCTCCTTCAGGGGCACGGCTGCTTCGGCCGATCTATACCCACGTTTGGGGGATGCACGGCGACCAGGGGGCGAACCTGGATCACATCTTCGCGACGCGTCTCTTGCGGGCGCGGGTCAACGACAGACTGGCCCGGGCCGCCCGCTTCCCGGTCACGCTCATCGTCGCGCCGGCCGGCTTCGGCAAGAGCGTTGCGCTGCGCGATTTCATTCAGACGGCCCGCGTGGACGCCGTGCGGTACGACGTCGCCCGCGAGGACCGCACGCTGACGGCGTTCGCGCACGGGCTCAGCGCGGCGCTCAAGCCGGTCGCGGAGACCGCGGCGGCCGCCTTTCCGACGATGCAGCAGCGGCTGATGGCCGTCGCCGACCCCGTCCGCGAGCTGGGGGACTGGTTCGGCGAACACCTCAAGCGCACGGTCTGCACGATCGTGGTCGACGACCTTCACTACGCGGCCGCCGACCCCGACGCGGTGCGCGTGCTGGTCGACCTCATCGAACGCACGGGCGACCGGATTCGCTGGATCATCGCGACGCGCTCGGATGCCGGTTTGCCGATCGCGTCGTGGATCGGCTACGGCCGCATGGATCTGCCGGTCGGCGAAGACGATCTGCGCTTCACCGCGGAGGAGGCGCTCGCGGCCGCCGACGACGCCGGCGCGAGCGCCGACCCCGGCGAGGTCGAAGCGCTGCGCGAACTCACGGCGGGCTGGCCGATCGCGCTTTCGATCGCGCTGCGCACGCGCACGCACGCCGCCGATCTGCGTGCGGCGGCGAGCGGTACCCGCGAGATGGTGTACCGCTATCTCGCCGAGCAAGTGTTCGCGGGGCTCGATCGCGCGCAGCAGCGCTTCATGATGCGCACCAGCGTGTTCGCGACGTTCGACGGGCCGATCGCCGAAGCGTTCGGTGCCACGCCCGAGTTTCTCGACGAGCTGCGCCGCAGCGTCGCGTTCCTCAGCACGACGACGTCGACCGAATACCGCTATCACGATCTGTTCCGCGAGTTCCTGGAACGCGAACTGCGGCGGACCGGCGCGACGGAGTGGTTCGAGGCGCACGTCACGGCGGGCGACGTGCTCGAACGGCGGCGCGGCGGCGACGCGAGCGCGCTGGCGCTGTACGCGAAGGTTGGTGCGATCGACCCGATCGTGCGCGTGATCGAACGGCACGGCATCGCGTTGCTGGAGCGCGGCGAAGGCGAGACCGTCGCCGCCGCGCTCGAGACGATTCCCCCGGAGCGCGCCGCGAACGCGGCGGTGATCGGCGTGCGCGCGATGCTCGATGCGAACCGCGGCCGCTTCGACGTCGCGGAGCGCGGCTTCGTCGCGGCGATCGAGCGCGCGAGCGAGCTCGAGCTGCGCATCGCGCTCGTCCACCGCTACGCGATCGAGCTCGTGCGCCAAGACCGCCCGTGCGTCGAACTGCTCGAACCGCACGCGCGCGACGAGACACTGCCGCTGGAGCTGCGCGTGCCGATGCTCGGGACGCTGGCGACCGCGTACGTGCGCGCCGGACGCGTCGACGACGCGCTCGTCACGATTCGCGGCGCGCTCGACCGGCTCGAACCGCTCGGCGACGACGTGCGCGCGCGCCTCTACCAGCAAGCCGCTTTCGTGTACCAGTTCGCGCCGACGCACGAGCGCGTGCACACGTACGCGTCGCTCGCCGTCGAGCTGGCGACCGCGCACGGCCTGTACGAAGTCGCCGCGCGCGCGTACAGCGTGCTCTACACGGTCGTCAACGACGAAGACGACGACCCGATCGGGACGCTCGCGATCTTGGACAAGCTGGAAGAGTCCGCGCGCAAGGGCGCGAGCCGCCAAGCGCGTGTGTTCGGGCTCATCGCGTCATATGCGGTCGAGGTAGAGCGCGGCGACGACGTGGCGATGGAACGCATTGAGCGCGAGCTCGACGATCGCGTGGTGCCCGCGATCGCGCGGGCACAAGGCTTGCTGCCGGCGCGCGCGATGCGCTATGCGTGGGAAGGCGATTTCCGCCGCGCGTTCGAGCAGATGGCCGGCACCGCGCAAACGCAGACGAGCGACGAGCGGCGCGCGCTCCGCGGCGCGGAGATCGCGCTGTACGCGTTCGCGGCCGGCCTGCACGCCGAAGGCGACGAGGCGCTGCGCGACGCGTCCGCCGCGCTCGACCGCTGCACGCGCCCGTCGCTGCGCATCGTGCGCTCGCACCTCGTCGTCGCGCTCGCGGAGCTCGTGCGCGGGCGGTCGTCGACGGCGCACCGTTCGCTGGCCGAAGCCGAGAAGCTGTCGACGCCGCAGATGCGGCGCTTGCGCGCGCTCGCGCACGCGGTGCGCGCGATGGAACGCGTGCAATTGGGGCAGGCTGAGCCCGCGACGCTCGCCGCGGCGCTCGAACGTTTGCGCGCGGAGCATTTCGGCGGGATGGCGCGGCTGCTCGCGGCGCTGCCGGTCGCGCGCGGCGACGAGCCGGGCTACGCGCAGCTCACGCCGTCGGAGCGCGAGATCTTGCAGCTGCTCGCGAAGGGCGCGAGCACCAAGGACGTCGCGGCGCGCACCGGGCGCAGCCCGCAGACCGTCGACACGCACATTCGCTCGATCTGCCGCAAGCTCAACTGCAGCGGCCGCCGCGAAGCGATCGCGATCGCGACGGGCGCCGGCTGGGTGACGGTTTAGCGCTCGGCCGTGCCCATCAGCTCGCCGAGCGCGCGGACGTGGCCCGCGACCGCGTCGAGCAATCGGCCGCGCGTCGGCGGCTGATCGAAGCGCGGCACGAAGTCGACCGCGAGCAGCGTGAAGATGTAGCGGTGCGGTCCGTGCCCGGGAATCGGCGCGGGCGAGATGTAGTACAAACCGCCGCCGCCGTTGTAGCCCATCGTCACGTGCTCGTGCTTGCCGTCGAGCGCGTTGGCTTCGAGCGACGTCGTCGACGGCGCGATCTCGTACACGACCGCGTGCGTGAGCGGTCGCGGGAAGGGCACGTCGACGTCCTCGACCACCATCACCAGCGTGCGCGCTTCCGGCGGGACGCCGCTCCACTCCAGCGGCGGCGAACCGTTCAGCGGCAGCTTCTCGCCGAACGCGAACGCGGGGCTGCGCAGCTCGATCGCGCGCGGCACCGCGTTGAAGCGGATGTCCTCGGCGACGCGCAGCTCGGGTCCCGCGCGCCAGCGCCGGATGCTGCGCCCGAAGAAGCGCATCATCGCGCGCTCAGTTCGGGATGAGCTGAACCGTCAGGTAGATGCCCGTGTTCCCGGCCGTCGACGACAGCGCGTTGGGCGCGAGGTTCACCTGGATGTCCTCGCCGCCGTACATCGCGACGATCGCGGCACCGTTGACCGTGGGGCCGGCTTTGTTCACGAACGCGAGCCCGGCGCCGGAGGGCGAGTAGAACTCGAGCCCCGCCGCGCCCGGATTGCCGGGATTCGTCCCGGCGCTGGACACGCCGCCGGTGCCCGGCGGGACGATGGAGCCGCCCGCGGCGCAGCTGGTCAGCGCCATGCCCGCGAACGTTCCGGCCGGGGGATTTCCGGCGCGGCCCGAGGTCGGCACCGGTCCGAGCGCGGCGGTCAGCGGAAAGCTCGCGCCGCCGTTGGGGTACGCGCAGATCCCGATCCCGGTCGTCGGCGTGCTGTCCAGGTACTCGTTGACGGTGAACCCCGCCGCGTCGTTGCTCTGGACCGACACCGCGAGCGCGTTCTTGTAGAGGCAGCCGGTCGGGGCGACCTTGCTCGGCGCGAGCACCCCGAAGGTCAGCGTGAAGTTCGCCTCGAGCCCGGCCGGAACGCACACCCCGGCGGCGCTGGGCAGCAGCGGCGGGATGGCGTTGCCCTGCGCGAACGCGCCGCTGTACTGGGTCACGATCGCCATCGACTCCGTGGCGGAGGCCGTCCACTGAAGCTGCGCGCCGCCGGTGGTCGACATCGTCGATGCACGCGCGCAGGGCGCCGAGGCGATGAGCCCGGCGGCCACAACGGTCGCGGCGAGAAGGCGTTTCAAGCGAGCAATTCCTTTGCAGTCGCGGGCTGGTCGACGAACCGCACGCGACACCGCCGTCCTGGCGATGCGAGAGAGCAGGTACTATCGAGTATCGGGCGAGCGCGCGGTCCATGTTAGGCGGCCAGAGCCGCGCGGCGCGCTTGAAGAAGCCCCATGACGAAGGCGCCCGCGACCAGCGCGGTGATGATCGCCGCCGCCGGCGCCACGCCGAAGGCGCCCAGCACGCCCGTCACGACGGGCGGCATCACGAAGCCGGCCAGGCTGTCGAGCCCGGAAACCACGCCGAGCACCGTCCCGCGGCGGTCGTCCGGCGAGACCTCCGACGCGAGCGCCGGGAAGGCGGCGTTGACCACGCTGATCCCCATCCCGAACAGCAGCAGCAAGACCGCGGCGAGCGCGAACGTCGTCGCGAACGGGACCAGCGCGAAGGCGACCGCGCACAAGCCCAGTCCGAGGTTCGTTGCCAGACGGTTGCCCATCGTGTCGACGAGCCGGCCGATCACCGTTACCTGCAGCGTGACCTGGAGGATGCCGAACGACGCGAACACGTACGACGTCTGCGCGACGTCCCAGCCGAGCTGCTGGTGCAAGATCAGCGTCATCGATGCGAACCAGCCGTACATGCCCAGCGTGTACACGAGCCGCAGCCGCAGCACCGGCGCGACCGCCTTGTCTGCGAGCGACGTAAAGATGTCGCGCAGCCCCACCGGGCTCGCCGCGTCGGCCGGCGCGCGGCCGCGCGATTCCGGCAACATCACGATCGTCAGCACGAGCGTGACCACTTGCAGCGCCGCCGCGACCAGGAACGGCACCGCGAAGCCGTAGCGGCCCGCGAGCCACCCGCCCGTCGCGGGGCCGAACACGAACCCGGCCGCGAACGCGGCGCCGACGTACGCGAACGCCTCGCCGCGGCGCTTCGGCTCGACGAGATCGGCGACGTACGCTTGCGTCACGCCGATGTTGCCGCCGGAGAGGCCTTCGAGCGCGCGCGAGAACAGCACCCACGGGATCGACGGCGCGAACGCGAGCAGCGTCCACGCGATCGTCGAGCCGATCTGCGACACGATCAGCACCATCTTGCGGCCGATGCGATCGCTCACGTTGCCCCACACCGGCCCCGCGATGAGCTGGCACAGCGAGTACGTCGCGAACACGACGCCGACGGTAATGTCGGGCGCGCCGAATTTCATGACGAAGAACGGCATGAGCGGGATCAGGATGCTGAACCCGAGGATGTCGATGAAGGTGATGCCGAGGATCGGCAGCAGCCGCAGGATCAAATCGGCACGATGAACGCGAACCACAGCGCCGCAGCCGCGGCGCCGCCGCACAGGCCGTAGACGGCCCACTCGGCGAGGTGGCGCGTCGCGCTGGGCACGAACTCGTCGAGCGGCGTCGCGGCGCGCGGGATGTGCGCGTAGACCAGATAGCTGCGGCCGTGGCGGCCGCGCAGCACGCCCTCGGTGCGCATGTCGAACCGGAAGTCGGTGATCGCGACATCGCGCGGCCGCCCGAGGTCCGCGTTCTCACGCACGAACGTGCGCAGGCGCGCGATCGGACCGCCGTCGCGGCCGGGCAGGCCGACGAGCAGCTCGTTCACCGCGGCCACGACGCGCGCCCAGCGCCGCTCGCGCGCAGCGGGCGGCGCGATCAGCGCGACGCGCACGCGCGACTCGATCTCGGCGACCGACGCGGGGGCGCGCCCGGCGGCGCAGCGCCGCACGTCGTCGACGAAACGGCGGTAGAACAGCGTCTCTTCCGTCACGCTCGTGCACCCATCGCCTTCGTATTGTACTGCAAGCCCTGGGCGCTTTCATAGGCGGCGGGCGCTCGGGCGGGCAAACTCTCGCGATCATGCCGACCGCACTGATCACCGGGGCTTCGTCGGGCATCGGCGAGGCGTTCGCCCGCACGCTCGCCGCCCGCGGCGACGACCTCGTCCTCGTCGCTCGCTCCGCCGGGCGGCTCGAGACGCTCGCCGCGGAGCTGTCGGCGAAGCACGGCGTGCGCGCTCACGTGCTCCCCGCGGATCTCAGCGATCCCGGCGCCGTCGACGCGCTCGTTGCCGAGCTGGCGGCGCGCGAGCTGACCGTCGAGATGCTGATCAACAATGCCGGCTTCGGCACGCACGGCGAGTTCGCGTCGCTCGACGCCGCACGCGAGCGCGACGAGGTGCTGGTGAACGTGCTCGCGCCGGTGATGCTGACGCGCGCGCTGCTGCCGGCGATGATCGCGCGCACGTCGGGCGCGAGCGTCAACGTCGGGTCCACCGCATCGTTCCAGCCCGTCCCATACATGGCGGTGTACGGCGCCACGAAAGCTTTTGTTCTCTCGTTCAGCGAGGCGCTGGCAGAAGAAGTGCGCGCGTACGGCGTGCGCGTCGTGGCGCTGTGTCCCGGGCAAACCGATACCGCGTTCTTCGACGGCATCGACGAAGCGCGCGTCGGCCGCGCGCGCACGACGCAGCAGGTGGTCGACACCGCGCTGCGCGCGCTCAAGCGCGGCCGAGTCGTCGCGGTCGACGGTTTTGCGAACTACGTGCTCGCGAACTCAGTTCGGCTCGCGCCGCGCCGGCTCGTCACGCGCGTCGCGGCGAGGATGCAGCGGCCGAAGTAAAACGAGCCCGCCGAAAATTCCGGCGGGCTCGCTTCGTCCTAGTAGGTCTGGACGCAGCCGCTGTTGGCGTTGCTATACAGCGGTTGGGTCGGGTAGCCGCCCGCGTTCGGGTTGTTGATCAGGTTGGTCCACGCGCACAGGTCGCCGTTCTCCGCATTGTTGCTGTCGAGCCAGCCGGTGGCCGGGAACGGATCGGTCTCGGTTTCACCCTGCTCGTGGCCGAACACGATCGAGACGCCGTCGAGCGTGCCCGGGTTGTTGACCGAGCCCGCGCCGCACGAGTAACCGACGTCCGGAAGGTACGGGTCGTTCGTCCACGCGATCGTGTGGCCGGCGGCCGTCGTCGAGCTGTGATACGCGCAGTACTGCGTGCCGAAGCCGGACGGCCGGATACCGTGCGGCAACGCCACGATGTACGCCGCGCTCGCGCTGTAGTCGCCGTACTTCGCGGCGGCCTTCGCCGCTTCGGCGGCGAGCTGCGACTGCGACGGGCGGCTCGGCGGCGAGCTCGTCGTGTCGACGTACGAGGCGGCGAGGCTGCCGGTCTGGTTGCCGACGTGCTGGCCGTCGCTCTGCGTGTACTGCGTCGTGCTGTTGTTCCAGCCGCTGCCGCCGACGATGCCGAGGAACGCCAACATACGTGACTTCACCCCTTTGGGGTCGCCGCTGCCGTTCCACGCCGAGCCCCAGAACACGACGTACATCTTCGGGTTGGTTTGAATCGGGCCGCCATGATAGGTCAGGACGCCGCCGGACTGCGTTGCGCGCTGGCCGGCTTGCGAGAGGCGGAACGCGTCCATTGCGTCCTTCGTCGGGAACACGCGGACCGTTTCGCCCGTCGTGTTGTTCTGTGCCGTGAAGAGCGACAGCGAGGTGAACTCGCGATCGGCCGACGACGTCGTGAGTTGGCTCGCCGGCGGCGGCGGCAACGCCTGCCCACCCTGGCAGGCCGTAAGCAATGCAGCCATCCCGGCGACAGCAATAAGCTTCGTCTTGAACAAGAAAACCTCCACACCCAAAGTGTAAGGATAGAGAAAGGAAGCCGCGACGTTTGTCGCGGCTTCCGGGTTTCCCTCCGACCAATGTCGAGCGTGCGACTATTGTGCTTTCACACACGCAGCACGCTTCTACTGTGCGCTTAGTAGCTTTGGACGCAACCGAGGTTGCTATTGCTCCACAGCGGTTGGGTTGGGTAGCCGCCGGCGTTGGGGTTGTTTTCGAGATTCATCCACGCGCACTTGTCGCCGTTCTCGGCGCCGGTGGCGTCGAGCCAGCCGCTGTTGGGGAATGGATCCGTCTCGGTCTCGCCTTGCTCGTGACCGCCGACGATCGTCACGCCGTCGAGCGTGCCCGGGTTGTTGACCGAGCCCGCGCCGCACGAGTAACCGGCGTCGGGAAAGTACGGGTCGTTCGTCCACGCGATCGTGTGACCGGCGGCGCTGGTCGAACTGTGATACGCGCAGTACTGCGTGCCGAAGCCGGACGGCTTGATGCCGTGCGGCAACGCGACGATGTACGCCGCGCTCGCGCTGTAGTCGCCGTAGTGCGCGGCGGCCTTCGCCGCTTCGGCTGCGAGCTGCGATTGCGTAGGCCGGCGCGGCGGCGTGCTCGCGGTGTCGACGTACGAGCCGATGAAGCTGCCGGCCGCGTTGCCGACGTGCTGCCCGTTGAGCTGTGTGTATTGCGTCACGCTGTTCAGCCATTTGCTGCCGCCCACGATGCCCATGAACGACTTGAGACGCGCGGCGACGCCGTTGGGATCGCCGCTGCTCGTATTCCACGCCGAGCCCCAGAAGACGATGTAGATGTGCGGTGCGGTCTGGACGGGACCGCCGTGGTAGAGCAGGGGCAATATCGATTGCGTGGCGCGCTGGCCGGCCTCGGTCAAGCGAAACGCGTCGACGGCTTCACGCGTCGGATAGATACGGACGTTCTCGCCCGTCGTGACGTTCTGCGCTTCGAACAGCGACAGCGATTGGAGCTCGCGATCCTCCGCCTGCGGTTTGATCTGGCTCGCGGGCGGCGGCGGCAGGGCTTGTCCGCCCTGGCACGCCGTCAGCAGTGCGGCCATCGCCGCAAGCGCGAAAAACTTCGTCTTGTACAACAACCTCAACCCCACTCGAGAAAAGGCAAAGTAAGAGGCCGCTACGTTTGGCGCCGTGGTCGAGTGGCCCTCCGACGAATGTCGCAGCGGCGAGGCTGTGATCCCGCGCGCGAAGCAGCCGTGCCGTCAGTCGGTTGAGGTGGGGAACTCCGCCGGCAGCGTGATCTCCAGCATCTCGAGATCGTCGCTGTGCGCCAGCTCGGCGTGGCGGATGCCCGGCGGCTGCACGACGCAGGAGCCGGGCTCGAGCCGCACGCGTCCGGCGCCCTCGTAGTCGAAGTCGATCCAGCCGCGCAGCACGTAGACCATTTGGAAGTCGAGCGCGTGGCGATGGCGCTCGCCGGGCGCATCGGACGCGCCGCGCGCGCGGATCACGTGCGCGCCGACGCGGCCCTGCGTCGCGCCCGCGACACCGAGATCGCGGTAGGCGAAGAACTGGCGCAGGCCGGCGTCCCAGTCGGCGTCGCGCGCGTGGCTCACGGTTACGCTCATCGCACCTTGAGACAGAAGTGCATGTGGCGCCGGTTTCGGCCGGGTAAAGTCAACTGGTGCATGGACGAGCCCTTGGCGTCGCCGCAGCGCTGTTCTACATTTTCTTATGGGCGTCGGCGTTCGTCCCGAGCAAGATCGGCGTCCTCGACACGTCGCCGCTGTGGTTCCTCGTCGTGCGGTTCGCCGTCGCCGGCCTGCTGGCGCTCGCGGTGGCGCGCGCGCTCGGCGCGCGGATGCCGCGCACGCGCAAGGACTGGGGCGCCGTCGCGGTGCTCGGCATTCTCGGCAACGCCGTGTACCTCGGCTGCACGTACGTCGCGCTGCGCCATCTCGCATCGGGCGTGGGCGCGATCGTGGCGTCGACCAACCCGCTGACGCTCGCGCTCGTCGCGCCGTGGCTGCTGCGCGAGCCGCTCACGCGCAACAAGATCGCCGGGATGCTGCTCGGCTTCGGCGGCGTCGTGTGGATCATGGCGGTGCGCACCGGGACGGGCAGCGCCGACGCGGGCGACGTGGCGATCGCGTTCGCCGGCGTGCTCGGCAGCGTGGCGTCCACCATCGTGTTCAAGCGGTGGTGCGCCGATCTCGACTTGCGCGCGGTCAACGCGCTGCAGCTGTTCGCCGCGGGCATCGTGCTGCTGCCGCTGGCGATCGCGTTCGAAGGCAAACCCCACGCGGTGTGGAGCTGGCAGCTGATCGCGTCGTTCTGGTACGTTGTGCTGGTGATGTCGCTTGGCGCGTCGCTGCTGTGGTTCTGGCTGCTGACGCACGGCGAGGCTTCGCGCGTCAGCGCGTACTATTTCCTCACCCCGGTGTTCGGCCTCGCGCTCGCAGCGCTGCTGCTTCACGAGCCGGTGGGCGTGCGCGATCTGGGCGGGCTCATCGCAATCGCGCTCGGAATATCGCTGGTACAACGAAGCTCGAAGGAGGCCATGCCGTGATCGTGCCACTGCTGCTGGGGCTGACGCTGTCGAGTCCCGACGTGAGAACCGGCGCGCCGATCGCGCGCGCCTTCGTGTGGAACAAAGACGGCTGCAACGGCGAGAACCGCACGCCGCGGCTCACGTGGGACGTGCCGCCCGCCGGGACGCGCCGCATCGCGCTGATGGTTGTGGATCCCGATGCGCCCAAGCCGGGTGGCTGGGTGCATTGGCGCGTCGGAATGTCCGCGCGCGCCCGTGCGGTGGGTCCCACGCTGCCGCCGCACGGCGTCGAAGGCAAGAACGATTTCGGCACCGCCGGCTGGGGCGGTCCGTGTCCGCCGCCGGGGCAATTGCATCACTACGTCTTCACGCTGTTCGCGCTCGACGAAAACAACCACGTGCTCGCGACGTCGAAGCTGGTTCCGGTCTACCGGCGATGACGCGTTGACCGGCCGGTGGCGCGTGCTGACGCTGATGACGACGGCGCAAGCCGGCGCGTCGGTGGTGCAGCAGGCGCTGGGCTCGCTGTCGCCGATCTTCGTGACGACGTTCGGTCTGTCGAAGGCGCAGCTCGGCGTCATATTCACCGCGCTGATGCTGGGCTCGGCGTGCTTCGTGGGCGCGGCCGGAGTCGTGACCGATCGGTGGGGCGAGCGGCGCATGGTGCTGCTGTCCGGTATGGCGATGACGTTCGCGCTGCTCGCGGCGACGCTGTTCGCGTCGTACGTGTGGATCGTCGCCTGCATCGCGGTGTTCGGCGCGGGCTACGCGGCGTCGACGCCGGCGGGCGGGCGCGCGATCCTCGCATGGTTCGACCGCGACCGCGGTTTCGCGATGGGGATCCGGCAGACGGGCGTGCCGGTCGGCGGGCTCATCGGCGCGCTGACGCTGCCGTTCGTCGCGCACGTCGCCGGCTATCGCGGCGCGTTCGCGTTCGCTGCCGCGATCGTGGCGGTGACCACGCTGATCGCGTTCGCAGGGTACCGCGAGCTGCGCGACGACGCCGCGCCGCGGCTCACGCTCGGATCGATGATGCGCGGGATGCACACGCTCGCGCGGGATCCGCGACTGATCGCGGTCACGCTGACGTGCATGATCCTGGTGAGCGCGCAGGCGGCGCTGAACGCGTTTCTCACGGTGACGGGCGTCGCCGTCGTCGGCACGTCGGCCGCCGTCGCCGCGCTCGCGTTCGCGTGCGCGCAAGGCGCCGCGGTGTTCGGGCGGCTCGCGTGGGGCTTCGTGAGCGACCGCGTGCTGCACGGCGAACGTTTGATTCCGTTCGCAGCGATCTGCGTGCTCGCGGCGGTCGGCGCGGCGGCGCTGGCGCTGATGCACGCCGGTACGGTCGGCGTGCTGTTCATCGCGGCGCTCGTGCTCGGGTTGAGCGCCGCGGGCTGGAACGGTTTGATGGCCGCGACGATCTCGGAGATCGGCGGTAGCGAGCGTGCCGCGAGCGCGTTAGGGCTCGCGCTGACGGCGATCTTTCTCGCCTCGTCCGCCGCACCGACCGGCTTCGGCGCGCTCGCCGACCACACGTCGCTGCGCGTCGCGTGGCTAGCAACCGCCGCGCTCGCCGTGCTCGGCGTCGCGCCGGTGCTGTGGCTGCGCGGGCACCTCGCGATGCCGCGGCCGCAGGGACGGTAACGGTACGGGCTGAACCGAGGTCGGTCCGCGCCCAGGTGGCGGAATTGGTAGACGCGCTAGTTTCAGGTATTAGTGATCGCAAGGTCGTGGGGGTTCGAGTCCCTTCCTGGGCACCAAGACGACAAGCCCGGCACATCGGTATGATGCGCCGGGCTTTTACTATCGCAGGGGGTAATCGTCCGCGGTGTTGGCAATCGGAGTCAATCGACCATCGGAGGCGTGTATGAGTTGGACTCCCTGTTCCGGGCTTGATGCAGAGGCAGGCGTCGTGTGGCTGCCTCGCATGCTGCAGAAGGCGCGCCGCTGTCTGACGTCGCCCGACGGACGCGTCGTCGACGGTTATCTTTTCGGCGACAACGATTTCATCGACAAAGAGGTAATCGCGTTTCTGCGCACGGACGACGAGACGATCACGGCGCTCGTGCGCGAGAATCAATCCGACGCCGACGTTGCGCGCATCCTCGTCGAGCGCAGCGGCCGCAGCGCGAGCGAATGCGCGGCGTACAGCGGATCGCTCAAGCGCAAGTTCCTGAACTTCTTTTTCCTCGAAGCGGACGAAGGGCGGCTGGGCTCCGGCTTCAAGGCGTCCGCGATCCGGTTTCTCTATAACAAGGCGCTGATGCCCGTCGTGTATTTCATGTTCCGCCGCGACGAGCGCAACCGAAAGGCGAGCACCCGCGCCTAGCTGCCGCTGAAGGCGATCGTACGACATGTCCACCTGGCCGCTCTCGATTGCGTTTCCGCTGACGCTGCTCGGCAGCATCACGCTCATGCTGGCGTTCGACACGATCGCAGCGCTGTTCACGCGCGACCGCCCGGCGCTGTATCCGCGGCTGTGGCCGCTCCAGTTCGCGCTCTACGTGCTGATCGGATTCATCGCGATGCTCGCCGTCCTCGACATCCGGCTCGTTGAACTGATCGGCGCACTGACGGGATTCACGGAGTCGACGGTAGGATGGGCGATCAGTTGGCGCATCGGCCCCGGTCGCCGTCCGGACATGTCGTTGTCGCAGCGCGCGTTCGCGGTGTCCGCGGTGACGGTGTTCTGTTTCGGCTTCGCGATCGTCGGAGCCATCCTATTCAACGCAGTCGCCGCCGCAATGCTACGCGCACACGGCTGATCGGCGGATGCCGCAACAGCGAGTCGCTTGACTGCGGCGTGGAGCGGCGCTATAATCAACTTCTGATCCCCCCTGTTGCTTCGGCGATAGGGTTGCAAAGCCGCCGTAAGGCGGCTTTGGTCTTTCCCTACGGGTGTGTTGCATGAGTACCTATCTATACGTCGACGGATTCAACTTGTACTACGGCGCGTTCGGAAGAGAGCGGGGCTGGGCGTCAGGTTCGTACAAATGGCTCGACGTCGCGGCGCTCGCGGGCCACGTGTGGCCGGCATGCGCGCCGATCATGAAGACGCGATATTTCACCGCTCTGGTGAAGGCACCGCCGAACGATCCCCAGATGGCCGTGCGGCAACAGGCCTACCTTCGCGCACTGCGCTCATTTGGTGCCGAGGTGCATCTAGGCACGTTCAAGTTGCGCAGGAGGGACGTCAAACTGCTTGGTATGCCGTCGCAACTCCCACCGTACACGCCTAGCATCGTCTTGTCCGCCGAGGCTCAGATTGGCAAGTACGACGAGAAAGGTTCCGACGTCAACCTCGCGACGTACCTCGTTCGAGACGCTGCCAAGGGCGACTCCACGAAAGCAATCGTCGTTTCAAACGATTCGGACCTCGTCGAGCCGCTGCGGGTCGTGCGAAGCGATTTCGGAATTGACGTCTACCTCATCAACCCTCAAAGGCGGGCGGTTGCGGAGTTATCACGCGCTGCGAACGGCACACGAGATATCACCCTCGCCACGCTCGCCGGCTGTCAACTTCCGCCCCAACTCACAGATGCGGTCGGAATGATCACGAAGCCCGCGGCATGGTAATTACTTTTTACGCACCGAACCGTTGGCGAGCCACGTCTAAGTTGCGCCGTTGTGAACTGGCCGAAGTACCGTTTCGCGCGATGACGATCGCGCGCTACTTTACGACGACGGTGCCCTTCATGTACGTGTGGTACGCGCAGAAGTACGTGTACGTGCCTTCCTTCGCGAACGTGTGCTTCCACGAGTCCTTCTGGTTCAGGTTGCCGCTGTCGAACGAGTGATCCGTTGCCGTCACCGTGTGCGGTGTCTCGTCGTCCTCGACGAAGCGCACCGTCGAACCGGGGTGGATCGTCACGGTGTCCGGGGCGAACGCGAAGTTCTTGATGTGGATCGTCGACACGGGCGAGGCTGCCGGTGCCGGGGTCGCGGCCGTTGCGGGCGCGGGCGTGGGGGTGGGCACGTCGGGATACTGGGCGAGGGCAACGCCGCCCCCGAGTGCGATGGCCACGGCGAACGAGAGAACGAGTCTGCGCATGCTTCTCCTAACGGGCCGGGTGCGGCGGCGGTTCAGCTATCCTACGATGGGCTTGTAATGAAAGCGTGAATCCCGCGGCGCCTGCTCCGAGGTCAAGGCGGGGGCTGGGTCGCTGCCCGGTCGTCGCAGACCGGGAGCGCCCGGGGCGGTACTATGAGGGAACCAACTGCAAGAGGCAATGCTCATCGAGGAAGGCTCGTACGGCCCGCGTGTCGTGCTCACCCGCGAGCCGACACCGGACGAACTGGCCAAGCTGCGCGCCCGCGCCGTGCTCGAAGTCGTCATGAACGACGGCCTGGGATGGCGCGGCACCTCGGTAGCCTTTGTCGCGGAGCTGCCGTGGTTGCGCGCGCTGGAACTGCGGTCGATCGTCGTGAAGATCGAGGACGATTCCGCCGTCTCCGATCTGCACGAGCTCGTCAAGCTCGCGCTCGACACGTATTGCACCAACGCCATCGATTTCAGCGGCATGCCGCTGCTCGAGCGCCTTTCGTACATTTGGCGAAAGCGAACGTCCGGTCTGGCGACGTTGCGGCGCCTGCGCGAGCTGTCGCTGACGCAGTACGGCGTTGCGGACCTCGCCGAACTGAGCGAGATGAAGCAGCTTGCGCGGTTCGAGGTGTTCGGCGGCGCCGTGCGCGAGATACGCGACATCGCGTCGTTGACCGAGCTCCGCTGGGTTCGGCTCGCATCGCTGCGCCGGCTCACCAGCCTCGACGGCATGGAGGCGCTCGGCCAGCTCGACTTTCTGATGATCCAGTCGTGCAAGGGAATTCAATCGCTCCAGCCGCTGGCGGGCTGCGTGAACCTGCGCGAACTGTACCTCGACAGCGTGGGCGACATCGAGAGCTTGCTTCCGCTACAGCGGCTCAAGCGGCTCGAAGCCGTAAGCCTGATTGAGACGACGACGGTCGGGGACGGCCGGATCGCATTCCTGCGCGAGATGGGCGTCAAGCTCAACTTCGGACCGCGAAAGCACTACGATGCCGCGCCGGAGGTTCGTTCGTAGCCGTCATGCCAAAACCAACGACGGCCGACGACTGGCACCTGTTCTCGGTCTCCGCGGACGGGGTGATCACGCAGGCAGCGGTGGACCGCGCGGTCGCTGCATTGTCCGCGGCGCTCGACCAAGCCGAAGCTGCCGTGCGCGGCGGGCTCGACGCCTACGAAGCATACGACATGTACGTCGAGCCGGTGTCCGAGGAGCACGAAGACGTCGGCGCGGCCGACTCGGAGCCGCGCGACGCCGCGATCGAGTACCTGCTCGAGATCAGCGGCGACGACGTATAGCGCGACCACCTCGAACTACGGACGCGTGAATCCCGCGGCGGCTGCTCCGAGGTCATGGCGGGGGCTGGGTCGCTGCCCTGTCGGTCGCAGACCGGGAGCGCCCCGGGTGGTACGATAGAGGTCAATGGCTTCGCAAACGCTGGTGAACGTCACCTTGCCCGAGATGGGCGAGTCGGTCAGTGAAGGCTCGATCGTCGAGTGGCGTAAGAAGGTGGGCGACTGGGTCGAGGACGGCGAGACGCTGGTCGACGTGACGACGGACAAGGTCGACGTCGAGGTCCCCTCCACCGCCAGCGGCGTGATCACGGCCCTGCACGGCGACGAGGGCGCCACGATCCCGGTCGGCGCGGTCCTCGTCGAGATCGACACGACCGCCGCAAAACCGGAAGGCATCTCGGCCGCGGCCACCGGCGACGTCGCGTCCGCCGAATGCACCGCGTCCCCCATTGTCACCCTGAGCTTGTCGAAGGGTGCGCCACAAGACCCGACCTTGGTCACCCCCGCCAGCTACGGCGCGCCCGGCTCCGCGGCGGCTCCGGCCGAACGCCGCGGCGGCAACGGCAAGTCCGGCGGCGTCCTGTCGCACCACGCCCGCCGGCTGGTCGAACGCCTCCACATCGACGCCTCGAAGCTCACCGGCACCGGCCCCGACGGCCTGATCCTGCGCGAGGACGTCGAGGCGGCCGTCGCGTCGGGCAAGATCGCGTTCTCCGGCGGGATCGGCTCGGCGTCGGCAGCGCCGACGGCCGGCGGACCGGCGACCGTCGTGAACTACCCGCCGGCCCCGGCGGACGCGAAGGTCACCGAGCTCAAGGGCTCCGTCGCGACGCTCGCGTCGTACATGGAACAGTCGCTGTCGATTCCGGTGGCGACGTCGTTCCGCACGCTGCATGTCGGCACGCTCGAACAGCGCCGCGCGGAATTGAACGCCGCGCTGAAACAGGCCGGCCGCACCGAGAAGATCTCGTTCACGCACGTCATCGCGTACGCGCTCGCCCGCGCCGCGCGCGAGCTCCCCGCGATCACGGCATCGTTCCGCCGCGTCGACGGCAAACCGCAACGCGTCGAAGCGGGCATCAACCTCGGCCTCGCCGTGGACGCGCAGAAAAAAGACGGCTCGCGCTTCCTGGTGGTGCCGGTGCTGAAGAACGCTGCTGCGCTGGACTTCGCGCAGTTCCGCACGGCGTACGAAGAGCTCGTCGCGAAGGCGCGCGACAACAAGCTGTCGGTGGAAGAACAAATCGGCGCGACGTTCACGCTTACCAACCCCGGCGGCATCGGCACCGTCGCATCGGTGCCGCGCCTGATGGTGGGCCAAGGCGCGATCATCGCCGCGGGCGCGATCGCGTACCCGCCGGGCTTCGCGCACGCATCGCGCACGACGCTCGAGCAGATCGGCGTCGAGAAAGTCATGACGTTGACGTCGACGTACGATCACCGCGTCATCCAAGGCGCGCAATCGGGCGAATATCTCAAGCGCGTCGACGAGCTGCTCGCGGGCGCCGACGAGTTCTACGAAACGGTGTTCGCGCAGCTTGGCGTGAGCGCGAGCGTGCGCGCCGCCGCGACGAGCGCCAACGGCGCGGCGCCGCCCACCGCGCGCGATCAGCGCGAAGCACCGGAAGCGGTGACCGCCGACATCCCGGGCATGCCGTCCGAGGAGATGCTGCGCGCGATCGCGGCCGGGATGGCGATCGTGTCGGCGTACCGCCGCCACGGCCACCTCGGCGCGACGCTCGACCCGCTGGGCACCGAGCCGCCCAACGATCCGTCGCTCGACCCCGCGACGTACAATCTCACGCCGGCGATGATGCACGCGATCCCCGCGTCGGTGCTCAACGTGAAGGTGCCGGGCAAAACGCTGGCGGACGTGCTGCCGCGCCTGCGCGAAACGTACAGCTCCACGATCGCGTACGAGATCGAGCACATCTCCAACACGGCGAAGCGCGAGTGGCTGCGCGACTACATCGAGCGCGGCCAGCACCGCCGCGCGCTCACGCCGCAGCGCCGCGTGCAAGTGCTCCAGCGTCTGACCAAGGTCGAGACGATGGAGCGGTATTTCCGCAAGCAGTTCCTGTCGCAGAAGACGTTCTCGATCGAAGGCCTCGACGTGATGGTGCCGATGCTCGAGGAGACGATCTCGCTGCTGGCGGAGGACGGCACGAAGACCGTCGTGCTCGGCATGGCGCACCGCGGCCGCCTCTCGGCGATCGCGCACGTGGTGAACCGCCCGTACGAAGAATTGCTGGCGGAGTTCGAGTCGGCGGCGACGCGCGAGCAGGCGCCCACGACACCGACGGACGACGACGACGCGACCGGCGACGTGAAATACCACCACGGCGCGACGGGCGAGTACGTCACGACGGCGGGCACCAAAGTGAAGGTGGAGCTCGCGAGCAACCCGTCGCATCTCGAAGCGGTGGACAGCGTCGTGGAAGGCATGACGCGCTGCCTGCAAACCGACCACAGCGTGAACCCGGCAACGCTCAACTGCGAAGTCGCGGCGCCGATCCTGATCCACGGCGACGCGGCGTTCGCGGCCCAAGGGATCGTCGCGGAGGTGCTCAACCTCCAGGCGCTCGCGGGCTACTCGACCGGCGGCACGATCCACATCATCTCGAACAATCAAGTCGGGTTCACGACGGACCCGAGCGAAGGCCGCTCGACGCGGTATGCGTCCGACCTCGCGAAGGGGTACGATCTACCGATCGTGCACGTGAACTCCGACGACGTCGACGCGTCGATTGCCGCCGTGCACTTGGCAATCGACTACAGGCGGAAATTCGGGCGAGATGTGGTGGTCGATCTGATCGGTTACCGCCGCTTCGGCCACAACGAGCAGGACGAACCCGCGTACACGCAGCCGCGGCAAACGGAGCAGATCAAAGTACACCCGACGGTGCGCGAGCTGTACGCCGGCCAGCTGGTGGCGCAGGGTGTGCTCACCAACGAGCAGATCAAAGAGATGCAGGACACCGCGACGGCGCGGATGTCGGAAGCGCACAAGCTCGTGAAGAGCGGCAAGTACAAGAGCAAGCTGATCCACGCAGCGCCAAAGACGGGCACGAACGAAGGCCCGATCGATACAAAGGTAGACAAGGAGCGTCTGCTGCGCTGGGCCGACGACGCGGTGCGCGTACCGGACGGCTTCACGCCGAACAAAAAGCTGCTGACGCAGTTCGCGAAGCGCACTGCCGCTTTGCGCGAGAGCGGTGAGGTGGATTGGGGTCTGGCGGAGGCGCTGGCGTTCGCGTCGTTGCTGAGCGAAGGCACGCCGATTAGGCTCAGTGGGCAGGACACGGAGCGCGGGACATTTTCGCACCGGCACGCGGTGCTGCACGACGCGCGCACGAACGCGAAGCATGTGCCGCTGCAGCATCTCAAGGATGCAAAGGCGTCGTTCGAGATATATAACTCGCCCCTGAGCGAGTATGCGTGCCTGGGATTTGAGTACGGCTACGGCTTCGAAATCCCCAATGCGCTCGTGCTGTGGGAAGCTCAGTTCGGCGACTTCAACAACGGCGCGCAGATCATTATAGACCAGTTCATCGCAGCGGGCGCGGCAAAGTGGGGCCAGCAGACGCGCCTCACCTTGCTGTTGCCGCACGGATACGAGGGCGCGGGGCCGGAGCATTCGAGCGCGCGGCTTGAACGTTTCTTGCAGTTGTCGGCTGAAGGCAACATCCGCGTGGCGAACTGCTCAACGGCGGCGCAGTACTTCCATCTGCTGCGCGCACAGGCAAAGGCGGCGCAGGCGTATCCGCTCGTGGTGATGACGCCGAAGTCATTGCTACGCAACCGCGCGGCGTACGGCACGATCGATGAGCTAGCGGGTGGGGAGTTCCGCGAGGTGATTGACGACCCGCGCTACAGCGGAGCCGGCGTGGACAAGACGGGCGTTAAGCGCGTGCTGCTGACGAGTGGACACGTGTACTACGACCTGACATCGAGCTCATTGTACGAGAAAGCAGCGACCACGGCGATAGTCCGCGTCGAACTTTTGAGCCCGTTGCCGACCGCGGAAATCTTGCGGACGCTGTCGAGCTACCCGAACGCGAATCAGGTCGTCTGGGTCCAAGAAGAACCGAAGAACATGGGTGCCCGCGCGCACGTTCGTCGACGTTTGGTAGAGCGGTTGCCGAACGGGATGACGGACATCGACTATGTCGGTCGGCCATACCGCGCGAGTCCGTCAGAGGGGTACCCGGGCGCGCACGCGGTTGAGCAGGATCGAATCGTTCGCAAGGCGCTCGGCGCGGAATAGGACGTTGACTTCCCGGGCGCCGGCCTCGTGCGAGATGGCTCATTGGCCGGATGAACTAAATCGCCACCCTTATCTAGGTTAGTAAGCCGGGCACGCGGAAGGGGCATTCCAGCGGTATCAGGCGTTGCTGTAATCTTGCGTTGAAACAAACCCTATATCATCGCGCCGCACATATGAGACTTGTTGATTCGGGGTGGTCTGCGAATGCCCGCAATTATTTCCCTAAGAGAAGCGGTTGACGAGATTCTTCGATCGCGGCTTGAGCTGCGCGAAGGCGACCCCTTTTTCTTGATTGTCGGCGCTGGGGTGTCCGCTCCGAGTATTAAGACGTCGACTAAACTGATCGAGGACTTCATCGCAAAGTACAACACTGACAAGGCGCGGTACGGCCTTGCGGAAGTTACGCCACCAAGCACAGATCCGATCGACCTTTATTCATTTTGGTTTGAGAAGGCATACCCTCAGCCAATTTTGCGTCGGAATATTCTAAAAGTTGAAATGGCGGGGAAGCCGCCTTCGCCCGCAGTTTTGCGTCTCGCCCATCTCCTAACAAGCAGAAGGCTATGCTCGCTGGTAATAACGCCCAATTTTGACGATCTACTTTATCAGGCGCTTTTCCTGTTCGGGGAAATACCGATATTGTGCGATCATCCCGCGACCGTTTCGCGCATCGAGCTCGACAATCGTGATGACGTCCAGCTAATTCACGTGCACGGGACGTATCAATTCTACGATTTATGTAATTTGCGAGGGGAGGTAGTTGAGCGCTCCTCGCAGTCATTGCAACTCGGCAGCATGAGTCTCTTTCTCAGTCAGCTCATGACTCATCGGTCACCTATTGTGGTGGGTTATGCTGGATGGGAGCACGACGTGATAATGACAGCGCTTCAAGAGCGATTGAAGAGCCGTGCAGCTTCATACATATATTGGTTCTGTTACTCCACCGCTGCCTACGAAGCACTGCCCGCGTGGTTAAAAGCGAGCGATGACCTCCGATTCATCGTGCCGGAACAAATCGGTCGGCCCCCGACACCAGCTGAGCATGACAACGAGTCCGAACACTTGGATCTCGAGCACGATTCCGAAGCGACTACCAGTCGAGCTGACCGCGTTTCAGTATTAACCGCGGTAGAGGTTCTCGATCTTCTTAATGAGCGCTTCGAGATCGATGAACCGCAGATAACACGCGATCCTTTCGAGTATCTTGCCAGCGCCTGGAGCCGATTTTTAAAGGTACGAAAACTGCTGCTCAGAGCCGCGTTCTTCCAGCTCCGGATAACTATGACTTCTCGAGCGTTGTTGCAAGGCTTCGGCACGCCGCTGTCAGGGAGAACGCCGAGCGGCAGGAGACGGAGCAGCTGCTTGAGCAGATCCGAGCCCTCTTACGGCGATCCCGATATGACCGCGCGGCAACACTCGCTGCTGCGAGCTTGGCAAAGCTGCTTTCCGTTGCAGAAGTGGGTGACCCGACCCCACTAAGGGAGCTTTTTCACTTACTTTCGCAATCGATTGGGGGTGCTGAGATTCCGCCCGGTAACCCGCCGATCGTGGCGTTGCTGCGCGCCGGAGAACGCCTTGTCGAACTGTCGGGAGATGATGATGACAAACTAGCAGTCGTAGATGCCCTAATCGCCCAAGCGGCGAAATATGCGCGAACGAAGAAATATCAAGATTCGATCGATTTGATCAATCACGCGCTGCCGCTTGTTGAGGGTGTTGACGATGTTCGTTTCTCTAAACGGAAGTTTGATGCCCTTCTCGGCCGTGGGACGAATGCGCTTGAGCTTGATCCAACAAGTGTAGATGGATTCGCGGACCTAGACGCAGTCATCGCGGCGCCTACTGCACAAATTGAACCGCACGTCGCGGCTCATGGATACCTGCATAAGGCGACCTATAAGCGCAATCGTGATGACCCTGGGGCGCTGGCGACGTATGAGGCAATGTTGAAGCGTTTCAAGGCCGATCTTGAACGCCGCACTGACGTAGTTCAAGCAGTACAAGGTGCTGCGAGGGCTGCAAATCGATTGAAGCGTTTTGATAAGACGTTGAAAATTGCGCGGCTTGCAGATTCAATGCTGGAGTCTGCACGTGACGCGCGGGAACGCGTTGCCTTGAGGCAGATTTCGGTTGCGAAAGGTGTTGCTCTCCGGGCGCTGAAACGCGTTGACGAAGCTATTGTCGCTTTCGAGGCGTTCGTTGAGTTGGAGCCGGCTGAGCGGCGTATTGCCCCGATGCTGCCAAGGCTCAGTGCAATGATGTTTGCAGCGGAGCTTCATATCAAGAAGAAGCAGCTTGGTCGTGCTCGTGATCTTTATTCCCTCGCAGTAGCTAACTTCGGCGATATCAAGGATGAACATGTGCAAATGCATGTGGCTGAATGCAGGCGAGAACTTGACGCGTTGGCGGAAGGGACTGTTGCGAAGTCGCCAGCCGAGGCAGAGTGATATGGTATTTAGGCACGGACGACGCGACTGCCGCAGGAACCAGGCTACCGCAGGGAAGACAGTTCCCGAGTAAATCTCCGCAAGAATCGGGCGTTGGACCGGTTTCGATTCATCCTGCGCGCGGCGGGCGCCGTGGCTCTTTCCGCGCTTTCTCAACCTGGCTTCCATAGGTTTCTGTCGGGGCCACCTGGGGCGGTCTGCGAATGCGTCGGCGCCTGATCCATGCAATCGCGATTCCACCCGCAAAGAGTGCAATAAACGCGAATCGGGCGTCGTCACCTCGATCCTCGAGGATGCCTCCAAGAACAGCGTCGGCGCACGCTGGCGGCGATGAGCAGGTGATCGGCGTGTTCGCTCGACCTGCTCGCACCGCAACCGACCGCAGGGACGGCAGTACATCTGACCGCTCTCCGCAAAGATGCGGAGGTGCATCCGATTCGATTTGCTCTGCGCGCCATTGGCGCCGTGGCTCTTTCCGCGCTCGTCGTTACTTCGCTTCCGCATGTTGCCGTTGGGGCCGCCACCGGGGGGCCGGCCACGAATGCGCCCGTGCTCGATCCTGGTGACCTCGATCCCACGTGCAAAGCGTGCGACGATTTCTACCAGTTTGCTACCGGGGGGTGGATCAAGAAGAACCCCATTCCGGCGGGCCATGCGGCGTGGGGTACCGGTTCCATACTCGCCGAGCAGAACCGGGCCGTCGTCACCTCGATCCTCGAGGACGCTGCCAAGAACACGTCGGCGCCCGCGGGCAGCGACGAGCAGAAGATCGGCGCGTTCTACCGCGCGTGCATGAACGAGGCCGGCATCGAGAAAGCCGGCACCGGGCCGATCGATCCGATGCTCGCCGACGTCGGGCGCGTCGCGTCGATCCCCGCGCTCGTTGATGAGATCGGCAAGCTGCATGTGGTCGGCGTCAACGGCGGGATCAACTTCGGCTCGGATTCCGACACGAAGGACTCATCGAAGCAGATTGCGTCGCTGGGTCTGGGCGGGCTGGGCCTGCCCGACCGCGACTACTATCTCAAGGACGATGCGCGCTCGCAAGCGATCCGCTCGTCGTACCGCACGTACGTCGTCGCGCAGCTGACGAACCTCGGCGACGCGCCGGCGACCGCCGAAACGCAGGCCGACGCGATCATCGCGCTCGAGACCGCGCTCGCGAACGCAACACCGACGCGCATCGCGATGCGCGACCCCGCCGCGACGTATCACCCGATGCCGGTCGCCGACCTGACGAAGCTCGCGCCGCACATCCCGTGGCCGTCGTACTTCGCGACGTACGGCGCGCCGTCGTTCAGCATGGTCGACGTCGCGATCCCGGCCTACGTCACGGCGTACGACAACTTGGTCGCCACGACGCCGCTCACGACGTGGAAGTCGTACCTACGCTATAAGATCGCTGATTCGTTCGCGAATTCGCTGCCCAAGCGCTTCGGCGACGCGAGCTTCGCCTTCCGCAGCACCGTGCTGAGCGGTGTCAAGGAACAGCTTCCGCGCTCGCAGCGCTGCAGCGCCGCCGCCGATGCCTCGCTGCGCGACGTGCTCGGCAAAGCCTACGTCGCGCGCACGTTCTCGCCCGCCGCCAAGGCGCGCGCGCTCGCCCTCGTCGACAACCTCCAGGGCGTGCTGCACGACGACATCGAGACGCTCGACTGGATGAGCGCGCCCACCAAGAAGTACGCGCAAACCAAGCTCGGCGCGTTCACCAAGAAGATCGGCTACCCCGACAAGTGGGTCGACTTCTCCGCGCTGACCGTCACCGACGGCCCGTACGCGAACGACGTCATGGCGGTACGCCGCTTCGAGGTCGCGCGCAACATCGCGCGTCTCGGCAAGCCCACGGACCGCAGCCTCTTCGGCATGACGCCGCCGACCGTCAACGCGTACTACAGCCCGTCGAACAACGAGATCGTGTTCCCGGCCGGCATCCTGCAGCCGCCGTACTTCAACCCCAATGCCGACGATGCCGTGAACTACGGTGCGATCGGCGCGGTGATCGGTCACGAGATGATACACGGCTTCGACGATCAGGGCAAGCAGTTCGACGCGCAAGGTAACCTGCGCGACTGGTGGACGCCCGCCGACTCGAAGAACTTCGCGAGCCGCGCGCAGTGCATCGTCGACGAGTACAGCGGTCTCGAGCCGATCCCCGGCGTGCACGACAAGGGCGAGCTCGTCCAGGGCGAAGCGATCGCCGACCTCGGCGGTCTGACCATCGCGTACAAAGCCTTCGAGCGCACTGCGCAAGCGAAGGCGCACAAGACGATCGACGGCTACACGCCCGAGCAGCGCTTCTTCCTGTCGTACGCGCAAGTCTGGCGCTCAGCGCAAACCGAGGCGGAGATCCGCAGCCGCGCGATCACCGACCCGCACCCGAATCCGAAGCTGCGCGTGATCGGCACGCTCTCGAACATGCCGGAGTTCCAAGCAGCCTTCAAGTGCGCAGCAACCGACAAGATGGTGCGCAAGAACGCCTGCCGGATCTGGTAAGGCCGCAGCGGGCGCAAATCACTTGATTGTTGGTGTTCTGTAACTCCAGTATGCTGGAATTCTGAATTAGGGGAAGGTATCGCTGCGCTTGTGAAGCGTCGTATCCATGGACGGGAAGGAGATGCGCGCCGGTCAGGATGGACCCGTTGCGCAAGCGGCAAAGATCGTGCGGGACGCGACTGAGGTCGATTGGTCCCGCGATCCTCTCACCGAGTACGAAGCCGAGGTCCGGCGGACGTGGCTCGTTCAGCAGATGGAAGGCGGGCCGTTCGGGCGGATGGCAATTGCCGACCTCTCGTTCGGCCTCGACGAGTGCGGCACCGATCTTCAGGAGGCGCTCGACGGGCTCTTCATGCTCGCGGAAGTCCGTGCGGCGCGTCAGCAACGCCGGTCGCTGCGTTTGGCCCGCGACACTGTGAACCACGCCCAGCCTCGTACGTAACAGGCTATGGCGTTGAATACTACGGTTAAGAGACAGGCGCTCGCGGCCTTGAAGGACCTCAAAGGGCAAAAGATGAGCATCCCCGATGAAGCTGCGGCTACTCGCCTCATTGCGGCTGAGTTCGTCGCGGCTTCGCAATCGATCGAGGGCGTTCAAACCACGCGCGCTCAGGTAATTGCCGCAGCCGAGGAACAGCGCGTCGCGCAATAGCCCTCGAGCAGCGAGGACGTGCTCCTGAGTACTCGGTCGTGCTTGCTCAGGCGACCCAGATGAAATATGGTGATGGTCCAAATCGTGCAGCCGCATTTCGACGACATTCTCCAAGTTTTCGGTGGGCGGGCACTCCTCGGAGTGGGTTCCCTGCGGTCGCACTTCGACTTCGATCGCGTCATTCACGATGGTTTGCCTGTAGCGGCATTCCGCTATGCTGTCGATTCGCTCGGACAGCCGGAAAGGACGGTCGTTGATGGTATCGGGATTTCGCGGACGACGCTCGGCAGACGTAAGCATGCGGGGCGTCTCGGCGTTGTGGATTCAGAGCGCGCTGTGCGTCTCGGCTCGGTCATCGCACTCGGGAAAGTCGTGCTCGGCTCGACACGCGCTGTGGGCCGCTGGCTGCTCAAAGCAAACGGGGCGCTAGGCGGCGAGATTCCCCTTCGGCTGCTGCAGACCGACGTTGGTGCGCGCCAAGTAGAGGCCGTGCTCGGCCGAGTACTGCTCGGCGGGTTCAGCTAGTGGACGTCTACCGTATCGGCTACCGGATGTACGCGAAGGACCCTCTCGATCGGTAGAACTACGGACGTCTGCGGACATCGTCGTGGGGTACCATACGCTTGTGATACGCTCGTTTCCGATCGGGGCCATACTCGTCGTCGCTGTCTGCGCCGTGGTCGATGCAGCCGCGGTCTTGACGTTGGTCTATGGGGCGGGCGCGGTCCAGAATTGCGGCGCGGCGCAGCTCCTCGGCCTACTTCAGATGTTCGTGTGGGTCGGGCATGGGATCGTCCCGATCTGCGTCGCGTTATTCGCTGTCGGCGCGGCCTTCGTGATGCCGGAACTGCGCCGGCCCGGATGGTGGCTCTTGTCGGCGGCGTTGCTCACGCTCTTTGCCGTCGCCGACGTCACCGAAGCCCACGCGCGCTTCCCGACGCCGAGTAATCCGGCCTGGTGCACCTTCTGAATCGAGGGGGCGATTACCGGCGCGCGAATCCCGCAAGGGTTCCGGGTGAACCGACGCTCACGGTTTCACCGCGTACGTGACCGTCGCGGTGGCGTGGACGTCGATGTCCGGGATATGGATGTCGGGTTCTTTGAATCCGCCGACAACCGGAACGAGATAGAACGGTACGAGTCTGCTCTGCGGAGCACGATCGTCGGGCGACACGACGACCGTTTTCAGTGCGCCGAGGTGCAGCCGGTCACTCGTCACCGCTTCCCGCGCTCGTTTTTCTGCGTCTTTGAGCGCGAGGTTCAGCGCCTCGCGAGAGGCGGAGGCGTGGTTGTTGAGCGCGTAGCGGATTGCGACCGCCTCGACGGCGGACGACGACGCCACTGCGGCCGCGGTGCGCCCGGCGTTCGCAACGGAGTCGGCCATGAGCCCGATTTGCCGGAACGCGAAGTATCCGATGCCGGAGGGCGCCGCGCCCGTTCGAAGCGGCACCACGGACACGATCGTGCGAACGTTGATCCCGAGCGCGCGGAGCCTCGCTTTGAGCGCATCGAAGGTCGCATCGTTTTTCACTAACACGTTCGCGGCGTCATCATCGTGCGTAACGATCCTGGCTTCCACGACGGCGGAATCTGGTGCTCGCAGTACCGAACCTTCCCCGACCACGGAAACCGTCCGTTCGCCCGAGCTCGTGACCGCGTACATCGCCATCTGCGGAAAATCGACGGTGAAGATGTAGTCGGCCGCGATTGGGCGGCAACCGCGGATCGCGGTCTGGAACACCGATTGCCGCGCCGCGCGCAGCGCCGCTTGGTTGAGGATCGCGCTCGGGGAGCTCATGATTCGTGCTCCGACGATATGGCTGTCGGCGTCGAGTGAGACGACCACCTGAACGGTGCCGTACGTGCCCCGCTGCCCCGTCATCGGCGGAACGTCCGGCTCCGTAGCCCGAAGCACGGACGCAGCGACATTCGGACGCGCGCATATCGGCGGCGTGGGTGTCGGTTCCGGCGCGATCTGTTGCGCGCCACCGAAGCGCGCAAACGCCATGACTGCACCCGCGGTGGCGCAGACGAGGATCGCGAATCGAAGCGCCTGCCGCCTCATCGCTGCGCGACGTCGACGGGCGTTCGCGGGTAGCCGTCGCGCCCGCTCGCCGCCGTCTCGATTGCCTGCATCGCGGCGAGCACGACGTCTTCGCGCCACGGGCGCGCGATGAGCTGCGCTCCGATCGGCAAACCCGCGCTGTTCTTTTCGACTTTGTTCACCGCGGCGTACACCATGTCGCGCGATGCCGCACGGCCGGCTTCCTCGTCGGCACGCACGCGTGTCACGGGAACGACGCCCGCCGGGAATCCGAGCAAGTTCGCTAGCAGGCTGTAGCCGCCGAGCAGGCCGAGGTCACGCGCCGCGCCGTGCGTGTACGCGGGCACCGCGCACGGCGGGCACAGCACCACGTCGAACGGGCCGCCGTCGTCTTCGTTCAGCGCGCGTACGAAGCGCTCGCGATAGGCCATCTGCCGCTCGACGAGCTGCCAGTAGTGGTGCGTGTCGCCGTATCCGAACGCGCGCAGCTTGTCGCTGCTGCCGCGCTGCCCCGCGGCGTTGAGGAGTCTGCGAATGGCGCCGAGTGTGCGGCGCGAGCGCTGCGCGAACATCAGCAGCGGCGCGATCGTCGAATCGATCTTCTCGCCGCGCGTCAGCGTTCCGAGCCCGCGTCCGCGGTCCGCCGTCATCAAGCCGTAATACAGATCGAGCGCATCGTCGATGTCCGGCGGCGTCCACGGCGTGACGCGTGCGCCTGCTGCCGCGAGCATCTCGGCTGCTTCGCGAACCCCGCGGCGAACGGCCGGTCCGGTCGCGAACGTGCCATCGTCTTCGAACGCCGCGACGCGCAGCTTCGCGACGTCGACCGCGCGGTAATCTCCAAGCGCGACGGACGGCTCGAGATCGCTCGCTGGCGCGCCCGCGATGACGCCGGTGCCGAGCGCGACGTCCGCAACGGTACGCGCGAGCACGCCGACCTGGCTGACCACGGCGCGCTGACCGATCGGTACGCTGCAGCGCCCTTGGTCCGGCGTGCGGCCTTGCGTCGGCTTCAGCGATGCGATGCCGCAGAACGCGGCCGGGATGCGCACGCTGCCGCCGATGTCGGTGCCGAGGCCGAGGGGCGAACCGCCCGCGGCGACGATCGCGCCTTCGCCGCCGCTGCTGCCGCCCGGCGCGCGGTCGAGGTTCCACGGATTGTTCGTGCGCCCGTACACGGGGTTGCTGCTTTCGACGGCGAGCAGCACCTGCGCGACGTTCGTCTTGCCGAGCACGATCGCACCGGCCGCACGCAGCCGCGCGACGTACGGATCGTCGGCATCCGCCGCATGCTTCGCGCGCGATGCGAGCCCGAACGTCGAGGGCAGCCCCGCGAAGTCCAGGCACTCCTTGATCGTGATCGGCACGCCGTGCAATGCGCCGAGCGGCTCGCTCGCGGCGCGGCGACGGTCGGCCTCACGCGCTTCGGCGCGGGCATCGTCGTAGCGCTTCACCACCACGGCGTTGAGCGCGGGGTTCACGCGCTCGATGCGCGCGATGTGCGCCTCGACCGCCTCCGCCGACGTGAGGGAGCCGTCGGCGATCCGCCGCGCAAGCTCGCTCGCGGTCGATGCACAAGGATCGAAGGACGTCGTCGAATCCCGGCCGGTCATGAGCGCCTCACAGGAACGGGTGGAATGCCTTCACGATACCGCACGGCGCCTCCGCCCGCATGAGGAGTTCTCCCTAGGTTTCACTGAGGACCGCTCGCGTTGTGTCGAACTACTCCATATGAGCGGTACTCACGCGGACGAAGCCGCCCGGCGGCGCGCGATCGGCGTTGGACGAAAGATCAGCCTCCGCGACGACGACGGCTCGTTCGACATCGACTTCTGGGACCGTTACACGCCGTCGGAACGCATGATGCTGGTGTGGACAATGGTCCAAGAGGAACATGCCGCGCGAGGCGGAGATCCGGCTCTGCAGTTTCAGCGAAATGTAGGCGGCCTTCGCCCGCGCAGTCTCAAAATAGACGTTCGTTCTAAGCCGCCGCGGCGCGCCAATGCGAACGACGCGGTGAGATCGCGGATGCCCGACAATCCCACGCCGATCGCGAACGCGCTCAACGTCCACGACAGCCAGCCGTAGGACGCGGGCGCGAAGCCGATCGGCGCACCCAGCCAGCCCACGGCGCTCGGGAACAGCAGCGTGAGGAAGATGCCGTAGTTGATGCCCATCAGCGCGTGCATCGTGCGTTCACCGGGCGGGAGCCTGCGCGTGCGGTCCTCGACGATAAAGTCCGATAGCGTAATCGCGATCTCCGTCGCGAGCAGTACCGCGAGCAATAGCACCGCCCAGCCGTGCGGCTGCAGCCACGCGAGCGAACCGAACAGCACGGCGTAGACGAAGTCGCGCGACGCGTGCAATTGCAGCTCGCGCCGCGCCGCGGGATCGCACGGCAGGCGCGCGACGAGCTCGTGATACACGATAGTGTCGAACGCGCCCATCAGCGCCATCACGATGAGAACGTAGAGCGCGGCCGTCATGGCTGCGGCGTCACCGGTCCGCCGTACGTCGCGATCCGTCCGAGCAGCGGCGCGGCGATCGACACGAGCAGGCTCCAGCCGTGCTCGTCGCCGCGCACTGCGGCCTCGACGCGCGGTGCGAGCGCGCGCGGCAGCGGTCGTCCGAACAGCCGGCAGCCGGTCTGCGAGAGGCGCAAGCCGCGCTCGTCGGCGTCGATGTCGAAGACGAACTGCAGCGGCCCGGCTTCCTCGACGAGCCGGCCCGCGTCGAGCCACTGCGTCGTGCGCAGCGTTACGTCGGGGAACGTGCGCATCCACACCTCGCGGTCGCCGCGCACGGTCACGACGAGCGTCCCCGGCGCGCGCGCCGCCGCAGCCGGCATGCGGAGCACCGATGCGACGGCGTTGCGCAGCCAGCCGGGTTCGTGCGTGACCTCCAGCGCGAAGTCCGCCGTCCCGCCGGGCTGTGCGTGGAAACGGCGTAGTGCCGCAGGCAGGCGCGCGAAGGACGTGCCGAGGAGTCGCTCATAAAGCTGCATGATGCCGCGGCCCGAACTAGGGCGCCGGCTCGAACTTTCGTGCGGGATCGATCGGGCTCATGAGGCCGACGTCGTTGCCGTCGGGGTCCTCGACGATCGCGTACCGCGCGCCCCAGAATGCGTCGTACGGCGACTGACATCCCACGTAGCCCGCCGCCGTCAGCTCCGCGTAGCGTTCGTCGACCGCTTCGCGCGACGCCAGCGAAACGCCGAGCACGGTCTTGCTGCCGTGCCCGTGCTCGCGCCAGCCCGCATGCCAGAGCTTCGCCATGGCGAGGTTGTCGAACTCGAGTCGCACCCCGCTCGGAAACGCCACCTCGATATGCTGGGCGCCGCTGCCCGGCGGCCACTCATGACCGTCCGGCACAACGAGTCCGAGCTTCCGATAGAACGCGAGGGTCGCGTCCATGTCGCGCACGACGACGTTGACTTGAACGAAAACGGGTTGATCGGCCATGACGGGGTCTGCGACGCCGCACGTGCTCGCTACTGCCGGCCGATGCGTCACACCAGCCGGCGAACGAGCAGCACTGCGACCGCTAGGTACCAGACCGCTTGAACGATCACGATCGCGCTCAGTGAGTGCGGATTGAGTTGACCGGCGAACGTCAGAACGCCGATCGCGGCGATCCCGGATACGAAACCGATGACGCCGGTCGCGCGCACCACGCCGGGCGTCGCGATCAGATCCGCCGACCAGAACGCGACACCGATCGACATCGCGACGAAACCGAGCTTGCTGAGTATTTGGATCGTCAACGCGCCGAACACCAAGAGCGGAACTGCCGCCTTGATCGCGTCTGGCGGCGCACCGGCGTATCGCTCGGCGATCGCAGGCGTGAGGAAACCGTCGATCAGCGCGGCACCGATCACCGCGACGATACCGGCCGTAAATGCGATGAGCGCGGGCACCGTCGTTTGGCGGTGCAGTCCGCGGCGTAAGGAGAAAATCGCAAAGCCGTACAGCAAGGCGCCCATGATCGCGATGAGCACCCCGTGCACCACGCGATCGGCGGTAGCGACCTGCACCATCTGCCTCATGGCCTCGGCCGGCGCCCGTGCGCTGACGGTCGGATGATGCGCGATCGCAACAATCGTCACCAACGCACAACATGCGATCGCGATCCCGGCCGCCATACCGCTGGGCGCGCCGTCGTTGAAGGAAGCCGGCCGTTCGTGTTGCACGCTCGATCACCTCACTAGCGGCTCAACCATAGCAGGTCGCGCCGCAAAGGTAGCGGAGGTTCAGCCTGCGCTGTCCGTTAGCGGACACGCGCCGCAGTGTGTCCGGAATCGGAGGATCGCCATTGATTCGTTCCGTGAAGCCCGATCGTCGCGTCGAGCGTACGCGCTTAGCGATTTTGGGTGCGTTTCGCGATCTCGTCCTCACGCGCGGCTACGATCTGATCTCCGTTCGCGATGTCGTCGACACGGCCGGCGTCGGCCGCTCGACGTTCTACGAGCATTTCGACGACAAGGACGACCTGTTCCAGGAAAGCCTGCGCCCGCTGCTGTCGGTGTTGGCGGAGGTGATCGGCGACGGCCGTGCGCCGCACGCGCTGGCGATGGTGATCACGCACTTCGGGCACAATCGCCGATTGGCTCGCGCGATGATGGCGGGCTCGCCGCGGCGCCTCATGTCGCGGTTCTTAGCGGAATTGTTCGAAGAGAAGTTGACGGCTGCGGCACGCGAGACGCGCGCAGCGCGGCCACTCGTCCCGACGCCGCTGATCGCGGCGCATCTGGCCGAGGCGCAGCTCGGACTCATCGGAGCGTGGCTGTCGGGAAAATCCGGATGCACGCCCGAGGCGGTCGCGCACGCGCTTCATGTCAGCACGCGCGCGTCGGTGGCTGCGCTCCTCGCGCGCAAGACGGCGTGATCAGGGATTGTCGCTGAGCGTGTAGAGCCACCAGCGCGGCTGATCGCGCCGCGACTTGCGGTCGAAGTAGAGCACGGCCACGCGGCCGTCTTCCAGCGCGAGCTCGAACCAGTGCCGCGCCAGGTACGTGTCGCCGCGGTCGGTGATCGTGGAGCGCCACGTGCGCACGACGTCGCGCACCACGAGCCGCTCACCGCGCCAGCCGAACTCTTTGGGCAGCGGCGGCTCGCCGCGGCTCAGCGCGCCCGTATCCACACACTCCGCCGAAGCGGTCAGTGCCTCGCTGAAAAACTGCGCCATCCGCCGCCCGTCGTCGCCGGGCTATCCTGCGGCGATGTCGCGGATCGGCGTGACACGGCCGCCGAAGATCTCGGTGGGATCGACGCCGTACGCCCGCGCGAGCCGATCGATCTCCGCGTCGGTCAGCGCGACCTCACCGGCCTCCGCGCCGGCGAGACGCTCCACGTCGACGCGCGCCTTCGCGGCGGCCGGTTCCGGTTCGAGTCCGGCCTGCACGCGAAAGCGCACGAGGCGCTCGCCGACGTCGTCCACCACGCCCATGCGTGCTACTTGGGATTCGGCGGCGTACCGCTCAGCTTGAAGATCGCCACCGTGTCGCCGTACGGGAACGACAGCTGGAAGTTGCCGCCCGCCGCGACCGCGACGTACTGCTGGCCGTTCACCTCGTAGGTGACCGGCGGCGCGTTCACGCCCGCGCCGAGGTTGTAGCGCCACAGCAGCTTTCCGGCTTTCGCATCGAGCGCGTCGAACCAGCCGTTGCCCTCGCCGAAGAACACGAGGTTGCCGCCCGTCGCGAGCGCGCCGCCGATGAGCGGTTCGGGCGTCATGTACGTCCACGCGAGCTTTCCGGTCTCCGTGTCGATCGCGACGAAGCGCCCGTCTTGAATGCCGTGCGGCTCGATGTTGCTGAACGCGCTGCCGAGCCGAATGCGGCCCTTCTGGTACGCTTCGGGATTCGTCGTGAACCGCATGAGCTGGTCCATGGCGAGCACGTACACGTAGTGTGTTTCCGGCGAGTACGCCGGTGGCGACCATTCCGCGCCGCCGTTCGCTCCGGGGAGCATCACGGGGCCTTTGTGTGTCGGCTGGCTGAACATGTTCGGCGTCATCCGCACGTACGGGTCCGACCTGCGAATCAGCTTGCCGTTGCGGCGGTCGAGGATGTAGAACCAGCCGACTTTTCCCGCTTCCCCGGCGGCCGGTATCGTCTGCCCGTTCACGTGCACGTCGAACAGCACGACGTTGCTGACGGCGTCGTAGTCCCACACGTCGTGCTTGATCTCTTGGTAGCCCCATTTGAGCTTGCCGGTGTGCACGTCGAGCGCGACGATCGAGTCGCTCCAGCGGTTGTCGCCTTTGCGGTAGGTGCCGTTCAGATCGGGATTGGGATTGCCGGTGCAGAAGATGACGAGCCCGAGCGCCGGATCGATCGCGGGTGTCGTCCACACCATGCCGCCGCCGCGCTTCCACGAGTCACCGGCGTAGGTCTTCGGATCGGTGGAATCCCAGCGCCAGCGCTGCTTACCGTTCTTCGCGTCGTACGCCGCGACGAAGCCGCGGATCGGCCACTCGCCGCCCGCGCTGCCGACGATCACCATCCCGTCGTACACCTGCGGCGTCATCGTCTCGGAGTAGCCGACGGACGGATCGGCGACCGTGCTCTGCCAACGCAGCGCGCCGGTCTTCGCGTCGAGCGCCAGCAGCTTGTCGTCGAGCGTGAGCGCGTATACCATCCCGTACCCGACCGCGGGTCCGCGGTTCACCGGGCCGCAGCAGATCTGGAACGCGCCCAGGTTATACGTGGTGTCCCAGATGCGGCGTCCGTTCGTTGCGTCGAGCGCCATGATCTTCATCTTGTTGTCGACCGTCGGCGTCGTGATGTACATGACGCCGTTGACGACGATCGGCGTCGTCTCGAAGCTCGCGGTCATGCCGGTCTGCGCGATCCCGACCAGATGCAGCGACGTGACGTTGCTCGCGTCCACCTGCGTGAGCGGTGAGTAGCGCTGGTTGTCGTACGTGCGCCCCGTCAGCACCCAGTTGGCGCGGTCGCTCGCAGCGCCCGTCATCATCGCGTCGGATACCGCGACGTTGGCGCCCGCCGGAACTTTCGCGTACACGTGGTTCTTCGGCGCCGCCGCGCGCACGATCTCGTTGGTGCTGGCACCTTTCGGGGCCGTCGCGCCGGTGCCCCCAACGAGCGCGACCTCCGCGAGCGTGCTCTTCGTCAGCGGTACGTTGCCGGGCGGATACCCGTTGCGCGCGAGCAGGAACGCGGTGACGTCGAGATACTGCTGCTGCGTCAGCGATCCCGGCTTGTCCGCCGGCATCTGCCGCGCGATGAAATCCTCCAGCGTTGCCGCGGTGCCCGACGTGCCGACGTACTTTCGAAACGCCGCACCGACGAGTCCGGGACCCGACTGGCCTTGGAGGTTCACGCCGTGGCACTGCTGGCACGTTGCCGAGTAGACGGTCGCGCCCGCGGCGGCCTGCGTCCCGGTGTAGTGTCCGGGTCCCTTCGCGGCTGACTGCGTTGCCGCGAGCAGCAGCACCGCGAGCGCGGCAAGTCCCACGGCGTAGACGGTGCGATGCGATGAAAAGACGGCGCTGCGCATGGTTGGTGCCTCCCTAGATTATGCGTCCAATCCCCCGAAGCAGAAGTATTTGATCTCGACCCACTCGTCGATGCCGTACTTGGAGCCTTCGCGGCCGATGCCCGATTCCTTGATGCCGCCGAACGGCATCGACTCGTTCGCGATCAGCGGCGTGTTGATGCCGACCATCCCGGCCTCGAGCGCTTCGGCGACGCGCCAAGCCCGCCCGACGTCGCGCGTGTAGAAGTAGGCGGCGAGCCCGAACGGCGTGTCGTTGGCCATCGCGACCACGTCCGCTTCGGTCTTGAACGACGCGATCGCCGCGACTGGACCGAACGTCTCTTCGTTGCTCAAGCGCATCGCGGGCGTCACGTTGGTGAGGATCGTCGGCTCGTAGAACGTGCGGCCCAGCTCGTGCGGCTTGCCGCCGTGCACCACCGTCGCACCGCGCGAACACGCGTCCTCGACGTGCTCGACCACCTTCGAGAAGCCTTGCTCTTCGATGAGCGGTCCCAGCGTGATGCCTTCGTCGAAGCCGCGCCCGACGCGCAGCTTGCGCACGCGTTCGGTCAGCTTCTCGACGAACGCGTCGTGCACGCCCTCCTGCACGTACAGCCGGTTCGGGCTCACGCACACCTGGCCGGCGTTGCGGAACTTCGCGCCCATCGCGCCGCTCACGGCCGCGTTGACGTCGGCGTCGTCGAACACGATGAACGGCGCGTTGCCGCCGAGCTCCAGCGACACTTTCTTGACGGTGCGCGCGCACTGCTCCATCAGCAGCTTGCCGACGACCGTGGAACCCGTGAAGCCGAGCTTGCGCACGATGGGGTTCGACGTCATCTCCCCGCCGATCACCGGCGCGTCGTCGGCGTCGCCCGTCACGACGTTGAAGACGCCGGGCGGCATCCCGGCCTGTTCGGCGAGCGCCGCCACCGCGAGCGCGGACAGCGGCGTCTGCTCGGCCGGTTTCAACACGAACGTGCAGCCGGCCGCGATCGCGGGCGACGCCTTTCGCGTGACCATCGCGTGCGGAAAATTCCACGGCGTGATGCCGACGCACACGCCGATCGGCTGTTTCACCACCACCATGCGGCGGTCGTTCGCGAGCGTCGGGATCGTGTCGCCGTACACGCGCTTCGCCTCTTCGGCGTTCCACTCCACGTACGCCGCGCCCATCGCGATCTCGCCGCGCGCTTCGGCCAGCGGCTTGCCCTGTTCGAGCGTCATGATGTGCGCGAGCTCGTCGGTGTGCGCTACGATCAGGTCGAACCAGCGGCGGATGATCTTCGAGCGCTCCTTCGCGGGCGTCGCGCGCCAGCCGGGCAGCGCGGCGTTCGCGGCCTCGATCGCGCGGCGCGTCTCGGCGACGCCCATGCGCGGCACGTTCGCGACGGTGTCTCCGGTCGCGGGGTCGTACACCGGGAACGTCGCGCCGGAGTCGGCGCCGATCCACTGTCCCCCGACGTATGCGAGCGACTTGAGCAAGGTGGAGCGTTCGAGCACCGAGGTCATGGGGCCGGTCCTTTCCGGGGATCAGGCGGGCATGAGCCTTCGCGATCCGGCGGACGACGCCTCGACGAATCGCCGGCTCCCGCTGTAGCGCAGCGCCCGCGGCCGCGGCCTCGCGAGCCACGCCTTGAAGGCGTCCAGCGGCAGCGGATGGCACACGGCGAATCCTTGCACGTAGCGGCAGCCGTGGAGCCGCAGCCACTCGACGTCGGCGGGCTCCTCCGCGCCCTCGCCCATGGACTCGAACCCGAAGTGATGGGCGATCGAGATGATCGTGTCCGCGATCGCCGCGTCGTCCGCGTTGCTCGTGACACCCGAGATGAAGCTCCGGTCGATCTTGACGATGTCGACGGGCAGCCGCTTCAGCGATGAGAGCGAGGAGTACCCGGTTCCGAAATCGTCGATGGCGACGCGTACGTTCAGCCGTCGCAGCGCCCGAAAAACGCGGCGCGTCCTTTCGACGTCGCGCATGACATCCGTTTCGGTGATCTCGAGGCCGACGTTCGCCAAGGAAACGCCGCTGCGAGCGGCATCGATGAAGGCGCGGACGAGCTTCGGATCCCCCGCTTGCCTGCCGGAAACGTTGAAATACAATCGAAACCCGGGCCGAAACGCGCTCAGCTCGCCGGCCACGGCGAAGGCTTCGCGCATGACCCACGCATCGATGGTCGTGATGATGCCGATCTGTTCGGCGAACGGGATGAAGTCGTCCGGGCCGAGCAGGCCGCGCTGCGGGTGGTTCCACCGGAGCAGTGCCTCGCAGCCCGTGACCACGCCGCTGTTCATGTCGACGTGCGGCTGGTAGTACAGCGTGAGCTGGTCTTTTTCGCACGCTTCGACGAGTTCGTTCCGAAGCGCGGAGCGGCGTTGCGCATCGCGCTCCATCCCCGCCTCGTAGAATACGATCGAGCCGTGTCCGCGTTCCTTCGCGGCGGCGAGCGCCGCATCGGCGTGCGAATGAACGGCATCAATGATCTGACCGTCCTCCGGCGCGACGGCGACACCGATGCTCGCAGTTCTCGCGATGAATTCCTGGCCTTCACTCCCGCCGGTCGAAAACGAGCGCGCGAACACGCCTGCGAAGTCTCGCGCCCGGTCACGGAGATGTTCCTGCGAGATCGGGTTCGGAATGTAGATCGCAAAGACGTCGCCGCCGACACGACCGACGATCTCATCCGTGGACGCACATCCCTGCAGCGCTTTGCCGATCGCGACGAGCAGAGCATCGGCGACCGTGTGCCCGTAGGCCTCGTTGATCTCGTGAAAAGCGTTGATGTCGACCACGACGATCGCATAGCGAGAGGTCGTGCGCGCCCCCGCGCGCGCCTGCGACCGGAATTGCGACCGGTTGAGCAAGCCGGTGAGCACATCGTGGGATTGCTGGTACTGGATCCGCTCGAACTGCCAGCGCTGCTGCACGTGCTTCGAAAAAAACGCCGTGATGACCTCGATGTATGCGTGCTCTTGCTGACCGAGCGGTTTGCTCGTGGGCCGACCGGACGAAAACGTCAGCGCCCACGTCGCGCCGCCCGCGCTGAACGTGGTGATGATGAGCGACCGCGTACCCTGCTTGCGCGCGTAATCGGCCGAGTATGGGCTGTTTTCAATGTCGTCCCACGACCGGGTTCCCCCGCCTTCCGCCAGCACGCTTCCCACGACCGTGCTCGACAAGGCCACGACGTCACCGATTTGGGGCACGTGGCCGGTGAGGACATGTCCGGGGGACTGGGCGACCGCCTCCAACGTCATCTCGGTACCGTGGACGCGCCACAACATGCCGCGATAGCCTTGTTCGGGCCCGAGGGACGTGACGGCTTGGCCCAGCATGGCGAGCCATTTTTCTGCGTCGCCGAGCGCCGGATCGTTGACCACCTGCAGCAACGCTTCGAGCCGCTGCGCGTGCTGTCGCGAACGCTCTTCTTCATCGCGCAGCCGTTCCTGGGCGTCCGCGACCAATCTCGACGAGCGCACGGCGCGCTGCACGGCGCTCGGCAGGCGCGCGAGGTTTGTCTTCATGACGTAGTCAACGGCACCGTTTCGGAATGCCTCCGCGGCACGCTCTTCGCTGATCGTCCCCGATACGAAGATCAGCGGGACGTTCGCGTGCGCTTCTCGCACGATGTGCTGCGCGGTAAACCCGTCGAAGTCCGGAAACGTAAAATCGCAAAGAACTACGTCGGGAACGAAGTCGAGCAACGCCAGGTGCAGCTCGGCTTCATCGGCCGCGAGCACGTACTCCGCGGGGACGCCGCTGCGCCGTAATTCTGCCCGCGACAGCTCCGCATCGAACGGGTTGTCGTCGACGATGAGCACCTTGATCGCGTCGTCACCAGCCCGTGGCGCCGGCTCCTCGGTGCTGACGTCGACCACTACGGAACCTGGTTGACGCGCAGCCAGTAAATCGCGATCTGCGAGATGGCCTCCGCGAGATCCATGAAATGGATCGGCTTGGTCACGTAACCGTTGACGCCCAGCCGGTAGCTCTCGGTGATGTCGCGGCTTTGATTCGAGGACGTCATCACGACGACCGGTATCGGTCGCGTTCGTTCGTCCGACTTGAGCTCGCGCACGACGTCGAGCCCGTTGAGCCGCGGCATCTTCAGATCGAGCAGGATCAGCTTCGGGAATTGGTTCGGATCGCGGCCGCGATACGCTCCCGTGCAGCGAACGAAATCCAGTGCTTCGACGCCGTCCTCCACCCAGTGCAGCTTGTTGCGCAGTTCGCTCTTCGTCAATGCACGCATCGTCAGCTCGGCATCGTGCCGGTTGTCTTCCACGAGGAGGATGTCGACGTTCTCGGAGCCGTTCAGGGCCTTCACAGCGTGGGCGCCTGATTGACCATGAGCCAGTACATCCCGATGCGCGAAACCGATTCCACGAACGACGCGAACTGGACCGGCTTGGTGACGTAGCCGTTGACGCCCAGCCGGTAGGCCTCGGCAATGTCGTGGTCTTGATTGGACGAGGTCATCACGACGATCGGGACCGGACACATTTGCTCGCCCGACTTCAACTCGCGCAAGACGCCGAGCCCGTCGAGCCGCGGCATCTTTAAATCGAGCAGGATCAGTTTCAGGCTCTGCTGGCAATCGCGGCTTTCGTAGGGACCCGTGCAGCGAACGAACTCCAACGCTTCGACACCGTCCTTGACCCAGTACACTTTGTTGATAAGGTTCGCTCTGTCGAGCGCGCGCATCGTCATCTCGGCATCGCTCTGGTTGTCCTCGACGAGCAGGACCTCCACGTCGGCAAAGTCGTTCATTCGCCACCTTTTTTCGGTAAGGCAAAAGAAAATGTCGCGCCGTCGCCGAGCCGGGCATCAGCCCAGACGGTGCCACCGTGGCGCTGGACGATCCGCATCACGATCGCGAGGCCCACGCCGGAGCCCGGGAACTCGTCGCTGCGGTGGAGCCGCTGGAATACGCCGAAGAGCTTGTCGGCATACGCCATGTCGAAGCCCACCCCGTTGTCGCGCACGTGGTACACGATGCGCGCAGCCTCTTGCGTCGCCCAAACATGCACCCTCGGGTTTGCCTTCTTGCCCGAGTATTTGACGGCGTTGGAGATCAGGTTGACCCAGACTTGGCGCAGCAACACGCGGTCGCCGCGCACGTCGGGCAGGCTCGAGATCTCGAACGTCAATCGCCCGACGCCGCCCGACTCCGTGTGCTCCGTCGCAACGTCTTCCGCCAGGCTCGTCATGTTGACGACGACGTTCACCATCGGCTGGCGCCCGAGCCGCGAGAATGCGAGCAGGTCGTCGATCAGGTCGCCCATGCGCGATGCTTCGCTCTGGACGACGGTGAGCAGACGCCGGCCCTCGTCGCCGAGTGCGGAACCGTAATCTTCCTCGATCGCGCGCGTATAGCCCAGTACGGCGCGAACGGGGGCACGCAAATCGTGAGAAACGGAGTAACTGAAGCTTTCCAATTCGCCGTTGAGGGCCTCGAGCTCGGCGGCGTGCAGACGGAATTGCTCTTCCGCCGCGTTGGTGCGCGTGAGCTCGCGGTTCGCTTCATGCCGGGCGACGTCGTCGCGTTCGATCGTCCGCTCGGCGAGGCGCTGCTCGAGCTCCGCATTGGTGCGCGCCAGCTCGGCGAGAGCTTCGTCGCGCGCCACGTCGTCGCGTTCGATCGTGTTCTCGGCCAGCCGTTGCTCGAGCTCCGCGTTGGTGCGCGCCAGCTCGGCGAGCGCTTCATCGCGCGCCACGTCGTCGCGTTCGATCGTGCGCTCGGCCAGCCGCTGCTCGAGCTCCGCGTTGGTGCGCGCCAGCTCGGCGAGCGCTTCGTCGCGTGCCACGTCGTCCCGTTCGATCGTACGTTCGGCCAGCCGTTGTTCGAGCTCTGCGTTGTTGCGCGCGGCCTCCGCAAGGTCCCGGAGTGCTCTTTCCGTGATCGTTTCGGGCATCTCAAACTTTCCGCCGTTCGGCCTCACCGTTACCGATCGAGCATAGCGGCGACCGGTAACGCGCCGGAACGGGCGGTGAGCGGCGGCGGCTGGTTCGCCGTGGGAGTCAAGTCGAAGGCGTGCACCCCCGTTTCATTCATCGACGCATCGAAAATGCGGTAGGCGCCGCCCTCGATCAGCTTCGCGCGGTACATCGCGGTGTCGGCGTTGCGCAAGAGCGTGTCGCCGTCGATGCCGTCCGCCGGGAAGCACGCGATGCCGATGCTGAAGCTCATGCGTGCCGTGTGCACGCCCACGTTCAAGGGCGGGCGAAACGCGTCGAGGATCCGTCTCGCCGTTGCCGCGGCATGCACGGCCTCCGGATCTTCGAGCACGATCACGAACTCGTCGCCGCCCGCGCGGGCGACCAGGTCCTCGCCACGCGTGACGCTGCGCAGCCGCGCTGCCACGCTCTGCAGCAGCAGGTCCCCGCCGGCGTGGCCCAAGGTATCGTTGATCCCCTTGAAGCCGTTGAGGTCGAGGAAAAGCACCGCCATCTGGGAGCGCCGCCGTTTCGCGGCCGAGCACCCCGCGGCGAGGCGCTCGTTGAGCATGATCCGGTTCGCCAGCCCGGTGAGCATGTCGGTTCGCGCGCTGAGCGCGAGCCGCTCCGACGCTTCTTTGCGCGCCGAGATGTCGATGCACGTGCCGACGAGTCGAACCGGCTTCCCGTCCGCGTCGACCTCGCGCGCTACGAGCACTTCCTCCCAGTGCATCGTCCCGTCGCCGCGAAAGCTGCGGTACTCGATGCGATTGACACGCCCGGTGGTGGCCGTGTCGTTGAAATCGACGATGACGCGCTTGCGATCGTCGGGGTGCATGTGGCGCTTGACGACCTCATAGCCTGTCCCCGGCGACGAAGAGTTCGGCGGCTTGGGCAGGCGCGCATTGACCCACATCTCGTCCGACCACGTCGTCACGCCTGACGCGAGCTCCGTCGACCAATGGCCGAACGCGATGAGCCGGTGCACGCGCGAGGCCGCGTCCACGTCGGCGCGCAGCGCCTTCTCCGCCCGAACGCGCTCCGTCACATCAGTCGTCAGCAGGATGGACGCAGGCACGCCGTGCCAGACGAAGTCGAAAACCGTCTCGTCAGCATCAAATTCGGAGCCGTCTTTGCGGCGGTGCGCCGTGGTGCTGCTGCCGCGCTCCTCGCCCGGCGCACGCCGCACCACCGCGGAGATGCGGCCGGTCGCGCACAGCGCCTCGGCATCGAGCCCGAGGAATTCGTCACGTCCGTAGCCGTAGCTGCGAACGGCGGCATCGTTCACCGCAATGCACCGGTGATCGGACGCGCCAAAGACGATCACGGAATTGCGATCGTTCTTCACGGGAACCGGGCTCGTCTAGGCATCGAAGAAATGGTCCGTCCTCAGGGGACGGCCGGATCACCCAGCCGGCCGCTCCCCGACGCTAGCGCAGGCCGGTAACGTCATGGAGCGGGCTCGCCTCGTTACCGCTGCTAAAGAATTAATTGACATCCGCCCGGGCCGGGTGGTACTGTGCTATTAATTCTTTAACGGAGGGCGCATGGCACGTCGCGGATCGCCGGTTCTCACGGACGCGGAGCTTCGGCTCATGGAAGTGCTTTGGCGCCGCCCGGGGGCTACGGTCAGCGACGTGGTCGAGGCGGTCGCCGACCCGCCGCTCTCGTACAGCACCGTGCTGACCACGCTGCGCATCCTCGAGCGCAAGGGCTACGCCGCGCATGAGGAGGTCAACCGCACGTACGTGTACCGCCCGGTCGTCGCGCGCGACGAGGCGGCGAACAAGGACGTGGGGCACGTGCTCGCGCGCTTCTTTTCGGGCAAGCCGCTCGATCTCGCGATGCGGCTCGTGGAGCGTGACGGCGTGTCGCGCGACGAGCTGCGCCGGCTCAAGGCGCTGATCGAGCAGCACGAGGTGGACGCCCCATGAACGCCGTGCTGCACGCGCTCGCGACGTACTGCGTGACGGCGCTGTGGATGGGCGCCGCGATCGCCGCGCTGACGGCGCTCGTCGTGCGCTTCTGGAGGCCGCTCGACGCGGCGACGCGCTATGCCGTGTGGTACGTCGCGCTGGTCGCGGTCGTGCTCGGCCCGCTCGCAACGACGGTCGCGATGGAGTACACGCGCCCCGCCGCGCGCGCCGCCGACCTCGACTTGGCGTTCCGCAACGCACCGGGGATCCGCACACAGGTGAACGTCGCGCTGCCGCGCACGCGCCTGCAGATCGCGATCCCGCCGTACGCGGCGTTCGGCGCCGCGGTGCTGTGGCTGCTGGTCGTGCTCGGCGGTGCCGCCCGGTTCGGCGCCGGCGCCGTGGTGCTCGCGCGGCTCAAGCGCGACGCGCTGCCGCTCGCGCCGGAACGCCGTTCGGCGCTGTTGCTCTGGAACGCGCACGCCGCTGCGCCCGGCGCGCGGCGCGCGCGGCTGTGCGTGTCCGATCGCGTGGAAGTCCCGGTCGCCGTCGGCTTGTTCGACGGCATGGTCGTGCTGCCGCAGCACATCCTCGACGCGTTCGAGCCGGGCGACGTCGACCGCTTCGTGCTGCACGAGCTCGCGCACCTCGAGCGGCGCGACGACTGGACCGCGGTGTTCGAGCGCCTCGCGCAGATCGTGCTGTTCTTCAATCCCGCGGTGCACGTCATCGCGCGCCGGCTCGACCTCGAGCGCGAGATCGCGTGCGACGACCGCGTCGTCGCGGCGACGTCCGACGTGCGCTCGTACGCGGTCGGGCTGACGCGGATGGCGGAGTCGACGAAGTGGCCGCACAACGCGATCGCCGCGCCGGCAATCTTCGTGACGCGCAGGCAATTGTCGCTGCGCGTCGAGGAGCTGCTGGCGCGCCGGCGCTTCACCGCGCCGCGGGTCGCGATCGCACCGGCGGCCGTCGCGCTCGCCGCGTCGCTCGGCGTCGTCGCCGCGGCCGCGGTGCACGCACCGTCCGTCGACCTCGGCGGCGCGCCGCACGCCGCGCCGCGCGAGATCACGCGCATCCAGGAGACGAGGCTGATCCTCATCGACCGCAACGGCAAGAAGACGGCCGTCGACGGAAAGCACGCTCGCGTCATGGTCTTGCACACCGATGTGAAATCGTTCGCCGACGTGCGCGCGCTGCGCGACGTGTCGCCCGAGCAGCTGCACGCAATGCTGAAGAAGCTCGAACTCACTCCCCCAACCCGCTAGAGGTCCCCATGCCGCTCCCGATCCCTCCGCCGGCCCGGCGGTCTGTTCGACGCGCCCCGCGCGCCGTGTGCGCCTTCCTCGCCGCAGCCGTCGCGCTGCTCGCCGCCGGTGTTCCGGCGCGCGCGGCGGGCGAAGCCAGCGACATCGTCATCGACGTCGTCGATGCCGTGACGGGCGCACCCGTGACGCTGGCGCGCGTGCTCGTGCAAGGCGAGGTCGGGCTCATCGGCTACACCGACGCCGACGGCCACGCGCTGTTCGAGTCCGTTGCCACGGGCTCGTACCGGGCGATGGTGATCAAGCGCGGCTTCGTCGTCGCGCGGTCGTCGCTATTCGACGTCACGGCGAACCGCACGTCGAGCGTGCGCGTGCGGCTGCAGCGTACGAGCGTGTTGCAGCAGATCGGCAGCGTCTCGGTGACGAGCTCGCCCGCACGCGCATCGCGCGAGGTGGGACAGGACGACGCGCTGCGGTATCTCAACGGCTCGCTGCGCGACGCGCTGGGCGATCTGCCCGGCGTCACGTCGGCGGGCGACGGCGTGCAGATCGACGGCAACGATGCGTCGCAGACCGGCACGAGCATCGACGGCGTGCCCGTCGCCGGCGCGGGCGGCTCGCTGTCCGGGCGCGGGATCAACGCGGACCTATTCGGCGGCGCGAGCGTGAGCTCGGGCGCCTCGCACGGCGCGCTCGGCGGCGAGGTGGGTTTCCGCACGCTGCAGCCGACGCGCTTCGCGCAGCAGCAAGCCACGGTGCAGTACGGCAGCGACAACTCGTCGTCGGCGCTTGCCGTCGCGCGCGGTTCGGTGCGCAATCTCGGCTACGTCGTCGAGCACGCCGTGCGCGGGCGCACCAGCGCGCTCACCGGCCTCGATTTCACCGACGCGACGGGGCTGACGTACCGCCACGACGGCGACCGGCTGTTGTCCGGCGATCTGGCGAAGCTGCGCTGGGCGCCGTCGATCGCGCAGACGCTCACGCTCACCGGCACGTCGACGAACACCGCGGACGGCTTGGTGTGCGGGCAGTTCATCGCACGGTTTCCGTGCGGATACGGGCCCGGCGCATTCGGACGCTCCGGCGGCCGCCTCCTGACGCTCTCGGAGAACGCGACGATCGGCGCGACGACGCTGATGGTCGGCGCGTTCGCGAACGGCTCGCACGACGCGTCGAACGAGGCGCAGCGCATGCTCGCCGGCACCGCGGCGCCCCAGAGCACGGAGCTGCGCGTGAACGCGCGCGGCTTCAACGTGGGCGTGCAGCTTCCGGCGGGCGACCGCCACGACGTGTCGCTGAGCGCGCAAAGCTACGGGCTCGCATTCGACGGCACCACCACGACAACGCTCGGGACGTTCGCGCTCGCGCAGCGCACGTCGTATCACGGCGCGTCCGTGGTCGATCGCTATCATCCGAATCAGCGGCTGACGCTCACCGGGCGCGCGGGCGTCAACGGCGGCAACGGCTCGAACGCGTTCGCGTCGGGGCTCGACGTGCGCTGGCAGCCGAACCGCGGCACGGCGTTCGCCGTCGCCGGATCGTTCGGCGACGCAGGCGCCGGCGTCGCGATCACCGGGACCGCGTTCCCGGACCCGCGCTCGCTCACGTTCGACTGCGCGAACGGACTCGCGTACGGCGGCGTGCCGTCGGCCAACGCGCCGCGCCAGCGCTCGTCCGCGCTGCGCGCGTCGGTGGAGCGCTCGGGACACCGTGGCCGGCTCGCGCTCACCGCATGGTCCGCGCGGCTCGAAGGGGCGCCGGTGTTCACCGCGCAAGACGCGGGCGCGTTCGGCGTGCCGGCGGGCTATCTCGGCGCGGTCGGCGCGTTCGCGTCGTCGCCGTTCGTGTGCGGCTCGCCGGCGATTAATTCGCTCGCGTTCACGTCGTTCCAGCCGGCGAATCAGCTGAGCCGCGGCGCGACGGTTGCGGGAACGCTCGAGATCGGCAAGGCGCTGATCGCGGGGTTCGCGAGCGTGCAGTCGCGGTTCGTCACCGACGCGACGCCCGCGACGGCGTCGCTCACGCCGGTCGGCACGCAGGTTCCCGGCACGCCGCTGCACCGCGCAGGGCTCGTCGCAACGGCGAAGCTCGGAAAATCGGTCGACGCGCTCGCAAACGTCAGCTACACCGCGGCGAACAACCCCAACCGCTTGCCGGCGTACATGGTGTTCAACGCGGGGTTCGCGGCGCCGCTGCGCGAGGGTTCGATCGCGATCGTCGGCACGAACCTCGGCAACACGCACACGGGGCCGTTCGTACCGAGCGCGGAGACGTTCGCGCTTGCGCGCGCCGGCGCGCCGCCGCTCCTGCTCGCTGCAACACCGCTCGCGCCGCGCGCCGTCGGCGTGACGTACACGGTGCGCGCCGGCCGGCTCGGCGCCACGGGCAGCGGTGCCGGGACCGCGGACGCATCGACGCCCGAAGAAGGCGATCACGGCGGCGTGGAGATCCGCATCCGCGCGCAGCCGATGCGCGAAGGCGCGCATCCGAACGCGCTGCAGATCGATCCCGACAACGACGCGTGCACGCCCGCGGCGGCGAAGCTCGCGCAACCGGTGATGGACGCGATGGGCCGCATCTCCGCGTCCGCCGAGCGCGCGAAGTCCGGCACGCGCTATCCGGCGACGATGCGCGACGGCAGCGCGGTGGTGAGCGGCGTGACGCTGACGTACACGCCGTACGACGACGGCGCGCGCTTCGTCGTCGTCGCGACGTCGAACATGCAAGCCGGCGCGGCGCTGGTGAATTGCGCGCGACTCAGCGTGGCGCAGCCGGGAGACAACGAGAAGTTTCACGTCTACGTGCCGGCGACGACGAACGGGTTCTTCATCGCCTATTCGCCCGCGCTCGGCATCTATCTAATACCGCCCGCGCAAGCCGGGCACGGCGCGACGCTCGTACGCGCGTCGGTTGAACAGGAGCCGGCGAAAGCGCCGGCCGAACCGTTCGCGCTGCGCGCGTCGCCCGCGTGTCCGGCGGGCTCGAAACCCGTCGCCGACGCGATCGTCGCCGCCGTGCGCGCGGCGCGCACCGCGCAGCGCGCCGGCGCACCCGTACCGGCCGCTGAGATCGCGGAGATCGTCGCGCGCGGCGCGGCGAACGCGGGCTGGCTCGAGATCAAGCCCGCGGATCCGGTCGCGCAAGGCGCGATGGTCCAGTGCCTGCACGTCGCGGGCGTTCCGAGCGCGCACTTGCAAAGCGCGGGCATCGCCGACGCGCGCCGTCCGGGCGCGATCGGCTTCACCGACCGGTTCGGGTTCTACCTGATCGCACGCCCGCCGGAATAGATCAGGCGAAGTGGCGGGCGAGGCGCGCTGCCGCGTCCTCGACCGCATCGTCGTCATCGAGGTGGTAAAACCTCAGGTGCTCGTCGCCTGGCTCCGGCCAAAGCGTAAGCCCCACCTTGGCGTCCCCGTCGTATCGGCACAGCGTCGCCGACTGCTCGCCCCGCACCCACTCGGTTACCCCGTAAAAGAAATCGAGTCGCTCGGGCACGACCGAGCCACGTTCTCCGGCGAGCGATTGCAAACGCGATGTAATCGCGTTGACGAGCGCGGCGAGCGCGCGGTCTTTCGCGCGCCGAGCCGGCGGCGGCTGCGTCCAACCGCGCCGCCACGGCGCCAGCGATTTCGCCGCGAGCGTCGCCCACGCGTCCCATGCGCGGTACTCGCCGCGCAGCTTCTCGGCCGCCGGATCCAACGGCCGTTCGCGCTCGCGTTTCCCGAACTGAATCTCGTAGATCGAGCGGTCCAGCCGTTCGATCTCCGGCATCGCCGCGACGAACTCCCACGGGTGCACGGCGGGCAGCAGCGCGTCGAACGCGGCGATCAACGCGGAACGCGCCTCATACGTCGGTGTCCCGCGCGCGAATCCTCGAACGTCCGAAGGCCGGTACTGCGTGCGATATTCCACGAAGTTGCCGCGCGCTTCGGTCAGCGAATAATCGCCGTTCGGGCCGCCGAGCACGTTGTCGGTGTTGGCATCGTCTTGACCGTCGTCTTCCCAGTTGCAGAGGCAGCAGACGTCGTAGTCGCGGCGGCCCCCGATGGTGGGATAGCCGCAGCAGGGGCAAACGGCGAGATTCGGTGTGCCGTGCGGCAGCGCTCGTCCGAGCAGCGCGCCTTGCACGCGCAAGTCACTGAGGCCGAGCTCGAACGCGAGCCGGCGGATTTTCAGCGCGGAGATATCCGCGGGTCCGAATTGCATCGGGGGGCGGCAATGCGAGTGCCGCGTTACGCAAGATGAGAGGCGTCAGCACTATAGCACCGGGACGGTGTCCCGTCCAGAGGGCTATCTGCCGGCGCCGACCCGCACGAGCGCCACGCGGTTCACGCCGCTGCACGCTAGCACGAGGTTGCCGTCGCGCGTCGTCATCATGTTGCGTACCACGCCGCCGCCCGACGGGATCGTCCACGTCTGAAACCGCTGCGCGTTCGGATCGAAGCGCACGAGCGTGTTCGGCGCGACGCCCGACTCGCTGTACCACACCGCGCCGTTCAGGATCGCGATCGCGTACGGCCGCGAGTTGGGGCCGCCCGGCGACGCCCACTCAGTGACCGCGCCCGTTTTCGGATCGAACCGGCCGAGGTAGCCGCGCGCATAGTCCGAGTACCACATCACGTCGTCGGACGCGATCGCGATGCGGCGCGGGCGCGCGCCCGCGTTCGGCAGCGGGTACTCGCGAATCGCCATCGACACCGGGTCGATGCTCGCGATCTTGTTGCTGCCGAACTCGACGAACCACGGCACGTTCTTCGAGTCGACCACCATGCCGTACGGGTTCGCGCGCGGCGTCGGCACCGTGACCAGCTTCACCTCGCCCGTGCGCGGCACGAGCCGTCCCACCATGTCGGCGCCTTGCGCCGTGAACCACAGCGTACCGTTGCGGTCGAAGATCGGCGTGTGCGGATCCCGCGCGGCCGGATCGAGCTTGTATTCGGTGAACGCGCCGGTGCGCGGATCCAGCTTGCCGATGTACGCTTTGAAGTTCGCGGTGAACCACACGTTGCCGTCGCCGTCCATCACCAGCCCGTGCGGACCCGAGCCCGCGGTCGGCGGGTGGAATTCTTTGAACGTCCCCGTCTTCGGATCGAGCCTTCCGAGTACGTTCGCCATCTGGCCGGTGTACCAGATCGATCCGTCGGGTGCGGCGAGCGGGTCGTGCGGGCGCGAGCCCGGCGTCGGCACGACCCATTCCTGGATCGCGACGTTCACGCTGCCGGGAACGACCACGGCGGCCGGGGCCGCTTTCGGCGGGAAATTCTTCGCCAAGTACGCGACCACGTCGTCGACGCGGTCCGGCGGCAGCTTCGCGCCGGCGTTCGTCATCATCGCGACCACGTTGCGCCAGCCGGCGCCGTCGTAGCCCGCGCGCATCACTTGCCCGAGGCCGTGGCACGGCGTGCACGACGCCTGGACGAGCTCCTTGCCTGGCCCGTCGGGCAGCGCCGCGTCTTGGCTGCTCACCGGCAGCGCGCAGCACAGCAGCATCCCCGCGATCGAGGGCAAGGCGAATCGTTTCATCATCGTTTCACCTCCGCCGGATACGTTCGTCGCGCGACCCGCCGGCCCCAGGCCGATGCGGCGCATCGTCGTGAAAAGGACGGGTCATGGTGCCATCCGCCGAGCGCCGCGTGACGATTCACCGGCCTGCCGAGCAAGTGTATCGCTTCATCGCGTCGGGCGACAATCAGGCGGCGTGGCGGCCCGGCGTCGTGAGCGTGCGGCTTCGCTCGGGCACCGACGGTGAACCCGGCGCGGTCTACGACCAGCGCGTCAAAGCCCCGTTCGGACGCCCCGTTGCCGCGGACTACGAGATCGTGTCGGCGACGCCGAACCGCGAGCTGCGCTTCCGCGCGATCGCCGGGCCCGTGCGCCCCGAAGGCTCGTACGTCTTCGAAGCGGACGGCGACTCGACGACGGTCACGTTCGCGCTGCGCTGCGACCTCTCGGGGATGGCGCGCATGATGGGTCCGATGGTCGCGAAGACGATGAACGCCGAGGTGGCCTGCCTCGACAACGTCAAGGCGATCCTGGAGCGGTAACCATCCCGCCTGGGGGTTCGCGCTTGGGCGGCGAAAGGGAGGACACGTACGGATGGTCGCCTTGCGCGGCCCGTCGCCCGTGGAGGGTTCGTCATGCGCGTCCCGCCCATCATCGCCTCGGCGCTGCTCGCGGTCTTCGCGAGCGTCTCGGTCGCCGTCATCGCCGCGGCCTCGCAAGAGATCGTCGTGCATCTCAGCGCGAAAGGCTTCGTCCCCGTCGCCTCGACCATCGCCGTCGGCGACCGCGTGCGCTTCACCGTTCGCGACCACAAGCCGCACCAGCTCTGGAAAGTCAGCGGCCCGACCTCCGGCGACGCGCCGGTCGACGTGCTCGAGGACAAAGGCAGCAGCACGACGATGGCGTTCACCGAGACCGGAACCTACACGTACCTCGACCGGCTCAATCCGGGCAGGCACGAGTACCGGCTGACGGTGCGCGCGCGCTAAGCGTCGAGCGCGTGCACGGCGGCTTCCCACGCCGCCATCGCAGCCGCGCTTTCGGATTTCACGTGCTCGAGCGCGTGCACCAGCTCGACGACGCGTTTGGGATTGTCGTAGAGATCCGGCGCGGCGAAATCCACTTCGAGCTGCGCGCGCTCTTTGTCCAACTTCGCGACCAAATTCTCCGCGTCCGCGACCGCGCGCTTGCGGCGGCCGGCGGCGACCTTCGCTTCGTGCGCGCTCTGGCGATCGAGCTTCGCGGGCGTGGCTTTTTGCGCCGTTGCGGTTGACGAGCGCGGGGCGCCGTTCGCAAGAACGTCGCGCGCTGCGGCGAGCTCGTGCGCGCGGCGCTCGTACGTGTCGTAATCGCCGTCGACCACCTGCGCGGCGCCGTCGCGAATCGACACGACGCGCTCGCCCAAGCGCTTGAGCAGATAGCGGTCGTGCGACACCACGAACAGCGCGCCGTCGTAGTCCGCGAGCACGTCTTCGAGCGCTTCGCGGCTCGCGATGTCCAGGTCGTTGGTCGGTTCGTCCAGGAACAGGCAATCCGCGCGCTGCGCCATCAGCCGCGCGAGCATGATGCGCCGCCGCTCGCCGCCGGAGAACGCCTCGACGCGCTTGTCGCCGGAGTCGCCGCCCAGGTTCAAGCGGCCCAGCAGTCCGCGCGCTTCTTCGTCGTTCATGCCCATCCGCATCACGGCTTCGGCCGCCGTGGCGCCCGCGGGAAGATCGTCCACCGTGCTCTGCGCGTAGCTCGCCGTGCGCAACCCCGTGCCGTAGCGCACGCTGCCGCGGTCGGGATCCAGCTCGCCGCTGATGATGCGCAGGAACGTCGTCTTGCCCGAGCCGTTCGGGCCGACGATCGCGACGCGCTCGCCGCGCGTGAACGTCGCGCTGACGTTCGCGAACAGCGTGCGGTCGTAGGCCTTCGTCACGCCTTTCACCTCGACGGCCGGTCCGCTCGTCGCGCGCCGCGCCGCGCTCAGCGCGACGGCGATCTTGCGCCGTTCCTTGCGCGGCGCCTCGACGAGCTCGACGCGCGCGAACGCCTTCTCGCGGCTCCACACCGCGCTGTAGTTGTGCGAGCCGTGCGTGCGCAGTTCGTCGATCACGGCGCGCTGGCGCTGGCGTTCCGTCATCGCGGCTTCGTAGTCGCGCCGCTGCTGCTCGCGCCGGATGGTGCGCTCTTCCACGTACATGCTGTACGCGCGCCCCGGCTTGACGTCGTACGTCGAGAGCACGCCGCGGTCGAGCTCCCAGATCTCCGTCGCGACCGTTTCGAGAAAATAGCGGTCGTGCGAGACGATCAGAAACGAGCGCGGGTCGCGCGCGACGAAGTTCTCCAGCCAGCGCACCGTGTCGAGATCGAGGTGGTTCGTCGGCTCGTCGAGTACGAGCCAGTCCGGCTGTTCGAGCAGCGTGCGCGCGAGCAGGGCGCGCGTGCGCTGGCCGCCGGAGAACTCGCGCAGCGGCCGGTCGAGGTCGCCCTCTTCGAAGTCGAAGCGGTTGAGCGTCGCGCGCATCTCCCACTCCTGCGCGTTGCCGCGCGCCATCGCTTCGTCGAACGCGGCGCGCAGCGTCTGCGGCCCGCTCTCGGCGGCGTCCTGCGCGAGATAGCCCATGCGCCGCTCGCGCGCGCGCACGATCGTTCCGCCGTCCGGCTCGTCCGTTCCGACGAGCAGCCGCACCAGCGACGACTTGCCCGCGCCGTTCGGGCCGACCAAGCCGACTTTGTCGCCGTCGCGGATGACGCCGTCCAGCCCGGCGAATACCTCGTTCGCGCCGTAGTGACGTTCGAGCGCCGAGAATCGTACTAGTTCCATGATGGTGCGACGCCCACGGTTCGACGACCGCGCATTCGCTACTCCACGGGGCCGCGCCGCGCGCGCTTGCTCTAGGCTCGCGAGCGTGCGAGTTGCCGTCCTGCTCGCCGCCGCGCTGGCGCTGCAGGGGGTCGCGCCTGATGCCGAGCCGTCGCCGACGCCGCAGCGCGTGCTGGGGCTGATCCGCTCGCAGTACCGCTCGCACCGCCCGCCGCCGGCGTACGAGACGTACACGCTCGTTCGATCGCAGAAGGCGACGAACGGATATCCCGATCCGGTCGGCAGCTACACGATGCACGTGTGGGTCCGCAACGTCGACCGCGCGGCTTTGAGGCGCCAGGTGTTCCGCGACGATTACCGCGGCCCGCTGACGTTCGACCGGCCGGCGTTCAACGAAGACCGCGATCCCGGCCCGCCGACCGCCGACGTCTTCGAGCCCGCGCCCGCGCGACCGCATCCGGTCACCGAGGTGCCGACACCCGAGCCTCACTACACGCCGCTGCCGGTGATCGGCAGCGTTCGCGCGTTGTTCGAAAGCGACTACCGCGTCGACTCACTGCGGACCGAAGGCGATCAGCTGCACTTGCAGATCTACCCGATTCGCGACGTGGAACGCAACCGGCTGCGCGAGATCTATGCCGACGCAAAGACGCTCGAGCTGCGCAAGCTGATCGCGACCGACAAGCTGTTCGTGAACGACGGCAAGGACGGCATCTTTCCCATCGTCCTGACGGTAACGATGGGCAACGTGCAAGGCTATCCCGTCGTGTCGACCCTTCACGCCGTGGTCGGCGGCGGGTACGTTGGCGACGGCCAAGAGATCGACATCCGCTTCACCGACATCGCGTTCCCGCCGACGCTGCCGGCCTGGTATTTCGACGCACGGAGCTACGCGGCGCACCAGAACGACGCGCCGTCGTAAACCGCGGCCGCTGGGCCACTGCCGCGCGAAGTGGACCTCCGGTGCGCCCTCCCCGCGGTGCGATGATACGTCCGAGGAGGTTCACGTGGATCTTTCGGAGCTCATCGTCTACCACCGCGGGACGTTTCGGCCGTACCGCGAGGCCACGCTCGGATTGCTGACGCATGCGCTGCAGTACGGCACCGGCTGTTTCGAAGGCATTCGCGCCTTCTGGAACGCCGATGCGGAGCAGCTCTACGTGTTCGAGCCCGCGGCGCATTACCGCCGGCTACGGCGTTCCGGCAACGTTCTGCTGATGGATCTCCCGGGGGACGAGGAGGCGCTCACCGAGATCACGCTGGAGCTCTGCCGCCGCAACGGTTTTCGCTGCGACGCCTACATTCGGCCGCTGCTGTTCAAGAGCGAGGAGTTCTTCCGGCCGCGCATCGACAACGTCGGGCACGACCTCGCGATCGTCGCGTTCCCCAACAGCCGGTATCTGGAGACGGACGACGGCTTGCGGCTGTGCGTCAGCTCGTGGCGCCGCGTCGACGACAACGCCGTGCCCGCGCGCGCGAAGATCACCGGCAGCTACGTCAACATCGCGCTCGCGAAGAGCGAGGCGCAGCTCAACGGCTTCGACGACGCGGTCGTGCTGTCCGACGACGGCCACGTGTCCGAAGTAACGGCGGCGAACCTGTTCGTCGTGCGCGACGGCGTCGCGACCACGCCCGATCTTTCGCAGAACTTGCTCGAGGGCGTCACGCGCAAGGTGGTGACGCGCTTCCTCCGCGAGGAGCTCGGAATGCCGGTCGAGTCGCGCGCGATCGACCGCACGGAGCTGTACGAAGCCGACGAGATCGTCGTGTGCGGCACGGGCGTCGGCGTGACGTGGACGTCCAGCCTCGATCACCGCACGATCGGCACGGGCCGCATCGGGCCTGTCGCAACGGCGCTGCGCGCGTTCTACGACGACGTGACGCGCGCGCGCATCACGCGGCCGGGCATCGACGCGCGGCCGGTGTACGCCGCCGCGTTGCGCGGCGCGTCTTCGCTCGGCACGCCGCCGGAGTTTGCCGCGGTCTAGGCGCTCGCGACGCTTCGCAACGGTAGGCGATCCGCTGCGCTGCTGGAAGCCTGCGCGATGACCTTCTTTTTGCGTGCGCGAACGCTTGTCACGGCGACGGTGCTCGTGCTGGCCGGCACGCAGTTCGCGCCTGCGGCATCGCCGGCCGGCTCGCGCGGCACGACGACGCTCACGCTGACCGCACCGGTGCGCGCGGCGCTGCGCAAGGTGCGCATCCCCGTGCTCGTTCCGACCGTCGTTCCCACGTCGCTCGAGGTGGTCGGAATCGCGGTCGACTCATACTCGGACGACGAGTACTCGCTCGAGCTCGTCGCGAGCCAGGCGTGCGTTGGCGTGAAGACGTCGGGCGGCGCGTGCACGCAGGCGTCGGTGGAAGGCCAACGGACCGCGGGGCCCACGCCCTCGGGGTATCGGCCCGTGACGTTGTCCGACGGCTCGAAAGGCTACTACCTCGACGGTCCGTGCGGCATGAATTGCCACGGTTCGTTTCAGTTCACGTTCGTGCGCGGCGGCGTCCGGTACACGATCGTGATCAACGCCGGGAAGCTGGCGCAGGCGCTCACGATCGAACGCGGCTTGCGCGTCTTGCGCTAACGCGCGGCGAGCTTGCGGCCGCGCACCTCGACGAACGCGTCGCGCAGCTTGCGCGCGCCTAGCCGGATCTCGCCGGGGGACGCTACGCCGAAGCCGATCAGCAGCCCGTTGCTGCGGCGCTCGCGGTCGAGGTAGAGCGGCGAGAGCGGCACGACCGAGATGTCGTGCCGCGCCGCCGCTTGCGCGAGCGCGACGTCGTCGCGGCCGCCGAGCGGCAGCAGCGCGTGCAGCCCCGCGCGCGGCGGCGTGCAGGCGAGCTCGGGCAGGTATTGCGCGAAGCAGCGCACGAGCGCGTCGCGCCGCTCGGCGTACACCACGCTCATGCGGCGCAGATGCCGAAGATGGTGGCCGCCCAGGACGAACTCGGCGAGCACGGCCTGCTCGAGCGTCGCGCCTTGGCGGTCGATCGCGGCTTTCGCGGCAACGAACGCGTCGACGAGCGCGCGCGGCGCGATGATGTAGCCGACGCGCAGCGCCGGGAACGTGCTCAGGCTGAACGAGCCGATGAGAATGACGCGATCGTTCGTCGCGACGCTGTGCAGCGGCGGCGGATCCTCGCCGTCGTAGCGGAAGACGTCCTCGTAGTCGTCCTCGACGATCCACGCGTCGGCCGCGTCGGCCCACGCCAACAGCGCGGCGCGACGCGCCGCCGACATCGTCACGGTGGTCGGCGACTGCACGGCGGGCGTGACGAACGCGAGCCGCGCGTGCGGGGCGGATTCGACGCCGCGCGCGACGACGATCCCGTCCTCGTCCACCGGAACCGGCACGAGCCGCACGCCCGCGCCGACGAACGTGGCGCGCGCGGCGAGCGACCCCGGGTCTTCGATCCATACCTGTTCGTCCGGATCGAGCATCAGCCGGTTGATGATGTCGAGCGACTGCTGCGTGCCGCTGGTAACGATCACCTGATCGGCGTCGCACGCGACGTGCTTGCGGTCGCGCAGCTGCGCGGCGATCGCCTCGCGCAGCGCGCGAAACCCCGCGGGATCGCCGTACGACACGAGGTCGCGCGCCGGGCGGCGCAGCAGTCGCGCTGCAATGCGCGACCAGATGCCGAACGGGAACAGATCGACCGCGGGTACGCCTGGCTGGAACGCACGCGGCTCTTTGTCGGCGTAGCGCGAGCGCGTCGTGATGTCGGCGAACAGCTTGCCGCGCCGCGAGACGCGCTCCCACGACGTCGACGGCGTTTTCGCGCGCGCGTGGTCGGGTGCGACGCGCACCGCCGGTGACACGTACGTCCCGGCGCCGTGCCGCGCGACGAGATAGCCTTCGGCGAGGAGCTGGTCGAACACGTCGGTCACCGTACTGCGCGAGATGCGCAGGCGCTGCGCGACGGCGCGCGTCGAGGGGAGCCGCGCGCCGGCCGGCAACCGCAGGTCGCGAATGGCCGCGCGAAGCTGCGCGAGCAATTGGGTTCGGATGGTGCCGCGCCGCCCGACGTCGACGTCGAGCGAGCTCAGCGCGAGGAACCGGTCGGGCGCCGTCGTGTCCCGCATGCCGCTACGTTCGCGCTCAGGCCACCAGACCACTTCGCGAAAGTGGCCCAGCCCGCGCGCGCGAACCGGACCTTGCGGTCCGGGTGACTTGCATGATGCAACCCACCCGGTGTGCCCTGCGGTCATGGGGGCTGCAACGCGCGATTCGCGTTGCCGGAGAATCATTGTGCACGTTCAAGACCGAGGCGCCCGGGGCGCCGCCGAACACCACCACGCCACCGTATCGAGCGCGCTGAAGCGCTTTGCGGACGCCGTTGCCGTCCGTCTCAAGCCGAAGCCCGATCTCAGCCTGATGAACGAGAAGTTCACCGACAGCTTCGAGCGCGAGCGTACCGAGCTGCTCCTACGCAACCGCTGGTAACAGGCGAAGCGCCCCAGCCGCGTCACACGCGGTGCACCTTCTTGCGGGGGTTTGAGCTGTAGATTCTACTGAACGAATTCTTGTGAGTCGATGTCCATCGCACCGTGAAAAACGGCTTCGATCTCCACCCGCCGTTCATGGTCGTTAACGCTGTAATAGACGATCCAGGGATAGATAGGCCACGAACGCAGCCGCTCCAATAATTCAGGCCGTGCCCGACCGATGCGCGGATTCTTTATCAGCGACGCACGGAGGCGCGCGAACGCATCCACGAAGCGTTCGATCCCACCGGGATTTCGCTCTTCGTACCACACAGCGATGTCTACGAGTTGGTTCTCCGCGAGATCGGCAATAACTACGTCGTAGCGTGGCGGCGTTCGGCTTTTCGGTGCTGCGATTTCTTCTTACCTCGACGAGCAATGTCGCGAATCAAGGCCGCGTCAAATGGCTTAGAGCGTCCTTCTGCTATGTCATTGCGTCCGACAAGGATCGCGGCGCGCAACTTCGAGCGTTGATCGTCCCGCTCTCGCATCAACCGCAGACTCTCGCGAACAACCTCGCTCGCCGAAGCGTATCCGCTGCGCTTCTTTTCCTCGACGAACGCGGAGAGGTCGCTCGTAAGGCTGATATTGAGCGTATCCGTTGCCATGGGACAAGTCTACACTGCCTGCCAAATTTTGCCAAGATTGGCGTCTGCCGTGCCTACTGGATAAGAGACCCTAGGAAAGAGCATGCTTGGTTGCCTGGCGTTCACGCTCTGAAAAAGGTAAACACTCTTCATGAAATATCGAGCCGCTCTCGTCGGGATGAGCTTAGTCGCGACGATCGTTCTCCTCGGTGCGGCTGCGCCGTTCGATCCTAGCCCGTATGTTCGGCCGCAACGGCTCGTCGACGTCGGGCACCGGCGGATGAACCTGTATTGCAGCGGCAGCGGTTCGCCCACGGTCGTCCTGGATTCGGGCCTCGGAAGAGACATGTTCGACTGGCGGCTCGTGCAGGCGCGCATCGCGCGGCGCACGCGGGTGTGCTCGTACGATCGCGCCGGGATGGGCTTCAGCGACGCGGCATCGTCGCCGCGCAGTGCGGGAGCCGTCGTAACCGATTTGCACGCGCTGTTGCGCAACGCAGGCATCGCGCCGCCGTTCGTGCTCGTGGGTCACTCGATCGCGGGGTTGTACGTGCGCCTCTACGCCGACCGCTATCCGCGTGAGGTTGCCGGGCTGGTGCTCGTCGATCCGGCTACCGAGTACCAAGATCGCCGCTTTCACGCGATCGCGCCCGCGTTGATCCAGTTCGACGAGCGGCAGACGCGGGGGTTGAAGACGTGCGCCGCCGCGGCTGCGCGCGGCGAGCTCCACGCGGGCACGCGCGCAGACCGCATGTGCGTCCCGCCGCCCGATCCGGACTGGAGCGATGCGCTCAACGCGGCCGTTTCGCAACAGCTCCGCCGGGCGAGTATGTGGAAAGCGCTGGGCGCCGAACGCGACGCATTCGGTACGACGAGCTCGGCACAAGTTCGCGCGGAGCAGCGCAGCTACGGCAGCTTGCCGCTCGTCGTGTTGACGGCGGGCAAGAGTGAGGACCCGGACGTCGTATCGCCGGCGCAAAAGATCGCGTTGGCGAAGGACTGGGGCCGCAGCCACGACCGCGTCGCGGCGCTCTCGTCGCGCGGCGTGAACCGCACCGTTCCCGGCGCGGCGCACTTCATCCAGCTCGACCGCCCGTCGTCCGTCGTGGCCGCGGTGGACGAGGTCGTCGATCGAGCTCGCTCCAGCCGCTAATGCTCAGGCCGGCGGCGCTGCGCCGTGCACGGCCCGGTGCAGTGCCGCGCGCGCCAGCAGACGGGTGGAGTCGAGCGTCGGCAGCGGAGAGTTCGCGTCGCTCACGATCAGCGGGAGCTCGGTGCAGCCGAGGATGACGGCGTCGCAACCTTCGTCTTTCATTCGTCCGATCGCGCGCTGAACGTACGCGACCGCCTCGGGCTTGAAGATACCGCACACCAACTCGTCCATGATGATGCGACTGATTTCCTCGCGCTCGGCGCTGTCCGGGCGCACGTACGCCAGGCCGCGCGCGGCGAGCTTTTCGGGATAGACCTCGCCCTCGACCAGCCAGCGCGTTCCGGTCAAGCCGAGGCGCCGGAACCCGCGCTCGGCGGCCCGCGCGGCGACGACGTCGGCGATGTGCAGCCACGGCAGCGGCGATCGCGGTTCGACGTACCCGAACGCGCGGTGCATCGTGTTGTCGGGACCGATCAGGAAATCGGCGCCGGCGCTCGCGAGCTTGTGGGCGGAGGCGAGCATCAGCTCACCCACGCCCTGCCAGTCGTCGCGATCCATGCACCACACGTACTCCGCGAGCGAGTGCGTATGCATCGAGACCTCGGGGTGCCCGTGTGGGCCGAGAAGCTGCGCGCCTTCCACGCAGATGGTGCGGTAACACAGCGCCGCGCCTTCGGCGGAGCAGGCGACCATACCGATGTGCTCAGGCACGGCCGGGCGCAGCGCCGTTCATGTCGCGATACGCTGCCAGCGCGCGGTCGGCGTGCGAGGTCGTGAGCATCCCATGCTCGGATAACCCGAGCAGGACGAGAACGTTGCGTGCGATGCCGAGCCGGTAGTCCGCGATGCACGCCTCGAGCGAGTACGCGCGCACGCCCGCCGCGACGAGCCCGGCGTGATAGCGTCGCACGAGCACGTCCTCTGCCGCACGGCGGTCCTGCGGTTCGAGCCCGAACACGAGCGCGTGCGCGACGTCGCACGGCCCGATACCCGATTCGTAGAGCTGCCAGTCGATGACGACGGCCTCGACCGCAGCGCCGCGCGTACGAAACAGAATGTTGTCGAAGTGCAGATCGGCGTGCGCCAGCGTCCGGTGCGCCGGCCGCGCGAGCGCCTCGATGACGCCCGACTCGATGACGTCGCCGATGGTCAGTGCGTCCTCGTCGCTGAGGATGCGCGGCTCGTGCCAGCATGCGCGTTCGAGCCGCGCGCGCTGGGTGCCCGCGTCAGGGCGGCCCGTGCCGGCGAGCGGTAGCGCCGCGGTCCACGGGAGCGGCACGTTCCCCCAAAACGTCGCATGGATGGACGCGAGCGCGTCCACGGCGAGCACGAGCGCGTCGTGGCGCGACAGCGACACCTGCTGCGCCGTAAGCAACCGCTCGAGGGTCAGGCGCCCGCCATCGCCTTCGTACGAGGCGTCATGACACGCCGGAACCGGCAGTGCGCGACCCGGCCGCTCGCGCACGTGACGATAGAAGTCCACCTCACGGCGGCCGGCCGTCCGGCACAGCAGCGTTGCGTCCACCGCACGCGATACGGCCGAGCAGACGGCCTTGTTTCGCGGGCCGGCACCTTACAATCCGTGCACCGTCACGCGGTGCGCGCGCACCCACTCCTCGTCGACGTCGACGCCGAGTCCCGGCGCGTCGGGGACGTGCGCGTAGCCGTCCGCGACGAGCACCGTCGTGCGCGCGTACGGGCTTTCGATGAACTGCCGCCCGTTCAAATCCACCGGCGTGTCGATGCCGAAGGCGGCGAACAAATGCAGCGACGCGGCGAGGCCGATGTCGGATTCGGTCAAGCCCGATCCCATCAGCCGCACTCCCGAGTCTTCCGCGTACTGACATAGCCGGCGCGAAAGCGTCAGGCCGCCGCAGCGCTGCACCTTCGCGATCGCGACGTCCACCGCGCCCAGCTTGACGAACGTCGCGAGATCGGACGGATGGCGCAGTGACTCGTCGAGCGCGATCGGGACCGCCGACTTATCGCGCAAGCGGCGCAAGCCGTCGATGTCGTTTGCAGGCAGCGGCTGCTCGAATGCCGCGACGCCGAGGCTGAACAGCGCGAACCCGACGCGCACTGCGACGTCCACGGTGTAGGCCTGGTTCGCGTCGACCCACAGGTACGCGTCGTTGCCGGCGGCGGCGCGAACACGCTCCACCGTGCGTACGTCGTCGCGCTCGCCGTGCAGCCCGATCTTCACCTTGAACGCGCGGTAGCCGCGCTCGCGCCCTTCGCGCACGGAAGCCTCCGCGCCGCCGGCGCCTTCGCTCGACACGATCCAACCGAGTTGGCTACGCTCGGTGCGCCGTGCGCCGAGGAGCGCGCACACCGGCAGCCCCAATGCTTTGCCGAGCACGTCGTGCACGGCGACGTCGACCGCCGCTTTGGCGAGCGGTGCGCCGATGGAGAAGCCGCGGTTGATCGCGCGGTCGAACGCGCGCGTCAGCCGGTCGAGATCCCATACCGGGATTCCGACGGCGACCGGCGCGAGATAGCGATCGATCGTCGTGGCGATCGACTCGAGCGTTTCGTACGTCCACGACGGGATCGGCGTCGCCTCGCCCCAGCCGAACGTGCCGTCCGACGCGGTGACTTTGACGAGCACGCGTACCGACGGGTGTCCCGCGCGCGCGACGCTGCCGCCGCTCACGGCGAAGTCGGCCAAGGTGGGAAGCGCGACGGGCAGCGTCTCGACGCGCGCGATGGTGATGGTGAGGTCCATACCTTCAGCTCGACGCCGGCGGCGTGGTGCTTTCGCGCAGGGTGACTTGCGCGCGAACGTGCCGGACCCGCAGCTCGTCGCTCGGCGGTTCCATCGCGAGCGCGACGGCGAGCGCGCCCATCTCGACGAGCGGGATGCGCACGGTGGTGAGCCGCGGATTCGTGTCGAGCGTCGCCGGAATGTCATCGAATCCGGCGAGCGACATCTGCCGCGGCACGTCCACGCCGCGCGCGCGCAACACGCGCAGCGCGCCGAGCGCCATCGCGTCGTTCATCGCGAACGTGCACGTCGCGGTCGTCTTTGCGTCGAGCAGCTCGGTCATCGCGCGCATCCCGCCTTCGCGCGAGAAGTCGCCGCTCACGATCGCGCCGATGTCCAGCGCGATGCCGTGCTCGGCGAGGCCGGCGGAGAAGCCGTCGAGGCGATCGCGCACGGTCGTGAGCAGCGGCGGCCCGGCGATCACCGCGAAGCGGCGGTGACCGAGTGCGACGAGGCTGCGCGCGAGCGCGCGTGCGCCGCCGACGTTGTCCGGCAGCACCGCGTCGCCGGCGACGTGGTGCCGGCCGATGAACACGGCGCGTCCGCCGGTCGAGGTGAAGGCGCCGATTTGCTCCGCGAGCCGCTCGCTGTACGAGCGGTCGTCGAGCCCCGAGCCGGTGAGGATCAGCGCGCCGACGCGCTGCGAGCGCAGCAGGCCGACGTACGCGAGCTCGCGCTCGGTGTCGCGGTAGCTGTTGCATACGGTCACGAGCCGGTCGGCGTCGGCGGCTGCACGCTGCAGCCCGCGCACGATCTCCGAGAAGTACGGATCACTGACGTCGTGGAGGATCGCTCCGATGTGGGTAGTCCCCGCCCGGGCCAGCGCCTGGGCATGGGCGTTGGGGACGTACTGAAGCGTCCGCGCGGCGGTCAGTACCGCCTCGCGGCGAGGCGCGCTCACCCCCTCGGGGCTCCCGGACAGAACCCGCGACGCGGTCGCCACGGAGACCCCGGCGCGCTGGGCGACGTCGCGAAGGCGGCTCGACATTGTGGCATATCGTTTGGAAACGCTTACAGAAATCCTGTCGTCGGCACGATAGGAGTCGGAAATCATCGCGTCGACTATAGGGCAGCAGTGGCTGCAAACGCTTTCAGCGGCTCGGGCGCGAAGCCCCCAGCTTGGGCCTCGAAGCTTTCCGACGCGGTCGACGCCTGGTGGCGCCCGGCGGCCTTCCTGTTCACGCTCGGGCTACTGTGGTGGCTCGTGACCGCGATGGGTTGGGTGAAGCCGTACCTCGTGCCCTCGCCCGGTTCGGTCGCCCGCGAGTTCCACGCCAACGCCGGGCTGCTCGCGAAGCACTCGGCGATCACGCTGCTCGAGACCGTGATCGGGTTCGTCGTCGCCGCGGTGGTCGGGCTCGTGTGCGCGATCGCCATCGTCTACTCGCGCGGCGTCGAGCGCACGCTCTACCCGCTGCTGCTCGCCGCGCAGGTCGTCCCGAAGATCGCGATCGCGCCGCTGTTCGTGGTGTGGCTCGGCTTCGGGATCGCGCCGAAGATCCTCGTCGCAGTGCTCATCGCGTTCTTCCCGGTCGTCATCTCCGGCGTCGCGGGGCTGCGCTCGGTGGACCCGGAACTGCTCGACCTCGCCGCGACGATGGGCGCGAAGCCGTGGGACTCGTTCGCGAAGATCCGCTTCCCGCACGCGATGCCGCACATCTTCGCCGGGCTCAAGGTCGCGGTCACGCTCGCGGTGGTCGGCGCCGTCGTCGGCGAGTTCGTCGGCGCGAACTCGGGTCTCGGCTACATCGTCATGAGCTCTAACGGCAACCTCAACACGCCGCAGCTGTTCGCGGCGCTGATCGCGATGTCGCTCATCGGCATCGTATTGTTCGTCGTGCTCGAGATCGCGGAACGTTTCGCGATCCCGTGGCGCACCGCGCGCGAAGAGCGCGACATTCTCGTCACCGCCTGAACCGCTCGAAAGGAACCCGTATGCACCGTTTGCTCAGAGCGCTGCTCGCGCTCGTCGTGATCGCCGGACTCGCCGGTCCCGCGACCGGCGCCGAGCAGAAGCCGCTGCGTAAGGTCACGCTGATGCTCAACTGGTATCCGTACGGCGAGCACGCCGGTTTCTATTACGGTCTGGAGAAGGGCTTCTTCAAGGACGCCGGGATCGATCTCTCGATCCAGCCCGGCGGCGGCTCGACGCAAACGGTGCAGGCGGTCGCTGCGGGCAAGGTCGACTTCGGCTACGCGGACACACCTGCGCTGCTGCGCACGATCGCGGCCGGCGCGGAGGTGAAGAGCATCGGCGTCTTCCTGCAGACGACGCCCGCGGCGATCCAATTCTTCGCCGACAAGAACATCAAGTCGGTTGCCGACATGAAGGGCAAGAGCGTTGCCGGCAGTCCGGGCGATGCGGCCTACGAGACGTTCGTCGCCGTGCTCGAAGCGAACCACGTCCCGAACGATTCGGTGCAGCGCCTCAACGTGGATCCGGCCGGGAAACTCACCGCCGTGATCAGCGGCCGCGCCGACTCGCTCGCCGGCTTCTACAACGACCAGTCGCCGACGATCGAAGCGCGGACCGGCAAGAAGATGGAACAGATCCGCTTTTCCGACCACGGCGTGAACTTCTTCTCGACCGGTCTCATCGCGAGCGATGCCATGCTGAAGAAGGAACCGCAGCTGGTGCGCGACTTCTTCCGCGCCGCGCAGCGCTCGTGGACCGAAGCCGCCAAGCACGAAGGCGACGCCGTCGCCGCCGAGTCGAAGCTCGCCGAGAACGCGCCGCCGAAGGACGTGCTCGCGAAGCAGTTCGCGATCACGCTCGGACTGCTGCACACGCCGAGGACGAAGAACCGCCCGATCGGCGTGAACGACGTCGCGGATTGGGAATCGACCATCGCGACCGTCGCGAAATATCTCAGCCTGAAGACCCCGGGCAAGCCGGACGCGTACTGGGACGCGTCGATCGCGAAGTGATGACGGCCCCGGCGCCGCAGCGCGCGACCGCGACGGCAGCGGTTCGTTTCGACGACGTTGCCGTGCGGTTCGTGACCCGGCGCAAGACGACCGACGCGGTAACGGGCGTGTCGCTCGACGTGGCGCCGGGTGAGTTCGTGTCGGTGCTCGGCCCGTCGGGCTGCGGCAAGTCGACGCTGCTCAAGGTCGCGGCGGGGCTCGTGCGGCCGTCGCGCGGGCGCGCCGAGCTGCTCGGGTATGCGGTGAACGGGCCGCAGCGCGAGATCGGATTCGTGTTCCAGCGTGCGGCGCTGCTGGAGTGGCGCAGCACGCGCGGCAACATCATGCTGCAGGCGGAGATCCGCCGCATGGACCGCCGCGAAGCGGACAAGCGCGCCGACGAGCTGATCGAGCTCACCGGGTTGCGCGGGTTCGAGAACGCGTACCCGCACGAGCTGTCGGGCGGGATGCAGCAGCGCGTGTCGCTGTGCCGCGCGCTGCTCCATCGGCCGCCCGTGCTGCTGATGGACGAGCCGTTCGGCGCGCTCGACGCGCTCACGCGCGAGGTGATGAACGTCGAGCTGCACCGCATCTGGCGCGAGACCGGCACCAGCGTGCTGTTCGTCACCCACTCGATCCCCGAAGCGTTCTACCTCGCCAACCGTGTCGTCGTTATGACGGCACGGCCCGGCACGATCGCCGAGATCTTCCCGGTCGATCTTCCCGCCGAACGCGACTACGCGCACACCATGGCGTCGGCGGTGCTCGCGAACCTCGGCAGCCGCGCGCGCTCGCTGCTCGGCGCTTGCGCCCACACGGAGTGAACATGTCTCGTCGTACCGTCGGCATCGTCATGAACGGCGTCACCGGCCGCATGGGGATGAACCAGCATCTCATTCGCTCGATCGTCGCGATCCGCGCGCGCGGCGGCGTGCGCCTCGGCGACGGCACCGTCATCTGGCCGGAGCCCGTCCTCGTGGGACGCGACGCCGAGAAGCTCGAGCGGCTCGCGCGCGAGCACGGCATCGAACGCTGGACCACCGATCTCGACGCCGCGATCGCCGATCCCGCGTGCGAGATCTTCTTCGACGCGGCGACGACGGCGGCGCGTCCCGGGCTGCTCGAAAAAGCGATTGCGGCCGGCAAGCACGTGTACTGCGAGAAACCGCTCGCGCCGACGCTCGACGAAGCGCTGCGCATCGCGCGGCGCGCGCGAGAGGCGGGCGTGAAGGACGGCATCGTCCACGACAAGCTGTACCTGCCGGGTTTTCTGAAGCTGCGGCGGCTCGTCGACAGCGGCTTCTTCGGCCGCATCTTGAGCGTGCGCGGCGAGTTCGGCTACTGGGTGTTCGAAGGCGACTGGGGCCCGCCGCCGCAGCGGCCGTCGTGGAACTACCGCGTCGAGGACGGCGGCGGCATCATGGTCGACATGTTCTGCCACTGGCGCTACGTGCTCGAATATTTGATCGCGCCGGTGCGCGGCGTGTCGGCGCTCGGCGCGACGCACATCGCGCAGCGCGTCGGCGAAGACGGGCGCGTGTACGAAGCGACCGCCGACGACGCTGCGTACGGCATCTTCCAGCTCGACGGCGGGATCGTCGCGACGCTCAACTCGTCGTGGTGCGTGCGCGTGAACCGCGACGAGCTCGTGGAGTTCCAGATCGACGGCACGCACGGCAGCGCGGTCGTCGGGTTACGCGGCTGCAAGATCCAGCCGCGCGAGATGACGCCGCGGCCCGTGTGGAACCCCGACATCCCGAACCCGATCGACTTCGCAACGGGCTGGAGCGAAGTTCCGGACAACGAGACGTACGAGAACGGTTTTTTGGTGCAGTGGGAGCAGTTCTTGCGCCACGTCGTCGCGGACGAGCCGTTCCCGTACGGCTTCTTGTCCGGCGCGAAGGGCGTCCAGCTCGCGGAACTCGGTTTGCAGTCGTGGCGCGAGAAGCGCTTCGTCGACGTGCCCGAGCTCGCCGTCGATCCGGTGACGGTGTGATCGTTTCGACGCCGCTGCGCCTGCCGCGCGCGGACGGCACGCTGGCGCCGTACGTCCCGAGCAATGTGCCGCGTCACGCGGTCACGCCGCAAGCGCCGCCGCGCTCGCGGGTCGCGTACGTGGCGGCGCACGTCGTGTGCGATCCGCGCTCGCCCGTCGATCCGATCCTCGGCGGCGCGATCGACTGGGACGCGACGCTCGCGTATCGCCGGCACCTGTGGTCGATGGGCTTCGCGGTCGCGGAGGCGATGGACACCGCGCAGCGCGGGATGGGCCTCACCGCGGATGATGCACGCGAGTTGATTCGCCGCTCCGCCGCGGAGGCGAAGGCGGCCGGCGGAATCGTCGGCTGCGGTGCGATGACCGACGCGCTCGATCCGCTCGCGCCGCACGGGCTCGACGCGATCGAGCAGGCGTTCTTGGACCAGTGCGAGCTGATCGAGGCGCAGGGCTCCGCGGCGATCGTGATGTGCTCGCGCGCGCTCGCGCGAGCCGCGACGAGCGCCGACGACTACGCGCGCGTGTACGCCAAGGTGCTCGGCTCGCTGGCGCGGCCCGCGATCGTGCACTGGTTGGGGCCGATGTTCGATCCGCAGCTTTCCGGCTACTGGGGAAGCCGCGACCTCGACGCCGCGACGGAGACGTTCCTGGCGATCGTGCACGCGCACGCGGCGAAGGTCGACGGCGTGAAGATCTCGCTGCTCGACGCCGGCCGCGAGGTCGACGTGCGCCGCCGGCTGCCGCCGGGCGTGCGCTGCTACACCGGCGACGACTTCAACTATCCGGAGCTGATCGCCGGCGACGGTGCCGCGCACAGCGACGCGCTGCTCGGCATCTTCGACGCGATCGCGCCGGCGGCACGCGCCGCGCTCGGCGCGCTCGACGCCGGCGACCGCGCGCGCTACGACGCGATCTTCGCACCGACCGTGGAATTGTCACGGCACGTGTTCGCGGCGCCGACGTATGCGTACAAGACGGGGATCGTGTTCCTCGCGTACCTCAACGGCTTTCAGAACCACTTCCGGATGCTCGGCGGCGCGGAGAGCGCGCGCTCGATCGTCCACCTTGCACGCGCGTTCGAGCTCGCGGACGCGGCGGGGCTGATCGTGGACCAAGAACGCGCCGCGGAGCGCGCAGCCCGCGTCTTCGCAACCGCCGGAATCGTGTGACGTCCGCCTGATGAGCCTCGAGCGGTGCAGCCTCAACCAGTACACGACCAAACCGCTGTCGCTGATCGAGGCCGTCGATGCATGCGTGCGTTACGGCATCCCGGCGATCGGCCTGTGGCGCGACAAGGTCGCGGCGCTCGGGCTCACGGCGGCGAAGCGCGAGCTCGATGCGCGCGGCTTGCACGTATCGAGCCTGTGCCGCGGCGGTTTCTTCCCCGGCCGCGATGAGGCCGAACGCCGGCTGCATCTCGACGAGAACCGGCGCGCGGTCGAGGAAGCGGCGGCGCTCGGTGCCGACGTGCTCGTGCTCGTGTGCGGCCCGACGCTCGGCACCGACATCACGCGCGCGCGCGCACAGATAGCCGACGGTATCGCCGCGATCGTTCCCGATGCGCGAGCCGCCGGCGTGAAGCTCGGGATCGAGCCGCTGCACCCGATGATGGTCGCCGACCGCTCCGCCGTCACCACGCTGACCGAGGCCAACGACCTCCTCGACGCGCTCGACGAGCTCGACGTCGTCGGGGTGGTGGTCGACGCGTACCACGTGTTCTGGGACTGCCGGCTCGACGTCGAAGTGCATCACGCGGCAGGCAGCATCCTCGGCTATCACGTCTCCGACTGGATCACGCCGAACGGCGCCGCCGACGTCGCCGCCGCGCGCGCGATGATGGGCGACGGCTGCATCGACCTCGCGCATCTCGGCGGGCTCGTCACCGGCGCGGGCTACGAGGGTTTCGTGGAAGTCGAGGTGCTCAGCGAGCGGCTGTGGGCGTGCGATCAGGAAAGCGTCTTGCAGGCCGTCGTCGAGCGCTTCGAGCGCCACGTCGCGCCGTCGTTGCGCTGAGCGGACGGTCGCGCTCAGCCCAGCGTCACGCGCTCGAGCCTCGGCGAGAGAACGTGGATCACGGCGAGGGCGGTGAGGTATGCGGTGCACGGGATCAGGAACACGAAAACGTAGCTTCCCGTAGCCTGCAAGATCTGCCCGACGACGAGCGCGATCAGCATCCCGCCCACCGCGCCGCACAATTGTCCGATTCCCACGACCGATCCCACCGCCCGCGTTTCGAACGTGTCGGACGTCAGGGTGAACAAGTTTGCCGAGAAGCCTTGGTGCGCGCCCGCGGCGATCCCGACGATCAGCACCGCGAGCCACAGGCTCGCGACCCGCGGCGTGAAGATCACCGGCAGCACGAACAGCGCGCACACGAGCATCGTCGTTTTCCGCGCGCGGTTCTGGCTCCAGCCGCGCGCGATCAGCGTGGAGGACAGCCAGCCGCCGCCGACGCTGCCTCCGTCGGCGAGGAGGTAGATCGCCGCGAGCGGCAGCCCGAATGCCGCGAGATTCAATCCGTGCGTGCGATGGAGAAAGTCCGGCAGCCAGAACAAATACATGTACCAGATGGGATCGGTGAGGAACTTGCCGATCGCGAACGCCCACGTCTGCCGGTGCGGGAACACATCGATCCACCGCGCCGCCGCGATCGGCTGCTCGCCGGGCACGCCGTCGGCGGAGCCTGGCGCGCGATACCAGCGCAGCCACACGATGAGCCACACGCCGCCGACTGACGCGGTGATGACGAACGCCGCGCGCCACCCGAACGACAGCACGAGGACGGGCAGGATGAGCGGTGTGAGGATCGTGCCGACGCTGGTCCCCGCGTTGAAGATGCCCGTCGCGAAGGCGCGTTCGCGCGGCGTGAACCACTCCGCGACCGCCTTGATCGACGCGGGGAAGCTTGCGGACTCTCCGACACCGAGCGCGAAACGTGCCGCCACGAAGCCGAATACGGAGCCGGCGAGGGCATGCGCAGCGGCTGCGACGCTCCAGAACGCGACCGCGATGCCGTACCCGCGGCGCGTTCCGAGCACGTCGATCGCGCGTCCGGCGCCGATCGCGCCGAGCCCGTACGCGAGGGTGAACGCGAACACGATATGTCCGTAGTCGACCTCGCTCCATTGGAACTGCGATTGCAGCGTCGGCTTGAGCAGCGCGATCGTCTGCCGGTCCATGTAGTTGATTGCCACGCCGAAGAACAGCAGCGCGCAAATCGTCCAGCGGTATCGGGAGAGCGTCTTCACCGGATCTCCACCAGCACCGCGCTGACCGCCGGAAGCGCAAGGGTGACGGTTGCAGCACCGGAAGCCGCGATGTTCTCCCGGCCGCCGAACGTCACGCCGCTCGTCGCATCGAGCGACGGCGCCGTGAGGCGGCGTACGCTCGCGGTGCGCGCCGCGCGTCCGGTCTCGATCGTCAGCGTGCGTGCGTTCGCGCCCGCGTTTGCGACGAGGACCGCGAGGGTTCCGTCGTCGCGCCCGATCGCGACGGTGTCGACGTCGGCCGCGCTCGCCTGCGGTCCTTCACCGGTCGCGCCGCTCGGATAGACGCGTCCGGGCAGCATCGCCGCGACGGCTTGCAGCGCGTAGTACAGCGGGCGCGTCGTGTAGGCGCCGGTCTTTGCATCCCAACGGATCGCGGTGTAGTTCGCCGGCCCGCCGCCGTGGAAGTTCACGCCCGCCGCCCCCATCTCGAGCAGCTGCGCCATGTGGCGAATCCCCCACAACGTCGATGCGAACGTGTCGCTGACGCCGGTCGTTCCGCCGCGCCCGATGCTGTTCGTCTCGGCGAGCCGGAACGGGACGCCCGCGGCGTTCGCCGCGGCGATCATGTCGGCGAGACGCTGCGGGAACGTCGCGTCGCGAGCGAGCAGTTGCGCGATCGTCGGATTGTCGCCGGCCGACCCGTGGTAGTAGTGGTGGCTCAGCGTCGCGATCCGGTTCCGAAAATCCGTCGCGAACGGGATCGTCCAACCGTACGCGTCGTGCGCGGCGGCCGGCCCGGTGTACGGCGCCGTGACGCGTTTCTCGGCGTCGATGATCGCCGCGTATTCACGCCACTCGCGCGCGTAGTCCGCGTACGAATAGTTCGCCGGCCGCGCCTTGCGAAAAAGCGTGTCAGGCTCGTTGCCGATCTCGATGCCGGCCAGCCGGGTCCCGAGCGCCCGCTGCCAGCCGGCCGCCTCGGCGGCGCTGCGATGCGGCTCGCCGTGGCCCAGCGCGATCCCGCTGGTCACGCTCCAGTCGGCGCCGTCCGCGATCGCCCCGAGCTTCCGCGCGTCGGCGGGCCCGATGGGGTAGTCGCGCTGGTCGACCATCGCGGGCGCGCCGTCTTCCGACCAAATCCCGAACTCGACCTGGTTTCCCCCGAGCCGCAGGTTGCCGCGCCCGAGCGCTCCGAGCAGCGCGATGAAGGTCGCGTCGGGCTTGAGCTCGCCCCACCAGAGCGCCTTGGTTTCGTAGCTCAGCCCGATGAAATCGCGCCCGACCGCTCGGCCGGGCGCCATCAGGTCGACTTGCAGCCGCAGCGGCTGCACGGTTTGGGCGAGCGCCGCCGCCGGCACGGCGGCCATGGCGGCGGCCCCGGCGAGAAAGGCGCGACGGTCGATCCTGGTCACGAGGCGCCCGTTTCGCCGCCTCCGACAAAAGTCATCCGACCAGCAGACGTCAGACCAAATGAGCTCAGCCCAAGGCCTCGTCGCGCGCAAGCAGAATCGCCGCGCCCCATGATCAAGATCGCCGTCACCGGGTCGTCCGGACTCGTCGGGCGCTTCCTCTGCGACGACCTCGCGCGCGACCACGAGGTGGTGCGCATCGACCTGCACGACGCGGACGTCCGCGCCGACGTCCAAGATCTCGCGGCGCTCGAGCACGCCTTCGACGGCTGCGAGTCGGTCGTCCACCTCGCCGGCGCGTCGTCGGTTCGTTCGACCTGGGACGAGGTGTACGGCTCGAACATCGGCGGCACGTACAACGCCTTCGAAGCGGCGCGCCGCCGCGGCGTGAAGCGCGTGATCTTCGCCAGCTCCAACCACGTCGTCGGCATGCACGAGCTCGTGCACGGCGCGGATCTGTACGAGCCCGGCGCCGGCGTCGTCGTGCGCAACGACGAGCCGTTTCGCGCCGACAGCCTGTACGGTGCCGGCAAAGCATTCGGCGAGGTTCTCGGGCGCTACTACAGCGAGACCTTCGGTCTGCAGGTGACCTGCGTGCGCATCGGCTCGATCGTCGCCGCCGACCGTCCCGACGACGTGACGCGTTACGCCGCCACCTGGATGTCGCAGCGCGACTTCGCGCGCCTCGTGCGGGCGATCATGGCACGCAACGTTCCGTTCGCCGTCGTCTACGGCGTCGGCGCCAACGCGACGCGCTTTTGGGATCTCGAACCCGGCCGCGCGACGTTCGGCTTTTGGCCTCTCGACGGCGCGGGAAACGTTACGACGGCGTAGCGGTTTCCTCGCGTGTTTCGCTGAGCTCCGGCGATGCTGCGTAGAGCCGGCGGCTGGCGGCGTCGATGTGCGCGCTCATCGCCCGCCGGGCGTCCTCCGGCGAATGCCGCTGCAACGCTTCGAAGATCGCGATGTGCTCGTCGAGCGAGACGGGCTCGCCGTTCGCCTTGCGAAGAATGCGCCGGATCCACGCGCGTTGCACGTGCTGCAGCATTTCGAGCGCGTAGTACAAGATGTCGTTGTGCGCGGCGCGCGCCATCGTCAGGTGGAACGCCACATCGGCCGCGAGATACGCTGCACCGTCTTTGTGCGCCGCGCGCATCTGCGCGAGGCAGCCGCTGAGCACGGAGAGCTCGTCATCGGTGACGCGCAGCGCCGCCAGCGCGGCGAGCTCCGTCTCGAGCACCTTGCGCGCTTCGATCGCCTGCTCGATGCTGTTCGCGTTGAAGAACACCGCCCAGGAGAGCGGTTTGGCCAGCGCGGTCGTTCCCCCGCGGCCGACGTACATGCCGCCGCCGGCCACGACGTCGATCGCGCCGACGGCACGCAGCGCCCTGACCGCCTCGCGCAGCGACGACCGTCCGACGCGCAGCGACTCCATGAGCTCGCGCTCGGGCGGCAGCTTTTCGCCGGGCTTCAGCCGGCGCTGCACGATGAACTCGCCGAGCCGCACCACGACTTCCTCGTAGACGGATCGGCGTTCGATGGGTTCCAGGTCGCCAGCGATCGCCACGGTCAGTTTATGCCCGGCATAGTTGACTCCATTATGCTGATGGTGGTAGGTTCCTGTCTGACGGTCTGCTGGTCTGACAAGTTTTCTACCCCGTCGGTCTTGACGGAGGCCCCACGATCCGTATCGCCGAGATGACGCTGACGCCGGTCGCTATAGCCGACCCGCCGCTGCGCAGTTCCTACGGTCTCCATGCTCCGTATGCCCTGCGGACGATCGTCGAGTTGCGCAGCGAGGACGGTGTGTGCGGTGCCGCCGAGGCGCACGGCGGTGAGAAGGCGTTGGCGGACTTCGAGCGGGTGCGTCCGGTGGTCGTCGGCGCCGACGCGTACGGCCTGACCCGGCTCGCCGACGATGTGCAGCGGATCTTCGTCGGGGCCCGGAGCTCGGGTTCGAACGGCGCCCAAGCCGATCGCAGTCAGACGCACTTCGTGCCCGGCGAGAACCCGTACGACGTGCCGCTGCGGATCTACGCGGCGCTCGAGGTGGCGTGTCTGGACCTCATCGGTCGCGCGCACGGCATGCCGGTCTGCGACTTGCTGGGCGGTCGCGTCCGCGACGCGATTCCCTTCGCGGCCTACCTGTTCTACAAGCACGCGGGCGGCGGCGGTGAGGCGAGCGACGCGCGGGACGACGAGTACGGCGAGGCGCTGAGTCCTGAGGGGATCGTGGCGCAAGCGAAGGCGATGACCGCCAAGTACGGCTTCGCGAGCTACAAGCTCAAGGGCGGCGTCTTGGCGCCCGAAGTCGAGGCCGAGACGATCCTCGCGCTACGCGCGGCCTTTGGGCCCGCACCCCAGCGCATCGATCCGAACTCCGCGTGGTCGCACGAGACGGCCCTCGGCGTCGCGCGGCGGCTGTACGGCGCGGTCGAGTACCTGGAGGATCCGGTCGCGGGGCTCGACGGGATGGGGCGGCTGCACGACGCGATGCGCGCACGCGGCGTTCCGATCCCGCTCGCCAGCAACGTCGCGGTCACGCATTTCGGCGATCTGCCGGAGTCGGTGCGCCGTCATGCCGTGCAGATCGTTCTCGGCGATCACCACTACTGGGGCGGGCCGCGCGCGATCGGACAGCTGGGGCGGTTGTGCGAAACGTTCGGACTCGGCCTCTCGATGCACTCGAACAGTCATCTCGGCCTCTCCCTCGCAGCGATGGCGCACGTCGCTGCGGCCACCCCGCAGCTCACCTTTGCCTGCGACACGCACTACCCGTGGCAGTCCGCGGACGACGAAATCGTCGAAGGCGGGCGGATCCCGATCGCCGGCGGTTGCGTGCGCGTCCCGACGGGTCCGGGACTCGGCGTCACGCTCGATCGCGATCAGCTTGCACGCGGCCGCGAGCGGTATGCGAACGTACCGTATCGCAAGCGTGACGACACCGCCGAGATGCGCAAGCACGTCGATCCGCAGTGGTCGCGATTGCTGCCGGCATGGTGAAGCGGCGATGATCGTCGAGCGCTTCTCCGAGTTCGGGCTCGCCATGGCGACGATCGCGTCCCTCGGTAACGTCGTGGGCGAGCTGCTGCGCAAGCAGATCATGCTGCGGCAGAACGCGACCGCGGTGACGTTCGCGTACCGCGCGCTCTCGACCGTGTTCGCGCTGATCACGCTGGTCGTGGTCGTGCGCACGGGCACCGCGCTGAAGATCGTGGACGGCGGGACGTTCTTCGGCGCGCCGTTCCTGAGCTGGTCTCCGGGCGCGACCTTCGCGGGCTACATCGTCGTGCTCGTCGCGATCCTGGGCTACGCGTCGTGGGCGCACCTGAAGGCGTTTCAACTGTCGGCGATCTCGACGACGGTCCCGCTGTTGTCGTTCACGCCCGTGTTCACCATCTTCACGGGCTGGATCGGCTTCGGCGAAGTACCGTCGTGGACGAAGGTACTGGGGATCGTGCTGATCGTCGCCGGTACGTTCGCGATCCACATCGACGTGCTCTCCAGCGGATGGCTCGAGCCGCTGAAGGCCGTCGTCGTCGACGCCGGCAGCCGCTACATGCTGGCGGTCGCGCTGTTGTACGCGGTCGCCGGGCCGATCGAAAAGCGCGTCGTGCTGATGACGGGGCCGTTCGCCGAAGCGCTTGCGTACGCGTTCGGGACGGCCGCCCTGTTCTTGGTGATGAGCGTCGCGTTTCGCGTCGATCCGCTCAAGCCGTTCCGGCAGGAGCCGTGGACGGTGTTTTGGCTGTCGGTCTCCGATATCGTCGTGCTGATCACGCAGTACGTCGCGGCAGCGCTGATGCCGGTGGTCGTCGGGATCAGTCTCAAGCGCGCCGGCACGATCGTGATCGTCGCGCTCGGGTGGTTCTATTTCAAAGAGCGGGGCATCTCGCGCAAGCTGCTGGGCTCGGCGATCATGGTCGTGGGCGTTCTCCTCATCTATTTCGCCGTGACGTTCACGCAGGCGCTTGTGTCGACGGTGATCGGCCTCGCGATCCTCGTGCCGCTCGCGATTCGTGCGCGCCGCATCGGTGGCGATCCGCTTCCGGAGCCCGCGGCGTGAGCGCGCGGCGGCCGGCGGCGATGCTCGCGTACGCGCCCGAGCGCAACCCGGATACGTTGCCGGCGGAGCAGCGGGCGCGGTTGGAATCGCTCGTCACGCTGCTGCCCGCCGAGCCGGTGCGTGACTTCGCCGACGGTGACGCGCGCGCGCACTTCGACGAGCTCGAAGTGCTGATCACCGGCTGGGGCGCGCCGCGGGTAACGCGTGACGTCTTGGACGCGATGCCGCGCCTGCGGCTGATCGCGCACCTCGCCGGCAGCGTAAAAGACATCGTCGACCCGTGCGCGTTCGAACGCGGGATCGCCGTGGTTACCGCAGCCGACGCCAACGCGATCCCGGTCGCCGAGTACACGCTGGCGGCGATCCTGTTCGCCAACAAGCGGGTGCTGCAGCTGCGCGAGCTCTATCGCCGGCACCGCCGTTCGCTCAAGCCGCTGCGCGACCACGCGCCCGGGCTCGGGAACCACCGCAAGACGATCGGAATCGTCGGCGCGTCGCGGATCGGGCGCCGCGTTCTGGCGCTGCTCGCGCCGTTCGACTTCGACGTGCTCGTGTACGACCCGCACCTTGCACACGACGAAGCTGCGCGGCTCGGCGTGCGCGCGGTCGACCTCGATACGCTCGTCGCTTCGTCCGACGTGGTCTCGCTGCACGCGCCCGCGACCGGCGAGACGCACCACCTGCTCGATGCCCGCCGTCTCGGGCTGCTGCGCGACGGTGCAACCGTCATCAATACGGCCCGCGCGTCGCTGATCGATCAGACTGCGCTGATCGCGGAGCTTCAGAGCGGTCGCATCGATGCGATTCTCGACGTCACCGACCCCGAACCGCTGCCGCCGGATTCGCCGCTGTACGAGCTGCCGAACGTCGTGTTGACACCGCACGTCGCGGGCGCCGCCGGCGGCGAGGTGGACCGGCTCGTGACGCTCGTTCTGGACGAGCTCGCGCGATATGCGAACGGCGAGCCGCTGCAGCACGCGCAGCGTCCCGAAATGTGGGAGCTGCAAGCGTGAGCGCGCTTCGCCCCGGCCTTTGCTCGGTGACGTTCCGCGCGCTGGCCTACGGCGAGGTGCTCACGCTGGCGCGCGAGGCCGGCGTCGAGGGGATCGAGTGGGGCGCGGACGTCCACGCTCCGCCGGGCGATCTGTCGCGCGCACGCGCGATCGCGTCGGAAAGCGCAGCGCGCGGCATCGCCGTTGCGTCGTACGGTTCGTACGTCGAAGCCGGCGCTTCCGATCCCGACGCGTTCGCATCAGTGATCGAAACGGCGCTCGCGCTCGGGGCGCCGAACGTGCGGGTTTGGGCCGGAAAGCGCGGCGTTGCGTCGCGATCCGCGCCGGACGAGGAGCGGCGCCGAGCGGCTGAGGAGCTGCGCGCATTCGCCGACGCCGCGGCGAGCGCGGGCCTCACGGTGTCGCTCGAGTTCCACCGCGAGACCCTGACCGACTCGGTCGCGTCGACACTCGATCTGCTCGGCCGCGTCGACCGCCCCAACGCGTGCACGTACTGGCAGCCTCGTCCCGGGCTCGACGGTGCCGCGGCTGCGTCCGAGCTGAGCACGCTGCGGCCGAACCTTTCGCACCTGCACGTTTTTCATTGGAACCTGCGGCGCGAACGCTTTCCGCTCGCCGAGTCGGCGGCGTTCTGGCAGCCGCTGCTCGCCGCGGTCGCCGGCTGGGACGATCCGCGTTTTCCGTGCCGCTGGGCGATGATCGAGTTCGTCCGGAGCGACGACCCCGGGACGTTCTTGGACGACGCGCGCGCGCTGCGCGGGTGGGTTTCGTGAAGCGCGCAGCGCTGCTCCGCGGTATGAGCGCGCTCGTCTGCGCGCCGCCGCTGCTCGGTGCCGCGCCGGTGTCGTACGCCGCGGGCGCCTTCGTGCTGTTCGCCCCCGTCCGGCTCGCGGCGCTGAGCGCGCGCGCGGCGGATCCCGCGGCGCGCAAGACGATCGCCGCGGCCGACAAGGCTCTGGAGCGCGAGCCCGATCCGCTTCCCCGCGTGCACACGGAGCACACGCTCCCGAGCGATCCGGAGCGGATTCGCAGCTTGGCGGCGGAACGCGACTTTGTCGCGCTCCGCGATCTCGGGCTCGCATTTCGCATCACCGGCGAAGAGCGATACGCGACCGCGGCGCAGCGATATCTGCATGCGTGGCTCGCGGTCTACCATCCCGACTTCAATCCGATCGACGAGACGCGCTTCGACGATTTCATCGCCGGCTACGACCTCGTCCGCGACCGGCTCGGGGAGGCGGACCGCGTCGCGATGCGCGCGCTGTTGCGCGACTTCGCAACGGGCTACCTCGATCCGTCGAAAGGCCCGAACAAGGGCGACGTCCGGGTCAACAACTGGAACAGCCACCGCGTGAAGCTGATCGCGTTGAGTGCGTTCGGCCTCGGCGATCCGCAGTTGGTGCGGCGTGCGCAGGACGCATTTGTCCGCCAGCTCGACGTCAACGTCCGCGCCGACGGCTCCGTCCTCGATTTTCCCGAGCGCGACGCGCTGCACTACGTCGTCTACGATCTGGAACCGCTTGCCTACGCGGCGCTCGCGGCGAAGGAGCACGGTCTCGACTGGTACGCGCTGCGCAACTCGGCGCGCGTCGGCCTGCCCGAGGCGCTGGCCTGGCTGCGCCCGTACGCCGACGGCGTCAAGACGCACGAGGAGTACGCGCACTCGCGCGTCGCCTTCGACGCGGAGCGCCGCGCAGCGGGCGAGCGCGGCTTCAGCGGCCCCTTCGATCCCGCGCAGGCGCGCGAGCTCTACGCGCTCGCGACCGCCCTCGATCCCACCTGGCGCGCGACGAGCGAGCGTCTCGGCGCGCCGGATCCTTGGCTGGCACTCGGTTTTTCGCACGCGCTCCCCGTCACCACCGTTCCGTTCACTTCCGGACCCGAAAGGATCGTATGATCATGTGGCCGTCTCGCCTGACCGCACGGCTCGTCTCGACGCTGCTCGCGTCGGCCTTGCTGACCACATCCCTGCTGGGAACCGCCGCGGCCCAGAGTGTCTCGACGCCGGCCGCCGGCGCCGTCGTCGGCGGAACCATTCGCGACGCGAACCAGAACCCGATCGCGAACGCCGTCGTGACCTTGCGCGGACCGCGAAGCTATAGCGCGCGGACCGACGGTACGGGGACGTTCGCGCTGCCGGAGGTCGATCCGGGGGTCTATTCGATCACCGTCTCCGCGAACGGTTACGCCACGCAGACGATCACCGACTACGCCGTTACCGGCGGACAGACGCTGCGCGTCGACGTCGGACTCGCCGCGCAATCGCTGACCTCGCTGCAGACGATCGGACGCACCACGTCGCGTGCGGGGCGGCGCGGCAACCTGAACGTCACGCCCGCGGCGCAGCAGAGCGTCACGGCGCAAGTCTTCGGCGAACAGGGTCAGCACCAGATCATGCAAGTGCTCGACGAGCTTCCGGGATACGTCACGGCGCACGAGTCCGCGAACGCGAACCCCGCTTCGCCCGGAGCCGCGTCGTATCCGAACATTCGCGGCGCGATGACGTACGAGACCGCCGCGCTCGTCGACGGACACGCCGTCGCGCGCTCGCAAGGCGGCTACCGCACGCAGTATCTCCATCCCGCGCTGTTCCAAGCGGTCGAGGTCGTCAAAGGCGCCGGGGCGTCGGTTCCCAACATCAACTACGCGATCGGCGGCGCGGTGAACTTCCGCACGCTCGAGCCGACGGCGCGCCCGCATCAGGACTTTGAGTTCGGCACCGACAACTTCGGCGGCACCTTCGCAAGCGCGCGCGCGACCGGGTCCGCGCTGCACGATCGCCTCGGCTATGCCTTCGTGTACGCGACGAACGCCGCGCACGGCCCGGTCCAAGGTTTCACCACGGCGATCCCCATCAATCAGTTCACGCAGGTCAACGGCGCGTACGTCAACTCCGCGACCGTTTCACCCGTGAGCCCGGCGCCGCCGGGGATCCAGAATCCCGCGAAGGTGGGACAAGTCGCACTCTACGCGTGCTGCGAGCACGTCAACACCTTCCTCATGGATCGCGCCGAGCTCGCCAAGCTGCGTTACAAGCTCTCCAACGCGACGTCGATCACCGCGACGTATCACGGAACGCACGGTACCACCGACGAGAACGGCAACCATCTGTGGCAGGACAACGTGCTCTTCAACCCGCCGAACCCGTCGTTCGGGTATGCGAACGTCGGCGCGGGCACCTCGTTCAACCTCGACGACAACTACGTCGGCCCGCAGCAGATTCGGCATCAGGACGAGCCGGTGTACCAGCTCGACCTGCGTACGCAGGTCGGGAAGGATACGCTGCTGGCGCGCTACTTCGCGGCGGTGACCAACAACATCGCGACCAACGCCGTCAACGACCCCAACGGATCGTTCACCGAGATGCTGCGGGTGTACGGCGCGTTCACCCCGTGCACCGCGTACAAGCCGGGGACGACGACGTGTACGGCGGTGGGTGCGCAGCAGGTCTACAACGGTCAGCTGGTTCCGGTCAAGTTCGGCCCGAATCCGAGCTCGTTCGCACAGTGTCTCCAGCCGGCGGGCTCGGCGTCGCACTACAACACGAAGTTCGACCCGGCGTGCACGCCGACGACGCCGGGATACGCCGGGATGAGCGGCACCAACTCGGGGAACGGCAGCCCGACGAACGCCTACTTCGGGTCGACGGGCCGCGACGCGCTGCAAGGCGGGACGCTCGAGTACTTCCACAACGCCGGGCTCAACGCGTACACGTTCTCGATCGACTCGAACAAGACGAGATCGTGGCGCTACAACTATCTCGGCGACCCGAACGGGATGGCGACCGCGCCTGGAACGTCGTACGCGCTGCTCACCTACATGGCGCGCGCGGACTTGGTCCTGACCCCGAAGCTGAACGCCACGCTCAGCACGTACTTCAACCGGTACTTCTTTCGGACGTCCGCGGACCAGGGGGTGACGTTCAACGGCACGTCGCTCACCCACTTCGACGAACGCCTCGGGCTCACGTACCGCGCGACCTCGAACAGCACGCTGCGCCTCGCGATCGGGAGCTCGATCGCCCCGCCCTACATCGATCTGCTCGATGCGGCGCTGACGCCGAACGGCGTGGGCACGCAGTCGTACGCCTTCACCAACGCGGGGGCCGGGTCGTTCTACACGACCTCGCTCTCGAACCCCAACCTCCATCCCGAGACCGCGTTCGGCTTCAACGTCGGAGGCAGCTTCCGGCTGAACGATCCGGCGACCGTGCTCGACGTCGACGTGTACCGGACGAACCTGTTCAATCAATACGTCAACGCGCGCTCGATCACCGGAAACTACAACGACGGAACGAACGGCTCGTTCCCGCTCTATACGACGCAGTGGACGAACCTCGCCAACGCTCGGTACGAGGGGGTCGAAGCCGGGATTCGGCGCGATCCGGCCGTCGGTTTCGGCTATGTCGCCGCGGCGGCACTGATCCGCGCCTACCCGTACAACCTCACGCCGACGTTCTACGGAAAGAACTTCGCGACGAACCTCGCGGTCGTGCCGGGCGTCAACTACATCACTCCGGGCGACGGCACGTCGGTGAACTCGGACTACAACGGGATCGCGCGCAACAACATCCCGTATTCGCAGGCATATCTCGAGCTGGTGTGGCGCACGGCGGCCGGCGGGTCGTTCGCCTTCGGCGAGACATATTACGGTTCGAACAACTCGTTCAACCGGCCGGCGTTCACCGTCGCCAACGCGTCGTTCACGGTGCCCATCGCGGGGAACGCCCGCAACGGGGTCATCCAGCTCACGGCGTACAACATCTTCAACAAGTACGGGTTGCCGTACGTCGAGCAGGAGGGTGGGGTGCCCGAGGTGCTCATAAACGGCAAGCTCGGCTACACCAACGGTCTCAACGTCGGGCCGGCGCGCATCTCGGTGATGTACCGGCGCTCGTTCGGACAGCGGTGAGCGAGGAGACACCGGCCAAGACATGTACGTCGCTCTGCCCGCCGCGGTGCCGGCCCCGGGGATCGTCCTGCTGCCGCCGATCTTCGGGATCGAGCCCGTGATCCGCGCGCTCGCGGACCGCTACGCGGCCCGCGGGTTCGTGGTCGTCGTGCCGAACCAGTTTCGGCGCGACGCGGAGCCCGACGTGATGGAGCGCACCGACGCCGGCCGTGCGCGAGCGCTGGCGCGCGCGCAGCGCGTCGACGTCGAGGCGATCGTCGACGACGTGCGCGCGACGGTCGCCGAGCTGCGCGCGATGCCGGCGTGCAACGGCAAGGTCGCCGCGCTCGGCTTTTGCTTCGGCGGCCGCTACGCGTTTCTCGCCGCGGCCCGGCTGGACGTGCAAGCCGCGGCGGGCTTTCACCCGACGCAGATCGGCGCGAGCCTCACCGACGCGCCGCGTGTCCACGCCCCGCTGTCGCTCCATCTGGGCGCCGAGGACCCTCTGACGCCGCCGAGCGAGGTCGAAGCGATCACGAGCGCATTGCGGGACAAGCCGGACGCGGAGATCTTCGTCTATCCCGGCGCGACGCACAACTTCGCCGTCCCCGGCGTTCCCGGCTACGACGCGGCCGTCGCGGCGCTGGCGGAGCAGCGCGTCTTCGCGCTGTTCGATCGCCTCAAAGCCGCCGGCTGAACCGGAGTCGCGCGGCTAACGCGTCAGCCGGGCGATCACCTCGTCGAGGCTCGCGTACGACTCGACGATCGCGCGATTGGTCGTGTTGATGAACCCGCTCGCGACGGCGCCGTCGATCAGCGCGACGAGCGCGTCGTAGTAGCCGTCGACGTTCGCGATGATGCACGGCGCGTCGATCAGCCGCAGCTGCACCCACGTGACGATCTCGAAGAACTCTTCGAACGTTCCGAAGCCGCCCGGCAGCGCGACGAAGGCATCCGACAGCTCCGACATGAGCTGCTTGCGCTCGTGCATCGACTCGACCACGCGCAGATCGGCGCCGTGGTGCGCGACCTCGCGCTCTTGCAGAAAGCGCGGGATGATGCCGATGACCTCGCCGCCCGCTTCGAGCGCCGCATCCGCGACGGCGCCCATCAGCCCGACGCGCCCGCCGCCGTACACCACGCCGATTCCGGCGCGCGCGAGCGCCGCGCCGAATTTGCGCGCAACCGCGGCGAAGCGCGGATCGTTGCCGGCGGACGACCCGCAGTAGACGCAGACGCGCACGGCTACTCGACCAGCGTGCCCTTCACGGCCTGACGCGAGATCGCCAAGGGCCGAATGCCGTTCGCGCCGAGCCGCTGGAAGTGCTCGGTCGCGTAGTGCGCGTCGAGCGCGGCTTGGTCGCGCCATTTCTCGAAGAGCACGAACGTCCCGGGATGTTCGGCATCGCCGCGGCACACGTCGAACCCGGCGCAGCCGGCCTCGGCCCGCGATGCCTCGCCGAGTTCCCGCAACAGACGCTCGACCTCGTCGGCCTTGTCCTCGGGAAACGTGTACGTCACCGCGTTGACCAGCATCGGGACGCGTTTCTCTTGCGATCGTGATCGGCGCCTGCGAACTATCCACCCTCGCGCCCCGCGACGCGGTGAACACTTCTCGCAAAAAGTGAGGTCTAGTGTGCAAGTTACGCAGGAGGTGAACGTCGTTCGCAGAACGCCGTGATTGCTATGGGACGAACGAAGCCCTCGGGTGAATGGTATTCACGGCCGGTGAACGATTTTCACGGTCGCCGGGTTGGCGAGCCGTCCTTTCCTGCCGGCTACGCTGCCCTTATCGATCGATATGCGCTAGCGATTCCATTGCCGCCGCGCTTGTCGGCAATTGCCGTGCGCCATCATCCCGTCTCGACGGCCGAGTGGCTGATGCTTACGCCGCGGCACCGGCCCAGCGATACGCTGCAAGGCCATCTGACATATGCCCTCCGCTACGAAGGCGTCGATCTCTTCGTGCTGGCGGCTCTATTCAAAGCGTTGCCGGCGGACGAGGTAGCGGCGCTCGTTCGCGCAGAGCCGACGAGCGCCTACGCTCGCCGCATCTGGTTTCTCTACGAGTGGCTGCTCGGCGCGCAGTTGAACGTCGACGATCCCGGCAAGGTTCGTGCCGTCGAAGTTGTCGATCCGCGTCTGCAGATTACGGCGTCGACCGGGTCGATCTCATCGCGTCATCACGTCATCGACAATCTGCCGGGGACCGCTGCGTTCTGCCCGATGGTGAGAAGAACACCCCGGGTCGAAGCGTTGATCGCGAGCGACCTCGATAGACGTGCTCGCGATGTCGTGGGGAGGACCAGCCCCGACGTCGTTGCACGAGCGGCGGCGTTTCTTCTCCTGTCCGACTCCAGGTCTTCGTTCGCGATCGAGAACGAGCGTCCGTCGCCGGAGCGCGCCGTGCGATGGGGGCAAGCGATCGCACAAGCAGGAGAGCATTCGCTTAGCATTCCCGAGTTGGAACGGCTGCAACGTCTCGTCATTGGCGATGCTCGGTTCGTACGACTCGAGTTGCGGGTCGGTGGTGGTTTCGTCGGCCTGCACGATCGCCAGACCCAGGCTCCGCTTCCGGAACACATCAGTGCCCGGCCCGAAGACCTACGCGACCTTCTCGGCGGCTTGATAGTGTACGCTGAACGTGCGGAAACCCGGGTGAATGCCATCATCGCCGCAGCGATCATAGCATTCGGCTTCGTCTACATTCACCCGTTCGAGGATGGAAACGGGCGCATTCACCGGTGGCTGATTCACCATGTCTTGGCTCGCGCAAAATACAATCCACCGGGGCTGGTTTTTCCAGTGAGCGCCGCAATACTGCGGGAGGTCGCGGAGTACCGCCGAGTTCTCGAGTCGTGCTCACGCCGCTTGTTGCCGTTCATTCAATGGCGCGAAACCGAAGATCACAATGTCGAGGTGCTGAACGAAACGGCCGACTACTACCGGTTCTTCGACGCAACAGTTCACGCCGAATTTCTCTACCGCTGCGTCGAGCAGACCGTGGAGGTCGATCTTCCAAACGAAGTCCGGTTCTTGGAGGCCTTCGACCGGTTTTCGGCGGAGGTGCAACGGATCGTCGACATGCCGTCTCGAACGGTGGAGCTGCTGCGACGGTTTCTCCACCAAGGCAATGGCACGCTGTCAATGCGCGGGCGCGCAAACGAATTTGCGGCGCTCACCAATGACGAGGTCGACAAGATCGAGCGTCTTTTCGATGAGTGCTTCGGCTCATTGCCGCTGCCGGATGAAGTCGAGATAGGCTCTGGCGCCGCCTTCTGAAGCTAGGCGAGCGCTGCAACCTTTCCGCCCCCGCGGGCGACCGCTTCGCGGATCATCTCCTCTTGGAGCGCCGGGATCGCCCAGCGCGCCTGCGCTTCGGCCGACAGCGTGTCGATCGGGTCGAAGTAGAGGAACGACTGGCCCGGCTTGACGCTGGGCGCGCTGTAGACCACGATCCCGTTCTCGCGGTCGTAGTAGTCGAAGCTGTGGACGTCGCGCTTGCCGCCGCCGCCGGGTGCATCGCAGATGAACAGCGGCGTGTTGAAGCCCGCGGTCGTGCCGCGTACCGACTTCTCCAAGTCGATCGACGTCTGCACCCGGGTGCGCAGGTCCTCGACGCCCTTCACGAGGTCGTGCATGTAGACGTAGTACGGGTGCACGTTGATCCACGACAGGCGCTTCACCAGCGTCGTCATGCGCTGCACGTCGTCGTTGACGCCGCGGATCAGCACGGTCTGGTTGCGCACGGTGATGCCGCGCTGGAAAAGGACGTCCATCGCCTGGCGCGTGATCTCCGTGATCTCGGTCGGCGTGTTGAAGTGCGTGTGCAGCACGACGTCCTTGCCCATCTTGCGGCCCTTCTCGACGACGCCGGTCAGCGCGTCGACCCACGGCTGGTCGGTGAGGATCTTCATCGGCATGACCGCCGGGCCTTTGGTCGCGAAGCGCATGCGGCGCACGTGCGGAATCGCGAGCAGCGACTCGCCGATCAGCGCGATGTTCTTCGCGGCGAGCTGGTACACGTCGCCGCCCGAGATCACGATGTCTTCAATTTCCGGGCGCGACGCGATGTACGCGAACGCGTGTTTCCACATGTCGGGCGTCTTCGCGACCGAGGCCTTGTCGACGCTATCGGTGTCCGGACCGATCGCGTACGAGCGCGTGCAGAAGCGGCAGTACACCGGGCACGTCTGCAGCGGCAGGAACAGCACTTTGTCCACGTAGCGATGCGTGAGGCCTTGCACCGGTGCGTCGTCCTGCTCGTGCAGCGAGTCCAGCGTCAGGCGCGGGTGATCCGGCAGCAGCTTCGACGCCATGGGGATGAACTGCCGGCGGATCGGGTCTTCGTACGGCTGCGTCCAGTCGATCGTCGCGATCGCGTACGGCGACACGCGCACGGCCATCGGCGCACGCCGGAAGCCTTCTTTCGCGTCTTCGAGAAACGTCGGGTCGACGATCTCGCCGATCGTCTCGAACAGCTCTTCCGGCGTTTTCACCGACTTGCGGCCCTGCCAGATGTGGTCGAGGAACGTCTTCTCGTCGACGTCTTCGTATGCGGGTATCGTCCGCCAGAACTCGCCGCCTCGCAGGTTGCGGTGCTCGAGCAGCGCCGGATCGACGGGCGGTTTGAGGTGGTGGTTCACGACGGAAACGTCTCCTGCGGTCATCGCGCGCCGTACCGCGCGACGAAGTAGTCCTTGATCGCCGGATGATCGCGCAGCGTCTGCAGCGCCACGCCGGCGTGGCCTTTCGCGTACCCGTTGCCGACCATCATGTTGACGTCTTTGCCGACGCCCTCGGCGCCGAGCGCCGCCGCCGTGAACGACGTCGACATCGAGAAGAAGTACACGGTGCCGCCGTCCTTGCAGCACAGGATCGAGGCGAGCTCGGTGCCGCAGACGTTCACGCAGTTGACCACGAGGTCGGCCAGCACCGGCAGCGCGGCGGGCAGCGCTTCGAGCACGGCGAGCGTGTCGCACGCGTTCGCGACGGCGAGGTGGTCGACGTAGCCGTGCTCGACGAGGAGCTGCGCGGCCGCCGAACCGCCGGCGGGCACGATGCCGACCACGCGGCCGTCGGGGCCGACCTGCTCGCGCGCTTGCGCGCACGCCAGCATGCCGGACTTGCCGTCGGCGCCGATCACGCACACCGTCTCGCCGGCTTTCGCCAGGCGGCGCACTTGCGCGGGCGCGCCCGCGACGTCGAGCACGGCCAGCGCGACGTCGGTCGGCAAATCGTCCGGTAGCCGCGCGTAGATGCCGCTCTCGAACAGAATCGCCGTACCTTGCACGCGAACCTGACCGGTCGCGACGTCGACGGCGTCGATCGCGCACAGGTGCAGCGGCGTCAGCGTCAGCGACACGAGCGACGCGATGCGGTCGCCGACCGCGACGTCGTCGCGTGACGAGAGCGCCGGGCCGATGTCGCGCACGCGCCCGATGAACATCCCGCCGCTGCCGGTCACCGGGTTGTGCTGTTTGCCGCGCTCGTTCACGATGGCCAGGATGTGCGCGGCGATCGCATCGGGGTCGGCGTTGCACGCGTCGCTGATCTGCTTGAACGAGGCGGAGTCGACGTTGAGGATCTCGACGTCGCAGAGGATCTCGTTGGCGTACGCGCGCGGCGTGTTGTCGACGCGCCACGCGGCTTGCGGCAGCGCGCCCTTCGGCTCGATGACGCGGTGCGAGCCGAGCCGGCAGCCCGTGCCGAGCGGTGCGATGAGGTGCGCGTCGTCGAGCGTGTTCGTCATGCGAGCGCTTCGACCGGAAGCCCGCCGCGCTCGAACGGTGTCGACAGCACGATCGTCGTGCGCGTGCGCGCGACGCCGGGCACGCGCTTGATGCGCGTGAGGAAGTCGTCGAGGTGCGCGGTCGAGCGCGTGACGACCTTGAGCACGTACGACTCGTCGCCCGCGACGCTGTGGATCTCGATCACTTCATGGAACGCTTCGACCGCGGCCGTGAAGGCGTCGTAGTCGAGGTCCGGCGCGCAGAACGCGCTCACGAACGCCGTCAGCTCGTAGCCGACGCGGTGCGCATCGAGCTGCGCCGAGTAGCGCCGCACGAAGCCGCGCGTCTCGAGCCGCTTCACGCGGTCGTGGACCGCCGGCGGCTTGAGGTTGACGAGCGCGCCGAGTTCCGCATAGGTCGAACGAGCGTTGCGCTGCAGCGCTGCGAGCAGCCGCAGGTCGACGCTGTCCAGCTCGGGATGCCCGGCCGGCGGCCGACCGTTGCGGACCTCCATCAATTCGGGCTTTATGATCATAGACCCAAGATTTCTTTGGCTCGGCTTTGAAGTCCTCGAATGTTATTCGGCAGGGAGGATTACAAAAAGAAGGCTGCCGCCCGGTTGGGCGGCAGCCGTTTCGGCTGCCGATCCGACGGGGTCAGCGCCGGCGGCGCCGGCCGAACAGGAATCGCAGCACCATGAAGACGCAGCCATCGCGCTCGTCACGCTCGTCTTCGTCGCGGTCGCCGCGGTCGTCACGGTCCGGAGGTTCTTGCTTCCAGTTGCCGCTGCCGGAAGCGCCGACGGCTCCGGCGTCCCCGCCCAGCGCGTCGACGCGCTCGCCGATTTGCGCCACGTACCGCTCGAACACGAAATGCCAGCGGTTCTCGCGCGGGATCGCGGGTTGGATCCAGCGCAGCACGGACAGCGCGCGCTCCTCGCGCGTCAGGATGTTTTCCTTCGTGGTCACCGGGACGGTGATCTGGAACGCGCCGAGAACGCGCCGCTCGCCGAGCGCAGGCCGTTCCGCCGCCGCGTACGTCGCGAGGTTCATGCGCGCGATTGCCGGTGAGCGCTCCGAGAAACGCGCCGCCGTGTCGAGCGCTTGCACCGGCGGGCGCGGAACCGGCGGGCGCACGACGACCTTCTCCGTCGTGACCTGACGAACGACGATCTTGTAGACCCGTCCACGGCGCACGCCCGCCGGCAACTCGACCGTGAGCAGCGCAGCGAACGCCGTCCCGACACCGGGCGGAATGGGCACGTACGTGACGCCGTCCGTGTTCGTTCGCAGCGTGTGGTCGTCCACGCGCTCGAGCAGCGTCGTCTCATAGAGACGCCCCGCCATTTCGAGGATCTCGGCGACGCGTACGCCCGGCATGTACACCGTGGCGATGCTGCCGCGCGGCGTCGCGCCCCAATCGATCATCAGCTCGTCGGGCTTTTCGCCCTTCGCGAGCGTCGCCCGCGTCGGGCGCACGTCGAACGTGTGCTGGATCGTGTGCGAGGCGGCGCTGCCGGGATTGTCGGACTGCACGATCGTGAGGTTGCGCTGCGCGAGCTTGTCCGACGAGCCGGTGGTCGCACCGTTCGGGATCGGATCGGGATCGAACGCGATCTCCGCGACCAGGCATTGGTGCAGGCCGCGCACCAGCTGCTGAATCGTCTGGCGCCCGGACGGGAACGGTCCGTCGGCCGGGGATGGCTGCACGGGAAACTGCGGCTGCGACGGCTGGTTGATGTCCAGCCAGCAACCGAAGTACACGTCGACTTCCGCGCCGCTCGCGTCGTGCACGATCGTCTGCACGTTCGCGGGATCGGTCTGCCCGTTGAGGTTGATCGTCGACGAGTCGACGCGTGGCTCGGCGAAGAACGGGATCGTCACCAGCTCGCCGCCCATGATGCCGAGCAGCGGTACGGTGGTACCGGTCAGGCCGCCGCGGCGGTAGGTCGTCACTTGGTCGTAGTTCGTGTACGTCGCCGCGGTTTGGAACGCGCGAAAGAACACGCGCACTTGCGACGCGTCGAGCGCCGCCGCGCGATAGCGCACGCGGCAGACCGCGAAGTTGAAGACGGGGATGCCGTTGACTTGTTCCGACAGCTCGAGCTGCGAGACTTGCTCGTCGGTCGAGATCGCATCGAACGGGTTGGCGACCGGTCCGTGCGCGGTGAGTCCGGCGATGACGCCTTTGATGAATGCCGACGCGTCGGCCGGCGTCGTGCCCATCGTGGGCGCCGGGAGACCGCTCAGCGCGCCGCCGGGCTCGATCTGGAAGACGCGCAGATCCGTGCTCAGCCACGAGACCGGGCCGTCGATCAGATACGGGTTGGGCTGCTCGATGAGTTCGATCGCGCCGCTGCGCTTGACTTCTTGGATCGCCGCCGTGAGCTCGACGATCTCGAGCTCCATCGTGAAACCGTTCGTGCTCGCGAACAGGACGTCGTACACGAACGTGAAGCGCTGGGGCGTATTGGGCAGCGTGGCGTCCTCGAACAGCAGGCCCGTGCACTTCACCGTCATGTCGGTGACCGGCGGCGATATCGCGATCGACGGCGCCCAGGCTTGCAATTGCGCGGGCGTAGGCGTCGCCGTCGTGATCCCGAGATCGCCGGGCGTGAAGCCTTCGACGACGACGTAGAACGCGGCGCTCACGTCGGCCGGGGGGGCCGTGAGGAGCATCGCCGCGATCTCGTCCTTGCCGAACGTGCTGCGATCCATGATGAACCAGCAGTCCCTGCACACGACGTGGCGCTCCGTCTCGACGGGTTTGCCGTCGCCGGGATCGACGAGAAAGCCGAGCTTGTACCAACTCGCCACCATGTCGTCGTATGACGTGACGATGCCGCGCGTCCAATCCATGGCAGTCGCCGGCGTCGCTTCGGGATAGACGCTGTCGGGGCGCGCGGCCGGCCACCACGCCGCCTGGTCCGGCCCGGTGCCGCCGCTGCACGCCGTGAAATCCGCTTGCCACGGGCGCGCCATGAATTGCGTCACGTCGCCCGGCTGCATTCCGCTCTGGTCGAAACGGAACGGCTCGGTGTACGGAAACGTCGAAACCGTCGTCGTCGCCTCGATGCCCGGAAAGAACGCTGCGCCGACGCAGTTCTCGAGCGCCGCGAGCGTCATCCCGTCGGGGGTGAGTGTCGGGTTCGCCTCGGGCCAGTCGTTCACGAAGGTTCCAGCGGCCCACTGCGCCATGTTGAAGAGCTGGAACGGCTTCAGCGCGGAATCGCCGTTGAGTAGCGGCATGTCGCCACTGGGCCGCAGCTTCGCGTTGATCGCCGCGCGGGTCGCAGCCTGGCCCGGTCCCGGCGGGATCACCTGCGAGAGCGTGTCGTGATCGCCCGCGCCGAACGCGGCCGCCGCGGTGCGCAGCGCGCCGATGCCGCGCCTGAGGATCGGCCAGATGTCGCGCACGAACGAGACCGGCGGGTAACCGACGGCGCCGGGCGCGGGCAGCAGGCCTTTGTCGATCGCGACTTGTCTCAGCGTGTCGTACAGCGAGGTCGGGCTCTGGGTCGAAGGCGCGAAACGCGGCGGTGGGCAGATCACCCACGCGCCGACGGCTTGATACGTCGTGCCGCCGACGACGATGGTCGCGTTCACCGGGCCGTCGGACACGTCGTCGTGCCAACCGGCGTTGTTCAGGTACGTCGTGATCGGCTGGCTCGTCGGCGAAGAGCTCGAGCCGAAACCGCCGACGACGAGCAGCGTGCCGTCGTCGTCGATGTGCGCCTCGCCCAGCGGCACCGCGACGCCTTGATACGTGCCGCCGTCGAACGTCGCCGACGCGCCGATTCCGCTGAGCGTGCGCGCACCGGGATCGATGGTGATCGACTCCGTCGGCTTCGCCTTCGCGTTCGCGACGTGCACCGTCCAGGTGATCGCGCCGTCGGCGGCGTTGAGTTCCTTGACGCTGGTGTCGTCGTACGTGCCGAAGAGGCGGAAGCGCTGCGCCTGCCGCCGGATGCGGCATTGCGGGTCCTTGTACTCTCCGTCCGCCGGGACGCGCGGCGGCTCGGGGAACGGCAGCTCGGGGCCGACGTAATACTCCGGGCTGTTGCCGATGCGTGCGATTCCGACCGACGGAGAAATCTTGACCTGCGTGAGATTGGGCATGACGACTCCTATGCAGTTGCGGCAAGCTCGTGCGAGCGGCGCGTCCAGAACGGCGCCTCCGCCCAGCGCTCTTCGCGCGAATAGTGACGGACGAGGCCGTCGAGATACTCGTCGAATTCCGCGCGGCGCGCGGCATGATAGGCCTCGAGCGACGACGGCGTGTCGTGCTCGAGAAATTCGCGGATCGCGTCCGCTGCGTGAATCCCGTTGCGCAGCGCGCGCGTGACGCCCCAGCCGCACAGCGGATCGTGCGCGGCGTATGCGTCGCCGGCGGCGAGCCAGTGCGTTTGCGTGCCGGGCTCGATCAGCGTGCTGTCCGCGGCGACGATGCGCAGCCCGGCGCGCGCCGCGAAGCCCGCCGGCACGAGATCGCGGTCGGTCAGATACGCGAGCGCGTGGCCGCGCGGCACGGGCGAGGCGTACCACCAGCCGCCCGGGCGCGCTTCGACGACGATCGCGTGCGCGTAGGCGGCGTCGGGGTTGCGTGCGACAAGCGCGACCAGTGCGACGAGCCGGTCGAAGCGCCGGCGCCGCGCGCCGAGTCGGCGCCCGAGCGCGCATCGCCGACCGGTCGCGTCGACGAGGAAGCGCGCACGCAGCGTGGGGACGTCGTTGCCGAGCGCGATCGTCCAGCAGTCGCTCTCGCGGCGCACGGGACCGAGGCGCGCGTACCGCCGCAGCGCGCAGCCGCGCCGCAGGGCTTCCTCGCGCAGGTCGCGGTCGAATCGGCCGCGGTCGACGTGCCAGCGCGCACCTTGCGGATCGAAGAGCGCGTTCTGCCCCACCATGTGCGGCCCGCCCCACACGCTGCGGATCTCATAGCCGCGCCCGTGCCCCGCGACGGCAAAACGATCCCACAGGCCGAGCTCTTCGAGCGGCGCGCGGATCGCGTTCGAAAACGTCTCGCCGACCCACGGCGGATCGGGGACCGGACGATCGAGGATAACGACGGAAGCGCCCGCGCCGGCGAGCCGAATTCCCGTCGCGACGCCGGCCGGCCCGGCGCCGAACACGCACACGTCGAACCAATGGTGCTGCGCAGCCATGGTGGCACCCCGTTTTGCTGAGGGACGCCAGTATGCGAGCTTGCACTTACGGCGCGCTTACCGGAGCACCGACAGGGGCCGTTCGCTGCACCCCGTGAATCTCGCGCCAGATGCGCATCGCCGGTTCGCTCCGTTTTCTCGGTATCGTGACGCTGGCGGGCGGCCTGTGCGCCGCGTGCTCGCACGCCGACCGCGCGGCATCGAGCGGCACGCCCGCTTCGACGGTGCGGTTCGCGCTCGCGGCCGACCCGCAGTCGCTCGACCCGCTCTTCGCGCACGTCGATGCCAACAGCGTCGAGCAGCAGGTCGCCCGCCTCGCGTTCGAGCCGTTAATCGACGTCGACGAGCACGGGACGCCGGTCCCCGTGCTGCTCGACCGGATTCCGACGGTCGAGAACGGTGGGCTCTCGCGCGACGGCCGTACGATCACGTACACGTTGCGGCGCGGCGTGCGCTGGCAAGACGGCGTCGCCGTCACCGCGCGCGACGTGGTGTGGACGCTGCACGCGATCCTCGACGATCGCAATCCCGTGCGCTCGCGCGCCGGCTACGACCGCGTCGCGAAGGCCGAGGCGCTGAGCGACCGCACCGTGCGCGTCACGCTCAAGGAGCCGTGGGCGCCGGCGGTCGCGACGCTGTTCAGCTACGGCACCGCGCCGCAGTACGTGCTGCCGGCGCACCTGCTTGAAAACGAGCCGAAGCTCGAGACGAGCGCGTTTGCATCGCTCCCGGTCGGCAACGGTCCGTACCGGTTGGTGTCGTGGACGCGCGGCGACCATCTCGTGTACGAGGCGAACCCGTCGTACTGGCGCGGCGCGCCGAAGATCGCGCGGCTCGACATTCGCATCGTCCCCGACCCCGGCGCGAACTTCACGCTGCTGCAGAGCGGCGGGCTCGACTGGAACTTGATGTCGCCGTCACAACGACAGTCGCTGGGCAAACCCGCGCAGCTCGCGTTTCGGACGGTGCCGCTCGCGCTCGTCGCCGGGATCGCGATCAACGTGACGCATCCGCCGCTCGACGACGTGCGCGTGCGCCGCGCGATCGCGGCGTCGATCGACCGCGCGAGCATCTCGAAGAAGATCACGTTCGGGCGGTATCCCGTGGTCGACACGGCGCAGCCGCTCAGCTCGTGGGCGCGCGACGCTGCGGTGCACGAGCCGGGCTACGATCCCGCTGCGGCGGACCGGTTGCTGGATGCGGCCGGCTGGAAGCGCGGCGCCGACGGCGTGCGCACGAAGGACGGCAAACCGCTCGCGCTGACGTACGTGCAGTTTCCCGAGTCCCAGACCGGCGTGCGCGTCGCAACCGTGGTGGAGAGCGAGCTCAGCGCGCGCGGCCTGCGCGTGAGCATCAAGTCGCTCACCAACGTGCAGCTGTTCTTGCCGAAGTCGCAAGGCGGCGCGCTCGCGAGCGGCGCGTTCGACCTGGCCTACGTGCCGTGGCCGATGGGCGCCGACCCCGACGACTCGTTCCTGCTGTCGTGCAACGGCAACGCGAACTACATGCGCTGGTGCGACCGCGGCGTCGACGCGCTCGAACGCCGTGCGCTCGTCGCTCCCAGCCGTGATGAGCGCCGCCGGCTCTACGCGCAGATCGAGCGGCGCGTGGCCGACGCGGTGCCGATCGTGTACTTGTTCAACCCGTCGTACTCGTACGCGTACCGCACGGCGCTCGGCGGCTTCTATCCGAACGCGTTCAACCCGACGTGGGACGCGCACCGCTGGACGCTGACGCGATGATCAACCGATGTGGCAGACCTCGAGCTTGTTGCCGTCGGGGTCTTCGAAGAACACCGCGTAGTACTCGGGACCGTACTCGCCCTCGGTCATCTCGACGTTGTTCGCACCGATCGCCGGGAGGTACACCCGGATCGCGTCGACCGTGCCGCGCGAGGGGGCGTCGAATGCGATGCGCGTCGGCCCCGGCGTCATCGCGGGATCTTCGGTGAGGCCGAACCATTCGTGCGGCTCCCAGTCCGTGCCGGCGTCCGGCGGCGGAATCGCCCATGTCGTGAAGTTCGGACCAGCGTGGTTCACGGCGCCGAGCAGGTTGAGGAACGCGTCGTAGAACTCGGCCGCCTTCGCCCGGTCGCGCACGCGCAGGTCGACGTGCGAGAGGATCATAGGCACGACACGGACCCTTTCGTCAGCGCGCAGGCGCGGCGTTCGATGCCCTCGGCGTCGCGCAGCGAGATGTTCCAGCCCGTCGGGTTCTTGGTGTAGACCGCGAAGCCGTACTGCTTCGTCGCGTACGGTGCGGGCAGGCCGAACGTATACACCGGATGGCCGTTGTTGGTTTGAAAGCCGATGTACTTCGCCGTGGAACCGGCGTCGTCGAGATCGTCGCCGCTCTCGCCGTTGACGATCAGCGGCGGATAGCCCGTGAGGTTGATCGCTTCGAAATCGTGGACGTGTCCCGCGAGGACGACGTTGAAGGGCGCGAAATTCCAGCCGAGCTGCAGCAGCGCTTGCGTCTCGTTCGTATTCGAGAACGGCGGACGGTGGGTGACGAACCACGTATCGCCCTTCGCGCCTGCCGCGAGCGCCTGCGCCTTGCGATACGACGCCGCGTAGAACGCGATACGTGCGGGATCGGGCTTGCTGTCGCTCGGATCGGCGGCGGAGTCGTGCACGACGATGCGCAGGCCGCCGAACGACGCGGCCCAAGGTAGCGCTCCGTCCACGGCGCCGGCGGTGCACGGCGTGACCGCGTCCGCACCGTCGAGGTAGCGAAACCACGCGGGGCCGCCGCGCTGACAATCTTCGTGGTTGCCGCGGATCATGATGAGCGGCGCGCTCGCGAAGATCGGCTTCGCGGGGATGAACCAGTCGGCGTCCCAGGACATGCTCGTGTCGCCCCAGCGGTTGCGGCAGTCCGTCATGGTCTTGAGACAGTTGTTCTCGCGATAGTAGTAGTCGCCGACGTGCACGAGCAGATCGGGATGCGCGGCGGCGATCGTCCGCGCGATCTTCGGGAACGGCCAGTCCGCGATGTCGCCGCAGTTCTGCTGTTCGTCGTCCAGCATGCGGCAACCGGTGTCGCCGAAGACCACGATCCTGCGCGGTGCCGCCGGCGGCGGCGGCAGCCGAACGCTTTCGACCTTGACGTTGCGCGCGTTCGGCGGGAGCGGCGCGTCGCACACGACCTCGTCGAACCCCGGCGCCGTTGCGGCGCGCTGCCGCATCGGCGTCGAGCCGCCGTCGTAGCTGACGGCGGGGCATGTTTGCGGCACGAGTGCGCGCGCGTGCGGCTTTCCGTCCGCGGCGTACTGGACCCAGGCGGAAAGAACGGCGGCGACGAGCATCATTTCTCCGGGTTGCAGCGGACGGTGCGGTTCGCGAGCGTGCAGCTGGCGCGCTCCGTTCCGTCGGGATCGCGGAGCGAGATCGTCCAGCCGGCGCCCGTCCGCGTGTAGACGCCGAAGCCGAAGTGCGCCGATCCGAAGACGCTGCCCTGCACGTGCAGATCGCCGACGGCGAATCCGAGAAACGCGGTGTAGTTCGGGTCGAGCTTCGTCCCGCCTTCGCCGTTGATCAGCAGCGGCGGGAGCGTCTCGACGTTCATCGCCGCGAACAAGTGCAAGTGCCCGGAGAGGACCGCGTCGAACTGCGCGAGCGCGTCGCCCATCGCGGTGCGCTCGTCGTCGTTGATATAGGGCGGGCGGTGCGTGACGAACCAGCTTGCCCCTTTCGCGAGCTTGCGCACCGTCGCGAACTGCTTCTTGTAGACGATCGTACGGGCCGGATCGGCCTTGCGGTCCTCGGCGACCGCGGAATCGAACGCCACGATCGTCAAGTCGACGAAGCCGACGTCGAACGGTTCGGTCGCCGCGCTGCACGCCGTGGTCGTGTGCGCGTCGAGATAGCGGAACCAGCCCGTGCCGTTGCGGTCGCACGCCTCGTGGTTGCCGCGCACGAGCAGCAGCGGCGCGCTCGCGAACAGCGGCGCGGCCGGCGTGAGAAAGTCGGCATACCATGCGGCGGCGTCGTCGCCGTACGGGCTGTCGCCGCAGCGCACGAGCGGCGGGCACGGCCGCTCGCGGTAGAGATAGTCGCCGACGTGGACGACCAGGTCGGGGTGCACGGCGGCGATCGCGTGCGCGATCTGCGGAAATGGCCACGCCGCCGGATCGTCGCACGATTGCCCGCTGAGCCCGCTGAGACGGCAGCCGGTGTCGCCGAGCACGACGATCCTGCGAGGATCGCGCGCCGGCGCGGGCAGCTCGCGGTCGCCGACGAGAACGCGCTTCGCGCGCGCCGGGATCGCAACATCGCACACCATGTCGGGGAACTGCGCCGCCCGCCGCGCGCGCTCGGTCATCGAAAGCGCACGGCCGTCGGCGCTTGCCGCGGGGCACGCCGCGTCGCTGACGACGGCCCGCGCGTGCGGCTCACCGTCGGCGGCGTACTGGAGCCAAGCGGAGAGGACCGTGGCGAGAAACATCGCCTCGAAACTACGCCGCGTCCGTCCCCCGGGCCCCTAGCGCATGATGACGCCGCTCGCGAGGACTGCAACGTCCGCGCCGCACGCGAGGAGCGCGATGCCCCATCATCGTGGGCATCATGACGGCCCACATCGCGAAGATCGCACCGGCGCTCAACGCCGCCGGCCCGTCCGTCATCCCGGGCATGTTCGGCATCGCGGCTCAGTATTCGTCGTGACGTCGGACCCATCGCTGCGTCGTGTCGCCTTCATCGCGCCCCTTGGGCGCGAGGTCGATGTAGTTGTACGCGCCGTTGAGGATGTCGATGCCGCGCCCGTACGAGGAGTAGGTGTGGTACACGTTGCCTGCGGCGTCTCTGTAGAACACGCTCGCGCCCGGCGCCTCGCAGTCCGGGAAGGCTTGCACCGTGTAGTTGTACGCCGCGCGTCCGTTCTCGATTTCGTCCTCGGTGAACGTCACGCCGAGATCGCGGTTGAAGTCCGTGCCGAACGAGGAGAACCAGGGAAAGCTCCAGCCCATCCGCTTGCGATACGCTTCGAGCTTCTCCAGCGGTGCACGCGAGATCGCGACGAATGCGATGTCGCGCGCGCCGAGGTGCACCGGAATGCCGTTGAAGGTGTCCGCCCAGAACGAACAGCTCTTGCAGCCCTCGTCCCAGCTCGGATCGAACATGAAATGGTACACGATGAGCTGGCTGCTCGAGCCGAACAGCTCCGCGAGCGTTTGCTTTCCGCCGGGACCGTTGAAGACGTAGCTCTTGTCGACGCGTTCCCAAGGCAGGTCGCGCCGCGCCTGCGAGATCTGATCGCGCAGGCGAGTGAACTCCTTTTCCTTTGCCAGCAGTGCTTTGCGAGCTTCGGTCCAGGCTTCGTGCGATACGACGTCGTGATGTTGTACATCGTATGCGGGCGACGTTGCACTCATGGCGTTTCTCCTCTGCGATCGTCGAAAATCAGTGTTGCGGTCAGCCGTGGCGGTGCGTGGGATCCGCGAACGGATCGGGTTCGGAGCGTCCGTCTTCGGCTACGGTCTTGATGCGTGCGAGGTAGTGGTCCCAACCGGCGTCGTGATCGTCGCGCCACTCGCCGTGCAGCTCGCGATGGACGAGGTTCAGCCGTGTGCCGCCGCCTTCCGCGCGCAGCGTGATCTCGACGACCGTCGAGCCCGCCGGAACCTCATGACCTTCGCCTTCGAAGCCCCACGTGAACGTGACCTTCGACGAGGGCACCGCTTCGATATACGTTCCGCGGATCACGTCGACGCGATTGGGAACGATCCGGAAGATGCCGCCGGGCCGCGGATCGACGTCGATCTCCGTGCCGATCCACTGCGCGATCTTCGCCGGTTCCGTCAGGAACGCGTATACGATCTCCGGCGGAGCGTCGATGTAGACGTCTTTGTCGATCATCGTGAGCGCCGCCGGCGCCGCGTTTTTTGGGCCTCGCGTTCCGCCGCGGACTTGAGGCGCGCGAGACGGTCGTCCCAAAACCGGTCGAGATAGGCGCGCAGCTCCGCGAAGCCTTCGTTGCGCACGGCGTAGATGCGGCGCGTGCCTTCCCGGCGCAGCACGAGCAGGCGTGCCTCCACCAGCACGCGCAGATGCTCGGAGATGGCGGGCCGGGTGGTGTCGAACTGCTCCGCGATCTCGCCGGCGCGCATCTCGCCGCCGCGCAGCAGCTCGAGAATGGCGATGCGCCGTGGTTCCGCGAGGGCTTTGAGAACGTTCTGCATAGGCTCCGTCTGCGGTGAAGGCCTCGACTATTTAAGCACGCGCTTTCGTAAGTGTCAACCGACCTTCGGCCGCGGCCAAGCGGACTTCGGCGCGTGAGGACGGATACGCGAACGATGGAAACCCCTTCGGACGGCGGCTATCTCCGCCAGGAAGCGTACCGCGTGCGCTTCGAGCGCGGCGAGCACGGCGCGCTCGCGCTGTTGAGCCGGCGCCCGCCGGACGTGAAGATCGCGATCGTCGTGGACGTGCTGTCGTTCTCGACCGCGGTCGACGTCGCGGTGGCGCGCGGCGCGCAGATTTTTCCGAGCCGCTTCAAAACGCTCGCCGAGTCCGCGCAGATCGCCACGATGTACGACGCGCTGCTCGCGGTACCGCGCAGCGAGCGTTCCGAGGCGTCGCCGTATACGCTGTCGCCCGCGTCGCTCGACGCGCTGCCGCCGGGCGCGCGGCTGGTGCTGCCGTCGCCGAACGGCGCGCGCTGCGTGCGCGCGGCCTACGATTGCCGGGTGCCCGTCGTGATCGTCGGCTGTTTGCGCAACGCGCGCGCCGTCGCGGCGTTCGCGCGGGTGCACGCGGGGAGGAAGGGCTCGATCGCGGTCATCGCGGCCGGCGAGCGCTGGCCCGACGGCACGCTGCGCCCGTCGGTTGAAGACGATCTCGGCGCGGGCGCGATTCTCGCAGCGCTGGAACTCGATGCGGCCTACTCGCCGGAGGCGCGCTACGCCGCGACCGCGTTTGGCGCGATGCGTGATACGCTGGCTGATGTGGTCCGCGACAGCGTCTCCGGCCGCGAACTCACGGAGGCGGGCTACGGTGAGGAGATACCGTGGTCGCTCGAGATCGACGCCAGCGTGACCGTGCCGTTGTTGCAGCCGGACGGGTTCATCGGCGCGGCGTCGCGCTAGATGTAGCCCGCTGCTTCAAAGCTACGGAAACCCGCATCCGTCAACGTCCGGAGCTCTTCGAGCAGCGCCGCAGTCGGCATTTCCTTGAAGTTGAAGCAGGCCTTGCCCTGCATTCGCTTGCGCAGCGCGGGCGAGATCGTCGCCTTCAACGGCTCGTTCATGTAGATCGGCACCAAGTGATACGACACGTACGCCTTGCCGACGCGGACGCCGGCGAACATCAATGGTCCCTTTCTGTACGCCGGCTTCTTCGTTTGCAGGTAGTATCCCCACGAGCTTTCCGGCACGACGTCCAGACGGTCCCCGTACGGCGTCAGCAACGCGACAAGCGCGTCGGCGATCGCGCGAAATCCCTCACTCATCGGCCCCTCCGCATCATCGCGCGCATCATGTAGTAGTTCGCCTCCGGCGGCTGGAGGCGAAGCGCCTGCTCGATCACAGCGCTTTTACGCCCGCGACGACGCCGTCGATCGACTTTTTCGCGTCGCCGAAAAGCATCACCGTCTTGGGATCGTCGTAGAGCGGGTTCTCGATGCCGGCGAAGCCGGACGCCATCGAACGCTTGAGCACCACAACGTTTGCCGCTTTGTCGACGTTGAGGATCGGCATCCCGTAGATCGGGCTGTTCTTGTCTTCGCGCGCGGCGGGGTTCGTGACGTCGTTCGCGCCGACGACGAGCGCGACGTCCGCGCGCTCGAACTCCGGGTTGATGTCGTCCATGTCGTACAGCGACGTGTACGGCACGTTGGCTTCGGCCAGCAGCACGTTCATGTGGCCCGGCATGCGCCCCGCCACCGGATGGATCGCGTACTTCACCTCGACGCCCTTTTTCTCGAGCTGGTCCGCGAGCTCGCGGATCGAGTGCTGCGCTTGCGCGACCGCCATGCCGTAGCCCGGCACGACGATCACTTCGTTGGCGTATGCGAGCATCGCGGCGACGTCGTCGGCGCTGACCGAACGGACGTTCTGACCGCCCTTCGCGCCGGCACCGGCGGCGCTCGGCTTGACCGCGCCGAACGCCCCGAACAGCACGTTGGTGATGGAACGGTTCATCGCTTTGCCCATGAGCACGGTGAGCAGCGTACCGGACGCACCGACGAGCGCGCCGCTGATGATCAGCACGTTGTTGCCGAGCACGAAGCCTGTCGACGCGGCGGCAAGGCCGGTGAACGAGTTGAGCAGCGAGATCACGACGGGCATGTCGGCGCCGCCGATCGGCAGCACGAACAGTACGCCCAGGATCAGCGACGCGCCCAGCGCGATCCAGAACCACTGCAGCACCGGGTGGTAGCCCGCGACGACGAGGCCCCACGACACGACGATGACGAGCAGGATCAGCGCGTTGACGACCTGCTGCGCGGGGTACGTGATCGGCCGGCCCGTCATCACCTCTTGCAGCTTGAGGAAGGCGATGATGGAGCCGGCGAACGACAGCGCGCCGATCACGGCCGACAGCACGCTGGTGAACGACACGTCGTAGGTGATCGGCGTGCCGGAGTTGACGTATTTGAGCAGCTCGCCCGCCGCGACCAGCGCCGCGGCGCCGCCGCCGGCGCCGTTGAAGATCGCGACCATCTGCGGCATCGCGGTCATCTTCACGCGTTGCGCCGAGACGATGCCGACCACCGCGCCGACGAGCAGCGCCGCGCCGACGACGATCCAGTTGACGATCCCTTGGGTGAGCGTCGCGGCGACGGCGATCAGCATGCCGACGGCGCTGATGCGATTACCGAGCCGCGCCGTTTTCGGCGAGCTCAAGAAGCGCAGGCCGAGGATGAACAGAATCCCGGTGATGAGATAGGCGATGTCGACCGGGTTCGCCAGGGCCTTGTCGGCGACGGTCATTGCGCGCCGTCCGCGGGCGGCTTGGGAGCTTGCGTCTTGGGCCGGAACATCTCGAGCATCCGTTCCGTGACGGTGTAGCCGCCGAAGACGTTCAACGACGCGAGCAGCACGAGGATGAAGCCCACGATCACGCCGAGCGGCGCGTCGGCCGTCCCCGCGATGAGGATCGCGCCGACGAGGACGATGCCGTGGATCGCATTCGTCGCCGACATCAGCGGCGTGTGCAGCATCGTCGGCACCTTCGAGATCACCTCGAAGCCGACGAACACGGCGAGGATGAAAATGGTCAGCTCGGTCAGCAGGTGGGCAGTCACGCGGCTCCTCCCGTGAGCGCGGCGCGCGTGGCTTCGTGCACGATCTCGCCGTCGCGGGTGATCGTCGTTCCGGCGACGATCTCGTCGTGCGGATCGAGCGCGAGCGCGCCGTCCTTGATGATGTAGTCCAACAGCGCTTGCACGTTGCGCGAATACAGCCGGCTCGCGTCGTACGCGAGCGTCGAGGGCAGGTTAAGCAAACCGACGATCGTCACGCCGTTCTCGCTCGTGACGACCTCGCCGGGCTGCGTGCCTTCGACGTTGCCGCCCGTCTCCGCGGCGAGGTCGACGATCACGCTGCCCGGCGCCATCGCGGCGACCGCTTCGGCGGTGACGAGGATCGGCGCGCGCTTGCCGGGGATCGCGGCGGTCGTGATGACGACGTCGCTTGCGCCGATCGCTTTCACCATGCCGGCGCGCTGCTTGGCGATCGCTTCGGGCGAGAGCTCTTTGGCGTAACCGCCCTGGCCTTCGCCGCTCTCGCCGACGTCGATCTCCAGAAACTTCGCGCCCAGCGATTTCACTTGCTCGGCGACCACCGCGCGCGTATCGTACGCGGTCACGACCGCGCCGAGGCGACGGCACGTCGCGATCGCCTGCAACCCCGCGACGCCCGCGCCGATGATCAGCGCTTTCGCCGGCGGGACGGTGCCCGCGGCGGTGGTCAGCATCGGGAAGAACTTGGGCAGATAGCTCGCCGCGAGCAGCGCGCCCTTGTAGCCGCCGATGTTCGCCTGTGACGACAGCGCGTCCATCGCCTGCGCCTTGGTCGTGCGCGGGATCGCGTCCATCGACAGCGCGATGATGCCGCGCGCGGCATAGCGTTCGACCGAGCGCGGGTCGCCGAGTGGCGAGAGGAACCCGATCAGCGCCGCGCCGCGCGGGATCCCGTCGAGCTCGGCATCGGACGGCTTCGCCACGCGCACGACGACGTCGGCCTCGGGATACGCGACGCGCGTGTCGGGCGCGATCGTCGCGCCCGCGCTCTCGTACGCTGCGTCGGTGTAGCCGGCGCTCGTCCCCGCACCGCGCTCGACGATGACGGTATGTCCTGCCTTGACGAACTTCGCGACGATCTCGGGAACGAGCGCAACGCGTCGTTCACCGGGCGCGCGTTCCTTCGGGACCGCGATCTTCATGCGAGCCATTATCGGAGCCGGAACCGCGGGTCCCTCCGTGGCGAACGCCCGAGGCCCGGAGCCGGGGCGGTGGCTAGCCTTGCTTACGTTTTGCCATGACCGGCGGTGGCTTCGTAGGCTCCTTCGCGTTAGGAAGGATATCGGCGTCCAGCGACCCGTTAAGGCGCATCTGCTCGACCGCCCTGCGAGCTCGTGCATCGAAACGTCGCCGCTCCTCAGGCGTGAGTTTTATCAGCTAGGTGCTCGAAGCGTTTCATCAGGTATTTTTCGGCTCGGTTGGATAGACAGCGTGCGTCGGGTCCCACCAGAGCAGATAGACGATTGAGCCTTCGAGAACACCCCATACTCGCTTCCGGTTGGTCAGGCGCATCGTCAGGAGCTCGTCGGTTCCGCCTTGCCAGTCTTCGATCAAACACGTTTGCGCCTGCCTGCATAAGGCATCGACAGTGCAGTTGTGGTTGTGCTTTTTTGCGCCGATGAGGATCGCGCTCCACGTCATTGACTCCAATCCCTTGAAGTGTTCGACGACCTGTTTCATCTCGTCTCCGGTTATGGCGTCCCACCCGAACGGTGCATTCATCCGCAGATTGCCGACTCGCCAGGCGGGCTGCAGGTCCATGATGGAATGAGGTTCGGTTGCGAACTTCGGACGCTTTTCGACGTGAACAAGAACGCCGGTCCTCGGGACCTTGCTGAAAGAGGGCTCGTGCTTGGCACGCGCCCTCTTGTCTTTAGCCATCGCCTCGGCTAGAGACCGCTGTAGTATTCGGCCATCGAAGCGTGCGAAATAACGGCGTTGCTGCGAGCGCCAGGAGGAAGACTACCGCGCGCTTCGCGCCACGGGTCTTCCGCATGAGTGAGGTCGGAGAGCCACTGGGATGATTTATCGCCATAGAACTGGAGGACGCCCTCGATCGTGTCGAGTGCGGCGTCATCGAGCGACTGGGGATCCCCGTTCACGGCGTCGACCATGAACCGACCTCGATGCCGCTCGTAGAGTTCCGGCGCGACGGGACCATTCGCCCATGCTTGAAATTCGTCTGCGACCATGGGGCGTTCGTCCCAAACCAAAGACCATGCTTGGCAGTAATAGACGAGCTTTTGCAGCTTCATCGCCGGCGTTGGCCCAAGACGGCGAAGAATGTGCTTCGCAACATCCGGTGAGCGGGGCATCGTCGTTCCTCCCTTCCTGTGATCGTCGGCGACTCGTTTAGAAGGCTGATTCGAGACTTGGGTTTCGCGTGACCTGTTCTTGCCAGGGCGTAGTATATCCTCGAACGCGTGACGTGTCAACCACGTATCGTATCCCGAGCACCGGCACGCATCAGAGCTCGCGCAGTGCTCCGATCACCGATGCGCGCGATGCGCGTGCGGTGACGGCGACCGCGAGCACCGTTGAGGCGGCTGCCGCCGCGACGAGGCCTCCGATGTAGGGCCACGGGATGACGAGCGCTTCCGGCGGTGGGTCGAACACGCCGGTGAGCACCTTGACGAGCACCTGCGCGATCGCGAAGCCGAGTGCGATGCCGAATGCCGCGCCTGCGACGACGACCACGACGGCTTCCGCCGCGAGGAATGCGAGAAGCTGGCGGCTCTTCGCGCCGAGCGCCGTCAGCACGGCGAACATGCGCAGCCGCTCCGCAAGGCCGAGCGCCAGCATCAGGCCGGTCGCCGCGGCGACGAAGACGATCGCGAACACGAGCTCCAGCGCCGTGAGCGCGCGCAGGTCGACGGCCGTGAGGCTGGAGCCGATCTTGCGCTGCGTCTCGACGATCGTGGTCACGTGCGCGCCCGGCAGGTCACGCGCGACGCGCCGCGCTTCGAGCGCGATGGATCCGATCGCGTCGGGTCGTTGCGCGCGAATCAGGACGACCTCCGCCGCGCCGTTGCCGGTCTGCGCCGAAACGTAGCTCGCGTTCGCGACGAGGAACGAGTCGTGCGGGGCCGTCGGGAACTCGCGCGTGACGCCGATGAAGCGGAACTTCACCGGCACGTACGCGTGCGAGCCGGCGTGCTGCAAGCGCAGGATGACGGTGTCGCCGGGATGGAGCTGATACGTCTGCACCGTTTCTTCGGAGACGAGCACGCCGTCCGGCGTGCGGGTCAGCGCGGCGAGCGCCGCCGCCGCGTCGCCGCCGCCGAAGAACGCGTTCGACATCGGCGTCGCGTCGCCGATCGTGCGCGGATCGACGCCGTAGAGATCTTGCAGATCGTTGCCGACGAAGGCGTAGCGGTGCTGCATCGGCGCCGCCGCGGCGACGCCCGACAGCGCGCGCAGTTCGGCCAGCTTGCGGGCCGGCGGCGCGTCCGTCGTTCCGGTGACGGTCACGTCGGCGCCGTTGGTGAGCTCCGCGTCGACCCGCGATTGCGCCGCATACGTGCTGTTGAACACGGCTGTCGAGACGCCGAACGCGAACGCGAGTCCCGCGAGCAGCGTCGCGCGCGTGACGAGCCGGTGCTGGCGTGCAAGCGACGCGGCAACCAGCGCCGCCAGCGCGCCGGAGATGCCGCGCAAGAGTCCCGCGAGCAGCCCGCGCCCGCGCAGCAGCACCAGCCGCCACACCCGCATTGCCAGCAGCGCCGCGCCGAACCACAGCAGCACCGGTGCGAGGAACGCCTCGTAGTGGACCGTCGCCTGCGGCACGCCCTCGGGCGCGAGGACGACTTGGTAGCCCGTGCTCGCGGTGCTCCAGAACGCCACGCCCGCGATCGCCAGCACGATGACGTCGATGAACGCGCGCTCCCAGAAGGGCGCGCCCGCCCGGCCGATCGCGGCGCGCGACTGCGCGACCGTGTTCGCGTGCGCGTCACGCCACGCCGGGATCAGCACGGCGGCAAGCGCGAGCAGCACGCCGCCGCACGCGGTGACGGCGAGCAGCGTGCGGTGCGCGACGAGCGCGTTCGGCACGAGCGCGATCGTCAACAGCGTTCCGGCGAGCGTGCCGGCGATGGCGACGACGATCGCTTCGACCGCGCCGAGCGCCACGATCTGGCGCGTCGACGCGCCGCGCACGCGCAGCAGCGCACGCTCGTCGGCCCGGCGCGCGGCGCCCGACGCGGCGACGGTGAACGTGAGCAGCGCGGCGAGCAGCGCGCCGGGGACGCCGAGGAACAGGAACAGCACGCGCGCGTACAGCGCATCGGCCTGCGCGCCCAGCAGCCGCGCGGCGAGGTTGTCGCCGATCGCGCCGCTCCCCGCGATGCGCGCTTCGACGTTCTTCGCCTTGCCGCTGACGTCGTCGTACGCCGCGAGCGGATCGGCCGGCAGCGCGTCGTGCGCAATGCGCACGTGCAATTGCTCGCGCACCGAATCGGGTCGCACGATGCGCTGGCGGTCGAAGAGCGCGTGCCATTGCGCCGCGGGCAGCAGTACGAGGTTGTCCGGCGGCGCCTGCGGCGCGGTCCCCGGCGGCAAGCCCACGGCTTGAAAGAACGTGTCGGCGTTCGGCATCGCGACGATGCCGTCGACGCGCACGCGCGCGGGCGGCAGTCCGATGCGCTCGATCACCACCGTGGAGCCGATCGTCGCGTGCAGGTTCGACGCGGTCTGCCCGAACAGGAGCACGCCGCGCTGCGCGCCGATGCTCACGTGGATCTCGTCCGGAAAGGCGGTGAAGTAGCTTGGCGGGAGGCCGACGACTTTGCCGGTGCCGGTGGTTTGCACGGTGCCGTTCGCGGCCGACTCGAATCCGGTGACGTCGGCATACCACACCGGCTGCAGCGTATCGACCCGCGTCGCGCGCGCGATCGCCGCACGCACCTCGCGCTCGCCGGCCGCCGGGTTCAGCTGCACTTGCCAGTCGACGCCCACGTTCGCGATCGCCTGGCGCGTCATGCTCGCACCGCTCGCGGCGATCTGCGCACGCAGCGCGCCGCACAGTGCGACGGTAAGCGCGATGCCCGCGGCGGCGCCCGCGAGACGAGCCGGAAAGCGCGCGAGGATCCCGCGCAGCCACACGAGGATCACGGGGCCGTCCTCAGCTCGCCGTGCTCCATCGTCCAGCGCACCGCCATGCGTGCCGCCACGCGTTCGTCGTGCGTCGCGACGACGAGCGCGATGCCGGTCGCGTCGAGCAGCGCGAGCGCCGTCGCGAGAAAGCGGTCCGCCGTGGCGGAGTCGAGCTGCCCGGTCGGCTCGTCGGCGAAAATCAGCTCGGGCCGCGCTGCGACCGCGCGCGCGAACGCGATACGCTGCGCCTGTCCGCCGGACAACTCTTCGGGCAGCTTGTCGCGCAGCTCGGCGAGCTCGAACGCCGCCAGCGCTCGTGCCGCCGCGGCCCGCGCTTGCGCGTTCGACGCACCTTGCAGCACCAGCGGCAGCGCGACGTTCTCGGCGGCGGTCAGCGGTGCGAGCAGATTCTGGTTTTGGAAAACGAACGCGACGTGTCGCGGCCGCAGCGAATCGCGCGGGCCCAGCGCGGGCCACACGATCTCGCCGGCGCTCGGCGTTTCGATGCCGCCCAGCATCTGCAACAGCGTCGACTTGCCGCTGCCGGACGCGCCGACGAGCGCGATGCGCGCGCCCGCGTCGATCGTGCACTCGGCGTCGCGCACGGCGACGATCGTCTCGCCGCCGGCGCGGTACGTGCGGGAGACGCCGCGCGCAACCGCGAGCGGCTCAGCCTTCGACGACACGGCCGTCTCGCAGGTGGACGATGCGGTCGGCGCGGCGCGCGACGACGTCGCTGTGCGTCGCGAGGATCGCGGCGCCGCCGGCGGCCGCCTGCCGCGCGATGGCGTCGAGGATGTGCCGCTCGGATTCCGCGTCGACCTCGCCGGTCGGTTCGTCGGCGAGGAGCAAGTCGGGCCGCCCGGCGAGCGCGACCGCGAGCCCGGCGCGCGCCGCTTCGCCGCCGGAAAGCTGGCGCGCGTGCGAGCGAGCGCGATGACGCAGGTGCAGGCTGTCGAGCACGGCGTCGACGCGGCCGCCGTCGCGCTTCCCCGCGAGGCGCAATTGGAGCAGCACGTTCTCCGCGACGGTGAGGTGGCCGATCAAATTCCCGCTTTGGAGCATGATCCCGATCGAGCGCGCGCGGATCGCGGCGCGCTCGGGCTCGCTGCGCCGCGTGACGCGGCGCCCAGCGACGTCGACGTGGCCGCCGTCCGGTTCGTCGAGGCCCGCGATGCACGCGAGCAGCGTCGATTTCCCGCTGCCCGACGGTCCGACGACCGCGACGGTCTCGCCCGGCTGCACGGTCAGCGAGACGCCGCGCAGCGCGAGCGTCTCGTCGTCACCGACGTGGTAGAAGCGGTACAGCTCCGACGCTTCGACGACCGGCGTGCCGGTTATCTCCAGCGGAAGCTCTGTGCGATTTTCTTCCACTGGTCCGCATTGTCGGCGCCCACCGGAGCCGACAGCAAGAGCGTAGCGTAGAGGCCGTGGCGCGCCGACGTGTACAGCGCGTTCTCGAGCTCGGTGCTTTTTCCGGTGACCGGATCGGGTTCGGAGTGCGACCGAAACGTGATGAGCGTCGCCGGTGCGGTCCCCAGCGTCGCGTGCTTTTGCAGCTTGACCGGGCCGATGGCGTGAAAACGTGCGCGCAGATCGTAGCTGTCGTCCCCGCGCTTGACCTCGATGAACTCGCTGTTCGCGTTCGACCTGAACGTTACCGCGGAACCGCGCTGCGTCCGTGCCCAGCCCTCGGGAACCAGCACGGAGTATCCCGGACCCACGAACGTCACGAACGCCTGCGTATCGGGGATGTCACCGGCGCTGTTCGGGGGCTCAGCCGCCGCGGCGGTGATCGGGTGCGAGCATGCGGTTGCCGCTGCGCTCAGCGCGAGGGCGACCAAGAAGCGTTTCATCACGGCTGGGTACTTCATCATCCGCTATCATGCCCACGCCGGATGACGCCCCGATGAACGCGCTCCGCGCTACGTCTCAGCGACCGTCTCCGGCGCGATCGGGATCGGAGTCGGGCGCAGCTCGCGGCGGCGTTTGCCCAGGCGCAGGATCGGTTGCTCCACGCCGTAGGTGACCAGCGCCGAGACCACGACCGCGGCGGGCACCGCGACGAGCCAGTAGACGATTTTCCATTGCGGGTCGTCGTGCGGATCGGCCGTTGCATACGGCGGCAGGTGGTGCTGCACGAGCGCGCGCGCGATCGGCTGGTGAAAGAGATACAGATTGTACGAGATCGCTGCGAGGAACAGCAGCACGCGGTTCGCGAGGACGAGCTGAAAGCCGCGCACGGCGAACAGCGAGCCCAGCCCCGCGGCCAGGCACGCGACCGCGAGCGCCGAGCGCCACTCCACCGACCATAGCTGCGGCCATTCGTGGTCGGAGCGGTGGAAGTCGCAGTTCGCGACGAGCAGCCAGAGCGCGACGAAGCCTGCCGCCGACAGCGCCGTGAACGCCCACCGGCGCTGCGCGAGCTGCGGACGGCGCGTCGCGATCGCCACGTACGCGAACGCGCCCAGCATCCCGGCGGCGAAGAAGTCGATGTATCCGGGCAGCTGCGCGAGGCGCTGCTCGTAGTAGTAGTGGTTCGCCAGCATGCACCATACGCGCCAGCCGTTGGCGATCGCGAACAGCGCGAGCGCCGTCAGCAGCGGGCGCCGCACGAACGCGAGCACGAGCAGCGGAAACAGCACGTAGAACTGGATCTCGACGCCGAGCGACCACATCACGCCGTCGATCGACGTGTTGGTCTTCGCGAACCAGTCGTGAATGAACAGCAGGTGGAAGAGCACGTCCTGCGCGGCGTCGCCGAAGTTCGCGTACGTCTGCACCCCGAACGCGATCATCACGGCGATGGCCAGCACGTACGACGGCACGATCTTGAGGAAGCGCCGGCCGAAGAAGTGGCGCAGCGTCGGCTGCGGCGTGCCGGCGAGATGCGCCTGCGCGTACGGCAGCATCAGCACGAAGCCGGAGATGAAGAAAAACAGCGCGACGCCGAGGAAGCCCGCTTCGGCGATCGGCTGCAGCGAGATGCTCGTATACGGCACCAAGGCCCACGTCCACGAGATCTGCCAGAGATGGAACCAGACGACCGCTGCGATCGCGATGCCGCGGAGTCCGTCGATCGTCGCGATGCGGCCGCCCCGCACGAGCTCCATGCGCGTCGGTAGAGCTAGAAGCGCGCGACCAGCCGGACTTCGTTGAGCGGCTGCGGATACGTGAGGATCTTGTCGGCCAAGAACTCGCGCTGCATGTCCTCGAGCGTGCCCTGATCGATGCGCAGATCGGGTTTGAAATCGTACCGCGGCGCCGCCTTGATCACGTCGACCGGCTGCTTCGTGTACTTCGCGTACGCATCGACGTTCGCCGGTGCGAAGAAACCGGGTCCGACGATCTCCGCTGCGGCCTTGCGGAACGCGGTCATCACCGCGCTCGCGTTGTCGTGGTTGCGCAGCAGCGCCGGTCCGAAGAAGATCCCCGCGGCGGCGATCCCCGGCGGCGGCGACGCGACGATCGTGCCGAGATGCTTCTGCGCGAACTCGTCGCTGAACGGCGCGGACGTGAACAGCACGTCGATGGCTTTGCGCTCGAGCGCCGCCTGCTGATCCGGATTCGGGACGTTCAACGACTCGATGTCGGTGAGGCGCAAGCCGACGCCGCGCAGAATGCGCGCAACGTAGTATGCCGAGGCAGCACCGGAATTTCCGATCCAGCCGAACTTCTTGCCTTTGAGCGCCGGGCCCAGCCGCAAGCCGCCGTCGTAGAGATCCTGGCGAATGAGCAGCGCCGACGGGCGCCCCTGGCGCGGCTGGTAGCCGGTCGCCGCGACGAACTTCACCTCGAGTCCGCGGTTCACCGCGTTGTAGAACGCCGCCGACAGTGCGGCCGCGGCGACGTCGATCTGTCCTTGCGCGACGAGGCTCATCGAATCGGCGCCCGCGACGATCGGGCTCAAAGTCGCCTCAAAACCCGCGTCGCGCAGATAGCCCTTCTCGACGGCGACGAACACCGGCGCGAACAGCGTCGAGGGCACGTAGCCGATGGTGAGCGCCTTGCGTCCCTGCGCGAAGATCGCGGTCGGGAACGCGCTCACCGCGGCCGCGGCCGCTGCGCCCGTGCCGAGGAATCGCGTGCGTGACGTCATGGCGATGCGGGGCTCCCTTCGAGTTCGAGAATGCCGTGCTGTCGGAGGACTTCGGCGCGCACCGCGCCCGTTTCCGCCGGCCGTCCGTCCGCGACGAGCGCGGCGGCAACGCCCGCGGCCTGACCGGTCGCAAACGCCGTCCCCATAACGCGGACCGAGGCGAAAGCGTCCGCATCGGCGTCGAGGACCCGCCCGGCCGCGAGCAGGTTCCGGTGCGTCGCGCTGAACAGCGCGTCCAGCGCGATCCCGTACGCGCCGTCGTCGCGCAGCCGCTTCCAGACGTTCGGCCGTCCGGGGCCCGAATGCAGCTCGACGGGCCACGCGCCCAGCGCCACCGCGTCGGGCCCGATCCGCGCGTCGAGAACATCGGCGCCGCGCAGCGGCGTGCGCACGACCACGTGGCGTGACTCGCGCGTGCCGATCGCCGGCCCGGTGGCGATGAGGTACGCGCGCTCGTGGCCGGGCAGCGCGCGAATCGCTTCGACATACGACCACGCCTGCTCGCGCGCGCGGCGTTCGGCCGCGGACGTCGAGCGCGCGTCGCGCGCGTCGTACGTTTCGTCGGCGAGAAACGCGATGACCTCGCCGCTGTGCGGCAGCCGCGCGACCAGACCGTGCTCCTTGGTCATGGTGTTCGCGCCGCGTGACTTGGCGTCGCGAATCGCGCGCGCCCACTCCGCGCGCGATACGTCGGCGTCGCGCGGGATGCCGCCGATCCGCATCGCGAGCGTGCCGTTCTGCACGCGGCCGTGCGCATCGCCGTAGCGCGTCGCCGCGCCCGCATAATGCGCAAGATCGGCTTCACCACTCGCATCGACGAACGCCGCGGCGTCGAGAGCGAACGTGCCGTCGTGGTCGAGCGCGATCGCGCAGCGCAAGCAGCCGGGGTCGCTTTCGACGGATGCGAGTCGCCCGTGCAGGATCACGTCGACCCCGGCCGCGGCACAGAGCCGGTCGAGCGCGAGCTTCACCGCTTCCGGCTCGATGAGCGCGATCACGACGTTCGTGCTGCCCGTGCGCATCGGTCCGCTCATCCCGCCCAACGCGCCGAGCGCGGCTAGCACCTCGGCGCCGACGCCGCCGACGGCGGGCTGGGGCGGATCGGCTTGCGTCCAGAACCCGCAGTACGTCAGCACACCACTGCGCGTCGCCGCGCCGCCCAAGAAAGGCGCCTGTTCGAGCAGCGCGACGCGCGCGCCGCAGCGCGCTGCGCCGATCGCCGCGGCAACGCCGGCGGCGCCACCACCGCAAACCACGACGTCGTAGCGATCCCGGCGCTGAACTCGGCTCATCACAGACGAGTTGCGTCGTCGAGGGTGCGATCCCCGCGCGGACACGTAAGGTCCCGGTGAAGGTTTCGATGGGGATCGAGCACCCCACGAAATGACGGCTCGGCGTCAGCCCTCGTGAATGACCTCGTGGCACCCGAGAGGAGCGTCGACTGCCGCGTGCCGTTTCACTTGACTATTGCGATGATCAACAATACCAACCCGACGATATTGACCACCATCATCGCCAGGCAAAACAAGGTCACCAGAACCCAGATGATCGTCTCGACGGCGGCGAATAAGCCCCCTTTCAAGCAGGTCCAAAATGAGGCCCAAGACAGGGTCCACGGGCAGTTGACCACGCGGCTCCAGATCGTAGCGATACGTTGCCGCCACACGTCCCACCACGTGAGAAAAAACCATATGCACAGTATGCATATGAGTACGATAACGATGGCGATGAGAAGTTCGACGAGAACCGCACCCGCCGCGACCGTTTGAGGGAGCATCGCTGAAGCGGCCGCTTGAAATCCGTTCTTCTCTGCTTGCGCAAGATTCAAGAAATTCTTGAATACGAAAACTACGGCGGTCAAGGCGTAGGCAGCGATCGCCACCATTGGAACGAGTTGAAGATAACCGCTGAATGTATCTCGAGCCGGAACCCAGTCGACGAGTCGGTTCGGCTGTGACGGCGGCCTATCGTCGTTCGCGGGCATGTCTCACACCTCCACGCTGACCAATCGCTGAGACCGAAGCTAGGGACAGAGTATACGCCGGTCACCCTCCTCTAGCAAGCAGTCGAGCGGGTCGGCTCGCTCTAGATCGGGTAGATCAGCGAGTTCGGGATCAGCTCGCTGTCGAACACGCAGACCTTCTCGCGGAAGCGCAACGCGCCGGCGTCGTCCACGATGCGGTCCACGTACCGCCCGGCGTTGTACACTTCGGAGAGCGCGCCGGCCTTGGTGCGGATGACGACGTAGTTCGCCTGCACGCGGAAGCCGCCGCCCTCGTCCGCGCGCACCAGCAAGCCAGAGACGATGTGGCGCGTGTAATAGGGCTCGTGGAACAGCGTCTCCGTGACGGCGTAGACGCGGTCGCGCAGCATCCCTTTGCTCTCGAACGACAGCGTCGCCAGCGGCAAGCCGCGGTCGTAGTTCTCGCGCGGCACGATGCGGTAGCTGCAATCGTCGGTGAAGAAGTCGGGCCACTCCTCGAAACGCCGGTCGTCGAGGCACGCCGCGTACGCCGCATAGAGATCCTCGATGCGCAGCCGGTCGTCCAACGAAACCGCGGGCGCCGTCGCGTTCACAGCTCCATCACCTCGCGGTAGTAGCCGTACATCGAGCGGATCAGCACTTCGGTGACGTTGTGATCGGCGCCGCCTTGGCCGCGCCCGCCCAGCTCGCACACCGTCGCGAGATCGGCGTGCTGCGCGTACCCGCGCTGCGAGAACTCGATCACCTCGCCGTCGTCGGCCGACACGTAGCCCGCCGGGCCGAACAGGTTCGCCTGGCGCAAGCGCCGGCGCGTCATCTCCGCGTCGTCACCGGCGAAGCCGAAGTGCGTCCACACGAAGTCGAAGCTGTCCGTGCCGTTGGGCTGGATGTGGCGCGTCGAGAGCGAGTTCACTTGCTGCTGCACGATCAGGCTCGGGAACAGCGTGAGCATCGTAACGGTCGGGCCGTTCCACCACGGCTCGACGACCACGTCGAGCACGCGGTCGTCGTGCAGCACCATGTTCTCCTTGAAGCTCGTCACGCCCGACGTCACCGCGTCGCTGCGCCCGCCGTCGTTCTTGCGCGACACCATCGCGGCATGCCGCCCGCGCGCGTCGACGATCATCTGCGACTGCTGATCCGCGCGCCACAGGCCGAACGTGACGAACCACGTGTGCAGCAGCCCCGGGTGATAGGGATCCTTGATGTTCTCCTGCATCAGCTTCCAGTTGCCGGGGATGCGCTGGCGCGAGTAGCCGAGCAGCGTCAGCTCGCGCCCGTCGAAGACGCGCTCGAAGTACGCGCCCACTTCCGGGCCGACGAAGTCGCGCAGCGGTTCGACGTCATGATCGAACGACGCGAAGATCACGCCGTTCCACACCTCGACCGCGAGCTGCGTCAAGCCGTGCGACGCCAGCTCGAAGTCGTCGGGCATCCCGCCGTTGACGACGTCGCCCTGGCGCACGCCCTTGCGGAACGGAACGCCGATCAGGTTACCTTTGAGGTCGTAGCTCCACTGGTGGTACGGGCACACGAACGTCTTGGTCGTGCCGAACGTCTTCTGGCAGAACTGCACGCCGCGGTGCGCGCAGCGGTTTTCCACCACGCTGAAGCCGCCGTCTTTGAGGCGGGTGACGACCACCTCGCGCGCGCCGATCCGCGTGCGCTTGAAGTCACCGGTTTTCGGCACTTCGGCCGTGAGCCCGACGTAGCACCAGTGGTTGCGATAGAAGAGGCGGTCCAGCTCGCGCTCGTAGATCGCCGCGTCGGTGTAGAGCCGGTACGGGACGCGCGCGCAGGCGCCGGTTTCCCAATCCAGCTCGAGCGGGCGTGAGAGCGTGTCCATCGCCGGACCTCCTTCGTTTGCCTAGGCCGTCGCCGCGCCCACCGAGGACTTGATCGACACCGGGCTGCGCAGCACGCCGATCTTCTCGATCTCCACTTCCATCACGTCGCCGTCCTTGAGGAACTCGGGCGGCGTGCGTGCGAAGCCGACGCCTTCGGGCGTTCCCGTCGCGATGATGTCACCCGCTTCGAGCGTCATCCCGCGCGAGAGGTACGCGATCACGCGCGCGATCGAGAAGATCATCACCGCGGTGCTGGCGTGCTGCTTCACGTCGCCGTTGAGGCGCAGCGACACGTCGAGCTGCTGCGGGTCGCCGATCTCGTCGGCGGTCACGATCCACGGCCCCAGCGGGCACGTGTCGTCGAGCGTCTTCCCTTTGAACCACTGCGGCGTCGCGTTTTGCAAATCGCGCGCGCTCACGTCGTTCAAGCATGTGTAGCCGAAGATCACGCCGAGCGCGTCTTCCTCGCGCACGTCCTTGCAGGTCGTGCCGATCACCACGGCCAGCTCCGCCTCCCAGTCGTATTTCTGCGACACGTCGCCGTCGAGGTGCAGCGTCGCGTCCGGTCCGGTGATCGCGGTCGGCGCTTTGGTGAACAGCGTCGGCACCGTCGGCAGCTTGAGCTCCTCGCCGCGCACGCGCGCGCCTTCCTCGGCGTGCGCGAGGTAGTTGCGGCCGACGCAGAAGACGTTCTTTTTCGGGTGCAGCGGCGCGTGCAGCGTGGCGTCCGCGAGGCGAACCTGGCCGCCGACGCGCTTGAGCGCCGCGGCGCGCGCGGCGGGGTCGAGGGCGAGCAGCTCGTCGAGCGAGCCGAGCCCTTCGAGCGGCCGGATCGTGTCGCCGTCGACGATGCCTGGCCGCGGCTCCGCGGACGAAGTGCTGAAAAGGACGAGTCGCACGGGGAACCTCCGACTGCAAAGCGCGAACGCGCGTCTTGCCCGGCCGAGAGAACCTCTCCCTCCCGGGTAAGGGACGGCCCTGAGGACCCCTTCCCGACCGGCTCCTCGCCCACCAAGGAAGCCAGATGATCGCGACCGACTCTCTCGACCGCCTGTTCTCCGAAGCGGCCGCCCACGGTGCGCAGCCCCTGTGGACGATGATGGACGCCATGGTGCCGCCGCATCCCGAGCCCAAGGCCGTCCCGTTCGTATGGCCCTACGCCGCGATGCGCCCGCTGCTCGAACGCTCCGGCCGCCTCGTCGGAACGGACGACGCCGAGCGGCGCGTGTTCATGCTGATCAACCCCGCGCTCAAGCCGCCGCACACCACGGACACGCTCTACGCGGGCTTGCAGCTCATCCTGCCCGGTGAAGTCGCGCGCGCGCACCGCCACGTCGCGTTCGCGCTGCGCTTCATCGTCGAAGGCGACGCGGCGTACACCGCGGTCGGCGGCGAGCGCGTGACGATGCACCGCGGCGATCTGATCCTCACGCCGTCGTGGGAGTTCCACGACCACGGGCACGACGGCGACGGCCCGATGGTGTGGCTCGACGGCCTCGACCTGCCCGTCTATCAGTTCTTCCCCGCGAACTTCGCGCAGCCGTACGCCGAAGAACGCTTTCCGTCGCAACCCGCGCCCGCCGAGTCGCACCTGCGCTATCCGTGGTCGGATATGGAAGCGCGGCTCGAAGCGGAGGACGGGCCGTACGCGTACTGCGAGTACCAGCACCGCCGGCACGGCGGTCCCGTGTCGCGCGTGATCGGTGCGGCGGCGGAGCGCATCGCGGGCCGCACGACGTCGGCGACACGCAGGGAGACTGCCGGCGTGATCTACCACGTGTACGAAGGCCGCGGCGCAACGATGGTCGGCACGGAACGGCTCGAGTGGCAGAAGGGCGATACGTTCTGCGTCCCGTCGTGGATGCCGTACCGCCACGAAGCGCGCAAGGACACGTACCTGTTCCGCTACGACGACCGCCCGGTGCTCGAAGCGATCGGCGCGTATCGCAGCGAGGCGTCCGCGTCGTGACGCTGCCGTATCCCGACGCCGACTTGCGCGCGCACCCGCCGCGCAGCCCGCAGGAGATGCTCGGCGGCTTGTACTTCCTGGCGCGCACGATCGACAAGACGCGCGCGAAGCTGCAAGGCACGCTGGGTTTCTACAAAGTGACGCCCGGCATCTCGCAGTACTTGTTCGAATGGCTCGGCATCGCCGAAAACGACTTCACCGAAGCCGTGCGCCAAGCGAAGACGGACGAGGACGTCGTTGCATGGCTGCTCGCGCGCGCCGACCGCGACACGTTCCGCGCGATCAACCAGCGCCTGTCCGAACGCGCGATCCGCGACGACGAGCACTTCGCGCAGGTGCTCCCGCGCTACCCGGTGCTACGCGACTACCCGCACCTGCGCAACTGGTTCGAGATCTTCGACCTGGACGACCGCTGGTCGTTCGACCCCGCCAACGCCGAACGAGTGAAAGAAGCCGCGCGCTAAAAGGCGGCGTCAGGTCGGGCGGCGGGTCAGGTGCCAGAAGTTGCAGTAGCGGCATTCGTAGGAGAAGAGCACGTCGCCCATGCCGTTCATCAACGCGTGCGCGTGCGCGTCGGCTTCGTTCGCGTACTGCTGCTTCGACGTGCACGAACGTTCGACGTCCGCATCGACGCGCGGATCGGGCCGCATCCGGTCCTTCACGAACCACTCCATCAGTGGCTCGCTTTCACCGCTCTTCTTGCGCGGTTGATACCGACGCGGCATACCATTACCTCATCGCTGCGATGAGCTCGCGGTGCGCTAGTGCGACGGGGTCGGGCTCTCCATCACGTGCTTGAGGTCGGGCATGCGGCGGACGCTCGGCGCCGGTGCCGGCGTTACGTAGAGGCCGGGGGGCGGTGTTTTGTTGCGGTTGTTCTTCGCGATGTCCATCATCTCGGCCGCGGCACCCTTGCGTTCCGGGTCCACGCCGCCTCGGCTCACGAGCACGACGTCGCGGTGGATCCGCTGCGTCTTCGGATTGTAGTCGTAGGTGAGCCGGTACGAGCCCAGGACGACGTTGCCGTCGTCCGTCCGGATGAACGTCTGCAGGGCGTTGCCGTAGACGTGCGTGTTGAACGGCACGTCCTTCGAGGGCTTGATCGAACGGACGCGCGACACTTGGCCGAGCTTGTTGACCTCGACGATCATCTCGGTATGCAGCGCGACTTTCGGAAACAGCGACTTGGGCTGGAGGCTCTCGACGTTGACCCGCGCCGGCGCGGTCGCATGCGGGGCGGGCGTGGCGGCCGACGCGGCGCTGCTCGCCGCGAGGACGGCGGCGAGCGCGAGGACGGGCAGGCGCATCAGTTCCGCGACAGGGCCGCGAAGGCGGCGCCGCAGCTGGCGCAGGCGACGACTACTTGGAATGTGGTCCCCCGATGGCGCGGATCGGTCGAGCGCTTGTCCTTGTCATGGCTCCCGCAGTAACGGCAGCGGGTCGAGGTAGAGTTCCCCCGCGAACGGTCGTCGTCCACGATCACCCTGTTCCCGGGTGGGCCGACCCGCCCCTAGGCGCGGGACGCCCCGGGAAAGCCGCCGAACGCACGGCCCGTCATGATGCACCGTTTCGCCGCCGCGCTGCTCCTGTGTGTGAGCCTTGCGGCGTGCAAAGAGAACGACAACCCAAGCCAGCAGCTCTTCGTCGGCGCCGGCGACGTGAAGGTGCTCGAGGCGCATATCGTGCCCACCGGCGAGGCTTCGGCGACCACGTCGGGCGGCACGCTCGGCTACGTCGTCGCGCGCGTGGAGCTCACCAACGACTTCGGCATCGACGCGACGCCGCAGATCTCCAACTTCTACTTGATCGACCGCAAGAACAACCGCTATCAGGCCAAGGACAGCGGGTCCACGGTGTTCATGGGCGTGAGCAATTCGACGATGCCGCTCAAGAAGGACGAGAAGCGCGAGTACACGATCGGCTTCCGCACGAGCGACCCCAACGTCGCCGGGACGATCCTCTACGAGCGCTAGCCTTCGCGCGGTCCGCCTTCTGACGTTCGGCACGCTCGCTTTCTCCGTGGCCGCCGCGCCGGCCGGGGCTGCGCGTCCGCTGCCCGATTCGGGCAAGTGGGATCGCACCTTCGCGCTGTACGCGCGCGACGTCGTGGTGCCGTGGAAGCGCATCACCGTGCGGCTCGACACGTACAGCGGCGCGCCCGTCGACTTCGCCGCGTACGAGGTCGACCCGGCCGACGTGCTCATCGCCGGAACGGCGCGCGCGCGCGCGATCGACACCGCGCATCGTAACGCGGTCGCGAAGTGGCGCTTCACACCGCCAGCCGGATTGCGGTACACGCCCAACGACGTCGACGTGCCGCTGCAGAACCGCGAGGGCTTCTTCGTCGTCGAGGCGCGCCGCGGAGACGCCGTGCAACAGGCGTGGCTCGACCTCACCCGCGTCGGATTGTTGACGAAAGAGTCGCCGGGCGGGATCGTGCTGTACGGTGCGGACCTCGGCAGCGGCCACGCGCTCCCCGGGATGCGTATCACCTACCTCGTCGGAACGTCGTTTCAATACGGCAAGACCGACGACCACGGGATCGCGCGCTGGACCGGCGCGCAGCACCCGCGCTTCGCGCTCGCCGAGTGGGGGAAGAGCAAGACGTTCGTGTCGCTGCTCGCGCAGCCGCCGGTTCCGGCGACGCTCGTCGGCGTGCGCGCCGAGCGCGCCAACGTGCGCGCCGGCGAGCGCGTCCACGTCGTGGGCTTCGCGCGCAAGCGCATCGGCACGGCGTACCGCCCGGCGTCCGGCACGGCGCGCGTCGCGATCTTGGGGCGCGGGCGCACGCTCGCGTCCGCCGAGGCGAGGCTCGACCGCGCCGGCGCCTTCGACGCCGAGCTGGCGCTGCCGCCGGACGCACCCGCGGGCGACGCCGCGGTGCTGGCGAGCTTCGGCGGCACGAGCGGCGGCGCATCGATCCACGTCGACGGCGTCAGCGACGTCGTGTTGTCGGTCGTGCCGGGTTGCGTCCCGGCATGCGCGCCGGACGCCGCGGTACCGCTGCTGGTGAACGCGAGGCGCGCCGACGGAACGCCGGTCGCGGCGCGCGACGTGCGCGTGCGTGTCGTGCGCGCGCCGCACGTGATCGCCGCGGGGATCTCCGACGAAGGCGCCGCGTGGGGAACGTCGATCGTCGCCGACGTGAGCGTGAAGACGGACGTCGACGGCTTCGCGCTCGTCAGCGTCGCCGCGCCGACCGACGGGCTGCCCTCGACATACGGCGTCGTCGCGACGAGCGGTGCGGCGACCGCGTCGGCGCGCGTCATCACGTCCGCCACGCGCGTCGCGCTCGCGGTCGCGCCGGAGCGTTCCGATCTCGACGTCGGCGAGCCCGCCGCGCTCGCGGTGCGGGGGTTCGACGCGACGGACGGTCGCCCGGCGATGGGGCTCGCCGTGCGGCTGCGGCTCGTGCACGGGCCGGCGGTACAAGAACAGCAGGTGACGCTCGACACCGACGGGCGCGCGCGCGCCGTCTTCCGCAACGTCGTCCCGGGGACGAGCCTCGCGTACGCGCTGGCCGAGGTCGACGGCAAGACCGCGATCGACATCGGCGCGGTGACCGTCGCGCCGCAAGCGCTACTCGGCGACCGCGGGCGGCGCAGTGCCGAGGTGCAGATCGCGACGGACAAGCCGCGCTACCGCGTCGGCGAGAAGGTGCGCGTCGCCGCCTCGCTCGCGGGCGCGACCGGCGACGCGTTCGTCGATTTCGAAGGCGCGCGCGCGATGGGCGAGCAGACGCTGCCCGCGAACGGCGGCCGCGCGAACGCGGTGTTCACGGTTCCGGAGACGGTCGGCGATGCGGCGCTGGGCGTTGCGTTCGTGCGCGACGGCGCGCTCGAGTTCGCGACGCAGCGCGTCGCGATCGACGGCCCGGGGCACGCGCGCGCGACGACGCTCGCGGCCGACAAGCCCGCATACGCGCCCGGCAGCGTCGCGCACGTCACCATCGCCGACGGCAACTCGCAAGCGGGCGCGACGCTCGCGATCAGGCTCGCGGACGCTCGTGCATCGAGCGGTGCGTCGTTCGAGGACGCCGCCGCGGTGCTCGCCGGCACCGGCACGACGACGCAGAATCCGGCGTCGTCCGATCCGGCCTGGCATGCGTCGGTGCTGCCGACGCGCTCGACCGCGCTGGACATGTCGGCGAACGAGCGCAGCGCGCCGCCCGCCGAGACGCTCGGCGCGCCGACGGAGCGCGCGCTGCTGTGGCGGATCGACCGCACCGACAGGGAAGGCTTCGACCTGGTACTGCCGCAGGCGCCGGGCCGCTACGTCGTGTCCGTTCTCAAAGTCTCCGACGACGGCGACGTCGGCGCGGCGACGCTCGCGATCGAGGTACGCTGATGTCCCAGACCGAGATGATGCCGGTGGCCGCCGCGCCCGGCACGGCGCGCCTCATGCTGCTCGACACGTACGGCCTGGTGTACCGCGCGTTCTTCGCGCTGCCCGCGCTCACCACGACGCGCGGCGTGCACATCAACGCGGCGTACGGCTTCACGATGATGATGAACAAGATCATCGCCGACGAAAAGCCGACGCACGTGATCGCCGCGTTCGACAAGGGTTTGCCCGCCGCGCGCATCGCGCTGTACCCGGAGTACAAAGCGCAGCGCGCCGAGACGGCGGACGAACTGCGCTCGCAGTTCCCGCTCGTCCGCAAGATCCTCGCGACGTTTGCGATCCCCATCGTGGAGATCGACGGCGAAGAAGCGGACGACATCATCGCGACGCTCGCGACGCAAGCGGAAGAGGCGCAGCAGGACGTGCTGGTGGTGACGGGCGATCTGGATCTGCTGCAGATCGTCGACGGGCGCACCACCGTGCTGACGACGCGCCGCGGCATCACCGACCTGGGCCGCTACGACGCGGACAAAGTCCGCGAGCGCTACGATCTCGAGCCGCGCCAGCTCCCCGACTACCGCGGGCTCAAAGGCGATCCGTCCGACAACCTGCCCGGAATCCCCGGCGTGGGCGAGAAGACCGCGATCAAGCTGGTGAAGAACGCGGGCTCGCTCGACGCGCTGATCGCGAACCCGAAGCTTGCGGGAACGCCGAAGCTCGAAGCGCTGATCGTTGAGTACGGCGAGCAGGCGCGCGTGTGCCGCGACGTCTCCGTCATCGCGCGCAATCTTCCGCTGACGCTGGACTGGGAGGGCGCGCGCTACACGCCGCCGCCGAGCGACGCGCTGTACGCGCTCTACAAAGAGCTCGAGTTCAAGACGCTGCTCGCGAAGCTGCCGCAGCCCGAGACGCCGCAGCCGGTCGCCGGCGACGAGGTGCTCGAAGGCCGTTACGACACGTACACGTCGGTCACCGATCCGCCGGATTATCTGCGCATCGCGGCACGGCTCGACGAGGCCGCGGCGTGCGAGCGCGTGGCCGTCGCGCTGCGCGGTGACGCGCTCGCCGTGTCCGTCGACGACGGTACGGGGTTTGCGTTTCTCACCTCCGCGCTCGCGTCCGCACCGAACGTGGGCGAAGCGTTCGCGCGGCTGTGGGAGACGGTGCCGCACCTCGTCGCGTACGACAGCAAGCACCTCATCGGCGCGTTAGGACTGCGCGTGCGCACCATCGGCGACGACCCGATGATCGCCTCGCACCTGCTCAACCCGTCGCGCACGTTCGCCGACGTCACGCAGGGCGCGAGCGAGTTTCTCGACCGCGTGTTGCCCGACGAGCAGCCGGCCGCAGCGGCGGATGCGGCGGGATTGCTCGCGCGCAAGACCCGCGAAGAGCTCGAGCGCCGCAACCAGCTCGCGCTCTACGCCGACGTAGAGCTGCCGCTCGCACCCGTGCTCGCCGCGATGGAACGCGCCGGCATCGCGCTGGATCCCGCAGCCCTGCAAGAAATCTCGGCCGAGGTCGACGCCGCCGTCGAACGGCTGCAGCGCGAGATCTTCGAGCTCGCCGGCGAAGAGTTCAACTTGGGCTCACCGCAGCAGCTCGGGCGCATGCTCTTCGACAAGCTCGGTCTTCCGGCGGGACGCCAAAACAAGACCGGCTACGCGACGGGCGCCGACGTGCTGCAAAGCCTCGCGAAGAGCTTTCCGGTCGCCGCGAAAGTGCTGGAGTGGCGCGAGGTCTCCAAGCTGAAGAGCACCTACGTCGACGTGCTGCCGACGCTGGTGGATGCGAACGGCCGCATTCACACGGTGTTCAATCAAACCGCGACCGCGACGGGGCGCTTGTCGTCGACGAACCCGAACCTGCAGAACATTCCGGTGCGCAGCGAGCTGGGACGGCGCATTCGCAAGGCGTTCGTCGCGCCGGGCGACGGCCGCGTGCTGCTCGCCGCCGATTACTCGCAGATCGAGCTGCGGCTGATGGCGCACCTCTCGGGCGACGAGGCGATGCGCACGGCGTTCCACGAGCGCCAGGACATTCACGACTTCACGGCGCGCAAGATCTTCGACGTCGGGCCGTTCGCCGACGTCGACCCGAACCAGCGCCGGATGGCCAAGTCGGTCAACTTCGGCTTGCTGTACGGCATGTCGGACTTCGGCCTCGCGCAGCGGCTGGAGATCGACCGCGGCACGGCAAGCGCGATGAGCAAGACGTACTTCGAGCGCTTCCCCGGCGTGCGCGGCTACATCGACCGGTGTCTGGAGCAGGCGCGCGACCGCGGTTACGTGGAGACGCTGCTCGGGCGCCGGCGGTACATGCCCGATCTGCGCTCGCGCAACTACATGCTGCGCGCCGCGGCGGAGCGCGAAGCCACCAACGCGCCGCTGCAAGGCTCGGCCGCCGACCTGATGAAGCTCGCGATGGTCCAACTGGCGCGGCGGCTCGGCGCGAGCGAGCTCGACGCGGTGATGCTGCTGCAGATCCACGACGAGCTGATCTTCGAGGTGGCCGTGCGCGACCTCGACGCGGTGGGCCGCGTTGTCAAGTACGAGATGGAGCACGCGCTCGAGCTGAGCGTGCCCGTCGAAGCGACCCTGAAGACGGGAAAAAACTGGTACGACGTGGAGAGTTACCACCCTGATGCGCAAGTCGACGACGCCTAGCCTGTTCGCGCTCGCCGCGCTGCTCGCGCTCACGGCGCAAAGCGCCGCGCCGGCCGCGAGCGCGACGCAGCAGGCATGGTGCACGCGCTTTCCGCTGCCGCGCCCGGACCTGCCAGGGCTCAACGTCAACGGCAATCCCGTGCACCGCGGGCACGCGGCGGAGTGCCGCGTGCTGGAGGTGCGGGCGGGCCGCACGTTGCTGCGGCTGGCCGTCGCCGCGACGGAAGCGCAACGCGAACACGGCCTGATGAACGTGCCGTTCGTGCCGGCGGGCCAGGGGATGCTCTTCGCGTTCCCGGGCGCCGACGAGATGCGCGGCTTCTGGATGAAAGATACGATCACACCGCTCGACATGGTGTTCGTGCGCAGCGACGGCACGATCGTGATGATCGCGGAGAACGTGCCCGCGACCGCGCCGAACACGCCGGAGAACAAGGTCGCGCGCCGCCAGGCGATCGCGAAGTACGTGATCGAGCTGGGCGCGCGCGAGTCCGAGCGCATGGGGCTGCAGCCGGGGATGCAGCTGTACATCGAAGCGGTCGACGCAAAATGAACAGGGCGCGCGTGCTCGCGACGGCCGCCGTCGCGTTCGCGTGCGTCGCAGCGTCACCGGAGTCGAGCGCACCGCTCACCGGCGACCAGATCCTCGCGCGCGCGAAAGCCGTTTTTCGCGCGTACGCGCGCCCGCCGTACGTCGCGTACACGCTCGTGCGCCGCGACCAGCACAACGGCGAGCCGGACTTTGAGAACAGCTACACGCTCAAGCTGTGGTGCCGCACGGCGGATCGCTCCGCGCTCGCGCGCAAAGCCTGGAAAGGCAAGGCGTACGGCGACCTGGAGAACATCACGGTGATGTTCGACAAGGCGGTCGATCCCGGACCGCCGACCGCCGACATGTTCGAGAAGCGATTGTTCGGCGCGTCCGGCGCGCGCTTGGACGCATCGCCGGCGCCGTCACCCGACGCGCGCGAAACGGGCGCGCCGGTGGAGGGGCCCACGACGTTGCCGGAGATCGGCCGCGTCGGTGCGCGCGACGGGGACTACCGCGTCGTGCGCGTCGCGCAGGACGGAAACCTGATCCATTTGTGGCTCGAAGCGAGAACGGACGCCGATCGCAACCGGCTCGACGAGATGTGGGTGGATGTGCAAACGTACGATTTGCGCCGCGCGCGCGTGCGCGATCATCTCTACTTCGGCATCACGGGCCAATCGATCGAGGACGACTTCGACGTGCGCTTCACGCCGGGCCCCGGTGGTCTGCCACTCATCACGTCGATCCGCGGCGCGACGAAGTACGGCCAGTACGAGACGGACTACACGTTCCGCGACGTCACGTTCCCGGCCGAGCTCCCGGCGTGGTATTTCGAGCCGAAACAATACGGCGCGCACCGCTCCGACGCGCCGGTGTAGACGCTTTCGCGACGGGCTCTTCCCACCAGCGCCGCTTCGGAGCATAATGACGCGGGATGACCTCCCCGGAGAATTCCGCCATCATGTCGCGCATCCGCCGCGTCGGCGCGGTCGCTTTCTTCGTGGCGGCCCTGATCCTGGCGCTCACCCTGCGGGCGGCTGCGAGCGAGGTGCCGGTCGTCGACGCCGTCCGGGTCGACGGCATCATCGGACCTGCGTCCGCCCGGTACGTGCTGCGGGGACTCGACCGTGCGGCCCACGATGACGCGCAGGCGTTCGTCGTCGTGCTCGATACGCCCGGCGGTCTCATGAAATCGATGGACGACATCACGAAGGCGATGCTCAACTCGCCGGTGCCGACGGTCGTCTACGTGTATCCGCACGGTGCGCGCGCCGCGTCGGCGGGCGTCTTCATCACCTACGCGTCGAACATCGCCGCGATGGCGCCGGCGACCCATCTCGGCGCCGCGCATCCCGTCGCCTTGGGCGCGGGCGGCGGCAGCATCGACAAGACCGAGATGACGAAGCTGACGAACGACGCTGCTGCGGAGATTCGCGGATTTGCCGCCCGGCGCGGGCGGAACGCTGCGTGGGCGGAGCGCGCCGTGCGGCAGAGCGAATCGATCACTGCCGAACAGGCGCTCGGGCTGCACGTCATCGACCTCGTCGCGGCGAGCGAGCGCGAGCTGCTCGCGAAGATCGACGGCCGGACGGTCCGGACGGCGGCCGGCACGCGCCGGCTCGCCACGCGGAATGCCCGAACCGTGGAGATCCCGATGGACGTGACGGAGCAGTTCCTCTCGCTCCTGGGTGATCCGAACGTCGGTTTCATCCTCATGACGATCGCGATCTACGGGATCATTTTCGAGCTCAACGCGCCGGGCTCGGTCTTCCCCGGCGTCATCGGCGGGCTCGCGCTGCTGCTCGCGTTCGCCTCGTTCGCCGTGGTGACCGTGAACGTCGCCGGACTGCTGCTGATCGGGTTCGCGCTGATCTTGTTCATCGCCGACATCAAGGTGCCGAGCCACGGCGTGCTCACGTCCGGCGGCATCGCGTCGTTCGTCTTCGGCTCGCTGCTGCTGACCGGCGAGAACGAGCCGTTCCTGCGCATCTCCCTCACGCTCATCGTGACGGTCAGCGCGCTGACGGCGGCGTTCTTCGCGTTTGCGGTCGGCGCGGGCGTGCGCGCGCAAGGCCGGCGGGTTCAGACCGGCCGCGAGGCGCTGATCGGCGCGCTCGGAACGACGCGCACCGAGCTGGCGCCGCAGGGGATGGTGTTCTTGCTGGGCGAGTTGTGGAAAGCCGAAACCGCGGGCGCCGCCATCCCGGCCGGCCAGCCGGTCCGCGTGGTGGGCGTCAGCGGGCTCCTGCTCGACGTGCGCGCAGCCGACGCGCCTCGGAAGGAAGGATGAAATGGGCACCGCGCTCCCGGTTGCAATCGTCGTCATCGTCGCGAGCTTCGCGTTGCTGTCCGCGGCGGTGCGAATCACGCGCGAGTACGAGCGCGGTGTCGTGTTCCGGCTCGGCCGGCTGCTGCGCGCCAAGGGCCCCGGCGTCATCCTGCTGATCCCGATCGTCGATCGGATGGTCAGGATGGATCTCAGGGTCGTCACGTTGGACGTGCCTCGCCAGGAGATGATGACCCGCGACAACGTGCCCGTCACGGTCGATGCCGTTGTGTACTTTCGCGTCGTCAATCCGGAAGATGCGGTCGTCAAGGTCGCGAACTTCTCCAAGGCGACGTTCTTGCTCGCGCAGACGACGCTGCGCAGCGTGGTCGGGCAGCACGAGCTCGATGAACTCCTCAGCCAGCGCGATCGCATCAACCAACAGTGTCAGCAGGTGATCGACGAGGGCACCGAGCCGTGGGGTATCAAGGTCACGCTGGTCGAGGTCCGCGACGTCGAATTGCCGGAAACGATGAAACGCGCGATGGCCAAGCAGGCCGAGACCGAACGCGAACGGCGTGCGAAAGTCATCAACGCCGAGGGCGAGTATCAGGCTGCGGAAAAGCTCGTGATGGCGGCTGAGAAGATTTCAACGCAGCCGGTGGCGCTGCAGCTGCGCTTCCTGCAGGCGCTGACCGAAGTCGCGACCGAGCACAGCTCGACGGTGGTGTTCCCGATCCCGATCGACCTGCTCACGCCGTTCCTGCGCAAACCCGACGCGCCGAAGTAAGGTGGGTCAGCGCGCGGCGTACGACACGACCGCGTAGGCTGCGAGCCGGACGCGAGGGGTTACGTCATCTGGCCGCAAAATCGGCTGCAGAACACCTTGCCAGAGTAGCATGAGACCCGCATAACGAAATCTGGCGTGATGACCACTCCAATCGAAGGAGCATCGACCAACTGCTACTGTTCCTCAACGGGAACGAAGTCGATTCTCGGCGACATTCAACGCGCGTCCATCCCGGGTTCCGCGCTCGTAACGGAATGCTGCTGGAGGACGATCTGCCGCGTACGCGCACAGAATCCCAATGAAGTCGAACCTGAAGTTTGGGTAGAAATATGCACGACACGTGCCAATCTCGGGGGCTTTTCGACCCGCACGGTCTTGCCAGACGTACCTACCCTAAAGCGATGGACGAAGCGGGATTCGCCAATGCGTTGCCGTTGCTCGCCGATGGCACCGATACTGACGCCCAACGTGGCCTTCTTCGGAAATGCGTGCAGCACGTAGACGACTTCGCCGATCTTGATCGTGCACGTCGTGCGATACGTGCGATCGCCAGAATCGTCGTCCACGGCGATCTCGATTACGTCGCGCAGGTTGCCTTTCATCGGCTTGGCGCAAGCGTTCGAGCCCGCCGAAGGGCCTCGCGGAGAGAAACGGGTCCTGCGACCCCGAAGGCGTTGCTGTTGTGGACCGCTTCCGGTCGGGCTCGCGGGAATCCGCCGCAACATCCTCTTCACAGACTGGGTTCTGAGACGAGGTGCCCGAGCTTCCCGAAGTCGAGACCATCGCGCGTGGTCTCGCCAACGCCGTGTCCGGCAAGACCATCGCCGCGGCCACCGTGACGATGCGTAAGATCGCGATCGCCCCCGAAGGCGAGGTCTTCGAGCAGGCCCTCGCCGGCGAGTCGATCGCGTCGGTCGGGCGGCGGGGGAAGTACGTGGTGTTCCAGCTCGGCTCGGGACGGCGGCTGGCAGTCCATTTGCGGATGACCGGCCGACTCATCGTCCAGGGCAAGCAGTACACCGAGCCCTATCCGTACACCCACGTTTTGCTGACGTTCACGGACGGCTCGCGGCTGTGTTTCTCGGACGTCCGGCAGTTCGGGCGGATGCGGCTGCTGGCCGCCGGCGACCCCTGGGACGCCGACGGCGGGGTGGAGCCCCTTTCTAAGGGCTTTACCAGAGAAGCGTTTGTGAGTATGCTGGACGGGCGTCAGACGCCGATCAAGACCTTTCTGCTCGACCAGACCAGGATCGCCGGGATCGGAAACATCTACGCTTGCGAAGCCTTGTGGGAAGCGGGGATCCGGCCGAGCCGACCGTCTCGCAAGATCAGCAAGCCGGCCAGAGGCCGGCTGCACGGCGCGATCCGAGACGTGCTCCACCGCTCCATCGAGGCGCGAGGGACCAGCGTCGACGATTACGTCGACGCCGAGGGGCTGAAGGGCGGGTTTCAAAACCAACTCGCCGTCTATGGCCGCCTCGGTCAACCGTGTCCCCGATGCGGGAAACCCATCGTCCGCACGGTCATCGGACAGCGCGGGACCTGGTGGTGCCGCGGCTGCCAAAAGTAAAAAAATATAAACGAAGGAAGTTACTCCACCATCACTAGCACACTCGACCTCGAACCGCAGGATCCGCAGGCTCAAGCAGCCGCGACGGCGCCGGCGGCTCCCGAAGTCCACCACGAACCCGAAGTCGAAGACCAGCTCGCGCTCGAGCAGCGCCTCTACGAAGAGTCCCTGAAAGTCCTCGACGAGGGCCAGGTGCTCACCGGCGTCATCGTCGCCAAGTACCAGGACGAATTGCTCGTCGACATCGGCGGCAAGTCCGAGGGCATCCTGCCGTTCCGCGAGCTCTCGCTCGCGATCGAACCCAAGGAGCTCAAGGTCGGCGACACCCTGGAAGTCATGATCCACCGGATCGACGACCAGGACGGCCAGCTCTATCTGAGCGAACGCCGCGCCCGCGCCTTGAAGACCTGGGAGAAGGTCATCGAGGCCCACGACAACGACGAAGTGATCGAAGCGACCGTCACGCAGGTCGTCAAGGGCGGCGTTCTCGTCGACCTCGGCATGCGCGGGTTCGTCCCGGCGTCGCAGATCCGCCGCCAGCCCGTCGGCAACCTCGACGAGCTCGTCGGCAAGAAGCTGCGGCTCAAGGTCATCGACCTCGACCACAAGCGCCATCGCGTCGTATTGAGCCAGCGGCAAGTGCTCGAAGAAGAGCTCAACGCCAAGAAGCAAGAGCTGCTCGGCACGCTGCAAGTCGGACAGATCCGCGAAGGCGTCGTGGTGCGGCTCGCGGAGTTCGGCGCGTTCGTCGACCTCGGCGGCATCGACGGCCTCATCCACAACAGCGAGCTGTCGTACGCGCGCATCAAGCACCCGTCCGAGGTCGTCAAGATCGGCGACACCGTGTCGGTTGAAGTGATGAAGTTCGACCCCGAGGCGAAGAAGGTCTCGCTGTCGCTCAAGCACGCGCTGCCAGATCCGTGGGTCGAGCACGCCGACAAACTGTTCGAGGGCAACAAGCTCGTCGCGCAAGTCGTCAAGGTCACGCCGAACTATCTCCTCGTCGAGATCGTCCCGGGCGTGCTCGCGATGGTTCCGAAGGGCGAGTTCGACGCGAGCGTGCAGTACTCGCCGGGCCAAGAGGTCGAGGTCACGCTGCTGACCATCAACCACGGCACGCGCCGCATCACGGGCTCCATCCAGCACGTGGCGGACGTCGCACCGGAAGAGTTCGAGCAGCTCACCGCATCCGAGGACGGCTTCGGCCCGCTCGGCGCGGAGCTCTCGCAAACCACCGTCTGAGTTCGGTTCGCGGCCAAGGCTGCGAGCGATCCTGATGCACGGGGGAGGCGGAAACGCCTCCCCCGCGTTCTTTTCTGCTAGGGACTGCTGTCTTCGGTTGCGAGCTGCGCCACCATCGTCTTGATCGACGCGACATCGATCTCGATCTTCGTCGCGATCTCGATGAGGATGCGTTCTTGCAACTCCTGATGGTAGATGAGCCGTGAGATCGAGTCGTGGTCGTGCTCCGCGCGCAGTTCGGCGTGCGCGCTCGACTGCCGTTGGCCGACGGCGAGGATGAAGATCAGGATCAGCTGCAGCACGTTCGAGCACGTCAGCAAGAACGCAAACGGAAATATGTCCCACTTCGTGATGATGCCGACCGGTATCCAGATCGCCTGCACCATGATCGCTAGGAACAGCGCGAGCGGCGCGCCAGTCCAGTCCGCGACCTTCTTGCAGAATTGTTCGGTGGGCGAGAGGCTGTCTTTGTGCTCCTGGTTGACGTCGTGGACCAGCGGATGATCGGTGACGTCGAGCGGCGGGGCGGTAGTCGTCGTCGCACTCATGCAGCCGGTATACGACGGCGCTCGCCTGGTTTACTCGCGAATCGCCGCGCGGCTCAGTGTTGGGGACGCCTGTGGGGCACGGGCCGTTGGGGTTGTGAGACTCGTGTATCGCCGACCGGGCTCGCGAGGCGTCGTTCGAGATCGGTGAATGCATCGATCACCTCGCGTGCCTCGAAGGCCCGATTTCGCCGCCCTACTTTAGACTGCACGAGGATCCCGGCCTCGAGCAGACGCGTCACGGCTTCATTTGCGGCTTGCACGCTGCGCCCCGTCAGCTCGGCCGCGCCTTGGACGGTGATGATCGGAGCGCCCGGAAGCCGCTGAATGAGGATCGCCGTCGTCGAGTCGGATCGCGTGGCGCCGACCCGTGCGCGCCACCCCCGCTGGATTTCTCCGACTCGTTCCTCGAAGTGGTTCGCGTCTTCGACTGCGCGGCGGCAGGCCGTGGCGAACAGTCCCACCCAGTGATTGACTCCGTCGTGAGCTTCTCGCGACATTGCGTTACCGTGATAGCGAGTCGCGATGAGGCCGTTGATGTAACGATCGGCCCACGTTGCGAGCACGAGGGACACCGGCGGCAACACGCGCGGCGCCAGTCCCCGCCGGCGCAGAATCATGTGAATCAACGTTCGCCCGACCCGCCCGTTTCCGTCGACGAAAGGATGAATCGTCTCGAATTGAGCGTGCGCCAGCGCGGCTTGCGCGACGACCGGTAGAGAATCGCCATTCGAGAACTCGATCAAGTCGTCGATCAAACGCGGCACTTCGTCCGGCGTCGATGGGACGAAATCCGCGGAGCAAGGGTTGTAACGGTTTCCGCCGATCCAATTTTGCATCGTCCGCAGACGCCCGCCGAGCTCGCTGAGCCGCGTCGGTGCAAGCAGACGCCGATGGATCTCCAGAACGGTTTCGAGAGAGATCGGTTCGCCGTTTCGCACGGATTCGGATGCAAACACCATGGCATCAATGTTTGCGAGGACGTCGGCGGCGCCGACATCTTCGGCACCCTCGCCAAGCTGTCGTACGGCGTCGGCACGAAGCAGACGGCGCGGTTCGATCTCCAATCCCTCGATCCGTGAGGACGCGACGGATTCGGCTCGCAGGAGGAGGCCGGCGAGCGCTTCGGTATCGACCAGGGTCGTTGCTCGAACGTTGAGAGCGACGATGGCATGTTCGGCGTCGGAGACGTCAGCGGCAACGGGGCCGTCAAAGGCAAAGGCGCGCTCCCGGAGCTCGTCCGGGATGTACGCGTCGTAGTTGCACGACAGGCGATCTCGCCGAGGGACGTCGATTCCAGCGAGCTGGGCGTCCCAACGGCACCGCAGAACCCCTTGCCATGAAACCGCCCTTATTCAAGGATATGAAGTAACCTGGATTAAGGGCGGTCGTTCGTTCAAGCTTCGGACTCTGCGATCAACATTCGAGGAACGTCGGTAACCTTGATTAGCGACGAGCGGTAATCGAGGATCGGCTTCGAAACCCGCTGGGCGATGGCGAAGCTGCGCGTCGGGCTGACCGGGGGGATCGGGTCCGGGAAAAGCGCCGTCGCGGCGTCGTTCGCGGAACTCGGGGCCACCGTGATCGATGCCGATGCGCTAGCGCGCGAGGTGGTCGCGCCGGGGTCCGCCGGGCTGCGCGAGATCGGCGTGCTGTGGCCCGCCGCAATCGGGGCCGGCGGCGTGCTCGACCGGGCCGCGCTCGCGGCCGTCGTGTTCGCGGATGAGACCGCGCGCGCGCGGCTCAACGCGATCACGCATCCCCGGGTGCGAGAACGCGCTGCCGAGCTCGAGCGGGATGCGCCGGACGGGCTCGTCGTGCACGTGGTGCCGCTGCTGTTCGAAGGCGACTTCTGGCGCGCGTGCGACAAGACCGTCGTGGTCTTCGCGCCGGCCGAAGCGCGGGTCGCGCGCGTCGTCGCGCGCGACGCCACGGAGCCGGCGGCGGTGGAGCGCCGTATGGCGGCGCAGATCGATCCCGACGTCGCGCGCGCTCGCGCCGACTACGTCATCGAGAACGACGGTGATCTCGCGGATCTGCGCGAACGCAGCGCGCAGGTCCACGCCGCGCTGCTGCGCGATCTCTCCGAAAAGGAGGTCCAACCGTGATCGTCACGCCGCCGCCCGTGCCCGAACCGATCCGGTTCGAGGTGCTGCTGTCGCAGTCGTGGTCGTTGTTCCGGCGCAACTGGATCGTCGCGGTGCCGCCCGTCATCGCGATGCTGATCGGCCTCGCGGGTGCCGCGGCGCTCGTCGGCGCGCTCGTTGCCGGGGCAATCGCGCGCGGGCTGTTCGAGCGCCATGCGCCGCCGCCGGACGGCGGGTTCGTCGGCACGATCCTCACCGGCTGGCTGGTGTACGTCGTCGTGATGCTCGTCGTCAGCTTGTGGTCGTACGCCGCGATGTACGGGATGGCCGATGCGGCCTGGGCGAAAGGCACGGCGACGTTCGCCGACGGTTTCACTGCGTTTCGCACGCGCGCGGTGTCGCTGGTCGTCGCGGGGATCGGCGTGTGCGGCCTTGCGATCGTCGCGTTCATTCTCGCGCTGCCGACGCTGGGGCTGGCGTTCCTCGCGCTGCCGCTGGTGACGATGTACGTCGCGCCGTCGGTCGTGACCGGCCGGCGCGACGGTTTCACCGCGATCGCCGAGTCGTTCGCTCTGGTGCGCCGCTTCTTCGGCGCGTCGGCGATCGCGCTGCTGGTGCTGCTGGCGATCAACTACGGCATCAGCATGATGGCGTCGTTTCCGATCTATCCGCTCGAGTTCGCGTTCTTGCCGACCGCGAGTCAGCCCGTGCCGCACCTTCCGGCGGTCGGCTTCCTCGCGGCCGCCGGACTTTGGTTCGTCCTCGCGATGGTCGTCGCGCAGGCCTACCTCGGGTACTATACGATCGCGATCGTCGGGCTGTACCGCTCGCTCTTCGCCCAACCGATCGCAGGGCAGCCGCCGGGGCCGAGCGCCCCCTTCGCCGGCGTCTGAGGCCGCAAGAGGTCGCCGTGCGCGGCGGCGAATGCGGCCGGGTGGCGCAGACCCTCCCCCTCGCCCCGGCCGTCGGCACGGTGCGCTCGTCGATCCGGATCGCGTCCATCGGCACCTACCTTCCCGAGAAGCGGCTCACGAACGCCGACCTCTCGCGGTTGGTGGATACCGACGACGCCTGGATCGTGCGCCGGACGGGGATTCGCGAGCGGCGCATCGCCGAGGCGAACGAGTTCACCAGCGACCTCTGCATGGCGGCCGTCGGCGACATGCAGGCGCGCGGCGGGCGGCTCGACGACGTCGACTACGTCATCGCGTGCACGTCGACGCCCGATTACGGCTTCCCCAGCGTCGCGGCGCGGCTGCAGCACCGGCTGGGGCTGGGCAAGATCGGCGCGATCGACGTCACCGCCGCGTGCGCCGGGTTCACGTACGGACTCGACGTCGCCGATGCACTGGTGAACTCCGGCCGCGCGCGCAAGGTGCTCGTCGCGGCCGGCGAGACGATGTCGAAGGTGATGGACTACCAGGACCGCGGCACGTGCATCCTGTTCGGTGACGGCGCGGGCGTGGTGCTCGTCGACGCGCCGGAGGACGCGCCGCCGACGCTGCTGGCGCGCCGCGCGACGAGCGACGGCGCGCTGGGCAAAGAGCTGTTCCTCACCAACTTGCGCAGCGAGATCGCGGGCGTGGTCGAGCCGGAACGCTATCTGCGCCAGAACGGGCGCGCGGTCTACGAATGGGCCGTCAACGCGGTGACCAGCGGCGTTGCCGAGATGCTCGACGCTGCGCGGCTGAAGCCCGCGGACGTCGACTGGTTCGTGCCGCACAGTGCGAACGCGCGCATGATCGAGTCGATCTGCAAGCGCACGGGGATCCCGTTCGAGCGCACGCTGATGAGCCTGGAGTGGTGCGGCAACACGTCGGCGGCGTCGATTCCGCTGGCGCTCGCGCCCGCGGTCCATGCCGGGCGCGTCCGACCGGGCGACGTCGTGCTGCTGTACGGCTTCGGCGGCGGGCTCGTGGAGAACGGACTGCTGCTGCGTTGGTCGTAAGAGAGCCCGCATGCGTCGCTCTTCCGCCGCCGCGTTCGCGGCCGCCGTTCTCACCGCGCTGATGCTCGGCCCCGCTCCTGCGGGAGCGCAAGACGGTATCGTGCTGCCGCCCGCGGGGACGTCGTCGCCGCGGCTCGCCGCGCTGGAGAAGGCGTACGTGTCACGGCTGTTCGCGGATCAGCCGACGACGGCGACGCAGGCCGGCATCCACGTGTACGACGACCGGCTTCCCGATCTGTCCGCGGACGCGTTCGCGGCGCGCATCGCGAGCGCGCACGCGCAGCTCGCCGGGCTCGACACGCTGGTCCGTTCCGGCGAGAAGCTGAACGACGAGGACGCCGCCGACGTGCAGATCATGCGCGCGGGGCTCGAACGGCAACTGCTCGACGACGAGAGCGAGCAGCGCTGGAAGCACAATCCGAGCGCGTACACGTTGGCGGCGTCGTACGCGATCTACGGCCTGTTCTCGCGCGAGTTCGCGCCGCTGCCCGAGCGCGCGCGCTCGACGATCGCCCGCGAGCGCGCGATCCCGGCGCTGCTCGCCGCGGGCAAGGCGAACGTCACGACGGTCGACCCGATCACCGCCGAGCTGACGAAGTCCGATCTCGCCGGCGCCGTCGCGTTCTTTACGACCGTCGTGCCCGCGGCGTTCGCGGATCTGCACGACGCGGCGCTGTCGCGCGAGCTCGCCGACGCGAACGCGGCCGCGGTGGCGGCGCTGCGCGACTATCAAACCGCGATGGCGGCGGGACCGCTCGCGCATCCGAGCGGGACGTTCGCGATCGGCGCGCCGTCGTTCGCGCGCCGGCTGGAGCTGCAAGAAGGCCGCGCGCTGCCGCTCGACCTGTACGAGCGCGTCGGCCAGCGCGCGCTGGACGACACGAAAGCCGCATTCGTGGCGACGGCGGCGAAGATCGATCCCGCGCGGCCGGCTGCCGACGTGTACGCGGATCTCGGCAAGCAGCACCCGACGGCCGACACGCTGCTGAGCACGGCGCAGAATTCGCTGGCCGCGCTGCGTGCGTTCGTCGCGCGCAAGAATCTCGTGACGCTGCCGCCGGAGTTCGACGTGCGCGTGCGCGAGACGCCGTCGTTCAACCGGCAGACGTCGTTCGCGTCGATGAACACGCCCGGCGCGTTCGAGCGCGTCGCGACGCAGGCGTACTATTACGTCACGCCGCCCGACCCGGCGTGGACGCCGGCGCAGCAAGAGCAGCACCTGTCGTTCTACAACACGTACGCGTTCCCGGTGATCAGCGCACACGAGGTGATGCCCGGCCACTATCTCAACTTCGTGCTGCACAAGTTCGCGCATCTGTCGCTGGTGCGCGCCATCTCCGGCAACCCGTCGTACAGCGAAGGCTGGGCGCACTACGACGAGCAGATGATGGTCGACGAAGGCTGGGGCGACGGCGACCCGCGCGTGCGCCTCGCGCAGCTCGCGCTCGCGCTGCAGCGCGAAGCGCGCTATCTGGTGGGACTGCGCGAGCACACGCAGGGCCTGACCGTCGAGCAAGGCACGCGCTTCTTCCAGGACAACGCGTTCATGCCCGAGATCGCCGCGCGCCGCGAAGCGCTGCGCGGCACGCAGGACCCGCTGTACGGCTACTACACGCTGGGCAAGCTCGAGATCCTCAAGCTGCGCGAGGACTATCGCAAGAAGCTGGGCGCGTCGTTCACGCTGCAGAAATTCCACGACGCGTTCCTCGCGCACGGCAACCCGCCGATCGCGATCGTGCGCACGCTGCTGCTCGGCGCGGATGACGACGGCAAGCTCCTCTAAGCGGCGGGGGACGGGGCGTTCTCGAACGCCGGCGCGCTGCGGCCCACGTCGAACACGCGCGCGTCGCCGACGGCGTCTAGGAAACCGCGCACGACGTAGGTTCCCGTCGGGCGAATCCCGAGCGCGCGCGAGAGCCGGATCGTGCCGGTGCCGTCGCGCAGGCGCGGCGTTCCGCCGTCGACGTACGGTTCGCCGGCGATCGTGATCACGGTGCCGGGCTTGGTCGCGAACGCGGTCGCGATCGTGGCGGGCGGATCGAACAGCACCGGCTTGACGACGATCACGCCGAAGTTCGTGCCCAGCATCGCGACGCGCACCGTGTAGTGCCCGGGTGCGAACGCGCGATGGTCGTCGGTCGTCGAATCGACGATGACTTGCGCGACGCGCAGCATGCCGGGCGGAACGTCGAGCTGGCGCGTGATCGGGATCGGCTTGTGCCCGGTCACCGACGACCACACCGGCGCTTCGTCGCGCAGCACGTCGACGCGGAACAGGTCGGCCGTCGGAAAGCGCAGCTGCACGGCGTGGTTCGCGGCGTTGTGCAGCGTGATGGCGACCGTGAAAGGAGCCAGCAATGCCGTGCCCTGGCGCTCGAGCGTGACGTCGGCCGACACGTCGCGCGGCACCGCCGACGCCGCAGGGCGCGGCGATGCCAACGCGACTACCGTCGCGGCGAGGAGGTCGGCCCGCGTCACGGCCGGTCCCTGGGTGCGTCGAAGGGGCGCCGGGCGAACGGGAACGCTTGCGGCTGCACGAGGGTGATCGTCTTGTGCGCAGCGCGCGGAAGTCCCGCGCCGCCGGGCTCGAGGTCGCCCAGGTTCATGCCGAGCCGGACGACGCGCGGCCGTTACGCAGCACGTGACCGGGACGTGCGCCCGTCAGCGCGCCGTCGCGCAGCACCGCGCGGCCGTTGACGTAGACGTCGCGGATTCCGTCGGGTGCGACGAACGGGTTCTCGTAGGTCGCGCGGTCGACGACGTTCTCGGGATCGAACACGACCAGATCCGCGTGCATCCCCAACGCGATCGTGCCGCGGTCGCGCAAGCCGAACTGCGCGGCGGGCAGCGACGTCATGCGGCGCACAGCTTCGGGCATGTCGAAGACGTGCCGTTGCCGCACGTATCGCCCGAAGATGCGCGGGAACGTTCCGTACGTGCGCGGGTGCGGCACGCCGCGCGCGGTGATCCCGGCGAACGCGCGCGCCGACGCGTCGCTGCCGATGCTGCAGAACGGCGCGCTGAGCACGGTCGCGACGTCGTCCTCGCTCATCGAGAAGAAAACCGACTCGACGCGCATCTCCTCTTCGAGGAGCAACCGGATCACCGCGCGCTGCGGCGTCGTGCGCCACTGCCGCGCGATGGCATCGATGCGCATCCCGGCGAGAGCGGCGTTGCGTTCGCTCGCGACGCTCGTCACCATGATCGTGTCCCAGCCGTCGCCGCCCAGATCGGGATCGCGTGCGAGCTGCATCGCAAAGGCGATCGCGAGCGCCCGCTCCGGATCGCGCAACCGCTCGAGCGCGGCGGCGTCGCCGCCGTCGCGCGCGGCCGGCGGCAGCACCGTCGCGAGCTCGGTCCACGATGCGACGTACGGGTACGCGTCGCAGCCGGCGGCGACGCCGCGCGCACGCGCGCGGTCGATCGCCGCCAGCGTGCGGTGCACTTTGCCCCAGTTCTTCTTGCCCGCGGCTTTGTGATGCGAGCACTGCACGGCCACCTCGGCGCGTTCGCCCACCGCCAGCGCTTCCGCGATCGCGGCTTCCACGTCGTCACCTTCGTTGCGCACGTGCGACGCGTACAGCGGAGCGCCGGCGGCGCGCGCAGCGCTCGCGCATGCGACGAGCTCCGCGAGATCGGCGTAGCGTCCGGGTTCGTAGATCAAGCCGCTCGACACGCCGAGCGCACCTTCCTCGACGGCCGCGCGAATCAGCCGGTTCTGCGCGTCGATCTCCTCGCGCTCCAACGGCCGCGCGGCGGGGCCCGCGATGCACGAACGCGTCGTCCCGAGGCCGACCAGCGACGCGACGTTGAGCGCGACGCCTTCGCGTTCGACGAGCGTGAAGAACGCGTCGAACGACGTCCATTGCACGTCGAGCCGGTAGTCGCGCGCGTTGCGCCGCGCTTTGATTAGCGCGCTATCGTACAATGGCGCGACGGACATCCCGCAATTCCCGCCGATCTCCGTCGTCACGCCCTGGCGAATCTTGCCTTCGCAGCGCGGATCGACGAGCCAAAGCTCGTCGGAGTGGGAATGAACGTCGATGAAGCCGGGCGCAACCGCGAACCCGTCGCACGGCACGCGTTCGTGCGCATCGCGATCGGTAAGGTCCCCGATCGCGACGACCCGGCCGTCGGCGACGGCGACATCGGTGGTGAACGGTTCGCCGCCCTGTCCGTCGTAGACACGGGGGCGCTCCAAGATCGTCCGGAGCAGCGTTTAACCTAGCTTCCGCTGGGTACGAGGCAGACGGTGGGCCGACAGCTCAGGGGGACTATTTCCAACATGGCGACCAACGACAACATGACGACGACCACGGGCGGCGGGATGAGCGTCCGCGAGGCCGGAAAACGCGGCGGCGATCGCGTGAAGGCGAAATACGGAAGCGAGTTCTACGAAGCTATCGGCCGCAAAGGCGGGGAAGCGACGAAGAGCAAGTACGGCCCGTCGTTCTATGAGGAAATCGGTGCCAAAGGCGGGCAGAAGCTGAAACGCACGACGAAAACGGCCGGCTGATTCATGACCGACTCCAAGAAGCCCGCGACGACGACGACGAAAGCGCGGACGGAGAAGGTCGACGGCGAGATGTCGGTGCGTGAAGCCGGGAAAAAAGGCGGCGACACGGTTCGCGATCGCTACGGCTCGGGATTTTACGAAGAGATCGGGCGCAAAGGCGGACAAGCGACGCGCGAACGTCACGGTGCGGAATTCTACGAAGCGATCGGCCAAAAAGGCGGCAAGGTCGTGAAGGACAAGTATGGGCCGACGTTTTACGAGCAGATCGGTCACAAGGGTGGTCAGAAGGTCAAGAAGCTGATCGCCGAAGCGAAGAAGAACGCCGCAGCCGAAGAGACCTAGCACTCCGGAACACACATCCGGCGAAACGATATCTTGATTCCGCGCGGCGTGCACGAAACGCTGCGCGTTTTCATTTCTCGGTGCCGCCGTCACGAGCACGTTCCCTCCAGTGGGCCGACCTTGACGTCGCCCGTGCGGAAATCCACCGTCGCCTTCGACACGACCACCTTCGTGGTGCCTTCGGTGATCGTCGCGGTGTGATCGAGCTCCAGCATGCGCGTGGCGCCTTGGTAATGCGCGCCGACGGTGGTGAAGCGGCGAATGCGGCCGCCGGGCTCCGGTTCGACGAACGTCACCGGGCCCGTCACGGTGAAGTCGTTGCTGACGCGGTTCACGGTGACGCCGTCGGCCGTCATCGTCACGTCGGGCTTGCCGGGGCGGTGGATGCGCCCGTCTCGCACGTGCGCGATCGTCGCCTGCGATCCGTCCGGGCTCACCGACGCGGTGTCGAAGTCGAGCGACCACGCGCGCTTGTCGATGCGCTGGCCGTGAATCGTGCCGCCGACGATCTGGTCGTTGGTCGGCATGCGCGGTACCGCGATCTCGCTGCCGGCGCGGCCGATCTCGAAGCCTACCCAGGCCAAAAACGCCAGCACGGCGACGACGGCCGGCGGGCGCCAGTTCAGCCGCGTCACGCGCGCCGCCGCCGCGCCAGGAACGGCACGAGCACGATGAGCGCCATCGCGATCCCGACCGGCGTCGGACCGAGCTGCGCGTACAATCCAGGCGCCGCAGCGCCGACGTTGCCGACGACGACTGCCGCGCCGCCGAGCGTGGTGCGCTGCGTCCACGTGCCGTCCGGCGCGACGATTCCGCTGATGCCGGTCGCCGCGGCGCGCAGCACCCAGCGTCCCGTCTCGACCGCGCGCAGCGTCGCGCCTTGCGCGTGCTCGTACGGTCCCTCGGTCGTGCCGAACCACGCGTCGTCCGTCGCGATCAAGAACAACGACGGATCGTCGCGCAGACGGTCGTGTGCGATGTCGCCGAACACCGATTCCCAGCAGATGAGCGGCGTCGCGCCGGCATACGTCTCTTGCACGTTACGGCCCGGCTTGAACCCGCCGATCTGGTTCGCGTACGGCAGCGAGCGCAGCCACGCCGGGCCGGGCAAATACTCCGCCATCGGCACGAGCTGTTCTTTGACGTACAGCCCCGCGATGTCGGTACGGTTCACGTGCGGGTCGAAGATCATCAGCGCGTTTTGCAGCGTCGTGCCGTCGTCCCAGAAGCCGCCGGCGTACAGCGTCGTGTCGAGATCCGCGGCGAGCTTCGCGAAGCGCGTGCGCAACCCGGGTGCGCGCAGGACGTCGGTGGTGATGACGGTCTCGGGCCACAGCACGAGCGCCGGATGCTGCGCGCGCAGCGCCTTGGTCATGGTCGTGTAGCGGTCGAGCGCGAGCGCGAACCCGGCGTCGCTGCGCTTCACGCTCTGCGCGATCCCGCCTTGCACCGCGGCGACGCGCCGCACCGGCACGGCATAGTGCCGCGCCGGCCAGAACAACCACGCCGCCGACGTGCACAGCAGGACACCGACCCACACGGCGATCATCGTGCTCAGCCGGCGAGCGTCGGAGCGCGACAGCAGCCACCATCCCAGCGATGCGCCGAGCAGCATCGTCGTGAACGTCAGGCCGTAACCGCCGGCATACGCCGCGAGCGCGCGCAGCGGCGAGTCGATCATCGTGATCCCGAGCTGCTCGAGCGGCACGCCGAGCGACGACGTCGAGCGGATTTGTTCGGCCAACGCGAACGCGGCCGCGGCGACGAACGGTACGGCGCGCGCGTCGCAGCGGCGCGCCGCCAGCGACGCGACGACGGCGGCGAACGCGAACGCGAGCGCTTCGACGACCGCCGGTCCGAGGTCGAGGATCGGCGCCGCCGGCCCGACGAGCGCGCCCGCGGTCTCACCGAACCAGGAGAATCCCAGCGTGAAGAACAGCACGCCGCTCAGGTAGCCGACGAGCGCGGCGGCGCGCGGCGGAAGCGCGCACCACGTCGCGACGAGCCCCGCCGCCGCGAACGGAGCGAGCCACCACCACGTTGTCAGTGGGAAGGCGAGATGCAGCCCGAACGCGCACAGAAGCGCGACGGCCGTGCTGCGAACGGTCGCGGAGGAGAACAGCGTGCGTCGGCTCGGTATGGCGGTTGTTGCAGCGATGTTGATCATCTCAGGGTGTGGTCGTCAGGTGACCGGCTTGAACGCGCCCAACGCCAGCGCGCTGTTGCCGGAGGGGCAGACGCTCATCCGCTTCGACACCGCGGGTCAACTCGACTTCGCGAACGTGGCGTATCTCATCGTCTTCAATACATCCGGCAACGACCAGCAGCCGACCGCTCAAGGCTACAACAGCGATTTCAAGAATTGGTCGTACTTCTTCATCGTCGGCGGCGCGGCAGGGGTGGCGAGTACCCCGCCGCTTTACCAGATCTACCAAGATCCGGTCAACGGCGGTTCCAAGGCGTTCCAGCTGACGTACCCGTCCAACTCCGTCAACTTCCAAGCAACGATCCCCAGCGGCAACTCGGCGTTCGGGTTCCAGATCACGTTCAACCGCTGCCTGCTCGACCAGCCGGTGCCGTCGGCGAGCCCGCCGCCGATCACCACCACCAACCGCGTCTGCCCGCCCTACTCGTTCAGCCAGTCCCTGTGGAACATCAGCTTGTTCACGTTGGACCGCGCGTCCAACCCGATCGACTCGCTCAGCACGACGAACCCGAACTCCGCCGACTACAAGTTCGATCTGGACACGTCGGTGCAGGTGAACAAGAACTACTTCAAGCCCGCGACCAACACGACGCTGTCGAACGCGGGCGCGCAGATCACGGGCATCGAGGTGTTCAGCCAGCCGCCCAACGGCCCGGTCGTGACCAGCGCGCCGAGCGCAACGCCGACGTCCTCCGCCACCCGCGCGCCGCCGTAACCTCAGCAGCCTACTCGGTATCGCAGGGCGGGTGGCCGCAGATGCAGTTCGACTCCATCTCTTCGTCGGTGGAGTCGCGCGCCTCGCACTCGTCGCTGCAGTAGGCCGCGCCCTGGACGCCGCCGGTGATCATGCAATTGCATTCCTGGTATTCGCAGGGCTGCGTGTAGGTGTTCATGCCGGGGCTTATACCGCAGGGAGCGACATCCCGATCACAGACCGCGTCACGGTGCGCCGCCGACGCCGACGCCGAACGACTGCGTGGAGAAGCTCTGCGGGATGATCGAGCTCAGCGAGGTCTGACCGATGCCGAAGTTGACCGCGTGGGAAGGGAACGCGAGCAGGTCGATGCTCGCCGTCACCTGCTTGGTGTCCTGGCTGTAGGACAGCCGGATCTCGTAGCAGTTCCCCACGATGTGGCGGTAGTAGATGTTCTTGCTCTCGAGCCGCCCGTGCGCTTTCCAATTGACGAACGTCGAGAACTGCAGGTCGCTCTGATAGCCGAACGGCGTCGCGATCTGCACGCTGGTGCGGTCGAAGCCGTTGCCGGAACCGGGCGTGAAGCTGCCGCCGACCAGCAGCGTCGAGCGCGGTGACGGGCGCGACGTGAGCTGATAGCCCACCGCCTGCGCCTGGCGGTTGAAGAACGTCGTCGCCGTGAGCGAGAGCGAGTAGGTGTCGCCGTTGAAGATGCGCAGCACGTCGTTCGCCTGCTTGGAGCCGTTGCCCAGCACGTCGATCGTCTTGAACGGTTCCGCGAACGGACCGTTCACGTGCGACTCGCTGTACGAGATCACGTTGATCACGTGGCCGAACAACGGCGTGGTGAGCGTCGCGATCTGGTTGATCTGCGCCTTGAGGTCACCCGTGCCGTACGCGTCCTGCTGCACGGTGACCGTCGCGGTGAAATCGCTACCCAGCACGTGCGCGAGCGTCGGCCCCAGCGTGAAGCGCGCTTCGCCGCGCGACGTCGTCAGATCGGCACCCGGATCGTTGTACACGCCGAGCGTGTACTGCGCGCTGATCGGCACCAATCGCAGGCGCGGAAACAGCGGGTCGTGCGGGTGGATCGTGAGCTCCGGCTCTTTTTGGACGTTGCTCGGCGTCGACGTGTCGTAGCGGTCGAACGTCAAGTCGTAGTCGTAGGACCTGCCGATGAAATGCGTGAGCGTCTGATAATGCAGCGTGCTCTGCGCGGGATAGCCGATGTTCGAGCTCGTCGTGTACGACATCGTGAAGTCGTTGCTCAGCTTGGGCGAGAACGCGCGGTGGTCGCTGATGCCGTAGTTGTCCGACGACGCCTGCGTGCCGGTCGACGAGCGCGTGAAGCTGTAGTTCTGCCGGTCGCCGCGTTCGTTGCCGTGGTCGAGCGCCGCCGTGAGGTTGAGCTGCGGCGGCAGCGACACCAGCGGCCCGTAGTTGCCCGTGTACGTAAACGCGAACTGCCCGCGCGTGGAGCGCGAGAAGTTCTCTTGGTCTTTGAGGCTCAGGTTCTGGTTGTTCGTGCCGGTCGTCTTGTTGTTGAGCCGGTAGTAGTCGACGTCGGTCTGGCGCCGGCCGTCCTTGCGCCGCAGCGTCCCGACGTAGCCGAGCCCCAGCCCGATGCGCGTGTACTCTTCGATGCGGTAGTAGCCGTAGTAGTAGTCGCTGGGCGAGAAACCGAGCCGCGCTTTGATCCAGAAGCCTTCGGCCTGCGAGTACCCGATGATCGGCACGAAGCCGGGGTTGCGGCGGCTGCCCGATTCATCGCGGTGCAGCGAGATCACGACGATCGGCAAGTAGAAGATCGCCAGCGCGCCCAGGAACAGCACCGCCGAGCGCGCGACGGCTTTGTCGCCGGGAAACACGTCGAGCGTCTTGGACTCGAGGTGATAGCCGCCGCGCGGGTTCTCGCACGTCGTGATGTTCGCGCGCTCGACGTGCGTGACGCCGGCGCGATCGGTCACCATCGTGGTGCCGGAGAAATGCAGCTTTCCTTGTTCGACGCCTTGCGTCGACTCGCCGCGCCCGCGGATCAGCGTCGCCTTCTGCGTGTTCTCGTCGAAGCGCACCGACTCCGCGAACAGCACCGTATCGCCGGAACGGTTCTTCACGAACGTGTTGCCGGTGATGTCGATGTAGCGCTTGCCGTCGTAGTGCGCGTGGTCGCCGCCCAGCACGCCGTCTTGGTAGAAGATGTTGACGTTCTTGTCGAGGTCGAACTCGCCGGTGGCCTTGTTCTCGCCGGACAGGTGTTCGCCCAGGATCGCGTACGTATTCGGCTCGAGGATGTCGCCGGGCTGGGGCGACGGAGAAGCCGACGCTTCGGGGGACGGCACGCCGACGGGGCCGGCGCTCACGTGCGGCGCGGGGATGGGGCTGCTCGAAGGCGGGGCGGTCTGCGGCGTGATGATGACGGGCGACGGCGAGCCGCTGGGCGCCGGCGACGCGCTGGGGACGGGCGGCGGCGTCACGGCGCCGGGTGAGGGCGACGGCGGCTGCGGGACCAGGATCTGCGGCCCTTGCGGCGCCGCGGGCGGCCCGACGTACGGCTGCGGCGTCGGGGACGGCGACGCCGTGGCGGTGGGCGCGGGGGAAGCGGCCTGTGCCACCTCGGTGACGGGAGTGCCGCAGCCCTTCGCCAGCAGCGCGAGCGCGCGCGCGGTGTCGTCCTCCTGCGCCCACGCGGGAACGGGGACGGAGCAAACGGCAAACGAGAGCGCGACAGCGATCGCGCTCGCTCGCCGAACCGCCCGGGTCACCGGTCCTCGCGCCAGACGAGCCAACCGCCGACTGCCGCCATGATGACGTTGGGCAGCCAGGCCGCGAGGTACGGATCGAGCGCGCCGTTCTTGCCGAACGCGCCGGCGAGCGCCACCATCCCGTAGTAGATGAAAAGCACGATGATCGAGAGCACGATGCCCAGCGTGCGCCCCTTTTTGCCGAACTTGACCGCCAGCGGCAGCGCGACGATCACCGCGATGAACGACGCCACCGGGTAGGCGTACTTCATCCCCAGCGTCAGCTCTTGCACCGACAGGTCGGTGCCGCCCTGACCCGTCATCTTGCGGAACTTGATCTGCTGCGCGAGCCGCTCGGTGTTCATCGTGTACGTATCATTGAACGAAGCGCTGAGAAAGTTCTGGCCGTTGTCCCCCATCGGCAGTGACAGGCGTAACTCTTTTGCCAGCACGTCGACCGCGGCGATCTGGCCGTCCGACTTGATTTGCGTGCGCACCGCGTGCTCGAGCACGATCGTCGTGCCGTCGATGCGCGCTTTCTTGGCGGTGAGGACTTGCACGAACGACGTGGAGCGGTCCGGCTGGTAGATCATGACGTTGTTCATCGTCTTGCCGTCGGGCGTGACGGACTGGATGTAGAACGTGTTGCCGGTCGACGGGTCCGAGCGGAAGATGTTGGGCTCGATCGGCAGCGTCTGCGACTTGTACAAGATCTGGTAGAAGCTGCGCGTCGAGAGGTCGGTGGCGACGGGCGCGATCCTCTCGTTCACCTGGAACGCGCCGAACGCCACCAGGATGCCGGCGATCAGCGGCAGGCGGATGATGCGGAAGAACGATACGCCCGACGTGCGCAGCGCGCTGATCTCGTTGTCCGCCGCGAGGCGTCCCATGCCGAGCAGCGTGCCAAACAGGCACGCGAACGGAAACGCCATCGGCGTCGCCTGCGGCATGCGGAACACGAGAAAGCGCAGCACGAGAAAGATCGGCGCGCCTTTGTTGACGATGTAGTCCGCGGCGAGCACGAAGATGTTCGCGAACCAGAACAGGAAGAACGCGGCGAGCGCGAAGCCGAACGGCGCGGCGACTTCTTTGAGCACGTAGGAGTCGAGGATGCGCAGCAGCCGCGGCGTCCGGGGCGGTGCCGCGCGCGCTAGCATGGGCGTGCGCACGCCCGGGTAGGTCGTCATCGCCTCAGCGGATGCCGGCGACGACGCGGTCGACGTACGCGCGCGTCTCGGCGTACGGCGGAACGCCGTGGGCCGCATCGACCGCACCGGGTCCGGCATTGTACGCGGCGACCGCGAGTCGAACGTTTCCTTTATAGCGGCGCAGCAAGTCGTGGAGATAGCGCGTCCCGCCGTCGACGTTCATATACGGATCGAACGGGTTGGCAACGCCGTACATCGAGGCGGTTCCGGGCATCAGCTGCATCAGTCCCTGGGCGCCGACGCGCGAGACGGCGCTCGGGTCGCCGTGAGACTCCGCGTCGATGACGGAGGCAACGAGCTTGGGGTCCACGGAGTTCGCCGACGCGTAGGTCCGCACGATCGCGTCCAGCTTGGCCGAGCCGAGCGAGTGGGGCCCGCCGGGCATGAAGCCGCCGCCGCTGCACCCGGAGAGGCCGGCGAACGCGAGGACGACCGAAAGCAAAAGGGCGCGTGAGGACACGTTACTCCATATTTCGGCCGAAACCGGCGGCCGGCCTTGTCCGAGCGTACCACGACGCCCGTCCCAAACGGAATCTGGACGTTTCGCCATCCGGCAATCCCACCATGGCGGCCTTGGACTCGGTTGGCGCGAGCCTGTGATCTGGCCGGGACCGGCGATCGGGCGCAACCGACCATGCGGAAGCTTGTAAGCAACGGACCACATGCGCACATCCGCTGGACCCTACTCGCCAACCGAGTCCTGGCGGTCGCCGTTCAAACGGATCAGCGCGCCGTGCTCGGTGGTGACCGAGTGCCTTGATCTGCGCGCCGGTCAGCGAGTGATGATGGGTTTCGTGGTGATGGCCATTGATGTCGATGCGCATGACGCCTCCATGGGATCGGTCCTATGGAGAAGTCACGTCGGGACGGCGAATCTGACGCGGCCTTCCCAAATTTTTTGGAGGGCTCCGATACGCCGTGCACGGCTCGTCGAAGGTGCTGTTGGTGCCGGCAAGGGCCGCCCCACGAGGGTTACGGTCGCTGAGTGATGATCGTCGTCACCGTCTCAAATGAGTTCAGCCAGTCCGCCGTCTCCGGAGAAATCCATGATATTACGTCAGAAACCATCGAGTGGTCCTGAACGAGTGAACGGTAGAAAATGGGCTCATGATGAGCGATCCGATTTCTCAATGTTCGGATCTCGTCGAGGCGATGGTGCAGCGCGCGTCGCTTGTCTCGAGGCGCAGACGTTGGCAGTAGAAATGGAAAATATTTCGCTATGAATGGTGTCCAGAGCCTCGCGTCATGACGAGCGGTCACCATTGAAACCCAGAACATGAACTTCAGCTCAGGAATCACCTTACCAGCCGACGGTTGACCGTGTCGCGAAATGCAAAGATCGCGGTATGGGCTATAACCGGACCTTGGCTTCGGGAGGCTCCTCTCGAAGGCTCCCCCCGAAACGTACCATTGGGGTCCATAAACTTCTTCAACGGCGCCTACGATGGCATTCCTGAGCACGACTTCACAGATGTGCAGCGGTACCATCAACGCGGCGGAAACCTGAGCATTCCATCGATATAGCTCGAGGGCCCGCGAACGATCGTTCGCGCACGCCGCGATAAAACGCGACATACGCGGCGCAGACAATGTTGACGTTATCGCAGCGATGCGTGCAAGAATTAACCCGGCCATTGACAGGCCAATCGAGGAATGATAAAGTGATTCCTGTTCGCCCTGGGACTTTGTTGGCGTAAGCCTCCCCCTGGGGAAAAACGAGAACAGCGAGACTTGCAGGCGACTGCAAGTCTCGTTTTATGGCCGGGGAAGCGACGGTGATCCGCAAGCGGGTGCTTCCGGTGCTAGTGAATCGTCCTCGTTCCAATTCCGTGTCGTGCGCTGGTACACAGCTCCGCGCCGCGAACGTCCCGCTCCGCCTCGCCGGCCCCAGCGACCGCGCGTCACGCGACGCGGGTGACCGGCGAAACCGACGAGCTCGCGGATACACCGGGCATCCCCGCAGGCGCCCGTCAGTACAGCGCCGGCGCGGCGGTCAAGAAGGCTGCGAACGCCGCGCGATAGCGCAGCGCCGTCGGCAGTGCGAGCGCGATCAGGACGAACGGCGCCCACAGAGAGCTCGGCGCCATCGTTGCGTGAAAGGCGAAGCTGTTGTAGACGAACGCGGCGAGCATGATGAGCGCGACCGGGACGACGCGGTTGAGCAGCAACAGCACGCCGATCGTCAGCTGCACCGCGCCGACGAACAGCGCATAGTGCGATGCGAAGAACACGGCGGCGAACTGGCCGGCGAGTCCGGGTTGGGGCGGCGGGTTGCCGAAGAAAAACATGCTGCCGCCGGCGAAGGCGAGGCCGGCTCCGAGCAGTAGGCGGGTGGCGGTCGTTACGATGTTCACGAGCGGTTCTCCATTCAGTGCGGGCTCTATTTGAGGCCCTCACCGACACGTCGAACGATGCCCGCTCAGAATCGACAGGCTGCCGCGCGTTCGAGCAAATATTTTTGATCGCGCGCGTTCTGCGCGAGCGACGCGGCGCGCTCGAACTCGGCGCGCGCCTCCGTGCGGCGGTCGAGCTTGAACAGCAGATCGCCGCGCACGCTGGGCAGCAGATGGTACGCCCGCAGCGTGGGCTCGTCACGCAGCGCGTCCACGAGCTCGAGCGCCTCCTGCGGGCCGTACGCCATGCCGATCGCGACGGCGCGGTTCAACCGCACCACCGGCGTCGGCGCGAGTTGCACGAGCGCGTCGTACAGGGCCGCGATGCGCTCCCAGTCGGTCTGCGCGAACGTGCCGGCGCGCGCGTGACACGCGCCGATCGCCGCCTGCAGCGTGTACGTGCCGAGCGTCCCGCCGAGGTGTTCGGCGCGCTCCAGCGCCGCGAGACCGCGTCGTATCAACAAGTGATTCCACCGCCCGCGATCCTGCTCGTGCAGCAAGATCGGCTCGCCCGACGGGCCCACGCGCGCACGCATCCGCGACGCCTGGATCTCCATCAGCGCGACGAGCCCGTGCACCTCGGGTTCCTCGGGCATGAGGCCCGCGAGCACGCGGCCCAGCCGCATCGCGTCCTCGACGAGCTCCGGGCGCAGAACGTCCTCACCGGCCGTCGCGGCGTAGCCTTCGTTGAAGATCAAATAGATCGACTCGAGCACCGAACGCAGCCGCGACGCGCGCTCCGCGACGGGCGGAAGCTCGAACGGGACGCGCGCTTCGGCGAGCGTGCGCTTCGCGCGCACGATCCGTTGCGCGATCGTCGGCTCCGGGACGAGGAAGGCGCGTGCGATCTCGCCGGTCGTGAGGCTGCCGAGGAGGCGCAGCGTCAACGCGACGCGCGCCTCCGCCGGCAAGACGGGATGGCACACGACGAACATCATGCGCAGCAGATCGTCGCCGATCTCCGCGTCGACGGCGGCGAAGCCGTCGCCGGCTGGGGTGCCGGCGGCGTCGCGGCCCAGCTCCTCGGTCTTGCGCTCGCGCGCCGCTTCCCGCCGCACGAGATCGATCGCGCGGCGCTTCGCGGTCGTCATCAGCCACGCTCCGGGATTGCGCGGGACGCCTTCGCGCGGCCACTGCGTGAGCGCCGCGACGAACGCGTCCTGTGCGAGCTCTTCCGCCCGGCCGATGTCGCGCACGATGCGTGTCAAGCCGGCGATCAGCTTCGGCGCCTCGATGCGCCAGATCGCGTCGAGCGCGAGATCGGTCTCGGGCGTCATGCGGTCAGAACGGCGTCGGGCCCACTTCGTGCAGGTGACACGTGCCGGTGCCGATGATGTCGAGGAAGCGCTCCGTGAGCGCGGTCGCTTCCGCGACGTCGCGAACGTCCATCAGCGCGTAGCCGCCCACGACCTCTTTCGCCTCGGTGAACGGGCCGTCGGTCGCCGTCGTCTTGCCGTCGCGCCGCGACACGATCTTCTCGAACATGTCGTTGTCGCGGCCGCCGGTATCGATGAGGACGCCACGTCCGCGCAGCTCGGTGATGAAGGCGCCCATGCGCTCGATCTCTTCCTGGCCGGGCGCGCCGGCATTTGCCGGCGGGACTGTGAAAATCGAGATGATCTTCACTTGCTGCCGCTCCGCAGGCGCGCTTCTTGTTCGCGAACGTCGTCGGGCAAGTTGTCGCCGAAGTCGTCGAGTTCAAATATCTGCCGGATCTCGATCTCTTCGCCGCGATCGAACGGTGCGGACATGAAGCGGCTGATGATCTCTTCCTTGGACTTGCCCTGCACGATCCAGAAGCCGGCCAACAGCTCTTTGGTCTCCGCGAAGGGGCCGTCGGTCACGGTCGGGCGCCCGCCATCGAACCGCAAGCGCGCGCCTTTGGAGCTTGCCTGCAGCCCCTCGCCGGCGAGCATCACGCCGTCTTTGACGAGCTGCTCGTTGAACTTGCCCATCTCCGTGAGCTGCTCGCGGGTGGGCAGGACCCCGGCCTCGCTGTCGTTGCTCGCTTTGACCAGAACCATGAATCGCATCGGTTTCTCTCCGTCTTCGGGTGGTGTACCGATACGTCGAACGGGTCCGCGACCTTTCGACACGCGTGCGAAAACTCGCACTCGCATCGAACGTACGTGCGATCGGCCCGCGTAAATCCCTCGCTCGCACCCGTTGCCGATGCGGAGGTAGTGGGATATAGTGGTCGTCAGTGGATCGTAGTGGAGACCAGTGGAGGTTCTAATGGACCGGCCGCTGTTCACGGGTTCGGTCGACCACAGCCTTGACGACAAGGGTCGCCTCGTCGTGCCCGCTCGTTTTCGGGAGCGGCTCGGCCCAGGCATCTTCCTCACCATCGCCCTCCCCGATCCGTGCCTCGCGCTCTATCCGGCCGCTGCGTGGGGCGACGTCTGCGCCCGGATCGAGGCCGCGCCGGTCAAGAACCCGCAGTTTCGCGCTTACGTCCGGCGGCTGTTCGCGCACACCGAAGAGCTGAGCACCGACGCCCAGGGCCGGCTGGTGATCCCCGCCGCGCTGCGCGCCTATGCCGGCATCGAGAAAGACGTCGTCTCGATCGGCTCGCTCACCCGGGTCGAGGTGTGGGCGAAGGACCGCTACGACGAGCACGTCCGCGACCGCGGCGACCTTCCCGACTTCGCGTCGGAGCTGGGGCTGTTTTGATTGCCCGCGCACATCCCGGTGCTGGCGCGGCAAGCGGTGGACGCGCTGGCGATACGCCCCGAGGGCGTCTACGTCGACGCGACCTTCGGGGCGGGCGGGCACTCTGCGCTGATCCTCGCGGCACTCGGCGCGGCGGGCCGGCTGATCGCGTTCGATGCGGACCCCGCGGCGGGCGCGCACGCGATCGCCGACCCGCGCTTCACGCTGGTGCACGCGAACTTTCGCGAGCTCGCGCAGCAGCTCGACGCGCTGGGGATCGCGCACGTGGACGGCGTGCTGTTCGACTTGGGGGTGAGCTCGATGCAGTTCGATGAGGGCGAGCGCGGTTTCTCGTTCCGCGCCGCGGCGCCGCTGGACATGCGGCTCGACCCGACGACCGGCGAGAGTGCTGCCGACTTCCTGGCGTCGCGCGATGAGAAGACGATCGCCGACACCATCTATCAGTTCGGCGAGGAGCGCAAGTCGCGCCGCATCGCGCGCTCGATCGTCGCGCTGCGCGACGCCGGCACGCCGGTGCGCGACACCGCCGACCTCGCCAACGTCGTCGCGCGCGCGGTGCGCGCGACGGCGCATGCGAAGATCCACCCCGCGACGCGCACGTTTCAGGCGCTGCGCATCGCCGTCAACGACGAGCTCGGCGCGCTCGAAGCCGGGCTCCACGCCGCGCTCACGCGCACCGCGATCGGCGGCCGCGTCGCCGCGATCAGCTTCCACTCGCTCGAGGACCGCATCGTGAAGCACACCTTCCGCGAAGACCCGCGCGTGCGCGCCCTCACGCGCAAGCCGCTCGTCGCGGACGACGACGAGGTCGCATCCAACCCGCGCGCGCGCAGCGCGAAGCTGCGCGTCGCCGAACGCGTGGAGGTGGAAGCATGAACGCCGCGCAGCGCGCCCCCCTTCCCGAACCGCGCCGCGTCGTGCACGTGCGCGCCGCGACGATCCGGCGCGTGCGCCGCACCCGGCGCCGCATGCGCGCGCCGGTGCTCGCGATGCTCACGCTCACGCTCGCGGCGCTCGTGCCGCTGCTGGGTTACGTCACGCTCACTGCGCGCCTGACGTCGCTCAACTACGCACTGGTGCGCACCGACCTCGACCGCATCGCGCTGCTCGAGGACACGCAGCGCCTCGACGAGCGCATCGCGCGCCTGCAGTCGCCCGACCGCCTCGCGGCGCTCGCGGCCAAGCTGAAGCTGCACGACCCGCACGTCTACGCTGTCGTACGCGTCCCCGAACCGAAGCCGCAGCCGCGTCCTACGGGATTCGCCCTCTTCGCGTGGTTTAGCTCGAAGTAATGGCGGCGCGCTCGTTCGCGCGCGTCGCACCGTTCCGGGCGAAGTTCTCGCTCGCCGCGGTCGTCGTGCTCGCGATCATGCTGGCCGTGAAGCTCGGCGACGTGCAGATTCGCCAAGGGCCGTGGCTGGCGCGCACCGCGCTCGCGCAGCACCACGTCACGCTGGAGTCGTTCGCGAAGCGCGGCGCGATCCTCGACCGCGACGGCGGCGTGCTCGTGCGCTCGCTGCCGTCGGAGTCGATTTTTGCGGTGCCCACCGACGTCACCGAGCCGCACCGCGTCGCCGTGAAGCTCGCGCCGCTGCTGCGCAAGCCGGCGGCGGATCTCGAAGCGGCGCTGCGCGACCGCTCGCAGTTCCGCTGGCTCGCGCGCAAGGTGCCGCACGAGGTCGCGCAGCGCGTGCGCGCGCTCAACTTCGCCGGCATCGACACCAAAGGCGAAGAGACCGGCGTGCGCTTCGTCGCGTCGGGCCGCCTCGCGTCGACGGTGATCGGCTTCACCGGCACCGACGAGAACGGCCTTGGCGGCTTGGAGTACTCGCTCGACAAGGTGCTGCGCGGCACGCCCGGCAAGGTGCAAATCGAAGCCGATCTGCACGGCGACGCGGTGCCGCTGGGCAACACGCACGTCGTCGAGCGCGCGGTGGCCGGCAAGACGATCGTCACGACGCTCGATCCGTATTTGCAGTTCGAAGGCGAACGGCTGCTGCGCGCCGCGGTGAAGAAGTGGAGCGCGCGCAGCGGCACCGCGATCGTGATGGACCCGTGGACGGGCGAGCTGCTCGCCGTCGCCAACGTGCCCGACTACGAGCCGGCGCGTTTTTCCGCGTACCCGCCCGACGCGTGGCGCGACCGCGCGATCTCCGATGCGTACGAGCCGGGCTCCACGTTCAAGCTGATCACCGCGACGGCGGCGCTGGAGAGCGGCAAGTTCACGACGGCGTCGCGCTTCCCGGCGCGTGACGCGCTCGTCGTCGGCGGGCGAACGATCCACAACGCCGAGGACGGCATGATGGCGTCGAGCCTGGGCAGCGAGTCGCTCGAAGAGATCATCGCGTTCTCGCACAACGTCGGCGCCGCGGAAGTCGGGCTCGCGACGGGCGGCACGTGGATGAACCGCACCATCCGCAAGTACGGGTTCGGCGAATCGACGCAGGTGGAATTGCCGGGCGAGAACCCCGGCATCGTGATCGACCGCGCGGACTGGAGCGGCTCGTCGCTCGCGACGATCGCGTTCGGGCACAGCATCTCGACGACGCCGCTCGCGATGGTGCGCGCGTACGCCGCGATCGCGAACGGCGGCCTGCTGCTGCGCCCGCGCATCGTGGCCGCGATCGAAGACGCCGACGGCACCGTGCTTTACCGCTACGGCCGCGAAACCGAGCGCCGCGTGATGTCGGCGAAGACGTCCGCGACGCTGCGCAAATTCTTGCGATCCGCGGTCTTGCGCGGCACGGGAAATCCCACCGCGCGCGTACCGGGCTACACCACCGCGGGCAAGACGGGCACGGCGCAGGTGGTCGAGAACGGCGCGTACCTGTCGGGCGCGTACATCGCATCGTTCATCGGCATGATCCCGGCCGAGCATCCGCGCTACGTGATCCTCGTCAAGGTCGAGCGCCCCCACGGTTCGATCTACGGCTCGCAGGTCGCAGCGCCGGTATTCGCCGCGCTCGCCCGCGCGGCGATGCTGCATGCGGGCGACATGCCCGCCTTCGCCCCGCAGCCCCGGCGCTTGGTCCCCCGCGCGCCGGCCGCGAAGGGAACGCACTGATGCGAGACACGGCCGGCCTCGTAGCGACCCTGCCGGGCGCTCGCGTCACCGGCACGCTCCCGCCGTCGGTCGACGCGATCGCGACGGACTCGCGCGCGGTGAAGCCGGGCACGCTCTTCGTCGCGCTCCGCGGCGAACGCACGGACGGCCACGCGTTCATCGAGGACGCAATCGCCCGCGGCGCCGAGGTGATCGTCGTAGAGGAATCCGCGCCGTCTGTCACCCCGAGCGCCAGTGTCATCCTGAGCTCGTCGAAGGGTGCGCCACCCATCGTGACCGTCGCGGACACGCGCATCGCGGCATCGGCACTCGCCGACGCGTTCTACGATCATCCGTCGCACGATCTCGCGGTGATCGGCGTGACGGGCACCAACGGCAAGACGACGACGACCCATCTGATCCGTGACGCGCTGGAAGCCGACGGCATGCCGTGCGGCATCATCGGCACGCTGGGCGGCGAGTTTCGCGAGCACCGGTGGCCGCTCTCGAACACGACGCCGCTCGCGCTCGAGCTGCACGCGCTGCTCGCCGCGCAGCGCGACGCGGGCGCGAAGGCGGTCGCGATGGAAGTCTCGTCGCATGCGCTCGCGCTGCACCGCGTCGACCACGTGCGGTTCGCCGTCGCGGTGCTGACGAACATCACGCGCGACCATCTCGACTTTCACGGCACGATGGAGCGCTACGTCGAAGCGAAACGGCGGCTGTTCGACCTCGCGCAGCACTCGGTGATCAACGTCGACGACCCCAGCGGTCTGAAGATCTATTGGGAGCGGGTCGCGCGCCCGGCATCCGTCGTGGGCTACTCCATCGATGTCGAAAACCCGGGCGGGTTTCGCGCCACCGACGTGCGGCTGGCCGGTGACGGTTCGACGTTCCGCGTCGGGAAGGACGAGGTGACGATCCACCTGCCCGGACGATTCAACGTGCGCAACGCGCTCGCGGCGCTGAGCGCCGCCGCGCTCGCGACCAAGAACGGCGGCGACAACCTGCTGCGCGGGCTCGCGTCGACGCGCGCGGTGCCGGGCCGCATGGAGCGCATCGGCGCGTTCGGCATCGATGCGATCGTCGACTACGCGCACACGCCCGACGCGCTGGAGAACGTGCTGAACGCGGCGCGCGAGACGACGCGCGGCGACCTGATCGTGGTGTTCGGCTGCGGCGGCGACCGCGATCCGGGCAAGCGCACCCTGATGGGCGAGATCGCGGCGCGCATCGCCGACCGCGTGATCGTGACGTCGGACAATCCGCGCACCGAGGACCCGCTGACAATCGCGCGCACGGTCGCGAACGGCTACGAGCGCACCGACATCGAGCTCGACCGCCGCGACGCGATCCGCCGCGCGATCGACGAAGCGAAGGCCGGCGACACGGTGGTCGTCGCGGGCAAAGGCCACGAGACGTACCAGATCGTGGGCGACCAGTCGCGCCCGTTCGACGACCGCGACGAAGTCCGCATCGCCTTCTCCAAACGCGGTCGACGATGAGGCTTCCTACGCGCGATGCGATCGAGGCGATGCATGCGCGCGTGCTCGGCGACCACGCGCCGGAGTCGCTGCTCGTGCAGACCGACACGCGCGCGATCGAGCGCGGCGCGACGTTCCTCGCGCTGCGCGGCGAAAACTTCGACGGCCACGACTACGTCGAACAAGCCTTCGCCCGCGGAGCAGTCTGTGCCATCGTCGACGAACGTCACGCGGGCCACGTCGAAACGTGGTCCAAGCGCCACGCGGTCCTCGTCGTGCCGGACACGCTGCACGCGTATCTTCAGCTCGGCGGCTTGGCGCGCGCGCGCGTGCGCGGCACGGTCGTCGCCGTCACGGGCAGCACCGGCAAGACCACGACAAAGCAGTTCCTGCTCGCGCTGCTGCGCGGCGCCGGCATCGCCGTGACCGCGACGCCGGAGAACGAGAACAACGAAGTCGGCGTCGCGAAGTACCTGTGCGGTTTGGACGACGGCGACGAGCGCGTCGCGATCGTCGAGATGGGCGCGCGCAAGCACCGCGACCTCGACGTGCTCGTCGCCGCGGCGCGTCCCGACGTCGGCGTGCTCACCAACGTCGGCGAAGCGCACCTGGAGATCATGGGCTCGCGCGAGCGCATCGCCGAAACGAAGTGGGCGGTGCCGTCGGGCGCGCGGCGCGCGGTGCTCAACCTCGACGACGCGGTGTCGAATGCGCGCGCCGAATCGCTCGCCGTGCCGCCGATATGGTACGGAATCGACGCGGAGCGCCCGCCGCACGGCCAGCGTGCGGTGGTGATCGAACCGGACGCGGCCTGTACCATCGCCGAGGACGGAGCGACCGAGACGCATCACGTCGCGATCGCGTTTCCGGGCGACCACAATCGCCGCAACCTCGCGGGCGCGTTCGCCGCGGCGCTGCTGTGCGGCGCGACGGCCGACAAGCTCGCCGCCGCCGTCAGCACCGTGACGCTGCCGCACGGCCGCTACGAGATCGTCGAGCTGGCCGACGACGTGCGCCTGGTGTTCGACGCGTACAACGCGTCGCTGTCGGGCACGCTCGCGACGCTCGCGACGTTCGGCCGCGAAGAGGCGGAGCGGCGCATCGCGGTGTTGGGCAGCATGGCGGAGCTCGGCGACGACGCGCCGGCGATGCACGAGAAGATCGGCGAGATCGCGGCGACGCGTGCCGACGTCGTGCTCGCGGGCGGCACGTACGCCGCCGACACGGCGCGCGGCGTCGCGTCCAAGGGCGGCACGATCGTGCGCTACGACTCGAACGACGAAGCGATCGCGTGGTTGCGCGCCAACCTCAAGCGCGGCGACGCGGTGCTGCTCAAGGGCTCGCGCAAGTACAAGATGGAGCAGATCGCCGAAGCGCTGGGCGCCCAGGTGTTCGCATGATTCCCGTCGCGATCCGCGAGAGCGGTTTGCCCGAAGGTCTCGTCGCGATCCCGGTGCGCACGCGGCTGATCGCACCCGGCGACGATCTGGCCGTCGTCGTCGGGGATGCGGTCCGCGGGATCGCGCGGCCCGGCGACGTCGTCGTGATTGCGGAGACCGCCGTCGCGATCGCGCAGTCGCGCTTCATCCCCGCGGAGTTCATCCGGCCGTCGCGGCTTGCGCTCATGATGTCGCGCAAGGCCGGCGGCATGGCGACGGTGAGCCAGCCGGAGTCGCTGCAGCTCGTCATCGATCAAGCCGGCCCGCGCCGCGTGTTGTGGGCGGGGCTCGCGCACGTGCTCGGCCGGCTGCGCGGCAAGCGCGGTGCGTTCTACGAGATCCTCGGCGAAGAGATCGCCGCGATCGACGGCTACACGGGCACGCTGCCGCCGTACGAACGCGCGATCGTGCTCGGCCCGGCCGACCCCGACCGCGTGTCGGCGGAGCTCGCGGAGGCGCTCGGCATGCACGTCGCGATCGTCGACGCGAACGACTTGCGCAAAGCGAAGGCGCTGGGTGCGTCGCCGCACGCGAACCGCGACGCGGTCGAGCGCGCGCTCGTCGGCAACCCGCACGGCAACGGCGACGAGCAGACGCCGATCGTCGTGCTCGCCTGGCGTGGCACCGGCCCGCACCCGCTGGTGAAGCCATGAGCGACATCGGCAGCCCGTTCCCGGCGTACATGACGCCGATCTTCGTCGTGCTCAGTTGGCCGTTCGGCCTGGGCGTGCTGGTGCTCGCGCTGCTCGTCGCGGGAACCCCTGCGTTCGTGCTGGCCGCGCTGCTCGGCCGCCCGCTCATCGAGCGCCTCAAACGCGCGGCCGCGCGGCAGACCGCGTACGAAGACGCGCCGCAGACGCATCAGGTCAAGACGGGGACGCCGACGATGGGCGGCCTCCTCTTCGGCGTTGCACCGGTCGTCGCGCTGCTGCTCGCGCCGTCGCGCACCACGCTCGCGCTCGCCGTGCTCGTGTACGCGTGCATGGCGATCGGCGCGGTCGACGACATCATGAAGATCCGCAAGGGCAAGAACGGCGGGCTGCGCGCGCGCTCGAAGTTCGCGCTGACAGCCGTCGCCGCGGTCGTGTTCCTGCTCGTCGCCGGACCACACCAGACGGTGCTGCTGGGGATCGGTGCGGTGCCGCCGTGGCTGTGGTACGGGCTGTCGGTGTGCGTCGTGCTCGCGACGACGCATGCGGTCAACCTCACCGACGGTCTCGACGGCCTCGCGAGCGGCACGGTGCTGCCGCCGCTGCTGGTGTTCACGTGCGCCGCGCAATACGCCGCCGCCCCGTTCGGCGTGCCGCTGTTCGCCGCTGCGACGGCCGGCGCGGTGCTCGGTTTCTTGCTGTACAACCGCCATCCGGCCCGCGTTTTCATGGGTGATACGGGTTCGCTCGCGCTGGGCGCCGCGCTGGCAGGTGTTGCCATTCTGAACGGCACGCAACTATTTTTGCTGCTGATCGGCGGCGTGTTCGCCGCTGAAACCTTGAGCGTCATCATCCAAGTCGCATCGTTCAAGACGACGCGCCGGCGGGTGTTTCGGATGAGTCCGCTCCACCATCACTTCGAGCTCGGCGGGTGGCCCGAAACGGTGGTCACGACGCGCTTTTGGATCGCTTCTCTCGTTCTCTCCGTACTGGGCTTGGCCCTGATATCGCGCACTGCATCATGATCGAATCAACGAGCGGCCGCTTCGACCGCACCGACCACGCTCTCGTCATCGGCCTCGGCCGCAGCGGCCGCGCGAGCGTCGACGTGCTGCGCACGCGGCTCGGCTCCGTCGTCGCGACCGACGAAGCGCCGCCCGAACAGCTCGCGGATGCGCTCGACGAGCTGCGCGCCGCGAACGTGCCGTTCATCCATCCCGACGCCCTCGACGCGGCGCTCGAGCACGTCACGGTCGCGGTGCTCTCGCCCGGCATCGCGCTGAACAACCCGCTCGTCCGCCGCGTGCAAGCGAAGGGCATCCCGGTGTTCAGCGAAGTCGAAGTTGCGTATCGCATCTGCGCCGCGCCGATCGTCGCCGTCACCGGCACCAAGGGCAAGACGACGACGACCGCGCTGATCGGCGCGCTGTTCGCCGCCGCCGGCAAGACGGTGCACGTCGGCGGCAACATCGGCAACGCGCTGATCCGCGAGACGGCCGATGCGAAGGCCGACGACTGGGTGGTCGCCGAGGTGTCGTCGTTCCAGCTCGAGTCGATCCGTTCGTTCAAGCCGAAGATCTCGCTGATCCTCAACGTCACGCCGGACCATCTCGACCGCTATCCGTCGATGGAAGAGTATGCGGAAGCGAAGATGCGCATCTTCGCCAACCAAGGGCCGGGCGACACGTTCGTGGGAAACCTCGACGATCCGATCGTCGCGTCGGCGCCGGGCGAGGACGGCAACCGCATCAAGACGCGCGCGTTGTGGTTCGCGAGCGAACCGCATCGCACCACCACGCTGTACCTGCGCGGCGAATCGATCGTGTACGCGCCGCCGACGGGCGACCCGCGTCCGATCGAGATCATGACCACGAGCGAGATCCCGCTACTGGGCCGCCACAACGTGGAGAACGTGATGGGCGCGGTGCTCGTCGCATTGGCCGCGGGCTTGCCGGTCGAAGCGATTCGCCAAGGCGTGCGCACGTTCCATCCGCTCGACCACCGCCTGCAGCCTGTCGCCGAGATCGAAGGCGTGCGCTACGTCGACGACTCCAAAGCGACGAACCCGGGCGCGGTGATCGCGGCGATGAAGGCGTTCGACCGCCCGATCGTGCTGATCGCGGGCGGCAAGTCGAAAGGCACCGACTTCGCCGAGCTCGGCAAAGTGCTGTCGTCGCGCGCGAAGGCCGTCGTGCTGATCGGCGAAGCCGCGGACGAGATCGCAAGCGTCGTGAAGCGCGCGAAGATCGAGCACGCGACGTCGATGGACGACGCCGTCCGCCGCGCCCGCGACCTAGCCGAAGAAGGCGACGTGGTCCTGCTCTCACCGGGCTGCGCATCGTTCGACATGTTCCGCTCGGCAGAACACCGCGGCGAAGAGTTCGCAGACTCCGTCCACGCCCTAAAACACCCGGTGGCCGGTGCACGCTAACGCGCGGCGCGTCACCGTGACACCGAGTGCGCCGCGACCGCGCGTGCGCGCGCCGCTCAAACCGCCGGACCCGCTGCTTCTGGCTCCCATCGCGTTCCTCGTCGCGCTCGGCCTGGTGATGGTGTTCAGCTCGTCGAGCGCGATCGCGTACTCGGCGTATCACGACACGGCGCACTATCTCAAGCGCCAGGCGGTGTACCTGGTCGTCGGCCTCGTGGTGGCGTACGCGGCGTACCGCGTGGACTACCACAAGCTGCGCAAAATCGCGCCGGGCGTCGTGCTCGTCGCGTTCCTGTTGCTGGTGCTGACGCTGATCCCGCACGTCGGCTACGCGACGGGCGGCGCGCGCCGCTGGATCGGCCTGCGCGCACTGTCGTTCCAGCCGTCGGAGTTCGGCAAGCTCGCGCTGGTGCTGTTCCTAGCGGCGAAGTTGTCGGCGCTGGGCGAAGGCATTCGCTCGCTGTCGAAGGGCGTGGGCCCGGCGCTGTTCGTCACGCTGCTGCTGGCGGTGCCGGTGTTCTTCGAGCCCGACATGGGCACGGCGTCGCTCTACATCTTCACCGCGTTCGCGCTGCTGTTCACCGCGGGCGCACGCATCGAGCACCTGATCATGTGCGTGCTGGTGATGCTGCCAGGCGCGTTGATCGCGATCGGCACGTCGTCGTACAAGCGCGCGCGCATCTTTGCATTCCTGCACCCGTGGAAAGACCCGCAGAACACGGGCTTCCACATCGTGCAGTCGCTGCTCGCGCTCGGCAGCGGCGGGATCTTGGGCCTGGGCCTGGGCGCGTCGCGCCAGAAATATTTCTATCTGCCCGAAGCGCACACCGACTTCATCTTCGCGGTGATCGGCGAGGAGCTCGGCATCCTGGGCGCGCTCGGCGTGCTGGTGCTGTTCGTGCTGTTCGCGATTCGCGCGGTCACCGCCGCACTGCGCGCGCCCGACCGCTTCGGCATGCTGCTCGCGATGGGCTGCACGTTCCTCATCGTGATCCAAGCCTTCATCAACATCGGCGTCGTCACGGCGTCCTGGCCGGTAACGGGCGTCCCACTCCCGTTCATCTCGTTTGGCGGCTCAGCACTGATCGTATCGCTGATCGCCGTGGGCTTGATCGCAAACGTAGGCAGGCATCGAACGTCCTAGAGTGTCGACTCAAGTCGCACGCGTTGCAGTCTTCATCATCGCCATCGCGCTCAATGTCACCCTGAGCCTGTCGAAGGGTGCGCCACAACCGGCCCTCGCCGCAGCACCGTCACCGGCGCCGCACCTATCGCCGTTGCCGGACAACGTCATCCAGCCTCCGCCCGCGCCGACGCCGGTGCCGTTTCAGCTGGACCGGTCGCACATCGGCATCGTGCCCGGAACCGTGGAGAAGACGCATACATACGGCGCGCACGGCGCGATCAAGATCACGTCGTCCTTCGCGGGCGTGACCGCCGGCTACGACGCGCCCTCGCGCACGCTATCACTGAAAGGCGTCGCGCGCGGCAGCGGGACGGTCACGCTGGTCGACGCATCCGGTGCCACGGCGACCACCGCCGTTCTCGTCGCGCCGGCCGCGGGCACCGTCACCTCCGACGTGAACGTCGAGCTGGCCGGCGACGTGACGCCGTTCTTCGTCGCGGCGAAGGTGCGCGACGCGATCGCGCAGCGCAGCGTGCTGCAGCCGTTCGTCGACGTGCGGCTTCCGTACTTGGCGATCCCGCTGCACGCGGTGCAATCCTACACCCTGCCGCTCGACGTCGGACTCGACGGCAAGGGCACGTTCGTCGACGTCCGAGCGAGGTCGAACGTGCACCTTCGCCTCGATCCGCCCGCGCCACCGGTACCGCCCGGCGCGCCACAGACGCTGCTGTACAGCGACAGCCCGGAGTACGTCACCGGCGACGGCGTGCTGTTTCGCTCGGTCACGCCGGTGACGGCGGCCCGTCCGGCCCGCATCTATCTGTACCACGTCGCGATGACGGAAGCGCGCACGTTCGCGCTCGTGCTTCGCGCGCGCGAGGCATCGGCGCGCGTCGCCCTCACCGGCACCGCCGCGCCGCCGTCCACAAAATATCTCTGTACCGGCCACCGCGCGACGGCCGATTTCTTGCGCGAACGGCGCCGCCGCGAGAGCGTCGTCGCGACCGTCGCACCGGACCACCCGTTCGTGCTGCCGCTGCAAGGCGACATGCACGTACGCGACCTGATCGCCGCCGCGTACGAAATTTCCGTGCTCGACGGCGGCGCGGTCGACGTCGAAGTCGTCAGCACGGCGCACGGCATCGATCCGCTCAGCGTCGCCGACGATCCTGAAGCGCCGGCGGACCGCTCGCGCCGCAAAGGCGAGTTCGCGCTCGCGGCGGTGCGTCCGATCAGCCTCGATCTGCGCATCGGTTCCGCCGACGAGGAGCCGTCGGTCGACATCGGCCTCGGCTCGGTGGAAGGCACGCCGGAGTTTCCGAACTTGCGCGCTGGCCCGCGATTCTTCCCCGGCGACTACGGCATCGTGCGCCCGGTCCGCCTGCACCTCGTCAACGTGACCGACACACAGCAAACCGCGTTCCTGTACGAAGTCGCGCTGAACCGCGCGCTGACGTCGACGTTCTGGTTCGACGGCGACCTCAACCCGACGGAAGTCCCGATGGTCACCGACCCCAACCAGCGCTATGTCGTGAGAGCGTTCCCACTGGCCCCAAACGAAGACCGCACGATCACGGGCGAGTACATGACGGACGGCGGCTCGAACTACACCGCAGAGTACGGCCTAACGGCAGACACCCCCCAAACGCCACCCCCCTGGAACTGCCCATGATCTCCGCATCGAGACGCCTGCTGATCGCATCGACGCGATTGCTGGCATGCCTCATCGTCACCCTGAGCGCCAGTGTCACCCTGAGCTTGTCGAAGGGTGCGCCACAACCGGCCCTCGCAGCGGACACGGCGCCGCAACCGCTCCTGGTCACGACGCGCTACATCCTCGTCTACGTCGACGGCGAAAAACGACAGACCGCGTCGGCGGGCGCCGGCACCGGGAACTATCGCCTCTTGGGTACGCTCGCGGACGGCAGCGCGCTGGTGAGCTACTACGATGCGGGCGCGTTGGCCGTCGAGACGATCTCACCGTCGCTGAGCTCGCGCACGGTCAAAAGCTTCCGCAACACGGCATTCATCGCGCCGGCCAACGACGGCTTCCTCGCGTACGAAGGCTCGTCGCAGCTGCTGCGGCGCTACGACCTCCACGGCGCGATCGTCGGCTCGCCGATCTCGCCGCTCGGCGCGCGCGACGCCCTCGGCATCGGCGACGCGCTCGTCGTGCTGGGCGCAGGACGCATCGCGGTGTGGGACCGCGGCGGCCGGCTGCGCCGTGAGATCCTCGTCGACGGCGGCACGATGGCGCTGATGCCGAACGACCGCTTCGCCGTCACGGACGTGCGCAACAACGAAGTCCGCACGTACAACGCCGCGCTCGACCTCGTCGGAACGCTTCGCCCACAGGTGCGCAACCTGCGCGCGCTCGCCGCCGGACCGGACGGTTCGCTCGCGGTGCTCACGGGCACGCCGTCCTGCGTGAGCAACGACGCGGAAGTCGACGTGTACGACGGCCCCACGTCGGACCAGCCGCGCGCGCGCATCCGCCGGAACATCGACACCGCGGTCGGCTTGGCGATCAGCGCCGACGCGGTCTACGTGGCGAACATCGGCTGCCGCGGCGACGGTGACGGCTCGATCGCGGTCTTCGGCCGCGACGGCACCCCACGCGCCGTGCTCACAAACGTGGGCTCACCGACCGGCGTCCTCCCGTTTGCGGCACGGCGCTAGAAACCGCAGCGTCGCATCGACGCCGTACTTCCCGTCGTCCAGAAAGATCGTGCCGTACTTGAAGGTGACGTTCTGCAGCGCGAGCGCCTCGAGCTCGTGCAGCATGGCTTCGAGCATGACGTCGTTGTCGCGGTAGATGTCCTCGTCGGACTCGCCCAGCGCGCCGCCGAACTCGTCGACTGCGAACGGCTTCCCGCGCGCGAGCGAGGTGAGAAAATAGTCGCGCACGTGCTGCATGCCGAGCACGCGCTGCTTCTCGCCGTGCACGTACCACGTCGCTCCGACGATATCGACGTACTCGTCGCCGGGCCAGTAGTCCGCGATCTTCGGCACGTCCAGATCCGCCCGGAGCGCCGGTGAGAACGAGAACAGTATGCGCGGAGCGTGCTCGGCGAACACGCCGCGCACCGCGATGAAGCTGGGGACGAACGCGCACGGATCGCCCTGGTACGAGCGGCCGCCGGCGTCATTCATCTCCGAGGCGTAGCGCACGACGACGTTGAGCCGTTTCCCGCGCCCCCGCGCTGCCGCCTGATAGCCGTTGAGCTGGACGGCCAGCGCGCGGACGACGTCCATGTTCGCTGCCACGAACTCGAACGGTCCTTTCAACTCGTACGGCGAGAGTACGAAGAGGTAGGTCATCTCGTCGCGGTCGCTCGCGCGCAGCGACGCGAGCAAGTCGTCCAACACCTTGCGGTGGTTGTCGTTCAGCGCGCTGCCCTTTTGGTGGAAATGCCGGACGTTCTCCTCGCCGAACCCGTAGTAGTCCAGCGTGCCGGCGGGATCGATCGGATACTCCCGCGCGATCTTTTCCAGCGTGAAGACCTCGCCGTTCAGCTCGCGAAAGACCAGAACGCGCTCGATGTTCCGAATCTGCATGCGTCACCTCGGTTTGGGACGGACTCGATTCTGCCCGGTCCCGCCGTCTCCCCGCGCATGGGATCGCCCGCCGTGCGCGAAAACCGTCCCCGTGAAGCTGCGCGTTGCGTTCACCGGAGGCGGGACCGGCGGCCACGTTTATCCGGCGCTCGCGATCCACGACGCGCTGCGCGCCCGCTATCCGTCCGCCGATGCGTACGAAGCGCAGTTCTTTGGCAACGAGGACGGCCTCGAAGCGACGCTGGTGAAGACGATGCCGATCGCTTTCGTGCCGAGCGCGCCGCTGCAGCGCTCATTGTCGCTGTCGACACTACGCACCGTATTCGCGAACGTCGCCGGCGTGATCAAGGCGCTCGGCGCGCTCGCGCGGTTCAAGCCGGATTTCGTCGTCGCGACCGGCGGCTACGTCTGCTTCCCCGTCGTCGTCGCCGCGCGTATCCTGTGCCTCCTCCGCATCATCCGCGGGCGCATCGCGTTGCTCGAAATCAACGTCACGCCGGGGCTGACGAACCGGCTCCTGACACCGCTCGTCGACGAAGTCTGGACCACGTACGCCGCGTCGCAAGAGTCGTTCGGGCGCAAAGCGGTCGTCACGGGCGCGCCGGTGCGCGCGTCGTTCTCCATCGCGAAGGACGGCCCGAGCGCGCGCGAACGCCTCGGCCTCGACGCCGACCGCACGACGATCGTCGTCATCGGCGGCAGCCAAGGCGCGCGTTCGATCAACGAAGCCGTCGCGGCGCTCGTGACACGGCGCACGCTTGGCGAAACGTGGCAAGTGCTGCACGTCAGCGGGGAACGCGACTACCAATACATGCGCGCAGAAGAGCGCGAGCTCGCCGCGGGCAACCGCGTCGAGCTCGTTCCGTATCTCGACGATCCCGCCGACGCCTACGCCGCGGCGGACGTCGTCATCGCCCGCGCCGGCGCGTCGACGCTGGCCGAGCTCGCGCTGACCGGCACGCCGTCGATCCTGATCCCGTATCCGTTCGCAGCCGACCAGCACCAGGCGCACAACGCCGCGCTGTTCGAGGACGCTGGCGCTGCGATCGTCCTCAAGGACGCCGAGGTGGACGGCGACCGCCTGTGGTGGACGCTGCGCGACGTGCTCGAAACCGACCGCGTCACGACCATGCGACAGGCCGCCCGGTCGCTTGCCCCGCGCAACGCGAGCGCGGCGATCCTCGCGCGCATCGAGGCGGCCGTTTCGGCGCGGGTCCCCGCCGACTCGGACACGAACTCTTCGAGCCCGTGACGGACACCGCGTATCATCTCGTCGGAGTCGGCGGAATCGGCATGAGTGCGCTCGCGCGGCTGCTGCTCGCGCGCGGCGCCCGTGTCAGCGGATCCGACGTGAGGCGCTCGCCGCTGATCGCCGAGCTGGAAACCGAAGGCGCGCACGTCGCGATCGGCCATCGCTCCGAGAACATCGCCGCCGACACCGAGGTGGTGGTGGTGTCGTCCGCGATCGCGCACGACAACCCGGAGTTCGAAGAGGCCGTCAACCGCAAGCTCGACGTCGTCACGCGCGGTGCGATGCTCGCGGAGCTGGCGAAGGGCCACAAGCTGCTCGCGGTCGCGGGCACGCACGGCAAGACGACGACCACGGCGATGCTGGCGACGATCTTCGAGTCCGCGGGACTCGACCCGACGGTCGCGATCGGCGGCGTGCGCGTGGACACCGGCACGAACGCGCGCGCCGGCGAGGGCCACTGGTTCATCACCGAGAGCGACGAGTCGGACGGCTCGTTCCTGCACTTGAACCCGACGATCGCCGTCGTCAACAACATCGAGAACGACCACATCGCGTCGGACGACGAGCTGCCGCGCCTGCTGCAGCAGTTCCAGCAGTTCGTGAACAAGGTGCCGCCGACGGGCCGCGTGGTGGTGGGCAACGACAACCGCGCGAGCAAAGTGGTGGGCCGCCAGGTGGTCGCATCGTCGCTGGTGACGTTCGCAACGAAAACCGACGCGGACCTCACCGCAACGGACATCACGTACGCGAACCTGGGCTCACGCTTCAACGTGTGCGAGCTGGGCGCGACGCTCGGCGAGATCGAGCTGAAAGTCCCGGGCGAGATCAACATCCAGAACGCATTGGGCGCGCTGGGCGCAGCGCGCGCGGCGGGCTTGCTTTTCGACGACGTCGCACGCGCGCTCGCGCTGTTCCACGGCGTGCAGCGCCGCTTCGAGATCGTCGGCCAAGGCACGCTGACGGTGGTGGACGACTACGCGCACCACCCGACGGCGATCAAACAAACGATCGCAGCGGCCCGCGAGTTCATGGGCGATGCACCGGTGATCGTCGCCTTCCAACCGCACCGCTACACGCGCACGAAATATCTCAAAGACGACTTCGCCCGCGCCCTACACGGCGCCGACCGCGTAATCCTAACCCCAATCTACGCAGCCGCAGAAAAACCAATCGCAGGCGTAAGCGAACGCAGCATCGGCGACCAACTCGAAGCCTCAGGCACCCCGGTAACGTACGTAAACGACGTGGAAGACCTACTCGAAGTAGTCCCCCGCGAAGCACCGCACGGCGCACTCGTGCTGATGTTGGGCGCAGGCTCGATCTCATCAATAGCCCACCGCCTAGGCGAACAAATCTCCGCCGCCCTCGCACGGTGAAATCCGTCCCGCTCCTCGACGAAGAAGACCGCACCGCGCTGCGAGAGCGGTTCGCCGAACGCGCGCGCTTCAACGAACCCCTCGCGCAATACACCTGGTGGAAAATCGGCGGCCCGGCCGACGCCCTCATCGACGTCCACACCTCGGACGAGCTAGCGTTCGTCCTACGCCGCGTCTTCAAACGCCGTCTCCCGATGTTCGTCCTGGGCCAAGGCTCGAATCTGCTGGTGGGCGACGGCGGGATCCGCGGCATCGTCCTGCGCCTCGAAGGCGACTTCACCACCCTAACGGTCCGCGAGGAAGAAGACGCGATCGTCGCAGAGGCGGGCGGCAGCGCATCGCTCCCGGCACTGTGCACGAAGGTCGCGACCCTGGGCGGCGTGGGGATCGACGGCCTGGCCGGCATCCCCGCGACGGTGGGCGGCTCAATCCGCATGAACGCGGGCACCGACCGCGAGATCGGCGAGTTCGCGCGCGAGGTGATCGTGCAGACGCCGGCGCGCCCCGACCCGCACGCGATCGACGTGGCCTGGCACTACCGCCAGACGACGATCCCGCGCGACGCGATCGTGGCGCGCACGACGCTGCGCTTCGAGCGCGGCGACCCGAAGGAGGTCCGCGCGCGCCTGCAGTCGCGACTGGTTCGCAGGAAGGCGACGCAGCCGGTCGCGATCCCCAACTCCGGCTCGTGCTTCCGCAACCCCGACGGCGACCACGCGGGAAGGCTGATCGAGGCCGCCGGGGCCAAGGGCTGGCGCGAAGGCGGGGCCGAAGTGTCCCCCTTGCACGCCAACTTCATCGTCAACACGGGCGGCGCGTCCGCGCGCGACGTCGCCACGCTCCTCGCCCGGGTCCGAAAAGCGGTCGAAGAGAAATTCGGCGTCGATCTGCACCTCGAAGTCCACCTGGTCGGAGAATTTACGGACACCGAATGCCCAGTTTGAAAGTCGCCGTGGTCATGGGCGGTCCGAGCGCGGAACGCGAGGTCTCGATCGAAAGCGGAACGTGTGTCATGCGCGCGCTCACCGCGCTAGGCCACGACGCGCGCTCGCTGGACTTCGACGCGCGGTTCGTGGACGCAATCCGCGAGATCGAGCCCGACGTGGTGTTCAACGCGCTGCATGGGCCGGGCGGCGAGGATGGCACGATCCAGGGGATCCTGGACTGGATGCGGGTGCCGTACACCGGGAGCGGTGTGGCGGCGTGCGCGATCGCGATGGATAAGCACATCACGAAGAAATTGTTGGCGGCTGAAGGGCTGCCCACCCCGGCTTGGGATACTTTTGATTTAGCGGGCGGGACGTTGCCGTTGTTGCCGGGATCGTTGAACCTACCGTTGGTCGCGAAGCCGCGGAATAGCGGTTCGAGCGCGGGCGTGGTGATCGTGAAGACGCACGAGGCCTGGACGAAAGCAATGATCGAGGCGAGCTCGCGTACGCCGGAGATTTTGGCAGAAGAGTTTGTGCCAGGGCGTGAGTTCTCGTGCGGCGTGCTCGGCGAGGAAGCTCTCCCGGTGGTGGAGATCGTTTCGTCGGACGAGTTCTACAGTTACGACGCAAAGTACAAGCCGGGTGGGTCCCGGCACTTGATCCCCGCACCAATCGACCATGACCTCTCCGCCCGGCTGCAGACGTTGGCTCTGTCGGTGCATCGGCTGATCGGATTGCGTGATTACTCGCGAACGGACTTCATCGTGACAGAGCAGGGGAGACCAACGATCCTCGAGGTAAACGCACTACCGGGGATGACGCCCCAGAGTTTGCTTCCGGACGAAGCCCAACATGCGGGAATTCCTTATGAGGCGTTGGTCGACCAACTGTTACAGCGCGCGTTGCAGCGTGCGGTGGATATTCGCGTCTAGGGGCTTTTCCATTGTCGCAAAAGCCGATCTCGGTAGGCGCTCGACGCCGGTAACACATCGGACGACACAGCGCTTCGAACTCGGGCGCCCAAATTGGACTAGTTATGTCAGATAAGCCCATCAGTGCGGACGTCCGCGACGAGGTAATTCGGGCACGGATTACGTTGGGTGAGACACTGACGGGTCGGCGGAAGCGGAAGCGGAAGACGCCGCGCCACGAAGTGCAGGGCGCGGAGCGCGATTACGCGTTCCATACCCTCGGTTGGTTGCAATTTCAGCGACTCTGCGAAACGGTGCTGGTCGACGAACTTGGACAAACGGTGCAGAGTTTCGAGCCCGGACGCGATGGTGGACGAGACGCCGCATTTTATGGAACGTGGAAACCCTCCGGAGCGCTATCCCTCTCGGGCACTTTTGCATTTCAGATCAAATATACGCGGGAAATCCAAACGCACTTAACTTTCGGAGTGCTCGCCAAAGAGATTGAAAAGGCAAACGCGCTCGTGCGAGAAGGTCTGTGCGATCATTACTTTGTCATAACAAACCTTCGTCTCACCGGCGAAAAGGAGAGCGAACTACGCAAAGAGCTCAAGGACGAAATCGGTTGCGAAACGGTAATCATATTCGGCGCGTCCTGGTTAACCGCCAAGATAATTGACTCATCGCAATTGCGAATGCTTGTCCCTCGTGTTTACGGCCTGGGTGACCTGACAGAGATAGTGGACGAGCGCGCATATCGTCAAGCGCGTGCAATTCTCAAGTCGCTCGGCAAACGTCTTGAGACCTTCGTGCCTACGAATGCGGCAGACCGCTCTGCACGTGCGTTGCGCGATCACCGTCTCGTATTGTTGGTGGGCGACCCGATGACAGGTAAAACCACGATCTCCGGGACACTTGCGCTTGCAGCACTCGACCATCTCGATCTCCCGGTCGTCATCGTCAGAAGCGCTGAAGAGTTTGTTCGGCACTGGAATGCGGCTAAAGGCAGGCCGCAGTTCTTTTGGTGTGATGATGCTTTCGGTGAAACACAGTACGATCGAACGCTAACTTCTGCTTGGAGTAGACATCTGGATGCGATGCGCACTGCAATCGAACAGGGCTGTTCATTCCTACTCACTTCTCGAAGCTATATTTGGAACGAAGCTAAGGACGATTTAAAGCTATACCGATTTGCTCAGCTCGACGAGAATCGGGTGGTTATCAAGCTTCGAGAACTGACACGTGAAGAGAAGGTTCAGATTTTATATCACCATGTTCGGATGGGAAATCAAACACAGGAGTTTCGTAGCCAATTACGTCCGTTCTTGAGCAATCTCGCGGATATCGACGAATTTCTGCCCGAGGCGGCCCGCCGGCTTGGTGATAGTTTTTTTACCAAGAAGTTGACGCTTACGAGAGACGCATTACATGAATTCTTCACCAAGCCCGAGCAGATCCTGGTTGATATCATAGCGGGCCTCTCAGCGGGTCAGCGGGCGCTGCTCTCGGTGATGTACGCCCATGGTGGCAAGCTCATCCAACCCGCGTCGTTCGATCGGCGAGATCTGGAGATATGCGAGCGGTTTGGCGCTTCAGTAGCGCAGGCGAGGCGTGCGCTGGGTACATTGCGTGGTAGCCTTGTGCGTCTTGATATGACATTGGAGGGAAGGAGTGAGTATGTCTATGCACACCCAACGATTCGTGACGCGCTAGCGGAGATCACCGCACGTGAGCCGGAATGGCTTGATATCTATCTCGCGGGCGCGGACTTTCGCGAGATTCTGCGTGAAACGAGTGCGGGGAATGTTGGCTCATATGGGGTTAAGGTCGTTGTTCCGGAAGCTCGCTGGGATTGGTTGCTTCAGGGGATATTGAATTATGTTCCGGTCTACCCGGTTTCGCTCGCCGAGACCTGGGAAAATTACTTGGCTCATCGGAGTAGTAAGGCGTTTCTTGAGTTCGCATTGGAAGGCGCGCCTAAGTTATTCGATGAGCAGCGATATTCGATGCATTATGATTCCAATTGGGACGATTTCTTCAGTATAGTAACGACATTACGGCGTTTCGGCATTTTATCTGAGCAAATGCGCACGGCGGCTATGAATCGTATGTATGAATATCTTTCACGCAGCATCTCTTTTTTGGATGACGATGGCCTGATGTCGATTCTGTCGCCCCACGAGCGGCAGGTGTTGCTCGATAAGCTGCAACTACACGGCCTTGAGTACCTTCATGAGATGCGCTATGACCTGAGATCGAATTATTCGAGGGAATCGGGTGATATCGACGATTACTATTCTCCATTCTTCCAGTATGCCGAAGAGCTGGCTTCTAGGCACCTTGATGACGAGTATTTTCAGTCGCGAATCACATTTGAACGTAGTAACGCCGCTGAAGAGATGGATGAGCTTATGTCTGAGTATGCCGAGCCCGACGACTACGATGACGATTATGAGCGTGCTACTGGAAACTTCGAGGTTCGTGAATCGAGCCGCGACGACATCGGGGACCGAGATCCGTTCAGCGACATTGCTGACCCGCTCTAGGCGTGATCTGCGAACGCGAGCTGCTCAGCGGCCGCGGGCGACAAACGCCGGACCGGGAACTTCCCACGCCAGCCTGCCAGGGAGGCAAGCTTAGACGGCGCCTAAGGCGCCTACCCAAGTCGGGAAATTCTCGCCGGAGAAATTGGGGATTATCTCACCGGAGTTGACACTACAGCAACGTCAGTAGCTTTGAGTCTCGAGATCCCGCTACATGGCGTTCCGTAGGGCCGGCACGCGGGCCGCGCGAACACTGTCCGCCGATCGTACGCGGAGGTGTGCCGATGTCCTCGCAACCCACAGCTGCCCCAGCCCCGCTTCTCAGCCTCTACACATCCCTCGATACCGATATTTCGAACGTCCTTGAGCGAGCCGTCAAGCGCTCGTGGCAGGAAGATCATCTTTCGTACTCGGTGTGCGAGGCAATCAGCGAACGCGCGCCGTTCGAATTCCGATCAGCCCGTGGCGAAGACGTTCGCGTCGAAGCGGAACTCTTCAAGAACGACGGAGTGATCGAAGAGCTGCACGGCGACATTGCGGTGGTGCTCAGCATTCGGCGGGAGGCGAGCCCCGACGTCTTCGGTGTGGGCTTTCTCGAAGCCAAGCGACGCTACCAGGACAGCGGTCGGTTCGACAAGATCACATGGAAGCAACTCGAGGACATCGAGGGGAACACGCCGCACGCGATGCTGCTGCTCTATGACTATGAGTTCGCTGCGTTCAACGCCGATCTGTCTCGCGAAGCAGAAGTCCTCACACCTGTGACCGACCCCCGTGCGGTCGTGGTACCGTTGAATCTTGCTCGTGCGCTGCAGACCAGAACGACGGCGCTCTACCGCCACTGCGCTCCGCTCGCGCACCAACTGTGTTATCGATATCTGCACGGGCTGGATCTCGACTTGGTCGGTACGCCGAGCGATATCTTGCAGTTCTTCCCGTCACCCAACGTCGTTCCGGGGTTCGTGCTTCGGATGCAAGTCTCTGATGGACTAAATGCGACTCCCCCGACCGTTCCTTTGCCGAGCGGTTTCAAGCCGGTCGAACACGTCGACGAGGCGGCGGAGGCGCAGGGCCGAACCGCGGTCGCGGGGCGCGAGGAAGAGCCGCCGACGGCCACAATGTCCGCCAGCGTGTGAGGGTGCGACAGGACATCGCGAGCGCCGAAATGATTCCATGTTAGCGATAGGCCGGACCTGGATCTCTGCGTCGACGAGCCAAGTGTCTTGTCTTTGGCCCGATGTGCTCGCAGCTCGGCGCCAGAAACGTCCTCATACTGCGGGCGCTTTGCGGATCGCTGCGTACAGGTTTATCGCGAGCCGCGTTGTCCAGCCCGAAGTAGAGCATCATCGCTTCGGTTACGGCCCAGACCGCGCGGATGAAGTCGTAGTGTCCCGGGACCAGATCGAGCACGCCAACGACCTGTACCGTGCGGGAAGCGGCAGCAGGGTGAAGGCCCAGAACAGAATCAGAAGAGGAAGCAGCCGCGCGTACGATGTGTCCCGCAGGCGCCTGCGGTACCACGCTCGCAGGTCGCCTTGGCAACGAGCGCGAGCTTCTGCAGCGCGGCTTGCAATTCGGCCTGCGTGATCTGAAGATTGGTGATTAATGCTTGCTCCTGATCCCCGATCAGGATCGCATCGGTCTTAAACGTCACATCCAATTATGCGTGAAGTTCGTCAGCCAGCCGCAGCCCGAAGAGGCCGCGACGTTCCGCGCGTCGACCAACGCCGACTTCGCCGTGCTCGTCGGCGTGTTCACCAGCCGCACCGACTTCCTGCAAGAAATCCAACAGCACGCGATCTCGGTGTGGACCGTGGCCGACATCATCACCGCGCTGCGCAACGACGTCGACGCCTACGAATGCCGCGCCCTCTTCGCGCCCGGCGCCGTCTTGGTCTTCGGTGAGACTGCGGCTTTCCCCATCGCGAAATTACGCGTCGTCGCCGCGTGCTTGCCCGTTCCGATTTGCGCACTGCCGACATGCACGAACACGGTAGTCAAAATGAGCGCAGCGACCATCGCGGCGTATCCGACCGATACTACCCAAGCTGTCGTGCGGTACACGCCATTTGCGTCCTGTAGCGGTTCCTCCGCGAGCGTTCGGAAGTCTTCGTCGGTTAGAAAGCCGTATAGGCTGCGCCGCCATGTCGCGCGATTAGAAGATGCGATCGCTCCGAATCGCGCGTTTGCATACAAAGCTACGACGAGCGTTACCGCAATGTACGCAGCCACGCCGTACGTCGTATAAACGACAGGGGCGGTATCCGCCGCTCGATTACCCGCTACTACCAGAGCTACCCGAGCGACGAGCGTCGTAAGAACGACGGCGAAATCCCTCCAAAGGCCGGCGCCCAGGTCGCGCGTCTGTTGGGTGACTTTTACAATTTCCTCGTTCAGCGCCTTGCGCAGACCCTCAAGTGCCGTGAGAGTCTCATTGCTGGTCTTCGCAAGATGCTTTCGGTAGACGTTCTTCGCAGACGCGAGCGCCCTAGGCGCGAACGTCGGAAAGCCGTCGTACCAGCTTCGGCCTTCGTGCCATTCGCGGGCGAGTTCATGTGTGAACATTACATGGCGAGTGTCGACGTCCGGACCGCTGGCATAAACCCAATGTCCGGCGTCGTTTGCGGCTTCGAAGAGTCCGCTCGTCATGGTGCTGACAGCCTCCACCTCAACGTTGATCGTGCGTGCTCCTTGCAGTGTCACGATTTCGGCGGTACCCGACATAGCGATCTCGTTTGCAAGTGCGGCCCGCAACCGACGCACGGCATTCTCCCGCCAATCAGTGAATGGTGCCGAGCCGCTGACTGACGGCGCCGCTGCGAGCAATGCATCACCGACGGTTCGCGGTACCCGACCTTGCGCGAGATCGCGAACGAAACGCCGCGGATCGATGGACTCGAGCGCATCCGGTTCTTGGACATCTGGGACTATCACCGTCCACGGCTCGAAGACGCAGCTCTCGGCGGCGAATGCATATGTCTGTTCGGCCGTCAGCACGCGGCGTGCCACCGACGATAACGCATCGTCCGCAAGCAGCGTCCGTAGGCCACGGAGGGTGAGAAAATAGAATGTCGTCTGTTGTAAGGGCTTCGTGATCGTTATGTTTGCATGAACGAATTGCATTCCCGCGAAATGTCCCACGGCTACAGGCTCGCCGGTATCGTCTCGGACGCTGACGTTTAGACCAAGCGCGTTCGCGCCATTCATGACTTCGCTCCAACGAGTGAAACCATCCACGTCGAAGCGCCCCCGCAGGTCGACGAGATCGTGACGCTCGGAAATTGTCCCAGCCGGATCAGACGTCGTGAAGTCGACGGCGGCGGCCAATAACTCTTTAGGCGACGTCATCTTCGGTTACGCCGCCGGTGTCGATGATAATTTGCGTACGCCCGCCCGCATGCTCCTGTCGAACATACTGAGCAGCCACGTCGTCGTAGGTTACGACGATGCCTTCGACGGTAGTTAGCCGCCTGCGGGACGGGCGTTGAATCGCCGCGCGGTCGAAATCGAACGGTTCGTCCTCGATGCGCGCACTCTTCATAAGACGCTGGAAGTCACGGCGCACCTTCGAATCATCCGCAGCAGCGACCGGTCCGAAAACGGCATTGAGAAAGTCGTGCGTTACCGGATCGTAACCGTCCATGTTCTGGATGGCGTCGTAGATGCGGGAGACCGCGGTCCGGCGGAATTCTTCAGGAAACTCGTCGCGATTCTCTCGCACGACGGTCTTCGCGATCTCGAACAGTTGCTTCGTGAGGTCCGTCGCGTCATGACGGCGTTTTGCGCCTAGGAATGTCTCAAAATACTTCGAGGCGTTCCGTTTCCCAGAACGGTCCTTCACGGTCAACTCTCCGCCGCCGGCATTCAGGCGTATGAGCGCCGACTTCTGGAGCGCTTCAGGCGATTTCACAAAGGTGTCCATCAGCTTCGTCATGTTCACCTTGTTGACGCCTTTAAAGGACTTGATCTCATACGAGAGGACCTCTTCGTGATCAAACTTCACGAAGGCGTGCAGAGGGCCGGTTGACGTCGTCAGCGCGAACACCACGAACGCCCCGGGGATCGAGCTCTTCAGGTGCGCCTCGTGAAACGTCTCCGCGAGGCTCTTGCTTTCGGCGATGAAGCTAGCCGGGGCCGCGACGGTCCGGCGGAGGGACGCTAGCACGCCGGACGCCTGGAGGAAGTCGTAAGCCATGCCGTTGGCCGTCGACCGCAGCCGTTCCACGAAGAACTCCGCGAATGCACCCGGGACCACCTCATCTAGCAAGGTAGGATGGGCTGCGCCCGTACCGACCACATGGAAAATCATCCGCTCAATGGCGAGCGATTCAAGTTCTGCGGCTGTTAGGAAAGGCATACGTCAACTCCACCCAAAGGACACTTTGCCAGAAGCGCATGCCACATGATTGGCACTCTCGAATTCGCACGCACTCGTATTCGCGGTTCGTGGACACGCGCAATATTGAGGGCGCCTTCGCCGACCCGCGCGCCGCTCCCGCGAACCTCGTCGGGTGGAAGCGCGGAGCTAGGACGCTCTGATGCTCTCGTCTTAAGGGCCTTCGGCGATGTCGAGAATGGGATGCACCTCCCATAAGTTGCGTGCGCATCCAACCTTGTTGAATTGCAGTCCGCGGCCGCCGCCGGGATCGTTGCGCCGAAGATGGTCCGTGTCGTAGTAGAGCTGACCAACGACCGTCATCGTGAACGCCGGATTTCGCGGAGTTGTGTGCGGCGAGCCCTGATTGTAGATCTCCGTGAAACGCCGGCGGAGCGGTTTTTCCATGCTCGCCACGTATGCCGCCGCGTTCTTCGGTAGGTTGCGGTCCAGGTCGGCCGGATTGGCCACTTCGACCACGGCGCAGGTCTTTGAACTGGTCGAATCTGCGAGGTCGATGTGGATGTCCCCATCCGCCTCGCAGCCCAACGCCAACACGACGCCACGCACGGCGATCGCATCACCCTCGTGATGAACGTCGTTGCCAATCGCGACCGCATCCGTCCTATCCAGATGATCAGGCGGGACGGATGTGTCGAAGGGCAGGTTCTTTGCCGCGAGCATCTGTCCAACCGTGTAGCGATGCGCCAAGGCTTGCGTGAGCGTCGCTTGTTGGGCGAGCGCCGGAAGCACGCTCGTCTTCACCCGCCAGCGCTTGTGGTTGGGCGAATAGGGGACGGCGTCACAGGCCTGGTTCACCGGCGCCATCTCCAGCGCATCCTCGCGCGGTTCCAGGTCGGGGGTCACCGGAATCTGCACGAGCTTCGCGCCGGGCGGGGCGTGCAAGTGAACGTGGGTCCGAGCTTGCTCCGCGGCAATGGCCGCGGATGCGACCAGCACGATCAACGCGGCCAGAAGTGACACACGGCGCATAAACGTTGCCCCCATTCATGCGAACGCTCGACGGAGAGCGGGTTTTCGCTGCGTGCGTTCGCTTGTGTTGCTACGACACCCAGCCGCCCCTTCCTCTCGGCGGGGGCGAACGGGGGCGGCAAGCAGGCTGCCTCACCGACTCGCCTCATTTCAGCTCAGCGACCGGAGGCGGGACGGGTGAGTGCCATACGCTTGGCCTAGCTACGCGCTAGCGTGGGCAGGCGCCGTGCGCGTCTGTGCATAGGGGAAGATCGGTCATCACAACATATTGTGGAAAATTCTCGAAGCGACCACAAGGAGAGGGATCAGGGGCCGCGAACGTCCCGAACCCCTCACTACGGACGCCTCTCCAAGACGGCGATTCGGGCGGGTCGGCCGGAACGAAATCGTGGCCGATTTGCACTGATTCCCTCGGTCGGCCGCGATCGCGGCGAGGTAACCAGCGGACTTGCCCCCATCGGGGCGGGGAGACTTCCCTATGGCCGGATCAGCCCGTGCGATCGCCGCCCGGATGCAAGGAGATGACTACCAGGCACGCTGGTTCTTCATCCAGGCCCTCCGGATGTTTGACCGTGGCAGTCCCGTGACCAGCGTCGCGCTCGAGCAGGGTCATTTCCCGTGGTTTGACGACATCGTCACGCGGTACGCGCCCGGCAAGTCCGTTCGGCGCGCAGCCGATGCGCACCAAATCAAGTTTCACGTTGTCGCCGACGGCGCGCTGAGCTTCGAGTCGATGGTCGACCCCAGTTTCGTCGGTTCCACGACGACCTCGTTGCTGCAGCGCATTGTGGAAGCGAACCGTGCGACGCGCGGCGAGGCGGACGTCGTCTTGATGAGCCCCTGGGTTGTCCACCCGGACGGGCTCCTGGCCTCCATGGCGCAGACCGGCACAGACGGAACGTTGCGCTTGCCGCTGCTCTTCGATCGCAAGCAGAAATCGGATGCCGCGAAGATGCGGCGCATGCTCGCAGCGCATGTGGGCGTCGATGAGGACGAGCTGCGCGACGCGCTCGACCGTTTCCGGGTGGAGGTCACGCCGCCGCTCGCTCGACTCCAGAGCATGCTCGACGACAAGTTGGACCGGCACCGGTTCGTGACGGTCGGTGAGACGGCGATCGGCAACATCTACGACGACCTCGGGCGCAAGCTGATCGCCCGGCCGAATCGCGAGTTCGATGCCACAACCTTGCGCGCGCTACTGCACGAGGAACGCCTCGTCCAGACGGGCTCGACGCGCAACGAGCCGCTGCGCGTCGGAATCCGCAGCTTCACCCGTCAGGCCGAGTACCTCGACGAGTTCACGACGCTGTTGGACGTGCTTGATGCCTTCGATGGCCGTTACATCCGCCCCGGCGTTGGTTGGAACACGGTGCGCGATCGTGTGCAAGCATTCGTGACCGACGTCGACGACCGGCATCCCGAGGAAATCGAGATGCACCTCTCGTGCCACATCTCGATCGCGTTCGCTGCTGGCCACGCCGTGTCGGCGCAGAGTCCAACACGCTACGTCGTCCATCAGCCCGGAATTCGCGGCGGCTCCGATTGGGATCTCTCCACCCGCGCCGCCGGCGCGCCGGAATCGTTGTGGTCTGTGCGCGAGGTGCGTCTACGCGAGGACGCACCCGACGTGGCGGTCACTCTGGGTCTCACGCATTCCATTGCCGACGATGTCGCGTTCTACGTCGGCCGTCACGTGCCGGCCGTCGGAACGATCCTCGTACTCGAGCCGGTTGGCGGCCCCTCGCAGACCGTCGTGCGTGACGGTGCCCACGCGGCTGCCCTGGCCGAGGCCTTTGATCAGCTGGTTGCGACTCGCCGCTCACCCGAGCAGCGCATGGCAATGCTTCATCTCTTCGCCGCGGCCCCCAATGGTTTTACCTTTGCACTCGGTCGCGCGTCGCGTCGCGTCGCGCGTACCACCCTCTACGAGTATGACTTCGTGCGCAAGAGCCCCGAGGGCTACAGCGCCGCCATCATCCTCGACACGCCGTGAGGAGCGGCACACCCATCATGAAAGCACCCACCTACTTCGAGGAGTTTCTCCAAAAGATCCGCCTGCCGGACGACCTGCGGGCAAAAGCCAAGAAGGCGCACTTGAAATTGCGCGCCCTGCTGGAAGCGGACGCAGATCTCAAGGGAATCATCGTCACAACGTTCCTGCAGGGTTCCTACAAGCGGCACACGGGCATACGGCCCGATGCGGGCGACAAGTGCGATGTTGATGTGGTCGTCGTGACGCGCATCAACGGCAAGACGACCTCGCCAAGTGTCGCGCTCGAGAAGTTTAAGCCGTTCCTCGAAAAGCACTACAAGAACCAATATCGCGCGCAGGGCCGCTCCTGGCGCATCGTCGACGGTGACATCGAGCTCGACCTCGTGCCGACCTCGGCGCCGAGCGAAGCGACCGAAGCGTTCCTGCGTGAGGCCGGCGCTGCAGATTTCCTCTCGGACCTGAGCGATTATCGCACGGATCGAACCCGCATCCAGAAGCTGCGTGAGGCGCAGAATGAAGGACGCTGGCGCGCTGAAATCCTGTGGATCCCGGATCGCGAAGCCAAGGTGTGGCGCGAGACGAACCCCCTCGCGCAGATCGACTGGACCATCGCGAAAAACGACCGTACGTCCGGCTACTACGTGAACCTCGTCAAGGTTACCAAATGGTGGCGCAAAACGGCGTACGATGCGAAGCACCCCAAGGGCTATCCGCTCGAACATCTCGTCGGCGCGAATTGCCCGGACGGGATCGACGGCGTCGCGGAGGGTTTCGTTAAAACTGCCGAATCGATCGTCGAGGCGTACCGCTTCGAGCGCGCACAGGGCAAGAAGCCCAAGATGCTCGACCACGGCGTGACCACGCACGATGTGCTGGGCCGCCTTACGTCCGCGGAGTTCGCCGAATTCTACGACGAGGTCGTCGCGATGGCTCGTGACGCGCGCCGCGCGCTGGACGAGCCGGACGTCGCTACGAGCATCGCGCTGTGGCGCGCCATCTTCGGAGACGTCTTCCCCGAACCCCCGAAGTACACGGAACGCACGGCGACGAGTTCGATCGTTCCGGGTCGTTTCGCCTGAATCCGGAGCAGCGCGTACCGCCGGCCGAGATTTTTCTCGGTCGGCGCGCGCTGGACGGAATGGCCGGTGTGGAGATCAGCGGCGCGCCGCTCTACGACGCCAAAGCCGGAAAGTGGGGCTTTCCGGTCCGCGTCACGGTCGATGCGACGTCCGCGTACGTGCCGAGCAGCACGGAATGGTTTGTGCTGGTTGACCAAGACTATCCCATCGGCCGTGTGAGCCTCCGCGCGGCGCAGCTGGGTGGTCTGCACGCGAGCTTTCGACACATGGAGGCCAATCAACCGACGGATTCTTCGTGGCGTTCCGGCGCGCCATGCCTCGATCGTCCCGGTCGCTGGCTCGGAAGCCGCGAGCTCGTCAATCAGCCAACCTCGGCCGAAGAACGCATGCGTTGGCACGTCGAGCGCTTGCAGGAATGGTTGCGGTCCGCCGCCCGCGATGCTTTGACCGATCCCAACGAGCCATTCGAACTGCCGAAGTTTGGCGACGAACGCCCCCTGGTCGGATTCGACGAAGACCCGCCCCGCTTCACCGTGTGGAGCACCGCGTTCAACCGTGCGGGCGATGCGACACTGAAACAGGTCAACCAACATGTGTGGGTCGCGCACGAGTTTAGCGCGCGTGGCAACGCGCTCGTACCCGTCCGCTGGGGACGCCGCATCCGCGACTCGGAACAAATCGAACGCGGCTTCTGGCTGACGCTGCGGGACCTCCCCATCCTCGCGCCCTGGGATGTGCCACGAACATGGGGCGAGTTCCGCACGGTGGCCTCGCGTCAGAAAGTTCAACTCGACGTTCACTTGAAGTGGATGTACCATCACCTGCACGCACGCCGGGTGAAAGAACCGACGACGGTGCTCGTCGGCTTTCCCATCCCGCGCGTCTACGACGGCCCTCCCGAGCGGATGCACTGGCAGCCGCTCGTGCTGCCGCCCCCAATCGACACCTCCGACAAGAAGATCCACGTACGCAAAGGAAAGAAAGAGAGTGCCGGAGCCTGGTCGCTGGAGCGCGTCCGCCTGTTCGGTGACGACGCGCCGGTCGACTGGCGGAGTGCGGAACCGTGGGCAGAGGACCGGTTACGTGTCCGTGGCGCGCTCGCCGAGCCGCTCCGTCGCGCCTCCGTGGTGATTCTCGGCGCAGGTGCGCTGGGATCCGCGCTCGCTGAGCTCCTGGTCCGCGCTGGCGTGAACGACCTCGTCGTGGGCGACCACGAATTGCTCGAAGTCGGGAACTTGCGCCGCCACACGCTCGAAATGCTTCACGCGGGCTATCCGAAGTCCAAGGCCCTTGCTGAACATTTGAACGGCTGCTCCCCCTTCGCGAACGTTCGCTGGACGACCGGATTGTGGGGGAACGATGCGACCGAAGATGCCGCTGTTCGCGGCGCGGACATTGTCATCGACTGCACCGCGAGCGATGACGTCGTCACCCGCCTCTCGGCGGATGTCTTGGCTAACCGGGAGCGCTGGTTCTTCTCCGGTTCACTTGGCGTCAACGCGTCGCGCCTATTCTGCTACTCGTACCGCGGCACGACGTTTCCCACGGCGGCGTTCTTAGATGCAATGCGTCCATACCTCGCCGAAGAGCGTCAACGGCTCCAAGAACGAGACCCATTTTCGATGCAGGGGGCGGGGTGTTGGAATCCCGTGTTCCCGGGCCGTTGGGACGACATCATGGTGCTCGCTGCGCACATGCTACGGACAATCGAGAGCACAGTTGTGGCAGGTACCGTCGACTCTGCGCTAACGGTCACTGCAGCCTAATGCAGTTCGTCGATCGCAACGGGACGCCGCTGATCGCGCTGCCGGACACGGTGGCGGCGCGCATGCGCACATTGGCCGGGAAGGCATACCCGAACGAGACGGGCGGAATTCTCATCGGTCGGTACGACGACGCGCACCAGGTCGCGCTTGTTCATTGCGCCAGCGACGCGCCGCGAGATTCGGTTGCGAGCCCAACGACGTTCCGGCGCGGCGTCCGGGGTCTGAACGCGCTTCTGAAGCGGGTTTGGCGGCGTGGCTTTTACTACCTCGGCGAATGGCACTTCCATCCAGAACGCTTTCCGAATGCGAGCCCGCCAGACGACACGCAGATGCAGGCGTTTGCTGAAGCTCCGCAATTGCGCTGTCCCGAGCCTATTCTGTTGATTGTAGGCCTGCCGGAATATCGCAACGTCGCCGCGTACCGCTACGCCAGGAATCTCTCCCGACTGCGCTTGGCGCCGCCAGCGTTGGAACCAGCTGCGTCGCCGAATACCGACGACCCGGAAGTCGCGCCGTCCGGTTTGGGCGTCCTTCGTCGTCCATGAAGCCAGTCACACCGTAGCGCCCAAATAAAACGCTGAGCGGGCTCATCCTGCCAAACTCTGCCTCTTACCCCAACAAGAAGCACGGCGCTCGTTTACGCTAGACAAATCAGGCCACCACGCCGCTACAACAGGGGAAAGGCGTCCCAGTTGTTGTCGTATGCCGATAAGTCTACAGCGCTTGGCAAACTCGACGTACGCGCCTGATGGTTTCTGAAGAAAAGAACGTTGACCATTTGAGTGCCGCGATTCTCTGTTCCTAGTCCGCGCCTGATGAGATCGGCCAATACCACACGATCTATAATGAGGAATCGCCAACGATTCGAGCATCGACCAACCAAGATGTAGTGCGAGCCTCCGACCGCTGGGTCGTTTACGTGCCCGAGTTCGACGCTAAACTGGCAGCGGTACGCGTCGGCGCGAGTCTGATGGCGCCCAGTCGCCGTCTTTATTTGTAGCCGAAAGAGATGTCCTGTGGTGTCGTTGAGGACAAATACGTCGTCGCCTTTGTCAATCTCAGGTATCGCGACATTGTATCCGCGTCCCGCCAGTTCCGCCATAACCGCGAACTGACCGGCTTTGCCCGTATGATGCGTAGTCGGCATGAGAGCTTGTTTGATTTCGCGACGCGATGAACGTTCCTCCGAATAGCGTCTTTGGACTAACCGTGGCTCCAAAATGATCGACGCCGGCGAGGGAGTGCCTCACCTTCGTCCGATCTGGCTTCGAAACGGTCGACTAAAGTGGGCTTTACAGTACTCCTGACTCATTGAGCAGTCAGGCCCATTCGCGACGAAGCGGGCGCGATGACGAGCAGCGGGACCGGGGGCGCTTTCTCCGCTTGTTGAACGTCTCGCCCTCCAAAGAACGTCCGGGGAGGGCAAACCCCATGCCGCAGTATGACGAGACACTAGAAGCACAGTTCGAAGAGCTTCGACGGCTTGCCGCTGAGCGTATCACGGTCGAGCGCGACTATCGGCGCGGGAGTCAGGACGAGGACACGGCTTCATTCTATAATAGTGCGCTCATTGAACTTGAAGAACGATTGGAGGCGGTCGTAAACCTCCTACGCGCGCTCCTCTTTGACGATGTAGAGGAGACTCAACAACAATATGAAGAGCGACGTAAAGCCTACGTGGAATATGGAACCAAATTCCTTTTCCAGTCGCGCAGAGGGTCGTTTCGTCTTGGCGATTTCTTACCGAACGGCCCGGTTCAGAGCTTTAGGGAACGCATGGCACGACACAGCGCAGCCGAGTCCAGGGAATCCCGGCTTCGCGATAGCTTGAATGAGTAAAGTGATGAAGGCGTACAACGATGCTCAAACGAGGTATCAATCATCGCCGCTATAGGTTCACCGAAAAGGCAAATGACGATCCGACGACTCATGGCAACGCTCGGACTCACTGGCCTGATGCTTGCTGGTTTGCTGCCTTCTCAGACATTGCTCGCCGAGGCGAGTGATACTGGAACCGATCCTGCGACATATCGACTGCGCCCGGCGCGCACTCGACGGCGTTCGAGAAGGCCGTCTGCGACGCGTTCGCGCTCTTCGGCTTCGTCGCGCAGCACGTCGGCGGCACGTACGCGCCCGACGGCATCCTCGACGCGCCGCTCGGTCCGCTCGCATATCGCGCGGTCCTCGAGTGCAAGAGCACGCCGCACGTGAAGTTCGTCAGCCAGCCGCGCCCCGAAGAAGCCGCGAAGTTCCGCGCGTCGTCCAACGCCGACTTCGCCGCCCTCGTCGGCGAGTTCACTAGCCGCACCGATTTCCTGCAAGAGATTCAACTGCACACGATCTCGGTGTGGACCGTGGCCGACATCATCACCGCGCTGCGCAACGACGTCGACGCCTACGAATGCCGCGACCTCTTCGCGCCCGGCTTCGTCACCGAGCGCCTCGCCGATCTCGTCTGGAGCCGCAGCCACGGCGAAGAAAAGCGCGAGCTCGTCGTGCGCGAGATTCTCCGCACGACGAAGGCGATTTTCCGCCTAAGCCGTTATTTGGCTGCCTTGGGTGGCAGCGCGGAGCCAGGACGCTCTGATACCGGACCCTGCGATGCTGGCTGCGCCGGCATTGCGTATCCCTCACGCAATCTCACCCGATCGGGTGCCGGGGGAAGGGCCCGACCCTTCTGGATCAATTCGCCGGTCCTGCCATTCAAATTCTTGCTGCCATCGCTCATCGCTGTCTCTCCACGCTCTCTTGCGCCGCTCCACCGGCAAGGTCTGCTTCCACTTCAGCTGCTATGCGCCGGATGTGGACTGAGGGGCTCATGTACGTGCAGTTCCCAGACGGTCACATCTGCCGCTCGGGACCGTCTCAAAATGCGCAGATCGATAGCTACTTCTATAAACAC